>Ga0209050_1000226_pt1 | contig 124227 bp, 105 predicted proteins | sample Araplavi_mTSA_r2_FD_184276 | JGI IMG/M metagenome (GOLD analysis project Ga0209050, IMG submission 184276) | Arabidopsis root microbial communities from North Carolina, USA - plate scrape MF_Cvi_mTSA_r2 (SPAdes) (version 2) | ecosystem: Host-associated > Plants > Roots > Endosphere | place... | reverse complement strand
TTCGGAACCAATGTCAGCCGGCAACTGTTCTACTTTAATTTTTTCGCCAGCAGCAACTTTGTATTGTTTGCCGCCGGTTTTTATGACCGCGTACATGATTGGAAACCTCTTGAATTGTTAATAAGTCTCCCTCGCTCGACGTCCAAAAACAACAGACGGAAGCCGGGGAACCGCTGATTATACATAGTTTTGGGAAACCGGTCAAAAGCTATTGTCGAAGGGCGGCCCACGTGGTATGTGGGCAACGAGTAACGTATAATCGCGGCACTCTTACCAACCTTACCAGTAGGTTTGCCTTGTCGAACAACGCCCAGAACACCATCATGAGCACCATTGCCGCCGATATGGACGCGGTCAACTCGGTGATCCGCCAGCGCCTTCACTCGGAGGTGGCTCTGGTCAACCAGATTGCTGAATATATCATCAGCGCGGGCGGCAAGCGTATCCGACCAGTTTTGGTCCTGCTGGTAGCGAATGCCTATAACTATAAAGGCGTCGGCCACCATGAGCTGGCCGCCGTGGTGGAGTTCATCCACACCGCGACCCTGCTGCATGACGACGTTGTTGACGAATCGTCAATGCGCCGCGGCCGCCAGACTGCCAATGCCCTGTTCGGCAATGCCGCTTCGGTGCTGGTGGGCGACTTCCTGTACTCCCGCGCCTTCCAGATGATGGTGTCGCTGGATTCCATGCGCGTGATGCAGATCCTGTCCGATGCAACCAATGTGATCGCCGAGGGCGAAGTGCTGCAGTTGCTGAACATGCACGACCCGGACGTGAGCGAGGAAAGCTACCTGCAGGTGATCCGCTCCAAGACCGCCAAGCTGTTCGAAGCTGCTGCGGAACTGGGCGCGCTCGTCGCTGGCGCTTCGGACGCCGACATCGCCGCTGCCGGCGAATACGGCCGTTCGCTGGGCACCGCCTTCCAACTGATCGACGACGTCCTGGATTACGCGGGTGACGCGGAAGAAATCGGCAAGAACGTGGGCGACGACCTGCGCGAAGGCAAACCTACCCTGCCGCTGATCTGGCTGATGGAAAACGGCACCGAAGAACAGCGCGTTCTGGTCCGTTCCTGCATCGAGAACGGCGACGAGCAGCATTTCGACACTATCCTTGCCGCCATCACCAACAGCGGCGCCCTGGATTACACCCGCCGTGCCGCCGAAGTAGCCGCGCAGCGCGCAATCGATGCGATCGCCGGCATGCCGGACAGCGTCTACAAGCAATCCTTGCTGCAGCTGGCCCGCTTCTCGGTCGACCGCAGCCACTAAAAGCCGCGCAGCCAGTGTCTGACTCTGCGGGTCAGACACTGATTTGCCGGTTTACTGCATCCTGACCGCAGCAATACGCCGTTTAGCGAAGTAAGCCTTCCAAGCATGCGGCGCGACCGACGGGTAACGCAGCTTGCCCAGCACCAGCCAGGCATCGCGATAAGCCAGCCAGCTACGCTGCCTCTCCGGCGAAATCTTCATCTGGTTCATCTCCCGCTCGGCGCCGGCTGCGTCTTCCGCAGTAAAAGACGGCAGTTTGCCAGCCTCGAACTCTTGCAGTGAATTGAGGATTTCCTGAACTTGAGGCGGCTCGACTGCGTGGCGCCGCAATTGCAGCAGCGCAGCCTTCTCGGCATCGCTCCAGCGCGCGGAAATGGTGTCGATGCGAGCGCTGCGGTCCTGGTCGGCGAGCCCCTCCTGGATTGCAGCACAGCGCGACAGCAGATGACTGTTTGCCGCGTCATCGCACATATCGATCTTTGGTGATGGCCCTTCCTTGCCAGTCTGCATACGTGCCAGCCGCGCCAGGCGCGCTTCGATCTCGGTGGGGTCGGAACGGCAAGCCGCCATCTTCGCCACCGCATAATTGCGCGGTCCACCCAAGCCATTCGCATACAGCATCATCAGCACATCCTGCCTATCGGTCGCAAAGGCGCAGTGCCGCGCTCTCACATAGTCGAAGTGCACGCCAATGCCGTAATACAGCTTGTCGGCGTCGCAGTCCTTCAGCGCCGCAGCCTGCTCCGCCGTCGGGCGATGCGCGAAGGGATAGGTAGCAAGCTTGTGGATCTCGCACTCCGAAGTGTCGGCATGCGCGCTGGCGGCCAGCGCGAACAAAGCAGTAGCGAAGGCTTTACGCACTTACAGGATCTCTTTGACCGTTTCAGGAGGGCGGCACAGGCGCACACCCTTGTCCGTCACCACGAAGGGACGGTTGATCAACTCAGGATGCGCCATCATGGCGTCAACCAGCTTATCTTCCGGCAGCGATTCGTCGCCCAGGCCAAGCTGGTCATACAGTTCGCCCTTGTTACGCATGGCGCCACGAGCCGTCAGGCCCGCACGCGCGATCAGGTCAACCAGGACTTCACGCGATGGCGGCGCCTTCAGGTATTCAACGATTTCCGGTTCAATGCCCGCCTCGCGGATCAGCGCCAGCGCGCCTCGCGAATTGCTGCACGCGTTGTTGTGATAGATGGTGATTCCCATGATGCAAATGAAGTTAATTCAAAGCCGCACTATATCACCGGCAAGGGAGTTGATAAATCCACAAAATTATGTGTAGAATTAACCCACACCAGTCGGGGTGTAGCTTAGCCCGGTAGAGCGCTACGTTCGGGACGTAGAGGCCGGAGGTTCGAATCCTCTCACCCCGACCACGAATTCTTCTAAAGACAGCGAGTCGTTGGCTCGCTGTTTTCATTTTTGCATATGGCCAATCATTACTATTCCTGGACGTTTCCTTTGGCTGAGGCGGAATTGCCTCCTGACTCCGAGCTGAGGGACAACAGCTTGCCGGACGTGATCTCCGAAGCGATGGCGCTTCCGGACACCATTCTTACGTCATCCCGGAAAGACTGGCTGCATTTCAGGCTGGATCAAGCCCTTAATCAGTTCGGTGGAGCGGCACTGGATTTCCTGGTCAAGGATCCATATACCTACCTGAACATCGATCCCGCAGCCTACTGCGGCAGCGACTGGCAAGACGGCTGGGTGATCACCACTGTACCAAACGCGAAACTGAGCTCTGCGATCGAAGCACTGGATGCATGGCTCACTATTGCCTCAACTGAGCCTGGGCGATGGGCTGCCCTCATTGACGAAGGCGACGATGCCGAGGGTATTGCGAAAGATTTCGAAAATTCGGAAGATCTCAGGGATGAAGGCGCTTGTCACGACGGAGAATGGCCGTACTACCTGTTCTCGTTCCTGAAGTCGCTGAGAGCAGCACTCGTTTTCGCCCAAGTGAATGGTTTGGCATTGGTGCACGTCAGATATGTGTACCTGTTCGCGTAAATCCATCGGCGCTTTCCTCTTGCTCCTGATTTGCAAATATATTACGATCTTTGCCGAGAAGGCTTAGGGCGGACTTCCTTCTAACCTCGGATTCAGTTCGTCCGCTTCCCTTCTCCCCGAATTCATGACTTTCACTGCCTCCCACGCTATTCTCCTGCGCAGGCAAGGCTTGCTGTTTGTTGAAGCAGGCTCTGCGTCTCTCCCAAGCAATTTCATCGAAGCGTTCGAGATCAATCTCGCGAAGCTTGGGTATGCGGTTTCAAACCAACTGCGCCGACGCCTGCAGACGATTTCGACAGAAGCATTGACCATGCTCCAAGCGCAGGCCTGGAGCGTTTTGGCGGAGAACCTTGGCGGGAACCGGGCGCACGTGCCGCTGTACCGCAAGTTCCCTGACGATGTTCCGGCCGATACGTTCGGCTTATGGCAGCAGCGAGTCCTGTCTCACTTTATGCAGGCGGAAGGCCAGCCTTGCCTCCATTGCGGGCTGACGGGAACGACCCACGTGCTGAACCCTTGCATGCACGTGGTATGCGACCAGTGCTTTGACGGAAGCAATTACTCGGCTTGTCCGATCTGTGAACGGCAGGTCGACCGGCAATCTGCCTTCTTCCAGCCTGCGCCAGCCAAGGGCACGGCGAAGGAAAACGTCACCCTCAAACTACTGGATCTCGGCACGTCGGTGGAAGATGCAGCGCGTCAACTATTCGTCGGCTTCTGCCAACGCACGCAGGCCATGTCGCCAGTGGATGTTGCGGACTTGTCGGCCATCGTCACTGAATACGGGACGGCAATACTGCCCTCTCTGCCTGGCACCATCCCGGTTCGCGAAAATATCGCGCATGTTTTCGGCGCGTTGCTGCGTCAGTGCGGCCCCGCCATTGTCATGCCGGCCGCCGCGCCGTACATGAACACCGCGACCGACGTACTGCGTTTGATTGCCAGCTATTCCGGAGCAGATCCGGGTTTGCTGCCTCAAACAGTTCTGCGCGAAATACCGATCGCAGAAGCGAAAAAGAAGAAGCAATTTCGTTACCTATTCACGCACAGCTACTACGATCGGTATACCTCGCTGAAACTGCCGCTGGAAATCAACCGCTTCAAGATGGCGAAACTTGGCCGCCCGCTCCGGCGCGCCTTGCTGGAGTTTCTCGAGGGCCTGTCTACGGAATCCATGACCGACGACATGCTGCGCCATCGTTCATATTGGGTGTGGCTCGGCGAGTTCCTGCACCCGGCCGAATACAAGCAGCGTTTTCCAAACGTTGCGAACGCCTTTGAGATCGTACGCCGCAAAGCGCCGGATGGCAGCCGGGCACCAAAATGGCTGACCTATTACGGCAAGCTGGAGGCGGCCGTCAACCTCAGTGATGCCGACAGCATGACTGGCTTGCTCTTGCAGCGCCCAGGTGAACTGGCAAGACGGTTCGACCATGCCTTGCGCATTGCCGGCGATGACATGATTGCGGTGGAAGCGCTGCTGGCCGCCTTTGAACGATGCGCACCCAAGTTTTCGACTCCCGTCCTGCTAACGCTGTTCGCTTTTCTGCCAACGCGCGGCAAACGTGCCAAGTCGCGCGTGTATTGGCCGAAAGGCTCCGTCGTCAACGGCATATTTGCGCGCGACAAGCGGCCAGTCCTTGCGGCGGATACGATAAAGCGCAGCCACGAGATCGTCGAAAGGGAGTTACTGGCGCGCTTTGAATCCAAGCCAGGCGTCGGTGACTTCATTATTGACGCGCCATTGAAAAACATCATGGTGCCGTTCAACGAACGAACCGCCTCGCCCGCGGCAATCCAATTATCCCGTGGCTCGACCATCCGCATCACGCCCGAGAAGACCATCCGCCTTTTCCTGCATTGGTGCGAACCGGAGAAGACTCACTTCTATACGGACCTGGATTTGTCGATCGGGTTCTATGACGCACATTGGCAGCACGTTGGCGTCTGCTCCTATTACCAGCGCGTCCTCCAGGGAAAGTTCGGGCAAATTGCCGTCAGCTCCGGCGACTTGACCAGCGCGCCCTTCCCTGACGGCGCGTCGGAGTTCATAGACCTGGATTGTGCGATGGCCGAGAAGCACGGCATCCGCTACGCAGTAGCAGTCGTGAACAATTACTCTGGCCAGGCTTTCGAGCAATTGGAGCGCGCCTACGTCGGCATGATGCTGCGCGGCGATACCCAGGGCCAGCACTTCGATCCGCGCACGGTCGAAATGAAGTTCAATTTGCAGGGTGCGGACGGCATCTTCATGCCGATGGTCATAGACCTGGAAACCAGATCGCTGCACTGGCTGGACGTGTATTCGCGTGGGAATCTGGAGTTCAATAATGTGGCCAGTTCCAATACCGCGATTACCAGTATCTGCCCGACGATGATCGATTATTTTGCCAGCGGCGTCCGGGCCAACATGTTCGACCTCGCGCTGCTGCATGCCGCGGCGCGGGCGCAGCGCGTTCTGGTTCGCGGGGAGGAGAATTTCGCTATCGAGCGCATCGCGGGAGAGTCAAGCATTCATTTCGTGCAACGCTTGCGAGCAGGCGATGGCGCTGTGAACACAGCTTTCGACCTGCGCCAAGACAGGCCAACCGTGGCCGCTCTGCTGAATGGTGATTTGCCGCTCCCGCCGGATGCATTGGCCTATGTATTAAAGCCAGCAGCAATCGCAGGCACATTGTCAGCGAGCGATTTCCTTTCCTGATAAATGCGCCCGGAGCGGTGCCTGTCTATCGGCTAATCTCGACCATGCCGCTGGCCAAGTCCGGCGCCAGGATCACGGCGGCATTTTGCGCACGATCGAGGGAAGTAGACAGTGTGCCGCCGGCCGCATGGGCTTGCGGCACTGCCTCGTCGTCCCATCCGTGAACGTAGAGCGCCATGCCGTTCCACCATGGCTTCCAGTTCCCCTCGCGCTGCTCGAACAGCAGCTTCAAGCCGGACGGTGTTTGCTCGCAGCGGATGCGCTGGCGCAGGAAGCTCCCGCGCTGGTAGGCCAGGCTGACGCCATCGTCGGCGTATATGTTGCCGAAGCAGTTGGCGCCGGGATAAACGTGCAGCTCCAGCCGCCCTTCCGGAACGAAGACCGTGCTTTGAACCAGGGGCTGTTTGGGGATGATTGCGCCGGGGCGAACGTAGGCCGGCAACTGCGCGATGTCAGGCTTGACGGTAAAGCTCTTGCCTTCCAGTCGTTGCCCCGTCCAGTAGTCATACCAGCCCGTGCCCGGCAAGTCTACCTTGTAGTCACCCGGCGACTCAGGCGTCGGCGACGGCGCCACCAACAGCTCGCCGCCCACCATGAAGTGATCCTCCGAACCGCCAAGCCTATCGCCATTGGCCAGCACTGATGGGAAGTTGAGGAAAACTGGCCGCAGCAAGGGGATGCCAGTGCGGCTGTTTTCCTCTGCTGCGGCGTACAGATAGGGCATCAGCCGGTAGCGCTCAGAAATGAAACGGCGTCGAATCTCGACCTGCGCGGCATCGCCTGCCCACGGTTCCTGATCTGGCCGCCCGGTTTCCGCGTGGGAGCGGAACAGCGGTATGAAGGCGCCAAGCTGGAACCAGCGCGTCAGCAGCTCGGGCGATGGTCGTTGGCCTGCGTAGCCGCCAACGTCGTTGCCGGCGTAGGAAAAGCCGCTCAGGCCAAGGTTGACCAGCTGCTGCATGCCCATTTTGAGGTGCTGCCAGCTGGAGACGTTATCGCCGGTCCACGTCGCTGCATAACGCTGGCCGCCGGCGTATGTTGCCCTGGTCAGCACGAACGGGCGAACATCGGGCTGCAGCCTCGCCAGGCCTTCGTATGTGGCGCGCGAATTGAGCTGGCCGTACACGTTGTGCATTTCGGCGTGCGCGGCGCGCCGCGGTGCAAAGTCGTCGCTATCGATCCGGTGAACGACGTCGAGCGGCATCGTCTTGCTTGGCACGTTGAAAATAGACGGCTCATTCATGTCATTCCAGAAGCCAGCCACACCGTCGCCTACGAAGCTGGCATACAGCTCGCCCCACCAGCGGCGCGCCTGCGCGCGGCTGAAATCGGGGAACACGGCCGCGCCGGGCCAGACATCGCCTGAGTAATACTCGCCGCCCGGCACTTTAAGGAACAAGTCCTGCGCTGCGCCGCTGTCATAGGGGGCGTAGCCCTGGCCGGGCGCGTTGGCGATATGCGGGTCGGTAATCAGCACCAGGCGGATGCCCTGCTTGCGCAAGTCGGTGGCAAGTTGACGCACGCTTGGAAAAGCCGTGCGATTAACAGTGAAGGGGCGCGCACGGTCCTGGTAATCGATGTCCATGTAGATGACGTCTGCGGGCAGCCTTTCGCTGCGCAGGCGCTGCGCAATGGCGCGCACTTCAGCGTCCGTCTTGTAGCTCCACTTGGATTGCTGGAAGCCCAGCGCCCATTGCGGCATCAGCGGCGCCGTGCCGGTCAGGCGGGCGTATTGCTGCAGCACGTCTTTTGGCGCAGGACCGGCCATCACATAGTAGTCGACCGGACCGCCCTGGCCGCTGATTGTCAGTACGCCTTGTTCAGCCTTGCCGAAATCGAAATTGGTGCGCCATGTATTGTCGAGGAACAGGCCGTAGGCCTTGCCAAGGTCGCTCACCGTCATGAAGAACGGGATCGTCTTGTAAAGCGGATCGGTCGCCTGGGTGAACATGTAGGTATCCGAGTTCCACATGGTGTAAGCGCCACCCTTGCGGTCGAAGGATCCGGTCTTGTCGCCCAGGCCAAAGATATGATCGTCGCCGTTCAAGCGTCCACGCAAGCGAAAACCACCTTCTGCCGGGAGCGCGGAACGGCCGGCAAGGTCGGCCAGCAGCAGCTTGCCGCTGCCATCCAGCACGTCCGTCCGCAAGCTTCGCAGGTCGATGCGTGCGCGGATGTCCGCGGCATCCACATGCACCGTTTCCCCGCTGCGCTTGACCTTCATTGGCTGACGGGCGCCACGCGTCGCGGCGGGAACAGCCCACGAAGCGTCTTCCGGCAATGCCACGCGGCCCAAGCGGATGCGCATGATGCCGGCGGCCGGCGCGGACACTTCAAGCATCACGCCGCCGCGCGAAAGGACCATGCGGTCCACGGTTTCGGCGTGAAGCGCGCTTGCCGCGAACAGCGCGAGAATGGCTACGGCATTACTGGGCCGCATACATGGAGGAATACTTTGCGCCAAAATAGAGGATGAAGGCGTAGCAAGCGGCTGGCAGCATGAACGATGCCTGCACGCCGATTGCATCCGCCAAAGCGCCTTGCGCGAACGGCACCAGGGCGCCGCCGACAATGGCCATGCACAGGATGCCCGATCCCTGGCCGGTGTACTTGCCCAGGCCATGCAGCGCCATGCTGAATATCGTCGGGAACATGATCGAGTTGCACAGGCCAACCGCGAGGATGGCCCACATCGCCACGCTCCCCTTGCCGAAAGTTGCCGCCAGCACCAGGCCGATCGCCACCAGCGAATTGACGGCCAGCGTCTTGCCGGGGCTGGCTACTCGCATCACCACGAAGCCGATGAAACGGCCAACCATCGCGCCGCCCCAATAGATGCTGACGTAGTGCGCCGCATCCGCGTGCGCCAGGCCAGCAATATGGGCTTCGCCGAGGAAGTTGATCAGGAAGCTGCCGATGCTGACCTCTGCGCCGACGTAGAGGAAGATACCGATTGCACCCAGCACCAGGTGGCGGTGAGCCCAGGCCGATCCATGGCCTTCGCCCGCCAGCGACACGTCTTCGCTGTCGGCGATCTGCGGCAGTTTGGCGACGAAGAACAATACCGCCAGCAGCGCCAGCGCACCGGCCAGCGCCAGATAGGGGCCGCGCACGGTGGCGGCATTGGCTGCCGCGGCTGCAGCAGCGCCGCCGGTCGACAGGATCAGTATGCCGCCAATGGAAGGGCCGATCGTGGTGCCGAGGGAGTTGAAAGCCTGCGTCAGGTTCAGGCGGCTCGATGCCGTACGTGGCGGTCCGAGCACCGTGACGTAGGGATTGGCCGCCACTTGCAGCACAGTGATGCCCGATGCAAGCACGAAGAACGCCAGCAGGAACAAGCCATAGCCGCCGAACGAGGCCGGATAGAACAGCACACATCCACCGGCGGCAATCAGCAAGCCGGTTACCGCGCCTTTCTGATAGCCGATGCGGCGGATCAGGGCGCCCGCCGGCATCGACACGATGAAGTAGGCGCCAAAGAAGCATAGCTGCACCAGCATGGCCTGGAAGTATGACAGCGTGTAGATCGCCTTCAGGTGCGGAATCAGGACGTCGTTCAGCGAGGTAATCAGACCCCACATGAAAAACAGCAGTGTGACGATGACCAGTGCGCCGGTGTTGGTTCCATTCTGCGCGCTGCCTGCCGCCTGGGGAGGTGCAGCCGGAGTGTTGTTGGGTGCCATGGATGCCATGAATTGTCTCCTATGATTTCTTGTATTTACATGCCGGCCGGTGCGCGCGGCAGGTCTCGGTCCTGCGTGCCCCAGCCAGCCGTATCAGGCTGCGGCGCGAGCTTGAACGTCAGGGTGCCTGCTCCCTGCAGTTGTTCCCAATCGAGCCACACGCGCGACAGCGGCCGGCCGCCCCACTGTACCGACTGCACGAAGCGGCGCTCACCCGGCTTGGCTTCCGGCGCTTCAATGCGCAGCGTGCGGCCTTGGGGCAGGTCGATCTCGGCGCGCGCAAAGCGCGGCGCATGCAGCAGGAAGCGGCCGCTGCCCGGTGCATCCGGATATAGTCCCAATGCGCTGAACAGGTACCAGGCCGACATGGTGCCCAGGTCGTCGTTGCCGGTGACGCCGCTGGGGCCGTTGCCGAACAAGGTTTCCGCGGCGCGCAGCACGGTAGTGGTCTTCCAGGGCTGTCCCAGCAGAGTGTACATCCATGGCGCGTGCAGGTCCGGTTCGTTATTCGGGTTGTAGCGGAACTGGCTGTAGTAGCTGTAGGCACCAACCACCCAGGACTTGCGCACGGCTGCCGGGTCAGCCAGGACCGCTTCGTAATCGAAGAACTGGTCGAGCCGCTGCAGCGCCTTGGCCTGCCCGCCCATGGCTGCCGCCAGACCGGGAACATCCTGCGGCACCAGCCACTGATATTGCCAGGCCGTGCCTTCGTGGAAGCCGCGCTCGGCGCGCGGATCGTAGCTGCCGTTCAGATCGGTGAACCAGCTGCCGTCCATCACGCGGGGACGCGGAAAACCGCGTTGTCCGGTCGGCGTATCGATCACGGACGGATCCCATACTTTGCGCCAGTTAAGGGCGCGCTGCTCCAGCAGCCGGGCGTCCTTGGCCTGGCCGAGCGCCTTGGCCATGATTGCCAGCGAGCTGTCAGCCAGCGCATATTCCAGCGTCGCCGAGGCGCCGTGGTGCGGGTCGATGTCCATGCCCTTGGCGACAAAACCACGGTCATACTGAACGAAGCCTTGGCTCAGGTAGTTGGGATTGCCGGCGCGGCCCTCGGCGCGGATGCGCGATGGCGGCACGCCAAAGGCGTTCTCGCGCAGCGCGGCATAAGCCTCGCGCTCGCGGCCTTTCAGTGCGCCAAAGCGCCACAAGTCGACCAGGAATGGCGTCACCGGGTCGCCGGTCATCACGTTGCTGTCGAAGTTTGCATAGCCCCAGCGCGGCAGCCAGCCGCCCTGCTCACGGATCTTCAGCACCGAATTGGCGATGTCGCGCGAGCGCTGCGGGCGCAGGAGGGCAAGCAGCTGGTTCTGGGCACGGTAGGTATCCCACAGCGAGAAGAACTCGTAGTACGTCCAATCCTTCGCAGTATGCAAGGCATCGTCGTAGCCACGGTAGCGGCCATCGGCATCGCTGCCGGTCAGTGGCTGCAGCAGCGCGTGATACAAGGCGGTGTAGAACACAGTGCGGTCGTCGTTGCTGCCGCCTTCGATGCGTACCGTTCCCAGTTCTTTCTGCCATGCTGCCTGCGCCTGCGCTCGCATTGCGTCGAAAGTGAGCGGCTTGCCGTTGCCCATCCCTTCGGCCTTCAGGTTGATGCGCGCCCCTTCCGCGTCGACGTGGGAAATCGCGCTGACCGCAGTAACGGCCGGACCATTCCTTAGGTCAAAGGTCAGCCAGACGCCATGTGGGCGGCTGTCGCCCTGCTGGCTCGGCCCCTTCACGCCCGGCCAGCCGCCGCGGTCATCCCAGATGCCATGGGCAACGAAGGGCTGGTCGAACACGATGCGGAACCAGGTGGTGTACTGGGCGCCGCCGCAGAAACTTTTGGTGACGATCTTGCCTTCGACGCTGCGGTCGTCCAGCACGCGTACTTCGCTGCCGACCACGGAATGGCGTTCGTTGGCCTGGCCCAGGTTGAGCAGTACATGGCCGCTCGCGGTGCCGGCAGCAAAGGTGTAGCGTTCGGCGGCGGCGCGGGTCAGCGCGGTGGCTTCGGCGGTAATGCCGCCATAGCTGGTGAGCTGCACCTTGTAGTAGCCCGCCTGGCCAACCTCGCCTTCGTGGGTGTAGTCGGCAGCGTAGCGCTTGTAGTTGAAGCTTTCCGCTTTTTTGGTGTCGAAGTCGCCACCTGGGCCGATGGTGCCGGTGACCGGCAGTACGGAAAGCTGGCCGCCCTGTTCCCAGCAACCGGCGCCGGACAGGAAGGAGTGGCCGAAACCGCGGATGCGCGCATCGCTGTAGTGCCAGCCGGCGTAATGTTCGCCAGTCGGGCTGACCTGGATCATGCCGAAGGGAGCAGATGCGCCGGGGAAGGTATTGCCTTCGTCCTGGGTGCCGATGAAGGTGTTGACCGGCATGTCGGCCGGTGCTGCGGCCAATGGCAGCGCGAAAGCTGCCAGCAGGATTGAGCAAAGGGTGAGGCGGAATGCTTTCATTACGATGCTTCTCCTTCGAGCACGTCGAACAGCTGCTCCATGGCTGCGGGCGGTGGTGGCGTGGCGCCGGACTGCAGGCAGGCGGCGGAACCGGCCGCCAGTGCCGCGTGCAGGTGGGACTGCAGCGAACGGTCGGGATGGCGCGCAAGACTGTGCAGCAGGCCAGCCACGCTGGCATCGCCGGCACCAACCGTATCGACCACCGGAACGACGGGCGCACGGGCATCGGCACGCTCCTCTCCACGGAACAGGCTCGCGCCCTGGTCGCCACGCGTCAGCAGGCAGAGCGCGGAAGGCGCGAGCACGCGCAACTGGTGCAGCGCTGCATCCAGGGCAACGCCTGGGAACAGGCCGCGCAGGTCGTCATCGGAGACTTTGATCACGTCCGCCAGTTCCGCCATGCTGCGCAAGGTTGGCGTATAACGTTCATCCATCAGGTTGCGGTAATTCGGGTCGTAGCTGATCGCCACGCCCTGCTCTTTCAGTTTTTCCGCCAGCGCGACCAGGTTCGATGCCAGCGGCTCGCGCGCCAGGCTGATGCCGCCGAAATGCGCCCAGCGCAAGTCGCGCGACCAGTATTCCGGCAGCGCCTCGGGATCAAAATGCAGGTCGGCGCTGTCATCGCCGATGAAGAAGTAGCGAGGTGGCTCGCCTTGCTCAACGATCGCCAGCAGCGGCGAGCGTTCGACGCGCTGCAGCAGGCGCAGGTCGAGCCCAACCGACTCGCTCGCCGTCCACAAGGCATCGCCGAACCGGTCAAGGCTGATGGCGCCGGCGAAGGCTGTGCGTTCGCCCATAACTGCCAGCGCGCGGGCCACATTCCATACCGAGCCGCCGACGCGGCTGACCCAGCGCTCGTCGCCCTGGTAAATCATGTCGGTGAGCGCCTCGCCGGCGCACAGCATCATTGGCGCGTCACGCATGGCCGCCCTCCCCCAGCACCGCGACGATGTCGTAGCAAGCACCCATGGTGTGATAGTCCACCTTGCCGGCCGGGCTCTTTTCGTCGCTCAGCTTGCGGTTGTCGCCGGACAGGATGCGGTACCAGGCGCCATGCTCGTGATCGACGAGGTGGGTCCAGCTATAGGCCCACAGGCGCTGGTACCAGTCCCAATACTCATTGTTGCCGGTGCGCTTGGCCAGCATGGCGGCAGCTGCCGTACTTTCAGCCTGCACCCAGAAATACTTATGCGGATCGCATACTGTCAGGTCCGGCGCCAGCGAGTATGCCAGGCCGCCGTGTACGGAATCCCAGCCTTTGTTCACGGCAGTCTGGAACAGGCGTTCCGCGGTCGGGAGCAGCCAGCCCAGGTCTTTGCCCAGCACACTGCCGCGCGCCTCCAGCTGCAGCAACAGCTTGGCCCATTCGGTGAAGTGGCCGGGCTGGTAGCCCCAAGGTCGGAACAGGTTTTCCGGATCCTCGATATTGAAGCGCCAGTCAGGCTGCCAGTGTTTATCGTAGTGCTCCCAGATCAAACCGCCGCAACGGGCCGCCTGGCGCTGGGTGATGTTGTAGGCAACCATGTAGGCGCGCTCCAGGTAGCGCAGCTCGCCGGTCGCCTGGTGCGCAGCCAGCAGCGCTTCGCAGGCGTGCATATTGGCATTCTGGCCCCGGTAGCTCGAAAGCACGCTCCAGTCGCGGGTCGCTTCGTCGGCGTACAGGCCTGCCTCTTCATCCCAGAAGCGCTTTTCCATCAGCTCGAAGGTTTCGCCGATCCAGGCGCGCGCCTCTTCCAGTCCTGCCATGGTGGCATGGGAATAAGCGAGCAGCACAAAGGCCTGGCCGTAGGCGTGCTGGGTGCCGTCCTCCACTTCGCGGCCGTTCAGCATCCAGGCGTAGCCGCTTCCGCTCGCATCGCGGTGCACGTCGCGCAGGAAGCGCAGGGCATGGCGTGCGCCTTCCAGGTAGGCAGGATCGTGGAAATGGCGGTAAGCCATCGAAAACGTGAAGACAAAACGAGTGCTGCTGACCAGGTGCCGGTGCTGGGCATCGTAGACGGTGCCGTCGTCTTTGAAGTAATGATAGAGGCCGCCGGCCGGATCGATCGCGCGCGGATGGTAAAAGCGCATCGTGTGGCGGACATGGTCGAGCAGGACATCCGGGTTGCGGAAATTCGGGAGATTGGTCATGTTGGGCCTGGTGTGTACGCTAGTCGTCGCAACTGCTTTCGCGCACGATCAATTCGACTGGCATGGTTATCTGGGAGGGGTTTTCTTCTGGTTTCTGGAGCAGTAATTCGATCCCCGCGCGCCCCAGGTCCTCCTTGTCAACGTGGATGGTGCTGAGCGGAGGGATGGCGGCAGCTGCGCTGCTGATGTCGTCGAAGCCGACGATCGCGATGTCATGCGGGATCTTCATGCCCTCGTTCAGGCAATGCTTCATGGCGACCAGCGCCGTGCTGTCGTTGTAGCAGAACAGGGCATCGGGCCGTTTTGGAAGACTGAGCAGGCTGCGCATGGCTTCCACTACGGCCTCATCACCCTCGCCCATGGTGGGGACGATGACTTCCAGGTCGGGATCGGCAAACACCTTGGCATCGAACAGCGCCTGGCGAAAGCCACGATTGCGCTGCTGGATACTGTAATGGGCAAGGGAACCGGACATCATGGCGATACGCTTGCGGCCGCAGCGCAGCAGGTGCTGGGTAGCAAGATAGCCGCCGCGCACGTTGTCCGGGTTGATGGAGGTGAAGCCACGCCTGTGCATGTCCACCAGCACGATAGGCTTGCCGGACTGCTGCAAGGCGGCCAACACTTCCGGCTCGAAGAATCCCGCGCACAGGATGGCGTCTGGCTGGTGCACCCGGATCAGGCCCTGCACCGGTTCGGCCGGGCTGACTGCGATGAAGGACAGGGCAATGCCCTCGCGCCGGCAAGCCGCTTCGGCGCCGTGCAGGACCGGGGAATAGAACTGGCTGGACGCCAGCGTGTTGTGCTGGCTGTGCAAAAGGAAGGCGATGCGGCGGATGCGCCCTTTCTTGAGCTGTCCGAAGTCATACCCCATTTTCTCGGCGGCCTGGCGCACCTGGTTGCGCGTGACTTCGGTCATGCCGGCCTGGTTCTTCAGCGCGCGCGAGACCGTGCCGATCGACAGGCCTGTGGCTTCCGCAATGTCGCGCAAGGTGACCTGGCTCACGGCTGCACTCCTGGGCAGGAAATCAAGTGCATGAAGAGTCTCCAATGTTCAGTTTATTAAACGCCTATCCTGACGTTTCCCGGCGTCGAGCGAAGCTGCATTTTCTCGCGCCATATATAGGTAAGTTTTATATCAGCCGCCTTTTGCGGGCGTCAACAAAAGCTGCCGGAAGCAGGCCTTTTTAGCTGTTTTTAGTAAACACGAAGCTCATCCGCCAGTGACCGCAGGCGCAGCGACTTGCGCAGCGTTGCCAGGCTGGCCTTGGAAGCAATTTGCAAGCTTACGGTTTCGCTCGGCAGCAGAGTCATGGCGTTATCGGCAAGCTCGGCGTCGGCATTGCCAAAGTCGACCCATACCGCGCGGGCGAACTTCGCTGCGCGCAGCACGAGCGTGAAGCCAGCGCCGTCGCGGCGCAATTCCGCATGCAGGCCGGGATCTTTCCAACGCATGTCCTTCGCGGCCTTGAAATACACGACGCGGCGCGAGGCAGGCTCGCCCTCCGCCTGCAAGTCGAACACCGCGACAGTTGATGCGGGATCGGCATCGCCCAGCAAGTCCTTGTCCGTATAGCTGGCCAGCTTCGCCGCGGAGAGCGGCGCGAGTTCGACCGGTTTGCGTTCGTCGCGCAGCAAGTTGCCGTCCAAGGTCACCAGCCGCAGGCGGAGCTCGCCCCGTACCGCGCGAGTGCGGTCGTTCAGGAGGCTGAGCGATGTCTTGCCTTCAGCATCCCTTAGCGCAGCAACGGCAACCGGTGCGAAGAAGCGGCGCGCGTGGAAGTGCAGCGCCTTCCAGCGTCCGAACCAGTCGACACTCGACCAGGAGGCGCCGGGCCATACGTCATTGAGCTGCCAGTACAGTGACCCCATCGTGTACGGCCGGCTGGCGCGGTGATGCAGGGCTGCCAGCTCAATTCCCTCCGCCTGCGCCGCCTGGCTAAGGTAGAGGAAACCGGAAAAGTCTTTAGGCTCGCCGAACTCGTAGTTCACGTATTTCATCAGACGCTCATTCCCCTTGCCTGCCATGAACTTTTGGTGCGCCTCGATGACCGGCGTGGCGATGCCTTGCTCGCCGCGTTTTGCAAACGCATCGATCGTGCGCTGAACAGGCCATGCCTGCAGTCCGTACTCGGACATGAAACGCGGCGTGACCTCCAGGTATTTCGAAGGTGGATGCGCCGGATTGCCCCACACTTCCCAGTAGTGCATGTCGCCGCTGGCCGGTGTGTTCGCGGCTTCGGCCAGGTCGTCGCTGGGCGAACTGGCCCAGTAGGCAATGCCGCCGCCCTCTTCCGCCACGACCTTGCGCAGGTCTGTGCCGAAGAGCTGCACGTAGCCATTCCAGACTTTCGCGGCAAACGCCGGATCGGCCTCCGTCATCGCCTTGCCCGGTCCCCAATGCTTCCAGGAGATTTCTTCCTCGTTATTGCCGCACCACAGGACGAGGCTCGGATGGTTGCGCAGGCGCCGTACGTTGTCGCGCGCCTCGGCCACAACGTTGGCGCGGAAAGCGTCGTCGTACGCAGGCGGCATGCCGCCGCCGAACATGAAATCCTGCCACACCAGCAGGCCAAGTTCGTCGGCAAGGTCGAAGAAGTCATCGCTCTCGTAATAGCCGCCGCCCCAGCTACGCAGGAAGTTCATGTTCGCATCGCGTGCCGATTGCAGTACCCGGCGCAGTTGGTCTCTACTCACACGCGGCTGGAACATGTCGAACGGGATGCTGTTGGCACCTTTGGCGAACACCGGAATGCCGTTGACCTCGAAATAGAAACTCTTCCCCTTCTCGTCCGGCTCACGGCGCAGGGCGACGCTGCGCAAGCCGGTACGGGTGCTGGCTTTGGCGACTGCCGCCTTGCGGTCACTGATTTCGACCTCAAAGCGGTACAGCGGCTGCGCGCCATAGCCGTTCGGGAACCAGCGCTGCGGGCGCTCGATACGCACGGGAAGTTCGATGCGGTTTTCGCCGGCGCGCAGCTCAACACGGCGCAGAGCGGCCAGCGAGCGCTTGCCGCCCGGCGCCGTCTGCCACAAGCGCAGGTCGAACGCCCCATCGCGCACAGCTTCTGCCGACACGACGGCAGCGATGTCGGCGCGAGCCTGGTCGACGTGATCCTGCCGCAATTGCACGTTATCGATACGCACTGCGTCCCAACTCTCCAGCACGACAGGTTTCCAGATGCCGGCAGTAACGTAGCGCGGCCCCCAATCCCACCCATAATGGTAGCCTGGCTTGCGGGCGAAGTTGCCGGTCATGGCATCTGGCGGTTCGTCGCCGTAAGGAGAAGGGTAGTTCCCGGCCAGCTTGTGCGGCATGGACCGAACGGTGGGCAACAGCCTGGTGATCGGGGAATGAAATACGATGCGCAGCTCATTGCCCTTCGCGCGCAGCTTGTCCTGCACCGGAATGCGCCAGGTGCGGAAGGCATTGTCGGCATCCAGCAACTTTTCTCCGTTAAGCCAGACCTCGGCGAAAGTATCGAGGCCTTCGAACACCAGGTCACTGCGTGCTGCCTGGCGCGGCGCGTCGAAGCGCGTACGGTATTCCCAGTCGGCGAGGCCGATCCACTGCAGGCCGGCTTCCGGAGCCCCAACGTAAGGATCGGGAATCAGCTTGTGCGCGAACAAATCGGTGTGCACGGTGCCAGGAACTTTTGCGGCATGCCAGGGTAATGCCTCCGGGTGCGCGGCGAGTTGCGCGTTTCCAGGCAGCAGGCGGAACGTCCAGCCGTTCTCGATGGCGATGCGGGACAGGGGGGCCGCTGTTGCCACAGCAGTGACAACAGTGAGGCATATGCCGAGCAGCAGCACCATCAAGGAGCGCCAATACAGGTGAATGCTCATTGCGCCCTCGCCTTCCAATGGCGGTCAATCCATTCCTGGTGGGTCGGCATCGCTGAAACGGCGTTTGCCAGCATCGCCCGCATGCTTTCGACCACATCGAGCAGTTTTTCCTCTGGCATGTCGTCCACGATGGGGTGATAACTTTCGGGCATGATGCGCTGGCCCAGCATCACCTGCACCCAGCTAGGCAGCGCGAAGAAGTCTTCGCCATGGCGGAAGTAGCGGCCATCGTACCGGAACAACTCGATCGTCTCCCGCAGGCTGTCCGGAATGGGCATGGTGCGGCAATAGTCCCAGAACGCTGAGTCGTTACGCTCGGTGGCGTTGTAGTGCAGGATCAGGAAGTCGCGCACCCGCTCATACTCAAAGACGGATTCGCGGTTGAAGCGCTCCGCGAGCAGCGGGTTGAAGTCGCGCTTGGGAAAAAGTCCCAGCAAGCGGGTAATACCCGATTGCGCGAGATAAATGCTGGTGGATTCGAGCGGTTCGAGGAAGCCACTGGCCAGCCCCAGAGCAACCACATTCTTGTTCCAGAACTTCTTGCGCATGCCAGTCGTGAAGCGCAGTGCGCGCGGCTCCGCCAGTGCCTTGCCGTCAAGGTTCGCCAGCAAGGTCGCGACAGCTTCATCATCGCTGATATGACGGCTCGAATACACATAGCCATTGCCGGTGCGGTGCTGCAGCGGAATTCGCCATTGCCAGCCCGCAGTACGCGCCGTGGAGCGCGTGTACGGCGTAATCGGCGCCACGCCTTCACAAGGCACGGCCATGGCACGGTCGCAAGGGAGCCAATGCGTCCAGTCCACGTAACCGGTTTTCAGCGCTTGCTCGATCAGCAAGCCGCGGAAGCCGGAACAATCGATGAACAGTTCGCCGTCGACTGCCTGGCCGCTTTCCAGAACCACCGATTCGATAAAGCCATCTTCAGCACGCTGGTTCACGCCAACGATTTTGCCTTCAATGCGCTGCACGCCGCGCTGCTCGCCCAGCTCACGCAGGAAACGCGCGTACAGGCCGGCGTCAAAATGGTAAGCGTATGCGATGTCGGCCAGCGGCGAGCCAGGGGAGGCATTGCGGTCGCCAGGCGCGAACTTGCCAAGCGGCGCCATTACTGTCTGAGGCGAATACTCGCCAATCGGCGCTGCGCGCCCGGACTGGAACAATTTGAGCCAGAACTGGTGGAAAGGCAGCGGCCCGACGGAGCGGCCGATGGTGCCAAAGCCATGGATATAACTGTCGCCGATCCGGCTCCAGTCCCTGAATTCAATGCCAAGCTTGATCGTGCCTTGCGTGCGCTTGATGAACTCGGCCTCATCGATGCCCAGCATTTGCCCGTTGAACAGCCGGATATGCGGCACGCTTGCTTCGCCCACGCCGACGATGCCGATTTCCTCGGACTCGATCAGGCGCACCGAAGCCCCTTTGCCAAGATAAGTAGCCAGTGCTGCCGCGGCCATCCAGCCAGCGCTGCCGCCACCAACGATTGTGATCTTGCTGATTCGGTTGTGCTGGTTCATAGCGGCACCCAAAACAGGAAAAAACCTCCCCAGCCGCGAGGCGTGGGGAGGAAGGAGGGAAGCATCAGAACTTGTAGTTCAGGCCAAAGTAGGCAATTCGGCCAGCATAACCGTTGGAGTAGAAGCGGTCCTTGGTATCGTTACCCAGGTGGGAGCGCGTTTCCTCCTTGGTCAGGTTCAGCACCGAAGCGGTCAGGCTCAGCTCCTTGGTGATGTTGTAGGCCACGTTCAGGTCAACCTGGTAATACGGCTCTTCGTACACGTTCAAGCCGTTGATCAAACCATCCACGACTTCGCCGCGGCGGTTGTAGGAAGCACGCGCCAGGAACTTGTCCGTTTCGTAGAATACGGTCAGGTTCATCTGGTTTTTCGCGCTGCCGACCAGCGGGGATTCGCCGATCTTGGTGCCATCCGACATCGTGATGTCAGCCTGGTTGGTCTTGTTGTAGGTGTAGTTGAACTGGAAGCCGAGTCCCATGTCCAGCGTATGCTGTGCATACAGCTCAACACCCTTCGACACGCCGTCACGGCCGCCGGCGCTGGTCGAGTAGCGCTGTACAACCACACTCTGGCCACCCACGTTCATGGTCACGTCGCGCACCACCGGCACCGCAAAGTTGCTGACGTTCTTGCGGAACAGGTCGATGCCGAGCACGGATCCGCGATGGAAGTACCACTCCAATCCCACGTCGAACTGCTTGGCCTTGTAGGGCTCGAGCTGCTTGTTGCTGCCTTCGCCGAACCAGCCTTGCTGGTCGCCGCCGCCGATCAGGCGACGGTCATTGACGTATTCCGGGCTGTAGTACCGCAGGGCGCCCGGCGCCGCGATGTCGTTGTAGCTTGGACGCGAGATCACTTTGGACGCAGCCGCGCGCAGCAACAGGTCTTTGGTCAGGTCATAGGCGAGGTTGAAACTTGGCAGCACGTCGTTGTAAGTACGATCAAGCGAACTGACTACGAACGAGGAATCACGCGCCATGCTGTCGGGCAGCCTGGTGAAGCCGCTGGTGCAGCCGGAGCCGGCAGGTGCGCCAGCCGCCGGCAAGCCGCCCGCCTGGCAAGGCGCGGGGCTGCCATTAGCGCCGTTGAAGAAGTAGTCGTTATAGCTTTCGACCTGGTCGGTCGAATCGGCATGCTGCCTGGTACGAACCAAGCGCAGGCCGACGTTTCCGCGCAGGCGTTCGGTCTTGACGTTTGCTTGCAGGTAGGCCGAAGCGATCTTTTCATCGACGTTGTAGACGAAGTTGTCTTCGTTACGGGTCTGCATCTGGCCATAGCTCTGGTTCAGGAAGGAGATATAAGCCGGGTAGTTAATCGCCGGGAAGGAACTGGCGTTGATGCCGCCTGCCAGGTTGCCCAGCGAGCCGCCGTACAGGAACTGCGGCTGGAACTTGTTGGCAGTCGGATCGCAGCCTGCCTGGTAACGCTTGTCGTAGTCGGCCGGATCAGCGCCCTTGCAAACCCAGTAGTTGTTACCGGTTGCGCGGTGCGTGCCCCCATTACGATACTTGGCGCCGAATTGCAGCGAATCGAGCCAGCTGGTATCCGTATGCCAGGTCATATCGGCCTGCGCGTACTTCTGCTGGGTGCTGTTTTTGGTCCACGACGACGAGGTGGAGCCGAGGTCGATTTCGCCGATGCCCTTGGCCAGGTTGGCCATCAGTTCCGGCGAGAACACCATGCTTGGCGTGCCGACCGTGCTCCACGAGCTGGCGTAATTGCCAAGGGTCCAGCTGCCGTCGGCATTCTGCACGCGAGGCTTGATCGGCATCGTCATCTGCATTTGCGGACCGCCGCTGGCCCAGGTGCGGCCGAACTTGAAGATTCCGTCCAGCGCCTGGCCGCGCCACTCGGCTTCAAAGTCGGCAGTCTGCGACAGCGACTTCTCGTGGTTATAGCTGCCGGTGATTTGCGGCGTCGGGATGGTGCAATCATCCGGCCCCCAGCCGCCGGGCTGCTTGCCGGCCGCCGCAGCTTGCGCTTCGCTGCAGTAGTAAGCCTTGCCCGGATGGACGCTGTACTGCGCGCCGGTGACCAGCGTTCCGCTGCGGTCGAAGGTCAGGCCATCCAGCAAGCGGCCGCCCGGCCAGTTGCCATCGCCGCTATAGCGCGCCAGGTTCCACTCCGGAACCTTCAGGATGTTGGTCTGCGAGTTTTGTTTCAGGTCGAAGCGGAAGTAATTGGCGGTCAGGGTAAGGTTGCGCACCGGCTTGAACTGCAGGGTCATCTGGCCGCCCTTGCGTTCGCGCTCCTCATTCTTCACGCTCAGGTTGACCGAAGTCGGCATCATGAAGTTGGTGTAGTACTTGCCGCCCTGGTCGTAAAAGCCCGACTGTCCCCACCAGTAAGAACTCAGGTCGGAAGGCTTGCCATTCACGTCGGTGGCCGGGTGCGCGTCATAATCGTCGCCATACCATTGCCAGTTTTCGGTGCTGGCGCCCATGGTGCGGGTAGTGCGCTTCTGGCTGGTCAAGCCGACCAGGATGCCGAAGCGGTTGTCGTCATCGTGCCAGGCGTACTGGCCGGAGAACTGGCCGTCGGTCTTCTTGGTGGTGTCGGCCCAGGTGCCTTCCGCCGAAACGAAGCCGGAGCCGGACTTCACTTCCAGCGGGCGGCGCGTGTGCAGGATCACGGTGCCGCCAACGCCGCCTTCGTCGATGCGCGCTTCCGGCGTCTTGAACAGTTCTGCGCTGGACAACATGTTCGATGGCAGCAGCGTGTAGTTGAACGAACGCGAAGGATCGCCGTTGGATTCGGCCGTGGCGATGTAGTTGCCGTTCAACTGGGTCAGGGTCAGTTCCGACGACAGGCCACGCACGCTGACGTTCTTGCCCTCGCCGCCGCTGCGCGTCACGACCACGCCCGGCACGCGCTGCAGCGCGTCAGCCACGTTCTTGTCCGGGAATTTGCCGATGTCTTCAGCCGTGATCACTTCAACGATCGAGTTGGCATCGCGCTTCTGGTCGAGGCTTTTCTCGATCGCATAGCGGTAACCGGTAACGACCACCGTGTTCGGGTCGGCCTTTGCGTCAGCCTTTGGGTCAGGCGTGGTTTGCGCCTGGGCGCTTGCAAGGGAAAGCAGGGCGACGCTCACCGCCATGGCGATGGGCGTAGCGCGGCAGCCGCGCTGCCGTGTAGCGAGTTGAGTCCTGAACGTCATGCGTGTCTCCTGGTTATGCCCTGTGACGGGCTCTATATCGCGGTAGCAAGCCTCGGATCATCGATTTACTAAACGACGTTGACGCCGTCTGCACATCGGTGGGATCGCGTCCACTCAGGAGAATTCTTACAAAGGAGGCTATGGCACTTCAACAAACTTTCAAAGAATGAATGAAGTTTAGTTTTGATTAGTAAACAAGAGTGCGGCGGATTTGCGACAGTGGCTTTCGCCCTGCAGCGACGCATGCCGCTATTTGTTTAGTGTGGAAATATTGCCGGAAAAATGCAGGTAGCCCCAGCGGCTTGGCACGTGCATGTCGATCAGGCCCTGCGGCGACCACACCCAGTTGTCTTCCTTCGGCTGGCCGGCAGTCCATTCCACGCGGCTGAAGTTGATGCGCCAGGTGGTACCGTGACGTGGATGCGGCACGGCCTGGCGCGAGGCGAAAGCGCTCAGGGGATAGGCGATTTCCACCGTCCAGCCATGGTCCTTGTCGCCAGGCTGGTTCAAGCTTCCCTGCACGGAGATGGCGGTCTTCAGGCCGTCGATGTCCCAGCTGTTGTCGGGCTGGCCGTCTTCGTTATAGGGCTTGGGCAGGAACAGGTCCCAGCCGGTATTGAGGGCGTTAATCTCGAATTCGTAATAGCTCCTGGTGTCCGGCAGCGGCTTGATGAAGACCTCGAAATCGTTGTCCTTGAAGATGACGGAATCGCGCTGGGTCAGCGTGGCCTTCACCTCGGGTTCTTCGAGTTCGGCGGCGATGTAGAGATACTGGTCGTCCCACAGCATTTTCACGCGCGTGCGAAACTTCGGGCGCGGTTTGCTGTCGCCTTCGATGTCGACGAAGTCGGCGGTCCACGGCGCCTTGCGCCATGCCGGGTCGTCCAGTTTTCCGTCGATACGGATCGGACCCGCAGCCCGAAAACATTCGTAGGCGAGCGGCGCCGGCTCGCCCGCCACAGCGGGAACGGCGCAAACCAGCATGGCTGCGAATGCAGTTGTAATTGCCTTCATCAGAGTGCTCCCTGTCATCGGAACGTCAGGACTTATATCAAGGAGACAAAACCTGTTCAACAGGCCGGACGAAATTCGGCCACTATTTAGTGAACTTTAGTAAACTGGCCGTATCAATCCAGCATCCCAGGTGTCGCAGTGCCTATCACCCAACCGCCCCCAGTTGATATCGACATCCGCAGCTACGGCGAGCAGTGGACCGCGGACCAGCACGCGTTCGCGCAACTGGTGCTGCCGCTATCGGGCGAGGTGGTGCTGGACATCGAGGGCAAGGGCGGCCGGCTCAATCCCTTGAAGGGTGCCGTGGTGGTGGCCGGGGCATGGCATGCGCAGCGCAGCGCCGTCGACAATCATTCACTGATCGTTGACGTCAACCAGGCAGCCGTACACCACCCGGCCTGGGTGCATTTGGCGGACCGGCCGTATGCCGACATCAGCCCTGCGGCGCGCAAGCTGGTCGAGTTCATGCACCTTTCCATCGCCGGGAGCGCCGTGCCAGGATCCCTGCTCCAGGGCTGGGTGCCGCTCCTGCTCGATACGCTCATGCTGGAGCCGCCACGCCTGCAATCGCGGCTGACCGCCCTGCTGGCCCATGCCGAAGCAAACCTCGCATTACCCTGGACGACAGAATCAATGGCGCAGTGTGCGCGCATGAGCGTCAGCCGCCTGCATGCCCTGTTCCAGGACGAGCTGGCGACCAGCCCGCGCGCCTGGCTCCTGTCACGGCGCCTCAACCGGGCCTGTGAGATGTTGCGCAATACCACCCAGCCAATCGCGGAGATTGCGCTGGTCACCGGTTTCGGCGACCAGAGCGCCCTTACGCGCGCCATGCGCGTCCACTTCGATACCACGCCTGCAGCCTATCGTCGACTGGGACAAGAGCCTGCGACAAAAATCCAGTAGAACGCGCCAAGACCGTTTCGCGCGCGCCGTCCACCATGTCCCTATTTGGGAGATGGACGTTGAATATTTCACTTGGCATTATCGCCGGCATCATCGCCGGCGCTTTCTGGGGACTGGTTTTCCTCGCTCCTGAGCTGACGCGCGGCTTCACGCCGATCCAGCTCTCGGCGGGCCGCTACATCGCTTATGGCCTGATCGCTGCGATCCTGGTTTCGCGCTCGTGGCGCCGCCTGTTCGCCATGCTGACCTGGCGCGAATGGAAGGCGCTGGCCTGGCTCAGTTTTGCGGGCAACATCATCTACTACTATTTCCTGGCCAAGGCAGTGCAGACCGGCGGCATTGCCATGGCTTCCATCGTGATCGGCCTGCTGCCAGTCATGATCACCCTGGCCGGCAGCCGCGATGCCGGCGCGGTTTCCCTGCACAGCCTGTTGCCATCCATTGTCCTCAGCACCGCCGGACTGTTTTGCATCAGCTGGCAGCACCTTCAATCCGGTTCGCTCACGGGTGTGCTGTACGCCAGCGGCGCCCTCGCCTCCTGGACGGCCTACGCGGTTGGCAACAGCCGCTGGCTGGCGCGCCTCAAATCCCTTACGCCACATGAATGGAGCATGCTCACAGGCCTGGTTACGGGCGCCGAAGCGCTGCTGCTGGCGGCACCCGCTTTTATGGCTGAAGCCCCACAGCACGGCGTTTCGGAATGGATGTATTTCGCAGCGGTGGTCAGCAGCGTTGCCCTGCTCTGCTCCATCATCGGCAACGGCTTCTGGAACTATGCCAGCCGCGCGCTGCCGCTCACATTGACAGGACAGATGATCGTGTTCGAGACGCTGTTTGCGGCGCTGTACGGCTTCCTCTGGGAAGCGCGCTGGCCGACCGCTATCGAGACCGCGGCGATGGCCTTGCTGGTATCAGGCGTGGCCACGTGTGCACTGGCTCATGGGCCCAAAGGCTCACGCTGACCGAAAGTAAGATCACGCGGACCTTTTGTTGTTGTAATATTTAACAATTCGTCCACGACATTCAACTAGCATGACAAGCCTTCGCCAGAACTTCATCATGATGCTCGTCACGATGATCATGTTTAGCGCTGCGCTACTGATCAATGAGCTGCTGTTCAAGCATCTGGAATTCGCGGAAGGGATCAACTGGATATACTTGCCAGCGGGTGTGCGCTTGCTGGCCACCCTGCTGTTTGCCGAGGCGGGCGCAATCGGCCTGCTGGCGGTTTCATGGCTTTACTGCTTCCTCGTCCTCTTCCCGAACGATCCGGTACGTGCCTTTGCCGGCGGCATCCTGGCCAGCGCCGCGCCTTACCTGGTCTATCGCGGGGCCAGGCGCTGGCTTGACCTGCAAGGTTCACTGGCCAACCTGGCGGGCTGGCAGGTATTGGCGTGCGCCGCCGCTTACTCCCTGGCCAGCCCCTTGCTGCACCATATTTGGTTCGCGCTGTACGAAGGGCGCGGCCACCTCCTGAACAGCTTCGCCGTGATGGCGCTGGGCGACTTTGCCGGCACCATCCTGCTGCTGTTCTTTACCAAATGGGTCATGCGCCTGTCGCAGCCACGCAATTAAAACAGTGCCTGCTGCGCCGTGGTCAGCGCAGCGAAGCTGTCGTGCAGCGGCAGCAGGATGGCATCGGCGATCGGCGCCAGCTGCTTATCGAGATAGTGCTGGTAGTCGATCGGCGAGCGCTGCACTTCCAGCGGCTCCGGGCCGCTGGTGGTGATGACGTAGCTGATACGGCCACCGTTCTGGTAGCGCAGCGGTCGGCCCTGCGCCTTGTTGAAATCATCGGCCAGGCGCGCTGCGCGCACCTGCGGCGGCACGTTGACCTGGTATTCGTCCAGGCGATGGCGCAGGCGCTTGCGGTACACCAGCAGTTCGTCGTTTTCGCCGGAGAACGTCTTGCGTGCATAGTCGCGCACGAAATCCCGGTAAGGCTCATCGCGGAAAATGCGGGCAAACAGGCCTTGCTGGAATTGCTGCGCCAGCGGCGTCCAGTCGCTGCGCGCCACTTCCAGGCCGCGGTAAATGATGTCACCGTCGCTGGTCAGGCCTGCATAGCGCTTCTTGCTGCCCATGTCGGTACCACGAATGGTCGGCATGAAGAACTTCTGGTAATAGGTATCGAACTCGATCTCCAGGTAGCTCTCCAGCTTGTACTTCCTGTGCAAGCGGTCCTTCCACCATTTGTTAATTTTGGCGACCAGCGCGCGTGCAATGGTTAGCGCTTCTTCTGTTTCGTGCGGGCGCTTGAGCCAGATGAAGATGGAATCGGTGTCGCCGTAAATCGCTTCATAGCCTTCCTTCTCCACCAGCTCGCGGGTGAGCTTGAGCAGCTCATGGCCGCGCAGCGTGACGGAAGAAATGAGCTGCGGGTGGTAGAAGCGGCAGTCGGTGGAACCAAGCACGCCGACGAAGGAGTTCATCAGCAGCTTGAGTGCTGTCGACAGGGCGTCATTCTTTTCACGCTTGGCGGCGTCACGGCCTTGCCAGAGCTGGGTGGTAATCGCCGGCAGGCAGTGATGCGTGCGCGAGAACTGGGCGCCGCGCATGCCTGGCACGGGGTCGCCGCCGGCCTCCGCCTCAGCTTCTCCTTCGACCATGCCGACCGGGTCAACCAGGAAGGAGCGGATGATCGACGGGTAAAGGCTCTTGAAGTCCAGCACCACCACCGAGTCGTACAGGCCGGGACGCGAATCCATCACGAAGCCGCCCGGTGAAGCCACGGCAGGGATTTCGCCAACGTTCGGCGCCACGTAGCCTTCGCGATGCATGCGCGGCAGGTACTGGTGGCTGAAGGCTGCAATCGAGCCGCCCATGTGGTCGGGCACCAGCCCCGTTACGTGGGAACGCTCCAGGATGAAGTCCATCACGCGCGTCTTCTCGAAGATGCGTGTGACCAGCTCGCAGTCTTTCAGGTTGTAGGTGGCCAGGGCCGGCTTGTCTTCGCGGAAGCGGCGTTCGATCTCGGCCATCTTGTCGTAATCGCTGCCGATCTCCTTGCCCTCGCCCAGCAAGGTTTGCGACACGCTCTCCAGGCTGAAGGACGGGAAGGTCCACGAAGCGGCGCGCAGGGCCTCGATGCCGTCGATGGCGATGCGTCCCGGGATGGTGGCGAAGACATAGCCGTCGCGCGCCTGGTGGGTGCGCCATTCGACCGGACGCCCTTCGCGGCCAAGCAGCAGCGCCACCTTGTATTTTTCGGCGTTCTTTTGCAGCGTTTGCAGGTCGAACTGCACCACGCTCCAGCCGATGATGGCGTCCGGGTCGTGCACGCGGAACCATTCATTGAGTTTTTCGATCACGCGGCGCGGAGTCGGGCAGTATTCGAGGTCGAAGTCCACCTCCGGCGCCACGGCCGGCTGCTCGCCCAGCATGTAGACCTGGCGCTGGCCGCAGCCCTCCAGTGCAATCGAATACAGGTCGCCGAAGGCGCTGGTCTCGATATCCAGCGACACCATGCGCAGGCGCGGACGGTACTCGGGCGCCGGGCGCAGCTTGCCGCCTTCGAATTCAACGCCGGCGGTGATGAAACGCTCCATCAGGTAGCGTTCCGGTGGCTTGATGTCTGCCTCGTACAGGCGGATGCCGCGCTCGCCCAGCTTGCGCTCCAGCGCCAGCAGCTGCTTGTAATGGCTGGCGTAGATGCCGACTACCGGCTCGCGCTGGAACGTCCTGAGTTCCACTTCACGCACGTCAATACCCGGCATTTCGGCCACCAGGGTGGCAATGGTGTCGCGCAGCGAAGCTTCGGCGAAGGCCACCGAAGCTTGTGCTGTCAGCAATATTTTGCGGGGGCCATCGTCGGTCGCGAGCCAGAACTCGATTTCCGTGCCATCGCGGGTGTCGCGCCAGGCGCGGGTGAGGATAAAACCAGGCATGGCGCAATTATACTGTATGGACAAACAGTGAACTTGCAACATTAAAACAACATTGCTAGAATAGTATGTTGCCTTGAGTCAAGATACAGGCAACCTAACTAGAAATAGGAAACTTAATATGATCAAGCAAATCACCGCTGCCGCCCTGCTGGCAGTTACCTCCTTCGCTGCTTCCGCAGCTGAACCATCGTACTACGTTGGTGGCGACGTTACCTCCAGCAAGTCTGACGACCTGAACCACAAGACCGGTTTCGGCGCCTTCGCCGGTTACCAGTTCGACGAGACCTTCGCGGTTGAAGCCGGCGTACGTCACCTGGGCAAATGGGACCTGGGCGGTTCCGACCTGAAAGTGAACCAGCTGTCCATCTCCGGCCTGGCCTCCTTCCCAGTGGCTGACAAGTTTGCCGTGTACGGCCGCCTGGGCTACAACCGCATCAGCACCAAGTTCGAAGGCGAGAACGAGCACAAAAACAAGGCCCTGTACGGCGTTGGCGTAAGCTACGCAATCACCAAGGAAGTTGTTGCCCGCGTTGAATGGCAGCGTCCTATGAGCGATTCGCACATCATCAGCGCTGGCGTGGCTTACCACTTCTAAGCTGTTGATTGGCAAAAAAAAGCCGCCGGACCTCCGGCGGTTTTTTTTTATTTCGGCTGCAGTGAAGCCAGCGCTGCTTCCAGCACTTCGTCGCGGCCGGCCCGCACGCCTTCCACTGTTTGCTTGACCTGGTGCTGCGGTTGCACCCCGACGCCAACGAAGGCGCGGCCATCCGGATAGGTGTCCTGCTTGGTGCAGATGCGCGCACTGCCGCCGCCAGGCAGCTTGATGAACAGTGGCTGGCCGGTACTGCCGCCGGTGGCCTCACCCACCAGCGTGCCGCGCTGCATGACGTCGAACGCGACGGCAAAATCCTCCGCCGCAGAGAAAGTGGCCGCGCTGGTCAGCACCAGCACAGGCTTCTTATACTGACGTTTCGGGTCCGGCTGCACCGCATCCGGCGCTTCGGCATACATCGGCTGCGCCTTGTCCCAAGCGCGCCAGGTCGGCTTGTACTCGCGCGTCGCCCAGCGGCTGGTCAGGAAAGCCTTGTCGTCCAGCGTCGACAGGATTTTGTAGCCCACATCCGAATTGCCGCCGCCATTGCTGCGCAAATCGATCACCAGCGCCGACGACTTGGCGATTTCGTCGAAAGCGGCCATCCAGGCTTCTGCCGCACTGTTGTCGTCGAAGCTATTCAGCGAAACATACGCCACGTCGCCCGGCAGCATGCTGAATTCAAACGAGGGAGGGGTGACGGTAGCTGCCTTGCGCGCCTCCCGGCTCACGCGCGCAACCTGTTGCTCGAACTGCTTGCCGGCGGCGTCGCGGAAAGTCACGCGCGCCGAGGAGCCGACAGCGCCGCGCAGGAACTGGGTGCCGAACGTGCGCAGTGCTTCGTCCTGCGGTGAGGAGGCACTCACATACGGGGCGATTTCGCGTGCAGCGTAAGTCTTCACTTCGGCACCATCCACCGCAACCACTTCCAGCCCGGGCATGATGCCCTTGGCGCGCAAGCCAGGGTCCAGGACCTCGGTCACAATCACGCGGCCTTCGACCGGGCGGGTCACCAGCAGCGGCAGGCCGCCCATCCGGTCCGTCAATTCGCCTGGCGGCATGACGTTGGTGTGGCCGTCTTTCAGCTTCGCCACCAACTCGATCAGCACACGGTAATAGTCCTCAGTACTGCGGGTCGCGCGCACGCGCGGCAGGGTATCCAGGTACAGCTTGTCCCAGTCCAGTTTTTCCAGGGTGGCGGTATCGACGAAGTTGTATCGCACTTCCGACCAGAGCTTGGACAGGCCGGCGATCTTTTCATCCTCGCTGATGTTTTCTTTATAAGATCCGGCCAGTGCCGCAGTTTCCCACTGCATGGCAGGCTGCTGCTGAGCCATCGCACCGGTGGCCGCCAAGGCCAGGACCAGCGCCGCTACATGGCTTTTTGCCATTTTGTCTCCTGAAAAAGCTGAATGCCCGCCATTCTAGAGGCCCGGCGCCGCAGACGCTACCCTGTTACAAGCCTGATACTTTTCGTAGAGGAGCCGGCTGTTAGAATCCATCCTCGAAGTTCTTCATTTCCCCTTTCGAGACCATGCGACGACTTGCACTTCCCATGCTGGCAGCCCTGCTGGCTGCCCCTGCATTTGCTACAACTCCAACCCCAATCACCCTCGACCAGGCCATGGCCCACCCGGACTGGATCGGCACGCCCGTAGAAGCGGCGTGGTGGAGCTGGGACGGCAAGCAAATCTTCTATAAACAAAAGCGCATCGGCTCCTCGCTGCGCGACACCTTCCAGGCCGGCGACAAGCCACGCCTGGTAGCGGACTCCGAGCTGTCCAGCCAGGACAGCCCGAACATGGTCTTCAACCGTGAGCGCACGCGCGCCGTCGTGCTGCGCAACGGCGACCTGTTCGAACGCGACCTGAAATCCGGCGCCCTGGTGCAGATCAGCCGCGGCACTGCCAACGCTTCCTCGCCGCAGTATTCCGCCGATGGCCGCAGCGTGCAGTTCAAGGTGGGCAACGACTGGTTCAGTTGGAGCCGCGCCGACCGGCTGGTCTCCCCAGTCGCCTTGCCGCGTGCAGCCAAGGACCCTGCCGCCGCACCGGACGAAGACTACCTGCGCGATATGCAGCTGCGCCTGATCACCACCCTCAAGCGCCAGAAAGATGAACGCGACGAGACGCGTGCCCGCGCCAAAGAAGAACGCGCTGCCGATGCCACGCGCGCTCCTGCGCCGATCTACTTCGGCGAGAAAGTCTCCATCGATGCTTCCTCGCTGTCGCCTGACGGCCGCTGGCTGGTGGTTGCCACCTCGCCGAAAAGCACCGAGAACGGCCGCGTCGGCAAGATGCCGCGCTACGTGACGGAGTCGGGCTACGAAGAATTCGACGACCAGCGCACCCGCGTTGGCCGCAACCTGCCGCTGGCGCAGTCGCTGAAACTGGTGGACCTGCGCACCGGCGCCATCAAGGACCTCTCGTTCGACTCCCTGCCAGGCATCGCCACCGACCCGCTGGCCAGCCTGCGCGAGGCAGCCAAGCAGCCGGCACTGAAAGGCAACCGCGCCACGCGCCTGGAAACCGACGAAGGCGACGGCATCGCATGGAGCGACAACGGCGCCAAGGTCGCCGTCATGCTGCGCACCGTGGACAACAAGGATCGCTGGCTGGCCGGCATCGACCTGGAAGGCGCCAAGCTGAAGTCCCTGCACCGCCTGACAGACAATGCGTGGATCAACTACAGCTACAACGATTTTGGCTGGCTGCCTGACAACAGCACACTGTGGTTCATGTCCGAAGAAACCGGCTACGCCCACCTGTACACCCTTGGTGCTGACGGCAAGCAGCGCGCCCTGACCAGCGGCAAATGGGAAGCATCGAATGTGAAGTGGAATGCCGACGGCACCCTGGCCTATATGCTGTGCAACCGCCGCACGCCCGGCGAATACGAGGTGTGCTCCGCCTCCGCCAAGGACGCCACCGTGCGCGAAGTGACCCAGCTCAATGGCGGCGTCGAACAGTTCGACCTGTCGCCTGACCAGCGCAAGCTGCTGGTGCATTATTCGTCCGCCTACGTGCCCTCGCAACTGGCCACCGTGCCGGCTGCTGGCGGCGCCGCCACCAGGCTGACCGATACCCGCAGCGCCGAGTACAAGGCCCGCGAATGGATCCAGCCGCAGATGGTCGCCGTTCCTTCGACCCACGGCGCAGGCCAGCCGATCTGGTCCAAGCTGTATCGCCCGGCAACGCTGGAACCGGGCAAGAAGTACCCGATCGTGATGTTCGTGCACGGCGCGGGCTACCTGCAGAACACCCACAACCGCTTCCCGAACTATTTCCGCGAGCAGATGTTCCACAACCTGCTGGTTGAAAAGGGCTACATCGTGCTGGACATGGACTACCGCGCCTCCAAGGGCTATGGCCGCGATTGGCGCACGGCGATCTATCGCCAGATGGGTCATCCTGAACTCGAGGACTATGTGGACGGCGCCAAGTGGCTGGCGGCAAACCACCAGGGCGATATCGACAAGGTGGGCATTTATGGCGGCAGCTACGGCGGCTTCATGACCTTCATGGCGCTGCTGCGCGAGCCTGAACTGTTCAAGGCCGGCGCCGCGCTGCGCCCGGTGACCGACTGGACCACCTACAACCACGGCTACACCGCCAACATCCTGAACACGCCGGACATCGACCCGGAGGCGTACCGCAAATCGTCGCCGATCGAGTACGCGGACAAGCTGAAAGGCCACCTGCTGATCGCCCACGGCATGGTGGACGACAACGTGTTCTTCCAGGATTCGGTGCGCATGGCGCAGCGCTTCATCGAGCTGAAAAAGGACAACTGGGAACTGGCGGCGTACCCGCTGGAACGCCACGCGTACGTTCAGCCTGAAAGCTGGTACGACCAGTACCGCCGCATCTACAAGCTGTTCGAGAGCACCCTCAAGTAGGCTTTGCCACGCTGCTTGGCAGCGTCTGGAAATCGTCTGTCTGATACAGCGAATGCCAGGCTGCCAGCAGCGCCGGTGGCGGCGTGACCAGCTTGCGCGCCGTCAGGTCCAGCCATCCGCCCGAGCTGTTGATCCGGGCGGACAGCTTTCCATCGCTGCGGTAAACATCGCTGCGCAGCATCCAGCGGCTGCCATCCTGCGACATGCCGGCCAGCGCCAGCGTCACGGTGATGGTATCCATCAGCAGCACTTCCTTGAAATACGCGATATCGTCCTTCATGACGACAGGACCGATGTTCAGGCGCTTGAACTCCGCCATCGGGAACCCATTCTCGCCCAGGAACATCATGCGGATATCGCCTGCCTTGTTCAGGTAAGCCGTGTTGGCCATGTGGCTGTTGAAATCCATATCGCCCCAGCCGGCCAGCATCTTGCGCTCAAACATTGCTACTCCCCTTTTTACTCGGCTGCGAGGAAGTCAAGCAAAGTCAGGGCCACGATCTTGGTTGCCTTGCGCAAGTCTTCCAGCAGCAGTTTTTCATCCGCCTTCTTGGCATTCGATTCGGGCACGCTGCGCGGCCCAGCGCCATATAGTACTGCGGGAATGCCTTGTTCGCCGTACAGGCGCGCATCGGCGTACAACGGAGTGCCCACGGCCGGGATATCCTCGCCAAGCACTTCACGCGCGTTCTTCTGCAAATTGGCCACCAGTTTTTCGCCGGCCGGCAGCGGGCGCAAGGCATGCGACAGCAGCAGGCGCTTGATCTCAAGGCGGATTCCAGGCTCGCCCTGTACTGCTTCTTCGATCAGCTTGCGCACCTGCGCCTCAACCGCGACCGGATCTTCTTCCGGGATCATGCGGCGGTCCATCTTCATCACGACCTTGCCCGGCACCACATTGGTATTGGTACCGCCGTCGATGCGGCCCACCAGCATGGTTGGCGAATCGATGCCAGGCACCTTGGACTTGATCTTTTTCAGCTCCGGCAACTGGCCGTAGATCGCATTGAGGATCTTCGTCGCCGCCTGCAGCGCATCGTGGCCGGTCTCCGGCATGGCGCCGTGGCCGGATTTCCCGTGCACCGTGATTTCAAGCTGCAGGCAGGCATTGTGCGCGGTGACGATGTTGTAGCTGAAGCCCGCCGCGATTACGAAATCCGGCTTGGTCAGTTTTTCGCGCAACAGGAAGCCAGGACCCAGCAGGCCGCCGAACTCTTCGTCATACGTGAAGTGCAGCTCAACGCCGCCTTTCAGCTTGACGCCCAGCGCTTCCAGTGCACGCACGGCGAAAATGTAGGTGGCGAAGTCGCACTTCGACACGGCGGCGGCGCGGCCGTAAATATAGCCGTTGTCGATCACGCCGCCATAAGGCGGATAGGTCCAGCCCTCGCCAGGCGGCACCACGTCGCCGTGCGCGTTCAGCGCGACGGTCGGGCCGCCGGGCTCGTATGGGCGGCGGATGATCAGGTTGGTGATCGACTCCATGCCATAGTCGCGCACTTCCTGTTCCGGCACGGCATGCTTCTCGGCGCTCCAGCCATATGCCTTCACCAGCTCTGCCACGGTCTCCGCGTGCGGCGTGTTGTTGCCGGGAGGGGTATCGGTCGGCACCCGCAGCACCTGCTGCAGGAAGGCCACTTCCTCGTCGAAATGGGCATCAATCCATTGGGTGAGTTTTTCGTTCATTATTTCGCTCCTGCGGCGAACCAGGCGCCGAGTTCAGCGCGTTCCGCATCAGTCATATTGGTCAGGTTACCGATTGGCATATCTTTCTGCTCCACCGCGCGCTTGTGGATCTGGGCCGCGCGCTGGCGCACCTGGTCGGCCGTGTCGAACATTACGCCGGCCGGCGCGGTGGCAAAGCCCGGCTGCGTGGGCGTCGCGGAGTGGCAGGCCAGGCAACGCTGGTCGATGATGGCCTTCACTTTCGCAAATTGCGCAGCGGGATCGGCGGCCGGTTTCACGGCAGCGGGCTTGGATGGCGCAATCGCCACCGCGACCGCCAGCAGCAGCGCCACGCCAAGCGCCGGATAGCGCCATTCAATACGGCCCTTGTGGCGCAGGTTGAAGAAGTGGCGGATGAAGACGCCGGCCGCCATGATGAAGCCGAGCACCAGCCAGGCATTCTTGTTCTGGTAAGTCATCGCATAGTGGTTGCTGATCATGATGAACAGCACCGGCAGCGTGAAATAGTTGTTATGCACGCTGCGCTGCTTGGCCTTGATGCCGTGGATCGGGTCCGGCAGGCTGCCAGCCTGCATCGCCTGCACCATCTTGCGCTGGCCCGGAATGATCAGCATCGCCACGTTGGCCACCATGATGGTGCCGATCATGGCGCCGATATGGATGAAGGCCGCGCGTCCGCTAAGCAGGTGGGTCAGCGCATAAGCTGAGGCAACCAGCAGCAGGAAAACGACCAGGCCAAGCCACTTCTCGCTCTTGCCCAGCGGGGAGCGGCACAGCGCGTCGTACACCACCCAGCCCGCAACCAGGAAGCCAATGCCAATGCCCACCGCCTGCAGGCTGGATAGATCGGCCACCTGCTTGTCCACCATCATGGCCTGGGCATTGAAGTAGTAGGCGATGGTCAGCAGCGCAATGCCGGACAGCCAGGTGGAATAGGCCTCCCACTTGAACCAGTGCAGCTCTTTCGGCAATTCGGCCGGCGCCACCAGGTATTTTTGCGGGTTATAGAAGCCGCCGCCGTGAACCGCCCACAATTCGCCAGACACGCCCTTCTTCGCCAGGTCCGAACCAGGAGCCGGCGGACGTATCGAGTTATCCAGCCAGACGAAATAGAACGAAGCGCCGATCCACGCGATTCCGGTGATGATGTGCAGCCAGCGTACCAGCAGGTTCGCCCATTCCAGGCCATAGGGCAGCAGGTATTCCATGTAAATCCTTGAGTTGAAGAAGTGGCAATCTATCGAAGATACGCGTTTTCGAGCCCCCGCAACATGAAATATGTCGTATATTCAAGATATTCGAATTCATATACGTACGCAAGATGTCCGGCCTGCCGCAACACCTCGATATTCATCTCATTCGCATTCTCTACCTGCTGCTGGTCGAGAAAAATGTGTCGCGCGTGGCGCTCAAGCTGAACCAGCCGCAGCCCTCCATTTCGGCCTCGCTGCGCAAACTGCGCGAACTGACAGGCGATCCGCTGCTGGTGCGCGGTGCGAGAGGCATGGTGCCGACCCAGCACGGCGAAAGCCTGCTCAAGCCGGCCAAGCGCATCCTGGACGAGACGGAATCGCTGTTCGTGAAAAAGACGCCTTTCGTCGCGCAGGAAGAAGCGCGCACCTTCAACATCGCTGCGCCGGATTACCTGGACAGCCAGTTCCTACCCAATGTGGTGGCCATGCTACGCCGCGGTTCCCCCAAGAGCCGCGTGGTGATCCACTCGATTGGCCCGGGCACGGATTACCTGCGCCTGCTGTCGGACGGCGACATGGACCTGGTCATCGCCAACTGGGACGAACCGCCGCAGCACCTGCACATTTCCAAGCTGTTCGAAGACCCGATCATCTGCGCCATGCATGCCGGCAGCCCTTACGCCAAGCGCACCGCCAGCGATGCAATGACACTGGACGACTACCTCACCCTGCCCCACGTCGCACCATCGCAAATGGTGCCCGGCTACGGCGGCGTGATCGATTCCTTCCTGGAGCGCCAAGGCATGCGGCGCAACGTGGCGGTGGAATCGGCCTATTTCAGCCTGATCCCCTACATGCTGGCGCAGACCGACCTGGTGCTGACCACCGGCCGCCAGTTCCTGCGCTTTTACGAAAATTCGCTGCCGCTCAAGGTCTTCACCCCGCCGGTCAAGTTCCCGCCAATGCGCTTTTACCAGCTCTGGCACGAGCGCGTGCACCAGGCTCCCGAGCACAAATGGCTGCGCGACCAGGTGACTGCCGCCGCCAAGGCCCTGACTTAACAGGGCTATTTGTTCCGCTCGCGTTCGCGGCGGCGGCGCTCATATTCTTTTTTCTTTTCTTCGACACCGGGCCCAGTCTTCATATCGCGGCTGCGTCCCGGCCAGCAGTCACCGACGCCGGAGCAGCATTCCGCGACATCAAGCACGTCGCCGCAAGTAGAATCGCAGCCGTGGCAGTCGGCAGACGGCAAGTCGCAGCTGCCGGCCTGTAGATGCATGCGCGGATTGTGCAGCCGGAATTGAGTACCGCACGCTTGCAGACGGCGGTGCAGCAATGCCAGGCCCTTGAAGGTCCCGTGGCGCGCGATCACCCGATACCCATAACCGGAGCATCCCTGGCCACCTTTGTAAACCCGATGAGCGCAGGAATAGCCTTTGTATGGCGAGATAAAGCGCTGGTAAATCCTGATTGCCCACAGCAGCAATCCCTTCATCCGCACTCCGGTATATTGAGGAGGCTATATCATATCGTATAGAGGCCACATTTCTGCCTGCTTATAGGCGGGGCTGCCTCGGCGGGATATGATCGAAGATCCAATATGGGACACCTGCGATGACCACGACTCTATCCGAACTGAACTCCTGCGACCTGGCCGCCTTTGTTGATCGCCTGCGCGGCATTTATGAGCACTCGCCATGGATTCCCGAACGGGCGGCGGCGCAGCGGCCGTTTGCCACACTGGCTTCACTGAAGCAGGCCTTGCAGGGAGTGGTGAGCGGCGCCACCGAGGCCGAGCAGCTTGGCCTGATCCGCGCTCACCCTGAACTGGCCGGCAAGGCCGCCATCGCCGGCGAACTGACCGCGGAATCGACCAGCGAACAGGCCAGGTCCGGCCTGAACCTGTGCAGTGCGGAGGAATTCGCCACACTGCACAAGCTGAATGCGGACTACAACGCCAAGTTCGGCTTCCCATTCATCCTCGCGGTCAAAGGCCCCACCGGGCAAGGCTTGACGCGTGAAACCGTCATCGCCACCTTCGCGCGCCGCCTGAAAAACCAGCGCGCCGACGAAATGGCGGAATGCCTGCGCCAGATCCACCGCATCGCGGAAATCCGCCTTAACGACCTGCTAGGCGTGAAACTGGAGTTCGGTCCGCAAATCATGCAGTGGTCGGAAGACCTGGCCCAATGGAGCGACGACGAAGGCGCCCTCACCTGCGCCTACATGACCAAAGCCCACCGCGCCACCGCGGCACAGTTGGCGGCATGGATGCGCGAAGCCGGCATGCAGGTAGAGATCGATGCCGTCGGCAATGTGGTCGGCCGTTACCTGTCGGACGCGGCAGGCGCGAAGACCATCCTCACCGGATCGCATTACGACACGGTGCGAAACGGCGGCAAGTACGACGGCCGCCTCGGCATCCTGCTGCCGATCGCCATCGTGCGCCACCTGCACGCCATGGGCGAGAAATTGCCGTTCAATTTCGAAGTCATTGGCTTCGCAGAAGAGGAAGGCGTGCGTTTCCGCAGCACCTTCCTGGGCAGTAATGCCGTAACCGGAAAGTTCGACATGTCGCTGCTGGACGCCGTCGACGCAGATGGCATCACGATGCGCGACGCGCTGGCCGCCGCCGGCCACGACACCGCAGCCATTCCGTCAATAGCGCGCCGCCGCGAAGATATCGCCGCCTATGTCGAAGTCCATATCGAACAAGGCCCAGTACTGCTGGAGCGCGGCCTGCCGGTGGGAGTCGTTACCGCCATCGCAGGCAGCTCCCGTTTCCTGGTCGACCTGCAAGGCGTCGCCAGCCACGCCGGCACCACGCCAATGCACATGCGGAAGGACGCCGCGGCAGCGGCAGCCGAAATCGTACTGCTGGTCGAGAAGCGCTGCTCGCAAGGGGAATCACTGGTTGGTACCGTCGGCCAGTTGCAGGTGCCAGGAGGCTCCGTCAACGTCATTCCCGGCGCCTGCAAGCTATCGCTCGACATCCGCGCTGCCAATGATGCGGTGCGCGAATCAGCGGTGCGCGATGTACTGGACGGGCTGGCAGCGATCTGCGCACGCCGCAACATCGAATTCAAGGTAGAGAAGATCGTTGAAGCCAACGCCGCACCGTGCGCACCATGGTTGATGCAGCAGCTGGGCGATGCAGTCGAGCGCAGCGGCCTGCAGCGCTTCGACTTGCTATCCGGTGCCGGCCACGATGCCATGGCAATTGCAGCACTCACCGACGTATGCATGCTGTTCACTCGCTGCGGCAACGGCGGCATCAGCCACAACCCGCTGGAGACCATGACCGCCGACGACGCGGAAATCGCCGCGCGGGTACTGCTCGACTTCCTGCGCAGCTTCAAGGCGCAATAAACACACTACTGTCTCAGCGCCGCCAGGATTTCGTCATTGTGCTGCCCGACGGCAGGAATCGGATTTGGCGCCGCCGGTGACGGGGTAGCGGAGAAGCGCGGCGCGGCGTTCGCCTGCAATACGCCTTCGCTGGAATAGACGCCACGCGCCTGCATGTGCGGATGCTGTGCCGCTTCCGATGGCGCCAGCACCGGGGCGAAACAGGCATCCGTCCCTTCCAGCAGCGCGCACCACTCGTCGCGCGTACGCATCGCAAACAATTCGGCAAACGCTGCCCGCTGCAACGGCCACTGGCCCGCCGCATGCTGCGCGGCGAAACGGCGGTCAGCAGCCAGGCCGAGTTTTTCCAGCAGCAGCTTGTAGAACTTGCCCTCCAGCGCACCAACGGTGATGTCGCGCCCATCTTTGCAGCGATAGGTATTGAACCAGTGCGGCCCATCCAGCACGGACGTGCCGCGCTGCTCGCGCATCAAGCCAACCGCCGACAGGTCGAGCAGGAGATTCATCATATGCGCCGAGCCGTCGACAATGGCAGCGTCGATCACCTGCCCCTTGCCACCGTCGCGGGCGTGCAGGATGGCGGAAACGAGGCCCAAGGCCAGATACAGCGCCCCGCCGCCAAGATCGCCCACCAGCGTTGGCGGCGTTACCGGTGGCACATCACCCGCACCGGCATAATGCAGCGCGCCGGAAAGTGCGATGTAGTTGTTGTCATGCCCTGCCGCCTGTGCCAGCGGGCCCTCCTGGCCCCAACCCGTCATGCGGCCGTAAGAAAGGCGCGGGTTGCGCGCCAGGCAAACCTCGGGACCAAGGCCGAGACGCTCCATCGCGCCGGGACGCATGCCCTCGATCAGGCCATCGGCATCCTCGATCAGTTGCAGCACGGTGTCGATGGCGCCGGGTTCCTTGAGGTCCATCGCCAACGAGCGCTTGCCCCGCCGCAGGATGCCGGCAGTCGGGATTTCTGCCGGGCCGGGACGCTCAACCACGATCACGTCCGCGCCCAGGTCCGCCAGCAGCATGCCGCAAAACGGTCCCGGGCCTATGCCCGCAATCTCGATAATCCTGACTCCGGACAGCACCCCCATCTCAACGCTCCGTATAGTAAGTGGCCCCGGTAGCAGCCATCGCCTTCAACTGCGCAGGCGGCGCAAAACGGTCGCCGTAGGCGGCCGCCAGGCGTTCGCACTGTGCCACGAAGGCGGCCGAACCGGCATTGTCGATCATGCTCAATGGCCCGCCGCGGAATGGCGGGAAGCCCCAAGCGAGGATAGCACCGACGTCCGCGTCGCGCGCTGACCGCAGCACGCCTTCGTCCATGCAGCGTGCCGTTTCCACTGCCTGCACGACGGTAAGGCGCTCGACTACAGCGCCCAGCTCGGGCTGCGTTGCGGCGCGCGGGAAGAGCTCCGCCAGCCCGCTCCAGAGCGACTTCTTGCCGCCTTCCGGATAATCGTAGAAGCCCTTGCCGGCCTTCTTGCCGATGCGGCCCAGTTCCACCATGCGCGCTGCAACTTCGTGGCCAGGACGAGCCTCGTAGGCGTCACCCAGGTCCAGGCGCGTCTGGCGATCAATTTTCCAGATCAACTCGGACGACACTTCATCCGTCAGCGCAAGCGGTCCGACCGGCATCCCCGCTTGCAGGCCAGCGTTCTCGATCAGCGCCGGCGCCACGCCCTCCGCCAGCAACGCCAGGCCTTCCAGCACGTAGGTCGAAAACACGCGGCTGGTGTAAAAACCGCGCGAATCATTGACCACAATCGGCGTCATGCCCAGGGCACGCACCAGGTCCATCGAGCGTGCCAGCGTGGTTTCGGAAGTCTGCTTGCCGACGATGATCTCGACAATCGCCATCCGATCCACGGGCGAGAAGAAATGCAGGCCGATGAAGTTGGCTGGACGGCTGCTCGCTTCCGCCAGGCCCGTGATCGGCAAGGTGGACGTGTTAGAGGCGAAGATCGCATCTGCGCCCAGCACCGCTTCCGCGCGGCGCGTCACGTCAGCCTTGATGCCGCGATCCTCGAACACAGCCTCCACCACAAGGTCAGCGCCTGCCAGCAGAGCGAAGTCGGTGGTTGGCGTGATGCGCGCGAGCAGCGCCTCCGCCTTGTCCGCAGTAACCTGCCTGCGCTGCTGCTGTTTCGCCAGCAAGCCCGCGGAATAGGCCTTGCCGCGTTCGGCCGCATCCTGCGCGGTATCGACCAGCACCACTTCGATGCCAGCCTTGGCGGCGACGTAGGCGATGCCGGCGCCCATCATTCCCGCGCCAAGCACGCCGATCCTGCTGTACTTCTGCTGTGGCACATCCTTCGGCCGCGATGCCAGCTTGTTCGCCTCGTTCATGCTGAAGAACAGCGTGCGGATCATGTTCTTCGCTTCCGGCGACAACACGGTCTGCACAAAATAGCGCGCCTCCGTCATCAAGCCGGTGTCCAGGTCCGTGATAAGCCCTTCGTACACGCAGGACAGGATATTGCGCGGCGCCGGATAGTTGCCGTAGGTCTTAGCACGCAGCATGGCGTTAGCGGCCATGAAGACTTGCTGCACCGCCGGAGACGACACGGCCCCGCCCGGGATCTTGAAACCTTTGACATCCCATGGCTGCTGCACACCGCCCGCAGAGATTGCGCTCTCCAGCCATGCGCGCGCCGCCGCCACTTCTGTGCCTGCAGGGACCACTTCATTCAGGATGCCCAACTCACGTGCGGCGCCCGCAGCCAGGCGCTTGCCTTCCAACAGCAAAGGCAGCGACTTCTGGATACCGACCAGGCGCGGCAAGCGCTGGGTGCCGCCGCCGCCCGGCAGCAGGCCAAGCGTCACTTCCGGCAGGCCGAAACGCGCCTTCGGATTATCAGCCGCCACGCGGTAATGGCCGCACAGTGCTACCTCCAGCCCTCCGCCCAGCGTCGTGCCGGGCAAGACCATCGCAACAGGCTTGCCGCAAGTCTCCAGCTTGCGCAGCGCGCGGTCGAGGCGGACCACGCGTTCGAACAGCACCTCCGCTGTCCTGGCCGACAGCAGCCACTCGAGGTCGCCCCCGGCTATGAAGTCCGGCTTGGCGGACGTCATCAACACGCCCTTGACGGCACTGTCACCTACCACGCGGTCCACCAGTTCGCACAAGGCACTGCAGCTTTCCTCGTTCAGCACATTCTGGCTGCGCCCTGGCATATTCCAGCTCAGGGTAGCAATGCCTTGGGAATCCAGGTTGTAATCGATCATTGTCTGTCTCCCTTAAATGCGCTCGATAATGGTCGCGGTACCCATGCCCGCACCAACGCACAGCGTGGCCAGGCCGGTCTGCAGGTTGCGGCGTTCCAGCTCGTCCAGCAAGGTACCGAGGATCATGGCGCCGGTCGCGCCCAGCGGATGGCCCATGGCGATGGCGCCGCCGTTGACGTTCATCTTCTCGTGCGGCACGTTCATCACTTCCATGAAGCGCAGCACAACGGAGGCGAAGGCCTCGTTCAACTCGTACAGGTCGATGTCGGCCGCCTTCATGCCCGCGCGCTTCAGTGCTTTTTCAGCCGCATAGCTTGGGCCTGTCAGCATGATCGATGGCTCGCTGCCGATGGAAGCGAAGGAGCGGATGCGCGCACGCGGCTTGAGGCCAGCCCGCTCACCTGCCTCGCGAGAACCGATCAGCACCGCCGCCGCACCGTCTACAATGCCGGAGCTGTTGCCGGCGTGGTGCACGTGCTGCATTTGCTCGATCTGCGGATAGCGCTGCGTGATCACGGAATCAAAGCCGAAGTTGGCCCCCATTTCTGCGAACGAAGCTTTCAGGGCGCCCAGCGATTCGACCGTGGTCTCGGGACGCACCAATTCATCGCGCGCCAGCATGGTGAGGCCATTGCGGTCCACCACCGGCACTACCGAGCGCGCAAAGCGGCCTTCCTGCCAGGCGCGATGTGCGCGCTGCTGCGATTCGACGGCATACGCGTCGACATCGCGGCGACTGTAACCCCAGATCGTCGCAATCGCATCGGCCGAAATCCCTTGCGGCACGAAATAGGAGTCGAAGGCGCTCTGTGGATCGACCGGCCACGCGCCGCCCGAGGACCCCATCGGCACGCGCGACATGGCTTCCACACCGCCGCCCACCACCATGTCGGACTGGCCGGACATTACCTGTGCCGCTGCCATATTGCAGGCTTCCAGGCCGGAAGCGCAGAAGCGGTTAATCTGCACGCCCGCGACAGATTCGGCGTAGCCGGAGGCCAGCGCAGCCACACGGCCAATGCAGGCGCCCTGTTCGCCGACCGGCTCCACGCAACCCAGCACCACATCGTCGATAATCGCGCTGTCGAAGTTATTACGGCTTACCAGCGCGCGCAATGCAGTCTCCGCCAGGCGCAACGGCGTTACGCCGTGCAGCGAACCGTCTTTCTTGCCTTTGCCGCGCGGCGTGCGCACGGCGTCAAAGATATAAGCTTCCAAGCTGGTCTCCTTACAGCGTGCGGCTGATCAGTTCTTTCATGATTTCATTGGTGCCGCCGTACACGCGCTGCACGCGTGCGTCGGCCCAGGCGCGGGTGATCGGATATTCCCACATATAACCATAGCCGCCGTGGAGCTGCACGCACTTGTCCAGCACGCGGAACTGCATCTCGGTGGTCCAGTACTTGGCCATCGAAGCCGTTGCGGCATCCAGCTTGTCTTCGATCAGCAGCTCCATGCAGCGGTCGACGAACACGCGGCACATCTGCACCTCGGTCTTGATCTCGGCCAGCGTATGGGCGATGGTCTGGAATTCGGCGATCGGGCGCTTGAAGGCCTTGCGGTCGCGCGTGTATTGCACGGTCCATTCCAGGCCGGATTCGGCGGCTTGCACGGCCATAATGGCGATCTGCATGCGCTCCCATGGCAGTTCCTGCATCAGGTACTTGAAGCCTGCGCCCTCTTCGCCCAGCAGGTTCTTCGCCGGTACGCGCACGTTTTCGAAGAACAGTTCCGAAGTGTCCTGCGCTTTCATGCCGGCTTTCTTCAGGCGCTTCCCTTTGCTGAAGCCTTCCATCGACGTGTCGACCACGAACAGGCTGATGCCCTTGGCGCCGGCCGTTGGATCGGTCTTGGCGACCACGATCACGCAGTCGGCATTCCAGCCATTGGTGATGAAGGTCTTGGAGCCGTTCATGATGTAGTGATCGCCGTCGCGGATTGCGGTGGTGGCCACGCCTTGCAGGTCGGAGCCGGTGCCTGGCTCGGTCATCGCAATCGCGCCGATCATTTCGCCCGTGGCTAGCTTGGGGATGTAGTGCGATTTCAGGTACTCGCTGCCGTAGCGCAGGATGTAGGGCGCCACGATCTCCGAGTGCAGCATGAAGCCGGGTCCCGAAGCGCCGACGCGCGCCTGCTCTTCGATCAGCACCATGCTGTAGCGGCGGTCCACGCCCACGCCGCCGTATTGTTCGGGCATGGTTGGGCACAGGAAGCCTGCGGCGCCGGCTTTCAGCCAGGCGTCGCGGTCCACATAGCCCTGCTCTTCCCAGCGTTCGTGGTGCGGGGCGATTTCGGTTTCCATGAAGCGGCGCGCGGATTCGCGCAGCATTTCGTGTTCTTCGGTGAATAAGGTGCGAGGGATCATCAGGCAAGGTCTCCGTTGATGTTATAGGTCAGTTGACCGAAATAGTATCGGTCAGTTGACCTATTTGTCAATCGACGGGATAATCCGTGTCTTATGAAGAAAAAGTCAGACACGCCCCTGCAGGCAAAGGAATCCAATACCACGACCAAAGGGTTTGAGCGCGCCAGCGCGATCCTGGAGGCAGCGCGCCTGTTGCTGGCGCACGACGGCTATGCGGCGCTGGCCATGCGCAGCGTGGCGCAGCAGGTGGGTGTGAGCTTGTCAACCGTGCAGCACTATTACCCGAGCCGGGATGCGCTGATCGAGGCGCTGCTGGAGCAGACCTTCGCCCGCTACCAGGCCGGCATCGACGAACGCGTCGCCGCCGCCGGCACCGGGCCGCGTGTGGAATTATTCGAATCGATCATCGATTACTTCCTGGCCGATTTGCGCGACCAGGTATCGAGCGGCCTGTTCTTCGAGATCGCCGCGCTGGCCAATCGCCACCCCGTCGCCACCAAGCTGTTCGACACCATGATGACCCGCGCCCGCAGGACGCTGCGCAATTTGATCCACGAGATTGATCCAGAGCTGTCGATGCAGCAGTGCGAAATCCGCGGCACGCTGATCGTGGCGCAGATGCTGGGCACCATGCTGTTCATCTCCGAAACCCGCCCCCAGCACAAGGAGCTGGAAGACCTGGCCCACGAAGCCACCGTCTCCATCACCCGCATCGCCTTCGGCCGCTAGCCCGCCCAGTTTGTTCCATGTAGCCTAATAGAAGCTTGGCGCTGCCTGGACAATCCAGCGTGGCGCGCTGTCGCGGGCTAACTTTGATTCCTGGCGCGTTCTTGTTGTAGCTTGAGCTGAAACTCACGCCGTTGCTGCAAGAGCTCACTCACCGAACTCGCTGGTTGGCGGTCGGTATTCGGCTCGCCCCACCGCCAGATACAGCGGGCCGGAAAATAGGCAACCGCCAGCATCAGGGTCACCACGAAGAGGACGACGAACGCAAGCAGTATCAATGGGATGAACGCCAGCCCCAGCGAGAAATACAGGAATGCTTCAATCTCAGCGTAAGTCAAGGAATGAACCGGCCGCAATGCGACAAGCACCGCAATTTCAGCGGCCAGGATCAAAGCGAAGATCAGTCCACACAAAAAAAGTCGTTGTACGCGATGCATAATCAGGTCCGGGAACGACCCATTATGCCACGCCCGCGCGCTCCAGCATCGCGTGCAACAGCACGTTGCAGCCGGCTTCAAGGTGCTCCTTCTTGGCGTCTTCGATTTCGTTGTGGCTGATCCCGTCCTTGCAGGGGACGAAGATCATGCCGGCCGGGGCGACGCGGGCGGCGTAAATCGCGTCATGGCCGGCGCCGGAGACGACGTCCATGGTGGAGTAGCCCAGCTTCTCCGTAGCCTTGCGCACTGCGCCTACGCAGTCGGGATGGAACGGGCATGGCGGGTAGTACGACACACGCTCGATCTTGACCGGCAGGCCGGTTTCGGCAGAGGTCTTGTCGATGAAGGCCAGCATGTCTTCATGCATCTTGTTGAGCAGCTCGTCGTTCACGTTGCGAAGGTCGATGCTGAACTTCACCTGGCCGGGAATCACGTTGCGGCTGTTGGGGAAGACCTGCATCATCCCGACCGTGCCCCGCCCATATGGCGGATAGCGGTTGGCGATGGCGACCACTTCGGGAATGATCTGCGCGGCAACCTGCATTGCGTCTTTGCGCAAGTGCATCGGAGTCGGGCCAGCGTGGGCTTCCATGCCGGTGACGGTGCAGTCATACCATGAGAGGCCCATCACGGCGGGCACCACGCCAATCACCTTGTCGGCGTCTTCCAGCACGGGACCTTGTTCGATGTGCGTCTCAAAGTAGGCGCCGATCGGATGCTGGCCCGGCACCTGGTCGCCCTTGTAACCGATGCGTTCCAGTTCCTCGCCTACCGTCTTGCCTTCCGTGTCTTTGGCGGCATAGGCATGCTCCAGGGTGAAGGCGCCGCAGAAAACTCCGGAGCCCATCATCACAGGCACGAACCGCGAGCCTTCCTCATTGGTCCAGAAGGCGACTTCGATCGGAGCGCGCGTCTTGATGCCTTTGTCGTTCAGGGTGCGGACGACTTCCAGGCCCGCCAGCACGCCATAATTGCCATCGAACTTGCCGCCGGTCGGCTGCGTGTCGATATGGCTGCCAGTCATGATCGGCGGCAGGGTATTGTCTTCGCCATCGCGGCGCATGAAGACATTGCCGATCTGGTCGATCGTGATCGACAGCCCGGCGTCACGTGCCCAGCTCGTGACGAGATCGCGGCCTTGCTTGTCGAGATCCGTCAGCGTGAGGCGTTTGACGCCACCTTTCGGGGTAGCGCCGATCTTGGCCAGTTCCATCAGCGAATCCCACAGGCGGTCGCTGTTAATGCGTAGATCGCTCATGATGCACTCCTTAGCGCGCCGTCACTGGCGCAAAAGCTGGACGGTCGATGTGGCGCCCTGCGCCCTCGACTGCCCGCAAATCTCCACGATGGAACACGACCTTGCCCGCAGCGACCGTGGTGCTCGGAATCCCTTTGACTGTGCGTCCCTCGAAGACATTGAAGCCGCCCTTTGCAAACTGGGTCTTGGCCGAAATCGTGCGGGTGCCTTCCGGGTCCCACACCACGATGTCCGCATCCGAACCGGCAGCGATCAAACCCTTGCGCGGATAGATATTGAAAATCTGCGCCGCATTGGCCGACGTAACGCGCACGAACTCGGACGGCGTCAGCTTGCCGCTATTGACGCCTTCATCCCAAATTACTGCCATGCGGTCTTCCACGCCGCCGCAACCGTTGGGGATCTTGGTGAAGTCGTTGCGGCCCGCTGCCTTCTGCTCGGCGCAGAAGGTGCAATGGTCGGTGGCGGTGGTGTGCAGGTTCCCACCCTGCAGCCCTTGCCACAACGCCTTCTGGTGCTCGCGGCTGCGGAACGGTGGGCTCATCACGTGGCCCGCTGCGAACTCGAAATCGGGATGGTCATACACGCTGTCGTCCACGATCAGGTGCCCCGCCAGCGCCTCGCCGTAGACACGCTGGCCGGCAGCCCGCGCGCGCGTGATGGCATCCAGCGATTCCTTGCACGACACGTGCACGATGTACAGCGGTGTATTCAGGACGTTGGCGATGGCAATGGCGCGGTTGGCCGCCTCCGCCTCCACAGCCGGAGGGCGCGACAGCGGGTGTGCTTTCGGCCCTGTGATCCCTTGGCGCAGCAAGTCCTGCTGCAGCTGGTACACCAGTTCACCATTCTCGGCATGCACGGTCGGGATCGCGCCCAGCTCCAACGCCCGGCGGAAACTTTTCACCAGCGTTTCATCGTCCGCCATGATGGCGTTCTTATACGCCATGAAGTGCTTGAAGCTGTTCACGCCGTGGTTGCGCACCAGCGTCCCCATTTCCTCGTGCACCTTGTCCGACCACCAGGTGATCGCGACGTGGAAGGTGTAATCTCCGGCCGCTTTCTCGGCCCAGCCACGCCATTGGTGATACGCCTCGAGCAGCGGTTGCTGCGGGCTCGGGATGACAAAGTCGATAATGGTTGTGTTGCCGCCCGCCAGCCCGGCTGCGGTGCCGGTGAAAAAATCGTCCTGGGTGACCGTGCCCATGAAGGGCAAATTCATGTGCGTGTGCGGGTCGATCCCACCCGGCATCACATACTGGCCGCCAGCGTCGATCACTTCCGCCCCGGCCGGCGCTGCGAGCGCAGGGCCAACGGCGACGATCTTGTCGCCTTCGCACAGGACATCGGCGCGGAAGGCCCGGTCCGCGTTCACTACAGTACCGCCACGAATCAATGTCGCCATTTAGGCTTTCTCCGCAAGTGGTGGCTGGACGGCGCGTGCTGCCCTGCCCTTCATCAAAATGCCGTACACCAGCGCTGCAATCGCGATGCCGACGAACCATGCGTATGTATAAATAAGCTTGAAGCCTTCCCCGACATCGCCGAACGATGCGGGGAAAGCGGCATTCAGGAAGCCCGGCACATTGGGCGCCACGCCAAATGCGAAGGCCAGCAGCGCGGCGGAGTTCCAGCCATTGGTGTAACTGTATTCGCCATTGTCGACATACAGTGCGCCGACATTCAGCTCCGTCTTGCGAATCAGGTAGTAGTCGACAATCAGCACACCTGCGATAGGTCCGAGCAGGGCCGAGTAGCCGATCAGCCAGGTGAAGATATATCCCTGCGTGGTTTCCAGCAGCTTCCACGGCATCATCGCCAGCGCGATACCGGCCGTAATGTAGCCGCCCGTGCGGTAAGAAATATGCTTTGGCGCCAGCGCGGAAAAGTCATACGCCGGACCGACCAGGTTCGCGGCCAGGTTGACCGAGATCGTGTCGATCAGCAGCACCACCAATGCCACCAGCACCGCCACGCCGGTCATACGGCTTGCCAGGTCGACCGGGTCCCAGATTGCCTTGCCGTACAGGACCACCGTGGCCGAGGTGACAATCACCGCCAACGCTGCCAGCAGGCCCATTGGCACCGGCAGGCCCACTGACTGACCAAGGACCTGGTCGCGCTGCGTCTTGGCGAAGCGGGTGAAGTCCGGAATGTTCAGTGCGAGCGTGGCCCAAAACCCGATCATCGCCGTCAGCGAAGGCCAGAACGTCGGCCAGAACTGGCCCGCCTTCTTGCCGCCCTCAACGAACTGCGACGGCTGCTCCAGCAAGGTTCCAAAGCCGCCTGCTTTCTGGTACACCCAGCCTAGCAGCACGAAGCAGATGATGATCTTCAGCGGCGCGGTATACGTTTCCAGCTTGCGGATCGCATCCATGCCGTGCACGATGTACCAGAACTGGATCGCCCAGAACGCAATGAAACAAAGCAGTTGCGCGCCATTGATGCCAAGGCCGCCGATCTTTGCGCCGCCGATTTCGCTGCCCATCATCACGCCCAGCAGCGTGTAGATCATCTGCCCGCCGAACCAGGTCTGGATGCCGTACCAGCCGCAGGCCACGATGGCTCGCATAAGCGCCGGCAGGCGCGCACCGGTAGTGCCGAATGAAGCGCGCGCCAGGACCGCGTACGGAATGCCGTACTTGGTGCCCGCATGGCCGATCAGCAGCATCGGCAGAAGCACGATGGTATTGGCGAGGAAGACGGTAAGGACTGCCTGTCCCGCCGACATGCCACCCTCAATAAGGCTGGCGGCCAACGTGTAGGCGGGGATGCACATGACCATCCCAACCCAGAGTGCAGCGAAGTGATACCAGCGCCAGGTGCGCTGCGATTCATTGGTCGGGGCCAGGTCTTCGTTCCACAGCTGGGAGTTGTCGCTCATGCAGTCTCCTTGATTTCGGCCCGCGGGTTGCGCGGGTCCTGGGTCCAGTTCATGTAAGGCTTGCCCGTTGGGACTGCGACCATCGTAATACAACCTTGCACCGGACAGGTGATTTCGCACAGGTTGCAGCCGACGCATTCCTCGTCGTTGACCTTGTACGTCCGCGTGCCGGTTGCCTCGTCGATCAACTGGAAGATGGACTGGTGCGACGTATCCTCGCAGGCCACGTAGCAGCGGCCGCACTTGATACAGTCGTCCTGGTTGATATGGGCGATGGACTTGTAGTTCATGTCCAGGAACTTCCAGTCCGTGGTGTTCGGCACCGCCTTGCCCATGAAGTCGTCCAGCGTCTTGTAGCCTTTGGAATCCATCCAGCGTTCCAGGCCATCCTTCATTTCCTGCACGATGCGGAAGCCGTGCAGCATCGCTGCGGTGCAGACCTGCACGCAACCCGCGCCCAGGGCAATGAATTCAGCCGCGTCCTTCCAGTTTCCGATGCCGCCGATGCCGGAAATCGGCAGGCCGCGCGTCTCGGGATCGCGGGCAATCTCGGCCACCATGTTCAGCGCAATCGGCTTGACGGCCGGACCGCAATAGCCGCCGTGGGTGCTGGCGCCGCCCACATTCGGGAAAGCGACCATCTTGTCCAGGTCCAGCGAGGTAATGGAGTTGATCGTGTTGATCAGCGAGACCGCATCGGCGCCGCCAGTCTTGGCCGCGCGCGCCGGACGGCGAATGTCGGTGATGTTCGGCGTCAGCTTCACGATCACCGGCAGCCTGGTGTGCTTCTTGCACCACGCCGTCACCTGCTCCACGTATTCCGGCACCTGGCCGACAGCGGAACCCATGCCGCGTTCCGGCATGCCGTGCGGGCAGCCGAAATTCAGCTCGATGCCGTCGGCGCCGGTGGCTTCGACTTTCGGCAGGATCGCGGCCCAGTAATGCTCCTCGCAAGGCAGCATCAGCGACACCACGATGGCACGGTCCGGCCAGGCCTTCTTCACTTCCGTGATTTCCCGCAGGTTCAGTTCCAGCGAGCGGTCGGTGATCAGCTCGATATTGTTGAAGCCAAGGACCTCGCGATTCTTGCCATAGATGGCGGAGTAGCGCGAAGACACGTTCACGGCAGGCGGATCTTCGCCCAGCGTTTTCCAGACCACGCCGCCCCAACCTGCTTCAAAGGCGCGGATCACGTTGTATGCCTTGTCGGTCGGCGGTGCGGAGGCGAGCCAGAAAGGATTCGGCGCCTTGATGCCGCAGAAATTGACGCTCAGGTCGGCCATTATGCTGCCCCCTTCTTCGATTGGATGTCTGAATGGATCGCCATGGCGGCGCGCTTGCCGTGCTCCACCGCCTGCACGGTAAGGTCCTGGCCCAGCGACACGCAGTCGCCGCCGGCATAGATACCCGGCAGGATCGTGCGGAAGCTGTCGTCCACGTGGATCTTGTCGCCATCGCGTTTCAACATGGCTGCCAGCGGGTCGGCCAGCGCGGACGAATCCATCGCCTGGCCAATCGCCTTGAAGATCGCATCGGCAGGCAGTTCAAACGTCAGGCCGGTGCCGATCATGCGCGAGCCTTCCATCGCTGTGCGCTCAAAGCGCATCCCCCGCACGCGGCCCGCTTCATCCAGCAGCACCTGCTGCGGCTGCGCCCAGGTCTGCATGCGCACCTGGTTGGCCTTGGCGATATCCTGCTCGTGGTGGGTGGCGCTCATGGCGTCGAAGCCGCGCCGATAGACCATCGTCACTTCTTCCGCGCCCAGGCGCTGGATCTGCACCGCCATATCGATGGCCGTATTGCCGGCGCCAATCACGATGGCGCGGCGCGGCACCGGCAGCCTGGCCAGGTCGTCCGCCTGGCGCAGTTCGGCAATGTAATCCACCGCTGCCATTAGGCCAGGGGCATCCTCCCCAGTCAATCCCAGCGCACGGCTGGCGCCCAGGCCGAGTCCGAGGAACACCGCATCGTACTGGGCATGGAGTTCTTTAAGGTGCAGGTTGGCGCCCAGCTTCTGCCCGTGGCGTACCTCGATGCCGCCAATCCCCAGCAGGAAGTCGACTTCCTTCTGCGCGAAATTGTCGGTCAGTTTGTATTTCGCAATGCCGTACTCATTCAGGCCGCCGGATTTTTCGTGCGCCTCGAAGATGACGACGTCGTTGCCCAACATGGCCAGGCGGTGTGCACAGGACAGGCCGGCAGGACCGGCGCCGACCACGGCAATCTTCTTGCCGGTCGACGGCGCGCGCTTGAAGGGGTGGCCATCCAGCGTGGCGTTATCGAGCGCAAACCGCTGCAGCAGGCCAATCTTGACGGGCTGCCCCTCCGCATCGTGATTGCGCACGCATGCGTCCTCGCACAGGATTTCGGTCGGGCAGACGCGCGAGCAGCTTCCGCCAAGGATGTTCTGCTGCAGGATCGTGACCGCGGCGCCGTTCACGTTCTTGTCGTGGATGTTGCGGATGAAGCTCGCCACATCGATGCTGGTCGGACAGATGCGCGTACACGGCGCGTCATAGCAATACAGGCAGCGCGCGCTTTCAATCGCAGCCTGGCGCGCGTTCAGGGGCGGCGCCAGGTCGGTGAAATGACCGGCCAGCTCTTCGTTCGTGGCTTTAGGCTGCGGTATGTATTTGAGTGACTCGATCATTGGTTCCATCCTCACTTCATCTGTGGGAAAGCAAACTGTGCGCCAGCACTTGCGGTATTTGGCCAGCGCTCCATCACGGCCTTGTGGCGGGTGTAGAAACGCACGCCCTCCGGACCATAGGCATGGTGGTCGCCAAACAGGCTACGCTTCCACCCGCCGAAACTGTTGAATGCCATCGGCACCGGCAGCGGTACGTTGACGCCCACCATGCCGACCTGGATCTGGCGCACAAATTCGCGCGCTACGCCGCCGTCGCGCGTGAAGACTGCGACGCCGTTGCCATATTCATTCTTGTTGATCAGCTCTACCGCCGACGCCACGTCGGGCAGGCGCACCATGCACAGCACGGGGCCGAAGATCTCTTCCTTGTAAATGGTCATGTCGGGCGTGACATGGTCGAACAGCGTGCCGCCGATGAAGAAACCGTTCGGGCGGTCGGCAACCTGGTAATTGCGGCCATCGACCACCAGGGTCGCCCCTTGCTCCACGCCCTCGCCGATCAGGCGCTCGATGCGCTGCTTGGCGGCAGACGTTACGACAGGCCCCATTTCGGCTTCCGACGCCATGCCATCGCGCACTTTCAGTGCAGCGGTGCGCTCTTTCAGTGCGCCCAGCAGCTTGTCGGCTGCATCGCCGACGGCAGCAACCACCGAGATTGCCATGCAGCGTTCCCCCGCCGAACCGAAGGCAGCGCCCATCAGCGCATCTACCGCCATATCCATGTCGGCGTCCGGCATCACCACCATGTGGTTTTTGGCGCCACCCAAAGCCTGCACGCGCTTGCCGTGCTGCGAACCGCGTGAATAGATATACTCAGCAATCGGCGTCGAGCCCACGAAGCTCACCGCCTGGATCGCAGGATGGTCGAGCAGCGCATCGACTGCCACCTTATCGCCCTGCACGACATTGAACACGCCATCCGGCAAGCCGGCTTCCTTCAGCAAGCGAGCATGCAGCAGCGATGGCGAAGGATCGCGCTCCGATGGCTTGAGGATGAAGGTGTTGCCGCAAGCGATAGCGATCGGGAACATCCACATCGGCACCATCACCGGGAAATTGAACGGCGTGATGCCCGCCACCACGCCCAGCGGCATGCGCATTGACCAGGCGTCGATGCCGCGCGCAATCTGGTCCGTATACTCGCCCTTCATCATCTGCGGGATGCCGACCGCGAATTCCACCATCTCGATACCACGCGCCACTTCGCCCTTGGCGTCCGCGAAGGTCTTGCCGTGTTCGCGGGTCAGCATGGCGGCGAATTCCTCGGTGTGCTGGTGGCACAGCTCGAGATACTTGAACAGCACGCGCGCACGCGTCAGCGGCGGCGTGTTGGACCAGGCCGGGAAAGCCGCTTCCGCAGCCCGGACAGCGGCGTCGACTTCCTCGGCCGTGCCCAGCGCCACGCGCGCCACCGGTTCGCCGAGCGCAGGGTTGAAAACGTCGCCATAACGCCCGCTGGCCGTATCGACCTTGGCGCCATTGATAAAGTGGGTAATGGTATCGAGATTGCTCATTTCAAGCCCTGAAAATTAAGCCAGCAGCGATTCCGCCGGCACGTAGGTATAACCAAGGTCGTGCGCCACCGCTTCGTAGGTGACGTGGCCCTGGCAGACGTTAAGTCCATTGCGCAGATGAGGGTTGGCCTTCATGGCCTTGGCCCAGCCCTTGTCGGCCAGCGCGACGGCGTGGCCGATGGTGGCGTTGTTCAGCGCAAAGGTGGAGGTACGGGCAACCGCGCCCGGCATATTGGCGACGCAGTAGTGCACTACGCCGTCGACGACAAAGGTCGGCTTCTCGTGCGTGGTGGCATGCGAGGTTTCAAAGCACCCGCCCTGGTCGATGGCCACGTCGACCACCACCGAACCCTGCTTCATGCGCGACACCATATTGCGCGTGACCAGCTTGGGGGCCGCGGCGCCAGGCACCAGCACGCCGCCGATCACCAGGTCGGCATCGGTCACTGCGTCGTCAATGGTGTGGGCGTTGGAGAACATGGTCTGGATGCGGTTGCCGAACACCAGGTCAAGCTGGCGCAGGCGGTCGACGTTCTTGTCCAGCACCGTTACTCGCGCGCCCATGCCGACGGCGATCTGCAGCGCATTGGTGCCGACCACGCCGGCGCCGATAATCGCCACGTTGCCGGGAGCTACGCCCGGCACGCCGCCCAGCAGCAATCCCATGCCGCCTTTGGATTTTTCAAGATGGGCAGCGCCAGCCTGGATCGACATGCGCCCTGCCACTTCGCTCATCGGCGCCAGCAGCGGCAAGCCGCCATTTGGACCGGTGATGGTTTCATACGCTATGCAGACCGCGCCGGATTTCACCAGCGCCCTGGTCTGCTCTGGATCGGGAGCCAGGTGCAGGTAGGTGTAAAGAATCTGGTTCTCGCGCAGCATCGCGCATTCCTGTGGCTGCGGCTCTTTCACTTTGACGATCATTTCGGCCTTGGCGAAGATTTCCTCCGCGGTCGGGATGATCGTGGCGCCGGAGCCCACATACATTTCGTCGGTCAGACCGATTGCAGCGCCCGCGTTGTGTTGCACCAGGACCTGGTGCCCGCGGAGTGTCAGTTCCTTTACGCTGGCCGGGGTAAGGCCAACGCGCGATTCCTGATTCTTGATTTCCTTCGGTACGCCTACCAACATGGTTCGTCTCCTTTGGTTGTTTTACTTAAAACCGGTAAACCAGGGTACGACCCATAGGGTCGGACCCTGTCTGCTCGCCTGCGGTTGGTGTTGGTTATGCGCCTTTGATCTTCGTCGAAAATCAAAGGCCTCGAACCAGAACCCCAGGCTGTCGATCTGACTGGGTCTGACCCTATGGGTCGGACCCAGGTTTACCGGTTTTAATCAAGCGTCTTCAACACCTTTCCGAGCTTCCCGAACAATTCGTCGATGTGCTTCTTCTCAAAGGTGAGTGGCGGCGACAACGCGATAATGTCGCCAGTGGTGCGGATCAACAGCCCATCCGCGAAAGCTTTCTTGAACGCAGTGTAAGCGCGCGTTCCGGGCGCACCTTCACGCGGCGCCAGCTCGATGCCGGCTACCAAGCCAATGGTGCGGATATCGATCACATGCGGCAGGCCTTTCAGCGAGTGCACCGCATCTTCCCAGTACGGCTGGATTTCCTTGGCGTGGTCCAGCAGCTTCTGCTCCTTGAACACTTCCAGCGTGGCCAGCGAGGCGGCGCAAGCGACCGGGTGGCCGGTGTAGGTGTAGCCATGGAACAGCTCAATGCCAGCCGGCGCCTCCATGAAGGTGTCGTGGATGAACTTCTTGCTGAACACGGCGCCCATCGGGATGGTGCCGTTGGTCAGGCCCTTGGCTGTAGTCATCATGTCCGGCTCGACATCGAAGTAATCGGTGGCGAACGGCGTGGTCAGGCGGCCGAAGCCGGTGATCACCTCGTCGAAGATCAGCAGGATGCCGTGCTTGGTGCACAGCTCGCGCAGGCGCTTCAGGTAACCCTTCGGCGGCACCAGCACGCCCGTGGAGCCGGCCACCGGCTCCACGATAACGGCCGCGATAGTGGACGCGTCGTGCAGCGCGACGATGCGTTCCAGTTCATCGGCCAGGTGGGCACCGTATTCCGGTTCGCCGCGCGTGAAGGCGTTCTTCTCGATATTGTGAGTGTGCGGCAGGTGGTCGACGCCGGGCAGCAGCGTGCCGTACGGCTTGCGGTTGCCGGCAATGCCGCCGACCGAGATGCCGCCAAAGCCGACGCCGTGATATGCGCGTTCGCGGCCGATCAGGCGGGTGCGGGAAGCTTCGCCGCGCGCCTTATGGTAGGCCAGCGCGATCTTCAGTGCGGTGTCCACCGCTTCGGAACCGGAGTTCGTATAAAACACGTGGCCGAAGCGATGGTTGGTATATTCCATCAGCTTTTCAGCCAGGTCGAAAGCGGCCGGGTGGCCCATCTGGAAGGTTGGCGCGAAGTCGAGCTGGCCGACCATTTCGCTGACCGCCGCCACGATCTTCGGCTGGCGGTGGCCGCAGGGCACGCACCACAGGCCGGCAGTGCCGTCCAGCACCTGGTTGCCGTCGACGTCCTTGTAGTAGACGCCTTCGGCCGACACCAGCAGGCGCGGATTGGCCTTGAAGTCGCGGTTGTTCGTGAACGGCATCCAGAAGGACGCCAGGGACTGCGGCCGGGCTTCGTTCATTTGCTATCTCCCTCGTTTTTTACGATGCTCAAAAAACTTTACCAGTTGGCAAAATCATGATGCAATAATAGACAGCAAGGTAACTATGGCACATATACACACAAGCGGAAACGCTCCAACCGTACAGGTAGCAAAAACAGTACAGTTTTAAGGCCCCGAATGGACGACAGCGCACCTCCCAACTCCGCATGGCCCCTGCTTTCCATCGAGCGCGCCAAGAAGGGCAGCCTGGTTGAGAAAATCGTGGACGCGATCAGCGCCATGGTCGCCAGCCGCGAGCTGCGCGTTGGGACAAAGATGCCCTCCGTCCGGCAATTCGCGAAGTGTAATGGCATCAGCACCTTTACAGTTGTCGAGGCTTATGACCGCCTGGTCACGCTTGGACTGTTGTCTTCACGTCGCGGTTCCGGCTATTTTGTTGCTCGCCACGACGTTCCCGCCCTGATGCCGCCGGCGGCCATGTTCGCCACGCCGGCCGCTGTCGATGCCCTGACGCCCGAACTGTACTCCGGCGCCTCCGAAGCACTGCCGGTCGGCGCGGGCTGGCTGCCGCCCGAGTGGTATGGCGAAGACACGATCCTCGACGCCGTGCGCCACGCCATGCGCATTCCTGCCAACCGCCTGCGCGGCTATGGCCACCCGCTCGGCTTCCCCGGCCTGCGGCAATACATGGCATCCACCCTGAGCGACGAGCTGTTCGCCGTCGAAGCCGAACAGATCCTGCTCACGCATGGTGCCACCCACGCCTTCGACCTGATCCTGCGTACGCTGACCAAGCCGGGCGACACCGTCTTTGTGGAAGACCCGGTGTACAGCAACCTGCTGTCGCTGATCCGCCACCACGGCTGCCACGCCATCGGCATCCCGCGCGACGAACACGGCCTGGACATGGACTTCCTCGCGGCGCAGGCGCGCGAGAGCCAGCCCAAGCTCATGTTCGTCAACACCGTGCTGCAAAACCCGCTCGGCACCAGCCTGACGCAGGCGCAGGCGCATCGCCTGCTGGGCTTTGCCGAACAGTTCGACTTCTGGCTGGTGGAAGACGATATCTACCGCGAGCTCACCGCGCGCGGCGAGGCCTCGCTGGCCGCCATGGATGGCTTGCGGCGCGTGATCCGCGTCGGCAGCTTCTCGAAAACACTGTCGCCTGTGCTGCGGGTCGGTTCGATCTGCGCTTCCGCCTCGCTGTTGCCGGAACTGGTGCGCGTGAAGATGCTGGCCGGCCTCACCACCTCGGAAGTTAACGAACGCGCCGCCTACCACGCTATCACCGCGCGGCCCTACAAGCGCATGGTGGAAAAGCTGGTGGCGCAACTGGCGGAAGGCCGCGAACGCACCGTCGACCTGCTGGCCCTGGCCGGCATGGCGCCGATCGCCAGGCCGCGCGGCGGCATGTTCGTCAGCGCCGGCTGGCAGCAGCCGCCAACGCCGGAATGCAACGGCAAGCTGCTGGCCGACCAGGCGCTGAAGTCCGGCATCCTGCTCGCGCCGGGAGAATTTTTCCAGCTGCGGCAACCGGCGTCGATCTGGTTCCGCTTCAACGTCGCTTATTCGGACAGCCCACAACTGCGGAACTTCCTGCAGTCCATGAGGAGGGAATATGGCATCAGCTAAATTGCGCCGCGTGATCAACCGCGACCGGCTGGAAGCGGACATTGCCGCCGAAGCTGTGCGCGTGTTTGCGGAATCCGGCTACGAAGGCGCCTCCGTCGCCACCATCGCGGAGAACGTCGGCCTGTCGAAGCAGAACCTGATGTACTACTTCCCCACCAAGCAAGCTCTCTACCAGCGCGTGCTGGACGACGTGCTGGACAACTGGCTGGAGCGTATGGCCAACCTGGCCGCACCCGACGGCGAGCCGGCCGAGGTCTTGCGCGCCTACATCCGTGCCAAGCTTGCCTTCTCGCGCGAACATCCCTGGGGATCGCGCGTCTACGCGATGGAGGTGATCAGCGGCGCGCCCATGTACGGCGGGCAGATTCGCGAACGCGTCGTGCCCCTCGTACGCAAGGACATCGAAGTATTCGAGCGCTGGATTGCCGAAGGCCGCATCGCCCCCGTCAACGCCACTCACCTGCTGTTCGCCATCTGGGCCATGACCCAGTCCTACGCAGACTTCGCGGCGCAAATGAAGCTCGTCATGGGCCGTCAGGACCTGCACGAGGCCGATTTCGCCGACGCTGAAGAAACCATCATCAAACTGGTCGTCACCGCGCTCGCACCGTAACAGTGCATTTATTGCTGGCATAAAACTTGATTGGGATTAATCGTCCCACCCAAGGAGAGCGCCTATGCCAAGCTTTTTCAATGAAATGACCGATGCCGGCAGCACGCGCGAACACTACCGCGAGTTTTGCCGCTGGCTCGAACAGCAGCCAGCTGACAGCGTGGCCCGCAAGCGTGCCGAAGCCGACCTGAGCTTCCGCCGTGTCGGCATCACTTTCGCCGTGTATGGCGACGATGCAGGTACCGAACGCCTGATTCCCTTCGACATCATCCCGCGCATCATTCCGGCGCATGAATGGTCCATGCTGGAGCGCGGCCTGGCGCAACGGGTGAAGGCGCTGAACATGTTCCTGCACGATATCTACCACGGGCAGGACATCATCCGCGCCGGAATTATTCCCGCAGAGCAAATCTTCCGCAACGCCCAGTACCGGCCCGAAATGCAGGGTATCGACGTTGCCGCCGGTATCTACGCCCACATCGCAGGGGTGGATATCGTGCGCGCCGGCCAGGGCGAGTTCTACGTCCTGGAAGACAACCTGCGCGTGCCGTCCGGGGTTTCCTACATGCTGGAAGACCGCAAGATGATGATGCGCCTCTTCCCCGACCTGTTCGCCCGCAACCGCGTGGCGCCGGTCGACCACTACCCCGACCTGTTGCTGGACAACCTGCGCTCCGTGGCGCCGCAAGGCGTGGATGACCCGACGGTAGTGGTCATGACGCCCGGCATGTACAACTCGGCCTATTTCGAACATGCCTTCCTGGCGCAGCAGATGGGTGTGGAACTGGTGGAAGGGAAGGACCTGTTCGTCAACGACAACGCGGTCTACATGCGCACTACCCACGGCCCGCGCCGTGTCGACGTGATCTACCGCCGGCTGGACGACGACTTCCTCGACCCGCTGGCCTTCCGCGCCGATTCTTCGCTTGGCGTGCCGGGTTTGCTGTCGGTGTACCGCGCCGGCCGCGTCACTTTGGCCAATGCGATCGGCACCGGCGTCGCCGACGACAAGTCGATCTACCCCTTCGTGCCCGACATGATCCGCTTCTACCTGTCGGAAGAACCGGTGCTGCACAACGTCCCGACCTGGCAATGCCGCAAGCCGGCCGACCTGGACTATGTGCTGGCCCACCTGCCGGAACTGGTGGTCAAGGAAGTGCACGGCGCAGGCGGCTACGGCATGCTGGTCGGCCCGGCCAGCACGCGCGAGCAGGTCGCCGCCTTCCGCGAACGCCTGGTCGCCAGGCCGGACGGCTACATCGCCCAGCCCACGCTGGCCCTGTCCAACTGCCCGACCTTCGTGGAAAGCGGCATCGCGCCGCGCCACATCGACCTGCGCCCCTTCGTCCTGTCCGGCAAGACCATTTCGATGGTGCCGGGCGGCCTGACCCGGGTCGCCCTGCAGGAAGGCTCCCTGGTGGTGAATTCCTCACAAGGGGGCGGCACCAAGGACACCTGGGTACTGGAAGCATAAGGAGAAACCGTCATGTTAAGCCGAACCGCCGACCACCTGTTCTGGATGTCGCGCTACACCGAGCGCGCCGAGAACACTGCCCGCATGCTGGACGTTGCAGTGCAGGCTTCGATGCTGCCGCAGTCGCCCGCCGACACGGAACGCAGCTGGCGCGCCTTGCTCGGCATCTCCGAGCTGGAGCCGGCCTATTGCGCCAAATACCCCGCCGTCACGGCACGCGACGTGATCGACTTCATGGTGCGCGATCCCTCCAACCCCTCCTCGATCGCGGCCTGCGTGCGCGAAGCGCGCGAGAATGCGCGTGCCGTGCGCGGCGCGCTGACCACCGAAGTGTGGGAAATCCAGAACCAGACCTGGCTCGACCTGCAGAAACACCTGGGCAACGGCCTGCTGGAACAGGACCCCGGCAAGTTCTTCGACTGGGTCAAATACCGCGCCCACCTGGCGCGCGGGGTCACGCTGGGCACCATGCTGAACGATGAGACGGTCAACTTCATCCGCCTTGGCGCCGCACTGGAACGGGCCGACAACACCGCGCGCATCCTCGACGTCAAGTTCCTTGGCATGCGCGACGGCGCCAACGGCGAACGCGATTTTTACTACTGGGCTGCGCTGCTGCGCTCCGTGTCGGGCTTCGAGATCTACCGCAAGGTCTACCGCGACGTCATCACGCCGGGCCGCGTGGCCGAACTGCTGATCCTGCGCGCCGACATGCCGCGTTCCCTGCTAGCCTGCATGGCGGAAGTGGTGGACAACCTGCGCGCAGTGCGCAACGACATGTCGGCCGACACCGAGCGCTTTGCCGGCCGCCTGCATGCCGAGCTGCAGTTCGCCCGCATCGAGGACATCATGCAACGCGGCCTGCACGACATGCTGACCGGCTTCCTGGCGCAGGTGTATGAACTGGGCAACCGGGTCAGCCGCGTCTTCCTGGTACCGCTGGCAGCCTGAGGACCAAGCATGCAACTGACGATCCGCCACGAAACGCGCTACACCTACAGCAGCGCCCTGGCCTACAGCATCCAGCTGCTGCGCCTGACGCCTCGCGTGGAAGCCCAGCAGCACGTGCTGCAATGGCAGCTTTCCGCACCCGGCCAATTGCACGCCTTCACCGATGCCTTCGGCAACCGCTCGCATATGCTGACGCTGGCCGCGCAGCACGACAAGCTGTCCATTATCGCCAGCGGCACCGTGGAAACCAGCAACCCGCCCGGCGGCCGCATCCTGCACGACGATGCGCTGCCCCCGCTGGCCTACACCGTGCCGACGCCCCTGACAACCGCGACGCCGGCCATCCGGGCACTGGCTGCCGCTACCCTGCCGCCCGGCAAAGCCAGCACGGCCGAGCTGCTGCTGCTGGCCGGGCAAATTGTCGGTGCCGTCGCCTACCAGAGCGGCGCCACCGAAGTCAGCACCAGCGCTGGCGCCGCGCTCGAACTGGGCAGCGGCGTCTGCCAGGACCATGCGCACGTCTTTCTCGCCTGCTGCCAGGCGCAGGGCATCCCGGCGCGCTATGTGTCGGGCTACATCGACCCCGGCGGCGGCAGCCATGCCGCCAGTCACGCCTGGGTCGACGCCTGGGCCACGGATCCCGGATATGAAGGCTGGATCAGCCTGGACGTCACCCATGCGCGGCTGATGGACGCGGCCTATTGCCGCCTGGCCGTGGGACGCGACTATGAAGCGGCCGCTCCGCTGCGCGGCGTGCGGCGGGGCGGCGGCACAGAAACAATGTCGGTCCAGGTGCAGGTGCAATCTGGCCAGCAATAGGGCCAGAAATAGGGCTAGCAACAGGCAGTGTAGAATCGGTCTTTCCTTCCTCAAGCTTTATTTGTATGACTTATTGTGTTGGCATGCGCCTCGATGCGGGGCTGGTATTCCTGTCGGACTCGCGCACCAATGCCGGGGTCGACCAGGTCAGTACCGTGCGCAAGATGAGCGTGTTCGAGAGTCCTGGCGAGCGCGTACTGGTGCTGATGACCTCAGGGAACCTGTCGATCTCGCAATCGGTGCGCCAGCTGGTGGGCGAGCTGACCGGCAGCAACGGCTACACCGTGTGGGATGCGCCCAACCTGTTCGAAGCCGCCCGCGTGGTGGGCGAGGCGGTGCGCATCGTTCATGCCCGCGACGCCGAAGCGCTCGGCAACTTCGGCATCGACTTCAACATCAATCTGGTTTTCGGCGGCCAGGTGAAGGGCGAACGCTGCCGCCTGTTCCACATCTACTCGGCCGGCAACTTCATTGAAGCCCAGGCCGAGAGTCCCTACTTCCAGATCGGTGAAGCCAAGTACGGCAAGCCGATCATCGACCGCGTGATCACCCCTGCCAGTTCGCTCGATGCGGCGGCCAAGTGCGCGCTGATTTCCATGGATTCGACGCTGCGTTCCAACGTATCGGTCGGCCTGCCGCTGGACCTGCTGGTGTACGAAGCCGACAGCCTGGCGGTGACCCGCTTCGTCACCGTGGATGAAAAGAATGCCTATTTCCAGATGATCCGCAGCACCTGGGGCCAGCAATTGAAGGCGATTTTCGAAGGCATCGATGCTCCCGAGTGGACGGCAATGTCCTCACGCCCCAGCCAGCCGGTGCGTGCGCCGCGGCCCGCAGACCAGGTCGACGGCAAGACGCCAGCTGCGCCGCAAAGCTTCGCCCAGCACTTCGGCGACGGCCAGCAGTAAAGCGAAATCCGGTCAGGCGGGCGCCCGCGCCAGCGCCACCAGTTCCGAAATGGCCTTGCTGTCCTCCGGGAACAGCGAACTGCCAACGTGCATGACCGGTTCGACTTTGGCCCCGTCCGGCAGTTGCACCGGCTCCGCCACGGCAGCCCGCCGGAAGCGCGCCACCTGGCTCTGGACGATCGTGCGGCGCCCTGCCACGCTCAGGATCACGCCGAATTCATCGACGCTTAGCCGAGCCAGTACGTCACCTTCGCGGCATTCCGCCGCAAGACGCCTGGCCAGTTCCACCATCACTTCCTGACGATATGGATTGACGCGCGCCACCATCACACCCACATGGCCGCGCTCGGCGATCGCATTGTCCGTACGCACGCGCAATTGCTCGTAGAAGGAGGAACGGTTCGGCAGCCCTGTTGCCGGGTCATGCGTCACCTTGCGCTGCAAAACCTGCGCACCTTCCTGCGAAGCGTGGAACATCAGCGCGGCAGTCATGTCGGCAATCGCCTGCCCCACCGGCACTTCGTCCTCATCGAAAGGACGCGATTCGCGCCACGCCAGTTTCAGCACGCCGCCTGCCTGCTCGCCAAACAGCAGGGGCAGGATCGCCATGGAACGCAGGCCCACGCGGCGGCAGGCCTCGCGGTTCACGCGTTCATCGGTTTCGGAATCGGTGCAGGTAGCGGCCTGGCGCGAGGTCAGCACAAGGCCCGACAAGCTGCCTTTGATCTGCATGCGCAGGCCAAGCTGGGCTTCCGCCAGGCCGTGCGCGGCGCGGTAGACCACCTCGCTGCCTTCCACCAGCTCGATGACTGCACCATCCGCGCCAGTCAATTGCATGGCCTTTGTTGCAGCCAGGTCCATCAGGGCGCCAAAGGCTGGTCCCAGCCGTGCCAGTTCAAGTTGAGCATCAACGATGGCAACCAGCTTCGATTGGGGAAGATCCAGCCGGTCGCTCATGGCCTACTCCTGTACTGGTGTGATTTGCACGCTTGCTACGCGCCACTTCCCTTCCTTGCGCACGTAGACGTCAATATAGCGGTAATGGCTGCCAAATGGCTTGCCATCATAGCTGCCGGTCATGCGCGTGCGGCCGCTTACCAGCGCCACGTCGCCATAGAAGCGTATATCCATATCTTCCACCCCATAGGGGTTGATGACAAGCTTCGGCGACATGATCGCATCAAGGAAAGCAGTCTTGCTGGCCACATCGCCGCGCGCGCTGATCTGGCGGAAGTCCTCCGCCATATTTGCTTCGATGGCCGCGCGGTCCTTGCGGATAATGGCTTTATCCCAGGCGTCGGCCTGCCGCGCCAGCTCCTCGGACGGCGACACGGCAAAGGCACTGACCGCACCAAGCGCCAGTGCGGCCGTAATCATCGTTATGCGTATCTTCATGGCTATCGGTCCTAAGCTGTCTTCCCCGCTAAATCGGAAACTTTACCCGGAACACCCGCGGATACTCAGCCGGGTAAGGGGCTGCTATCCGGATTGCATGGTCTATATCGCTGGCAGTACGACCAGTCCCAGGCCCTACCAGCTCGATCTTTTCAATGTCGCCGGTTTCACTCAGGCTTACTTCGTATTCAACCGCCCCTTCAACCTGAATCGGTTCGACATTCTTTGTGATCCACTGCATTTCCATGATGGTTAGTTGACGCAGCGGCTCTTTCTTGCGGAAGAGGCCTAAGTTGGTTGCCCCTAAGTAGATCCAGAACAGCACCCAGGCAAGCGCAAACCAGCGCATCAGCCCATATGACCTTGTTTCAATTTCGGCCACCCGACTGGCCTCTCGCGCCTTAACCTCTGCGGCCAGCTGCGACATTTTCTTGCGCCATGCTTCAATCTTGCGAGGAGCGCAGGTCAGGATCATCAAGTCCGGATACCTCGTAAAAACAAGTTCCGCAATCAGAATGTCGCGCGCCAGATCTGCAAGTCCTGGAATCACAGAAGCGCGCAGGCAGTCCATGACGTGTGTGTGGCTGGCGCGCACCGGCTCCGGCTGCATGCGCAAGAACTTCAAATCCTCGATGGCGCCGGCCAGTGCAGCGAATTCGCCCAGATAGGCCGGAAGCTGGCGCCCATCCCAATAGAAAATTTCACATGCGGCCTGGAACAGGTGTTCATGTCCCGGTCGCCAGCCCAATTCCAGCAAGCCCGCCACCTCTGCCTCAAACGCCTCGGAATCCGCTAGATTCACAGGGCGCTGCTCTTGCAAGAGTTGCCTTGCCTGTTCCAGCGACTTCAGGTTCTGCAACCTCGCCAGCGCTCCCTTAGGAGGCGCCTCATGCTCGATGTCCACAGGCAGTTCCCGAGCCCCCTGCTCAAGCCAACGCAAAGCTGCTTCATACGCTTCACGCAATGACTGGAATCCAGCAGGATCCGCTTCCTGGTCAATGAGCTTCAGCTCGCGGGCGTATGCGCGACGAACGGTACGTGAATCCGCGAAGGAATCCAACTTCAAACGATCGAGAAAAATCAAAGTGGTGCAGCAGTCAGATATGTTGGTCAATCAGGATAGGATTGCCGTCCGGGTCGACGGCGATAATGTAAGCCGGTCCGCTGCTTGATTCGTCGGCACGGGTGGCCAGCACGACGCCGTTTTCTTCAAGCTGGCGTTGCAGCTGGCGCACATCGGTGTAGCCCGGCACGAGCTGGGCGTTGCTATCCCAGCCAGGATTGAAGGTCAGCGTATTCCTCTCGATCATCCCCTGGAACAGGCCGATTACCTGTTCGCCGTTCTTCATGATCAGCCAATTCTGATCGATGTTGCCGCCAAAGTCCCTGAAGCCGAACTTGGCGTAAAACTCGCGCGAAGCACGGATGTCTTTGACGTTCAGGCTAAGGGAAAATACGCCGAGTTGCATGCTGAACTCCTCCGATCGCTTGGACCATGCCAATCTAACATCGGCTCAAATTGCCAGCAAGGCCTCTGGTACTTTGGCGCCGGCTTGCTGGCACGCCTTTGCCACAGCGCGGATTTCCTTTTTCAGGCTGGCAGTGCTGGAAGACAGGCTGCGCAGCATAAAGAAGGTCGGCGTATCGGTCTTGGTCACCTGGCGCATGGTGTTCATTGCGGCTTTCGCCTCAGGCAAGTCCTTCATCAACTGGTCATACTGCGCAACTGCCTGTGCCAGCGAGGCCAGGCCTTGCTCGAGCTGCGCAACCGGCGCCTGGCCGCCTGCGGCAAGAGCCTTGGTGGACGCGGTCACTCCGCGCAGTTGGCTCTCCAGGGTTTCTTCAACCGCACGCCGCGTCATCGATTCGGACAGTTGCCCGGCACGCTCGCCCATTGCGGCCGCTTCCTGTGCCTGCCCCAGGGCAGTAAGCAGCTGCTGGCTGCCGGTGAGCGTCATCCGGCTGGCATCGATAAAGCGCACCATCATTTCCTTCGTCGGATCACCGGCGCGATCCATGCCGTTGAATGCCGCTCCGCCATTCCCGTTCGACATCTGGGCTTGCGCCAATGGGCTGAACAAGGATAAAACCAGGGTACTGGCCAGCAAAATACGCATCTGACTACTCCATTGATAGAAAGTAATAACAAAAAGTTAAAATCAATTTTACCGGCCTTCCTTGTTAAAATGCAAAAATTTCCTAGAGTCAGCTTTCCATGCCAGCATTCGCCCCATTCACCCTGAGCGGCCAGCGCCTGCAGCTGCGCTCCCTGTCTGTTGCCGACGTACCTGCCCTATACCGCATGTACTCCGACCCCGACGCCATGCGCTACTGGAGCAGTGCGCCCTGGGACGGCATGCAGCAAGCCGAAGACTATTTCGCCGCCGCTCAGGCGGGCTACGAAAGCGGCGACCTGCTGCGCATGGGCGTGGAGGTCGATGGCAATCTGGCCGGTATCATCAACCTGTACAGCTTTAACCGACAGAATCGCCGCTGCGACATCGGCTACATGCTGGACCGGGCCTTCTGGGGCGAGGGCTATATGCAGGAGGCCATGGCCACCCTGATCGATTACGCCTTCCGCGTGCTGCGCCTGCACCGCATCGAGGCCGACATCGACCCGCGCAACACCGCCTCCGCCAAGCTGCTGAAAAGTTTGCACTTTGTGCATGAAGGCCAAATGCGCGAACGCTGGATCATTAACGGCGAGATTTGCGACACCGACTTCTTCGGCTTGCTGCGTTCCGATTGGCTGGCGGCACGCTAGCCGTTCATCGCGCGCCAAAGCAAATCAGCCGCCCCACAGCGCAGTTCGTCGGATGCCGCTCCACTGTTGCACGCCGCAGCGGTACAGTTGCATCATCGAAACGCAAGGAGGAAATGATGAAAACGATTAACAAAAGCGCCAAGGAAACCGTGAAAGAAGTGTGGCAAGCCTTCGTCGGCATCGGCCGCCACTTCGTCCGCACGCTGGACCATATGTCCTGGCCTGCCATCGTCGGCATGTGCATTGTGATCGCGCTGTTCCTGACCATCCTGCCGCTGGCAATCACCCTGTTCATTGGCGTGCTGATCGCCAAGCTGGCTATCAATGCCTTTGGAGACAAGAAGCAACATGGGTAACCGGACACGCAGCGTGCTCTCCTTCGTCGGGGAGATTGGCGATACAGCCAGCAGCCTGTGGTGGGACTTCTTCGACTGGCTGGCGCAGGTGCCTTTGCGCCGCCTGGTAGTCACGTGGATGCTCGCCTTCCTGCTTGGCCTCACGCCCGTGCTGCATCCGAAACAGGTAGCCTTCTTCATCATCGGCTCTGCCGGGCTGAAGATCCTCGCCGGCGGCAAGCGCAAGGCGGAAATCGAAGCACGCAAGTCAGCTGCGCAAGCAGGCACCGAAAGCCTGGAACGCCGCCTGGTGGAAGCCCAGATGTCGGCCCTGCAGGCGCAAGTCGAACCACACTTCCTGTTCAACACCCTGGCCCTGATCGGCCAGCTGATCGAAACCGACCCGCCGGAAGCGGCCAAGATCCACACCCACCTGATCGAATACCTGCGCGCCACCCTGCCCCAGATGCGCTCGCGCGGCAACGGCACGCTGGGCCGCCAGATCCAGATGGCGCACTCCTACCTGGCGATCATGCAGGCCCGCATGAAGTCGCGCCTGTCGGTTTCGATCGACGTGCCGCAGGAACTGGAAAGCGCCACCTTCCCGCCGATGATGCTGCAGATCCTGATCGAAAATTCCATCAAGCACGGCCTGGAACCGAAGGTGGAAGGCGGCCGCATCGACATCCGCGCCAGCGTCAACGGCAGCGTGCTGCAAGTGGACGTACAGGACGACGGCATCGGCTTCAACGCCTATGCCGGCGATGGCGTCGGCCTGACCAATGTGCGCGAACGCCTCAAGCTGATGTACGGCACCCGCGCCCAATTACTGATTGAACAGCCGATGGACGGCGGCTGCCGCGCTTCGATCTGCATTCCTTTTGCACCGGATATCTTCGCAAAACCATGAGCCAACCTAAAGCCACCGCCATCATCGCCGACGACGAAGAGCCAATGCGCGACATGTTGCGCAAGCGCTTGCAGGAGGCCTGGCCCGAGCTCGAGATCGTGGCCGAAGCAGCCAACGGCATCGAAGCGATCGCACTGGCAGGCCAGCACCAGCCCGACATCGTCTTTCTTGACATCCGCATGCCCGGCCTGACCGGCATCGAGGCGGCCCGCATGCTGTTCAATCGTTGCCACATCGTCTTCATCACTGCCTACGACCAATACGCAATTGAAGCCTTCGAACAAGGCGCGCTGGACTACCTGCTCAAGCCGGTCAACCTGGAGCGCCTGAAAACAGCTTGCGAGCGCCTGCAAGCGCGCCTTGGCAAGACGCCCAACAACATCGAACGCCAGCTGAGCCAGCTCCTGCAGCAGAGCGGCCGCGGCCCGACCGGCAGCGCTGCACAGCCAGAATACCTGCACTGGATCCAGGCCCAGGTCGGCAACAGCCTGCGCATGATCTCGACCAAGGAAGTGTTGTTCTTTCGCGCCGATGAAAAATACACGCGCGTGCAAACTGCGCAGGGCGAATTCCTGATCCGCAAGACCTTGAAAGAGCTGGAAGATGAACTGGACCCGAACGAATTCTGGCGCATCCACCGCTCCACCCTTGTGCGCGTTGACGCAATTTCCGAAGTGACGCGCGACTTGCGTGGCCGCCAGATGGTCCGCGTGCGCAACTCCACGGAGGAACTCGAAGTCAGCCGCGGCAACACCCATTTATTCCAGCAAATGTAGCTCGCCCGCGCTCGCTTGCCCCCTGTACGGTGCTAGTCTATATTGTCCTGACTACGCTGCGTTTTCAGGGAGAGAACGATGACGATTCCAAAGGCCACGCGCGCGACCATCATGCCTTGCCTGCGTTACCGCGACGCGCCCGCCGCAATCGATTGGTTGTGTAAAACGTTGGGCTTCGAGGCCGCGCTTGTGGTCCCCAACGAAGACGGCACCATCGCCCATGCCCAGCTTTCCTACGGCAACGGCATGGTCATGCTAAGCTCCATTTTCGATACCGAGTATGGCCGCTTGCTGAAACAGCCCGCCCAGATTGGACAAGCTGTCACCCAAACCGCCTACCTGGTCGTCAACGACGCCGACGAAGTGCACGCGCGCTGCGTGCAAGCCGGGGCGCCAATCGAGATGCCCTTGCAGGATGAAGATTACGGCGGCCGTGGATTTACCTGCCGCGATCCCGAAGGGCATGTGTGGAGCATTGGCACTTATGACCCTTGGGAGCACTGATGGGACGCACAGTTCACTTTGAAATCCAGGCCAGCGAGCCGCAAGCCCTGATCGAGTTCTACAGCAAGATGTTCGACTGGAGCTTTTCCAAATGGGAAGGCGGCGAGTACTGGCTGGTCGGCACCGGTGAAGTCGGCGCACCCGGCATCAATGGCGGCCTGCTGCCGCGCCGCGGCCCACGGCCGGAAGAAGGCGCGGCCGTCAACGCCTTCGTCTGCACGGTGGACGTGGAAGACCTCGACAAATCGCTGGCCCTGCTGAAGGAACTCAAAGGCACGGTTGCCGTGCCACGCATGCCCGTGCCGGGCGTCGGCTGGCTGGCCTACGCCAAGGACCCGGACGGCAATATCTTCGGCATGATGCAGAACGATGCCAGCGCTTCCTTCGAGGGGGCGTGAATGAGCGATGAACAGGCAATCCGCGACCTGGTCGCGGAGTGGACCCGCGCCACCCTCGCAGCGGAAGTCGATCGCATCCTGCCGCTGATGACGGAAGACGTGGAGTTCTACGTTCCCGGACAGCCCATCATGCGCGGCCGTGCCGCTTTCGAGAAAGGCGTGTGCGCCGTGCTGGCGTCGCACCGCGTTGAATCGCACGCCGATGTGCAGCAGGTTGAAGTCAGCGGCAACCTCGCCTACTGCACGACCCACCTGCGCGTGGCGATCACACCACTGTCAGGCGGCGAGTCCATGCACAAGGAAGGCAATGTGCTATCGGTGTATCGCAAGAACGCTGCCGGCAAGTGGCAACTGGCGCGCGACGCCAATATGCTCAGTTGATTGCAGCTACCAGGGCGGCATCTGCCACCTGGGTCGGGCGAATCCTGATCAGGCCGCGGTATAGCGGAGGAAGGTGGCTGCACAGCTCATGCAGTGCCGGCTCCGGCATGGCCGGACGCACGTACTGGAACTGCGCCGGATTGTTGTGCGGCAGGGCGCCTTCCATCGTCGAGCCGTAAGCACCAAGCGCCATGAAGCTCAACGCACTTTCATCCGGACCGATTGCAAACACGAAGGTGCCGTCTTTCGGGTGCCCCAGATAGTGGCGCACCTCGGCCTGTGTCGCCGCATCGGCGCCTTCCATCAGCTTGTAGCGCAGTTGCGCGTAGGCCCGCGTGCATTCCATGAAGGCTGTACGGATGCTGGAAGCCTGCAGGCGGCCATGGCAGCACAGCAGCAGGTTGCCGAAAGAGTCCAGCAGCGCCACAGCATCGCCTTTGCCGCCTTGGGCCTTGTCGCGTGCCATGGCCTGATGCAGGTACGGCGCCAGGCCGGCATCCGGCGTGCGCGGCTCGCAACGGTAAGTCAAGGCATCGGGGAACGCCCGCTTCAGGGCGCGCACAATGAAATGGTCTTCCGGCAGCGTAGCCGGGTCTTTCAACTCCGCCTGCGGCGGGTCGATATTGAACAAGTCCATCACATTGGCCGACGTGGCCTCGAACACCAGCGAGCATAAGGCTTGCGTCGGCTCGGCGATGGTTTTGCCGATGAAGAAAGGCTTGGGCGCAGCCCCTGCCCCGCGCCGTGCATACGACGAGGTGCCGAGTACCGCCGGATAAGAGAACGTGCGCTCGGCCTGCGGACGCAAGGCAACCGGCAACGATGGATAGAAGGCGGAACCGTTGTAATTGATGCCGGCCTTGCTGTCCGGCGCGGCGACCACGACGTTGAATCCAGCCGCCAGGATGGCGCCCGTACACATGCAGCACGGGTCGAGCGAAGTCACGATGGTGATTTCTTCAGGCGGCGGCAACTCACGGCCTTTGGCGCGTTCGGCGAAGTACCAGTCGATCAACTGGCGTTCACTGTGCGCGGTCGGGTCGTAAATCAGGCCATGCTTGATGACGTTGTTATGCAGCGACTTGAGCACGGTGCCGCTGGCGTCCAGCATCACGCCGCCTACGCCGAAGGTACCCTGGGTCTTTGCTGCAATGGCTTCAGACGCCGCGATGGCGACGGCTGTCTGAACGTCGATGGCCTTCTTCACGCTTGTTTCTTTACTTCTTCAAGTCCCAGCCGCCGAAGGCTTCCGGGAGCAGTTCGGCAGCGGTGGTTTCGCGCACATCGCCTTTCAGGTTGGCCAGCACGACCGGCAACTGGTTGCCGCCCAGTTCAAGCGTGACCTGGCGGCAGGCGCCGCACGGTGGGATTGGCTTGTCCGTTTCACCGACGACGGCCAGCTTGTCGAAATCGCCTGGCTGGTAGCCTTGGGCGATGGCGCTGAAGAAGGCGGTGCGCTCGGCGCAGTTGCACAGGCCGTAGCTGGCGTTTTCCACGTTACAGCCGTGGAAGATCTTGCCATCCTTTGTCAGCAGCGCAGCGCCGACTTTGAAGTTGGAGTATGGGGTGTAGGCTTTCAGGCGTGCTGCCTTGGCCTCTTCGATCAGTTGTTCGTTGTTCATCTGAGCTCCAGAACCGGTAAACCAGTGTCTGACCCGCAGGGTCAGACACTGCCTGCTCGCCGGCCAGTGGAGTGTCAGACCCTGCGGGTCTGACACTGGTTTGCCGGTTTAAGGGCGAATAGTACGGTACACGATCGGGTTCGCACCAGGCGCCACATCCGCAATCGTGTAGGCAGCCTGCACCTCACGCACCGCCTGCTCCGCCGCCGCCTGCGTACGCGCATGCACCATCGCCAGCGGCTGACCCGCCTGCAGCGGCTGCCCCAGCTCTGCCAGGTCAGTCAAACCAACCGCAAAGTCAATCGCATCAGTCGGACGACGACGCCCGCCACCCAGCGAGACCACCGCCAGCCCGATATCGCGGCAAACGGTCGAAGCAGCGTAACCAGCACGCGGCGCAGGCACCGGCACCACGATCGGCGCCTTCTCCAGGTGCTTGTCCATATTCTCCACCAGGTCAGCCGGACCGCCCAGCGCCTTGACCATGCGCGAGAAGCGTTCAGCCGCCTCGCCGGAATCCAGCGCATGCTGCAACTTGGCGCGAGCGTCAGCTTCGTTCGCAGCCAGCTTGCCCAGCACCAGCATTTCGGCGCACAGCGCCATGGTGACTTCGTGCAGGCGCGCAGGACGGAACTTGCCGGTCAGGTAATCAATCGCGCCACGCACTTCCAGCGCATTGCCGGCCCATGGGGACAGCGATTCGTTCATATCGGTCAGCAGGGCCGAAGTCAGCGTTCCCGCGCCATTGCCCACCTTGACGATGGATTCAGCCAGTTCGACCGATTTCTCGTAGGTCGGCATGAAGGCGCCGGAGCCAACCTTCACATCCATCGCCAGCACGTCCAGGCCAGCAGCGAGCTTCTTCGACAGGATGGAGCCGGTGATCATCGCCACCGATTCCACGGTCGCGGTGACGTCGCGGATCGAGTAGAAGCGCTTGTCCGACGGCGCCAGCGAAGAAGTCTGGCCGATGATGGCCACGCCGACATCCTTCACCACTTCGCGGAACTTGTCGTTGGTCGGGACGGTGGAGTAGCCAGGGATGGAGTCGAACTTGTCCAACGTGCCGCCGGTGTGGCCCAGGCCACGGCCGGAAATCATTGGGACAAAGCCGCCGCAAGCAGCGATCATCGGGCCCAGCATCAGGGACACCACGTCGCCCACGCCGCCGGTCGAGTGCTTGTCCATGACCGGGCCTGGCAGGTTCAGGGATTTCCAGTCCAGCACTTCGCCGGAATCGCGCATGGCCAGGGTGAACGCCACGCGCTCGTCCATGGTCATGTCGTTGAAGAAGACTGCCATCGCCAGCGCGGCGATCTGGCCCTCGCTGACGCTGTTGTCGGTGATGCCTTTGACGAAGAATTGGATTTCTTCTTTGCTCAGCACACCGCCGTCGCGTTTTTTACGGATGATTTCCTGGGGGAGGAACATTTTTTTATCTCTTTAGGTATTTGGGGCTGCGATTGCAGCCCCATTTCAAATTCTTAAACCGGTAACCCGGTGTCTGACCCGCAGGGTCAGACACCCATTACGCGGCTGCCGCAGGCCAAGTGTCTGACCCTGCGGGTCAGACACTGCACTTCCGGTTTTAGACGCCGTAAGGAATCCAGATATTCTTAACTTGCGAAGCATGCGCCAGCACCACGCGCCCGCCTGCCTGCGCAGTCGAGAACCAGTCACGCCCCTTGGCGCCGCCAGTCCAGGTACGCTTCAGCGAACCAGCCGACAGCTTCTCCACTTCCGCGCAGCCTGCAGCCGAACCGTCATGGCGCCACACCGCATCCACGTCCGCGTGCGAAGCCAGCGTACGCGCCAGTTCATCAGCCGAACCGGTCACGATATTCACCACACCACCCGGCAGGTCCGAAGTATCGAACACCTGGTACAGGTCGGTCGCCGACAGCGGATACGCTTCCGAAGGCACGGCCACCACGCGGTTACCCACGGCAATAGCCGGAGCCACCAGCGAGATAAAGCCCAGCAGAGGATTCTCGTTCGGGCACACGATACCGATCACGCCGATCGCTTCGTTCAATGCCACGGTGATGCCGTGCATTGGCGGCTGGTGCGCCAGGCCGTCGTACTTGTCGGCCCAAGCAGCCCAGTAGAACAGGCGCTCGATGGAAGCCTGCACTTCCTTCTCGGCGTTCTTGGTGCCAGTCTGCGCAGCGATACGCTCGGCGAATTCCGCGCCACGGGCAGCCAGGTTCTCGGCGATGTAGTACAGCACCTGCGCGCGGTTGTGCGCAGTCGCCTTGGTCCAGCCGGTGGCCTTGTGCGCCGCTTCAACCGCGTTGCGGATGTCCTTGCGGTTGCCCTCACCCACTTCGCCGAGGAACTTGCCGTCGGCACCGTGGATGGCGCGCGAGTAAGCGCCGTCAGGGCGGGCCTGCTTGCCGCCGATGTACAGCTTGGCGGTACGGTCAACTGCAAACGGATCGGTCGAAGGAACGAACTCGGTTTCAGGCTTGGCAGGCTTCTTGAACGAAGGCGCAGCCGGACGTGCATCTTCCGACACTGGCACCAGGTATTCGAACATGCCTTCGCGGCCGCCTTCACGGCCGTAGCCGGATTCCTTGTAGCCGCCGAAGCCGCAGGCAGCGTCGAACTGGTTGGCGGTGTTGATCCACACCACGCCAGCCTTGATCTGCGGCGCCATGTCCAGCGCCAGCGAGATGTTCTCGGTCCACACGCAGGAAGCCAGGCCGTACACGGTATTGTTGGCCAGTTGCACTGCTTCGGCTGGCGTACGGAAGCTCATCGCCACCAGTACCGGGCCAAAGATTTCAGCCTGCGCCACGGCGGCGGAAGTCGAAGCACCGGTGATCAGGGTCGGCGGGAACCACGAGCCGGTGGCCGGCAGTTCGCAGCCGGCAGGCTGGTACACCTCGCAGCCTTCGGCGCGGGCGGAATCCACCAGGCCGGCGATGCGTTGGCGCTGGATCGGATCGACCAGGGCGCCGATGTCCATCGACTTGTCCAGCGGGGAACCGAGGCGCAGGTTGTCCATGCGCGCTTTCAGTTTTTTCAGGAAGCGTTCCTGCACGGATTCCTGCACCAGCAGGCGGGAACCGGCGCAGCAAACCTGGCCCTGGTTGAACCAGATCGAATCGACCAGGCCTTCGACCGCAGCGTCCAGGTCCGCATCTTCGAACACGATGAACGGCGACTTGCCGCCCAGTTCCAGCGACAGCTTCTTGCCGGTACCGGCGGTGGCTTCGCGGATGATGCGGCCAACTTCGGTGGAACCGGTGAAGGCCAGCTTGTCGATGCCCTGGTGGCCAACGATGGCTTCACCGGTGCGGCCATCGCCGGTCACGATGTTCACGACACCGGCAGGCACGCCGGCCTGCTGGCAGATCTCGGCGAACAGCATCGCGGTCAGCGGCGTGAATTCAGCCGGCTTGAAGACGATAGTGTTACCGGCCGCCAGGGCAGGAGCGATCTTCCACGCCAGCATCAGCAGCGGGAAGTTCCACGGCACGATCTGGCCGACCACGCCCACCGCGCGATGGCCAGGGAATTCTTCGTCCAGCAATTGTGCCCAGCCGGCGTGGTAGTAGAAGTGGCGCGCCACCAGCGGCAGGTCGGCATCGCGGGTTTCGCGGATGGTCTTGCCGTTGTCCAGGGTTTCCAGCACGGCGAACAGGCGCGCATGTTTTTGCATCAGGCGTGCGATCGCGTACATGATCTTGGCGCGGCCATGGCCGCCCAGTGCCTGCCAGCCCGGCAGCGCCTTGCGCGCAGCGGTAACGGCGCGTGCCACGTCGACAGCGCTTGCCTGGGTCAGTTCGGCCAGTTGCGAACCGTCGGCCGGGTTGTAGCAGGCGAAAGTCTCGCCAGGCTCGGTCCACTGGTTATCGATAAACAGGCCGAACTTGCGGGAGCGCTGCTCCAGCCACGCTTGCGCTTCTTTCTGGCTTTCTGGTGCAGGGCCGTAGTCCATGGTGTTGAGGATCTCGTTAATAGTTGGCATGGCGGTGTCTTCTTATGGTTGCGCGTGGCGATGGGCGGCGGAGTAGGCGCCGGTCACATGGTGCTCCAGCTGGCGCTCGATGTCGGTCAGCAGGCTCGATGCGCCGATACGGAACAGGTGCGGCTCCAGCCATTCGTTGCCCAGTTCTTCCTTCATCACGGTCATGTACTGCAGCGCGGCCTTGGCGGTGCTCACGCCGCCTGCCGGCTTGTAGCCCACCTTGAAGCCGGTGCGCTCGTAGTATTCGCGGATCGCGCGCACCATCACCAGCGATACCGGGATGGTGGCGTTGACGCCTTCCTTGCCGGTCGAGGTCTTGATGAAGTCTGCGCCTGCCATCATGCAGACCCACGATGCCTTCGCCACGTTTTCCAGCGTCACCAGGTCGCCAGTGGCCAGGATGGCCTTCACGTGCGCTTCACCGCAAGCCTTGCGGTAAGCCAGCATTTCATCGTACAGGGCTTGCCAGTTGCCGGTCAGGACGTGCTGACGGGTGATGACGATGTCGATCTCTTTCGCGCCGGCGGCGACGGACAGTTCAACTTCGCGCACCTTGGTTTCCATGCTGGTCAGGCCAGCCGGGAAGCCGGTCGACACTGCCGCGATAGGCAGGCGGCCCTTCAGCACAGCGTCGGCGTGCTGGATCATCTCGTGGTAGACGCAGACCGCGCCCGTCATCAGGTTACGTTCCTGCAGGCCCAGTGCCTCCACCAGGTCCTGGCGCAACGGGCGCATGGCCTTCATGCACAGGCGCTCGACGCGGCCCGGGGTGTCGTCGCCTGCCAGCGTGGTCAGGTCGATCAGTTCAATTGCCTTCACCAGCCACGCGGCCTGGTACTCTTTCTTGACGGTGCGGCGGTTCGCCAGCGATGCTGCACGGCGGTCCGCGGCGGCCTTGTTCACGTGGATGTGATTCAGCCAGCCCAGGTCGAGGCCGATCGCCTCGTTGCGCTTGAAGTTCTCGAGAGTGGTCATAAGAGGTTGGTTCCGTTGGAAAGAGGTTTCACGCCCAGGTGATGCGCGATGGTCTGGCCGATGTCCGAGAAGGTTTCGGAAATGCCAAGCGACTGTGGCTTGACTGCAGGGCCGAAGAACAGCACAGGAATATGTTCGCGGGTATGGTCCGAGCCCGGCGCGGTCGGGTCGCAGCCGTGGTCTGCGGTGATCACGCACAGGTCGCCGTCTTTCAGATTCGCGATGAATTCCGGCAGGCGCGCGTCCAGCTCGTGCAGCGCGTTCGAATAGCCGGCGACATCGCGGCGGTGGCCGAAGTGCATGTCGAAGTCGACGAAGTTGACGAAGGTGAGCGACTTGTCGCCCGCTTCGCGCTGGGCTTCCAGCAGCTTGTCGAACAGCGCCATATTGTCCGGTCCTTTCAGCACGCGGCTCACGCCTTGCGCGGCGTAGATATCGCTGATCTTGCCCAGAGCGATCACCTCGCCGCCTTCGTTCTTCACGTGGTCCAGCAGGGTTGGCGCGCTTGGCGGCACGGCGTAGTCGTGGCGGTTGGCGGTGCGCTTGTAGTCGCCGTTGGCGCCCACGAATGGGCGCGCGATGATGCGGCCGATGTTGTACGGTTTCACCAGCTCATAGGCCTTTTCGCACATATCGTACAGGCGCTCCAGGCCAAAGTGCTCTTCGTGGCAGGCGATCTGCAGCACGGAGTCGGCCGAGGTGTACAGGATAGGCTTGCCGGTTGCGACGTGTTCGTCGCCCAGCTCATTGATGATGGTGGTGCCCGAAGCATGGCAGTTGCCCAGGAAGCCCGGCACGCCGGTCAGTTCCTGCAGCTTGTCGGTCAGCTCTTTCGGGAACGATGGGAATTCTTTCGGGAAGTAGCCCCAGTCGAACAGCACCGGCACGCCGGCGATTTCCCAATGGCCGGACTGAGTGTCCTTGCCGGTGGATTGTTCACGTGCTGCACCGTAAGCGCCGGTGAAACCGTCGCGCTTTTCGAAGCCGGCAGCCCATTCGCCCGATGCGGTGTGCGCCGCGGCGGCAAGGCCCAGGCCTTCCATGGTTGGCAGGGACATTGGCTTGCCTTCGTTGGCTGCCCATTTAGCGATGTGGCCGAAGGTGTTGCAGGCCTGGTCGCCGTATTTGACGGCGTCCGGCGTTGCGCCGAGGCCGAAGGAGTCTAACAACAGGATAAATGCACGGGACATGGGGTGCCTCTCTCAAAACCTTAAATGCGGTGTCTGACCCGCAGGGTCAGACACCCGATACGCGGCGGCCGCGGGACCCGGTGTCTGACCCTGCGGGTCAGACACCGCAGTACCGGTTTTAGGCTTTCGGAGCCTTCGCCACATTCTCCAGGAACGCCAGAATCAGCTTGATCAGCGATTCCGCGCCAACAGCCGCATACTTCAGCGTCTGCTCGTGCGACAGCGGGAACGGCGACAGCCCTTCAGCCAGGTTGGTAATGACGGAAACTCCAACCACCTTCAAACCGCAATGGCGAGCCGACACCACTTCCGGCACCACCGACATGCCGACAACGTCCGCACCCAGCGTCTTGAACGCGCGGATTTCAGCAGGGGTCTCGAAGTTCGGGCCCGGGTAAGCGATGTACACGCCTTCGTGCAGCGTGATCGACTTGTCCGCAGCGGTCGACTGCAGCAGCTTGCGCAGGTCCGCATCGTAAGCATTGGCCATCGAGAAGAAGCGCGGGCCGAAACGTTCGTCGTTCGGGCCAACCATCGGAGTGCCAGGCAGGAAGTTGATATGGTCGTTCAGCGCCACCAGCGAACCTGCGTCCACTTCGGTGCGCAGCGAACCAGCCGCATTGGTCACGAACAGCATCTCGCAGCCCAGCAGCTTGATGGTGCGCACTGCGGAAGTCATCACCGCAGGACCGTAGCCTTCGTAGAAGTGGCCGCGGCCCTTCAGGCAGACAACCTGCACGCCTGCCAGCGTGCCCAGTACCAGCTGGCCAGCGTGGCCATGCACGGTGGAGATCGGGAAACCTGGCAGTTCATCGAACGAGATCGACACTGCATCGGTCATCTGTTCGGCCAGCACACCCAGGCCGGAGCCCAGGATCATTGCAACGCGTGGCTGGAAATTGGCCGGCATGCGAGCACGGATGATGGCGGCGGCCTGGAATGGAGTATTGGAAGACATGGAGTTCCTCGTTTTTATATCTTTAGGTGAGCTGGCCAGAACAGGCCCTTGAACGTACCACGACACTATGCATCATCGTCTATATGTATGGCAAATACCATTTTTCTTTACTATTTATATGCAGACGCTATAAATATGTGTTTATTATAGGAGCAGCTTCCGTTTGACATGGAACGGACAAATGTTTAGCATCGCAAACAAATGTTTATAGCGAGCTCTTCGTGACCGATCTCTCCCGCAAGGAACAGCTTTATGAGCTGATCCGGGCCAACCCCTTCATCTCCCAGCAAGAGCTGGCCGAGCAGCTCGCCCTGTCGCGCTCTGCCGTGGCAGGCCATATCGCCAGCCTGATCCGCGAACGCAAGCTGCTGGGGCGCGCCTATGTGTTGCGCAACGAGCGCACCGTCCTGTGCATCGGCGCTGCCTGCCTTGACCGCAAGCTGCGCCCGCACGCCCCGCTGCAACTGGCCACCTCCAACCCGGCTTGCGCTGAGGAAAGTTTTGGCGGCGTGGCCAGGAATATCGCCGCCAACCTGGCCCAGCTCGGACTGCCCTGCTCCCTGCTGACCGCCCTCGGCGACGATTCCTCCGGCCGCGCCCTGCGCGCCCAGGCTGAAGCCTTTGGCATTGGCATGGAAGGCAGCCTCCAGGTCAACGGCATCGGCAGCGGCACCTACACCGCCGTGCTGGACGCCTCCGGCGAAATGGTGGTCGCGCTGGCCGACATGGCCATTTTCGACCAGCTTACGCCGGGCTGGGTCGCCAGCCGCCAGCCGCAGCGCAATGCCGCTGGCATGGTGGTGGCGGACCTGAACCTGCCAGTCGAATCGGTCGCCATGCTGATGGCCGATGCCCATGCTTCCGGCGTGCCGCTGGTAGTAGTCGCTGTGTCGCAGCCAAAAATGGCGCGCCTGCCGAAGAACCTGCGCGGCCTGTCCCTGCTGATCCTGAATCGCGGCGAACTGGAAACCCGCGCCGGCCGCCCGCTGCCGACCGAAGCCGACGTGCAGGCAGCGTGCCACGAGCTGCAAGCCGACGGCGCGCGCGACATCATCGTCACCTGCGGCGCCAGCGGCGTCTATCACACGCTGGGCCAGGCCCTGCACTGGCTGCCGGCGCATGACGCCAAGGTAGTCGATGTGACCGGTGCCGGCGATGCCTTCTCGGCCGCCGTCTGCTGGTCGCTGCTGCAGGAACCCGAACAACTGACCCTGGCCTGCGAGCGCGGACTGAAAGCCGCCTCCATCACGCTGGCCAGCCCGCACACCGTGTCGCCAGAGCTGAGCGCAGACTTGCTCGCCACCGCGCATATCGAGGAGTAAAACCATGCACCAATTCCTGTCCTTCTCCCCAGAAGTCGCCAACGCCCGCGCCACCGGCAAGCCGATCGTCGCACTGGAATCGACCATTATTTCGCACGGCATGCCTTACCCGCAGAACGTGCAGACCGCGCGTGAAGTGGAACAGATCATTCGCGATGCAGGCGCCGTGCCGGCCACCATCGCCATCATCGGCGGCAAGATCTGCGTCGGCCTGACCGACGGGCAGCTCGAAGAACTGGGCAACTCGCCGGACGCGATCAAGGTGTCGCGCCGCGACCTGGCCTATGTGCTCTCGCAGTGCAAGCTGGGCGCCACCACCGTGGCCGCCACCATGATCTGCGCTCAACTGGCGGGCATCAAGGTGTTTGTCACCGGCGGCATCGGCGGCGTGCACCGCGGCGCAGAAACCAGCATGGATATTTCGGCCGACCTGCAGGAACTGGCCCAGACCAATGTGGCAGTTGTGTGCGCAGGCGTGAAATCGATCCTCGACATCGGCCTGACGCTGGAATACCTGGAAACGCATGGCGTGCCCGTGGTATCCGTCGGCCAGCCCGGCTTCCCAGCCTTCTTCACGCGCGAAAGCGGCTTCAATGCCGACTTCCAGCTCGACACGGCCGCCGAGCAGGCATCTTTCATCGCGACCAAATGGGCCCTGGGCCTGAATGGCGGCGTGGTGGTATCCGCGCCAGTGCCGGTGCAAGAAGCCATGCCAAAAGACGAAATCGACGCCATCACCCTGCGCGCCTTGCAGGAAGCGGAAGAAAACGGCGTCACCGGCAAGAAGGTTACCCCCTTCCTGCTGGCCCGCATCAAGACCCTTACCGAGGGCCGCAGCTTGAAGACCAATATCGCACTGGTGAAAAACAACGCGCGCGTCGGCGCTGCCCTGGCGCGCGAGCTGCAGGAGCATCCATGTCCATCGACCTGAAACAGTTAAAGTACTTCCTCGCCGTCGCCGAAGAGAAGAGCTTCAGCCGCGCGGCCGAACGCCTGCACATCTCGCAGCCACCGCTTTCCCAGCAGATCATGAAGCTGGAAGCGGAGCTGGGTGTCAAGCTGTTCGCCCGCACCACGCGCACCTTCGAGCTGACCGTCGCCGGCAAGGCCCTGATGCAGGAGGCATCTGACCTGCTGGCCAAGATGCGCATGACCATCGACACCGTGCGCCAGATCGACCGCGGCGAAGTGGGCCGCCTGCGGGTTGGCATTGTGGGCTCGGCGATGTGGGGACCGATTCCTTCGATGCTGGAGGAATTCCAGAGCAAATATCCGCGCGTGACCTGGACCATCCACGAATCCGGTCCGACGGTGCAGTACGACGCACTGCGCGCCAAGCAGATCGACGTCGGTTTCTGGCGCGAGCCAAAGCTGGACGACGATGAACTGCGCCGCGACAACCTGAAGCAGGAGCTGTGCTTCCGCGAGAACGTGTGCGTGGCGGTGAACGAGCATCACCCGCTGGCCAAGATGGATGCGATTGAGCTGGCAGATATTGCCGATGATCCGATGCTGACGCTGGCGTTGGATAAGTCGGCATTCCCGCGCTACCTGATCCAGTGCTGCGTGAACGCAGGCTTCCAGCCGGAGATTTTCCAGGAAGCGCACGAGCCGCAAACCTTGCTGGCCATGGTCGGCGCCGGCCTTGGCGTCACGCTGATGCCGGAAACGACGGCCCGCATCGGCTGGCCCGGCGTGGTGTTCCTGCCGATCCGCACCAACCCGCCCTCGGCCAACCTGTACATCACCTACACCACGCTGGACGACGCGCCAGTCGTGCGCGCCTTCCTCAACATTCTGCGCCCTCCGGCAACCTGAGACCGGCTTCAGCTGGCGCGGGCAAAGACTTTGTCCGCGATCAGCCAGGGCCGGACAACCAGCAGCAAGCCAAGCAGGCAGCGCAGGCCGATGCTGATTTGTTCAATGCCGTGCATGCCTGACCAATACGCCTGTGCAAGGGCATAACCCTGGGACACAGCAACTATTAGCATGCTGCCCAGGTGCGGCAGCGAATCAAGCAAGACCCACAGGCCAAGGATCACAGAGCCAACTGCCGCCATCTCGCGCGCAGCCAAATTGATCGTGTTAGTGTGTTCGGTGCGCGGGATCAGTTTATGCGCCACCACCATCGGGAAAAACCACAGAAATACAGTCAACGCAAATGTCGACAGCGGCATCAGGTAGACCCATGCCCCGGCGTCGGGCAACTGGTCCTGGAACGCGCGGACGACACCAAACATGCGGAGCGTGACGCTCAACATAAACAAGGAAAACAGACGAACTGCGGTACCGACAAACTGCTGTGGAGTCATAGCCATGCGATTGCAAAATTAGTAACCGCAAGATTGTGCCATAGTGGCGTCAGTGTGTCGCCCCTGCACCCGCCGTTAAATCAACGTTCACCGCTAGCGAAGTACGCACTGCTATACGGATGCCTTCCATCATTTGAACCAGAGACATGCTCGCTGCGCCCGGATGGCGTGCAGCCTGTTCCGGCAAATAGGGAATATGGATGAAGCCTGCCTTCACGTCGTTGCGGCCAGCGACAGCATGCATTAAGCCGTAGAACACATGGTTGCAAACAAAGGTCCCGGCAGTCTGCGAGACCGAGGCCGGCAGGCCTGCCGCCCGTAGCGCGGCGACGATAGCTTTGATCGGCAGCGTCGCAAAATACGCCGCCGGGCCACCGCGCACGATTGGTTCATCGACCAGCTGCTTGTTGGCGTTGTCCTTGATCGGTGCATCGTCGACATTGATCGCCACGCGCTCCACCGACAGATCCACCCGCCCGCCAGCCTGGCCGACCGCAATCACCAGCGCCGGTTGCAGTTCGCCGACCAATGCCTTCATTGCAGCATTCGCATCGCCAAACACACACGGCAGTTGGCGCGCCACAACGTGGAACTCGCCTTCACTCCAACCGTCGAGCGCGCGCACAGCCTCCCACGCCGGGTTGATTGGCTCTTTATTAAACGGCTCAAAGCCAGTCAGTAGGACAGTTTTCATAGCAAGAAGTACAAGAGAATGATATTTGCGCCCAGCAGCGGCAAGGCCGTCGGCACCTGCGCTTTGATCACAGCATGACGGTCCGTCAGGTCCAGCAGCGCAGTTGGGATGACGTTGAAGTTGGCCGCCATCGGCGTCATCAGCGTACCGCAGTATGCGCTGAACATGCCGATTGCCGCCATCACCGCAGGATTCCCGCCAAATTTTGCCACCAGCACCGGCACGCCAACGCCGCCAGCCATCACCGGGAAAGCGGCAAAGCCATTGCCCATCACAATGGTGAACAGCGCCATGCCAACACAATACACCGCCACAGCCACCAGTTTCGAATCGAGGCCGATATAAGTCGTCGTCACCTGCGCCACCGCCTTGCCCACGCCCGCTTCGCTGAATAGCAGTCCAAGCACCGCCAGCATGTGCGGCAACACGATCATCCAGCTCATCGCGTCGATCAGGCGGCGTGACTCGCGGCCCGCCTGCAGCGGCGTAGAACGCGTCAGCCAGCAGGCCACGCCAACTGCGATCACCGCTGCACAGCCAAGACTGACCAGGGTCAGGTGCTTCGGGTCCAGCACGAACAGCTCACCGATGCGCACATCCTTGAGCAGCGTCGAGCCGGCCATCGTAACGGCCGGAATCACCAGCGCCGGCACAAACAGCTTATGGCCAAGCCGTGCGGCGCTAGCGCGCCTCGCATCGTCCGGCAGCACGTCCGGCTTGCCGCTCCGGACGCCACCGAAGCCCGCCAGTACTGCCATCACGATCATGGCCAGGCCCGCCATGGCCGGGGGCAAGCGCTCGCCCACCAGGTAAACCATCGCGTACAGGGTCCAGAACAGGCCTGTGGTCCAGCGGCGCGGGTTCGTGCGGTCGCCGAACGACATCAGCGCGACCAGCGCCAGCATCAGGCCCAGGAAGTAATAGAAATACTCGACGCGGATAATCATGCGCTCCCTCCGCCGCTAGGGCCGAGGTAGCGATCCAGCCGGCGCAACCGCCAGGCATGGATGATGAAGGCACTGATGGCAGTCGGAATGCCCCACAGGGCCATGTGCAGCGGATCGACTTCAATACCCTCCGCGCGCAGCACGGTCTGCATCAGCACGATGGCGCCGAATGCGACAAAAATATCCTCGCCGAAGAACAGGCCGACGTTATCGGTGGCGGCCGCCATGGCGCGCACGTGCTGGCGTTGCTCGTCGCTTAGCGAGGGGTTGCGAAGCTGCGCCGCCCCTTCCGCCATTGGCGCCACGACCGGGCGCACCATATTCGGGTGGCCGCCCAGCGAAGTCAGCCCCATTGCGGCCGACAATTCCCGCACCGCGAGATAGACAATCAGCAGACGTCCAGCGGTCGCCGACCGCATGCGCGCCACGGCCGCCTGTGCATGCTCGCGCAGGCCGAAGCGCTCCAGCAAGCCGATCGCCGCCAGCGGCAGCAGGTAGATCATCGGCAGGTTGCGCGTCTTGACGAACGCCGTGCCGAGCGAGGCAAGCAGCGCCTCGACCGGCATGAAGGCCGCAAAACCAGTGGTGAAGCAGGCAGCGACAACCACCAGCACCGGATGCAGGCGCAGCAAGAATCCAAGCACGATCACGGCCACGCCAAGCAGAGGCCACATGTTGATGGTTGATTGCAATGCCTGCATATTTCCCCCCATAGTCAGGGCGCAACCAGTTCGACAAATTCTGTCTGCCCGTTGGCGTCATAAATATGCCAGTAGCGCGACTTACCGCATGCATTCACCGCCCATCGTTCCGAGTATGCCTGTGGTTTGACAACCTGTTCGCCAGTGGCAGTTCGTAAGGTTGTCTCCTGAAGCGGAAGGCGTTCAACTCCCGTCAAATCGAAATCCTCACAATCGCTCATTTTCGAGCCAAGTATGACCAACTTGGGAATTACATCATTTTCCTTAAACGACGAATTTGTCAGCCTCGATGCCGAAGCTTCACTCCATTGCTGCAAAGAATATGCAACCAATTCCTCCGGCATCTTCCCCAATACCACCCACCCATCGTCGGTTTTGCCGCGATAGACAAGCTCAGAGGACAATGTTATTTCTGCCTTCTCCCCCAATTCCTTCACGTAGGCTCGCATATTTTCCATAAGCGACCCCGTATAGCTCTGTGCACCGCTCGCATAGCCCGACAACATCGACAGCACTAACAAACTCGTTCCAACGCCAATTCGCATCATAGTTATGAAATAGTATTCAATATTGGAGTGGGCGACTGTAGCTCATCTGACGACGCATGTCATTTGCTGAATGGCGCCAGCAAAAAAAACGCGCACCGGAGTGCGCGTTTTTGCGGGGATTACAATCGATCAGAAGTTCGCCTTGAACTGCACGCCGTAGGTTCGTGGTTCGTTGACGATACCGGTCAGGTTGTTGAAGTCGATCGCGCCCAATGCCTGGATACGGTTGGTGATGTTGCGGCCGTAGGCAGCCAGCTCATACTTGCCGTCGTCCCACTTGTAGCCCACGCGCAGGCCGCCTTCCAGCAGTTCCTTGGCCTTGTACTCCGCTGCTTCGTACAGGAAGAAGTTGTACGAGGTGCGGTATGCCCAGTCGGTGTAGGCGTAGATCTCGCCATTGCCCAGCGGCTGGCTGAAGCGCAGGGTGAAGTTATGCTGCCACTTCGGTGCGCGTGGCAGTGGGTTGCCGTCAATCACGGCGACAGTACCGCCAGCGACGGCCTTGGTTGGATCCAGCACGGTGCAACCGCCACCGCAAGGCTGCACGAACAGGTTCGGGTCCTTGATCTTGGTGTCGTTGTAGCTGGTGCCGAAGGTCACGGCCCATGCATCGCTCAGGTTGGCTTGCAGGTCCAGTTCCACGCCGCGGCCAGTCACCTTGTCGGCGTTAACCAGCTGGTTCATGTTCACGGTGCCGGAACCTGCGGTGAGCTGCTTGTCCTTCACGCGATAGTTGAACACGGTGGCCGACATGCGCGCACGGCGGTCGAACAGGTCCTGCTTCACGCCGAATTCCACGGACAGGGCTTTTTCAGCGTCAGCCTGCGATGGCTTGGAAGTCAGGTCGAACAGGCGGCCCTGCATGGATGGTGCACGGTAGCCGGTGGCGACGCGGCCGAACAGGTTGGTGTCCTTGTTCAGGGTGTAAGTACCGCTCAGGTCCCAGCTGACGTTGTTCGAGGTGTCGTTCAGGGTGTTGGAGGCCGACTGAGGCGGTTCAACGCGGGTAGCGATGAAGTCCTTCTTGTCCTTGGTGTAGCGCACGCCGGCGCGCAGCTTGAACGCCTCGTTCACGGTGTAGTTGATGGTACCGAAAGCTGCGTACGACTTGGCGTCCTGCTGCTGGGTCGAGTACGCGGCGTTCTGCGGATTGCCAGCGGTGAAGGAGTCGAAGGAAATCGAATCGATCTGGATATGCTCGTCGAAGTAGAACACGCCGGCGATCCACTGCAGCGGGCCCTTGTTGTTCGATTCGACGCGGAATTCCTGGGAAATCTGCTTATGATCAGGAATCAGGTCGGCGGTTTCGACCGGGAACGGGATGAAGCCTGGGCCCATCGGAGGGTGGAAGGAGGCACCGTAGCCGCCGTCCACATCGCCGCGGCTATAGAACTCCAGCTTTTCGTAGCCGGTGATCGAATGGAAGGTCAGGCCAGGGGTATCCCAGCGCAGGCGCAGGTTGACGCCCTTGTTCTTCAGGTGCTGCTCATTGCCGCCGTCGGTCGGGTAAGACTTGTAGTCGAAGTTGTCGACCAGCTCATTGGTGCCCTTCTTCAGGATGTTGGCGCGGAATAGGGTAGCGTTGCCGTCCATGTCGCGTGCGTGCACGTTCAGCAGCGCGCTGAAGTCCTTGTTAGGCTTCAGCAGGAACTGGATGCGGCCGGCATTGTCCTTGTAGCCTTCGAAATCCTTGGTCGGTGCGCCTGGGCGGTCGTTGTGCACGCGGTCGCCGCGATGCTGCGATTGCAGCGAGATGCGGGTCGCCAGGACGTCATTGATCGGGAAGTTGTAGGCGCCTTCATAGTTGCGCACGCGGTCCTTGCCGAAGCCCACGTTGGCGTAGCCTTCCTGGCGGAACACTGGCTTGGCGGAGTCGAACTTGATCACGCCAGCCGGGGAGTTACGGCCGAACAGGGTGCCTTGCGGGCCGCGCAGCACTTCCACCTGGTCCACGTCGAATACCGGGAAGCCCTTCAGCATCGGGTTTTCCTGCACGATGTCGTCCATCACCAGGCCGACCGGCTGGGATGCGTTCAGGTCGAAGTCGGTATTACCCAGGCCGCGGATATAGAAACGCGGGAAGGTACGGCCGTAGTCAGATTCCACCGAAACGGATGGCGAACGGCCGTTCAGGAAACGGATGTCCTGGCCGCCGGAGGTCAGCACGTCCAGCTTCTCGCCCTTCAGGGTGGCGATCGCCATCGGCACGTCCTTGATGTTTTCAGCGCGGCGCTGTGCCGTAACGATCACGGTCTCCAGCTGGCCCGGCTTTTTCACTTCTTCCGTGGTGGTAGTGGCTTCTTGCGCGATGGCGCTATGAAGGGGAAAGGCGCTGGCCACGGCCAGGGCGATCAGGGAGTGCTTGAGGCGTTTATCCATACCCGATGTTCCAATCTTTAAAGAAAAGTAACGTAATGTTGCAATGGCGCGAATGTAACACGAAAGCAAATGCCCTCTCTTACTTACGAGAAACCCCTCATTTAGTTGACTTGCATATAAATAAGTAAGCAAAAACGTATTTGCCATACATATAGCGCCTGCTGCATAGTAGTAAGGCACGAATCCATGCCGTGAGAAGCGGATTCGACTGCGGGAACAAGTGATTGCAGTTTGATTACGTGCCCAAGAATTAATCAAGGGTACATGTACAAAATTTGCATTTGTGCGTTGTTGGCAAGCTACAAGGTGCCGTGGCGGGGATTGGCGCGAAAAAGCGGAACGAGGCACTCCATAAAAATATACAATAACGAACTTCGACGGAGCCCTTACATGAAAATCAAACAACTTAGCATGATGATCGCCGCAGTTGCGGTGGCAGCCAGCGCAAATGCGGCTGATCCGAAGCTGGGCATCGTGTACGACGCTGGCGGCAAGTTCGACAAGTCGTTCAACCAGTCCGCTTTTGAAGGCGCCTCGCGCTTCTCGAAGGAAACCGGCATCAAATTCATCGAAGTGCAAGCCAGCAGCGATACGCAAGCTGAGCAGGTGCTGCGCGGTCTGGCCCGCAAGAACCTGGACCTGATCGCGTCGATCGGCTTTGCCCAGACCCAGGCGGTACAGAAAGTCGCCAAAGAATTCCCGAAAGTCCGCTTCGTCCTGATCGACGGCGTGGCACAAGGCAATAACGTCAATTCCGTGACGTTCAAGGAAGAAGAAGGTTCTTACCTGGTTGGCGTGGCAGCGGCCATGGCTTCCAAGACCAAGAAACTGGGCTTCATCGGCGGCATCGACATTCCGCTGATCCGCACCTTCGCCTGCGGCTATGCCCAGGGCGCCAAAGCGACGGACAAGAAGACCGAAGTGATCTCCAACATGGTCGGCACCACCTCCGCCGCCTGGAACGACCCTGCCAAGGGCGGCGAGCTGGCACGTGCCCAGTTCGACCGCGGCGTGGACGTGGTGTTCGCAGTGGCCGGCGGTTCCGGCATGGGCACCCTGCAGACTGCCAAGGAAAAAGGCAAGCTGTCGATCGGCGTGGACTCCAACCAGAACCACCTGTACCCTGGCTCGGTGCTGACCTCCATGGTCAAGCGCGTGGACAACGCCGTGTACGATTCCTTCATGCAGATGAAGAACGGCACCTGGAAGCCCGGCGTGACCGCCAAGGGCATCAAGGAAGGCGGCGTGGATTGGGCGCTGGACGAGAACAACCGCAAGGTGATCACCCCTGAGATCGAGAAGAAGGTCATGGGCGCGCGCAAGGACATCATCGATGGCAAGATCAAAGTCATCGACATCCGCACCACCAACGCCGCCTGCCCGGCCTAACCAGCAGTTCCATTAAAGAGAACGCGCCGACGGGATTTCCCGTCCGGCGCGTTTTTCAGTAAATAAGACCGAAAATCCTTATGACGCCAGCAGTAGAATTCCGCAATATCTCCAAGCACTTTGGGGCGGTAAAGGCGAATACGGACGTCAGTTTCTCCATCGCCAAAGGGGCCATCCATGGCCTGGTGGGTGAGAATGGCGCCGGCAAGTCGACCTTGATGAGCATCCTTTACGGCTATTACCGCGCAGATGGCGGTGAGATCCTGCTGGACGGTCAGGTGCAGCACATCCACAATTCGCACGAAGCGATCCGCCTCGGCATCGGCATGGTGCACCAGCACTTCATGCTGGTCGAGAACATGACCGTGCTCGACAACGTGATGCTGGGCAGCGAAGGCGGCTTCCGCCTGCGCGAGCACCGCGCCACGGTCGAAAAGAAGCTGCGTGAAATCTGCGACCGCTATCGCCTGGACGTCGATCCGCTGGCGACCATCCACGACCTGTCCGTGGGCGCCCAGCAGCGCGTCGAAATCCTGAAACAGATCTACCGCTCGGCCAACATCCTGATCCTGGACGAGCCGACCGCCGTGCTGACCGCCCAGGAAACCGAATCGCTGTTCGAAATCCTGAAGCTGTTCAAGGAACAGGGCAAGACCATTATCCTGATCACGCACAAGCTGCAGGAGATCAAGGACATCACCGACACCGTCACCGTCATGCGCGGCGGCCGGGTGGTGGGCGCAGTGCAGACTGCCGACACCACCAAGGAAGAACTGGCGCAGATGATGGTCGGCCGCCCGATCGAGAACAATCTGCCGCGCGGTGAATACAAGCCGGGCAAGGCCGTGCTGGAAGTGAAGAACCTGCAGCTGTCCGACGACAATGGCGTCAAGCTGCTGCAGGACATCAACTTCACCCTGCGCGCCGGCGAGATCGTGGCGATTGCGGGCGTGTCCGGCAACGGCCAGTCCGAGCTGATGGAAATCCTGTCCGGCATGGCCCTGCCGACCTCCGGCGAAGTGGACTTCGAAGGCAAGGCCCTGCCCTTCCCGAAAAACGGCGATGCCGACGGCCTGCCGACCAAGTTCCGCGAACTGGGCATCGGTCACGTGCCGGAAGACCGCCTGCGCGACGGCGTGATCAAGGCTTTCTCCGTGATGCAGAACACCTTCTTCGGCTACCAGGACAAGGTCAAGAACAAGTGGGGCCTGATCGACTTCAAGGGCATCGCGCAACGCTGCGCCGGCCTGATGAAAGAGTTCGACGTGCGCCCGGCCAATCCGGACCTGCGCATTGGCCTGCTGTCCGGCGGTAATCAGCAGAAGGTGGTGATCGCACGCGAAGTGCTGGCCAAGCCGAAGCTGATGCTGGTCGGCCAGCCGACCCGCGGCGTGGACATCGGCACCATCGAATCCATCCACACCCAGCTTCTGGCCCTGCGCGACCAGGGCGTGGCGATCCTGCTGGTATCGGTGGAACTGGAAGAAGTGCGCGCCCTGGCCGACCGCATCCTCGTGATGTGCGGCGGCAAAATCACCGGCGAACTGAAAATCGACGAATTCGACACCACCCGCATCGGCCTGCTGATGGGTGGCATGCACAAACACTGATTATGACCACGAACGATATGCCACGTTGGGCAACCGGCTTTGTCCTGCCCATCCTGAACCTGATGTCCGCGCTGCTGGTGGCTGCGCTGGTGATCCACCTGCTTGGCGAAGACCCGCTGGAATCGATGCAGATCCTGATCAACAGCGCCGTCGTCAATCCGGAAGGCCTGAGCTACACGCTGTTCTACGCCTCCACCTTCATCTTCACCGGCCTGGCCGTGTCGATCGCAATGCAGGCCGGCCTGTTCAACATCGGCGCCGAAGGCCAGATGTATTTCGGCGGCCTGGGCCTGACCTTGGCCATGCTGGCGTTTGACGCCTCGCTGCCATGGTACCTGCTGATCCCCACCGGCATCATCGGCGCCGCCCTGTTCGGCGCGCTGTGGGCCTTCATTCCGGGCTACCTGCAGGCCAAGCGCGGCTCGCACATCGTGGTGACCACCATCATGTTCAACTTCATCTGCGCTTCGCTGATGAACTTCGTGATCGTGAAGTACCTGATCCCTGCAGGCGAGCAGAATACCGCCTCGCGCGTGTTCTCCGCCGCCGCTGAAATGCCGCGCCTGGGCAACTGGATCACCGTGCTGGGCGATACCCCGCTGAACATCAGCTTCTTCTTCGCCATCATCTCGCTGGTCATTTATGGTGTCGTGATGTGGCGCTCCTCTTGGGGCTACAAGGTACGTGCGCTGGGCCTGAACCAGCATGCGGCCCACTACGCCGGCGTCAAGATCAGCGCCATGATCATCATTGTGATGGCGATTTCCGGCGCGCTGGCCGGCCTGGGTTCGGTCAACTCCATCATGGGTTCGACCCACTACCTCTCGCTGAACTTCGTCGGCGGCGCAGGTTTCGTCGGCATCGCGATTGCGCTGATGGGCCGCCAGCATCCGGTCGGCATCTTCCTGTCGTCCGTGCTGTTTGGTGCACTGATCCAGGGCGGATTCGACCTGTCGCTGGAAAAACCGAACATTCCGACCGAAACCTTCATCTTCATCCAGGGCTTGATCATCCTGTTCTGCGGCGCTATGGAAAACCTGTACGCCCCGGCCATCATCAAGCTGCTCAAATCGCGCAAGGGCTAAGACCATGACTTTCGAAGATCTTCACCTGGGCTCCATCCTCGTCTCCACCGTGCGCAACGCGCCGGTGCTGATTTTCGCCGCCATGGCCGGACTGTTCGCCGAGCGCTCCGGCGTGATCGACATCGGCCTGGAAGGCAAGATCCTGGCTTCCGCCTTCGTGTCGGCAGCCGTGGCCTTCGCCACCAGGAATCCCTGGCTCGGCATCCTGGCCGGCATGGGCGTATCCGTCCTGCTGGCCATGCTGCAAGGCTTCGTCGCCATCACGCAGAAGGGCAACCAGCTGGTAGGCGGCATCGCCATCAACATCGCCATGAGCGGCCTGACCTTCGTGCTCGCGCAATATTTCTTCCAGCAAGGCGGCCGCACCCCTGACCTGGGCGAAGCGCGCCTGTTCGACGTGGTGCTGCCGGGCAGCGCCGCCGTGGCGGACGTGCCCTTCCTCGGCTGGTTCTATACCAAGCTGATTGGGGGCCACTCTGTCCTGGTCTACCTGGCCTTCCTGCTGGTGCCGCTGGTCCACTGGTTCCTCTACCATTCGCGCTTCGGCCTGCGCCTGCGCGCCTGCGGCGAGAACCCGCACGCAGCCGATGCTGCCGGCGTGTCGGTGGAACGCACCCGCTACGCTGCCATGCTGATCGCCGGTATCCTGTGCTCCTTCTCCGGCGCCTACCTGGCCATCGTGCAATCGGGCTTCTTCCTGCGCGACATGTCGGCCGGTGCCGGCTACCTGGCGCTGACCGCCATGGTGTTCGGCAACTGGCGTCCTGTGTACACCTTCCTCGGCTGCCTGATGTTCGGCTTCTTTGGCGCCGTGCAGATCCAGCTCGAAGGCGTGGACCTGCCGGTGATCGGCCGTATCCCAGGCGCCCTGATCCAGATGGTGCCTTACGTCGTGACCGTGATCGTGCTGGCTGGCCTGATGGCCAAGTCGGTAGCACCGAAAGCGATCGGCGTACCGTTCGTCAAATCGCGCTAAGCGCGCCCTCCTTCGCCCTGCGCCGGCCCAGCCCGGCCAGGGTCGCCAATCCCACCAGCAGCATGACTCCGCCCGCCGGTTCCGGTATCGGTGCTGGCAAGATTTCATAAATGGTCAGGTTGGTCCAGCTCCAATCACGCTGCCATTCATTCATCCCGTAACTCCACTCGGAATAGCGGTCGCCCGTGCGCAGCTCTGCGCCCCAGCCGGAAAAGGCTTCGTCGTTGCCCCACCATTGCGCCTTGATCGACAGGCGCCCGGTACCGAAATACTCGAACTCGAAGGCATCGATCTGGCAGCGGAAGTACGGATCGCTGAGGCTCAGGCATCCATCCAGGTATTGGCGCCCCTGGATGACCAGCGATGTCAGCTCGGACAAGGAAAGAATGCCATCCGGGTTAACGTCTATCCCGCTGAAGCTCCCTTCAACCCGCGCATCATGATTGAAAGTGCCGTTTTCGTTAAAGCCTGTGTAACTGAAATGCCAATCTTCCGCGCAGGAGCTGCCTGCAGCGCACGCAAATACCAGCGCCAAAGCAAGTTTGCCAGCCATGATGCCCTCCTCTCGTGAGAACCGAATTTCGATGCTAGCAGCAAGCCGGCGAAGATCGAACCCAGCCAGTATGTCGTGCGCAACACGCATTGCGGTTGTGCCCGGAATGCAGGAGGGCTATATTGCAGGGAGCAAGGGGGTTCGCCATGAAGCGACGCGCATGGATATTGCGGAGATTGTTGCCCGCGGCAATTGGCTACCTGGCCTTGAGCCTGGCCGCGCATGCGCGCGAGAACCCGGCCACGCACGTGGTATTTCCCCGCTATTTCTCGATACTCGATACCGGAAAGGGTTTCGACTGGATCGTGCTCCAGGCGGCCCTGGAAAAGACAAGTGCAAGGTTCGGCCCTTTTACGCTGTCGCCTTCGCGCGAGCCGGTATCGGTCCCGCGCATGCTGCAAGAGCTGGCTCGCCCCGATGGCGCCATCAACATCATTGCCCGCGCCACCAACCGCGACCTTGAATCTCAATTCCAGGCGATCCGCATCCCGATCGACCGCGGCCTGATGGGCATGCGTTTGCTGCTGGTGCGACAGGCCGACCTGCCGCGCTTCGCCAATGTGCGCACGCTGGAAGACTTGCGGCATTTGAGCGCTGGCCAGGGCAAGGGCTGGGTCGATTCCAAGGTATTGGCTGCAGCCGGCATCAGCGTGGTGGAATCGCCGCGGCCGGGCAGCCTGTTTGGAATGCTGGAAGCGGGACGCTTCGATTTCTTCCCGCGCGCACTGGACGAGGCACCGCGCGAATACGATGTCATACGCAAGTCCCACACCAGCATCGTGATCGAACCGACGCTGATGTTGCGCTATCCCCTGCCCCGCTATTTCTTTGTCCGCCGCGATGCGGAAGGCGACAAGCTCGCGGAGCGTATCAGGGCAGGCATGGAGATGATGGTAAAAGATGGTTCGCTTGCCGCGCTATTCCACCAACACAAAGGCCCGCTGGTGGAGCGGGCCCAGATCGGCAAGCGGCGCATCATTGAGCTGCACAACCCGGAGCTGCCGCCCGAGACTCCGCTCCAGCGCAGCGAACTGTGGATCAAGCCTTGAGCTGGGGCACATCGTGCCGCTCCACTCGCACGACCGCGAGTACCCCCAGCGTCAGCAAGGCAAACACGGCGCCCGCCGCGAAAGTGCAGGCGGGACCGTAACGGTCCCACAGGAATCCTGCCAGTGCACTCGATACCAGCAGCGCGGCACCGCTGGCCAGGTTGAACAAGCCGAACGCCGTGCCACGCAAATGCGCCGGGGCCGCATTTGCCACCATGGCGGAGAGCAGGCCTTGCGTCATGCCCATGTGCAGGCCCCACAGGAACACACCGGCAACAACACCCTGCCAGCCCTGCGCCGCCGCCAGCACAGCGTCCGCTGCCACCAGCACCAGCAGGCCACATGCCAGCAATGCCTTGTGGCTCACGCGGTCCGACAATTTCCCGAAGGGATAGGCCGTCAGCGCGTAGACCAGGCTCATTGCAGCCATCACCAGGGGCACCTGGGCCAGGCCCATGCCGCGCTCCTGGGCGCGCAAGACGAGGAAGGCTTCGCTGAAACGGGCCAGCATGAACATCACGCCAAGTCCAACCAGCCACCAGTATGAGTGTTCAAGAAGGCGCAACTGTTCGCGGCGCAGCGGATTGATACGTTTCCGGCCCGGCGCAGCGCGCGGTTCGCGCACGCCCACCACCAGCAGTAACGTCGCCAGCACGCCAGGAACCACAGCAACCCAGAACACACTGCGGAAGTCATTGGCCCACAACAGCATCAGGCCGGCGGCAAGCAGGGGCCCGGCACAAGCGCCCACCGTATCCAGCGATTGGCGCAGGCCGAAGGCCGCACCGCGTACAGCTTGCGGCGCCAGGTCGGCCAGCAAGGCGTCGCGTGGCGCACCGCGTATGCCCTTGCCTGCCCGGTCCAGCAAGCGCGCCGCGGTGACCATTGCCATCGAGCCGGCAAGCGCGAACAAGGGTTTGGAAACGGCTGCCAGGCCGTAGCCGACAACGGCCAGCAGTTTGCGCTTTCCCAGGTAGTCGCTGAGGATGCCGGAGAAGACTTTGACGCCCAGCGCGGTAGCTTCCGCCAGGCCTTCGAGGATGCCGACAGCCAGGCCGCTGGCGCCCAGCGTCCCGACCAGGAAGAGGGGTAGCAGGCTGTGGATCATTTCGGATGAAATGTCCATCAGCATGCTCACCAGCCCCAGCACCCAGATGCTGGCAGGAAGCCTGCTATTGGGTGGATGCTGGGAGGTCATCGTTCAAGGCCTTAAGGCCAGATCTTTTGCAGCAGGCCGGCCAGGTTATAACCGCCCTTGATCAGCTGCTCACGCGCGAGGGCGGAGGATGGCACCGGGTAGCTGTCCGGCACGGTCATCGCCCACACGGTATAGCTGTCGCCGTTGCGGGCGGTTTGCTTGCTCGCCACACCCACCTTCACGTCAGCGTATGCCTGCTTGGCGGCCACCAGCGAATTGTTGGCCCATTGCTCTGGCCAAGTGATGGCGTCGCCCTTCGGCAGCGTCACGACTGGCTTGCCGTCGATTGCCCACTGGCTGAACTTGTCCACCGTGCGCATGCTGCTGCGACGCATGGCGTAGTCGACCACCGTGGTATCCCAGTAGGAGTGGAACGGCTTGGTAGGGTACTTGGACGGCGCGTCGTCGCCGGCCGGGATGCCGCTCTTGCCGCTGGCTGCAGCCAATGCCGCTTCATCCATCTGCAGGTTGTTGCCGCCGCGCGAATCGAAGATGTTCAGGGAATCGATTTCCTTGTCGGTCTTCGGCACCACGAACTTGCCTTCCTTGTCGACGAAGGCCGCGCCAACGTGCAGCGGCTGGTGGATGTCGCCGGCCAGGTGGGTCAGGATCAGCAGCGCCTGACGCTTGGTAAATTTGCCGTCGCCCTTGTCCTGCAAAGTGGCGATGCATTGCTGCAACGTCTGCACTACGTCATGCTCGGAGGTGCCGGCGCCATGCAGATGATACTCGGTCAGCTGGAAAGGCACGTCGGTGTAATGGTATTCGCTGTGCTTGGGATGCGCCGCCACGTAGTCGTTCATTTCCTGCGTCTGCGGGCCGCAGAAAGTGCCCTTCACGCAGTCGGCCCAGTTGGCGATCTTTTCCAGGTCTTCCCCAGGCTGCAGAAGGGCTTTGACCTGCTTCTCGGCGTTGGAACCTTTGATCAGGTTGTCCGCAATCGCACCCACGATGCGATGGCCGGCATTGCCCCAGGCCATGGCATTGGTGGACAGGAAGGCGCCAGACAGCGCCGCGATCAGTGCGAGTTTCTTCATTCTTCTTTACCTTTGTTCGGTTTCGGGTAGTCCTTGTTGATGTCCAGCGGCGCCGCATATTGCGAACTCCAGGCTTGCTCCTGCAAGGCATACAGGCGCTTGGCCATCGCTTCGTTGCGCATCACGACCTCCATATTGCGCGACAGGTCGAAGTAGCCGCCGGCCCAGTTGCTGGTGCCAACCCATGCCAGCTTGCCGTCGATGACCAGGGTCTTGCTATGCCATACGCGGGCGAACGGAATGAAGCCGGTGGAGGCTTTCGGAATCGTCACGATGCGCACTTCCACATTCGGCAGGATGGCCAGCGATTTCAGGTGAGCGATGGCGGGCTTTTCCAGGTTCCAGTTCGACACCAGCAGCTTAACCTTGACCCCGCGTGTGGCAGCCGCGCGCAACGCGTTGTCGACCACGGCGTAGAATGGGCGGGTGCCGTTCGGGCCATAGCTCAGCGGTGCGTAATCCAGCATCGAAACGCGGATCTCCTGTTTGGCGTCAGCCAGCAAGGCGGGCAGCACGACCTCGGAATCAGGGATACCAGCGGGGTTGAAGCCGCCCGGGCTGGCGATCAGGAAGTTGGCGTCGGACGGCAACGTCGATGCGAGCGTTGCGGCCGGCTGCGGGCCGGCCAGGATCGCGGCCTTGGCCTGCAACGGCGCAACCGCCTTGCCTGCGGCCAGCGCGGCTTGCGCAGCCCAGTCCTGCTCGAAGATCGCCTGCACCTGGCCGACAATTTTGGCATCGCTGATGCGCAAACCGGTTTCGTGGATGTGCGTGAACGCGCGCCAGTCGAAATTCTGGCTGCCGATAAAGGCCACCTTGCGGTCCACAGTCAGGTATTTGGCGTGGATGATTCCGTTGCCGGTAAGCTGGCTCACGTCCAGCACGCGCATCTCGAGGTTCGGGATGGCGCGCAGCCTTTCCACGGTAGCCTTGTCCGACAAACCGCCCACGCCCTTCTTGTCGATCAGGAAGCGGATCTTCACGCCACGCTTTCCGGCCGCCTCCAGGCGCTCGATCACTTTTTCGAACGGTGCGCCAGACTCGCTTACAACGTAGAACTGGCCGATGCAGATCTCGGATTTTGCGTTGTCGAACAGCTCGGTCCAGACTTCGAGCGGACCGCGCAAGTCATCGCTCTTCAGCGTGGTTTCAACCGGCGCAGTCTGCACCAGTTCTATGCCAGGAATCTGGAAAGCCGCGTGGGCGCTGGCGAAGCATGCAGCCAATACGGCTGCGAGGAGGTAGCGGCGCATAGCCTTCCTTTCTTTACTTGATGCGGATAATGCGCGGAACGGCAGCGTTGGTGCCGGCCGGCTTGTTGTCCTGCTCCAGGCGCACCAGGTAGCTGCGCAACGAATCGACGTCACGCACGCCGGTCGCTGCCTGGCTGCTGCCCTGGCGGAAGGTTACGAAGCCGTCGTTGCCCTCGGCGAGGAAGTTATACACCGCCACGCGGTAGCTGGCGCCCTCCTCGATCGCCACGCCATTCAGCTTGACGCTGTCGCGCACGATCCGCTGGCCCTTCGGCTTGCGGGTATCCCAGGAATAGGTGAAGCCTTCCGACACTTGCAACAGGCCGCGCTTGTCGGCCTCGCTACCGCTCCACTGCCCTTCCAGCAAGGCGAAGATTTGCGCACCTGTCAGGTTCATCACCACGATATCGTTCCCGAACGGCAGCACGACCTGGGTTTGCGCGACATTGACCACATTGTTTGCACCGGCTTCCAGCGCGGTGCGGATGCCGCCGGTATTGGTAAACGCAATCTGCGCGCCCCATTTGCGCGCAGAAGCCAGGATCGCGTCTGCCACCAGCTGGCCAAGCGGCGATTCATCGGCATTCGGCATGATGTCTTTGCTGATCGACGGCATGGCGATCTTCGCTACCGGCTTGCCCAACTCATCGCTGCTGCGCGCGCGCACCGATGCCACCAGCGCATCGACTTCCGGCATGCCGGCATACTTGCCAGGCTCCACCACGATATTGCGCGCGCTGGCGTCTACCACGGCGCCGGTCTGGCGGTCCACTACCAGCGAGATGCGCGACAGCATATGGCCGAATTTTTCGGCCTGCGTCACCAGCTTGCCGTCCACCCGGCACAGGTAACCGGTGTGCGAATGGCCGCTGACCACCAGGCGCACGGCAGGGTCGAGCCGCTTCACCACGTCGGCAATGTCGCCATCGAGGTCGCTGCAGTACTGCTGGTCGTAGCGCGACTTGCTATGGCCGCCCTGGTGGATCAGCACCACGAACACGGTCGCGCCTTGTGCGCGCAATTCCGGCAGCAGGCGGTTGACCGCTTGCGCTTCGTCGATGAATTGCAGGCCGCTGATGCCGCCTGCCGCCACCAGTTCCGGCGTGTCTTTCAGCACGGTGCCGATGAAGGCGATCTTTACGCCCTTCACCTCGTCGATGCGGTAGGCCGGCAGCAAGGTCTGGTTGGTACGGGTATCGATCACATTGGCGGCCAGGTAGCTGAACTTGGCGCCATCCCAGGATGGGTTGAATTTACAGGCTTTTTCCGGGCGCGGCGAATTGGCGCAGCCGCCCTTGGCCTGGCGCAGCAGCTCCACGCGGCCGGCATCGAATTCGTGGTTGCCGACCGAAGTGGCGCGCATGCCGAGCAGGTTCAGTGCCTGGATGGTCGGTTCGTCGGCGAACATCGCCGACATGGCTGGGCTGGCGCCGATCATGTCGCCCGCGCCCACCACGACCAGTTCCGGGTCCTCCTTGCGCCAGGCTTGCAGCGTAGCCGCCAGCGCATCGATGCCGCCCGCCTTGCCGTCCCCAAAGCGCGACGCTTCAAGGTGGCCGTGCAGGTCGTTCAGGCCGACCAGGGTCAGTTCAACCTGGTTATCGGGGCGCTGGGTTGCGCAACCAGCCAGCAGGGCCGCCAGGGCCAATGGGCGCAGGAAATGCTTCATGGGAATCGCGTTGGATAAAAGGAGATTGTACAGGTGCTGCCGCCAGTGGCATACGCCGGGAAACGATATGTTACGCACAAAAAAAACGGGCCTTGCGGCCCGTTTTTGCTTCATGCACTCAAGATTAGAACTCGTAGCGCAGGGTAGCCTGGATGGCCCACTGCGACTCGCCCTTAACCTGGCGGACTTCGTAGTCTTCCACGGAGTCACGCACACGGTACACATACTTGCCGGTGTCTTTATCAACACCTGCGAAGTCCACGAAGGAACGAGCGTGGCCGCCAGCGGAGTTGAAGCCAACTTCGTTGATGTGACCCCACTTCTTGTTCAGCAGGTTGCCGACGTTGAAGATGTCGAAGGTGAAGGAAGCCTTGTTACCTGCGAACAGGCCAGGGATTTCCTGCTTCACACGCACGTCGAAGGAGTGGGTCCATGGAGCGAACGAATCGTTACGCTTCACGACGTGGCCCTTGGCGTTGCGCAGGGAACGATACTGGTCAACAGTGGCCCAGAAGCGGTCTTCGTTGGCGTGGTTGGTTGCAGTGTCGCCAGCGAAGATAACTTCACCCGAACGCGGCGCCGAAGGAATGTACATCAGGTCATTCGAGTTGACGCCATCACCGTTCATGTCGTTGTTGAAGGTCCAGCTGTATGGCTTGCCGGATTTGCCTTCATAGAACAGGCCGAAGGTGGTGTTGTAGTTACCGAAGAAGGCCTTGCGGAAGTTGACCATCGCGTTCAGGCGATCCTTCACCAGGTACGAGGAGTTAGACGCAACTTCTTCGTTCGGGTTGAAGGCTGGACGGGAACCGTAATTCGAGCTCGAGGTCGACGAGGTCAGCGGCGACACTTCCTTGGCATCGGTGTAGGTATACGCCATCGACCAGCCGTAGCCACCCAGCAGCGGACGGCTCAGGGACAGAGTCGCCAGGGTGCTTTCGCCGCCCTTGGTGTTGGTTGCGACCAGTACGTTGCCGTATTGGGCATTGCTGTTTGCCTTGCTGCGAGCACCTTTACACTGTGGGCTGCCTGGAGCGGTGCCGTTGGTATTGATCAGGTTGCCGGCCGCGGTCCAGCAACCGGGCTGCAGAGCCTCGGTCGTGTAGTACAGCGGACGGCCGTCGGTACCGATCTTCTGCGGAGCACCCAGGTTCAGGTTCTGGTAGTAGATCGAGTCTTTGGTCTTCAGCTTCAGCAGTTCCGCGCCGAGCACGATGTTGTTCCATGGCAGTTCGGTGTCGAAGGCAATGTTAGCTTTCCATACGGAAGGCTGACGCAGGCCCTTGGCCAGTGCATCGACGTTGGCCACTGGCGGCGAACCACCGGACAGGGTTGGCTGCTTGGTCACGTCAGGGGTGAAGATGCCGGTTGGGCAAGCCACGGAGGTGCTGCCGCACTGGATGGTCATGGTCGCCACGCCGTTGTTCTGGTATGGGTTACCCAGCCAGACGGACATTGCCGCACCCTGGAACAGGCCTGCGCCACCGCGGATCTGGGTAGGACGCTCAGCATCCAGCTTGTAGTTGAAGCCAACGCGCGGCTGGAACAGCTTCTGGCCGTCGATGGTGTTGGTGTTATCCAGGCCGAAACCACCAGTCTGGCGGCCCAGGGTTGCAGCGGTGCCAGGAATTGGCGCAGCAGCCACGGCGGCGTTCTGGGTTGGGCTCTCAGGCAGGTCGGCGTAGTCGACACGCACGCCAGCCATCAGGCTCAGGCGGTCGTTCACAGTCCAGGTGTCCTGCAGGAACAGGCCATAGGACTTCAGGGTGAAGTGCGCAATGGCGTCATTGAAGCTGCGGCCGGCTTGTGGCACCTGCACCGAGTAGCTCGATGGGCGGCCGTTGGCGTAGTTCTCCAGTACAGCCGAAGTGATCTGCGCATTAGTCGCGGTACTGCAGTTAATCGGCAGGTTGTTGTTGAACGCGTAGTTGACGTTGTTCAAGCAAGCGAACGTGTAGGAACCGTTCACGCCCTGCAGGAAGGCGTTGGTGACTTCGTTCTTGTTCAGGTCGCCACCAAACTTGAGCTGGTGGTCGCCCAAGGCCAGGTTGCCGCCCAGGTAGGCGTCCAGGGTCTTGGTGCCCAGTACGTTGCGCTGGCGCGAGAACTCGGTACCGAAGTTCAGGAAGCGGTTGCCGGTCGAAACGCTCGATGGGGTACCGGCCGGGTTAGGACCGGAGAATTGCAGGCCGATCGACGGCAGGGTGGAGTTCACCACTGGCACGGAATCGTAGTCGCGGGTCGACAGTTTAACTTCGGTCGAGAAGTTCGGGGTCCAGTCGGAGTACAGCTGGGCTACCTTGGTCTCGATTTCCTTCTTCTGCGAGTACCAGTAGGAGTTCAGCGACAGGCCGGTGCCGCTCAGGCCAGGGAACTGCGGCTCGGCTTGCGAGGTCTTGGACCAGCGCACCATGAAGCGGTGGTCATCGTTGATGTTCCAGTCCAGCTTCAGCAGCTTGTCGGTGACATCCATTGCCAGGCCTTCAGGGATCTGCGAAGTGCCGGCGTCGAAACCGTACTTGTTCTTGGAAATGTCTTGCGCCTGGGCGATCGCGGCCGGGGTGATGCCGACGTTGGTCATGCTCGAACCCAGTGGGCCGAACTGTGGTGCAGCGCGCGACGATTCCAGTTTTTCGTAGCCGGCGAACAGGAACAGCTTGTCCTTGATCAGCGGCAGGCCCACGGTCGCGCCCTTGGTGGTTTCCTTGAATGGAGCCGGGGCGGAGTAGGTGTCGGTCGACAGGTTGTAGCGGTCACCAGCCAGGGTGTCGTTACGGAACACGTAGTAGACCGAGCCCTTCACCTTGTTGGTACCGGACTTGGTCACGGCATTGATGTTGCCGCCGGTGTAGCCCTTCTGGGTCACGTCGTAGTTGGCAACGTTCACCTGCACCGACTGGATCGCTTCGATCGAGATCGGCTGCTTGGCGGTTGGGGAGCCGTTGGCTTCCAGGCCGAAGGTGTCGTTAACGGCCACGCCGTCGATGGTCATCGAGTTGAAGCGCGAGTTCTGGCCGGCGATCGACAGTTCGCCGCGTTCCTTGTCGGTCTGGGAAACGCGTGGGTCGGCACGGGCGTAGTCTTGCAGGTTGCGGTTGATCGAGCCCTGGATAGCCAGTTCGGAAGCGCTGATCGAGGTCTGGGTGCCCATATTGGTGCGCGAGAACTTCTCGGCGCGTGCGGCGTTGGCGCCGGCAATGGTCACAGTCTGCATGGCCTGGCCGATGGTGGCGTCCACGGCAGCGGTTTCAGCAACTTCGACGTAGACGTTTTCACGCTTTTCGGAAACGCCGTTCTTGGTAATGGTGATCGTGTACGGACCGCCGGCGCGCAGGCCGCGAGCGATGTAGCGGCCTTCGCTGTCGGTAACAACATTGCTTGCCGAGCCGGACTCTACGTGCAGCACGGTAACGGTTGCGCCAGCCGCAGGCTTGCCGTCGGAACCCGAAATACGGCCACCAATAGCGGAGGTCGTGTTCTGGGCGAATGCCGGAGCGGCAAACACCAGGGACAAGCTAAACGCGATTTGCGTCAGCCGGAGCCGTTTGTGATTCATCATTGATATACCCCAAAAGAGAACAAATTATTGGTAAATGTCGGCATCTTGCTGCTTGCCGCATTTGCGCTTTTTACTAAAGTTGCAAAAATAGTTGCCGCCCAGCGAGTTTAGGCACCTTCCATGACAGGGGTGCTACAGCTTCGTGACATTTGTGTGACGCTTGGGAATTCCCAGTTGCATAGACGTATCTTTTCGCCAACTATGCCTGAAAGGCCCTCGCGAAGACAAATTCATTTTCCCTTGCGTATTTATACGTAGGGAAAATAAATTGCTCTTCGTTATACGATTTTCTGCAATTACTGGGGGCGTTCAGGCGGAATTATAAAGAATCCCACGCCTTGTGTGACTTTTGTAACCTTAAGGATTTACAAAACGATGCGCGCACTTGTGGCAAAAGGGCCACAAGTGCGGCTAAAGAAGCGCTTACTTCAATGAAGTTGCAACGTCGGCTTCGAATTTGCTGAAACGGGCATCCAATTGTTTCAGCAAGCGCTGTTTGTCGGCCTCGGCCAGGAAGCCGTAGCGGATGCTGTCATAAGAAAGCTTTTTCACTTCGGCATAGCTGGTTTTGTAGCGGCTGGCGAACAGCACGTATTCGTTGGACAGGGTATTGCGGCTCACGCCAGTATCGTCACTCGACAGCACGAAAGGCACGCCATACTGTCGGTAGATATTGAGGGGATGCGCCTCCCCTTTCACGCCCAGGATGAATTCGTTTGAAGTCAGGTTCACTTCCACTGGAATATTTTTCTCGCGCATCTTCTTCAGGATCGTCAGCGGCTGGCGTTCATGGGCGATGTCCATGCCGTGGCCGATACGCTTGGCGCCGGCGATATCGATCGCTTCGGCGATATGGAATTTCAGGCCTTCCGGCGGCACCTGCCCCAGCGCCAGCTCACCCGCATGCAGCGACAGCTTCACGTTCGGGTATTTGGCGCTGAGGAATTTGTACATGCGCATGTGCAGGTGATAGTCGCGCATCGACACCGGATAATGCTCGGCGCCCACGATATTCACCGACACCACTTTCGGGTTCTGGCTGGCGATTTTGAAACCGGCGGCCATCTGCGAGAACACGATCGATGGCGACAGGAAGCGCAGCACGAACGGCTGGTAGCGCATGGTGAAGTTTTCGTCGTCGATGCCGGCGCTGCTACTGTCGACGTAGGCGCCGTAGTCGGCGATGCCCTTGTTGAAGGCAGGGCTGGCTTCCAGCTTGGCCAGGTAGGCGGCGAAGGCCGCATCATCGGTCAGCTTGCCATCGAATTCGGCGTCGAAGGTGATCGGCGCGATCTCGAACACGGTTTCGATATAGCTGACATTTTCCGCGATTGCGCGCTCCTTCAGGCGCTTCTGGCCGTCATTGCCATTGGTCGAGGCGACGTCGTTGAAGCGCGGGAAGGTGGTGAAGAAGGCCAGGTCAGGCGCCAGCTGGCTTTCGCTGTGGTTGTAGAAGTCCAGTGTCGACCACTTGTGCAGCAGTTCGCGGTAGGCGACCGGGTCCTGCTCGAGCTGGGCGGCAGTCGCGCAATTCTTGCGGTCGGCGGACTTGTCCGTCTGCACGCTCCAGGAGGTCTTGTCGACGCAGTAGCCCAGCTTGTCGACCCACTCCAGGTACTGCTCGGCGTAGATCGAGCCGGAGTAATGGTGGTGCAGGTCGGCGCCCTTCGGCATATTGTTGAAGAACATGGCCAGTTCCGCGGTTTTCGGCGCGGGGCCGGAGACCAGCGAGGCGAAGTGGCGCGCGGTGATCTCTGCGTTCGACGCGGCGCCGGCGCCTGGCGCAGCAAAGGCGGCGGAGATCGCGGCGGCAAGCAGGAGGCTGGTCATTGGTTTTGGCATGTTCTTTCCCTCGGCGTAGTGGACGTGGTCAGCCCTGCGCCCGCGCATGCACCAGCCGGCCGGCCGAATAGGTCGCCGCAATGGCGCGGTCGTCCCCCAGCAGCGCCAGTGCGAACAGCTGTTCTTCCAGGCTGTCGGTATTGGCGCTGCGGCGTGCCAGCAGCGGCGTCGCCTGCGGGTCGATCACGATGAAGTCCGCTTCGCGGCCGGCGGCAAAATTGCCGATCGTGTCGTCCAGGTGCAGGCTGCGCGCGGCGCCCAGCGTCGCCAGGTAGAACATGCGCATGGCAGGCAGGTAGCTGCCCTTCAAGCGCGCTACTTTATAGGCTTCATTCATCGTTTGCAACATGCTGAACGAGGTGCCCGCGCCGACGTCGGTGGCCAGGGAGAGCAGCATGCCGGCCTTGTCAGCTTGCTCGAAGTCGAACAGGCCGGAACCGAGGAACAGGTTGGAGGTCGGGCATACGGCGGCAGCGGCCCTGGTTTCCGCCATGCGGGCGCGGTCGGTTTCATCGAGCCAGATGCAGTGGCCGTAGACGGCGCGCGGGCGCATCATGCCATAACGGTCGTAGACATCGAGGTAGCTGCGCGCCTGCGGAAACAGGGTCTTGACCCAGGCGCATTCTTCCTTGTTTTCCGAGACGTGGGTTTGCAGGAAGGTATCAGGGTACTTCTGCGCCAGCTCGCCTGCCAGTTGCAACTGTGCTTCGGTCGAAGTGGGAGCAAAGCGCGGGGTGATGGCGTACAGCGAACGGCCCTTCTTGTGCCAGCGCTGGATCAGCGCTTCGCTTTCCTCGGCGCTGCTTTCGGCCGTATCGCACAGGAAGTCGGGGCAATGGCGGTCCATCATGACCTTGCCGGCGATCATGCGCAGGTCGCGCTTCTCACTGGCGGTGAAGAAGGCGTCCACGGATTGGGGGTGCACGGTGCCATACACCATGGCCGTAGTGGTGCCGTTGCGCAGCAGTTCGTCGAGGAAGAACTCGGCTACCTGGGCGCCATGCGCAGGGTCGGCGAACTGGCGCTCGGTCGGGAAAGTGTATTGCTCCAGCCATGGCAGCAGGCCAGGCGCCGGCGAGGCGATCATGTCGGTCTGCGGGTAGTGCACGTGGCTGTCGATGAAGCCGGGCATCACGATCTTGCCGCGGTAGTCCTTCACGTCCGTTCCTGGTGGCAGGGTTGGCGCCAGCGTGGCGTAGTCGCCGGCTGCCTGCACCTTGCCATCGGCCACGATCAGCAGGCCGTCCTCATGCCAGGCATGGGCGCGCTCAATGAAGGCCGGATCGGCGTGAAAATGCAGCAAGCCTGCTCGGTAGGCTTGCACGCTGGCGGTTTTGCTCATTGCTAGTCTTTCGCCTGGGATTCCCAGACCATTAGTAATTGGGCAGCGACCGAGGCGGCAATCACCGCCGGCGCCTTGTTGATGATACCCGGCAGGCCGATCGGGCATACCATGTTTTGCGTGCTCAGTCCTTTTACCTCGAGGCGCGAGGTGAAGGCGGCACGCTTGGTCTTGGAGCCGATCAGGCCGAACCAGCCTACCTTGGGGCGGCGCAGGATGGCTTCGGTCAGTTGCAGGTCCAGTGCGTGGCTGTGCGTAAGGACCAGGTAACTGGCGCCGTCCGGCGCATCGTCGACACAGGCTTCCGGCGTGTCGGTCGCCTCGATGGTGACGTTGGCCGGCACCTCGGCAGGGAACATGGCGTCGCGCTCATCGACCCAGGTGACCGTGCATGGCAGCTCGGCCAGCGCACGCACGATAGCGGCGCCGACGTGGCCGGCGCCAAACAGCACCAGGTGGGCGCGCGGGGCTTTGACCGGGTCGACCAGCCAGCGGCGGCCATCGGCGTCGGTGTGGATATGGGTTTGCTTGTGCTGCTCGTCCACGAGTCGGCACTCTGCTTCGCCATCGATGGCGGTGATGCGGCAGCTATCTTCCTGGCGGCGCTGGCGCAGCAGCGCCATGACGTCTTCAAGACCGCCGCTGACCGGCTCGAACAGCAGCCAAACCACGCCGCCGCAGCATTGGCCCAGGCTTGGGCCCAGCGGGAAGCGCTCAAGATGCGACGCCACAGGGCGCGAGTCCCGGCGCGCGGCCAGCATTTCGCGGGCAATGGCGAAGGCCTTGTGTTCCAGGTGACCGCCGCCGATGGTGTCGAACTGGCCGCTGGCGGTGACCAGCATATGCGTCCCCGCCTCGCGCGGCACCGAACCTTCGGCGCGCGCGACCGTGACGAGTACCGCCGGTTCCCCGGCTGGCGTCAGCCAGTCAGCCATGTCAGCCTGCCGCTTCGACTGCTGCGATGGCGCGCAGAATTTCTTCGCTGGTCGCCGGAGCGTTCAGCGGCGGGTTGACGCGATGCCCGCCGACTGCGGATATCGCATCGCGGATGGCGAAGAAGACCGAGAACGGCAGCAGCAATGGCGGCTCGCCCACCGCTTTCGAGCGGTGGATGGAATCCTCCACATTGCGGTTCTGGAACAGATTGACGCGGAAGTCTTCCGGGCAGTCCGAGATGGCGGGGATCTTGTAAGTCGATGGCGCATGCGTCATCAGCTTGCCCGTGCCGTTCCACCACAGCTGCTCGGTAGTCAGCCAGCCCATGCCCTGGATGAAGGCGCCCTCGACCTGGCCGATATCGATGGCCGGGTTCAGCGACTGGCCCGCATCGTACAGTGCGTCCGCGCGCAACAGCTTCCATTCGCCGGTCAGCGTGTCGACCACCACTTCCGACACCGCAGCGCCATAAGCGTAGTAGGAGAACGGATGGCCGTTCATGGTCTTCGGGTCCCAGTGCAGGTTCGGCGTCGCATAATAGCCGTCGGACCAGAGCTGCACGCGGGCCAGGTAAGCCTTCTGTACCAGTGCTTCGAACGGCACGCTCTGGCCGTTCACGTGGATCTCGTTGGCGAAGAAGCGCACGTCAGCCGCCTCGCCGCCGAGCGTTTTTGCCGCAAAGACCGCCAGCCGCTCGCGGATCTGGTGCGCCGCATCCTGCGCGGCCTTGCCGTTCAAGTCCGCACCGGTGGAAGCCGCCGTGGCTGAAGTATTCGCCACCTTGCTGGTATCGGTTGCCGTGATACGCACGCGTTCCAGGTCCAGGCCCAGCTCGTGGGCGACCACTTGCAGCACCTTGGTGTTGATGCCCTGCCCCATCTCCGTGCCGCCATGGTTGACCAGCACAGAGCCGTCGACATAGACGTGCACCAGCGCGCCCGCCTGGTTCAGGTGGGTCACGTTGAAGGCGATGCCGAACTTGACCGGCGTCAGCGCCAGCCCGCGTTTCAGCACCGGGCTGCTGGCGTTATAGGCAGACACCGCAGCGCGGCGTGCACGGTACTCACTGGTTTGCTCGAGTTCCTCCACCAGTTCGTGGATCACGTTATCGACAATGACCTGGCCGTAAGGCGTCTGGTTGCGCTCAGTCTTACCATAGAAATTCAGGCGGCGGATGTCCAGCGGATCCTGCCCCAGGTTGCGCGCAATCTCGTCGATCACGTATTCGATGGCAATGGCGCCCTGCGGGCCGCCGAAGCCGCGGAAGGCGGTATTCGACTGGGTGTTGGTCTTGCCGCATGCGGCGTGGATCTCGACGTCCGACAGGTAGTAGGTATTGTCGAAGTGGCAGACTGCACGGGTAGCGACTGGCCCCGACAGGTCGGCCGAGTAGCCGGCGCGCGAAGTCATGTCGACCTTGGCCGCCACGATGCGGCCCGTATCGTCGTAACCGACTTCGTACTCGTAATAGAAGCAGTGACGCTTGCCGGTGACCATCATGTCGTCATCGCGGTCGGCACGCAGCTTGACCGGCTTGCCGGTGCGCGCGGCGGCGATGGCGGCGGCAGCGGCCCACAGCGCAGACTGCGATTCCTTGCCGCCAAAGCCGCCGCCCATGCGGCGGCATTCGACCGTCACATTGTGCGAGTGCAGCCCCAGCGCATGCGCCACCACGTGCTGCATTTCGCTTGGGTGCTGGGTCGAGCATTGCACCAGCATGGACTTGCCCTCTTTCGGGATCGCGTAGGCGATCTGTCCTTCAAGGTAGAACTGTTCCTGGCCGCCGACGTAAAGCTGGCCCTTCACCGTGTGCGGCGCCTTCTCGAACGCCGCCTGGGCGTCGCCGCGCAGCAGTTTCATTGGCGGCAGGACGTAGGAAGCTGCTGCCTTGGCCTGCTGCGGCGTCAGGATCGCCGGCAGCTCTTCGTAGCCGATCACGCCGCGCTTGGCGGCGCGGCGCGCATTGGTGTGCGAGTCCGCGACCACGATGAAGATCGGCTGTCCGACGTACTGCACAAGTCCATCGGCGAGGATCGGGTCGTCGTGGATGATCGGGCCGCAGTCATTGGTGCCGGGGATGTCCGATACCGTGTACACCGCCACCACGCCGGGCGCGGCGCGCACTGCATCCAGGTCGAGCGAGGTAATCCTGGCATGGGCCTTGGACGAGAGGCCGAGCGCTGCGTGCAGGGTGCCGCGCAGTTCAGGGATATCGTCGGTATAGGTCGCCTGGCCCAGCACGTGCAGCTCGGCCGATTCATGTTTGCGAGGAATGCCGACGCCGGTCCAGGTGGCGGCCTTCAGTTCAGGAGTGACGGGGTGGTTCATGCTGCCTCCTTCAGGCGCTGACAGCAAAGGCGTTGACGGCATCGGCCGCCAGCGGCGCATCGCTGCGCGTCTCAAGCCAGAAGCGGCGCAGCAGGTTCTGCGCCGTCTTCATCCGGTATTCGCTGCTGGCGCGCATATCGCTCAAAGGCGCGTAGTCGCGGGCCAGCGCCGCCATGGCATCGGCCAGCGCAGCTTCGCTCCAGGCGCGGCCATTCAGCGCGGCTTCCGCCTGCGCGGCGCGCTTTGGCGTTGCGGCCATGCCGCCGAAAGCGATGCGCGCCTCGGCAATCGCATCGCCATCCATACGGAAAGCAAAGGCTGCGCAAACTGCGGAAATATCCTGGTCGAAGCGCTTGGCCAGCTTATAGGTGCGGAAGCGCACGTCCTCACGCGGCAGCGGCACGCGCACGGCCTGCACGAATTCGCCCGGCTGCAAATCCTTCTTCATGTAATCGAGGTAGAAGTCTTCCAGCGCCAGCACACGCTCGCCGGCCGCACCGCACAGCACGACTTGCGCGCCGAGGGCGATCAGCCAGGGCATGGAATCGCCAATCGGGGAGCCGTTGGCAACATTGCCGCCCAGCGTGCCAGCGTTGCGGATCGGCAGCGAGGCGAAGCGCTGGCGCAGTTCGCCCAGTTCGTTTGGATAGTGCTGGCACAGCGCGTTGTACGCGTCTTCCAGCGACACGCCGGCGCCGATTTCAATCATGCCGTCGTCCACGCGCAGTGTTTTCAGCGCATCGACGTGGCCAAGGTAAATAATGTCGCCCAGGTCGCGCATCTGCTTCGTGACCCACAGGCCGACGTCAGTGGAGCCGGCCAGCAGCACGGCAGACGGATTGGCCGCGCGCAGCTGGATCAGTTCATCAAGTGTGCGCGGAGCCAGGAAGGTCTGGCCATGCGCGCAGTAGACTGCCAGCGAATCGCGTTTCAGCGCCTCGAGCTGTTCGGCCACGTGCGCTGCATCGAATTCGACTTTCGGCAATTCGGCCATGCGCTGGGCAGCGTCGATGATCGGGCGATAGCCAGTGCAGCGGCACAGGTTGCCGGACAGGCAGTCATCGATTTCCTTGCGCGAGGCGCATTGGCCTTCTTTTTTCAGGTACAGGCCCCACAGCGACATGGCGAAGCCCGGCGTGCAGAAACCGCATTGCGAGCCGTGGCATTCGACCAGCGCCTGCTGCACCGGGTGCAGCGCGCCGTCGGCCTGTTGCAGGTCTTCCACAGTGAACAGGGCCTTGCCGTCCAGCGTCGGGGTGAGCTGGATGCAGGAATTGACCGCTTTCAGCTCCAGCTTGCCGTCGACAACGCTGCCCAGCACCACGGTGCAGGCGCCGCAGTCGCCTTCGGCGCAGCCTTCCTTGGTACCGGTACAGTGCAAGTCTTCGCGCAGGTGCTGCAGCACAGTCTGCGTCGGGGCGGCATCCCGTACTTCATGTACGGCGCCGCGGTAGTAAAAGCGGATCGGTTCTGACATCTTGTCCTCGCAGGTCTCCTAGCTTGCAAGATAACATTACCGCACCCCAACCATATAAGGAAACTCTGATTTTGAATATCAGGCGTTTCGCATATAGGGGTGATGCTTGTGCCAGTGCTCGGCAATATCGATGCGGCGCGTGATCCACACCTTGTCATGGCTTTGCACATAGTCGAGGAAGCGTGCCAATGCTGCAGCACGCGCCGGACGCCCCACCAGGCGGCAATGCAGGCCGATCGACAGCATTTTCGGCTGGTTCAGGCCGTCCGGGTCCCCTTCCTTATAGAGTACGTCGAATGCGTCCTTGAGGTAATCGAAGAATTGGGTGCCGCTGTTAAAGCCTTGCATGGCGGCAAAGCGCATATCGTTGGTGTCCAGCGTATAGGGCACGATCAGTTGCGGCGTGACGGCTGGCTTGCCATCGGCGCCGGTGTGCGCCACTTCCTGCCAGAACGGCAAATCGTCGCCGTAATAGTCGGCGTCATAGCGGAACCCGCCGTGCTCCACGACCAGCCGGCGCGTATTGGGCGAGTCACGGCCGGTGTACCAGCCCAGCGGCGCGCTGCCGGTCAGGTCCTTGATGATCTGCACCGCTTCCTTCATGTGGGCGCGCTCGGTTTCCTCGTCCATGTTCTGGTAGCTGATCCAGCGCAGGCCGTGGCAGGCGATTTCGTGGCCCAGTTCCTGGAAAGCGGCCACCGCTTCCGGATGGCGCTGCAGGGCCATCGACACGCCGAAGATGGTCAGCGGCAGCTTGCGCTCCTCGAACATGCGCAGGATGCGCCACAGGCCGGCCCGCGAACCGTACTCGTAGATCGATTCCATGCTCATGTGGCGGTTCTGGAAGGCCGCCGCGCCGATTATCTCGGACAGGAAGGTTTCCGAGGCAGGATCGCCGTGCAGCACGCAGTTTTCGCCGCCCTCTTCGTAATTCAGCACGAATTGCAGGGCCACGCGGGCCTGGCCTGGCCATTGCGGATGGGGTGGATTGGGGCCGTAGCCGACGAGGTCGCGCGGGTAATTGCTCATGATGGGTCCGGGATGAAAGGTATATGCTCAATAATATATTGGCGTTATGGCACCAGTATATGATTTGCCGGATAAGCAAAATAAGGAATGCAAAATGGGAAAACTGAGCACTCACGTCCTTGATACCGCCAACGGCAAACCCGGCGCCGGTGTGCGCGTGGCCCTGTACTCGCTGGCCGGCGGCAACCGCACGCTGCTCAAGGAAGATGTGACGAATGCCGATGGCCGCTGCGGCACGCCGCTGCTGGAAGGCGATACCATGCGCCCGGGCCAGTATGAGCTGGTGTTTGGCGCCGGCGACTATTTCGCGGCGCAAGGCGTGGAGCTGCCGACGCCGCGCTTCATCGACCAGGTGACGATCGCATTCGGCATCGCGCATCCCGACCAGAACTACCACGTGCCCCTGGTGGTGTCGCCCTGGTCCTATTCGACCTATCGCGGCAGCTAGTCGCGCAGCATGACGGCGCGCTCACCGCGCCGGGCTTTCTGCTGCAGCTGCATCAGGCCGTACAGCAGCGCTTCCGGCGTCGGCGGGCAGCCGGGGACGTAGACGTCGACCGGCACGATGCGGTCGCAGCCGCGGACCACGGAATACGAATAGTGGTAATAGCCGCCGCCATTGGCGCAGGAGCCCATCGACACCACATAGCGCGGCTCGGGCATCTGGTCATACACCTTGCGCATGGCGCGCGCCATCTTGTTGGTCAGGGTACCGGCCACGATCATCAGGTCGGCCTGGCGCGGCGAAGGACGCGGGCACATGCCGAAGCGGTCCATGTCGTAGCGCGCCGACGCGGCTTCCATCATCTCCACCGCACAGCAGGCCAGGCCGAAGCTCAGGTACCACAGACTGTTGGTACGGACCGTTTCCATCAGCGAATCCAGCGACGTGAGCACATAACCGTCGCGTTCCAGCGTGGCTTCCAGTTCCATTTCGTTCCCCTTTTTGGTAGCGTCGCTACGATAGCGGGGAGTGCGCACGAAATATTGTATGGATGCGACACGCGCAAACTTCTCACCCCTCGCGGGTGACGATGGCGCGCGAGGCGTCGTCGTAGCGCAGCAGGCGCAAGGCGCCGCTGGCATCGGCAGCCGCCTCCATCAGGGCCTTGGGCGCCATGCCGGTGTACTGCACGAAGTCGCGCACCATATGCGCCTGGTCGTGGTAGCCGCAATCGACTGCCAGGCGGGTCAGCCCGCCGTGGCGCAGCGGCGCCGCAATCATGTGCGACAGGGCACGGATATAGCGCATCATGCGGCGCCCGTCGCGGATGCTCTGGCCGTAGCTGGCCATCACGCGCCGTTCGAGCTGGCGCACGCTGATGCCGAAGCGGGTCGCTATTTCATCGGTAGGCAGCGCCAGCAAGGCTGGCGGCAACATGAAGGGCGTCTGTCCGCGCGCCAGCCGTTCCTCGCGCGCGGCGAGGCGCTGCAGCAGCGACTCCGACAGCAGCGCGACCCACCCTGCACTATCCCCGCTGCCGCGCAACTGGTCCTCCAACGCAGCCGCTCCGCGCCACTCGGGGGCGGCGTCGGCCAGCGGCACTACGGCATCGCGCAACTCGCCCAGGGGAACGTCGAACAGGCGGCCAAACTGGCCCGCTTCGATGACAGCGCTGATAAAAGTGGTGCCGGATTCCCACACAGCGGGGGTGTGCTGCGACATGGGGCCTGTAACAAAGGGGTCGGCATGCAGCCGCTCGCGGCCGCCGGCATCGACAAAGCGCGTGCCGCCGCGGATGAAGAAAGTGAGCATGGGACAGGGCGAGGCCGGCACCAGCACCGCGCCAGGGCTATGCAGCTCGACATGGAAATAGCGCACCACTCCCGCCAACCGGGGCGGCGGGGGTATAGCCAGGCGCATCGGCGCCAGAATCGCATCCACATCACGCATGGCCGCAGATTATAGGCTGCTTCGGCCTCGGGCGCTGGCGGCAGCGATGCCAGGTTGCCATGATAGAATCGCCCTCTTACTGACTCGTCATCACGACCTTGGATACCGTTCCCTTGTGGGCGCAATTTGCCGCCCTCGCCTTCCTGATTCTTGCCTCGGCCTTCTTTGCCATGGCCGAAACCGCCCTGATGGCGGCCAATCGCTTCCGCCTGCGCCACCAGGCCAAACGCGGCAGCCGCCGCGCCATCGCCACCCTGTGGCTGCTGGAGCGCACCGAACAACTGCTGTCGCTGGTCCTGGTCGCCAACACCTTGCTCAATGCAATGGCCATCGCCCTGGCCACCGCCATCGCCATTACCCAGTTCGGGCTGGAGCAGCATGTGATCCTGCTGTCGACCGTGATCGTGGTGTTCATCCTGATCGTACTGGCCGAGATTTCGCCGAAAATCGTCGGCGCCCGCTATGCCGACCAGATCGTGCTGCCCGCTTCCTTCGTGCTGCGCCCGCTGCTGTCGGTGTCCAAGCCGCTGCTGTGGTTCGTGCACCTGTTCGTCAACACCCTGCTGCGCCTGTTCCGCATCAAGCCCACCGGCCAGATCCACGAAGGCAACCTGTCGCCGGACGAATTGCGCTCGGTCTTGCTGGAAAACGGCAGCTTCATCCCGAAAAAGCACAAGAGCATCCTGCTCAACCTGTTCGACCTGGACACCATCTCGGTGGAAGACATCATGACCCCGCGCGCCCACATCGAGGCGCTGGACCTGTCCATGCCGGTGGAAGACATCAAGTCCCAGCTCACCACCTGCTTCCACAACAAGCTGCCGGTGTATGACGGCGAGATCAACCGGATTGTCGGCATCCTGCACGTGCGCAAGGCCATCGCCCTGCTGAACGAACAGGACGAACTGACGGTCGAACACTTCCGCAAGCTGCTGTCCGAGCCCTTCTTCATCCCGCAAGACACGCCGGCCTTCGCCGCCCTGCAGAACTTCCAGGAAAACAAGGAGCGCCTGGCCATCGTGGTCGACGAGTACGGTGAGGTGCAGGGCCTGGTCACGCTGGACGACATCATCGAAGAGATGATTGGCGAATTCACCACCTCCACGCCAAGCGCGGCGCGGGCCGACAGCTTTGGCTGGGACGAGCACGGCGAATGCCTGCTGGAGGGCAGCACTGCATTACGTGACATTAACAAGCGTCTGGGTTTAAACTTTCCGCTTGATGGGCCCAAGACGCTCAACGGCTTGCTGCTGGAAGTGTTACAGGAAATCCCCGACGCCCCCATTTCCGTCAAAGTGGGCCAATGCATCGTGGAAGTGGTGCAAGCACAAGACCAGGCCATTAAAGTAGTGAAATTACGACGCCCGGAGTCGCGCCAGCCCGAGTGAACTGTGCGGACCTTTACAAAAATGATGCCTGCAGGCATCATCCGGAGACTCACTCTTTATTAATATTCTGATAGTGCGCTCCTATGGCAGCAGTCCAACCCACCGCGGCGTCCGGTTCCCCTATGTCGGGACTGGCCCGGGCCCTGATGCAAGCGGGGCGTCTTACCCCGCCGCAAGCGGACGCGCTGAATAAGAAGGCAATTGCCGAAAAATCCACGTTCATTGACGTCTTGCTAGCAGGCGGCACCATCAATGCGCGCGATCTGGCTGTCTTCTGTGCTGAAACCTTTGCCTACCCGCTGCTCGACCTGAGCGTCATCAATGTCGATATCTTGCCGCCCAAGGCCATCGACACGCGGCTGATGGCAACCCAGCGGGTGATCCCGCTGGCCAAGCGCGGCAACAAGATGTCGGTGGCCCTGTCCGATCCGACCAATACCCAGGCCCTGGACCAGATCAAATTCCAGGCCGAATCGACAGTGGAGCCCGTCATCGTGCAGCACGATGTGCTGCTCAAGCTGCTCGAGAACCTGACCAAGAGCTCGACCCAGACCGTCCTCGAAATGACCGGCGACGAAGGGGATATCGAGTTCGCCGAAGAAGAATCGGCATCGCAGGCGCAAGGCGCCGCCGCCGAGGCCGAGGTGGAAGACGCGCCTATCGTGCGTTTCCTGAACAAGATGCTGATGGATGCGGTCAATATGGGCGCCTCCGACTTGCATTTCGAGCCTTACGAAAAGTTCTACCGCATCCGCTTCCGGGTCGACGGCAACCTGCTCGAGCACGCCCAGCCGCCGACCTCGATCAAGGACAAGCTGGTATCGCGCATCAAGGTGCTGTCCAAGCTCGACATTTCGGAAAAACGCGTGCCGCAGGACGGCCGCATGCGCCTGATCGTTTCGTCCACCAAGACCATCGACTTGCGGGTCTCGACCCTGCCGACCCTGTTCGGCGAAAAGACCGTGATGCGTATCCTGGACGCGACCCAGGCCCAGATGGGCATCGATTCGCTCGGCTACGATCCGGACCAGAAGGAAATCCTGCTGGACGCCGTGCACCGCCCTTACGGCATGGTGCTGGTGACGGGGCCGACCGGTTCGGGCAAGACGGTGTCGCTGTACACCTGCCTGAACATCCTGAACAAGCCAGGCATCAATATCTCCACCGCGGAAGACCCGGCCGAGATCAACCTGCCCGGCGTCAACCAGGTCAACGTCAACGACAAGGCCGGCCTGACTTTCCCGGTGGCGCTGAAAGCCTTCCTGCGCCAGGATCCTGACATCATCATGGTCGGCGAGATCCGTGACCTGGAAACGGCGGACATCGCGATCAAGGCTGCGCAGACCGGCCACATGGTGTTCTCCACCCTGCACACCAATGACGCGCCGTCGACCCTGACGCGCTTGATGAACATGGGCGTCGCGCCCTTCAATATTGCCTCCTCGGTCATCCTGATCACGGCGCAGCGCCTGGCGCGCCGCCTGTGCACCTGCAAGAAGCCGATCGACATCGCTCCCGAGCTGCTGCTGAAAGCAGGCTTCAAGGACGAAGACCTGGATGGCACCTGGAAACCTTACGGCCCGGTGGGCTGTGAGCGCTGCAACGGCTCGGGCTATAAAGGCCGGGTCGGTATCTACCAGATCATGCCGATCACGCCCGCGATCGAAGCATTGATCCTGGCACACGGTAACGCGATGCAGATCGCGGCACAATCGGAAGCAGAAGGCGTCAAGTCCCTGCGCCAATCGGGCCTGGTCAAGGTCAAAAACGGACTGACCAGCCTGGAAGAAGTGCTGGGCTGCACCAACGAATAGGAAATTAGGATATGGCTACTGCGGGCACCGCAAAAGAACAGATATTCACCTGGGAAGGCAAGGACAAGACCGGCAAGACCGTGCGCGGCGAGATGCGCGCCGGCGGCGAGGCAGTGGTCAATGTGACCCTGCGCCGCCAGGGCATCGTGGCCACCAAGATCAAGAAGAAGGTCTATCGTTCGGGCAAGAAGGTTACCGAAAAAGACCTGACCTTGTTTACGCGCCAGCTGGCGACGATGATGAAGGCCGGCGTGCCGCTGCTGCAAGCGTTTGACATTGTCGGCAAAGGGCACGCAAATCCTGCGGTTTCCAAGCTGGTCCTTGACCTGCGCGCCGATATCGAGACCGGTACCAGCCTGAACATGGCGTTCCGCAAGTATCCGCTGTATTTCGACCCGCTGTTCTGCAACCTGGTGGCAGCCGGCGAACAGGCCGGTATCCTGGAAGACCTGCTGACCCGCCTCGCGATCTACAAGGAAAAGACGCTGGCCATCAAGGGCAAGATCAAGTCGGCCCTGACTTATCCGATCGCCGTGCTGGGCGTGGCCTTTATCGTGACCGCGGTGATCATGATCTGGGTGGTGCCTGCGTTCAAGGAAGTGTTCACCAGTTTCGGCGCCGACCTGCCGGCACCGACGGTCTTCGTGATGACGCTGTCGGAATATTTCGTCAAGTACTGGTACATCATCTTCGGCACCCTGTTTGGCGCGCTGTATTTCTTCTTCCAGTCCTGGCGCCGCTCGGAAAAAATGCAGGCTTCGATGGACCGCCTGCTGCTGAAGGTTCCGGTGTTCGGCGACGTGATCCGCAAGGCAACCGTGGCACGCTGGACCCGTACCCTGTCGACCATGTTTGCTGCCGGCGTGCCGCTGGTGGAATCGCTGGACTCGGTGGGCGGCGCAGCCGGCAACCGCGTCTACATGGAAGCCACCAAGAAAATCCAGACCGAAGTCAGCACCGGTACCAGCCTGACCGTGGCGATGCAGAATGCAGACGTGTTCCCAAGCATGGTGACCCAGATGGTGGCCATCGGTGAAGAATCCGGTGCACTCGATGCGATGCTGGGCAAGGTGGCCGACTTCTACGAAGAAGAAGTGGACGAGGCGGTAGCGCAGCTCTCCAGCCTGATGGAACCGATGATCATGGTGGTCCTGGGCGTGCTGATCGGCGGCCTGGTGGTTGCCATGTACCTGCCAATCTTCAAACTCGGCTCGGTGGTGTAACAGGATGCAAGACGTATTCATGCTGTTCTCGCCGCCGGCAACGCTGGCCGCCGCCGTGGTGGCCGGCATCCTTGGCCTGCTGATCGGCAGTTTCCTGAACGTGGTGATCCACCGCGTGCCCGTCATGATGCAGCGCGAGGTCGACAGCGTATGCGCCTGCGAGCGCGACGAGCCGGAGCCGCATCCGGAGCGCTACAACCTGGTGGTGCCGCGCTCGGCGTGCCCGCACTGCGGCCACCAGATCACGGCGCTGGAAAATATCCCGGTCATCAGCTGGCTGCTGCTGCGCGGTAAATGTAGCTCCTGCAAGGCGCCTATTTCGGCGCGCTACCCGGCCATCGAAGTGTTGAGCGCCTTGCTGTCGGCCGGCCTGGTGTGGCATTTCGGCTTCGGCTGGACCGGCATGGCCACCCTGGTCTTCGGCTGGCTGCTGATCGCGATGACCTTCATCGACCTCGACACGCAACTGCTGCCGGACGACCTGACCCTGCCGCTGCTGTGGCTGGGCCTGCTGGTCAACGTGAAAGGCCTGTTCGTGCCGCTGCAGGATGCCGTGCTGGGCGCTGCTGCCGGCTACATGGCGCTGTGGACCGTGTACTGGGTATTCAAGCTGGTGCGCGGCAAGGAAGGCATGGGCTACGGCGACTTCAAGCTGCTGGCGGCACTGGGCGCCTGGATGGGCTGGCAAATGCTGCCGGCGATTATCCTGCTGTCCTCGATCGTTGGCGCTGTCGTCGGCATCAGCATGATGATTGCAGCGCGCATGGGCTTCGACCACAAGATCCCGTTCGGCCCTTACCTGGCCGGCGCCGGCCTGGCCGCCCTGCTGTGCGGCCAGCAAATCTCCGCTTTCCTGTACGGGGCACCGGGCTGACATGCCGGCGCGCTTCGTGGTCGGCCTGACAGGCGGCATCGGCAGCGGGAAAAGCCTGATCGCCAACATGTTTGCCGACCGCGGCGCCAGCATCGTCGATACCGACCAGATCGCCCATGCCCTGACCGGGCCCAATGGCGCCGCCATGCCCGACATCCTGGCCGAATTCGGCGCCCAGATGGCCGACAGCCATGGCGCCATGGACCGCGCGAAGATGCGCGAACTGGTGTTCCGCGAACCGCCAGCCAAGCGCCGGCTGGAAGCCATCCTCCACCCCATGATCCGCGACGCCACCCTGGCCGCCGCCGCCGATGCCAGCGGCGACTATGTGATGCTGGCGATTCCCCTGCTGGTCGAGTCCGGCGCCTGGAAGCAGCGCGTGAACCGCGTGCTGGTGATCGACTGCCCGGAAGAAGTCCAGGTGGCGCGCGTGATGGCGCGCAATGGCCTGGCGGAAGACCAGGTGCGGGCCATCATGGCGACCCAGGTGCCGCGCACGGTACGGCTGGCAGCGGCCGACGATATCATAGACAATGGCGGCACAATCGAAGCTTTAACCCCTCAGGTAGACCGTTTGCATGGTTTTTATCAGCAATATTTGTAATTTTGCTTCGCATAGTTCAGAATCACGAGATTATTAATAGGTCTTCCACACGAGGGATGCTTTGATCGTTTACGAATATCCTTTCAATGAGCGCATCCGCACCCTGTTGCGCCTGGAGGATCTATACGAGAAATTCAAGTTCTTCGTGCATCAGGAACACCCGATGCAGCACCACGTCGCACTGGCCACCATCTTCGACATGCTCGAAGTCGCCGGCCGCGCCGACCTCAAATCCGACCTGTTGCAGGAACTTGAGCGCCAGCGACAGAGCCTGCTGGGCTACCGCTCCAACCCGAATGTCCAGGCCGAGATGCTGGACGCCATCCTTTCCGAACTCGACAGCGTTTCCAGCGCCCTGGTCGCCTCGCAAGGCAAGACCGGCCAGAACGTGCGCGACAATGAATGGCTGATGAGCATTCGCGGCCGCACCATCATTCCGGGCGGCGCCTGCGAGTTCGACCTGCCTTCCTACTACGCCTGGCAAAAGCAGCCGGCCGAGAAGCGTTTCAACGATATCGTCAACTGGTTCAACCCGCTGGCGCCGCTGTTTGACGCATTGGCCCTGGTGCTGCGCCTGCTGCGTGACTCGGGCGCGCCGGTGAAAATGATCGCCAATGCCGGAAGTTATCAGCAGATGCTGCAAGGCAAGGTTTACCAGATGCTGCGCCTGTCGGTCGACGAAGCGCTGGGTGCGATTCCCGAGATTTCGGCCAACAAATACATGCTGTGGGTGCGCTTTACTTCGCAGGGCGGGGACCTGAAACCCAAGCCGCTGGAAGAAGATGTACCATTCGAGCTCACCCTCTGTAATTTCTAAGCACCATGCCTACTGTCGTTGAATGCCCCACTTGCCATGCCAAGGTAGAGTGGACGGAAGCCAATAAATACCGCCCTTTCTGCAGCGAGCGCTGCAAGATGATCGACCTTGGCGCCTGGGCCGAGGAAAAATACACCATCCCCGGCGCAGCCCCGACCGATCCGCTCGACGACGACAAGCAATAAGAAAGTCGGGGTCAGGTCCGGCAAACGGACATTAAGCTCCTCGAGAAGCCGGACCTGACCCCGACTTTTAATAACGTACTTTATCGAGCCATTCCAGCAAGGGGATGGTGGCCGGCAGAAGCGGTTCCACACCTACCGTACCTTGCCAGGCGAAGGCCTGGCCTTCCAGGCTTTGCGGTTCACCAGTCCATTCGCGGCTGATGAAAAAATGCAGCCGCACGTGGGCGTGCGGGTAGACGTGCTCGACGCCGCACCATTCTTCCGCACTCTGGATGTGTATGCCCAGTTCTTCGACGAATTCGCGCTTGAGCGCTTCCAAGATGGTTTCGCCTGGGTCGACTTTCCCGCCCGGGAATTCCCAGTAGCCCGCATAGGGCTTGCCCTCCGGCCGCTGGCCCAGCAGGACGTCGCCGTTCGGCTGCATCAGGATGCCGACTGCGACATCGATCGGTCGTGCTGTCATTTCAGCCTCCCCGCGTAATCGCGCGCGAACTGCCAGGCCACGCGGCCTGAGCGCGAGCCGCGCTGAAGCGCCCATTGCAAGGCTTCGGTGCGCGCATCGGCGATCTGCGGTACGGTACAGCCGAAGGCGGCCAGCCAGTGCGCCACGATGCCAAGGTAGTCGTCCTGCTTGAACGGGTAGAACGACAGCCACAGCCCAAAGCGCTCGGACAGCGAAATCTTTTCTTCCACCGTTTCGCCCGGATGCAGGTCGCCATCCTCGTCATGCTTGTAGGTGGCGTTGTCCGACATACGCTCGGGCATCAGGTGGCGGCGGTTGGACGTGGCGTAGATCAGCACATTGTCGATCACGGCCGACACCGAGCCATCCAGCGCCACCTTCAGCGCCTTGTAGCCGCTCTCCCCTTCCTCGAACGACAGGTCGTCGCAGAACACCACGAAGCGTTCCGGGCGGCCGGCCACCAGGTCCATGATGTCGGGCAGGTCGTGCAGGTCGGCCTTGTCGACTTCGATCAGGCGCAGGCCTTGCGGTGCGAACGCCGCCAGGCAAGCCTTGATCAGGGACGACTTGCCGGTGCCGCGTGCACCGGTCAGCAGCACGTTGTTGGCCGGCTTGCCTTCCACGAACTGGCGTGTGTTCTGCTCAATCTGCGCCTTCTGGCGGCCGATGTGCTGCAAATCGTCGAAAGCGATTTGCGCGGGACGCGGTACAGGCTGGAGGAAGCCGGCGTGGCCCCGCTTGCGCCAGCGGAAAGCGGTGGAAGCCTGCCAGTCCGGCGCCGTGACCGCAGGCGGCACGATGGCTTCCACGCGCGCCAGCAAAGCCTCGGCGCGCTTGAGGAATTGGTCGAGTTGCGTCATCCGCTCAGGAACGGTAGTCGGCGTTGATCGACACGTAGTCGTGCGACAGGTCGCAGGTGTAGACGGTGGAAGCCGCAGTGCCACGCGCCAGCTTCACGCGCACAGTGATTTCGCTTTGCTTCATCACGCGCTGGCCATCTTCTTCCTTGTAGTCCGGGTTACGGCCGCCGTCCTTGGCCACCCACACATCATCCAGGTAGAGGTTGATCTTGCTGACGTCCAGGTCGTCCACGCCGGCATAGCCGATGGCCGCCAGGATGCGGCCCAGGTTAGGGTCGGAAGCGAAGAAGGCAGTCTTCACCAGCGGCGAGTGGCCGATCGAGTAGGCGATCTTGCGGCACTCGTCAGTGTCCTTGCCGTCTTCCACGGTGATGGTCATGAACTTGGTCGCGCCTTCGCCGTCGCGCACGATGGCCTGGGCCAGGAATACCGACAGCTCGGTAACTGCAGCAGCCAGCGCCTTGTATTCGGGCGAATCGACGGAATCGACCACCAGGGTGCCGGCGCCGGTGGCAACCAGCATGAAGGAGTCGTTGGTCGAAGTGTCGCCGTCGATGGTGATGCAGTTGAAGGATTTGTCGGCCGCTTCCTTGACCAGCACATCCAGCACCGGCTGCGATACCTTGGCGTCGAAGGCCAGGTAGCCCAGCATGGTGGCCATGTTCGGCTTGATCATGCCGGCGCCTTTGGAGATGCCGGTCATGGTGACCTTGTGGCCGGCAACATCAACCGTGCGCGAACCCGCCTTGGGCTGGGTGTCGGTGGTCATGATCGCTTCGGCAGCATTGAACCAGTTGTCCAGCTTGAGGTTCTGCACGGCTTTCGGCAGGCCTGCCACGATCTTTTCGACCGGCAGCGGCTCCAGGATCACGCCGGTGGAGAACGGCAGGATCTGCTGCGCGTCGCAACCCAGCTCCTTGGCCAGGGCGGCGCAGGTGGCGCGCGCGTTGGCCAGGCCGGATTCGCCGGTGCCGGCGTTGGCATTGCCGGTGTTGATCATCAGCGCGCGGATCGGCTTGCCGCCAGCTTTCACGGCTGCCAGGTTTTCCTTGGAAATCTGTACCGGCGCGGCGCAGAAGCGGTTCAGGGTGAACACGCCGGACACCGTGGCGCCATCGGCCAGCTTCAGGACCAGCACGTCCTTGCGGCCCGGCTTCTTGATACCGGCTTCGGCATAGCCAAGCTCGATACCGGCAACCGGCTTCAGGTCAGCGGCGACAGGGATAGGGGAATTGACGGCCATGGTTTTCTTCTCAATCTTGGTAGGGAACGAAGCTGTTATTTTAAACGCAC
>Ga0209050_1000225_pt1 | contig 125323 bp, 87 predicted proteins | sample Araplavi_mTSA_r2_FD_184276 | JGI IMG/M metagenome (GOLD analysis project Ga0209050, IMG submission 184276) | Arabidopsis root microbial communities from North Carolina, USA - plate scrape MF_Cvi_mTSA_r2 (SPAdes) (version 2) | ecosystem: Host-associated > Plants > Roots > Endosphere | place... | reverse complement strand
TCGCTTTGACGAGCGTCTGCTCCTGCCCTGCGGCATTGCGTAGGACCAGATCGTTGCCCGATTCACGGACCGGCACGCCCATGGCCACCGTGCCGTCTTTCAAGGTGAGGGTCACGGCGTTGTAGCCTTCCTTCACCTTCGCATTCGGCACGAGCAGGCTTTCGATGATGTAGTCGAGCGGCGCGCTGGCCCCGATCGTCCCGAGTTCCGGGCCGACCTTGCCGCCGGCTCCGCCGATGGCGTGACAGACCGCGCAGGTGGAAGTCGCCCGGCGATAGATTTCCTCACCCGCGGCGGGATCGCCCGAGCTGACCGTCTGGCTGGCCAGATCGGCGAAGTTTTCCGTCGTCGTAGGTACGGCCTCTCCCGCCAACGGCGCGAGCACCGCGGCGAGTTTTTCGCCCTTCTTGCCAAGTTCGCGTGCGGCTTTGAGGCCCGCAGCGGCGACGGGTTTCGTCAGCGTGCGGGGCATACCCTGCGCCAGCGTGTCCGGCGCGCCCTTCGCGCTCAGCGCGGAACGCCACGCCTCGATCGCATCCCCTTCCGAGGTCTGATCGGTGATGACATCCGCGATCTGCGCAAGTGAACCTTTCAGATCGACTGCGGCAAGCGCGGCAACCGCCCGCCGACGCAGCGGCGCAGGCTGGGTATCGCCACACAAGTCGTGCAACGCAGCGACCGCTTCTGGTCCGCCGGTGTCGCGCAAAGCGTCGAGGGCAGCGGCGCGCAGCCCAGGCGTTTCCGAGCGCGCCTGCTGCGCATAGAGCGGAACGAACGGCCGGATCTGCCAGGGACCCGAGACGCGCAACGTCTCAGTCACGAAGTCCGCATCGGGCGATTGGAGGAATGCACCAATCGCTTTCAGATCACTGGTCGGACGCAGGCTTCGCGACCGCGCGGCCTCCGCCAGCGCGCGCAGAACTCGCGTCGCCACCGGGCCCTTGATTTCACCGCTCACGAGCCGGTTGAATAGCTGCGTGAGATGTTCCGCCGAACCCGAGCGGCCGATCAATTCGATCCACGGACCGGAGCCGTCAGCCGGTACCGTCTGTTCGGCGAGCAGTTTGCCCAACGCTTTTCCCGCCAGGCCGGGCTCGATCGCCCCGAGCGCAAACTCGAGCTGTTTCTCGCGCGCGGCGCGTTCTGCGGCCGGGCCACCGGCATCGAGTTTCCAATCGCCTTTCAGCACCGCGTCGACCCACACGGCGGCCACATCGTTCACCGAACGCCAAGCCGCGAAAGTGTAGTAGGGATCTTCCGCCGGCGTATTCACCGCGGCCGTCAGAATCTGGTTCGCGCCTTCGAGCGTGGGTTTGAGCGCCAGTGCCCGCATCGCCATCAAACGCGCGCGGGGCGAGGGATCATTGATCTTCGCTGCCCAGTTATCGAGATCGCGCTTCGGCGTCGCTTCGCCGCGGGCGAATTGCGTGCGCTGCGCCTGCTCATCGGCCCAGTGATTTTCGGAAGCGCCAGTCGGAACCGGCGACCATTTCGCCGCCTCCCGGCCTTTGTAAGCGATGCGCCAGATCCGACCGTGCACCTTGTCGCGGCGTGGGTCGCGGAAATCGACTTCGCCGTGATTGATCACCGGGTTCGACCAGTCGGCGATATACAGCGCGCCATCCGGCCCGAGTTTCGCATCGATCGGACGGAAAGTGACGTCCGCGGTCCGTGCCACGTCCGGCATTTCCTGGGTCACAAACCCGCTGCGTTCCTTGCCGGCTTCAGCCTGGGCGAGGTCCTTGATTTTGAACCGCACGATCCGATGCGCGCGGAAGTCGCAAGTGATCGCGTCACCCTGCCAATCATCCGGGAAGAGCGGGGTGCGGATGATCTCCAGCCCGGCAAATTTCGGATACGTGCCGGGGCTGATCGTCGGAGCGGTCGAACGGGCGCCTTCGCTCGGCGCGAAGACCGAACCCGGAAACGCCCAGGCGATGCCATCGCGGCCCGCGCCGTCGGTCAGGTAGTGCTGGCCTTTGGCGTCGATCTGATGGCCCCACGGATTCCACAGGCCCTTCGAGAAAACCTCCACGCGTTCCGTCTTCGGATCGTAGGCAAAGACGCCGCCCGCATTCAGCCGCACCATGCCCCACGGGGTTTCGAGGTGGGTGTGAATATAGACGCTCTGATCGAAATAAAGCCGGCCATCCGGCGCCCAGTGCAGCGTGTGCACGGTATGATGCGTGTCTTCTGTACCGAAGCCGCTCAGCACGATCCGGCGTTCCTCGGCGCGGCCGTCGCCATTTTCATCGCCGAAACGCAGCAGCTCCGTACTCGCGCCCACGTAGCAGGCATCCTGGAATTTGCCTTTGTCCTTGGTCGGCACCAGATCGGGCTCGACGCCAGTGGGCAGCAACAGGCCGCCGGCGAAGGGGGTGCTCTTGTCGGCTTTGCCGTCGTGATCGGTGTCTTCGAGGATGAAGATTTGATCCGTCTCCACGCCGCCGGGCGCGATCTGCGGATACAGCGCGGTGCCGCAGACCCAGAGGCGGCCGAGTGCGTCCCAGTTCATCTGCGTGGGTTTCACCAGCAGCGGATTTTCCGCCCAGAGCGAAATCTCCAGCCCATCGGCGAGGTCGAAGCTCGGCAGCGGCGTGGCGGTCGGCTTGGCCGGTGCCGCCGCGGTTTCGGGCGCTTTGGCTGGCGGGGAGGCCGCGGTCGCTCCCGGGCGTTTCACGCGATCGATCTCAGCATCGGCCGCTTCCACCAGCGGATCGAATTCCGGGATCTCCTTCGCATTCTGCCCCTGCTCGTGTTTGCGGAAGCCGGTGAGGTACGTCTCGTTGGCCGGACGGGTCCGATGAAACCACAGCGCATTTTTACGGAGGATCGCAGTGCGAATCGGCTCCCGTTTTTCCGGGGGTACAATTTGCGGTGCGTTCCAACCGAGCGCTTTTCCGATCGTGAAGGAATGGAAATACTCTCCGTTCCAGGAAAGGTGAATGCCGTTGTCCGTCGCCGGAAAGGGCGGTTCGCTGGTGAAAAGATCGACGAAGGCGACATTCCGCTCGGTCGCGAGTTCGGAGATGGCCTTGGTATACTCCGCGAGCAGTGCATTGTGCGGCGCCGGATCGGGCAGATTCGGCCGTTTCGCCCGGAGATCTTCGTGGCGAATCGGCGAGAGCAGGACAAAACGCACCGGCGCACCGGCGGCGCCCTCCTTGATCGCATCCATCAACCGCGCCAGTTCGCCCTTGAAACGCGCCGCCGTCATCGGCTCCGCGCCATAGCGGGTCGGATCGGGATTCAACGTCCAGTCGCCCGAACGATCGGTGATTTCCTGCAAGCTCGCCGCCATGCCGTAGCCGAGGAAAACCACGGTCGGCTTGACCAGGGCGATCTGTTCCTTGAGGCGGTCGAAGCCTTTGGCCGGCGGATCGAAGCTCGCCCGCGACCAACCCAGCGGGGTATCGCCGGCCCAGGAAAGATTGCGCACGGAAAATTTCTGCGCGGGAAATTGCTCGTGCATCCGTGTTTCGAGATAGCCGTAGGTATTCTCGCGTTCGAGGAGGACGTCGCCGAGCAGCAGGACACGGTCGCCTTCTTTGATTTCCACCGGCTCGGCGGCTCTCAGGTGAGTCCACGAGACGGCTAAAACCGCGCAAGCGGCGAAAAGACGGGGAAGCGCAAAAAGCGGGGCGGAGGACATGGCGCACTTACGACCCGCTACCGGGCCGAAATGCGAGGACTTTTTCACGAATGCCCGCCCCTTGTCACTTGCTGGACCGATTCACCCATGATTTAGACAGGGTGCATCCCCATGTCGAAGGTACGTTGTCCTATGTTTTTGGTTCGTCTGGCCACTTTCCGCTGCGGTGCGGCTTGGCTTCTCGCAGGAGTGCTGAGCACTTCGATCGCCCCGGCTGCCGTCATCATCTCGACCACTGGAACCGGTTCCGGCGGGACTTCCAATTACGGGGGCAACGTCACCACCACCATCGGCAGCTCGGGCTTCATGAATTATTGGAGTTCCCCGCGCACCCTGGTCGGCGGAACCGTCACGAACTCCACTTTTTCCAACCTTTCCGGCGGAACCTTCACGGGTAGCACGACCTTTTCGACCTCGACGACTTTTGCTCCGCCAACCACGTCGTTCCCGATCTCAAATCTGCCGGTCAACAATTTCCAGCCGTCTCTGCCGGTCGTCTCACCGCCCAGCGGCTCGGGCGGTTTCGTGAAGACTGGGGTCGGTAATATTTCAATTAATCCGCCGGGCTACTCCGGCGGCACGCTGACTTTGAACTCTGGCTCGAGCTATGCCTCCAGGGAGTATACGGGCGTCACCTTGACCACTGGTGGAACGTTGAACCTGGGAGGAACCCGGACCCTGGGCGGTAGCTTCTCCGTCTCCGGCGCCGGCACCATGGTCGTGGACGCCGCCTACAACTCCTACTCCGCCGGCACGGTCATCCAGCTCAACAACGACGTCACCATTGGCGGTGTCACTTTCAATGCCGGGACTCCGTTGACCTCGACGGCGCTCACCACGCTCTTGAAATCGGGTCTGACGATCAACAACCTGACGGTGATCTCCAACGGCGTCACCTTGACGGGAACCATTACTGGCGGCTCTTCTTTCGGTAACGGCGTCCTCACGATCACCAATCCGACTTCGTCGAATCCGCCCTCCACCGAAACGACGCCCAGCCCCGCTTCCGCTCTTGCCGCCGAAGCCACCGTGGTGGCTGAACCGCTCGGCCTGAATGCCGGGCCAGAACTGGCCGGGGTCTTCAGCGGATTGATCCTTGAGGGCCTGGCGCCGCGTGGGCTGATCACGGCGACCTTCACGGGCGGCAAAAAGGCTTCCGTCACCGCCTTCGTCGGTGCGAAGCAATATCGCGGTTTCCTGAAGCTCACCGCGGCCTCCTCCGGCAAAGCAGTCCTGTCCGGCTCGAATGGCAGCAAACTGTCCGTCACCTTCACGCGTGAAACCACCGGCCTCACGACAGCGCTGCGCATCGCGAAGACCGATTTCCGGGTCGCGCTGAACGGCGAGGCTTCCTCGTTCACTCCCCTCCATGGCGTGTATGATCTCCAGCTGACGGGCGACGATCAGGCTCCCGCCGGACTGGGTATCGCGGTATTGACCGCCACTCCGGATGGCCGCGTGACCCTCGCGGGCCGCACCCCGGACGGTCTGGCCTGGGGCAGCAGCGGTATTTTCGACGCCAACAGTGATCTGCCGATCTTTGCCCGCCTCAGCTCAAACAAAGGTACCGTCGGCGGCTACCTGCACATCGAGAACGACGGCGAGTCCGTCAACCTCAGCGGCACCGTCGTCTGCCAGACGGCGAAAGGCACATACTCGCTGACGCTCAGCGAGATTCGCTGAGGGCGAAGCTGTCAGCCCGTGGCTCACGCAGCCTCTGCGTGAGATGAAAAGGATCATCCTGCGCCGGAAGGCGCAGGCACTATCATTTCACGCAGAGGCCGCGTGAACCAGGTCGAGCAGCGGCCCCGGGCCTACGCTAAAGCCGTCTTCTGCCGCAGCCGGGCGAGCAGCTTGAAGAAGCGGATCGTGTCGCGTAGCGGGTGAATCTTGCTCACCTCGTCGCCGTAGATCGTGCTCACCACCGCGGAGCCGATGCGTTCGCCCCGGCGTGCGGCGAGGACGAGCATCTCTGATTCGAAATCGAACTGGGTGCTGGGCACCTGGAGGAAGGCGGCGGCCAGGTCCCGCGTAAAGAGGCGGAACCCGCACTGGCTGTCCGGAATCGGCTGCCCAGCCACGCGGCTGATCAGCCAGGACATGGTCAGATTCGTCATCTTCCGCACGAACGGCATGGTGCGCGTGTCGCTCATCCGGTTGCCGACGATCAGGCTCGCCTGGGTGGAATTCACCGAATCGAGAAAGTGCGGGATTTCCTCCGGTAGATGCTGGCCGTCGCCATCGAGGATCAAAATCCAGCCGAGATCGGAGCGCCCACTCAGTTCGCGCAGGCCGGTCTTGATCGCCGCGCCTTTGCCTTGATTCCGTTCGTGCCGCACCACCTCCACCCCCGCCGCGCGCGCTTCCGCGCTGGTTTCATCCGCGGAGCCATCATCGATGACCAGTACGGAGTCGAGTTGCTGGCGCACCCGCTGCGCGACATCGCGAATAAACCGCTGCTCCAGGTAGCAGGGAATCAGGGCCGCAACGGTGGTCCGGTCGGCGGTCATGAAAGGCTGGCCGCCAGTGGGCTCACTTCAGGTTGTGGCGGGCTCGCGGGTCGTAATCGGCCGCGTGATAACTCGAGCGCACCAGCGGGCCGCTGGCGACAAACTCGAAACCTTTTTCGTAGCCGATCCGCTCGTACATCTTGAAGATGTCCGGGTGGATGTACTCCACCACCGGCAGATGCTGAGGCGAGGGCCGCAGGTATTGCCCGATGGTCAGCACCTGCACGCCCGCTTCGCGCAGGTCGTCCATGGTCTGGAAAATTTCCGGCTCCTGCTCGCCGAGGCCAAGCATGATACCGCTCTTGGTCACCATCTCCGGCGCAATCTGTTTCATCCGCGCGAGCACCTTGAGCGAGACCGGGTACTTCGCCCGCGAACGCACCAGCGGGGTGAGGCGCTCCACCGTCTCGAGGTTGTGATTAAAAATATGCGGACGCGCCGCGGCCACGATTTGCAGGCACTCCTCCTTGGCGTGGAAATCCGGCGTGAGCACTTCGATGACCATCTCCGGCTCCACCTCGCGGATGGCTTCGATGGTTTTGGCGAAATGCGCCGCGCCGCCGTCCTTGATATCATCCCGCGCCACGGCGGTGATGACGATGTGCCGCAGTTTCATCCGGCGCACGGCTTCGGCCACACGCTGCGGTTCGTCCTCTTCCAGCGCGAACGGCTTTGCCGTGGTCACCGCGCAGAAACCGCACGCCCGGGTGCAGCGATCCCCGGCGATCATGAAAGTCGCCGTCCCACCGCTCCAGCATTCCCAGCGGTTCGGGCACTGTGCGCTTTCGCAGACCGTATTCAGCCGCAGATCGGTGATCAGCGCCTTGGTCGAGAAAAACTTCGGGTTGTTCGGCAGGCGCACCTTGATCCACTCCGGCTTGCGGGCCTGGTGCAGGGCTGGATCGATTTTTGGTGCGGACATTGGAATGGCGAAACTAGGTGGGCCTGCCTTCAAAGGCAAGCTGCAGGCGTTAATCCCCGGGCAGGGCCCCGGGATGAACGGCCAGCAACTCCGCTACCTGAGCAGGAATGTTGCCCGTACGCATGAGGGATTCGCCGACGAGGATGGCATTGCAGCCGGCATCGAAAACCCGCTGCGTATCCTGGCGCGTTTTCAGGCCGCTCTCAGCCACCAGCAGCACGTCATCCGGCACCTGTTCACTCAGGCGCACGGTGGTTTCGAGGTCGACCTCGAAGGTGGTGAGGTTGCGGTTGTTCACGCCGATCAATTTCGCATCGAGCTCCAGCGCGCGGTCGAGTTCGGCCAGATCATGCACTTCCACGAGTGCGTCGAGCTGGCACATTTCCGCGACCTGAAAGAGATGGCGCAATTGTGTGTCATCCAGCGCGGCAACGATCAGCAGGATGGCATCGGCCCCCGCTACGCTGGCTTCAAAGATCTGCGCTTCGTGGATGATGAAATCCTTCCGCAGGCAGGGCAGCGCAATCGCCCGGCGGACGTTCGTGAGGTAGCTGAGATGCCCCTGGAAAAACTGTTCGTCGGTCAGCACCGAGATCGCATGGGCGCCAGCCGCTTCGTACTGCTCGGCAATCTGCACCGGGTCGAAATCTGCCGCGATCACTCCCGCGCTCGGCGACGCCTTTTTCACCTCGGCAATGAGGCCCAGCGCCAAGGGCAACTGGCTGTCTTCGGCCCGACCCTGATCCAGCGCCGCGGCAAAACCGCGAAAATCGTTTCGCAGGAGCGCAGCCTGGCGCAGATGCTCGACCCGCGGCAGCAGGCGGGCGACTTCGCGCTGTTTTTGTTCGAGGATGGGCGTGAGGCGGTTGGCGGCCATGAAAACGGGAAAGTAAACTAAGGGATCAGCCGGGGACGGATGAAGGGTTAAAATTGCAGGTCAGAAAACCCGCGATATTTCCCCTCTTGGGACGATTCGTCTACAAATCCCTTTCACCATGCTCCCCGAAGCTCTCGCCACCGCCCTCGAAGACGCCGACCCGGCTTCCGCCGTTCTCCACCTCGCGCTCGCCCACTTCGGTTGCCAGACGGGCACCGTCCACATTTTGGTCCACGACGTCCTGAAGCTGGCGGCCCACGTCAATATCCCCGCCCCGCTCCTGCCGATCATCGAAACCGTCCCGGTCGGCAAAGGCATCGCCGGCCTCGCCGCCCTGAAAGGCATCCCGATCACCATCTGCAATCTCCAGACCGACGACAGCGGCCAGGCCCGCCCCGGAGCCAAGGCCACCGGTATGGAAGGCTCCGTCGCCGTCCCCATGATCGTGGATACCGAGATCGTCGGCGTCTTCGGCATCGCGAAAATCGAAGCCCACGACTGGACCGACGCGGAAAAAGCCGAACTGATGGAAATCGCCGCCCAACTCGGGGTGAAACACATGATCACCGAAAAAGACGCCGACACCCTCGGCGCGGAGATCTAGGCATTCCCGCCCGATCAGGCACAACCCCGCCATTCCCGCCACCGCTCGTATTTGGAGTTGAGTGGCGGCGATCGGGCCGTGCACATTGCGCGCCCCCAACCCCAAAGCGTCCATGCCCCTCACTCGCCGCCAATTTCTGAGCACTACGGCTGCGGCCGCCGTGGCGCCGCTCCTCCACGCTGCCCATTCCCGTCCCCGCCGCATCGTTCTGCGCTCTTCCTGGCAGACGGTGAATATCGGCGACATCGGCCATACCCCCGGCATGCTCGCGCTGCTGGAAAAACATCTCCCGGACGTGGAGGTGCGCCTCTGGCCGAGCAACGTCGAGAACGGCGTCGCGGAAATGCTCCAGAAGCGTTTCCCCAAGGTCTCGATCGTCCAGGGGGCCGACGGGATCAAAGCCGCCATGGCGGAGTGCGATTTCCTCCTGCACGGCTCCGGCCCCAGCCTGGTCGCGGAAAAAGACGTCGCCCGCTGGCGCAAGGAAACCGGCAAACCTTACGGGGTCGGGGGCATCACTTTTTCCTCCAGCAAACCGGAAACCCTCGAACTGCTCAGCGGCGCGAGTTTCGTTTATTTCCGCGATTCGAAGTCCCTGGCTTTCGCCAGGGAGCATGGCGTGAAATCGCCGATCATGGAGTTCGGTCCCGATGGCGCCTTCGCGGTGGATCTGCGCAATGACACCGCCGCGACTGCGTTTCTTCAGGCGCACGGCCTCGAGGAGGGAAAATTTTTCTGTGTCATCCCTCGGCTACGCAACACGCCCTATTGGAAGATCAAGAAGGTCGCCTTCGACGAGAAGAAGCACACGCGGAACGAGGCGATGAAGGAGCACGATCACGCCCCGCTGCGGGATGCGATCACCGCCATCGCCCGCCAGACGCCCTACAAAATTTTGGTCTGCCCCGAGGACGCCAGCCAGATGGAAATCGGCAAAGAAATGCTCGTCGACCAGCTTCCCGACGACGTCCGCGGCAAAGTCGTCTGGCGGGAAAACTACTGGCTGACCGACGAAGCCGTGAGCACCTACGTGCGGTCCGCCGGCCTTTTTGGCAATGAAATGCACAGCCCGATCATGTGTATTGGCAATGGCATTCCCGCGCTCGTCTGCCGCTGGGCCGAGCAGACCAGCAAAGGCTTCATGTGGCAGGATATCGGCCTCGGCGAGTGGCTTTTCGACGCCGATCTCGATGAACCGGCCAAGGGCCTCGGCCCTGCCGTCCTCGCCATCGCCCAGGATTCCGCCGCCGCCCAAGCGAAGGTCGCCAAGGCCCGCCAGTTCGTCGCCGAACGGCAGCAAGCCATGATGAAAACGCTCGCCGCGAGCTTCCCCGCCTAAAGCCCTCCCAAAATCCTTTCCGCATGTGCAACGCTTTCGCCGTTGAATTCCGCGGGACGCTTCCTACAGTCCATACCCGATGAAATTAGTGCGCTGGAAGCGCTTCACTTGGGATCTAGCCAAACTTCCGACGCCAGCCCCGGCGCTGGCGGAGCGCTACATCATACGTCCGGCCTTTGCTGAAGATCAGAAAGGCGTCACGGATATTATCCTGAGTGCCTTTACTCTGGATTCCGCCTGGGGCGATGCCTTTGCTCTCGTGCGCGATTGGCTCACCAACCAGATCGAAGCGGCCTTCGAACGGGAAACTGCTCCGGCCATGGTCATCACCCACGGAGTACGGGTGATCGCCGCCGCGGCGATCACGACGGACCCCGATGCGGAGACTCATCTGCTCTCCGGTCCGTGCGTTTCGATGGAATATCGCAGCCGCGGCTTGGGCACTGCTCTTCTTTACCAAACCCTCGCCCAGCTCCGGCAATCGGGGCTCAGCCAGGTCCACGGGATCACCAAGATTCACGTCCCGGCGGAGAAATTTGTGTATCCAAAATTCGGCGGGATCGGCGTCGACCATGAATTCGAACCCGCTTTGATTCGCATCTAGAAAAACATCACCTATGCAGGGCACCAAGGGATTCAACTTCGACCGCTACCAACTCGAAGGCTTCTTCGACGAAATGTGGGCAGAGCCGGGCAAGGTCCGGCCACACTACCAGGAGTTGTTGACCCGATTTGGTGAACTGGGTGATGAGGAGCTGCGGCGCAAAGCGGATCTCGCTTCGCAGACCTTCCTGAATCAAGGGGTGACCTTCACGGTCTACTCGGACAACGAGGGCACCGAGCGCATCATGCCCTTCGATCCGATCCCGCGGGTGATCCCGGCGGACGAGTGGGATCACCTCGAGCGCGGTCTCACGCAGCGCATCACCGCGCTGAATCTTTTCCTTAAGGATATCTACCACGAGCAGCGCATCCTGAAGGAAGGCATCATCCCGCGCGATGTCGTCGATAGCGCGAAGCACTTCCGCCCCGAGATGGTCGGCTTCGATGTGCCGGGCGACGTTTACATTCACATCTGCGGTACCGACCTGATTCGCGATGGCAAAGGCGAATACTTCGTCCTCGAAGATAATGGCCGCTGCCCCAGCGGCGTGAGTTACGTGCTGGAGAATCGCGAGGTGATGAAGCGGGTCTTCCCGCGCTTTTTCTCGAAACAAAAGGTCCGTCCCGTCGGCCACTACGGCCAGGAGTTGCTCAATCTGCTCCGCTACGTGGTGCCGAAGAACTGCCAGAATCCGGCCGAGCCCACGGTCGTGCTGCTGACGCCCGGCATTTTTAACTCCGCGTATTTCGAACACTCCTTCCTCGCCCGGTCCATGGGCATCGAGATCGTCGTTGGCGGTGATCTCGTGGTGAAGGACGACGATGTCGTCTACATGAAGACGACCAAGGGGCTCAAACGCGTGGACGTCATTTATCGCCGCATCGACGACGATTTCCTCGATTCCGAAGTCTTCCGTCCTGAATCCGTCCTCGGCGTGCCCGGCATCATGCGCGCCTACCGCAAAGGCAACGTGAACCTCGCCAACGCCGTCGGCACCGGTCTCGCCGACGACAAGGTGATGTATTACTTCGTGCCGCGGATGATTAAGTTTTACCTCGGCGAGGAACCGATCCTCCCGAACGTGCCGACTTATCTCTCGATGTTCGAGGAAGACCGGAAATACATGCTCGAGAATATCGAGGAGCTGGTCATCAAGAGCGCCAACGAATCCGGCGGTTACGGCATGCTGGTCGGCCCGCACGCGACCAAGGAGCAGCACGAGAAATTCCGCCAGGCGATCATCGCCGATCCGCGCAATTACATCGGCCAGCCCACGATCAGCCTCTCGCGCAGCCCCAGTATTTGTGGTGAAGCCGTCGAAGGCCGCCACATCGATCTGCGGCCCTACATCCTTTCCGGCGAAAAAATCACCATCATCCCGGGCGGCCTCACCCGTGTGGCCATGCGCAAGGGTTCGCTCGTGGTGAATTCCTCGCAGGGCGGCGGCAGCAAGGACACGTGGGTCCTCGACGATGACGGAGCCGCACCGGCGCCCAAGCCCACCCAATCGCAATCGCAGTCGCAGTCGCAGGGTTAATTTCCCGCGCCCGCTTTCGTTCTGAAATTCTATGCTGAGCCGAGTCGCTGATTCTCTCTATTGGCTGTCGCGTTACATGGAACGCGTGGAAAACAACGCGCGCATCCTGGATGTGAACCTTCAGGTCACACTGGATTCCGAGGAGTCCGGTCCCGGGGCCGAAGCCCAAGCCTGGCAGCCAATTCTGGCCACGCTGGAGGACCAAACCCTCTTCAATTCCGTCTACGCGGCGGTAAATGCGGACAGCGTCTGCGCTTTCGTCACCTTCTCGAAGGAGAACCCGAATTCCATCTGGTCCTCTGTGGCCGGCGCCCGCGAAAACGCCCGCACCGTCCGCGAATACATCTCCAGCGAAATGTGGGAGCGCATCAACGCGCTTTACCTCTGGCTCAAAGGCGAGGAGGCCCGCGACCTCGCCGGCAATACTGGCATCGATTTCTACCGCCAGGTCGTCGACTACTGCCACCAGTTCCACGGCACCACCGACCAGACCCTGACCCACGGCGAAGGCTGGGATATCCTGCAATTCGGCAAATACATCGAGCGCGCCGACAACTCCTCCCGCCTGCTCGACCTGAAGTACCACATCCTGCTCCCCCACGGCGAGAAGGTCGGCGGCACGGTCGATACCGTCCAGTGGCAGGCCGTGCTGCGCTCCTGCAGCGCCTTCGAAGCGTTCCGGAAAATCTACCGTGGCCAGGTTACCCCCTGGACGGTGTCGGAGTTCATCATCCTGCACGATCAATTCCCGCGCTCGGTCCGCTTCTGCATCGACGCCATGGATGACGCCCTGCACCGGATCTCCGGCTGTGATCGCGCGCACTTCTCGAACGAGGCCGAGCGTCTCTGCGGCCGGCTATCCTCCGAACTCACCTACACCACCACCGCCGAGATCTTCCGCACGGGCCTGCACGAGTACCTCGACGGGATCCAGCGCCGCCTCATCGAGATCGGCAACGCTGTGCATCGCCAATATTGCGAATGGCTGGACGGCGCGGCGTAGGCAGGAAATCACGCTGAAAAAATTTGTGCTCACCCTCGTGGGTCAAGGAATGGCGTGCTGACGAACCTTGGTGAGGGGCTCGTTCCCTACGCGTAAATTCTTTTCGGCGTTGGGCCGTGGCACCGTGGGTTGATGGGGCCGCGCCCGGGCAACCACTACCTATAGTGGCCCTTCTCAGCGCCTCCATCGACCGGTGGAGATACCGTCCCGTTACAAACCAATTTCAGAATTGGCGTCCTGACTGCTTAGTAGGGGAAGAGTGTTCCACACCTGCCGTCGCATTTTCGCAACTCTCTCGGGAGTGTTCGGCTGCGCATTTTCTGAAAATTGCGCTGCCCGGCGTTGCAAATCGAGCTCGGCTGGCAAGGAGGCACAAGGTTGGCAAGCGTCAGAAACGATAAAAATCGCAGGAGTTCTGCTGAGAAACGACGCTATGACGGCCAATTTTAACCCAAAAATTATGATTTTTATAAAACAGGCCGGCGTGAGCACGCAGGCTGCTAATTCCTAAAACCATGATGACGCTCACCAGCCTTCCTCCAGAGATGGAAGCCGATCACGAAGAGTCCACTACCGGTGCGGTTGCCGCACGGTCCACCTGCTACTCCATTACCATCTTCACCCAACGCTGGCGTGAAGTACGCAACTTCTACGTCGATCTTTTGGGCGCAGAAGTTCTCAGCGAACGCACCGACCGCTACTGCGAGATCGATCTCGGCGGCGTGCCGCTCACCATTCGTATGGCCGAACACGGCGAAATCGTCAGCTATTTCCACCTGTACCTCTCGATGAAGAGCCGCGACAACGTTCTGAACGAACTGCGCCGCCGCGGGATCATCGTCACCACGGTGGGGCCGTACACGAACTTCCGCGATCCGGAAGGCCGGGTGATCAAGCTTTCGGAGACCAAAACGATCGTCTCCTGATCCCGGCTTTCCCTGCGGGATAGGCAGACGGCGTTCGCGTTCAGAGCTGTCTATCTCGCAAAGCCCGGGTTTCTTTCCAAGTCGGCGGTTCCCTTCCCGGAGCCGCCGATTTGCTCTTTTTGGGGGGGTGAGGAAGAAGCGTTTGCCGACCGCTGTCGCGGTCTGCTGGCGCCCCTTCTTTTGGGTGGAGCACGCGACTCGCGTGCTATTCGCGGCGACTCGCCGCGAATACCGTGAAGCGGTGGCCATCAATGAAGGGCCTTTTCTGGAAAGACCACCTTTCGTCTCCTGTTCGGCGAGTCGCCGAACAGCGCACGCGAGTCGCGTGCTCCACCCAAAGCTTTCGCCAACAAGTCCCGATCCACCGCGTGGCCACCCCGCGCAGAACCGCGGAAATTCTCTCTTTTGCAAGGGTCAGCCAGGCGTTTTCCCTGGCCTCAGACCTTCTCCGCAGATGCAGCTGACGGCTGCTGCGGCTAGAAAAGATGCGAGCCGCTTCTTGGGGTGGAAGACGGCTCAAATCTTTTTGGGGGAACTCTCGCGACCGCCAGCCACACAACCACTATGCCATTCCCACTGCGAGAGGATACCGGAGTTGCTATTAAAGCTCGGGGCTAGAGCTTGCCTTCAAACTCCACCAAACGCTGCAGCGCTTCGAGAAACTCCCGGAACGCTCCGGCGGGCAGCATGATCGTGTCACGCCGGCCACCCACATCCTCGGTAATCTTCAAAAACCGACCGCGTTGGTTTTCCTTCAGGTCCAGAAAGAAGATTTTCCTTTCGAAGGCGATCTTTTCAGACGCGATCGGATCGGACGGCATCCTCTCTCCAATGCTCGAGTTCATCATATTCAGGCTTCTTACTTTGTCTGCGCCAAGCCCCACCAAGGGCTTGGGCTTTGGTTTGTTTCGGAAGAGCGATGGTATGGCCACGTAGAAGCCGCGCAACTGTGAAAATTGTAATTTTACAAGAAACACTCATGCTTCGCGTTATTTTCTACACCGCGAATTTAATTATCATGTCGCCTTTAGGTGACACCCGTTAAGAGCCTAATTTTAGGCGGTTTAGCGTCCCCGTTTGCGCTTGGATTTGGCCGCCAGGAGGAACACGCTTTTAGGCGCAAGTGTTCCTGCGCCATTTCGCTCCATCTTGGCGTTGATGCCTTTTGGTCTACTTGGTAAACCCGCTCCGTTCAGTCCGAGTTTCGTCTCTCTTTTTTTCGAATTTCATCTCATGCGCTCTTCCAATCCGACGCTTCGCACCGACACCTTCGATTCCGCCGAAGTCATCCCCGGCAGCAACCCCATGACCCTGCAGGGGACGATCCAGAAATCGTTCATCCTGCTCGTCCTCGCCATCACCGTCTCGGCCATCTCCTGGCGGCTCAGCGATTCCCTCGGCGGCCTGCTCATCCCGGTCGGCGCTTTTGGCGGATTTGTCACCGCGCTCATCCTCTGCTTCAAGAAAACGTGGGCCCCGGCGCTCGCTCCCGCTTATGCGATCTTTGAAGGGCTCTTTCTCGGCACCCTCTCGGCTTTTTACGAACGCGCCTACGGTGGCATCGTCGGCCAGGCGGTCATGCTCACCTTCGGTACTTTCTTTGCCCTCCTCGCGGCTTACCAGACACGCCTCATCCGGCCCTCGGAAAACTTCAAGCTCGGCATCTTTGCTGCGACTGGCGGCATCGCTCTCGTCTATCTCGCCACCATGGTGCTCGGGATCTTCGGTATCCAGATTCCCTACATTCACGGCAGCGGGATCATTGGCATCGGCTTTAGCCTCCTGGTCGTGACGATCGCCGCGCTCAATCTGGTGCTCGACTTCGACTTCATCGAACAAGGCGCCGAGCAACGCGCGCCGAAGTACATGGAGTGGTACGCCGCCTTCGGCCTGCTCGTCACGCTCGTGTGGCTGTACATCGAGTTCCTGCGCCTGCTCTCGAAGCTCCGCCAGCGGTAATCCCGCCCTTGCTTCCTCCGGCCCGATTCTTCTCCCGGGTCCGTGAAAACCCTCGCCTCCGCACTCCCGCGGCGGCATCTGCGCCATTTCCGTCAAAAATAGTGCTGCGGGCCGCCAAGATTGATTTGCACGGGTGCGCCGCCCGCTGTTACGCACGACGCCCTCACTTTCCCCACGCCCCAAAATGAGCCAAAACATCGAATCCCATCTCGTCGAGAAGCGCGTCTTTAAGCCGGCCAAAGAGTTCTCCAAGAAGGCCCGCATCCAGTCGCTCGATCAGTATCGCAAGATGTGGAAGGAGAGCGTCGAAAAGCCTGATAAATTTTGGGCGAAGGAAGCCTCCGAGCTCGTCTGGCAGAAAAAGTGGACCAAGGTCCTCGATTGGAAGCTGCCGAATGCGAAGTGGTTCGTCGGCGGCAAACTGAACGTCACTGAAAGCTGCCTCGACCAGCATCTCGGCACCTCGCGCCAGAACAAGGCGGCGCTCATGTGGGAAGGTGAGCCCGGTGAAAAGCGCGTCCTCACCTACCAGCAGCTCCATCGCGAAGTCTGCAAATTCGCGAACGTCCTCAAGCGCAACAAGGTCAAGAAGGGCGACCGCGTCATCATCTACATGCCGATGATCCCCGAAGCCGCCGTGGCCATGCTGGCCTGCGCGCGCATCGGCGCCGTGCACTCCGTCGTTTTTGGCGGGTTCAGCGCAGACTCGATCAAGGATCGCATCGAAGACTGCGGCGCTTCGCTCGTCGTGACCGCCGATGGAGGTTATCGCCGCGGCTCGATTGTTCCGCTCAAAAAGAACGTCGATGACGCGCTCAAGGCCGGCGGCAGTTCGATCAAGAAGGTCATCGTGTTCCGCCGGGCCGGGAACGACATCCACATCGAGGAAGACCGCGACGTGTGGTGGCACCGCGAGATGGAATACGTGGATGCCAATTGCCCGGCCGTCGCCCTCGATAGCGAGCACCCGCTTTTCATCCTCTATACCAGTGGCTCCACCGGCAAGCCGAAGGGTATTTTGCATACGACCGGCGGTTACCTGCTCGGGGCTTACACCACGTGCAAATACGTCTTCGATATGCGCGACGAGGATGTCTACTGGTGCACCGCCGATATCGGCTGGGTCACTGGACATAGCTACGTCGTTTACGGCCCGCTGGCGATGGGCGGCACTTCGCTCATGTACGAAGGTGCGCCGAACTGGCCGGAGAACGACCGTTTCTGGCGCATCATCGACGACTACAAGGTCTCGATCTTCTACACTGCGCCGACCGCCATTCGCGCCTTCATCCGCTGGGGCGATGATTGGGTCAAAAAGCACGATCTCAGCTCGCTCCGCCTGCTCGGCACCGTCGGCGAACCGATCAATCCCGAAGCCTGGATGTGGTTCCATAAAGTCATCGGCGGCGAACGTTGCCCGATCGTCGATACCTGGTGGCAGACGGAAACCGGCGGGCACATGATCACGCCGCTGCCTGGCGCCACCCCGACCAAGCCCGGTACCGCCACCCTGCCCTTCTTTGGCGTCGACGCGGCGGTCGTGGATGACGATGGCAAAGAAGTCCCGGCCAACGTGGGCGGCAAACTCGTCATCCGCAAGCCGTGGCCCTCGATGCTCCGCGGCATCTACGGCGACAAGGCCCGCTTCAAGCAGGCGTATTGGACCGAGGTCAAAGGCGCATACTTCGCCGGCGACGGCGCCCGCCGCGACAAGGATGGCTACTTCTGGATTGTCGGCCGCATCGACGACGTACTAAACGTCGCCGGTCACCGGATCGGCACTGCCGAAGTCGAGGGCGCTCTGGTTTCGCACCCTGCCGTGGCGGAAGCTGCGGTCGTGGGCCGGCCCGATGAACTCAAAGGCCAGGCCATTGTCTGCTTCGTCACGCTCAAGGCTGGCGAAAAGAGCCACCCGGAACTCCGCGAACAGCTCAAGCGCCACGTGCGCCACGTCATCGGGCCGGTCGCCACGCCCGACGATCTCCGCTTCGCCGAAGCCCTGCCCAAAACGCGTTCCGGTAAAATCATACGCCGCCTGCTCAAGCAGATCGCCAGCGGCCAGGTCGTCACCGGCGACACCACCACGCTGGAAGACTTCAGTGTGCTGGCCAAGCTCGCGGCTGACGACTAGCATGTTCGCGGCGCTGCCGCTTCGATGGATTATTTTTCACCCGGCTTTCGCGAACTGATCCGCCTCGCCCGGCGGACTTGGGCCCGTGGCCAGGTCTTCCTCGCGCGGCGCAATCTGCGGGAGGCCGAGACCCAGCTCGGCCTGCTCGGCTGGCAACAGGCCGATTTCGACCTCGAAACGCAGCGCCAGGTCGACGCCATCCAGAACGTCGAACGCGAACAAGGCGCACTGACCAATCGTGTCGCTGAGCTGGCCCGGGAGATTCAAACCCTCGCCGCCGAGCGCGCGCGGGTCCGCGCCGAACTCGAGCAGCAGCGCGCCACCTTGGAAGCCGATCGCACCAGCACCCGCGCCCCGCTCACCGAAATAGACCGACTCCTCGGCTCAGTCCGCGACCGTGGTCCGATCATCGAAAGAAACCTCGCCGGCCTCGACCGCGAGGAACGGGAAACGAACGAGCTTTATAACAAATTGATCGTCACCAACCCGCAGCCTCCGGAAATGCGGGACGATATTCTGAAGCTGCGCGACCGGCTGCTCGCCATCGGTCACGAGCGCAACGATCTCAAAGCCAGCGCGGCCAACACCGCCGAGGAACTGCAAAAGCGCGAACAGGAGCGCCAATCCATCGAGGAAAAATCCGCCGGCTTCGACCGTCAGCTCCGCGAACTCAAAGCCGCCGCCGAGCAGTGCGATAGCGAATTCGCCACCCGCGCCAAGGACCTGGAAAAGGAAAAAGCCCGCAACGATGGCACCATCCACCGGCTCGAACACGCCAAGCTCGACCCCTATCGGGAAATCGGGCGGGTTCTCGCCGACAGCGGCGTCTCCCCGCTGAACCAGCCCGAGGCCTTTTCTCGCGTCATCGACCTGCGCAAATCCATCACCACCGCAGAAGAAGCCATCACCGCCTCCCTCGCCGAGACCGCCCAGGAAAACGCCGAACTCCTCCGCGTCTCCCTCGGCATTTGGGGCGTCCTCATCGTCGGCCTTTTGTTAGTGCTCGGCGCACTGCTGTAAGAATTTTTTGGGGGGGCGCTATGTTGAGAGAGCGTACCCTGCAAATACTGCGGGCCTACTGGTCAGCCCATTTCGGTTGCCCGCCGAAGCAGCTTTTTGCCTCGGCTCTCGAACTGGTTGCGCACGGCGGCGAATTGATTGGCTATCATGGTGGGTTCGGTCTTTTCCGAGACGGCGCAGCTGTGGTTTCCCTCCCTCCAGACGCCGACAGCGCTCTCCTCGCTCCGCTCGCAAATGGCTGTACGCCGGAGGAACTCGGGGCAGCTCTGCAGCCTGTTGCCGCACGCACGATCGGTCCAGCCTGGCTGGGCTACACGACCGCAATTTCTCCGCCCACCCATTCTGTTCGGGTCCTCGATCCTAGCGATCAACCCGCCCTCGAGCGCTTCCAGCAGGCTTGCGATGCCGTCGAATGGGACCACGGCGGGAGTTCGCTCGAAAATCCGTGCGCCGGTGTTTTTGCCGATGGGGAGCTCGTTTCCCTCGCCGGTTACGAAATCTGGGGCGGGGCGATCGCACACATCTCGGTCGTGACCCACCCAGCCCATCGCAATCACGGCGCCGGCCGGAGTGTCGTCGCCGGCATCGCCCAACACGCGATCAGAGACGGCCTACTTCCGCAATACCGCACACTGCAAGCAAACCTGCCCTCGATCCGGATCGCTGAAGCTCTCGGCTTCACGGCTTATGCCACATCGATGGCTGTACGCTTCCGGCCGCCCACGGTAGAATCCTCGGCCGTATGAAAGTTGAAGGCCTCATAGGTTGTTACGAAAAGACCGGCGGATTATTTTATTTCCCCCGGATGTGTTCGAAAATTCGGCTCCATGCCGAAGGCCAATTGCCCGCGGACTATCACGAACTCCTCGGCGGTGGCTTCGACGGGCGCACCTGCCGTTACCTTTCCGTTTCGTACGACGACGTGAAGGCCCAGGTTCTCGCTGGCAGGAGCGACGACGAGGTGCTTGCCTGGTGTTTTGCCCATGGCCGTTCGCTCAATGCCGAACAGATCCTTTTCTTCAACAGCTTCATGAGCAAACGCGGCTGGCGCGACGACGAGACTGCGGAGTTCATCCCGAATCTCATCAAGCAGTACAATCTGCCCGACGATGGTTCCATTCAGACCGACTTCGACGTCATCGAATTCGATGAAGGCCGCTGGCATCCCGATCTCTGGCGCGAAGGCTGGAAGTAGCCGGCGCCGTTCGCCGATCACAAAAAGCCCTGCACCCGGAAGAGTGCAGGGCTTTTTGTGGTTGAGGCTCGTTAATTCCCGGTCTCTTCCGCTGGCGCTTCCGTGTCCGGCTCTTCGTCTTCATTCGAGACGACGGGAGCGATGGCCTGCAGGAATTCCTTGTCCCGCATATTGATCAGGATCACGCCCTGGGTGTTCCGGCCGGTTTCGCGGATCTCGGCTACACGTGTGCGAACCATCTTGCCCTTGTTGGTGATGAGCATGAGTTCGTCGGCATCGCGCACCGTGAGCGCACCAGCGACGCCGCCGGTCTTCTCGGTGGTCTTCATGGTGATGATACCTTTGCCGCCGCGGGACTGAATGCGGTATTCGTCGAAGGAGGTGCGTTTGCCGATGCCGTTTTCGCCGGCGACGAGCAGCTTCGCTTCGTTGTTCACCAATGCGGCGCCGACGACATAGTCGCCTGCTTCCACCCGGATCCCCCAGACGCCGACGGTGTCGCGGCCCTGGTCGCGCATTTCTTCTTCGCTGAAGCGAATACTCATCCCTTCGTGCGTGATGAGCACGATTTCGTTCAAGCCTTCGGTGAGCTTCGCATCGATGAGGCGGTCGCCGCTCTCGATTTTGATCGCGATGAGGCCGCCTTTGCGGATGTTTTTGAAGTCGGAGAGATTCGACTTCTTCACGATGCCGCTCTTGGTCGCGAAAACGATGTGCAGCTTGTCGTTCCAGGTTTCCTCATCGGTCTTCTGGCCCTGAATGCGAATGGTCGCGGCGATCTTCTCGTCCGGGCGCAGTTGGAGAAGGTTCGCAATGCTGCGGCCTTTCGAAGCCCGCGAGCCTTCCGGAATTTCGAAGACCCGCTCGACGTAGCACCGGCCGTCCTGCGTGAAGAACATCAGGTAGTCGTGCGTAGTCGCAGTGAAGAGATGCTCCACGAAGTCGCTATCATCTTCGGTCTCCCCTTCTCGCGCGGTCATGCCGATCACGCCCTTGCCGCCGCGGCGCTGGGCGCGGTAGGCGGAAACGGCGGTGCGCTTGATGAAGCTATTGTGCGTCAGCGTGACGATCACCCCTTCATTGGCGATCAGGTCTTCGAGGGAGATTTCCCCTTCGGCGGGAACGATCTGGGTACGACGGTCGCAGCCGTACTTCTGCTGAATCTCGCGGAGTTCGTCGGTGATGATTTGCAGCACGCGTTTTTCTTTCGCGAGGATGTCCATCAAGTCCTGGATGGTCGCGATGAGTGCATCGTACTCCTGCTTGATGCTGTCGCGCTCGAGGCCGGTGAGTTGATAGAGGCGAAGGTCGAGAATATGGCCCACCTGCTTTTCGGTGAAGCGATAGTCGCCATTGGCGGTGAGCCGGGCTTCGGAGCGAATCAGCACGCCGATCTGCTCGACGGCGGTACGCGTCCAGGAAAGCGCCATGAGTTTGGCCTTGGCGTCTTCGCGATCCCGGGAATCGCGGATGATCCGGATGAAGTCGTCGAGATTGGCGAGCGCGATGAGGTAGCCCTCGAGCTTGTCGGCTTCGACCTCGGCAGCGTTGAGGAGGAAGCGGGTCCGGCGGAGGACGATGTCGCGGCGATGCTCGATGTAACAAGCGATCGCATCCTTCAGGCCGAGCAACCGCGGCTTACCGTGGTCGATGGCCAGCATGTTCACGCTAAAGGACGACTCGAGCGCGGTGTGCTTGTAAAGATTGTTAAGGATGACCTTCGGATTGCCATCGCGCTTGAGTTCGATGACCACCCGGGTGTTTTCGTCCGACTCATCGCGCACATCGCTGATGCCGGTGAGGACTTTCTCATTCACCAACTCTGCGATGCGCTTCACGAGTTCGGCGCGATTCACATTGTAAGGAATCTCGGTGATGACGATCTGCTCGCGGCCGCCCTTTTGTTCTTCGATACCGGCCTTGCCCCGCGCGCGCACCGCGCCGCGACCGGTTTCAAAATAACTGCGGATGCCGGCGGTGCCTTGAATGATACAGCCGGTGGGAAAGTCCGGGCCTTTCACGTGAACCATCAGCCCGTCGAGCGTGATATCGGGGTCTTCGATCTGGGCGCAGATGCCATCGATACACTCGCGCAGGTTGTGCGGCGGAATGTTGGTCGCCATACCAACGGCGATGCCGGTACCCCCATTGACCAGGAGATTGGGGAAGGCCGCCGGAAGAACCGTCGGTTCCATGAGGCGTTCGTCGTAGCTGGGCACGAAGTCGACCGTCTCCTTGTCCATGTCATCCATGAGCGCCGCACCGAGATGGCGGAGGCGCGCCTCGGTATAACGCATGGACGCTGGCGGATCGCCTTCGACGCTGCCGAAATTCCCCTGCCCATCGACGAGCATCTCGCCCATCGCCCACGGCTGGGCCATATGCACGAGCGTCGGGTAGATGGCCTGGTCGCCGTGCGGATGATAATTACCCATGGTGTCGCCGACGATCTTCGCGCACTTGATGTGCTTGCGATTCGGCAACACGCCAAGGTCGTTCATCGTGACGAGAATGCGCCGCTGCGAAGGCTTGAGCCCATCCCGCGCATCGGGCAGCGCGCGGCTGATGATGACGGACATCGAGTAGTCGAGAAACGACTTCGACATCTCCTCAGCCACATTCATCGGCTGGACTTTTTCGTTAGGATTCAGGTTCGGCATGGGAAATTCGGAGGGTGAAAAATTTGCGGCCCGTTAGTTTTCAGGCGTTTCATTCACGAAGTGCGTCGGGGCGGTGATTCGTTCGATTTCGGATGCGAGTTCTGCAATGCGAGTACGAGCGCGAGTGATTTCCGGCCCGAGCTCCTCGGCAGCCACCAATTCACTTCGCCCGGTCCGATTCAGAGCCATGGGTAAACCATCACGGCGATGCGGCTCACCACATTCGAGAAACGATTCGTGCAAACCCAACTCGGAAAGCAGGTGCATCGGGATGCCATTGGCGAGCGGGAAGGTCTTCATATCGTCAGATCGAAATGAGAAGCCCTTGTGCGATTTCGTCTGCGTTAACAAAGTCGAGCAACGCGAGATGCCGCGGTGCGAAACGCTTAATAAAGGTCGTTTTTCCCGCACCATTCGGACCTGCGATGACATAGAGGGAAGGCACTGTAGAGAGCCTTTCATGTTGTCCCGACTGGGTCTGCTTTCATTTACTACACATCCAGGCGCGCGTTGAGCGCGTTGTCTTCGATGAACTGGCGGCGGGGTTCGACGACGTCGCCCATCAGGATGGTGAACATACGGTCGGCTTCAACGGCGTTGTCTTCGTTCAGCTCGACTTTCCACATCTTCCGTTTGTCCGGGTTCATGGTCGTCTCGTAGAGCTGTTTCGGGTTCATTTCGCCCAGCCCTTTGAAGCGCTGGATACTGAGACCCTTTTTGCCGATTTCGATGACCTTGCCAAGAATCTCGGGGACGGAGAAGAGGGCATGGGTGACGGCCTTGTCGCCTTCGCCTTCGATGAGTTCGAAGATGGGGTTATCGCTATCCGCGAAGTGTTCGACCTTGAGGCCCTTGCGGCTAAGTTCGTCGACGAGCTTTTGAACCGCGGTGGATTCGTGGAGCTCGATCAGGCGGGCGCGACGGCGCGGGCCTTCTTCTTTTTTGGCGCGGCCCACTTTTTCCACGGGGGCAGCGGCTTCGCCTTCGGTCGGCAGATCGCCGTTGGCGGGCTCGGGAGCGGGATCGTCGAAGAGGTTCAGGTCGCGGTTCTCTTCATGGAAAGCGCGCACTTCAGCTTCCCCAGGGAAATAGGTGACCCATTCGGTATTCCCTTCGCGTACCTTGACCATGTAACCGGGGAAAGTGCCGGCGTTGGGATCGCGTTCGCCGAGGTATTTCTCGAAGTCTCCACCGTGGCGGCGGATGGCATCGCTAAACTTCGCCAGGCGCTCGAGCAGCTCGAGGATATCCTTGAGCTGGGCGGCGGTGATGACGCGACCGTCGGCGAGGTTCTTCAGCTTCACTTCCTCGGCGCCGAGCGTGATCAGGATCCGGTTGAGCGCCGCGTCGTCGTCCACGTATTCCTCGCGCTTCTTGCGCTTGATGAGGTAGAGCGGCGGGCAGGCGATGTAGACGTGACCTTTGCGAATCAACTCCGGCATCTGCCGATAGAAGAAAGTCAGCAGCAGAGTACGGATGTGCGAGCCGTCCACGTCCGCATCGGTCATGATGATGATGCGGCCATAACGCAGGCGGGCCAGATTGAACGCGCCTTCCTGCTCCCGCTCTTTTTCCGTGCCGCCCGCGCTGACGCCGATACCGGTACCGATCGCGGTGATCAGGGTCTGAATTTCCGTATTTTGCAGCACCTTATCGAGGCGGGCTTTCTCGACGTTGATGATCTTGCCCTTGATCGGCAGAATCGCCTGGAAGCGCCGGTCGCGGCCCTGTTTGGCAGAGCCACCGGCGGAGTCACCCTCGACCACATACAGCTCGGTGAGATTGGGATCGCGCTCGGAACAATCGGCCAGCTTGCCGGGCAGGCCGCCACCCGTCATCGCGCCTTTGCGGACCGTTTCGCGAGCCTTGCGCGCGGCTTCACGGGCACGGGCGGCGGTGAGGCACTTTTCGATGATGCGTTTGCCGACGTTCGGGTTCTGCTCGAAGTGCAGCATGAGCCCTTCGTAGCTGACCGAACCAACGATGCTTTCCACCTCGGGCGTGATTAGCTTCACCTTGGTCTGAGACTCAAAGCGCGGATCGGGATGCTTGACACTGATGACCGCGGCGAGGCCTTCGAGCACATCGTTGCCAGTGATCGCTGGTTCCTTGTCTTTAACCAGGTTGTTATTTTTCGCGTATTGATTGATCGCGCGCGTGAGTGAACCGCGAAAACCGCTGGAATGTGTACCACCGTCCGGGTTCGGCACGGCGTTGGTATAACAAAGGAGCTGTTCGTTATAGGTATCCGTATAGTGCAGACCGATCTCCACAATCACGCGATCGCGCGTGCCTTTGATGAGGATGGGCTTCGGATGGACCAGCGATTTGTTTTCCACCAGGCGGGCCACGAAGTCTTCCACCCCACGCGGATGCTGCACCTGAACCGGGCGGGCACCCTCGGTGCGTTCATCGATAAACGTGAACGAAAGCGGCGCATTGATATATGCGAGATCGTTCAAGCGCGTGATAATCCGCTCCGCTTTATATTCCGTGGTCTCCTGAAAAATCTCCGGGTCCGGCTTGAACGTAATCAGCGTGCCGGTGTGCCGTTTGTTTTGCACCTCGGCGATGACGTGCAGTTGCTGCTGGGTCACCCCGCGCTCGAAAGACATCGCGTGGATTTTCCCATCGCGGGTGACTTCCACCTTAAACCATTCGCTGACCGCGTTGACGCACTTCGCACCGACGCCGTGGGTACCGCCGGAGTACTCATAATTACCCTGGCCATATTTACCGCCGGAGTGGAGGCGGGTGAGCACGAGCTCCACACCGGGGATGCCTTCCTCTTTATTGATATCCACCGGGATGCCGCGGCCGTTGTCGCGGATCGAGATCGAGCCGTCGCTATGGATGGTGACGTCGATATGTGTGCAATAGCCGGCAAGGAATTCGTCGACCGAGTTATCGAGCACTTCGGAGACGCAGTGATGTAGCGCGCGTTCATCGGTACCGCCGATGTACATGCCCGGTTTTTTGCGTACGGCTTCGAGACCTTTGAGGGAACTCAAATCGTCCGCCGTGTACTCGGTACGTTTGGCGGCGGTGGACGGTTGTTCGGTGTCGGTATCGGCCATGGTTCTTGGGCTGAATTGAGGTGTTCGGCAAGTCTAGCGGAAGGGGGGGGTGTGCCAAGGGGTTTTTTCAAGGCCAGTTCGTGCTTTCCACAAGGTTTTGTGGGGGTGGCAAAACGGTAGACACAATATCTTGTTGGCCGACAAAAAAACTACAGGCAGGGTTGGCGGCGTGAAACGGGTCCTCTGGTTCGCCGCCTTATTCCTCATCGCCGTCCTCGCCGGAGCCCTGCGCTGCTGGCCGTTGGGCGACACCTTCATCGAGGGGCGGGTTTACTTCGCGGACCCGGACTGCTACTCGCGGATGACCCGGGCACGGATGGTCTCCGCAGGGCACGCGCTAAGCATCCGGCACCACGATTTCGAGAACTACCCGCAGGGCACCACGCCGCACACGACAGCACCGATGGACTTCGCCATCGTCGGGCTGCAGCGGGTGCTGGGGGTGCTGCCGTGGTTTAAGGCGGATGGCGCCAGCGTACTGCATGCGCAGACGCTCGACCTGGCTGGGGTGCTGATCGGACCGCTGCTGGGGGTGCTGGCGTGCGTGGGGATGGGGCTGGCCTGGCCGCGGCGCGAGCGGGGCGACGGATTGCGGGTGTTGGCGGGGGTGTTCCTGCTCGCAGTGAGCCCGATCGCAGTCCACGGAACGCTGCTAGGGCGGCCGGATCATCAGGCGTTGCTCATCGCGCTGCTGGCATTCGCGCTGGCGGCGGAGGTTCGGCTGCTGGAGAAACCAACCCCGCGCTCGGGTGTCGCGGCGGGCCTCTCCTGGGGTATTGCGCTGTGGGTTTCGCTTTATGAACCGCTGATTCTCCTCGTGCTCGTCTTTGCCACGCTGGCGCTTCTACAACGCGCGGCATTTCGCGAACGGGCACGGCATCTGGAGTGGGGCGTCGCGGCCGGCGTGTTTCTGCTCAGCGTGCTGCTGGACGGCTGGCGTCTTCAGGCACCGGACGAAGTGCTCCGGGAAAACTTCGCCCGCTGGAGCCACAGCATTGGGGAATTGCAGCCGCTCAACTGGCGCTCAGGGCTGCTCTGGCAGTGGCTGGGTTGGGCCGCACTGCTGATCCCCCTCGGCCTCGCCTGGCGGGCCCGGCGCGATCACGCAGCCCGGCTGGCGCTTGGTCTTTTGATCACAGTGCTGGCACTCACACTCTGGCAGCTGCGCTGGGGCTACTTCCTCGTGCTGGTCGCGGCAGTGAGCCTGCCTCTGGCCCTGAAGGCCGTCTCTCGCGGATGGGTAGCCGGGCTGCTCTTCTTCGTGGTTCTCTGGCCGATTGCGGGAGCATGGGATCGGCAACTCTTTCCGGATGACGCAGAGCAGCGGCGGCGGTTCGTCTGGCGCCGGGAGCAAGTCGCCCTCCGCCTGATCGCCGAACACCAGCGCGATGTGGCAGCTGGGCCATTTGTGGCGCCGTGGTGGCTGGCCCCGTCGATCGCCTACTGGAGCGAACAGCCCGGCGTGACCGGCAGTTCGCACCAAAGCCTCCCGGGTATCGTCGATGCCGCCAAAATTTCCCTCGCTTCAACCGCCACCGAAGCCCTCCCCCTGCTCCGCCGGCGCGACGTCGCCTGGATCCTCGCCGACGTGCCGGAACGCATCGTACCCAACGCGGCCGCGCTGCTCGGCCGGCCGATTCCCGAGCATTGCCTCGCGACGGATTTATACCCCAGCGGTGAGCTGGCCCTCGACACCGCGCCTTTGATCCTCGAAAGAGATCTGCCGCATCCGCCCGGCGAGGTTTTGTTCCACGTCTGGCGGGTACCGCGGGATCCATCCGTGCCTTCATCTCCTGAACCGGCCAAATGAGCAGCAGCGACTCCTTCGATTTCATCGTCATCGGCGGCGGCAGCGCCGGCTACGCCTCCGCGGCGCTTGCCTCGAAACTCGGCCTGCAGGTCGCCGTCATCGAAGGCGCCCGTGAGATCGGCGGCCTTTGCATCCTGCGCGGCTGCATGCCGAGCAAAACGTTGCTCGAATCCGCTCTGCGCGCCGAGACCATCCGCACGGCGGGTGAATTCGGCCTGCGCGCGGAGTACTTCGGCCCCTCACCCGGCGCGATCCGGGCACGGAAACGGAAACTGATCGGCGAATTTGCCGACTACCGCCGCGGACAGCTGGAAGACGGACGATTCGCTTTTATCCGCGGCCACGCGAAATTCGTCGACGCCCACACGCTGGACGTCGCCCTTTTCGAAGGCGGCCAGCGCCGGATCACCGCCAAATCGTTCCTCATCGCCACCGGCTCGGAAATCAGCGTGCCACCGATTCCTGGACTGGACGAAGCCGGCTACCAGACGAGCGACGACGTCCTCGATGCCACCGAGTACCCCGACTCGGTGCTCGTGCTGGGCGGCGGCGCCATCGCCCTCGAGCTCGCCAGCTTTTTCTCCGGCATTGGCGTGACCACCAGTGTGCTCCAGCGCAGCGCCCAGGTGCTGAAAGAGATGGACGCCGATGTGGCGGCCGACCTCGTCACCGGACTGCGGCACAGAGGGATCACCGTTCACGTGAACACCAAGCTGGAGCGAATCGAGAAAGCCGGCGCCCTGAAACGCGCCGTTTTCACCGATGCGGATGGTCACGAGCAAATGATCGAAGCCGGCGAAATCGTCTGCGCCCTCGGCCGCCATCCAAGCACCGCCAAACTCAGCCTCGAAGCCGCCGGAGTGATCGCCGAAAAAGACGCCGTCGTGGTGGCTCCCACTCAAGCTACCAACATACCCCATATTTTCGCGGCGGGAGACGTCTGTGGACCGCACGAAGTCGTCCACCTCGCGGTGCAGCAGGGCGAAATCGCCGCGCGCAATGCGGCCCGGCTCCTCGGCAAACTTTCCGGCCCTCCGGAAGAGATGGATTACCGCCTGAAATTGTTCGCCGTTTTCACGCATCCGCAGGTCGCAGCGGTGGGACTCACCGAGCGTGAGGCCGCCGAGGAAGGCCTTGATTTTATCGTAGCGAAATACCCCTTTGCCGATCATGGAAAATCGACCGTGAAGGGGGAAATCGATGGCTTCGTGAAGCTGCTCGCCGACCGGAAAACCCGCCAGATTATCGGGGGTTCCTGCATCGGACCGGAAGCCAGCGAACTGATCCACGAAATCGTGGTCGCGATGCGCTTCGAAGCGACGGCCGGACAGCTCGCCGCCACCCCCCACTACCACCCGACTTTGAGCGAAATTTGGACTTATCCGGCGGAAGAACTCGCCTGACTCTAACATCCGGGCCACAGGCGCGTTGACACCACCCGGCGCTTCGTTACAGATGCGTTCGTGTTCAGCAAGATTCTGTCTCCGAAGTCAGCGGAGCCCGGAGAAAATTCCAATCCCGGAACCAGCCCTGTCGAAGGGCAACCTTCCGCGTCGGGAAACCCCGCCGCGCCGAATTTTCCATCACCACAACCTAGCAAACCAACCAGCATCATGGCCGATATTACTACCAGCAAGAACCTCCTCTCTGCGGACGTCGAGATCAAAGGTTCGATCAAGTTCACGAATGAACTGACCGTGGACGGCAAAGTCGAAGGTGAGATCATCTCCAGCGGCGTGCTGACCATCGGCCAGAACGCCGAAATCCGTGGTGAGATCAAAACCAAGTCCGTGACCGTGCTCGGCAAGGTCCACGGCAACATCACCGTCGAAGAGCGCTGCGAACTCAAATCGCATGCGGTGCTCATGGGCGATCTCAAGGCCGCTCGCCTCGTCATCGAGGAAGGTGCGACCTTCGTCGGCAAGTCGGAAGTCACTCCGAACAAAGTCGCCCTCAAGCAACCCGAAGTGGCCCGTCCGGCTGAACCGCCGAAGCAGAACGTCCTCGGCGGGGGCCGCTAATCTCGGCATTTCACCACCGTTGCCAGGCCCCACGTGGCCAAAGAAAACAAGCCCCGCCAGGCTGAGAAGATCAGCGCTGATTGCCCGCATTGCGGATTCACTCAGCTCGAATCGGCGTACGCCAAGTCGACTTTTTGTCGCAAGTGCGGTCAGCACTACAATATCGAGAAACTCCTCGCCAAGGAGGCCGTCAGCCTCAAAGGCCCGGGGTTTCTTGAGAAGCTGACCAAGCTCGTCACGCGCGAGACTTATCGCGATGTGTCCTGCTTTGCTTGCAGTCACAAACAGACGGTTACCAGCGCCGCCCAATCGAGCCTGTGTCCTCAATGCGGCAGCTACATCGACCTGCGGGATTTCAAAATTTCCGGCCCCTTCGGCCGAAGTATTCAGACCCAAGGGGAGGTTCACATCCTCCCCAAGGGTGAATGCTCGGCTGCCAAGGTTGCCTGCAATTCGGCCTACGTGGAAGGCCGGCTGCGAGGCAGCCTTTTTGCCACGCACGAAGTCCGGATTCGCTCGCAGGAAAAGATCTTCGGCTCGGTCGAGACGAAGAAGCTGATCATCGAGCGGAAGTGCAATTGTGAGTTTATGCGCGCCGTGAAGGTCCAAACCGTGGAGATCTACGGCCGCATGTCCGCTCGGCTGTACTGCGACGGCCAGGTGAAGATCCTCAAGGGGGGCATCCTCGAAGGTTCCCTCTACGCCAAATCCATCGTGGTGGAGAAGGGCGGTATTTTCAGTGGGGAACTGCGGATCGGCCAGAACGCCGGAGTCGAAGCGGAAAAGGCTGAACAGCAAAGCCTGTTCGGAGAGGACGACGGGCTGGAGTTCACCCACGCCTGAGTTTCTAGCGGCAGCCGCAGCGGGGCTGCGCGGGAGAGCAGTGATCCGTGTTCAGTAATCAGTGGGAGAGGGCTGCGGGAGAGCAGCCACTGATTGCGATTGGCTTCTGATCACTGATTACTGCTCACTTTGCAGTCGCGCGCGGCTCCCGGAAATTCCTCTCTGTCCTTGGCTAAGGTTCGGGAACACGTGAGGATCAATCCGGCACCCTTCGCCTCCAATCATGCCCTCCGTTTCCCGCCGAACCTTCCTCCAGATGTCCACGCTCGCCGCTGCCACCGCTTCGACCGGGCTCGCCCAGGGCGCGAAGCCGAAAATCAAAGTCGGCCTCGATAATTTCGCCGTGCGGGCCATGGGCTGGAAGGCCCCGCGGTTGATCGAGTACGCGGCCGAGTTGAAGTGCGACACGATCCTCATCTCGGACCTGCCCTCCTTCGAATCGCTGGAAGATGCCGCCCTGCGCGAAATCAAAAAGCAGGCCGACGGACTCGGGATCGATCTTTACCTTGGTTCGTGGAGCATCTGCCCCACCTCGGTGCGTTTCAGGAAGGATTGGGGGACCGCCGAAGAGCATCTCCGTTTCGGCCTGCGCGCCGCCAAGGCGCTTGGCTCGCCGGTCTTTCGGGTGATCCTCGGGGCGATGGAAGATCGCAAAACTCCGGGTGGCATTCGCGCCCGTATCGCGGACACCGTCACCGTCCTCAAAGCCTGTCGTTCGCAGGCCCTCGATCTCGGAGTGAAGGTCGCGGTGGAGAACCACGCCGGCGATATGCATACGTGGGAGCTGTGCGATCTGATCGAGGCCGCCGGCTCCGACTTTGTCGGCGCCAACTTCGATTCCGGCAACGCGGCCTGGACGCTCGAAGACCCGCTCGATTCCCTCGAAACGCTGGGGAAATACATCATCTGCTCAAGCCTCCGCGACGACATGATCTGGCCCGCCGAAGACGGTGCCACCGTGCAATGGACGGCGGCTGGCGATGGGCTGATCGACTGGAACAAACTCGTCGAACGCTGGCAAGTGCTCTGCCCGCAGGTGCCGATCATGATCGAAACGATCAGCGGTTTCCCCCGTACGTTCCCGTACAAAAAAGAGGAGTTCTGGCAGCACTACGATCGCAAACCCGAGCGGCTCGCCCATTTCGAAGCCCTGGCCCAGCGGGGTCATGCGCTGGAGCCGTTCAAGGCCCCGGAAGGCACCGACAAGAAGGTCGCCGATCAGGACTTCCAGCGTGCTCAAATCGAGCGCTCGATCCGCTTCCTTCGGGAAAAACTCGGCCTGGGTCTGAAGGCGTAAGCCCTCCGCTGTCAGCTCCGTGGCTCACGTCGCCCTCTGCGTGAGTCGACAATTTGCCTGCGCTTTGTACAGGGTGACCTTTTTCATCTCACGCAGAGGGCGGCGTGAGCCACGGGACTGTAAATCCCTCCTTCTCCAGGCAACCTACACGGTTACCGCGATCACACGGAACATGCGCCGCCGATCAAGCACCGCTGCCCGCAGCGAACGGCTCGCGCGGGGCGGGTCTTCGTACCCCGGGTCATCGTCCGAATAATCCGGGTCGTCATTGTTGGCGAGACCATCGCCATCCATGTCGTCATCCTGAGCGTTGGCGATGCCATCCCCATCCACATCGGGGTCGTCATCATTGGCCAGGCTGTCACCGTCGATATCGGACTCGCCGAGGGCGTCGTCCGCCAGGCCATCGCCATCGATATCATCCTCCGAATTGCTGTCATCGGCCACATTGTCCCCGTCGATGTCGAGTTCCAAGATGTCGTCGTCCGACAATCCGTCACCATCGGTATCATCCTCTCCGGGGGAATTATCCAGGCGACCGTCGCCATCGATATCCCGCTCGGCGGCCGAATCATCGAGCCGGCGGTCCCCATCGATATCGAGTTCGTTGGCATCGCTGTCGAGCAGACCATCGGCATCGATATCTTTTTCGGCCAAAGCGTCGTCCGTCAGGCCGTCTCCATCGATATCCTTTTCCGCCGGGCTGTCGTTGGCCAGGCGATCGCCGACCCAACGGCCCCGTTTCGGACCAAATTTGGCGACCCCGCCATCAATGTTCTTATCGAGGGCATTCGGAATTCCGTCCCCATCGATATCCGGATCCACAATATTCGGAATCCCATCCCCATCGATATCCTGCGGGGTTCCAGCTGCTTCCGCCGCGGGCAAACCGCTAAAAAACGCCAAAGCTGCACAGGCGAGCAGGACCAAAAACGATGGGCGTCGGGTAATTTTCAAGGGAACAACGCGGGGGTCTGATCAGTTCTCTTCACCAAAGTGGCCTTTTCGCCAACGACGAAAAGGTAACGGCTTGGTAGGGAACCGATTTCGGGAGGTTGGCGCGCAATTCCTCATGAATCAATGGGAAACGCGCACCCGCATGTAGCGGCTGGAACTGGCCGCCACGTTCACCACATCGCGGATTTGCACGGACTTGATGCCCGCCGTCGCGGAGTCGCCCGACACGTAGCCCGCCCCCGAAAAGGGTGCCCCCAGGACACTGGAAGCCACCGTCGTCCAAGGTCCCGTAATGTCGGATGCCGCCTGGACTTCCACTGTGATATCCGCCCGCATCGGATCGCGGGCCACAGTCAGCGACAAACGGCGCCCCTCGGCATAATCGCGAAGAACCGGGAGCGCAGGCGAGGCTGCATCCGCAATCGTCGGGATCTTGACCAACGCGTACTCGGCTAAATTGCAGGAGCCATCCACATCCGTGTCGGCCGTCTCGGGGACCGAGGTGGTGCCGAAATAAGCCAGCTTCCAGGCATTCAGAGGCGTGGGAACCACAAAACTGCGGGTCAGGCCGATGGACGCACCATTTGAGTTCGATCCCCTCGCCCGGTAATAAATCGTCGTTCCCGGGGTGAGCCCACTCAAGGTCGCGGAGAGGCTGCCCGGCGAATTGCCCGGGCCGAAGTTCACCGTCGAAGTCGTCGACCCAAAAGCCGTGGTGGTCCCGTATTCGAAGAAAGATGACGTCGCTTCCCCGCCCGTCTGCACCTGCCCCCGCAGCGTCACGATCCCGGGAAAAAACGAAGGCGCGTCGGTCCCGACATGCGGACCGAGCTGTTTCACGCGAAATAGCGTGCCCCCTCCACGGCTGCCTTCTTCCGAAGTGCAGCCATAGAGGCAACCGTCGAGTCCAAAGGCCAGCTGCCCAAAAGGCCGGCCGCCCACCAGTGCTCCGCTGCTCCCGGTAAAAGTCCCCAGCGTCAACGGCACCCCCGCGGCGGAGACCCGATAAATCGTGCCGCTCCCAGTCGTTCCCGCCAGCGCGACGGTCGTGCCGTAGAGGGTGCCATCCGGGGCGGCGAGCAGCGAGCCCGTGGGCCCGTCGCCGGGCGCGGTACCGCTGCTACCGCTGAAGGAAAAGACGGTGGTGTAAACCCCATCGGTGGTGACGGAAAAAAGTGTGCCTTTGCCGTTTGCTCCGCCGGTGCTGGTGGTGGCGTAGAATTTCCCGTCGGGACTCAAGGTCAGCCCACTCTTGGGCGTATTGGGCTGCGGCGAAGCCGCAAAATCCACGAGCGTGACCACCTCTCCATTCGGGGTCACCCGGAAAACGGTGCCTTGGTCGTTATTCCCTCCCGCTTCTGTGACTCCGTAGATAAATCCGTCCGGCCCCAGAGCCAGCGGCGCGCGCGGCCGGGTCCCCCGCGAAAACCCGCTCGTTCCGCTGAACGAAGCCACGGTGGTGCGATTGCCATTCGTAGCGTCGAACCGTAAAATGGCCCCCCGGCCAAAAGCTCCGCCCTCGCGGGCCGCCACATAGTAGAGGCCGTCCGCTCCCTTGGTTGCCGGCCCTTCCGGTACCGATCCGCTGCTGCTGGCAAAATCGGCGAGCGGGGTAATGCCTTCAGCCGGATTGTACCGGAAAAGCTCACCGCGCCCAGCTAGCCCCCCAGCTTCAGCCAGCCCCAACCAGCTATTTCCAACGCGCAACAACGCACCGGCAGGCTTTTCCCCAAAGCTCCCGCCAATCGTCGCCGCGATCGTGACCGCACCCGACGTCGTCACTTTCAGCAGCGTCCCATCGCCCGTCGTTCCCCCCGCCGCGAGGGGGACGAGCAGGGCCCCCATGGTATCGAGCACCGGACCGCCCGAAGGCTGCCAGCCCACGGCCGTCGTGAAATCGGCGAGGTGCGTGAAAAGGCCGGTCGTGGTGATCTTGAAACACGACCCGGTATCCGCCAGTCCGCCGGCACTCGTGGTCCCAAAGAGTTCGCCCCCGGGGCCAAAGATCAATCCCGCGCGAGGAGCTTCGCCAATCGCGTCGCTGTCATTCCCGGTAAAGCTGCAGAGGACGGAATACACTCCGGCGGCTGTAATTTTGAAAACCGTCCCGCGGCTCTCGGTGCCGCCGGAGCTCGCAGTGCCGTAGATCGTCCCATCCCCCGCCACGCAGAGCGAACCTGCCGGCGCCCAGCCTGTCGCTTCGGTCAGCCGCTTCACCAAGGTAAAAGTTCCGCCGGGGGTCACCCGAAAAACGGTTCCCAAATCGACCGAGGTCGAATCAAAGGCTCCGCCTTCCGTCGTGCCATAGATTCCCCCATCGGGATGCACACTCACACCCGCCGAAGGATAGCTACCCGGTTTGGCGCCCGTCACTCCGGTAAATTCCACCAGCGAGAGGAACGAACTTCCGTTCGTGGCGACTCGAAAAACCGTCCCCAAATCGAGAGTCCCGCCAAATTGGGTCACGCCGTAGAGGGTCCCGTCGCTATAGGCCAGAGCGCCAATCGGATTGCTGCCCAGGCGATTCCCCGAGGTGCCGGTGAATTCCACCAGCGTCGTGACTGCGCCTCCTGACGTCATCTTGAATACGGTCCCCAGTCCGCTGGCACCGCCGGCCTGGGTCAGCCCGTAAAAGTTTCCGTCGCCCCCGAGGATCAATTCACTCGGGACCGAACCTTTCACCGCACCGTTGTCCGTGAACTCGACCAAAGTCGTGAACTGCCCGCCGGTGGTCACCTTGAACACAGTCCCGTAGTCGTCCGTGCCTCCGGCCAGCGTGGTGCCGTAAAGCGCTCCGTCATTGCCGAGCACGAGCCCGGTGTCGGGAGCTTCTCCCTTGGCGAGTCCTCCTTCACCGGTAAAAGAAACCAGCGTTGCGCCCCCTCCTCCCGGAGTCATGCGGAAGATGGCACCCTTGCCGTAGGCCCCGCCCGCCGTGGTCGTGCCATAGAAATTTCCATCCGCCGGGACGTAGACCAACCGAGCCAGCGGCTGGAGCGGAGGCTGATCGAATTCCGCGACCTGCTCGAAAACGGGATTCACCGTTTGTTTCCGGGTCTGAGGACCCCCAGCAGCCCAAGTAAAAACACTGCACCCAGCTGCAAACGCAAACAGCAGGGCGGGCAGACGACGAAATTGCATGGGGCGACTCTGCGCTTTAGACTCGAAGAACGCTCGTTGCGAAAGACAGTTCGTAACCGAGCGGTTACGATTCCGGCGCTCGCGCCGAGTCGGGACCACCCGCAGAAAGCCGTCATGCCCTCCGCTCCCTCTTCTCCATTTCGTCACCCTGCGTTCTTGCTCGCGGCCGGTGTGACCGGTGGCGCGGGTTTGATGTGGCTGCTGCAGATCGGCCGACAACCAGCGGCGACGTCCCACGAAGGGGCTCCGCCGGTGCGGGAAATCACCGCAGCTTCGACTCCGTCGCACCAGAGCGGCGCCGGCTTGGGCGAAGGCAAAACCAGTGCCGAGCAGGAGGCGATCAGCCAATTGGGAGCGGCCATCGCGCTCACCGATCGGGATGCGCGGGCCGAGGCGCTGCGCCACCTGGCGACCTGGCTGGTCGATGAAGATGTGCAGCAGGCGCTGGCTGTTGGGGCGCGGATTCCCGATGCAAACGACAAGCTGGAGTACATGCGGGCGCTTTTTGCCGCGTGGGCCGGAAAGGAGCCTCAGATCGCGCTCGATTACCTCAAGGCGAACTTCAAACCCGGCAATCTCCAGAGCGAAGCGCTCGATGCCGCAATCGAACGCTGGGCGGGGAAAAAGCCGCAAGCCGCCTGGGAATGGCTCCAAACCAATCTCTCCGGCCCGCTCAAGGAACAAGGTATGGCGTCGCTGATCCAAGGCTGGGCCCGCAATGACCCCGAAAGCGCCGGCGCCTGGTTTATCAGCACCGGGAGCACCGCCCAGGGCGTACTCGATTCGCTGGTGACCACATGGGCCGATCTCAATCCCCGCGCCGCCGCCGCCTGGGTGGAAACGCTCACCAACGAAGAAAACAAGACTTCCGGCCGCGTCTCGCTGGCCAGCGAATGGGTGCAGCAGGATGCCGCCACAGCCGCGGCGTATTTCACTCCACTCATCACCGAAGGCCGCCAGGGCATCGACCTGGCCGCCGCGCTGGCCAATGCCTGGGGCGCTTCCGATCCCGCCGCCACGGCCCAGTGGATCAATCAACTGCCGCAAGGCGCAGGCCGGCAGGAAGCCGCCGGGGTTCTTGCGACCGTTTGGGCGGCGAGCGATATTCACGCGGCGATCGATTGGGCGCAGAAACTCGAGGTCCCCGAGGTGAAATCATCCGCGATCGATCACCTCGGCACGACCTGGGGCGCCATCGAACCGCAAAAGGCCCTCACCTGGCTGGCCACGCTGCCAGCCGATGAAACGCGGAACGAAGCCACCCGTGGCGCCCTCGACTCGTGGGCTGGTACCGACCCGGATACGATGAAAAGCTGGGTCGCCAAACAGCCAGCCAGTCCCACCACCGATCAAGCCCGGATCAGCCTCGGCGAACTCTACGCAGACAGCGCTCCTGCCGATGCGCTCCAGATGGCGCTCGGCATCGGCGACGCCACCCAGCGCAGCGACGCCCTCGCTAAATTCTTCCGCTACTGGCGCCGCCACGACGACACCGCGGCGCAGCAGTGGCTCCAGTCCAACTGGACGCAACTCGCGCCGGATCTGCAAAAGCGCATCGCGCTCGAGCAGCGGAAACCGGTGCCCGCGAAATAGGACCGATAGGCCGTTTTCGACCTATTAATCCTTTCGTCCTACCTGCCCCTCTTCCTCTTTAAAACTCGCGCGAACGCGGCTCACGGTCCTCGGTCGTACCAGCCGAAGGCGCGGTCACAAACGGGCCGCCGGCCAGCGGAGCCGTAGCACTGAAAGCCACTTCCGGCATGTCGCTGGGCTTGCCAGCGAGCGGGAAATCCTTGCGCAGCGGGAAATACGGGTAGCCGTCCCACATGAGGATGCGGCGGAGGTCCGGATGGCCATCGAAGCCGATGCCATACATGTCGTAAGCTTCACGCTCGTGCCAATCGGCCGTCGCCCACAGATCGCTCACCGTGGCGACACTGAGATGGTCTTCGCTCACGCGGACCTTGATCCGCAGGTGATCGTTGCGCTCGAACTGCACGAGCTCGTACACCACTTCAAAGCGCGGCTCTTCGCCGAAATGATCCACCCCACTGAGGTCGATCAGGTAGCTGTAGCCCAGTTCTTCCTTAAGGAAGCGGGCGAGGTCCTTGAGCTGCGCCCGTTCGACCAGCAGCGACGTTTCGCCGCGGAATTCGGTCTTTTTCAGTACCGCGAACTTCTTTTCGATCGCGGCTACGTCAGAGGAAAGATTCTTCGCCATGAGAGGAAAAAATCAGGCTTCGGCAGCCAGAGCAGCGAGGCTTTCCTTCTGGGCGAGGAAGGATTTTTCGCCATCGATCTTCGCCTGGAGCTTCATCAGGCCTTCGATCAGCGCTTCCGGCCGGGGCGGGCAACCGCTGATGTAGACGTCGACCGGGATGAGATTGTCGATGCCCTGGAGCACCGCGTAACTGCGGTACATGCCGCCCGAGGAGGCGCAGGCGCCCATGGCGATGCACCACTTCGGCTCGGGCATCTGATCCCAGATGCGCTTCACGGCGAGGGCCATCTTGTAGGTCACCGTGCCGGCGACGATCATCACGTCGCTCTGGCGGGGCGAAAAACGCATCACTTCGGCGCCAAATCGGGCGATATCGAAGCGGCTGGAAGCCGTGGCCATCAGTTCGATGGCGCAGCAGGCGAGGCCCATGGGCATCGGCCAGAGGGAGTTTTTGCGCATCCAGTTCATCGCGGCATCAATCCGCGTGAAAATGACGTTTCCCTCGATCTTCGAGTCGTAAGCGGCGGGAGCGACAGTCGTGCTCATGGTAAAAGGCGTTAGCACTTTGTCTTACGGCCAAACGCCGGGGCAGCAAGCGCAGATTGTGAAAGTTTTCACAAGGTTCGCCACCTTTGGGTGCCCCGGTCAGGTCCAAACTGGCGCAGGGCCGGATTTCGGCTACCTTGCCGGTCCGCATGCTGCCTTGGTTCCAAAACCGCTTTCCACTTTATCTCGCCCCGATGGCGGGGGTGACCGATACGGTCTTCCGCCAGCTGGCGAAGCCGTATGGCGTGGATGTGATGGTGACGGAATTCGTGAGCGCCGAGGGTATTTTCCGGCGGAACGAGCACACCATGGAGTACCTCGATTTTGTCGACGAGGAGCGCACCCTGGGCATCCAGCTCTTCGGCGCCGACCCCGATCACCTCGGGGAGGCGGCGAAAATCGTGCTCGATTGGAAGCGGCCCGATTTCCTCGATCTCAATTTCGGCTGCCCGGTCAACAAGGTCGTCTCCAAGAACGGCGGCTCGGCACTGCTCCGCGACTGCCCCCTGCTGGAAAAAGTCGCCAAGTCGGTCGTTCAAGCCGTCGCACCTTTCCCGGTCACGGCCAAGATCCGTATCGGCTGGGACGAAAATACCATCAACGCCGTCACCACTGCCCGGTTGCTCGAGGACGTGGGCATCCAGGCCGTCGCCGTCCACGGCCGGACCAAGGCCCAAGGCTACGGGGGCGAGGCGGATTGGGACGTGATCGCGCAGGTCGCCGCCGCGGTAAAAATCCCGGTGATCGGCAATGGCGACGTCGCTTCGCCCGAAGATGTGAAGCGCCGCATGTCCACGGGGGTCAGCGGCATCATGATCGGCCGGGCCGCCATGTGCTCGCCGTGGATTTTCCGCAGCATCCGCCACTACCTCGAAACCGGCGAACTACTCCCCGCTCCGCCGCAGGAAGCTCAGTGGGCGCACATCGCCGAACACTGCCGCCGCGAAGTCCAACGGCAGGGCAGCGAAGTACACGCCATGCAATCGATGCGCTCGCAGCTGATGCACTACTCCCGCGGCATGTCCGAAGCCAAACGCCTCCGCGAACGCTTCGCCCGCATCGCCTCCGTCGCCGAACTGGAAGATCTCGCCGCCCAGCACATCGCCAGTGCAGAGCCGGCGCTTGCTGCTTAAGGCGAAGCATCTAAGCTCCGGACAAACGTCCACCGTGACCACTACCACCGCTCCCAATATCAAGATCGGCAATGAAAAGCTGCTCAAGCTTTCCACTAAAGCCGGCGCCAAGATCTCCTCGCTGCTGACCCGACAGGGGCGGCCGCAGGGGGCGCTCCGTGTAGCGGTCATCGGGGGTGGCTGCTCCGGGCTGCAATACAAGATGGACCTCGTGGATGGGCCGGCGAACCGCGATATCATGATCGAGACCCAGAGCGTGCGTGTGGTCATCGATCCGAAAAGCGCGCTTTTCGTCAGCGGCAGTGAACTCGATTTTAGCGACGACCTGCAAAAGGGCGGTTTCAAAGTGACCAACCCGAACGCTGCCGCGCATTGCTCCTGCGGCGAAAGCTTCAGCGCTTAAGCGCGTTCAGGAACAGGCTGGCTGCGCCGCAGCACTCGGAAGAGCGGCACGCCAGGGGCGGAAGAGCAGAAAACTGATCGCGGCCAGCGCCCAGACGCCGATCCCGCCGTACAGTAGGACCCAATCGAACCCCTGCGCGAGCGCGGAGCGCGCGACATCCGCAGCGGGCAAAACCTGCCCCATCGACGCTCCACTGCCCGAGGCGATTTCTCCCGCCCAGACTCGCAACTGACCAGCCTCCAGGCTCCCGGCGAACCGACTCCGCAAGCTGGCCAGCGTGCCATCGACCAACAGGAAACCCATGGTCGCGATGTTAATCGCCAGCGTGATCAGGCGCGCACTCATGTCCATCCCGGATGCCATCCCGGCGCGGCTGCTCGGCACCGAGGCGGTGGTCGTATTCGTCACCGGCGTATTGGTGAAACCGAGGCCGATCCCGGCGAGCAAGCTGCCTGGCAGCATCGTCCACCACTGAGCGTGTGCGAGGTCGGTGCCGGAGCGCATCAAAAAGAAGCCCGCGCCGATCGCGAACAGCCCCGAGGGAATCACTACTCCCGGCCGGTAGCGCAGGACAAAACGCTCCGCGATCGGCGGCACGACCAGCGTAGGCAGGGTGTAGGCGAGCAGATAAATCCCCGCCTTCACCACGCCGTAGCCGAGGCAGGTTTGGAAGTAGATCGGCAGGTAGATCATCAATGGCCAGAAGCTGAAATTCATGCCCATCGATCCCATGATCGCGCCGGAGAAAGCGGGAATTCGAAACACCGAAAAGTCGAACATCGGGTGCGGGTGAATCTTTTCCGCGAATAGAAAGCCGATGAAGCTGAGCGCGGTCGCGGCGAGAATCCCGAGCAACACCGGGCTCGTGAAACCGAGGTCCGGCCCCTGGGTGATCGCGTAGGTCAACCCGAACACCGCCAGGGAAAGCGTCACGATGCCGGGGAGATCGAGGTGCTGCGCCTTCGGATCCCGCGATTCTTGCACCCCACTGATCGCCAAGGCCAGGGTCACAGCCGTCGGCGGGACATGCACGAGGAAGACCCACGGCCAGCTCGACAACGCCAAAATCGCGCTGCCGATGATCGGCCCAAAACCGAGGCCGATCCCGAAGATCACACCCCACGCCGCGAAGGCCCGGCCGCGCTCTTCTTTTTCGGGGAATTGGTGCGAAAGAATCGCTGCCTGGCAGATGAGCATCGCGCCTCCACCGATCCCCTGCAGGAAACGGCTGGCGATGAGCAGCGCGGTATCGCGGGCGAGTCCGCAAGCGAGCGACGCGAGCCCAAACCAGATCAGGCTCACGACAAATACACGCTTCCGCCCGTAGCGATCGGCCAGGGTGCCCGCCGCCATCAGCACCGTCGTGCAGGCGAGGGTGTAGGCGTTCATGATCCACTGCATCTGCTTGAAGTCGCCGTGCAGGATTTTTTCGAGGATCGGCAGGATCGTCGGGATGCTGGAGATCTCGAGGCCGAACATCAGCGCAGACAGACAGACAGCGAGGAGGGCAAAAGTCTTTTGCCGGGAGCGAGTAGGTGCCATGGCGCTTCTCTCCGGCCGCGGCACCTATAACTGAAATCATTTGATTTTATGCGATTGATTAACAGCCTCTATCAATCGCCATGAACCTCGATCCGGTGCTGCTCCGCACATTTATCGCCGTCCACGAGACGGGCGGTTTCACCCGTGCAGCCAAGCGCCTGCATCTGACACAGCCTGCCATCAGCCACCACATTCGGCGCCTGGAGGAAGAGGTCGGCCGGCCGCTCCTTTTCCGCACCACCCGGCGGCTGACCCTCACCGAAGACGGCCAGGAATTGCTCCGCCACGCCGGGCAGATTCTGCAGTCGCTCGACGCCGTCGCACAGCGGTTTCGCTGCTCGCCGATCTCGGGTGTGGTGCGCTTTGGTGTACAGGAAAGTTTCATGGGCGAACGGCTCACGCCCCTGCTTTGCCAATTTGCCCGCGCCTTTCCCGCGGTGCGCATGGAAGTGAATGTCGGCCCCGGCATGGATTTCTGTGAGATTATCCAGTCCGGCGAATTCGACCTCGCGGTGATTCTGTCAGTGCCAGGCGAGATCAAAGGCACAATCCTCCGGCGGACGCAGTTTGTCTGGGCGGCCGCGGATTTTTTCCAGCCCGCACCCGGGGCTTCGCTGCCCCTGGCGTTTTATCCCGCGCCCTGTGTCAGCCGGCAGGTGGGCATCCACGCACTCGAAACTGCGGCGGTGTCCTGGCACAATGTGTTCACCTCGCCCAGCCGGGATGGATTGCGCTCCGCGGTCCTGGCCGGATTGGGCATCACCGTGCTCACGAAGGAAGACATCCAGCCGGGGATGAAGATCGTCGACGGCCAATTTGGCCTGCCGCCCCTGCCGGAAGGTTACTTCACGCTGATCTGGAACGGCCACCGGACCAACGATGCGGCTCAAGAATTCGGCCGACTGATCGAGTGCATGGCGAGTACCCCGGCTCAAACCACAGCGGCGCCCAAAAAAGTCCGTACCAAACCCGCAAAGCCCGCCGCTTGATTACTTCGCGACTTTCTTTTGTTCGCTGTGGGGACGCATGAAACTGAACGAGGCCCCATCCAGCACCGCCTCGTAGGTGTTTCCGTCCACGGGCACTTCGAAGACGCGGTTTTCACTCGGGACCCGCACTTTCAGAATGTACTCGCCCGCACTCTGGTGGCTCTTCAGCCCATTCCGGCCAAAGGCGATCACCTCCTCTTTCAGCGGGGTGAAACTGCGACCGACCACCTTGCCCGTGAGTGTGTTGCTGGAGGCTTTTTGCTGTCCGTCGCCCATTTGCAGGACGCCATAGACGAGCAAACCGAGCACCCCCAAACCACTCGCAAAAGCGATGATCGTCTCGCGTCGGGACACCGCCGGAACGATCACCGGGCCGGGTTTGGGCGCAGGCGCAGGCGTGCTCATTTACTGGGGACGACTTCGGCTCCCACCGCGGCTGCCGGACTCGCCTTTTGCAATGACGCAGTTTCCTCCGTCATCATTTGATCCGCAGCGCGAATGCGCTTCTCCCACACGTAGCGGCGCAGGAGCACTTTCAAGGTCGCGGTCATCGGCACAGCGAGAATCGCTCCGAGCAAACCGCCCATCAGCAGCGACCAGGCGAAGACGGAGAAGATGACCGTCATGGGATGCAACCCGACGCTTTCGCCGACGATCTTTGGCGTGATGAACAGGCCATCGATCTGCTGCACGACGGTGAAGACACCGGTCACCACGAGCGGGAATACCCACCAGTGCTCATTCGGAATCCAAGTGCCACCGACCTGCACACTCGCGATGATCACCGCCGGGATCCAGCAAAGGATGATCCCGAGATAAGGAATCAGCCCCAGCACACAGAGCCCGAGTCCGATGAGCAGGCCGAAATCGAGCCCTACAACCATCAGCCCCAGCGCGGTGGCCGAGCCATTGATCAGCGAGACGATGAGTTGCCCGCGGAAGAAAGCGATGAGGTAGCCATTGATCTCGCCCAGCGCGCTCACCACCTCGTCCTTAAACGCGCTCTTGGTTAGCGGAAGGTAATCGCCCCAATTGGCGGAAATGTTCGGGCTCTCGATCAGGAAATACCAGAGGTACACTGGTACGATCACCATCGAGAGCAGGAAGCCGAATAGACCAAGGAAGCCGCCGACGCTGGAGGTGATGAACGTCGTCACATTCCGCAGCACCACAGGCACCGCTTTTTGCATCCACTCGCCCGAGACGATCTGGTGCCAGTCGAGCTGCAGTTCGTTGACTGCGGCTTTGATTTCGCTGTTCTGAACTTCCGCCGCGGCAGCTTCGGCTTTTTCTTCCTCGGTTTGAGCCGCCTGGCGGGCCGCCTCCGCGGGCGTCCCCGGCGGGACTTCTTTCAGACCCGGAGTCGGCCCATTGATCTTTTCCGGGGGGAGCGGGATCGAAAGTTCGGGGAAAACTTTGTAGCCCGTCTTCGTCTGAATATCGCGGGCGAAATCGAGGGTCAGATCCTTGACCCGCTCGGTGTAAATCGGGATGCGGCGAACCAAGCGCGCGGTCTGGCCGGAAATGGCCGGCACGATCCACAACGCGAGACCGATGATGAACAGCACCATGACCGCAAAGACCGCCATCACCGCCCGCTGCCGCGTGGTGCCCCAGCGCTCGATCCGGCTGACCACCGGATCAAACAGGTAGGCCAGCACACCGGCTACCGCGAAGGGAATGAGAATCGGCTGAAGGAACCCGAGGACACGCGAAATCAGCCAGATCAACCCCACTGCCATCGCACCAATCGCCACGATCGCCAGGGCTGTCGTCGCACCCCACAGAATCTTCTGCTGCCAGGGCGTTGGGAATTCGGATTCGTTCATCGCAGGCGGAGCTTAACCACAGCTTCGCGCGTGCCGATTACGAAAACACGTGAAAATTCCGCTGGCTCGCCGGGGCCATTCCGGGCTCGCAGTTTCCGGTTTCCCCTCCAAACCTCCCAGCGTCCCGCATGAAGAACCCCCTCGTCCTGCTCCTCGCGCTCACCCACCTGCTGGCCGCTGCCGATTGGCACCCCTCGCTCCCCACGCCCGGGTCGCTCGATGGCCTCGGCGTGAATATCCATTTCACCAAACCAGAGCCCGGTGAACTGGAGATGATCAAGGCCGCTGGCTTCCACTGGGTCCGGCAGGATATCACGTGGGCCTCAGTGGAGAGAAAAGCCGGGGAATACGATTTCAGCGCCTACGACGGGCTTGCGGCCGCCCTGGAAAAGAATGGGCTGAAGGCCTACTTCATCCTCGACTACGGCAACCCGCTCTACGCCGATCCAGGCGACCAGCACCCTTTCACCAGCCGCGCCGGCTCCGAGGAATTTCGCACCGCCTACGCCCGCTGGGCTGCCGCGACCGTCGCCCATTTTGCCGGGCGCGGTTACCTCTTCGAACTCTGGAACGAGCCAAACCACGAGGGTTTCTGGAAACCCAAGCCGAACGCTGCGCACTACGCCGCCATGGCCAAAGCGACCTGTGTGGAAATCGAGAAAGTCGCGCCGAAGGAAGCGCTCGTTGGGCCGGCCACCTCGACGATCGATCTGCCGTTCATCGAGGAATGCTTCCGCGCGGGTTTGCTGGAACATTGGTGCGCAGTCAGTGTGCATCCCTACCGGCAGCAGAAACCGGAAACGGTCGAAGCGGAGTATCGCAAATTGCGCACGCTCATCCGCCGCTACGCGCCACGCGGCGAAAGCGCTCACGCGATTCCCATCCTCAGCGGGGAGTGGGGCTTCTCCACCGCCGTGGCCAATCTGGGCAAAGACGAGGCCACCCGCGAACGCACCCAGGGACAATATCTCACCCGCATGTTCCTTACGAACATCACCAACGATGTGCCGATCAGCATCTGGTACGACTGGCGCGACGACGGCGACAATCCGCAGGAAAACGAGCATCGCTTCGGCATCGTCCGCCGAGCCTTTCGCAAAGACGCGGCCGAACCCTTCGAAGCGAAACCGGCTTACGTAGCCGCGCGCACCCTCACCCAGCAACTCGCCGGGATGCGGCTCAACAAGGTCCTGCTCCAACCTTCTGGCGGCATGCCGGAATCGGAGGCGTTGATCTTTAGCGCTGGCGAGAAAATCAAAGCCGTGGCCAATCCGCAGTGGGGCTGGGACCCAGTCAGCCAGCCGAAACGCGACGTCGAACTGCTGCCGGGCAAATACGCCCTCACCGACTGGCTGGGAACCCCGCTCGCCCCGCAAACATTCGGTCCTTCCGCCAGCTTTTCCCGCGAACAACTCCCCCTCTATGCGATCCCGCAGGATGCTCACGATGAATGGCAGGTACTCGCCGCCTGCCCACGCTGGCCGCTGGACATTTTCTGGCGGTTTCCCGCCTCCAATCCCGCTCGCGATCTCTCCGTCGACGCGGACAAGCTCGGCATCGTCACCAATCCGCTCCAACGCCCGATCAGCCTGCTGCCCGATGAAGCGGCTTCGGACGAGAAAAAGGCGCCAAAGCCACTGACGATCAGCCCTGGGCAAACGCTCTCCTATCACGAGCTGCGGTCCGCCACCTCAATCGATGGCCGAAGCCGCTATCGGGCCCTCGATTTCCGCGACGCAGATCGTCAACCCCAGCCCATGGATGTCTTCGAAGAAATCCGCCTCTCGCTGGGCGAAAAACGCATCGTTGCCTTTGAACAACCTACCGTGGCGATCTGCGAAAACCCGCTGATCGTCACTCCGCTACCGCCCGGAAAAGAAACTCTCCCGGTTCGCATCGAAAATCCAGCGGGAGACGCCTTCCACGCGACGCTGGCAGCCTATGCTTCGTTTCCCAAGGGCGACGAAAAGGTCCACTCGACTCCCTTCGAATTTGTCGCCGGGGAAAAGGAAAAGATGGTGCACCTGTCCGTGCCGCTGAGTGGCGATACGACCAACTTTTGGGTCAAAGTCTTCCCGCAAAAGCCGGAACCAACCGCCGCAGGCATCGACGCCTCCGCGGTTTTCGCCCGAGTTCCCCTGCCCTCAGACGAACCCGTATCCATCTGGGCCGATGGCGCGGCCGATACCCAGGCCGAAAGCAAACTTGCCAACACCAACCCGCCGGACGGTCCTGCGCTTGGTCAGCGGAACTCATTGCAGCTTCACTACCGTTTCGGAGCCGGTTGGAAATTCCTGTTACTGCGTGGCAAAGGTGCGATCCCTGAATCCATCGGCAACTCCGAAGAACCGACCGCACTCGGCCTCTGGCTTTATGGCGACGGCAAGGGCTGTCAGCCGCGCCTGCGCTTCGTCGATGCCACTGGTCAAACCTTCCAGCCCGATGGCCCGAAGATCGACTTTACCGGCTGGCGTTACCTCCAGTTCCCGCTGCAAAACACCGACGATAGCCACCTCACCCACTGGGGCGGCGCCAACGATGGGGAAATCCACTATCCCATCAAGTGGGATAGCCTGCTGATCCTCGACAACGTCTCGCGCCAGCCGGTCGAAGGTGAAATCTATCTTAGCGCACCGACGCTGATTTACTGAGCCCTACCGTTTCCCGTAGCGCTCGATCGCACCTTTGAAGAACGGCTCGTACATCCGCTTCTGCTCCTCACCGGTCATGTCAAAACGTTCGACGAGGATAATCATCGCGAGCTGATTCGTCGGATCCACCCACATGGCGGTCCGGCGCGCGCCGCGGTGGCCGAAGCTGCCGATACTCGGGCCTTCCTCGGCTTTCAGTTTTACCGACCAGCCGATGCCATAGGCTTCTTGCGGATTGACCGGGACGCTCTGGGTCTGGTTCGCCGTCATCATGCGCACGGCTTCCACGGAGAGCAGACGTTTGCCGTCGAGCGTCCCCTCGTTCAGCAGCATCCGGCAAAACTGGCCGAGATCGGCCGCCGTGGAAAAGAGCCCTCCCGCCGGCTCGCCGTAATGATTGCCGTATTCACCCGCCTTGCCGATTCCCATTTCGCGAATCATCGGCAGCGGCACCTTCACTCCGCGGCTCAGCCTCTCGATCAAATCCGGCGTGACGTTGGTGTCGAGCTTCACTTCCTCGAGCGAAACTTTGTCTGCCGCCCGGCGTGCGGAATGCGCCAGCCGCGCGGCCTGCTCTTCATTTGGCCAAAAGGTCGTGTCTTTCATCCCCAGCGGGCCAAACAGCCGCTTCTGCATGAAATCCGTGTAAGCCTCGCCGCTCACCACTTCGATGATCCGGCCTGCGGTATTGATGCCAGAGTTGTTGTATTCGTACTTCGTCCCGGGTTCCTGCCGGAGCGGCGACTTCGCGATCTGCGCTACGTCGTCTTTGAGTACCCCCGTCCGCTTCAGCGATTTATCGCCCGCGAGGATCAACCCACTTGTGTGGCTCAACACGTCTTTGATCGTGATCGGCCGCTGCGGCGCGTGAGCTTCGCCTCCATCCTTGCCTGCAACCACCTGGCCTTTGAACTCCGGCAGATACTTTTCCACCGGGTCGTCGATCTTCACCTTACCTTCATCGACCAGCATCATCATCGCGCTGCCAGTCAGCGATTTCGTCATCGAAGCGATCCAAAACAGATCATCGGTCCGCATCGGCTCTTTTCGATCCAAGCTCGCCAACCCGACCGCACCGACATCAAGCACCTTGTCCTTGTCCGCCACCAGCACCACCGCTCCCGCGATCGTTTTGCCATCGACCAGACTTTGCAGCGACGCGGCAATCGACTTGGGCGCGTCTGCCGCCTGGGTCAACGACCAAAAGCAGCAGGAAAGAAGGGAGGCAGCGAAGATTCGGTTCATGCGGAGCGGCGAGATTTGCATGCGACAATCCCCGGCTGCCAACTTCCTCCGACAACCCAATCGCGTAGCCAAGAAAAGCGGACCGGCGCTATTGCGCCCGGAAAAGCTAGACCCTATCGGCAGGCACGCGTCGTCTTCCCCGCAGTCCCCACCAAATACCGCCTTCGGCCAGCATCATCCAGGCCGAAGGCTCCGGCACGGCGAAGGTCATGAAATTCGGCTGGTCCAGCGACCCGCTGCCCGCCGCGACGAAGTCATCCAAAAATGCCCCGGTCGTTCCATTGTATCGTTTCACCGAATCCGTATTGAGGCTCGCCACATACAGATTTCCGTCGGGCCCGAATTCAACCCCGATCGACCCGGAAAGACCGCCACTACCGGCACTGAAAAAGGCCCCGAGACTCGTCCCCGTCGACGGATCGAATCGATAGACACGCTGGCTCCCCCCACTGGCCACGTACAAATTGCCATCCACACCAAAATCGAGCCCGAACGCGGTGTTCAGCACTCCTGACCCGATCGTGGTTTCGTAGGCGCCGGTCGCCCCGTCGTAACGATAGACCGCGCTGCTAAACCGACCGGCTACAAATAAATCGCCATTGTGAAACTGGATGCCCGACGGGCCATCGAGTCCCCCACTGCCGCTCAACACAAACGAGTCCATGAAGGTGCCTGTGTTCGCATTGAACCGCAGGATGCTGTCATTGAGCTGGCTCGAGACATACAGTGAACCATCCGGCCCGATCGTGAGATCGACCGGGTAATCGAGCGTCCCCGCCGGCAATCCCTTCGCGCCGTTCTGGATAAAAACGTCGACAAACGCACCCGTCTGCCCGTTGTAGCGCAGGATGCAGTCGTTGTTCGCACTCGCGACGTAGAAGTTCCCATCGAGCCCGAAAATCCCGCGGTGCGGCGCGCTCAATCCCCCGCTCCCCGCCGAGATGAACGTACCCAGAAACGCACCCGTGATTTCGTCATAACGACGGATGCTATTCTGGCTGAAGCTGCTGACAAAAAGATCGGCGCACGCGGAATTCGCGAGCACCATCGGCAGCAGCACGCCGAGGGCAAATCGGAGATTCATGGAGTTCGAGGAGGGAGCCCCCAGCTTCCCACCGGAACGCCGCCTCGCAAGCGCTGGCTGCTCGACCGAGTCACTCGCCGCCGATTCGCGATTTTCAAAATCTCATTCATCGGGCGCGCCGCTTTTTGATTCGCCAGCAGCCCAAGAAAATCCCCACGGGTTGGCAGGGCCATAGGCCGCCTTGAGACCGGCCTACTCCGAACGCAGCCCAAGCAGCACCACTCTCTATTCTGCGATCCCCGGCCAAACGAAAGCCTGGGCCCGCTTCACGAGATCGAAGGTAGCGTCCTTGGGCAGATCCAACTTTCGCGCAACGTAGTAGGCCATCGTCATCAACCGCTGTCTTGTTCCGTCGAAATATGCATCGTCGAAGTCGAAGCCCAATTGACTCTCGATCAACGCGTCGAGCGTTTTGCAAAAGCGTGGATACTCGTCTCCCCACTGGTCGTTGTCAGCGCTCCACTCCTTCATCTTCTTCAGGAGTTCCGCGTGACTTCGAAACTCGACCAATCCGACGCGCGAAGCCCGCTGCGGCCGGGGCTTTTCAATGCCCAAGCGCTCACACAGTTTCGCGAGTTCCGCTTTGCGGTTTTTTGGATCCCGCCATTCCGCCAGCGTACTCGGATGCAGTTCAACCGCGATGGCGCTGGTGACCGCAGTCAGCAGACGCTCAGGAAGCGCTTTGTCGTATTTTAAAAATAGCGCCGCCAAAGCGATCAACTGGGCACTGCGGTATGACTCGCCATTGAAGAGCGGTTCCGCAAACGTATCCGTCTCCAAACGCCGGAGAATCTTATCCGGCGTCAGCGAGCTTACCGCCGTGCCTTCAGCGAGGACCAGTCGGCGCCACAAATCCTCCATTTCCAAGGCTGCCTCATTTCCCAAGGGATGATCAGCAAAGGTACTCATCGATTACGGACAAATTCGGAGTTTCTTGAGAAGGGCACGAAGGGTTTTGTTTACCGGGTTCCGCCGGTTCGCGCTACCTTTGAATTCCCCTTGTTTCCGGCCTTGCGCGTCCTTCACACGGTCGAAGATCCACTGCTCGATATATTTTTGATCCTTCGGAGCTACGGAGAAGAGGCCCTTCAAATTTGCAAACTTGTTCCGGAGGAATTTGCTCAGCTCGTGTTCCCGCAGCCGGCGTGGAATATCGACCGACTTGCCGACGTACGGCGTACCGGTTTGCGCGAAGAAGAGATAGATCCCTTCCTCGATCGCAAAGTCGACGATCTGTTCAACGACCACACACTTCATCTTGCCTCCGACCCGGCGAATCGTGACACGAAATGCCGCCGTCGTCGTCCGGTTGAGCATCGCGGAAATCGCGTTCCGGAAGGACAACTCATCCATGCGGGCATGCCCGCTCGGATCAATCCCGTTGACGGGCTCGGCGTGGGCATAAATGTATTTATGGAGACTCGCCGGGTCGGTCTGATCCCCCGCAAAATCATCCATCGTCCAGAACCGCCCGTTGGCTGCGTTCAGGTACCGGGCGCGGAGGTAATAAAGGCCCAAGGCATCATCGAACTGCTCACCGCCGTAACGATACCGATTGAACGTCGCGCCATCCGTCCGCAACAGAACTCCGAAGGCATCGTAGTCATAGCGGTCCGTCACGGCTCCCGTACCGTTGGTCAGGAAACGCACGCTGCCGTGGCCATCGTACCCAAACCAGGTGGCGCTCCAAGCCCCGCCGGAGGACCGTTGATCCTGCATCAGCAAATCGTGACCGTAGGTGTACGTCCGAATCACCGTGCCGTTCTGAAGTTCCTCGACGACCTGGGAATGCCTCGTCGGATTGACGTCATCGATGAGGTAAGTGAAGACCTGTCCGTTAACGGTTTCCTTCACCTTGTTGCCATCGCCGTCGTAAACGATCTGTACCGGGCCGGCCGGGCCATTGTGGGTGCTGACCCGATTTTCGCTATCGTAGGTATCCGTCGCCATCTGCGGAGCCATCTCGGCTCCGAGATTGTTCAGGCTCACTCGGCCGACCTTGGTATTCCCATTGGCATCGTAGGTGTCCGCCGTAAGCCGGTCGTTGGCATCGTACGTGAAGACCTGGGCGCTGAGCCCCGCGATCGTGCTGCTCCGACCCAGACGATTCCCCGCCGGATCAAGGGTATACCCGGCGCTCCCCGTCGGGCCGGCATTGGCCGTAATGGCTTCGCCGGTCAACCGGTAGAGCGGATCGTACCCGTAACGGACATTGCGAGAAACGCTCTGCGCATTTGCCGTGCTCGCCGCAAACTGCTCGCTGGCACTACTGCGCTGTCCCGAACGAAGCTGCGTGTAAGCATAGCTGGCCAGGACGCTGGCCCCTTTATTCACCTGCAGCGAGGTGAGACGGTTCAACGCATTGTAGCCATAAGCATGAGTCACTCCATTGGGAGTGTGGAAGCTGGTCAGATTTCCAACATCGTCGTAGCCGTAGCCGGTCGTCTCACTGCCATTTTCCACCACCTGGCTCAGTCGATTCAGCGCGTCGTAACGATACGCCACAGCCACACCATTGCTGTTGCTGCTCGCAATCGACAATAGATTTCCAACCGCATCGTAGCTGTAACCCAGCGTGCCTTCCGGGCTCGCTTTGCTGACCAAGCGCTGGCGGTTGTCGTACCCGTAGAGAGTCGTCCCATGGCTATCGACCATCGAGGCGCGTTGCCCCGCGGAGGTGTAAGTGAAGCTGACATTGCTCGCCAGCACGCCGGAGGCTGCCTGCGTGACGGTGCGCTGGGTCAGCCGATTTAATGCATCGTAGCCAAATGTGGTCACCGTTCCGTTGAAATCGGTGCGGTTCCGCAAATTGCCCGCGGCGTCGTAGGCCAGGATCTCGGTCTGCCCCAAGGGCAAACGGCGCCCGATTCGGCGGCCCACGCTATCGTAGCTATAGGCGGTGGTGCGGTGATTCGTATCGGTCTGCGCCACCTGATTGCTTAATTCGTCGTAGGCAAAGCTCGTGAGTTGGCCGGCCGTGTCCACCACGCCCACCAGCCGGTTGAGCCGATCATAGATATAACGCTTCGTTAATCCATTGGCGTCCGTCTCACTGATACGGCGGCCGATTTCGTCGTATCCGGTTTGCGTCCCGGTGACGATATTGGTTTCGCCTGTGCCGATCACGCCGTCTCCATTGAGATCCACATCCGCTGGCGGGAGGATCGTTTCAACCCGGCGGTTCAGCCGATCGTAAACATGCTCGGTCACCCGGCCGAGGGCGTCGGTGAAAAAGCGCAGATTCCCCACGGCATCGTACTCATAGGTCTGAGCTTTGCCGGTCCCATCGATCACTCGCGCGAGACGGCCCGCATCGTCGTAGACATTGGTCGTAACCCGGCCGTTTTCGTCGCGGCTGGTCTGAAGCCTGCCCGCGGCATCGTATGTCCGCTGGATATAAGTGCCATCCGGCTGAACAATCTTCGTGATGCGGCCCAGCGCGTCGTATTCCTGCCGAACCGTCGCTCCGGCCCGATCGACAAAAGTGCTGACCAAGCCTTCCTGCGCGACACTCTCATCCGAAGCGCCGCAACACTCAGGATCGACTCCGTCGCCGTCGCCCACACTTTCATTGCGATATTCAAACTTCTCCACGGCCCCATCGGGGTAGGCCTTCTCGATCAACTCCCTCCGGCTGTTGTAGGACAGACGGGTCGCGCGCCGCAGCGCGTCGTAGGTCACCGCGATGTCGCCGTTGTCATCGTAGAGCGTCTCACTGGTTGGAGGGTCATTCAGGTTCACCCGCGGATGCTCGGCATCCCACGTCCGGGTTAGACGATCATTGGCATCGTAGGCGTTTTCCGTGACCACCGAAACCGTCTGGCCCTGGGTATTTGTACGAGTGGTGCGCACAAACAATTGGTTACCGTTCTCGTCGTTCTCGTAGGTCGTAACGTGTCCCTCCGCATCGGTCATCTTCACCAGGAACCCACGCGCATCGAAGTCGTAGTCCGTCACCAGGGACTGAACCGTCGCCTGACCCTGGCCATCCACGACGGTCGCCGTGCGGGTCTCCGTGTCCAGCTGGCCATGGCCATCATAGGTCATGGTCGTCACATTCCCCTCCGCATCGGTGGTGGTCGCCAGGAGGTTGCCGTTCGAATAATAGGTACTGATGGTCTTCCGCCCGAGCGAATCTTCCACTTCAGTCACGTTCCCGCGATCATCATAACTGAAGCGCGTGGTGCGCCCCATCGGGTCAGTCACCTTGCGCAACAGGCCATCATTGAGCGGCCGCGTCGCCGGATCCTCATCCTCGTAGGCGTAGGTGGTGGTCTGGGTCTTTTGCACGAGCTGGCCAGCCGCATTGGCAAACAGGCCGCTCACGGTTTCGCTCGTTTTCAGGTCGCTCTTTCGCCCGTCGCTCCACACGAGGAAGCTCGTGGTGACCACCGACCCGTCGGGTTGTTCCGTCCGTGTGACGTTGCCCCGCTCGTCGTAGTAATGGCGGGTGATTTGTCCGCTGCGGTCGGTGATGGTCTCGATCCGGCCATTCACGTCATGAGTGAAAAGCGTTTCCTTGCCATTCGCGTCGACTGTCCGGCTCAGGCGTCCGGCTGCGTCGTAGAAGTTCTTCGTCGTGCGGATTCCCTTCGCATCAAAGAGGTCCTCGAGCAGATGGTTGCCGGTGCGATAACTGAACGTTTGGGTTGGCGCATCGCTATCCGGGTTCGCCGTGCGATCAAAGTAGCTGATCAATTCACCACCCGCATTGTAAACATAATTGGTCGCATTCCCTCGAGGATCGATCACGCGTTCGATCCGGCCATTGTCGCCGCGCTCGAAGACCAGCGCCTGGCCGGAGGAATGAGTCACCCGGGTGATCTGCCCGAGAGCATTACGAACGATGTCGAGGCGATTGCCCTGCCGGTCCTCCATCGCTTCGAGTTTTCCGTCCTCACCGAAGAGCCAGATCCGGCCGTCCTTCGTCGTCAGTTTCCACCCCGTCGCATCCTCCACCAGCGGTTCATCGAGGCTCTGGTGGTTCGGGGCGGTCGCCAATTGGAAATCTCCGTCGCCCGGCCAGGAGGTGTAGAAAGGCCCATTCGCGGGCGCGAAGGTATTTTGGTCGGTCTTGTAACCGCGCGCCTCTAAAGTCGCGCCCTGAGTGCCACCCTGAGCCCGGAAGATGGGCTTGATCGGCTGATTTTCGCCGATCGGGAGATAGGCCTGCCCGATATCATCGCCGTCGCCATCGAGCAACGAAGCGAGCCGATTGTAGGGCCGATCCATGATGAGCTTCGGCTGGAAGCGCAGCACGTCTCCATCGGGCATTTTGACCGTGACCGTGTGCGGTCCCACATCGGCCATCTCATAAGTGGAAGGATCGAAGATCGTGCCCTCGGTGATCACCATGCTCCAGGGCTGGCCAACCGGATAGTTTTTCTCGACCCGGATGCTATCGAGATCGAGCGTCCATCCGTACCCGAAGTCCCCTGGGCACCGACGGCGGCTATCATAAGTCCGGGTCACAGTCATGGGCACGCCCGCCACCGGCACCGTGATATCCGCAAACGAGATGGTGAAGTGGCCCACCTTCATGTCGCCTTCGACGGAAATGTCGCGGTTCAGGAGAATGCCACGGCCCGCGGCGTCTCGCGCGGTGAGGCGAATCTCGTAAATGCCATTGAGCAGCAGTGTGGTGTCGAGCGTCCCGAGCGGGCCATCGGTCACCGGCTGGGTGCCGGTGGCGAAGGTCACCCATTCGGCGCACTCATCGCCCTTGGGCAGGTATTCGAGTTTGTAGGAGGTCAGGATCTCGCTATCCGCGCTGCCAATAAATACCACCGGTCCAGTCACCGTAGCCGCATCGTCCGGCGAGGTGATCTCGATCCGCGGCGGGCGACCGGGATCCGTTGCGCCACGAATGATCACGGGCCCCGAAGTCGCCGTATCGCCTTCGTTGTCGGTCACTACGGCCGTGAGCGAATGAGTGCCCGCAGGGAGACCGGCAATGAGTGCCTGGTAAGGCGCGATTGTCGCGTTGCCTGCTGGAGTTCCGTCGAGGAGGAAGTCCACCCGGGCCACGGAACCGTCGGGATCGCTGGCCGACGCTTTGGCGGTGAAATTCGCGCCGGGGGCGACGATCACATTATTGGCCGGGCTCGTGATGGCGACGGTCGGTGACCGGCGAATGCGAACCTGCACCGTGTCACTCGAAGTGAGCGTTCCATCGGTGGCGGTGAGGGCGAATCGATAGACTCCCGGGGCGGGGAAGCTCACCACCGCATCGAGTGAATTCGAATCCGAGAAGACCGCCGCAGCTGGACCGCTTTGCTGACTCCAGGTGACCGCCAGCGAACTACCTTCCGGCTCGCTATCGTCGGTCGCTAGGCCCGCCAGCGTGACGTTGCTGACCCCGGGGGCCAGCACGATGTCGCTGCCGGCGTTGACCTGCGGCGGCAGATTGATCGGGGCGAGAACGTTCACCGTCACGTCGTCGTCGTCGCTGAGTGCGCCGTCGGAAACAGCCAGCCGCAACACATAGGTGCCGCGCCGCGAAAAGCTCGCCGAAGTATTCGGGCTGCTCGCATTGGTAAACGCGACGGTGTCCGGTCCGCTCACGACACTCCAAGCATAACTAACGGCCGAGCCGCGAGGCAGCCCGTCATCCGTAGCCGCCCCATTGAGCTGCACAAAATTGGCGGGAAGTTGGATCGTTTGATCGTTGCCCGCCTGCGCCACTGGCCCGGTGTTCGGCGGCTCGGGGTGCTGTTTGCCCACCGCTCCGGAGTTGTAGATGGCGGTAATTTCCGCCGCCGTGAGCGCACGATTGTACACGCACACTTCATCGAGCCAACCGCGGAAGCGGGAACCCCACGTCGGCGAGCCACCCAGCCAGAAGTCGAGGTTCGTACGCGGCGTAAAATTCCCGAGCACCCACTGCCCATAGTACGAACCATTGCGATAGACCTGCAGCAGGCCGTCGCTCTTCCGGAAAGTCAGCGTCAGGTGCAACCACTGGTTCGCCGGGAAGAATCCCTCGAAATACGCGTAATGTCGTCCGCCGATGGTATCCGTGACTTCCACCCAGAGGCGGTTGTTAAACTGCTCCCGCCAGACGTTCACGCCGGTCTGCTGGTTGCCATCGCTCCAGCCCAGCACGTTCCGCGTTTCGGCCACGCTGTTCACCCACAGTTCCACGCTGAATTCATTTCCGGTGCCCAAGTCCATCCCCTCCGAAGCGGGTACGCGCACGTAGTTGCTCCCATCGAAGGAGAAAGCACTGCCGACCACCCCGGCCGTGTAGGTGGGGAAGGCGGCATAACCCGGATTGCGTCCCATCACGTCATCCGGATTGCGGTTGCCGCTCCACCACGACACAAGACTGTTGTCCGGGGTGAGGACGAAAGCCTGGCCGACCGTAACCTCCACGAGATCGGTGGTGAGTTCGATCCCGTCGCGGGCGGATAGCTGCAGTTCATATCGTCCAGCCACCGTGAAAGTCGCCGTCGCCCGCGGATCACTTGAATCGCTGAAGCTCACCGGCCCTGGTCCGGCGAGCTTGGTCCATTGGGTGATCAGCGAGGAGTCCACCGGAAGACCATCGTCGCTCACGCTGCCGCGGAGCTGCACCGTCTCTGCCACACTGGCGGCCTCCTGATCGGGGCCGGCATTCACGATCGGAGCACGGTTGTCGCCCGGCTGGCATTTACCTACCGCCCCAGCCTGATAGATCGCGGACAGTTCCTCACCAAGCAGCACACGATTGTAAATGCTGACTTCGTCGAGCTGGCCTTTGAACCGGGAACTCCAAGTCGGCGCACCGCCCAGCCAGAAGTCGAGATTCGTGCGCGGGGCGATGTTCCCGTGCCCCCACTGTCCATAGTAGAGGCCGTTGCGATACACCCGCACCAGGCCATCGCTCTTCCGGAAGGTCACACCGAGATGCATCCACTGCCCCGCCGGGAAAATCCCTTCGAAAAATGCGTAGTGCCGGCCGCCAATGACGTCGTTCATCTCCACCCAGAGGCGATTATTGAACTGCTCCCGGTAGAGATGGACCCCGGTCTGCTGATTCCCATCGCTCCAGCCCATGAGATAGCGATTTTCCGCGACGCTATTGACCCAGAACTCGAGGGTGAACCCATCGCCCGTTCCCACGTCCAGATTCGTCGCTCCGGGAATCCGGACATACGCGTTGCCATCGAAATCGAATGCACTACCCACCGTCCCGTTGGTATAGTTAATAAACGAACCCACTCCCGGATTGCGGGCCATGACGTCGTCGGTGGTTCGGTTGCCGCTCCACCATGAGACCAGGCTGCTGTCCTCACCGATGGTGCAAGCCTGGCCAACCGTGATCTCCACGACATCGCGCGATTCCCCCTGTCCATCACGGGCGCTCAATTCCAGCTCGTAGCGGCCGGGTGCATCGAAGCTCACCGTCGATTGCGGGTCACTGGAGCTGGCAAACGTCGCCATGCCGGGTCCAGCCAGCTGGCGCCAGTTGATCACAAGGCTCGAATCGGCGGGCAAACCATCGTCCTCGGCCCGGCCCCGCAGTTGGATCGTTTCGGTAATGCTATTGATGCCGGTATCAGGACCCGCATCGACTTCCGGATGATGATTCTCGTTCGGACGATATTTTCCGACAGCGCCAGCCTGATAAATCGCAGCCATCTCCTCGCCGAGGAGCACGCGGCGGTAGAAGCTGACTTCGTCGAGTTGGCCCCGGAACCGGCTGCCCCAGGTCGGCGCACCGCCCAGCCAGAAGTCGAGATTCGTGCGTGGCACAAGCGGTCCCAGGACCCATTGCGCGTAGAAGAGGCCATTGCGATACACGCGCAGCAGACCGTCGCTCTTTCGGAAGGTCAGGCCCAGATGGATCCACTGCCCCGCCGGGAAAATGCTTTCGAAGAAGGCGTAGTGCCGGCCGCCATTGGTATCGTACATCTCCACCCAGAGCCGGTTGTTAAATTGCTCCCGGAAAATGTGCACCCCGAGCTGCTGGTTGCCGTCGCTCCAGCCCATGAGATTGCGAGTTTCCGCGGCGCTATTTGCCCAGAATTCGAGGCTGAATTCATCCCGCGTGCCGACATCAAGACTCGGCGTGGAGGGAACTCGGACATAGCCATTGCCGTCGAAGTCGAACGCACTGCCGACTTCGCCCGGGGTGTAGTTGAGGAATGAACCGATGCCGTGATTCTGCCCCACCGCGTCATCGGTGGTGCGATTCCCCGTCCACCACGACAGGAGGCTCGGGTCTTTCCCGAGCATGCAGGCCTGCCCCACCGTGACCTCCACCACATCGCGGGACTCGGCTTCACCGTCCCGTGCACTCAACTCCAGCTCATAGCGGCCCGGCAGGTCGAAGCTCACCGTCGCCTGCGGGTCGCTCAGGTTGCTAAAATTCGCCGTGCCCGGACCGGCCAGCTTTTTCCAGGAAATCTGCAAACTCGAATCCACGGGCAGGCCATCATCCTCCACGCTGCCCTGGAGATGAATCGTCTCGGCAATACTATTGATCCCCGTGTCCGGGCCCGCCTGGACGATCGGATGCTCGTTATCGCCCGGACGGCATTTTCCGACGGCGCCAGCCTGATAGATCGCGGCGATTTCCTCGCCGAGGAGCACACGGTTGTAGAAACTGACTTCGTCGAGCTGCCCCTTGAAACGGGAAGACCAGGTCGGTGAACCGCCCAGCCAGAAATCGAGATTGGTCCGCGGCGTGAACGTGCCCAGCACCCATTGCCCATAGAACAGACCGTTGCGATACAACCGCAGCAGCCCGTCGCTCTTCCGGAAGGTCAGCCCGAAATGCAACCACTGACCCGGCGGGAAAATGCTTTCGAAATAGGCATAATGCCGGCCCCCATTGGTGTCGTACATTTCCACCCAGAGGCGATGGTTAAATTGCTCCCGATACAGATGCACGCCGGTTTGGGCATCGCCGTCACTCCAGCCCATGATGTACCGGTTTTCCACGACACTATTTGCCCAGAACTCGAGGCTGAATTCATCCCGGGTGCCGACGTCCATACTCGTCGAGCCGGGAACCCGCACGTAGGCGTTGCCGTCGAAATCGAACGCGCTGCCGACTTCACCGCTGGCGTATTTGATGAACGCGCCGAAGCCGTGATTCTGACCGATAGCGTCATCTGTCGTGCGATTGCCGGTCCACCACGAAAGGAGGCTGGAATCATCACCCAGGGTGCAGGCCTGGCCCACGGTGATCTCCACCACATCGCGGGATTCCGCCTCGCCATCTCGTGCGCTCAACTCGAGTTCATAGCGGCCCGGCTGGTCGAAGCTCACCATCGATTGCGGGTCGCTCGGGCCGGCGAAGGCCGCGGTGCCTGGACCAGCAAGCTGGCGCCAGCTGATCTCAAGATCGGCATCCACGGGCAGGCCGTCGTCTTCCACGCTGCCTCGCAGGTGCACGGACTCGGCGATGCCATTGATACCCGTATCCGGGCCGGCATTCACGACCGGATGTTCGTTATCTCCCGGCGGGCATTTACCAACCGGTCCGACCTGATAGATCGCAGCGATCTCTTCACCCCGCAGCGCACGGCTGTAGAAACTCACTTCATCCAGCTGCCCACGGAAACGGGAGTTCCAGCTCGGCGAGCCGCCCAGCCAGAAATCGAGATCCGTGCGCGGGGCAAAATTCCCGAGGCTCCACTGCCCGTAGAATAGGCCGTTGCGATAGACGCGCAGTAGGCCGTCGCTCTTCCGGAAGGTCAGGCCGAGATGCAGCCACTGGTCCGGCGGGAAGATGCCTTCGAAATAGGCATAATGCCGGCCCCCATTGACATCGTAGAGTTCCACCCAGAGGCGATGGTTGAACTGCTCTCGAAAGAGGTACACGCCGGTCTGGGCGTTGCCATCGCTCCAACCGAGAATATTTCGCGACTCAGCGGCGCTCTTCGTCCAGAACTCGAGGCTGAATTCGTCAAGCTTGCCGACATCCAGCGACGGCGAAGAGGGCACGCGCACGTAGTTGTTGCCATCGAAATCGAAGGCTCGCTCCACCGAGCCCGAGGTGAACTTTTTGCCGTTGGCAAAAATGCCGTGATTCTGGCCCATCGCATCCTGCGCGTTCCCGTTGCCCGGCCACCAGGAGAGGATGCCAGCGGGAGCCTCGACCGTGCAGTAATAGCCGACATTCACCGTCGCGAAATCGACCGAGATGATGGCGCCATCAGTGGCGGTGAGTTTCAGGCTATAGGCACCGTCCTGGCTGAAAGTCGCGGTGGTATGAGGATCGCTCGCGTCGGCAAAATCCACCGTGCCGGGACCGGACACCACCGTCCAGGTGCTCCGCAGATGGCCGCCCGCCGGGAGGCCGTCATCCTTGACGGAGCCTTTGAGCGGGACGGGTACGATGGCCTTCTGCACGAGGTATTCGCCGGCTTCCACCACTGGGCCCATGTTGACGCCCGGCGGGCATTTGCCCGTGCTATCGGCCGCGAAGAGCTCGTAGATCAGCTCCGCATCCAAAGGCCGCGAGTAGAGGCTGATTTCATCGAGCAGGCCTTTGAACGCCTGCGCCCCGGTTCGGTTGGCGCCGATGAACAGATCGTACGTCGTTTGCGCAGCGACGGTGCCGAGATTGGCGATCGAGCGGAGGGAGCCGTTGAGGTAGATTTCGCCGCGGCCGCTGGTGCGATTCCAGGTGAGCACCACGTGGGTAAACGCCGCGTTCGGCAGTCCCCCGGCACTTAACAAATGATCGGTCCCCGCGGTGTCGACGAGGTGGAATTCGACGCTGCCATTGGCGCGCGTACGCACACTCACACCCACGGCGGTGAGGGTGCCGTATTCAAACAGGGTCGCATCGCGCACCCCATCCGGCTTGATCCAAAATTCGAGCGACAAGCCTTCGTCGTCACCCACATCGAGGCTCGGCGCCGCAAAGAGCGAGAGCCGGTCATTGACACCATCGAACTTGTAAGCCCCGCTGACTTTACCCTGATCGTAGTCGGCGCCGTTTTCGAGCTGCGCGATATTGCCACCCACATGGTCGATGCCGTCGGCATTGCCCTGCCACCAGGCGCTCAGGCCAGCGATTTCGCTAATGGTACAGGGCACCGCGACGCGGGCTTCCACCACGTCGGTGGCAGTGAATTCGCCGTCACTCGCGGTGAGCTGGAGCAAGTAAATGCCCGGCGCGCTAAAGCCGACGGTGGCTTGCGGATCAGCGGGATTGCTAAAGGTCACCGTCCCAGGGCCAAAACGTTTGGTCCAGGAAATCTGGACCGGCGTGTTCAGTGGCAGACCGTCGTCACGCACAGAGCCCTTGAGCTTCTTCGTCTCCGTCACTTCCTCCAAAACGAGGTCGCGGCCGCCATCGACCCAGGGTGCCCGATTGAACGGCACGAGGTGAATGGTCACTTCGTCCGTTTGCGTTTCTCCGTTGATGACCGCAGTCAGCCGCAGGACATAGGTGCCATCGAGATTGAATTGCGCTTTCGGCCGCAACGCGTGGACGTCATCGAACGAAACGGTCCCCGGTCCGCTCACGACGGTCCACATGAAGGTCGGCGTGGAAGTGAGCTGATGAGCCGAGCGCAAGACCGCGCCCTTGATCTCCACGGTGTCCGGCCAGTTCGATTCGAGATCCGGCCCGGCCGAGGCCCGCGCCACCAGCGTCGCGGCGGGCATCTGGGCATTCCGCGTCCCCACGGTGAGGTCGTACAACGCAGGGCTTTCGCCGGTGGTCGCCGAAACGATTTTCACGCGGCCGCGCAAATAGCGTCCGCGTCCTTGCACGGTCGGATTTTCGATCGTGAGGGTTTGTTCGGTGCCAAAATTGACGCCGTCGTCGCTCAAGGCCACCACGACCTGCACGTCGCCGTCGTTGGTGATCAGCGTATTCCAGGTGAGCGGCTCCCACGTCGCTTGTGGGATGATGCCGTCGTATTGGAACGTCCACTGCCCGGCGCCTTCGGTGATCTGTTTCGCATTCCCCGCGAAGTCGCCCAGCGTCGCCGAGTTGGCGTTCAGGGATTGGCTGATCAAATCGATCTCACCCAGCGGAGTGACGCCATCGAGCCCCACCGGCCCGCCGAGCGGATTGATCCGGGCGACCAAGCCGCGGTAATCGCTGACCCACACACGGCCTTTGCGATCGACCGACAATTCCGTCGGCAGGGCGATAGGAATCTCGCCGAGGAAAACCCCTTCCGGCGTGAGATGCCCCACCGTGTGGCCGCAGTGCGAATGGGCGACCCAAACGTGATCGTGCTGATCGATGACGAGCCCTTCCGTGCTGCCTCGACCATGGTAGTAGCTGCCCAGCAATTCACCCGTCGGCGAATATTTGTAAACGTAGGCGTGATAGTGAACCGTGACCCAGAAATTCCCCTGGCTGTCGCGGGCCACGTCCCAGGAATTCGCTACGACATTTTCGAAGTGCGGATCGCGCGCGCTGATCGGCCCATGGGTATCCCAGCGCAGGAAGCGTTCGCCGGTCGAGTAAAGAGAGCCGGCGAGGTCGACAAATCCGACCCACCCACCACGGCCCACGTTCGGCTCGCGCCGCAGGATTTCACCGGTCCGGCCATGGATCAGCAACCACGGATCACTCGGGCCCGTGCCGCTCACCCAGATGTTATCATTCGGAGCCACGGCGATGGTGCGCACGCCGCTCAATTCCGTGGTCACGCGCAAAAGGACGAGTTCGTCCGCCGCGCCGGCGCCGTTGTCATCGAAAGCACCCGTCCACGGGAGCACTTCACCCATGCCGGTCGAGGTATCGAGGCGGCCGTTGTGATTGCGGTCCACCCAGCGACCCGTATCGGCTTGAGTGATCTTCACAATGCCGCCACCGCGATAGTCGCCGATCCAGGCATCACCACGGGAATCGATCGCGATGCGCGAGGGGAAATTCCCGGTCGTATTTTGCGGCGCAGTCGCATATTCGGCGAGCACGCGGCCCGTCTCGGGATCGAGCCGGCAGACCGTGCCGGCGGAGGATTTCGGCACCCAGAGCGAATCGAACTTCGTGAGGTCCGTGGTGACCTGAAGCTGATCGGCCGGATCGGTCGACATGCCAATCAGACCGCCCTCCTCGAAGTCGCTCGTGGTCGTAAAAGTGCGGCTGCGCGGATCTGCCCCCACCACGATGGAGACCGTGGCCACGGCGCTCGTCGCGGTGCCGTCGCTCACTTTGAATTTGAACGTATCCGCGCCGAAATAACCCGCGATCGGCGTGTAGCGGCGATTGGCCCCAGTGCCGCTCAGCGTGCCATGCTGGGGATTTGCGGTGATCGTGTAAGTGAGCGGATCGCCGTCGATATCCTCGGCCACGAGCGTGATGTCGGCCGCGACGTTTTCCCCCGTCTGGACACTCTGGTTCTGCGCGACCGGGGCGTCATTGATCGGCCGCACCACCAGCGTGACGGTGGCAGGCTCGGAATCGAATTCTCCATCATTGACCCGGAAGACCAGCGTGTCGGTCGCGGCGAAGTTGGCCGCCGGGGTGTAGGTCAAATTGGGCGCCGTCCCACTTAGCGTGCCGTGCTGCGGAGTCGAAACGAGCGTGAAACTCAACCCATCGTTTTCAGCATCGTGCGCGGTCAGCACGAAATTCACCGAGCCATCTTCGTCGACCTCGACCGTCTGCGGATTGGCCGCCGGCGGATCGTTGACCGCGACGACCGTCACGGTGACTTCGACCGGAGCGGAATTGAGTTCGCCATCATACGCCCGGTAGGTGAATCGATCGGTGCCGCTGAAATTCGGTTCGGGCGAATAGTAGAAATCCGGCGTGCTGCCGATGATCTGACCGTGAGCGGGGGCCTCCACGATCGAAAAGGTCAGGGGCGAATTTTCCGGATCGCTGCCTTCGGGCAAAAGCGCGGCGATGGTGTCCTCCAGCAACGAGAGGCTGCGCGGGACCGCAGATGGCGCGTCATTCACCGGGGTGACGTCGACAGTGACGGTTGCTTCGGTGATCCCACCGTGCCCGTCGCTCACCCGGACGCGGAATTCGTCCGGCCCGGAGTAGTCGGCCGTGGGCCGGTAACGCAGCGTCGGGAACGGCAGCACCACCACCCCGTGCGTCGGTGCGGCAGCTACCGTGTAGGTTAGCGAATCGCCGTCGACATCCGTAGCGGCAAAGGTGACCGGGACTTCGCCATCCTCGGCGACGGTGATGGATTGATTGCCCAAGACCGGCGCGTCGTTGACCGGCGTCACAGCAATTGTGATCACGGCCTCCGAAGACGCTCCCGCCGCGTCGAGGGCGCGGAAGCGGAAAGTATCCGTGCCGTTAAAGTCCGCCGCGGGCGTGTAGGTCAGCGCAGGAGCCGTTCCGCTCAACGTGCCATGCGCAGGGCCAGCGCTGATCTCGAACAGCAACGGCTCTTCGTCCACGTCTGAGCCCGTAAGCGTGATCGCAACCGAAGTATCCTCGGCCACCGTAGCCGGCGCCGCTTGGGCCACGGGAGCATCATTCACCGGAGTCACCGTCAGGGTCACCGCTGCCGGACTGCTCCACACGGTACCGTCGAAGACGCGGAAAGTGAACGTGTCGCCAGCGTGGAAATCCGGTGCGGGCGTGTAAGTCACGCTCGGTGCGGTGCCACTCAGAGCACCATGCGCAGGACCCGCGACGATTTCAAAAGTCAGTGCATCTCCGTCCACATCGCTGCCCGCCAGCGTCAGCGACTTCGGCGTGTCTTCGGCGGTTTCCGCCGCAAAGGATTGCGCAACGGGAGCATCATTGACCGGGGTAACGGTGAACACGACGACCGCTTCCGAATGGCTGCCTGCGGCATCGGTCACGCGGAATTGAAGGCTGTCCTGATCGTGAAAATCCGCGACCGGGGCGTAGGTCAAATTGGGCGCGGTGCCACTCAAGACACCGTGCGTCGGGCCGGCGATGACTTCGAACTGCAGCGACTCGCCATCGACGTCGGTCGCGGTCAGGACGAAATTCAACGGCGTGTCTTCCGCCGTAACGAGGTTTTGCCCCTGGGCGACCGGTGCGTCGTTCATTGGCCCCACATGCAGGGTGACGACCGCCGGAGCGCTCCACACCGTGCCGTCGAAAACGCGGAACGTGAATTCGTCAGCATCGGCGAAATCAGCCGCGGGCACATAGGTCACGTGCGGCAGACCTTCCGGCGCGATATTCAGGACCCCGTGCGTCGGCCCCGCGACGATTTCGTAGGCTAGGGCATCGCCATCCACATCGGCGCCGAGCAGGACGAAATCCACGGCGGTGTCCTCCACCGTCGCCACCGTCTGAACCAGCGCCGTAGGAGGATCGTTGATAGGACGCACGACCAACGTCACGGCGGCGGGCGTCGACTCCACCACGCTGTCACTCGCCGCAAAAGTAAACGAATCCGCCCCGCTGAAGTTTTCGTAGGGCGTGTAAACCACGTTCGGAGCAATGCCGCTCAGCACACCGTGCTGCGGCTCTTCGACAACCCGATAAGCCAGCGCGTCGCCATCCACGTCGTTCGCCGCGAGTTGCAAGGTGAGCGGAGTGTCTTCGTTCGTCTGCTGCGCTTGCGCGACCGCCACGGGCGCGTCGTTCCTCGGGTGCACCGTGATCTGCACCAGCGCCGCCGCGGACGTGTTACCCCCGTCGTTGGCCGTGTAGCTGAATTGATCTGCGCCGAAGAAATCCGGCAGCGGAGTGTAGGCGAGATGGGGAGCCAAACCGCTCAAGGCGCCGTGGGCTGGGCCTGTCTCCACCGAGAAGGTCAACACGTCGCCATCGGCATCACTCCCGCTCAACGTAATCGAGCCCACCTGGTCTTCATTGACCTCCAGGGTGAGCGGCACGGCGACGGGAGCATCCGGCACCGTCCCAATGTGAATCAGCACGGTAGCTGGCGTAGAATCGAGTTCACCATCCCGCACGCGGAAGGTGAAGGAATCGTCGCCGTGGTAGTTCGCCGTGGGCGTGTAGGTGCGATTCGGCGCGGCACCACTCAGGCTGCCGTGCGCTGGGCCGGTGACGACGCTGTAAGTCAGCGCGCTGCCCTCGATATCCGTCCCTGCGAGAACGATCGCCACCTGGCTATCCTCCGTCATGCTCACGATCTGCGGCTGCGCCGTCGGCGCGTCATTGATCGGGCGGACGGTGATCCCAACCGCCGCAGGAGCGGACGTCGCCGCGCCATCGCTCACGGTGAAGGCAAAGCTATCCGAGCCGTTGTAGTTTGCGGCCGGAGTAAAAACCACACTCGGTGCGGCTCCGCTCAGGGTTCCGTGGGAGGGCGGAGTCGTGATCGTGTAAGTGAGCGAACCATTGTCCGGATCCACACCCAGCAAGGTGATCGGCAGCGCCGTATCTTCGTCGCCGGTCACCGACTGGCCGTTCGCCACGGGCGGCTGATTGCCCCCGCCGGATTGGCGCAGCCAAATACGGAGTAGACCGCCTCCGTTGACGGTGAGTCGATCGCATTCAATGCCACCGCTCAACTCGGAATTGCCATTCACGATCACCGTGCCGTTCGGCGCAAAGACATAGCCGTAAAAGGCGCTGCCGCCGTTCAGCGTCAGTCCACCGGAAGCGATCCGCATTTCCAGCCAACCCGGATTTCCATAGGTGCCGGCCTGGCCATTGTGGGTCAGGCCATTGGCCAGTGTAATCACCACCGGGCTGACCACATTGATGCGGGCCTGGCCATTGAGCGTCAGCCGTTGGAACCGATATTCAATCGGCTGGGTCGAGCCCGCTACACCAAGGGTAAAACCCGATCCCCCATTCGCAGTAAAGTCGCCGTAAGTTCCCGCCGGGACTACGTATTGGCCGACATTGCCGTTCAGGTTTAGATTTCGCAATGTAGCCCAAGCGCCCACGCTTTGGCCGGCAGAATTAATGTTTACCGAGCGGCTACCGCTGGGTGCGGGCGGCGCACTTACCGAAGAGAGCGCAACCGCATTGGTTCGCGTCCGCAAATGGCCCAGCCGTGCATTGCCATTCAGGGTAACTTCGTACCCCGAAGGAGAGGCGCTCCCTGTCCCAATGATCGTCCCCCCGAAGTTAGGGTGGCCGTTGAGCCGCACCGTCGGTGTGCCGGGCACAGCCAGATTTTCGGTGACGATCGCGCCGCCGTTCAAGATCACGCTCTCTCCCTGCATCTGCTGGACCGTGCCTTCGACGGTGCCATTGACGCTGGGGGCGTGCCGCACCAATGCAGTACCAGTGGTCTGCGCCAGAGCGCTCGACCCGAGCCATGCCAGGATGTGGGCAGCAACAACCGCTCGAAGGGACATCTTCATACCAGAATTAGAGGAGGAGGTGGATTCAAACCCGGCCGACCATGGGCATGCCGCCGGAAGACAGGCGCGGCATTAACGAATTCACCACACTGCTGGCTAGAACAATCTTCCTAACTTCGGTGAATTTTCGCGGCGCCCTCTGTTACACAAACGCAACACCCGTCATTATTCGTAACAAGGCCATCAGCGAAGCCGATGCTTTTGCGACACAACCCCTTCAAAACGCCTCTTTACTTAACACAGTTAATCTTAACCCCATCCGCAAATTAATAACAATACATACTATTTATCCACCCCGCTGCCCCTCCAACTCACTCCGGCCGCATTTTCCGACCTCGAACCGCAGGAACCGCACTCCTTCACTTTTCGATCTCCGTGGCTGATGCGGTTGCCCGCATCAGCCACGGATTTGTCGAAATCAGTTACAAACCGGCGATGATCGAGTTGAAGGTCGCGCTGGGGCGCATCGCCGCGGAAGCCTTGGCGGTATCCGGGCGGAAGTAGCCGCCGACTTCCACCGGCTTGCCCTGCACGGCGAGCAGTTCCTCGACGATCCTGCCTTCGTTCGCGGTGAGCTGTTCGGCGATCGGGGTGAAGATGCCCTTCAGCTCGGCATCTTTGTCCTGCGCGGCGAGGGCCTGGGCCCAGTACAGCGCGAGGTAGAAGTGCGAACCGCGGTTGTCGATGCTGCCGAGTTTCCGGCCAGGCGACTTGTCGGTTTCGAGGAATTTGCCCGTGGCGGCATCGAGCGTATCGGCGAGCACCTTGGCCTTCGCGACCTTGAAGGTATCGGCGATGTGCTCGAACGACGGCACGAGGGCGAAGAATTCGCCGAGGCTGTCCCAGCGGAGATAATTCTCCTCGAGGAACTGCTGCACGTGCTTCGGCGCGGAACCGCCGGCACCGGTTTCGAAGAGGCCGCCGCCATTCATCAGCGGGACGATGGAAAGCATCTTCGCGCTGGTGCCGACTTCGAGGATCGGGAAGAGGTCGGTATTGTAGTCGCGCAGCACATTGCCGGTGACCGAGATGGTGTCGAGGCCCTGCACGATCCGCTCCAGGGAGAAGGTGCAGGCCGCGGCGGGGGCGAGGATGCGGATATCGAGGCCGTTCGTGTCGTGATCGGCGAGGTACTTCTGCACCTTGGCGATGATCTGCGCGTCGTGGGCGCGGTTTTCATCGAGCCAGAAGACGGCGGGTGAACCGCTGGCGCGGGCGCGGTTGACCGCGAGTTTCACCCAATCCTGCACCGGCAGGTCTTTCGTCTGGCAGGCGCGCCAGATATCGCCCTGCTCGACGGCGTGCTCGAAAAGCACAGCGCCGCTGGCGTCGGTCACGCGCACGGTGCCGTCCGCCGGGATCTCGAAAGTCTTGTTGTGCGAACCGTATTCTTCCGCCGCCTGGGCCATGAGGCCGACGTTCGGTACGCTGCCCATGGTCTTGGGATCAAGCGCGCCGTTCTTTTTGCAGAAATCGAGCACGGCTTGATACACGCCGGCGTAGCTACTGTCGGGGATCACCGCCAGGGTGTCGCCGGTTTTGCCCGCGGCGTCCCACACCTTGCCACCTGCGCGAATCATCGCCGGCATGGAAGCGTCCACGATCACGTCGCTCGGCACGTGGAGATTGGTGATGCCCTTGTCGGAATTCACCATCGAGAGACCGGGGCCCGCGGCATAGGCGGCCTGGATATCGGCTTCGATCTCCGCCTTCTTGTCGGCGGGCAGTTTCTCGAGTTTCGCGATGAGATCGCCAAAGCCGTTGTTAAAATCGACGCCTAGTTCCGCCAGCGTAGCGGCATGTTTGGCGATGAAGTCTTTGAAGAACACCTCTACCGCATGGCCGAAGATGATCGGGTCGGAGACCTTCATCATGGTCGCCTTCAGGTGGAGCGAGAAAAGCACGCCATCAGCCTTGGCCTTGGCGATCTGTTCGCCGAGGAAAGCGACCAGCGCTTTCTTGCTCAGGAAAGTGCCGTCGAGGATTTCGCCGGCTTTGAGCGGGGTCTTTTCCTTGAGCACTTTGCTCGTGCCGTCCTGGCCGATGAATTCGATCTTCACGTCGGTCGCCGCCGGGACGGTCACCGATTTTTCGTTCGAGAAGAAGTCGCCCTTCCCACCCATGGTGCCCACGCTGGTCTTCGAGTCCGAGGACCAGGCGCCCATCGAGTGCGGGTGCGCCTTGGCGTAGTCCTTCACCGCCTTCGGGGCGCGGCGGTCGGAGTTGCCTTCGCGGAGCACCGGGTTCACCGCGCTACCCTTCACTTTGTCATAGCGGGCACGGGCGTCCTTTTCGGCGTCGGTGGTGGGTGTTTCGGGATAATTCGGCAGCGGATACCCACCGGCCTGCAATTCCGCGATGGCCGCTTTCAGCTGCGGAACGGAGGCGCTGATGTTCGGCAGCTTGATGATATTGGCCTCCGGCTTCAGCGTGAGCGCGCCGAGTTCGCTGAGGTAATCACCCACCCGCTGGGCTTCGCTTAGCAGCTCCGGAAACTGGGCTAAAATTCGACCAGACAACGAGATATCGCGCGTTTCGACCGCGATTCCTGCGTGTTTGGTAAAGGCCTGCACGATGGGCAGGAGTGAGTAGGTGGCGAGTGCAGGCGCTTCGTCCGTCTGCGTGTAGATGATGGTAGGTGCAGCAGCCATGAGAAAGGAAATGCGGGGGAGTGAAGCAAACGCGCCGGGGGAGGTCTAGGACAAGCTTGGGAAGGCATCGCCCCCGCTGGTTGACAAATTTTTTATCTTTCGCGGGCGCCTCCTTGCTTTCCCTGAAACGGGGCCCTAGTTTGCCCGTCCTTTCATGTCCCAAGAACAAGCCATTGAAGCCGCGCGCAACCGCATCCAGCGGCTGGTTGAAGAGATCGCGGCCCTCGCCAAACGCGAACTTCCCACCGAGCAGTTTCTTCCGGAGTTCATCGGCCGTGTGGTCAAGGCCACCGACGCCCGCGGGGGCGCGGTCTGGCTGGTGGGCCAGCGCAATGCGGAGGGCAAAGCCGAATTCCAGCTCGCGGCCCAAGTGGAATTCGAGTCGTCCGGTTTCCAGGGCGATGAAGTGCAGCGCGCCCTGATCCTGCGCGCGCTGACCGAGTGCGTGAACGGAAAAAAGCCGGTGGCCATGCAGCCGATGCAACAGCAGCAGCAGGCGCCCGGCTCGCTGGAATCGCAGCTCGCCCAGCTCCGCGGCGAAGAGCAGCCCCAGGGCCCGCAAAACCGCACGCCCTTTCCCTTTCTCTACGTCCCGCTGCCCTTGAAGGATCAGGTGCTCGGCGTGATCCAAGTGTGGCTGCAACCGTACGTCACGGCAGAAAACTACCGCGAATTCGCCACCTTCCTCGGCCAGCTGGCGAGCTACGTTGAGGCGCATTTCCAATCCCGCCGGCTCGGCTCGTTGGTGGTGGAAACCCAGCGGCTCCAGCACTTGCTCAAGTACACCGGCGATCTCGCCGGGACGCTGGATCCGACCGAAGTCGCCCGCCTGGCGACGAACTACGGCCGCGACCTGATCGGCTGCGAACGCTGCTCGGTCCTCTGGAAGGAGGGCCACTCCTGGCGGGTGCTCTCGATTTCGGGGCAGGAAATCGTGGAGAAAAAGAGCACCATGGTCAAAGCGCTGGCCGCCTTTGTGGACGCCCACGTGAAGCCGGAAACGATCACCCTTTCCAAGAAGGACCTGCTCGCCGGCCACGCCGCCAGCACCACCCCCCCGGCCTCCGAACCTGCGGAAGGGGAAACCCCAGCCTCGACGGAGGCAGCGCCTGCTCCCGCGCCCCACCGGCCCAGCACGGACGAAGTCGATCTCGCCTATTTCGAGGTTTCGCATGTCACGAGCGCAGCCATCACGCCACTGCTCGATGACGAGAAACAAATCATCGGCGCCTACTTTGCCGAAAGCACGAGTGAAGGCTTTTTTGAAGGCGCCGGAGGGAACAAGGATCAAGCGGTGGCCGTCCGCATCACCGACTGGCTCGCCACGCACACTGGCAAACAGCTCCGCGCGGCGCAGGACTACCATTCGCTGCCCTTCCTCCCGGTGACCAAACGCATGCGCGCCACCCGGGTCGCGCTCACCGGCAACAAACGCCGCCGCAATCTCATGCGCCTCGCCATATGGGGCGGTATCGCCGCAGCGATCCTGCTCTATCCGAAGCAGGATGCAGTGGAGGGCAATTGCGTGCTCATGCCCGAGCTGCACAATGCCGTCGTCGCCGAAGTGCCCGGCCGGGTGGAAAAGATCCTCGTGCAGGAAGGTTCGCGCATCGCCAAAGGCGAACCGGTCGCCGTGCTCGACACCCGCCGCCTGGAAACCGAACTGGAAGGCGCCCGGAAAGAAACCGCCCGCCTCGAAGCAGAAGGCGAGCGTTATCGCGGTGCGGGGGACGAAGCCAGCGCCCAGGTGGCCAGCCTGCAAGCCGCCGCCGCCCGGGAAAACGCCAAGCGCCTCGAAGGCGATATCGCGGCCGGCACCCTGCGCAGCCCGATCAATGGCGTGATCTTGACCAAGGACGTGGAAAAACACGTCGGCGAATTCATCCAGGTCGGCACCGTCGTGGCGGAGGTCGCCGCGCTCGAAGACTGGAACCTGAAGATGGACGTCAACCAGCGGGACATCGGCAAGCTCGAGGAAAAGCTCGGAGGAAAAGCGCTGCCGGTCACCTACATCCTCTACAGCCAGACGGCGCACACGCTCGCCGCGCAGCTCACCAGTACCCGCCAGATCAGCGCCGCAGCGGAAGCCCGGGAAAACGAACACGTTTTTGTCGTCACGCTGGAAAAGGTCGCGGTCCCACAGGAAATCCAGACTTCGCTCCGCCCCGGCCTCACCGGGAAAGCCAAGGTGGATCTGGGCCGGCGCCCGCTCGGCCTGCTGTGGGTGAGCCGGGTGTGGAAGTGGGTCCAGATGCGTCTGATTGGATAAGGACTGACCGAACGACTGTCCGGCGATGTCCCCCTTTCAAATCGCGGCCCTGTTTTTCATCGTCGCGCTGCCCGCCCTGACTTGGTGGTGGGACAGCCAGCCCCATCGCCGTGCTCTCGTGCGTACAGCCGAACGCGGCCTCGCTTTGGCGCTGATTTTCACGGACCTTGGCATCCTCGGTGCGAAGATGTACGATGGGACTTTCACCCTGGCGGAAGCCCTGCCCATGCACCTCTGCGACTGGGCGCTTTTTGCCATTTGCGCCTCGCTCTGGTGGCGCTGGAAAGCCGGCTTCGAAGTCGCCTACTTCTGGGGACTCGCCGGGACCTTCCAAGCCATCCTCACTCCGGCGATCGCCGCCGATCTGCATTGGCTGCGCAAAGCCGGCTTCTTTTTCGTCCACGCGGGCATCGTTGCGGGCGTCGTGCACCTCATGGCGACCGCCCGTTTCCGCCCGGTCTGGCCTCGCTCCCTCGTCCTCACCGTGGTGGCCTCGGAAATCTACCTCGCTTGTGCTCTGCTGGTGAACGCCAGCACGGGCGGCAACTACGGTTTCCTCAGCCACAAGCCGCCCACGCGCTCGATGCTCGATCTCTTTTCGAACACCCCGTGGCTCTACACGCTGCAGCTCAATCTGACCGCGTTCGTTTTCTTCGCCGTGCTCTACGCGCCCTGGGCCATCCTCGATCTCCAGCGGCCCAGACCCGCCCCGGAGGTGTAGTTTCCCAGCTTACGTGACAGCCCGAAATCCGCGAATTTCGTCTGGATGAATCTCGCCGAGATCAAAGCTGAACTGCCGTAGCTCACACCGGCTGAGCGGGCCGAGCTACGCCGAGCCTTGATCGAATATCAGCAGGTGGACGATCCCGACTACTGGACCGAAGCCGATCTTCGGGTCAGCGAGATGGAAAGTGGAGTGAACGTGGTCACTAAAGAGGAGATGCACGCCCGCCTGAGAGCCGCAGGCCGCAACCTGTAGACACGCTGATCAGCCCTACCCGATCCCCAGCCGCTCTTTCCACTCCTCGGCCTTGAAGCCGACGGTGCCTTTGCCCTGCCCGAGGACAAAAGGGCGTTTCACCAGATTGCCGCGGCCGGCGAGGAGTTCGAGAGCTTCGGCTTCCGACATCTGCGGAAGGCTATCCTTCAGGTTCAGGGCTTTGTAGTCCTGGCCGGAGGTATTGAAGAGCTTGCGCAAATCGCCGCCGACATAACCCAGCATGGCTTTCAACTCGGCCACGGTGGGCGGTTGATCACGGATGGGCAGCACTTCGGCCTCCACACCCTGCTCGGCGAGAAACTTGAGCGCTTTCCGGCAGGTGTCGCAGCCGGAGTAGGCGTAGACGCGCAGCTTTTTCATCGCTGCAGCAGACCCAGATTGCGGACGATCTCTACGGTCGAGCGCGGCTTGTTCAGCGTGTAGAAATGCAGGCCGGTCACGCCGAATTTCAGCAACTCCTCACTCTGACGCGTGGCGTATTCGATCCCGAAATCAGCCACCGCCGCATCGTCGTCCCCAAGGGTGTCGAGCTTGGCGAGAAAAGCTTCCGGCAACCGCGCCCCGCACATCTCGGTGAATTTCTTGGTCTGCCCGTGCGCGAGCACCGGCAGGATGCCCGGAATGATCGGCACCGTGACATCGAGTTTTTCCCGGAGATGATCGTGAAACCGATAGAAATCCTCGTTGTCGAAAAAGAGCTGGGTGATGATGAAATCCGCTCCCGCCGCGACTTTCTCCGCGAGAAATTCCCAGTCGGCGATTTTCCCGGCCGTCTGCGCGATGTGCCCTTCGGGGAAGCCGGCTGTGCCGATGGAAAAGCCGCCGAGCGAGCGCAGGAAGGCGACGAGTTCCTTGGAATAGGTAAAGCCTCCCTCGACCGGCACCCACTCGCTCGTGCCACTGGGCGGATCGCCGCGGAGCGCGAGCAGATTACGAATGCCGCGCGAGCGCGCCTCTTCCACCACTTCGCGCAATTCCTCCTGCGTGGAATTCACGCAGGTGAGGTGCATCATCGCCGTGAGGCTGAAATCGCGCTGGATGCGATCCACGATGCCGATGGTCTTTTCCCGGGTCGAACCTCCGGCGCCATAGGTCACCGAGCAATAGTCCGGCTGGATGGCGAGCAGAGCAGGAATGGTTCGGGCAAAAAGCGCCGCTTCACCTTCCGCCGTCTTGGGCGGAAAGAATTCGAAGGAGAGCGCCGGCCGGCCGCTCGCGCGGCTGGCCTCGTGGATATCGCGAATCAATTTCATCAAGGGAGCGCGCAGTGTGCGCAGACCCGGCGCCACGGCAAGCGTGCTGTCACGGTTTTCCGGTGACGTTTTGGAGCAGAAAGGCGGAAACCTCGGGCGCCCATTCCGCTCCATGGATGTCCGGATCGTTGTGTTGCGCCTCCGGAAAACGCCGGCACCGCTTCGGTTCGCGCAAGGCGGCGAACAATTCCTCTCCCTGCTTCGCCCCCACCACCTCGTCGGCCTCCGCGATCAAAACTGCCACCGGCCCATGGAAACCCGCGAGAGCCTGCCGATTGTCCCACCGGTCGCGCACGATGAACCAGGCTGGCAGGATCGGGAATTTCTCCTGCGCCACCTCGGCCAGCCGAGCAAAAGGCGTGACCAGGATCACGCCCGCGATCCGATTCGCCGGGTCGCCGGCCAATTCCGCGGCCACCCCGCTGCCAAGCGATTCACCCAGCAGAAAAAGTGGGCGGGAATCGAGAGCCTGCAATTTCGCCACTGCCTGCCGGCCCGCCTCGCGAAAGGCTTCCCGGCCCGGGCTGCCGGGGCGCGCTCCATAGCCGGGGTATTCAGCCAGCCACACCTCCCATTTTCCGCCGTCCTCCAACGCTTCGAAGCTCCGCAGGTAGTCCTCCCGAAAAACGGCGTTGCCCGCATTACCGTGGAAGACGAGCAGCTTGTGAGCGGCGCGTTTGGATGATTGCCCTGCCCGTTTCCAGCCGATGATCGTCCCGGCCTCATCACGCCACGCTTCGAGCCCGATCTGGGCCGCCATCGCGACGATTTCCGGTTCCGCCTGGCGGGTGGGGAAAAAGAGCAGCTTTCGCTGGAAGATCACCACCGCCAGTACGAACAGCAAATAGGCGCTGAGGATCAGGCTCACAATGCGGCGCAGCCGGGCCATGCTGCTGACTTTAGCCCTTTACAGCACCCGCTGCTCGCCGGTCTTTTCGGCGTTCAACGCATCGAGCGTCGTGCGCACCTGGGTGAGCAGTTTTTGCTGGGTGTACGGCTTCGGAATAAAGCCGCGCAGCCCACGCGAAAGCATCCCGCGCAGGCGATCCTGCTCGGCAAAGCCGCTGGAAAGCACCACCGGCACCTTGGGATTGATCTGGAGCAGCTCGTTGAAGACGTCCGCGCCATCCATCACCGGCATGGTGAAGTCGAGGATCACCAGCGCGATCTGCTCCTTGAGCCGACGGTAGAAGTCGATCGCCTCGAAGCCGTCCTTCGCGATGATCACCCGATAGCCTTCGTCCGCGAGGACTCGCTGGGCCAGTACCGTGACGAAGTCCTCGTCGTCGACGATCATCAGTAATTCCCGCGCTCCCTGGGGATTGTAGATCTTGATGTCAGGAGGGATGACCGCTTTCCCAACCGCAGCCGCCGGAACTGCTTGCGGTGCAGGTGCCGGAACAGAAATCGGTGTTTCGGCGGCGTACCCACCCACCCGGTCGACCATCATCCGGGTCACTTTGGTCGCCCGCTCCACGGCGGAGTGGAGCATCCCGAAGTATTTGTCGGTCTCGCTCGTGGTATCGCAGAGCGATTCCAGCATCTGACTCGACTCCGAAATGACCTGGAGAAGATTATTCAGCTCGTTCGCGGTCGATTTGACCCAGCGAATCTCTTCGTTGTCGAGCATATCCCCCCGCCTTTCTGTGCTATGCGTTTTCGTCGCGGCACGCCCACCACACGCACCCCAGGAAGGCGGCGACGACAAAGATAAACATCCCAAAACTCAACATAGGGTACCGTAGTGCCGCAGGATACACCATGGGGTCAATTGCTTTCCACCTCAGGAGGCGATTTCGACCCCAAAAAAGTCCCGGAAGACCTCCCGGTAAACCTCGCGCTTCATCTCGGGCAGCCAGGCGATGGAAAACTCCGCCGGGGCAATCCAACGCCAGGCCCGGAATTCCGGGTGCGCCGTGGCAACATTGATCCGCTCATCCGGCCCGTGAAATTCAGCGAGGAAATACCACTGTTCCTTGCCTTGGTGCCCTCGTTTGATCACGCCCTCCGGGAAAAGGTAGTAGTACGGCCCCTTTTTGGTGCCCATCTGGTAATCCTGGGGCAACACCCCGATTTCCTCCCATAGCTCCCGCTGGATGGCGACTTCGGCGGTTTCGCCGGGATCGATCCCGCCTTGGGGAAATTGCCAGGCTCCGGACACCGAAACCCGTTCGGCGATCAGGATTTGTCCCGCGGGATTGCGGAGAATCGCCGCGACATTCGGCTGATATTTCATTCCACTCACCGGATGTTTGGTCGTCATCGTTGGTCAATCGTTGCCGTTCTCGCCCTCCTGGCCGTGCTCGTCCTGCTCGGACGCTGGCAGCCGGCGCGACAGGTTCGCGCGCATACCGAAAGCCAGCTCGCCGCCGTCGAGAAGAAGGACTGGAAGCGGCTGGAAAAACTCATCGCCGATGACTACTCCGACCCGTGGGGGCAGGACAAGACTGTCGTGCAGCAGCGGCTCAAGGAAGTCTTCGCGCAATTCTTTGTCACCGAGATCAAAGCAGGGGAGATCGCCGTGGAGGAAACCGATGGCCAGGGGATCGCAAAATCCCGGATCACCCTCGTGGGCCGGGGCACCCCGATCGCCGAAATGGCCATCCAGCGCGCCAGCACCTTGAGCGAACCCTTCACCTTCACCTGGCGCCAGCAATCGTGGAAGCCGTGGGATTGGGCGCTCACCCGCGTGGAGCAGCCAGAGCTCAAGCTGGAGGCCTGGTAGGTTTGCCGCCTTTGGCGGGGAAGGTTTTCGAGGCGGCTCCAGGAAGAGCCGCCTACTTTCGCTGCGCGGCTACACCGTCTTTCCACTCGCCTGCATCACCGTCTCCTGCACGATGAGGTCGTGCTCTGGCGTGAATTCGAACGGCTTTTCGCCCCGGATCACCTTGGCCAGATCGGCGAGATCGCCATCGTAGCGGCCCGTCATGGGCGGGAATTTGATATCCTGATACCCGCGCTTGTACTTCCCGTATGGCGCTTCGAGCGCGAGCTTCGCAGCGGGGGCTTCGAGGGGATGAATGTCGTAGGTTCCTTTGGTCCCGCACATCACGAATTGCCGGCGCGAGCCACCTTCGACCTCCGCGAGCGAGCTGCGCACCGTCACCGTCGCTTTCGGGTACTCGAACACGGCCAGCTGATTATCGAGGAACCCGTCACCTGAGACTGCGCGGTTATACGGCGTCACCTTGTCCGGGCGGCCCAGGACGGTGATCACGGCATCGATGACGTGGCAGCCGAGCTCGAACATGATGCCCCCGCGGTAAGGCAGCAACGCGCTGCGGCTGCCCGCGGCCATCTTTTTACTCATCACCGCATCGACTTCAAAAATGTCGCCGAGCGCGCCTTCGCGGAGCAGCTGAAAGCCGAGCAAAAACGCCGGGTTATAGCGGAACATGTAGCCCATCTGGATGACGAGCTTTCGCTTCGTCGCCTCAGACAGGAGCTGACGATAAGCGGCCAGATCCTCTCCGGCCGGCTTGTCGAGATGCAGGTGTTTGCCCGCCGCGATACAGCGGCCCGCGGTCGCGAGCAGATCTTTCACGTCGGTTTCCACGGCCACGGCCTGGAGGCCCGGCGTATTCAGCAGTTCCTCCTCCGTCATCCACTTCAGCCCCTCGTAGGGCGCGCTCTTTTCCGCGCGGGCGCGGCGGCCGGCATCCGGCTCGACGATGCCCACCACTTCCCAGTCGGCGGATTTGCGCAGGCCTTCCATTTTCCCGCTCGCGTGGGCGTGGCCGGTTCCGATCTGCCCGACTTTGATTTTCGACGGTGCGGTTTGGGCTCGGGTAATCACAGGCATCGCAGCCAGGCCGGCGGCGGTAGCGTGGAGAAAATGGCGGCGGGAGGAATTCATGGCGTCGTGGGGTGGAGGATGCGGAGAAAGAAAGTCTGCGGGCTCGTCATTCTTAGCCGGGCGATGCAAGGCAGGGCCAAGACATTCCCAGCCCGGAGGTTCATCCACACACCACCTCTGCGCCCATTCCATCTCCCTACCCCATGACGCTCCGTTCCCGCTCCGCGTTCCTCTTCACCCTGCTCGCCGCCACACTCGCCCAGAGCCCCGCGGAATCGGGCCCCATCGCCGCCCTCCAGCCTTTTGTGGACAGCCACAGTCTCGCAGGTGCGGTCACCGCGGTGGCGAACAAGGATCAGGTGCTCAGTCTGGAAACGATCGGGTACGCCGACGTCGCAGCGAAAAAGGCGATGCCGCAGGACGCGCTGTTCTGGATCGCCTCCATGACCAAACCCATCACCGGCACCGCGCTGATGATGTTGGTCGATGAGGGCAAAGTGAACGTCGAAGACCCGGTGGAGAAGTACCTGCCGGAGTTCAAAAACATCTGGCTCACCGGGGAAGAGGACAAGGATCACGTGCTCCTGCGCCGCCCGAGTCACCCGATCAAGGTCCGCGAAATCCTCAGCCACACCAGCGGACTGCAATTCAAGTCCGGCATCGAACAACCCACGCTCGACCAGGTGCCGCTGCGCGTCGCGGTGCTCAGCCATACGTTGATGCCGCTGCAGTTCGATCCCAGCTCGCAGTACAAATACAGCAACGCGGGCATCAACACCGCCGGCCGCATCATCGAAGTCGTCAGCGGTCAGCGCTACGAAGACTTCCTGCAAAAGCGCATCCTCGATCCGCTTGGCATGAAGGACACCACCTTCTGGCCGAACGACGAGCAGCTCACCCGGCTGGCCAAGTCCTATAAACCGAACGCGGCCAAGAACGATCTCGAAGAAACCCAGATCAGCCAGCTCACCTACCCGCTCAACGATCGCAGCCGGCAGCCGATGCCCGGGGGCGGACTTTTCTCCACCGCGAGCGATGTCGTGAAATTCTGCCAGTTCATCTACCGCGGCGGCACGGTGGGCGGCCAGCGCTTGATTTCCGAGGCGGCCATCCAGCAAATGACCAGCCGCCAGACCCCCGCCGGGCTGAAGGATAGCTACGGCTTTGGCTGGGCGGTCGGACCGGAAAATTACGGCCACGGCGGCGCTTACGCCACGAACATGTCGATCGAATTCAAGCGCGGGGTGATCACTGTTTTCATGGTCCAGCACGCTGGGTTCCCGGGCAAGGGCAAGGACAGCGGCCAGGCTTTCCGCAAAGCGGCGCTGGAAAAGTTTGGCAGCAAATAGTTGCCGCGCCGCGCATCTATTTCTATCCCTCGCACTGGAAATCGACCGTCATTCATCCAGCATTCAGTCCGTATGAAGTTCCTCTCCCTCCTCCTGGCCAGCGCGAGCCTCGCCCTGGCTGAAGAAGTCCCTTTCTACATCGGCAGCACGGGCAAACCCGTGGAAACTCAAGGGATCTATCGCTTCACCCTGGATCTGGAAACCGGCAAGCTCGGTACGCCGCAACTCGCGGCCGCGGCGCGTTCGGCGAGCTTTCTGGCGCTCCACCCGAGCGGCGAGGTGCTTTATACGACCGCGGAAGGTTCACCCGGATCCGTGGCGGCATACACGATCGGGGAAACGGGCGCGCTCACGCTGATCAATCAGCAATCCTCCGGTGGCAATGGCCCCACCCACATCAGCGTCGATGGGCCGGGGACGCATCTCTTTGTGGCGAACTACGGCGGAGGCAGCATCGCCTGCCTGCCCATCAAGGAGGACGGTTCGCTCGTGGCGGCCACCGCCTTCATCCAGCACACCGGATCGAGTGTAAATCCCGATCGCCAGAAGGAGCCGCACGCCCACGGCATCTACCTCGATGCGTCGGACAAATTCGTCTACGTGCCGGACCTCGGGATCGACAAGGTGCTGATCTATCGCCTCGACGCGGACAAAGGCACGCTCAGCCCGGCCGACCCGGCAGCAGCGAATATCGAACCCGGCAGCGGCCCGCGCCACCTCGCCTTTCACCCGGATGGAGGCTATGCCTACCTGATCAACGAAATGGGCAACACCATCACCGTCTTCAAACACGACCCGGACACCGGGGCGCTGGAAGCGGAGCAAACCGTACCCACCCTGCCGGTGGACTTCACCGGGACCAACACTACGGCGGAAATCTTCGTCCATCCGAATGGGCGTTTCGTCTACGGTTCGAACCGGGGCCACGATTCGATCGCCGTCTTTGCCGTGGACGGTGAAACGGGCAAGCTCAAGCCCATCGATCACACCCCGACGGGCGGGAAAACCCCGCGCAATTTCGCCATCGACCCCACCGGCAAATGGCTGATCGCCGCGAACCAGAGCAGCGACGATATCTTCGTCTTCAGCATCGACCCCGGCTCGGGCAAACTCACCGCCACAGAGAATTCCGCCAAACTCCCCGGGCCGATGAGCATCGTGTTCCCGCCGCGGAAGTAAGCGCTGAGCGGGGAGCATTCCCCGCCGTCAGGAATTGACCTGATTTTAGGTTGCGAGGGTCTTTGATAAACGGTTTAGTCGCGCACCCTCTCGCGCCCCATGGTCTCCCCAAGCAATTTGTCGGTTCGCCAGGTCCTGCTGCATTCATTTGCTGCCCTGGCGGTGGCTCTCTCCGTTATTCCCGCTAAAAGCCGGGCTGCTACGCTCACCCTCTCGAGCGGCAACCGCAGTAACAGCAGCGGCAACCTCGTTATCACCAACAACAATACGGTGATCACGGGGCCAACGGGTAACCTTTTTGATCCCCTCGTGCTGAGCAACCCGATCGTGATCGGGTGGCCCGACTATTATCTCTCTGGATTGGTCACCGAAGTGCTCGATGCACTCGTCCCCGGCTCCGGCTCCGGCACTCTGCCTTCCTGGGGTCCAACGGAAATAGCGCCGACTCTCTGGGACAGCGGCATCGTCTCCTATCCTTTCCCCTCGGGCGGGCAGGCCGCACAAATTGGGGAACCGATTAAATTCAGCAAGTTTGCCCCCCAGCTAATCACGATACAGAACCCTGGGATCGTCCTGACTCTCGGCTCGAATCGCCCGGTCGCCACTCCTCCCAGCGCGCTGGCCAGCTTTGCGACCGACAACGAAGCCCCCAACGCCCTGCTCACTCTCAGCAGTGGAGCGACCTTCGGAGTCACGGCAGGCGGCGGAAGCCAGCAAGCAGGCCAGTTGGTCCAAATCGACGTGGCCGGAGACACGCCCAGCGTGACCTCGCGCGCCGACTTCGAATCCGCGACGACCGGCGCCAACCCGTGCGGACCACTCCGCGCCGGCCCCGGAGGACTCGTCTACGGCCTCACCCGGGCCGGTGGAGCCTATGGCAAGGGCGGCATCTTTCGGTTTAATGCGGCGACCGGCGGCCTCGAAGTCGTGATCTCATTCCCCGCCGATCTCGTCGGCGTGGCCAATTCGCTGGTCGTCGCCCCGGATGGCACCCTGTACGGCACGAGCAGCGTTTTGGCGGAAAAAGGGGAAATCCGCCGCCCCTTGCCCCCCTATAATTTCGGAGGGCCCATCCTCCTTTACAACACGCCACCCAGCCCGATCAGCGGTGGCGCCCAGCTCACGCTCGATGGGAGCAACTCCCCGGCCCTCACCCTCCAGCAGTCAGCCACTGCGGAAGCATCGGCCCCCGAATCCTCCGTCTCGGACAGCGCCCTCACGATGACCTGGACGCCCCCCAGCAGTGAGAGCGCCTCGGCCTGGCTCAGTAGCGTCACGCTCACCAGTTCGGTGCGGCTCCAGCTCACCTCCTACCTCGTCGCTTCCCCGACCTCCATTTACCCGAGCCAACTTGAAGTCGGGGCTGGATTTCCGGACCATGGCTCGATCTTCCGCGTCTCGACGAGTGGACAGTTCGAGGTTCTCAAGACCTTCCACGAGAATGAAGTAGTCCAGACCGATGTCTTCGCCGGGCCCGGCTACCTGGCAGGCACGTCGATGCGGATCAGTCCCGGCCTCCAGTACCTCAGCTACAATCCGCCCATCCAGATCACCGGCCCGGGCACCTACCGCACCGCCGGCGGACGCTGGCAGTACACCCCGGACAGCCTCAGTCTTCCGGTGCAGGAAGGCACCCTATCCCCGGATCCCCTCATCGGTACTTCCAAGACCTACTTCCCCGGCAGCCTCGGCCTCACTCCGGATGGCCACCTGCTCTGCTCGGTCAGCGGCGGCCTGTATCAAATGGCGCCCGATGGGACCGGCGGGCAATGGGTCCTCGATCCGGCGATCGTCGATGTCGGCCCGTCGATTTTTTATCTGACGACCAACGCCGTCTACAATCCCGGGATCTCCTATTCGACTTATGTCGCCCCGAGCACCCGCGTTTTTGGAACGTATCAATACTCGTCGCCCCTAGTGCGCGAACTCGTCCTGCGCGAAGTCAATCCGACGATGGAATCGTTGCCCGGCGGCAACCTCTTCGTCGTCGCGGGAAACAGCGAATGGGAGATTACCCCCACGGGCTACGTCAATCGTTCGATCGGACTCTCTCGCGGCGCGATCGGCGAAGGCTACTACTTCGGTCCCTGGCGGGGACGGCGCCTCACCGGCCCGGTTTTCCCCTACCTGGACCAGCGCTACCGCTTCGAGTCTTCGAGCGATACCCGCATGAATGTCACGGCCCTGGAGGAAGGCCGCGCCCGGCCCCTGGCCGATTTCTCCCAGGTCCGCGCCGGGGCGCTCCTGGCCCCGGATGGCGCCGAACGCGATCTGCTGGTCGTCGGCCGCCGACGCGAGGCCACCAGCGGTTGGGAACTCTTCCGCCTGGGCCGGGATGCCAATTTCCCGCCAGTGGTCTCGCCTATCTCCGTTGCCGGAACCGCCGGGACGCTTTCGAGCGACGACCCGCCAGTGCGCACCATCGAGTTGAACCCGCTGGTGAATTACCAGAATGGCGACGCGGCAGACGCGAATGATGACCCGCTGACGCTGTCGTCCGTCGAAGCCCCGAGCCGGGGCGTTACCGGGATCCTTTCCGGGAACCGCCTGGTCTATGCTGCGGAGGAACCTCTGACCGCGATCACCTTCGGATTCACCGTCACCGATGGGCATGGCGGCAATACCTACAGAACGGTGAAAATCGGGCCCAGCGCCCCGAGTGCCCTCGACGACGAAGCCGTCCTGGTCGGGTACGATATCTCGTTCCAACCCATCTACCGCGTCGCTCCGTTGGCGAACGATACCGATCAGCAGGGCCTCCCGCTTTCCGCCCTGCTCGCCGTTCCGCCCGCGGTGGGCAAAGTCACCGCCGATGACGATGGTTTCCTGATCACCCTCAAGGCCTACGGCACTCATCCGGCGCTGACCTATCTCGTGACCAATGGCCAGCGTCTCTCCACGGCCCAAATCACCTTCCCCAATCGCGCCCCATCCGGCGTATCGGAGCGGACCTACTACCTCAACCAGCGCGGCCTGGTGCGTATTCCTTTCGCCGATCTGGCCTACGATCTGGATGGCGATGATCTCACCTTCGCCCTCACCAGCACGCCCAGCAAAGGAGTCATCACCCAGCAAGGCGACGCCCTGGTCTACCAAGCCCTGGAGGCCTTGGGGGAAGGCGATCAATTGACCGTCACCGCCACGGATTCTCATGCGGCCTCCGTCGTCGTCACGGTGAAGATCATTTCCCCGGAAAATGCCTTTAGCGGGACGCTCTCCGGCGTGATCCAAAAGGACGGAGCCCCCCTTGGCCTGCTGCGCCTCACCGCGACCAGCAGCGGAAAAGCCACCGCTTTGCTCACTCTCGGCACCCGGCAATATCGCGGCGCAGTACGCCCGGTGGGGAATTCCTTCGCCGCTACGTTGCTCGGGCCGAACGGAACCAAATTCAATGTCGCCTTCAGCCGGACCAGTTCCGGGGTGAGCGCCACGGTCCGCATCGCCGGGACCGAATATAACGTAACGCTCACGGGCGAAGATCTGGATTCGCTCGGGAATCTCGAAGGCAGCTACCACCTCGCCCTGACCGGCGACGTTTCGCTGCCGGCTCGCTACGGTTTCGCGATCCTCACCCAGACCGCGAATGGCCAGGTAAAGATCGTCGGCCGGACGCCGAACGGCACCCCGTGGAGTGCGGCGGGTCTTTTCGATCTCGCCGACAACTTCTCCTTCCTCGCGCCAATCGGCACCGCTGGGCGGACCATCGGTGGAACGTTGCACCGCGCGATCACCAACGGCGAGACGACCCTGAGCGGTACGATCGTCTGGCAGGGCGCGGAGGGTAGCCGGGAATTGAGCGTGGAAGGCGGCCGCTATGAAAGCCCGGACGACCTTGGGTTCCCCTTCCTCGGCGACACCGATGCGGTGGCCCGAGTCGAGATCACTCCGGTCGGCAAGCCCGGCGTGGCGGCGTATTTTGATGTCACCGAAAGCGGCAAAGCCACGGTGACCGATCCGACCTCCCGTTCCGTCCAGATTCGTTTTACTCCGGCGAATGGTCTGTTCCGCGGCACGATCAAACTCGGTGGAAAGCTTGTCCCCTTTACCGGGCTCCTGGGTGCTGACGGCACCTCCGGCATCGGCATGCTGTTGGGCCCGATCGGCTCGGTCGAAGTCACGGCCCAATAAACGGGCTCCGCGCCTACTCCGCCTGGCTCGATCCCGTCGCTTCGATCGGGATCGGCTGGGCGTGCTTTTGGCGCCAATGTTTCACCGCTCCTCCGACGATCAAGGCCAGCAGGAGAAATGCGACGATGCGGATTTCCTGCGGGGTGAGCTTCATGGGCGCGCTTGGTAGCGAACCAAAGCCCGGCCGTCGAGCTTGCGGCCAACGGATCGACCGTGGCCGCAGATCCGTGGCTCATGCAGCCTCTGCGTGAGATGAAAAGGATCACCCTGCGCCGGAAGGCGCAGGCATCTATGTTTCACGCAGAGGGCTGCGTGAACCACGGGGCTGACAGCCTGGCTGTGGCGTTAGTGTGCGTGGAGGAATTTCAGGCCGGCGATGCCGGCGATGATCAGGGTGAGGCAGATCACCCGGGCGAGGTCGCGCGGTTCGCCGAAGGCAAACATGCCGATAAGTACGGTGCCGACGACCCCGATCCCGGTCCAGACGGCGTAGGCGAGGCCGATGGGCAGGTGACGGAGCGCCAGGGCGAGGAAGCCGAGGCTGGCGACCATGGAGATCAAGGTGAAGACGGTCGGCGCGAGGCGGGTGAAGCCGTGCGTCGTTTTGAGGCCGACGGCCCACCCGATTTCGAGCAGGCCAGCGATGACGAGATAAAACCAAGGCATAGGGAAACCAAAGGTTTGAGGTTCGACTCCCAAAGGAAACGCGGACCGGGCCTTGCGCGGGAAGAGATCCCGCACCGCCACCTACACGCCCCCGTGCATCTTTGAGATTGAGAGGACTTTAAACCGGATTCCGGGGAGTGCAAGTCCACCCGGTTTTCACGCGCGCATTGCCACGGGTCAGGTTTCCCGCTACGCGCTCGGGTCCCACATGAATTTCTCCCGATTCCTCTCCGCCCTTCTGCTCATCTGCGGGAGCGCGTTTGCCGAAGAAGCGTTCAAACCGACGCTCGTGAATGTCCACTACGGACCGCACGAGAAGCAGGTGCTCGATCTCTGGCGTCCGGAAGGCGACGTGGTCACGCCGGTGCTTTTCTACATCCACGGCGGCGGGTGGATGAGTGGGAACAAGGAGACGCCCGATTTTCGCGATGGCTGCCTGAAGTCCGGGATCTCAGTGGTTTCGATCAACTACCGCCTGATCCCTGATGCGATCGCCGAGGGGGTGAATCCGCCGGTGAAGGCCTGCCTCGAAGACGCAGCCCGGGCGCTGCAATTTGTCCGCAGCAAAGCGGCGGAGTGGAAGCTCGATAAACAGCGCATCGGCCTGTGTGGCGGCTCGGCGGGTGGTTTCTCCAGCCTGTGGCTCGCGTTTCACAACGACCTGGCCGATCCGAAAAGCGCCGACCCGGTCGCGCACGAATCGACCCGGGTGCTCTTCGCGTTCACCTTCGTCCCGCAAACGTCGCTCGATCCCGTGCAGATGCGTGAGTGGATCCCGAACTGCAACTACGGCAACCACGCGTTCACCCTCCCCAATTTCGAGAGCTTCATCGAACAGCGCGAGAAGCTGCTCCCGTGGATCAACGAGTACTCGCCCTTCGTTCTCGCCACCGCGGACGACCCGCCCGTCTACCTTTTCTACGACACGCCGCCGGCCCTCGGTCAGCCGCACAAGGATCCACCACACTCGGCCAACTTCGGGGTGGAGCTCGACAAGAAGCTCAAGAGCCTCGGCGTGGAGTGCGAGTTCAACTATCCCGGCAATCCGGAGCTCAAGGAGCCGAACATGTTCAAGTTCATCCTCGAGAAGCTGAAAGTCGCGCCGGCGAAGTAGCGAGAAGCGCGGTGGGTTGAGCAGCCAAGTCGCTCGCCCGGCACCGACGGAGCGGTGCCCTCCAGTTCCAAGCCGTGCGGGTTCGCAAATGGAGGGCATCGCTCCGTCGATGCCGGAGAGTTGCTCCCGTAGTCCGAGGCAAGGTTCTACTCCACCGGCACGCCGGGAATATCCACCGAGCGGCCGTGCTGACGGGCGCCGAGGCTGAGCAGGAAGGGGGCGGCGGCTTTGGCCCAGGCTTCCGGCTTGGGGTAATGCGCGGCGCCGGAGCCGAAACAGGAGCGCAGCATCTCGGTATCGATGATACCGGGGTTCACGGCCACGGCGCTGACGCCGCTGCCTTCGAGTTCCTGGGCCAGGGCACCGGTGAGCCCTTCGATGGCCCATTTGCTGGCGCAATAGGTCGCCACTTCCGGTGAGGTGCTGCGGCCCCAGCCGGAGCTGAAATTGGCGACCACTCCCCGGCCGTTTTTGCGCATGGCGGGGAGGAAATGGCGCAGCACGTTGATCGTGCCGCGCACGTTCACATCGAGCACGGCAGCGACTTCGTCGGACGGGACTTCCCAGAGCGGGGCATTGCGCGCGATGACTGCGGCATTGTTCACGACCAAATCGGGCACGCCGAACTCCTGGATCAACCGAGTGGCCCACGCCGCGACGGCGGTATCATCACTCACATCGACACTCGCGTAGTCGGCCACGGCGGCATCGCTCGTGGCGCGGCGTCCACACCCGAGTACGCGATGGCCCTGGAGGGTGAAAGCGGTGGCGAGCGACCGGCCGCACCCGCGGGTGCAGCCGGTGAGAACAATGAGACGCGCGGGCGCCGGCATGACGATGCGCCGATCAGGCCGCAGGCGTGTGCGTGTGGGTGCAGGTCAGATCGGCTTCGGGCACGATCTTCCAGCGGTCGGCCACGGCGCGCAGGTCGTTGTTCAGCGCCCAGCGATCCGGCAGCGGGTCGCCGCTATGCTCGGGGTTGCCGCCCTTGAGGGTCATGCAACCCTTGTTGTTGCCGATGGAGGCGAGCAATTCGACTTCCTCGGCGCTGAGTTCGATCGGAGGCAGGGCGGCGAGTTCGTCGAGCTTGGCTTCGATCGGTTTCGCGGTGGTGCCGACTTCCTGGATCAAGGTCGGGATCACGCTCTTCACGGGACGCTGCGAGAGGTTCCAGAGGCAGGAGAGCTGGAGCATCGTCACATTGTGCCGCTCGGCGATGGTGCGCATCTGATCGAGCTTCGCGTTGCCGGCATCGACCCAGCCGGCTGGGCGGAAGGTGCGGTGATCGCGCGGGCCAAATTCGTGCCCAGGCTTCACGTCGTCGTGGAAAAGACCACCGTAGTCGACCACCCGCGTGATCAGGTCGATCTTCGCATTTTCCGCCGCGCCAAGAGCGAGCGTGCCCGGCCAGGGTTCGAGCGGATTGAGGATGATCATCGCCCAGTCGAGCAATTCGGCGAAACGCTCGAAGCACATGATGAGATCGAGGGTAAAGCCATTGGCCGGCCCAGGCGCGACACCGAGCAGGTCGGTCATTTTTTCCTCCTGCATGCGGTGCATCGCTTTCCAGACGGCGTCGCTCGAATACCCGATCGAGTCGGGGTTGTGGAGCATGAGGCAATCGAAGTGATCGGTGCGGCAGCGGGCGAGGCTCTTCTCCGTGGCCATGCGCACGTAGTCGAGGTAGCCGCTCGCCTGGCGAATGCGCGAATCGGTGAAACGGGGGAAGCCTTTCGAACCATCGCGCAAGCCGGCGTAATAGTCGTGCCCGATCATCCCGACGAGGCTGTAGCTATCGCGCGGCAGGCCCGCGAGGGCGAGACCGAGCGCTTCATCGGCGGCGCCGGAGCCGTAGACGTCGGCGGTCATGAAGGTGCGAATCCCTTTTTCGTAAGCGCGGCGGATGAGCTCGACGAAATGGGATTCCTCGAGCGGGGTGCCGAAGTGCATAAAGCGGCCCCCATTCCAGGTGCCGAAAGCGGTGCGAGTGAGATTCATTTGGGATGGTGGGTGGTTGACTGTGGAATGATTAACCCACGAGCCGCGCCGGGCGAAACCCCGTTTTTGCGGAAGGCTTGCCTTCCTTTGGCTGGAGCGGTCAAAGGAGGAGTCTTTTCCCTCCATGAGCAGCAGCGAACAAATCCTCCTCGGCATTGATCTCGGTGCAGAAAGCGGCCGCGTAGCCGCCGGGCGATGGGATGGGCGCCAGCTGCGCCTGGAGGAGGTGCATCGTTTCCCCAATGGAGCCGTGGAAATCGCCGGGAGCCTGCGCTGGGATCTGCTGCGGCTCTGGGCGGAAATCCAGAATGGCCTCGCCCTGGCGGCGCGGCGCTACGGTTCGGCGATTGTCTCGGTGGGGGTGGATACGTGGGGGCTCGATTTTGCCCTGCTATCCCGCAGTGGAGAATTGCTCGGCCTGCCTTTCCACTATCGCGATGCCCGCACTCGCGGTGGCATCGAGCGGGCCAGTGCGACGGTGCCCCGCGCGGAGATTTTTGCGGCGACGGGTATCCAGTTCATGGAGATCAATTCGCTCTACCAGCTCCTCGCGCTGCAGGCCCAGAGCCCGGAGATCCTGGAGGCGGCAGAAACGTTCCTCACCATCCCGGATTTCTTTCACTGGTGCCTGCAAGGAACGCGGGCGGGTGAATTTACCAATGCGACCACGACGCAATGCGTCGATCCGCGGACCCGTGATTGGTCGCGTGATTTGCTCGGGCGCTTCGGTCTGCCGGCGCGGATTTTTCCGGAGATCATCGCTCCGGGCACCCGGCTGGGTGCTTTGCGCCCGGAAGTCGCCAGCCATACCAGGCTGAGTGGGGTGGAAGTAATCGCTCCGGCAACGCACGATACCGGGTCGGCCGTGGTCGCGGTGCCGATGAGCCGCCGCGCGGCGTATCTCAGCTCCGGAACCTGGTCGCTGCTGGGAGCCGAACTGGCCGCACCGGTGCTCACCGAGGCGGCTCTGCGGCGTAACTTTACCAACGAAGGCGGGGTGGAAGGCACGACGCGGCTGCTCAAAAACATCATGGGCCTCTGGCTCGTGCAGCAGTGCCGCCGGGCGTTTGAAGCCGCGGGACGCTCGTACGACTACGCTCACCTCATCGCCCTCGCGGCTGAGGCGGCCCCACGGCGCAGCTTCGTCGATCCGGACGATCCCCGGTTCCTGCATCCCACAGACATGCCGGCGGCGATCCGGGATTTCTGCCGGGAAACCGGGCAGCCCATTCCGGAAAGCGACGGCGCGATCATCCGCTGCGCACTCGAAAGCCTCGCCCTGAAATATGCCGTGGTCCTGAGCTGGCTTGAAGAGCTCACCGGCGAAACCTACTCCGCCATCCACGTGGTCGGAGGCGGCGCGCAAAACGAGCTGCTCAACCAATGGACGGCCGATGCCTGCCAGCGTCCGGTGATCGCCGGACCGGTGGAAGCCACCGTCCTGGGCAATCTCCTCGTGCAGCTGGGGGCCCGGGGTGAACTCCGGGGGCTTTCCGAAATGCGCGAAGTCATTCGCAAGTCGGAGGCGCTCAAGGACTTCGCCCCGGAAACCGCTTCCAGCGATGCCTGGGCCGAGGCCCGCGCCCGTTTCGCTGCTCTGCTCCCTTAGCTCCACTCGCCTGCGGTCTTGCAAAAAGGCTCTCCCCGGGTATAGGTCCCGCGGTTGTTTCTCATGACGCCCTCTACCGAATGGCCGCTCCGCGGCTTTTTTTTCTTTTCTGACGTACCGCTACGGTAATGGGGCGGGTCGTGATCACCGGCATGGGCTGCGTCTCTCCACTGGGGGCGGAGATGAAAACCACTTGGACGAGGCTGCTGGCCGGCGACCAGGCGGTGGAACCCCTCACGGTTTTTAACGCTGAAGGCTGCCGGGTGAAACAAGCCGCCCAGGCTCCCCTGCCCCCGCTCGAACGCTGGTCCGAGCAGCGCGTCCGCCGTTTGCCCCGCGCTTCCCGCCTCGCCATCCCGGCGGCAGAAGAAGCCCTGCGTAGGGCGGGCCTGCTCGACGCCGATGCCCACTGCACCCTGCCCTGGCTGGAAAGCTCGGTGAGCACCACGGCGTGCGGTATGGAAATCGGCGAGGAATTTCTCCGGCACGCCTGGGCTGGTGAAGGGCCGCGTGGGCAGCTGGCCCGCATCGCTCGCTACCAGGCGCAGCAGCAGATCGAAGATTTGCAGGAATACCTCGGCTTCCGCGGGCCGGCCACGCTGCTGGCCAATGCCTGCGCCGGCGGGGGCAATTCCCTCGGACACGCCGCCGACCTCATTCGCGCCGGCATGGCCGATGTGATCCTCACCGGTGGATACGAAGCGCTCAGCGATCTGGTCTATACCGGCTTTGATTGTCTGCTGGCCCTGGCGCCGGATCGTTGCCGCCCCTTCGACCGCACCCGCCAGGGCCTCGCCCTCGGGGAAGCAGCCGCTTTCCTGATCATGGAAAGCGAAGCTCACGCCCGCGAACGCGGTGCGACCATTCTCGCGGTGCTGGCCGGCTACGGGCACGGTACGGATCAGTATCACCTCACCCAGCCCGATCCGACCGGCGGAGTCCTCGCCGCCACCATCCAGATGGCGCTCGATGACGCCCAGCTGCCGCCGGCTTCCATCGGCTATGTGAATGCCCACGGCACCGCTACGCCGATGAATGACCGCGCGGAGATTTCCGCGTACCAGACGGTCTTCGGCCAGGAACTTCCGGGGATCCGGGTGAGTTCGACCAAGGCGGCCATCGGCCACACCCTCGGCGCCGCCGGAGCGATCGAGGCGGTCTTTGCCATCCGCAGCCTGGAAACCGGCGCGCTGCCTCCGCAGATCAATCTCGTCGACCCGGAACCCGCCATCGCCCACGCCCTCGTGCAGCCGGGTGAAACGAACCCGGCGCAGGCGGCACTCAGCGTCAATCTCGGCTTCGGCGGTTCGAACGCCGCTCTCATTTTCACGCGCCCGTGACGGATTCTCCGGTCATTCTTTCCACTGGCGCCATCACCCCCGGCGGTTGCGGCGCGACAGGCTTCGACCCGATCCGCTGGACGTCTTTCCCGATCGCGGCGCTCGACGGAGCGGGGCCGGTTTTCGACGTCTATCGCATTCCGGAAAAAGCCGCGGCCCTGGAACGCTGGCGCCGCGAGCCCCGGTTGCGGCGGTGCAGCCAGCTGACCATTCACCTCGTGGAAGCGGCTTCCCAAGCTCTGGCCGCCCGGCCCGATATCGACCGGAGCCGGGTCGGGGTGGTGGGCGCGTTTTTTATCGGCTGCCTGGTTTCTTCGATTCGCTTTTATCGGGAACTCGTGCGGCAGGGCCGGCGGTTTGCGAGCCCGATCATTTTCCCGGAGACGGTCTTCAACAGCCCGCTCAGCCACCTCGCCGCCACCCTCGGAGTGGGCGGGCCGATCTACACTCAGATCGGCGACAAATCGGCCTGGGTGACGGCACTGCGCACGGCGGAATGCTGGTTGCGCCGTGGGGCGGCTGATCATGTGCTGGTGCTTGGCGGGGAGGAGTTCGAGAGCCACATCCTCGAAGTCTATCGCCGCGCTCGCTGGCTCGGACCGACCCGCGGTTTTTACCCGGCGGAAGGCGCCGGCGCCGTGCTGCTCGGCCGGAACGAGGGGCAGACGAAAGATCCGATCCAGATCGGTTTGCTCCGCGACGGGTACGGCTTTCGCACCCGCAAAGAAGCCACCGCCGCGACCGAGGCGTGCCTGCAGCCGATCGGGACCGGCGAAGCCGTGATGCCGACCGCCGGTGCGCTCTGGACGCGCAAGCTGGAACGGGCCGCTTTTACTGCCCACCAGTGGCAGCGCATCCCCGTGGAACCGCTTCCCGGCGAGGCCTTTCCCGCTTCGGCCGCCTGGGATACGATTCGGGCGGCAGAATGGTTGATCCAAGCGCGGGAATCGCGCGTAACAATCCCCGTGTGGGGCCCCTCCCAACAGGTTTCCGCTTTACAACTTTGCCGGGGCTCCTGACCCTTTTTCCATCGTGCCCGAAATCGCCATCACGGAACTCAAACAGATGCTGGTCGAGAACTGTATGCTCAAAGTCGATACCGAAAATATCGGCGAGGATACCCCGTTGTTTGGCCCCGATAGCGTCGGCCTCGACTCCCTCGATGCCCTGCAGATGAGTGTGGCGATCGAGAAAACCTACGGCATTGCCATTTCCGATCCGGCGACGGCGCGGGACGCTTTCCGCAGCCTCGGCGGCCTCCGCGAATGGCTGCGCAACCAATGAATCCCGCCTCTTCCTACGACGTCATCATCGCCGGTGGCGGCCCTGGCGGCAGCACCGCCGCCACTTTCCTCGCTCGCGAAGGCAAACGCGTCCTCCTGCTCGAAAAGGAGCGGTTTCCCCGGTTTCACATTGGCGAATCCCTGCTGCCCTACGGCAACGACGTGCTCTGCGATCTCGGTGTCATCGAGAAGATCGAAGCTGCGGGATTCCTTCCCAAATACGGCGCCGAATTTTGCACCTCGGATCGCGTCCGCCGGGTCCGCTTCTGGTTCGCCCGGAATCTGGGCGACAAATACGAGCGCGCCTTCCAGGTGGAGCGCGCCAAGTTCGATCACGTCCTCCTGCAGCATGCCGGCGAATCCGGCGCGGAGATTCACGAAGGGGCCAAGGTGAAGACCTTGGAAAGACCGTCGGAAAACGAAATCCGGGTCACCTGGGAGGAAAACGGCGCCACCCACACGGCCAGCGCGCCTTGGCTGATCGATGCGAGCGGGCGCGACGCTTTTGCTGCCTCTGCGCTGGGCCTGAAGCGAGTCGCCACCCAGCCGACTCGCCGCGTCGCGATCTTCGGCCATTTCCGCGGGGTCTTCCGCAATGAAGGCAAAGCGGCCAATCATATCACTATCGTCCGTTTCGGCTCGGGCTGGTTTTGGTTCATCCCGCTCGATGCGGAAAAAACCTCGGTCGGCATGGTGCTGGCCAATACCGAACTCCGCGCCAGCAAGCAGACTCCGGAAGAGGCCTTTGCCGCCGCGGTGGCCGGCCACGAGGAACTGCGCTTCCGCCTGGAAAAAGCCGAGCGCATCGGGCCGATCCACACCACGGGCGACTACAGCTACCGCCACGACCGGTTTGCTTCCGACCGGGTGATCCTCGTCGGCGATGCTGCGGGTTTCATCGACCCGATCTTTTCCTCGGGCGTCATGCTCGCGTTGAAATCCGCGCGCCGGGCTGCCCAGCTCATTCTCGCGGCCGGCCCCCAACCGCTCAGCACCGCGCAGCAAAAGGCCTACACCGTCGACGTCACGAAGTGGATGACGGTGTACTCGCAGATGATCTCAGCCTTCTACGACCGCGCTGGCTTTGAGATCTTCATGAATCCGGCCCCGGTTTTGCAAATGACCAAGGCCATCGCACATGTCGTCGGTGGGGACACTGATCTGTCTCTGGCTCATCAACTCCGTTTGAAGGCCTTTTATTTCGTCTGCTGGTTGCAGCGTTGGTTCCGCGTGGTTCCTCGGCTCAGTTTCCAGGAGCGATGAGCGTACTCCGGCGGGTGTGTCTGAGCGGACCATTCCGCCTCGCGGTCATCATCCTTCTCCTGGCGGCCGGCATTTGGGCCGCTGCGACCATCCGCATGGAGACGGAGCTGCTGCCGCTGCTGCCGCCGCACCTGCCCAGCGTGCAGGGCATGGAGAATTTCGAGAAACGCTTCGCCAGCGATCGCGAGATCATGGTCGTGGCCGATCCCGCAATGCCGGAAACCGAACGCGGCGAAAAATTCGCCAAACTGCGCCCCGCCCTGGCCGCGATCCCCGGCGTGACGGCGGTGCTGGCTCCGGGTGAAGAGTTCACCGAGCAATGGCCGGTGCTTGCGGCGTGGGCGATCTGGAATTTGCCGCCGGATCGCTTCGCCACGCTGCTTCCCGCGCTGAAGGAGGAAGCCGCACGCACTCGGCTCGCAGAGATTCCCGACGCACTCGCCGGGGCACCAGATCCCGTGGAATTGGTGAAGCTGCAACTCGATCCGCTGCGGCTGATCGACGTAATCAGCAGCGGCAGCCAAACTACTTCCGGCGGCACCACTTTTGCCCCGGCGTTTGCCGGCGAAGTGCCGCCCTTTCTCATCGTTCGCACGGGTACACCGCTGGTGGATTTCAATCTCTGCATGGCGCTGACCGACGCCATTCACGGCGTGATCGCGCGGGAGCTGCCCGGCGAAAAGCGGTTCTGGCTGACGGGGCGCCCGGCCTTCACCGCAGAGATTTCGCGGCAAATGCGGAGCGACATGATGATGATGATGGGCGTCGCTGTGGCGCTGATCTGCGTCGCGTTTTGGGCCTTCTACCGGACGCTGCGCCCGCTGGGCTGGATTCTCTTTTTCCAAATGCTCGCGCTGCTCGCCGGGCTGGTCGTCGCGCGGTTTGCCTTCGGTTCGCTCAATGTCATCAGCATGGGCTTCGCCTCCATCCTGCTCGGCGTGGGCATGGACTACAGCATCCTGGTCTATCACCACTTTGCCTCGGTCCATCGGGAGGACGCCAAGACCTGGGCGCGGCTACGCCACGGGATTTGGTTCAGCGCGCTGACGACCTCGGCGTCGTTTTTGATCCTCGCGTTTTCGTCGTTCCCGGGGCTGCGCCAACTCTCGGCACTGGTGGCGGCGGGGCTGCTGGGCTCAGCGCTTTTTGCCACCTGGCTGCTCGGCTCGGTGCTCGCGAAAAAGCCGCCGGTTGCTCCGCCGGTGCTCGATCGGTTCAGCCACGCGGGAGCAGACTGGGTGACGCGGCATCGGCGCTTTCTGGTCGGAGGCGCGTTTATCGCCGCGGCGGTCGCTTCGTGGTTCATCGTCCAGAAACCGCAGCTCTTTTACACCGGCGACATGAGCCAATTCCGACCGGCGGGCGGAGAGGCCTGGCGCGGACAGGAAGTCCTCTTCAAGCTCGACGAAAGCGAACGCGACGCGATCTACCTGCTGCGCGGACCCTCATGGGAGCAGGTGAAAATGGGTGCGCATCAACTGGCGTTGCAGGTGAGCGGAGGAAAGCTCTCCCCGTGGTCGTACCTGCTACCAGCGCCGGATTTCCAGGTGGCCAATCGCCAGCAGTGGCCGGCCGGGACGCTGGCCGGTTTGCAGAGCGCCTTCACCGCTGCTGGCCTCGGCGAGGAGTGGAGCCACTCCACGCTCATGCTCAGCACCGCGCTGGAGCAGGCCGCCCAAGGAAAGACCGACGCTTTTCGAACCATCCAGCCGCAACTCGCCACCCTCGCCAGCCAGGATGCGGAGGGCTGTACCGCCGTGGTGCGCCTGCCCGAGGCGGGTGAACATCCGATCCCGGCCGGTGGTCTGGATGCGGAGAAGCTCGGGGGCGTGGAAGTTTTCCCGGTCAGCTGGGTCACGCTGAAAGACGAGCTCACCAAACTCGCCAGCCACGATGTGAACCGCCTCGGTATCTGGATGCTGGTCGCCCTGGTGACGCTGTGCGCGCTGGCGCAGCGTTCCTTCCGGCTCGTGGCGCTGAACATGGCGGCGCTCCTGCTCGCGCTGCTCGTGCTGGCAGCGCTGCTCGTGACGACCGGCACGCAGATGACGCCGCTCTCCCTGCTCAGCGTGCCGCTCCTGCTCGGTCTGGTGATCGACTACAGCCTGCACATCCTGATGGCGATGGAGCACAGCGACGGCGATCTGCGGCACACCTACAGCCATCTCGCCGCACCCGTAGTGCTCACGGGCTTGAGCTCCTGCATCGGGTTCGGGGCGCCCATGCTGACCAAACAACCGGCGCTGCAAAACTTCGGCCTGGTCATGGATCTCGGCATCATGTCCGCCGTGGCCGTCGGCCTGCTGGTGCTGCCGGCGCTGCATCAGGCGTGGGCGCCGCGCTGCTACACCAAGGATTGGTTCTACCGTTTCTTTTACCGGCCGGAAGGTTTCGGCTGGGCGATTTATTGGGCGGCTCGCGGGCGCTGGGTGATTCGCCTGATCTCGCGGGTATTCGCGTTTTTCTACACGCTTTTCCATCCGGCCGCGGTCGCGGTGGTTCGCCGGAATCTCGCCCTGCTCGACCCGAAACATGCCACCTGGTGGTCGGCGCTTCGGCTCTACCAGCACCAGGGGCTGAACTTCGCCGAATACGGCTGCCTCGCCAGCCGGCCGCCGGAGGATGCGATGAAACTCCTCGGCCGGCGCGAGGGTTTCGAATACCTCGCCGCCGCACAGGCGAAGGGCAATGGCTGCCTGCTCGTGACTGCGCACCTCGGGTTTTTCGAGCTCGGCGGGCTCGTGATGCGGCAGATGGGGCATCCGATCGTGGCCATCACGCTGCCGGAACCGACGCCGGAACTGACCCGCTGGCGGGCGGAATTTCGTGGCCGCTGGGGCGTGCGTACGGTCGAAGTGGGCAAGGATTCATTTTCCGTGGTCGAGATCGTGCGGGAATTGCGAGCGGGCAGTTTTGTCGCTCTGCTCGGCGATCGGCCTTACGACGAAAACCACGTCGTCGTGGATCTCCCCCATGGCAAAACGACCTTCGCTACTGGCCCGGTGCTGGTCGCCCTGATGGCCGATTGCCCGATCGTGCCGGTCGCCTGCGTGCGCGATCACGACGGCACCTACCGCGCCATGGCGATGCCGCCGATTTACCCGCGCCGCCTGCCGGAAGGCCGCGATGCAACCCTGCAGCACTACACGCAGGAAATCGCGAATGCACTTCGGCCCGTCCTGCTTCAGTATCCCGAGCAATGGTTCCAGTTCGTCAACGTCGTCGCCTGATCCTCTCCACCCTCCTGCTGGCGGCCTCGCTCGCACCTGCGGCCACCCCGCTTTCCGCAGAGAAGGCCGATGCGCTGCGCACTCGCTTTGAAAATCGCCAGAAAGAGACCCGTACCTGGTCGGCGGGCTTTACCCAGACCCTCGCCTTGAAAGGGTTGCGGGAACCGGTGGTCAGCGAAGGGCAGATCCGGTTTCGCGCTCCGGATGCGCTACGCATTGATTTTTCCAAGCCGGCCGGGGAATTTGCCCTCGCGGTGGGGGACCAGCTTTTCCTCCAAAAGCCGGGGAAGCCAGTCGCCGAAAAATCCCTGAGCAAGGACAGCGCGGGAAAGCCGTTTCTTTCCCTGCTCGGCCTGCTCCAGGGGCGCCCGCCGGAGAATGAGGAAAGCTTTGAGGTGGCAGTCAGCCGCGATGAAGACCGCTACCTGATCGTGCTCACGCGCAAAACGGGAGCCAGTGGGCGGCTGCCGAAGAAGATCACGAATACCGTGGGCGCCGAGTCCATGGAGGTGCAGGAAACGGTCGTGGAACTGCCCAACGGCGGCACGCTGACCTATACTTTCCGCAATCCTTCGCGGAATAGCCCGCTGCCGAACGCCGCTTTCACCCCCCCGGCGGGCCGATAAAGGGCCAAAAACGCCCCGGCGCGATCATCGGGATCGTAAACCCCACACTCGCTGGGCTTGTCAGCCGGGCCGAAGCCAATATCGTGCGAGTCAGACAATGAGTTTGCTTCCATCTGCATCATCCGGATCGCTGGTCGATGAGTTGACGGCGTTGATTCGCACCGAGATCTTTCCCCACGCTGAGGATTTGGTCCCGGCAGCGGATCTCTACGCGCTCGGGCTTGATTCCATGTCGATGATGCAACTGCTGCTCCTCGTCGAAGAGCGCTACCAGGTGAGATTGCCGGACCGGCACCTCACCCGCGACACGTTTGCTTCCCCGGCCGCCCTCGCGGCTGTGCTGGCCGGATGACGGACGAACTCGCGGCGCAACTGCTCGCCCGGATTCGCGCCGACCTCGTCGAGACGGAGCCCTCCTTTGGCATCGATGACGATCTTTTTGCAGCCGGTTTGGATTCCATGGCGATCATGCAACTGACGCTCCTGCTGGAAGAGGATTTTGCGGCCAAACTGCCGGATCGTTTGATCAAGCGCGAGACCTTTACCACCGCTCGCCGTATCGCCGACGCCCTGCGCGAAACCCGCGGGTCATGAGCGCCCTCGCGCCCCTCACCGGCGCCGACGCCTTCCTCCTGGCCATGGAGCACCTAATGCTCCGGCACGGGCAGGGGCAGCATCTCGGTTTTACGCAGGTCCGGTTGGGGCCGGGATTTGATCTGAAGCGATTTCGCGAAGCCTGCGCCCGCGTAGCTTCAGTCAGTCCGCTCGCCACCGCCCGCGTGGAGCAGCCGCTTTTCCAAATCCCTCGCTGGCGAATCGGCGACGAAACGCCCAGCTTTCCGATTCAAGTTCACGAGCCGAACACCGACCCGGCCTCGCTCGGCGAAGCGCGGCTGAACACGCCCACTGATCGGAATCTCAGCTTCGACGTCATCCCTCAGCCCGACGGCGGGACGACCCTCTTGGTCTGCTGGCGGCATCTGGTGCTCGATGGCAAAGGCATCGAACTCCTGCTTGCCGAAATCGCCCGCCTCGCGGCCGATCCCGCCGCCGAGCCGCGCACGCAATCCTGGGGCGTCGTCGGCGAACGCTCGCTGCCCTGGCGTGAATTTCTCGGGGAAATGGAGCGCTTCAAAAACCGCTTCTACGAAAATGCGGCTTACAAGATCGGGGCGCTTTCCGGCTCCGAACCAAAGCCCGGGCGGGCTTTGTGCGAAGTGGTAAAATTCAGCGCCGAGGAAACCGCTCAGATCAGCGCCCTCGCCGCGGCGGTATCGCGGGGCGTGTTCCAGCTGGCGTGGTTTTTGGCTGCGGTCACGCGGGCCCATCGGGCCGTGTTTCTGCATCGGGGCAGCGAACCGGAGAGTTACCAAACCGGTTGCCCGGTCCAGCAACGCAAACGCGGGACGCGCCATCCAATCTGGCAGAATCAGGTCTCGCAGCTTTTCTTTCGCCTGCTGCCCGCCGAAGCGACGGATCTGGCCAAGGCCGCGGAGATTTTGCAGGAGCAGTTTGCCACCCAGACCCGCGAACGCCTCGACCTCGCGTTTTCCTCCATGGCCAGCATCCTCCGGCGGCTGCCCACGCCGTGGTACCTGCGTTTTCTCCGGTCGAATTCGGGCGGTTACATCACCTCGTTTTTCTACTCCCACACGGGCAATTTTCTACCGGAGTGCGACACGCTGGCCGGCGCGCCTGTCCTCGAGGGCTGGCATGTGCCGTCGATCTCAGCGCCTCCAGGCACCGGTCTATTTTTTAGCGAACGCAGCGGCGCGTTGACCGCCACCCTTTCCTGGCGGGAAGGGGTGCTGACCGATGAAGAGCGTGCGTTACTTTGGAAGAGTCTGCGGGAGGATCTGCTCGGCTCATGAAGTGCGACGTACTCATTCTCGGAGGTGGCGGTGCCGGCCTTGCGGCCGCAGTCGCTGCGGCTCGCGCCAGAGCGCGCACCGTGCTCATCGAGCGCCATGGCACTCTGGGCGGCATGGCCACCGCGGCTCTCGTGCATTCCATCTGCGGCCTGTATTTGCTCCGGGAGGAACCTGGTGCGATACTCGCTCACCGCGGCATCCCGGGTGAGTTCGCCGCCCGCCTGCTCCGCGTTGGGGCTGCGCATCCGCCGGTCCGCATGGGGCGGGTGGATGTGCTTCCGCATCATCCCACCGGGTTCGCCGCGGTCGCCGATCACTGGACGGCGGAGTGTGCGAATCTCGAGATCCACCTGCACACCGAACTCATCGCCGCTGCGGGAACGGAGCGTGTGGAATCGGTCGAGACGATTTGCCGTGGGCAGCGCCGCACCTTCGAACCGCAAGCGGTCGTCGATGCGAGCGGCGATGCGATTCTCACACATCTCGCGGGTGGGGCGACGGAAAAGGCCCCAGCCGAACGGCTGCAACGGCCCGCTTACATCTTCGCACTGCACACAGTCGACGTGAGCGCGCTCGGTGACGATGGCCGCATCCAGATCGCGCACCAAATTGTCCACGCCGTCCGCGCGGGGGCACTCGAACCGGGCTGTCTGGGTGCGCAAATCCGCGCGACGGGCTGGGGCGCGGAAGTCCTGGTGACCATCGATCTCGCGGCGGGTCCGGCTTACGATCCGACAGATCCGCCGCAGCTGACCTCGCTCGAACAGGAAGGGCGCCGGCTGGCGACCCAGCTCGCCCATTTTCTGCGCGCTGAACATCCGGCATTCCGGCAGAGCGCCATCGGCACATGGCCCGCGCGGGTGGGGATCCGCGAAAGCCGGCGGGTGCAAGGAAGGGCGACGATCACGAGTGATGCGGTGAGGCAAGGCACGATCGCGGACGACGAAGTGGCGCGGGGTACCTGGCCGATCGAGAGCCGGGAACGCGCCACCGGACCGCGCTGGATTTTCCCGGAGGCGAATCGCCCCACTTCGATCCCGCTGGGCGCCTTGCACGCAGCCACCCTGGCGAATCTTTGGACGGCGGGCCGCTGCCTTTCCTGTGATCACGAAGCGCAGGCTGCGTTGCGGGTGATCGGCACCTGCCTGGCGACCGGTCAGGCCGCCGGGCTCGCCGCCGCGCTGCAAGCAGATGGCCAGGACGCCAACGCCAAAGGGGTGCGTCGCCAGATCGAAACCGTTCTCGTCCCCGAGGAGGAGCGCTGGGCATGAATATCGCCGATTTGATTGCCGAGCGGGTCGCGGCGACCCCCGAACACCCCGCACTGATCCACCAGGACGAGACGTGGAGCTATCGTGCGCTCTGGTCGCGGGCGGAAGCGATCGCCGATCGATTGAGGGAGTTACTCGCGTCGGAATTTGCTCAAACGTCTGCGCCGCGAGTAGGGCTGTTTTGCCCGAATGGGGCGGACTACGTCGTGCTGGCACTCGGCATTTTGCGCGCGGGCGCGTGTTTTATTCCGATCGCGCCGGAACTCGTCCCGACTGAGCGGGCCGCCCAAATCGCCACCACCGCTCAGCAGCTCGTGATCGCGGCCGGTCCGCGCCTATGGCTACCCGGTCCGGGCGCTTCCGAAACCGCCGGAGAGTTGACCTGGCAATGGACCCGGCTGGCGCCGAAAGCGGCTTTTCCGGAAGATCGTTTTGCGGCACTGGAGCCGGCTTTTGTGCGCTTCAGCTCCGGCACCACCGGGACCAGCAAAGGGGTGGTGCTCAGCCACGCGTCATTGCTCGCGCGCATTCGCTCGGCCAATCGCCGTCTCCGGCTCACCACCGCGGATCGGGTGTTGTGGACGCTGCCGATGGCGCATCATTTCGCGGTCTCGATCATCCTCTATCTGCTCGAAGGCGCGACGACGGTGCTGGTGGATTCGCACCTTTCCGCCGACGTGCTGGCGGTCGCGCGCTCGAGCGGCGCGACGGTGATGTATGGTTCGCCGTTTCACTATCAGCTCCTCGCGGCGGATGAATCCGGGCTCGACTGGCCGACGCTGCGGCTCGCGGTTTCGACCGCGGCAGCGCTGAGTGCAGAGACAGCGGAGAAATTCGAACGGCGATTTGGCCTGCCGCTGACCCAGGCCCTCGGCATCATCGAAGCGGGCCTGCCACTGGTGAATACGGGAGCTGCGCAGGAAGCGCCGACGAGCGTGGGCCAGCCCGATGATTTCGAGATCGCGCTGCGCGAAGAGACCGGCGCCGAAGCAGCCGCGGGAGAACTTTGGCTGCGTGGACCGGGCATGTTCGATGCCTACCTGCTCCCCTGGCGCGAGCGCCATGACCTCGCGCCGGATGGCTGGTTTGCGACCGGCGACATTGCGCGCCGCGACGAGGCGGGCCGCCTCTTTCTGTGCGGCCGGAGCAAAGCGATGATCAACGTCGGTGGGCTGAAATTTTTCCCCGAAGAAATCGAGGCGGTCCTAAACTCGCACCCGGACGTGCGGGAAAGCCGGGTGAGCGGCGAGCCCCATGAACGCTGGGAGACGATCCCCGTCGCGGAGATCGTGCCGCGTGATCCGGCGCAACCTCCCATCGGCGCAACGCTCGGCAAATTCTGCCGGGAACAACTCGCCGCCTACAAGGTGCCCCAGCGCTTCCGCGTGGTGGGCTCTCTACCCCGCACGGCCAGCGGAAAACTGAAGCGATGACCGCGGACGACATTCACATCCTCACCCAGATCTCCCGACGCTTCCGCTCCCGGTGGTTGGCGGGCTATTCCTGCGGGAAATTGCTGAGCGACCCGCTTTACCGCGCCGCGTTTGCACACTTGGGCGACTCCTCTCTGCCGCTGCTCGATATCGGCTGCGGCATGGGGTTGCTCGCCTTTTACCTGCGCGAACGCAGCTACAAAGCACCCATCCTCGGCCTCGATGTCGACGAGCGGAAAATCGCCGCTGGCCGGGAGATCGCCGCGGAGCACTACCCCACCGTCGAACTACGCCTCGGCGACGGCATCCATCTTCCGGAATTTTCCGGCCACGTCGCCCTCCTCGACGTTCTCCAGTATCTCACGCCTCCGGAGCAAAGCCCGCTGCTGCATGCGATGGCCACCCGCATCGCTCCCGGCGGCTGGTGCCTCATTCGCACGACGCCGCGCGACAATTCCTGGCGCTTCCGGGTGACCGAAGCCGCCGAATGGTTCACGGGCAGGGTGGCCTGGAATCGGCGGCGCGATCTGGCATTTCCTGCGCTCGAGGAAATCGCCGCGCATTTTCCGGAGGAGACGTTCACCCGCGAAATCGGCCCACTTTGGGGCCGGACGCCATTCAACAGCTGGCTGCTGGCTTTCCGGCGGAAGTGAGCTCGGCATGCGCTTGCGCGGCGGTGGCTTCGCCCATGGCGATAAAATCCCGCGCGTGCTCCGGCCACGGTTTCGGCGCCGGACCGGACATGGGGAAACCCATCCGCGGACGCGGGGTCATCGTTTCGACCGCGGAAACGATTTTGCCGCTGCGCCGGAGCAGTTCGATTTTCCAGCGGAGCAACTCCGTCGCGGCGAGTTGATGCCCGGCGAGCATGGCACTGGGAAAGGTGTGCCGCTCTGGAGTGGCGCAGGCTTTCGCGAACTCCTCGTGCATGAGGCTATGCGCCGCGACGTGAGTGATCTCCGGATCGTCGATCCACTGCTCCACCGGGACCACACTCCCGAGGCCACCATCCCAGAGCAGCTCGCCGTCGAGCCAGCGCGGCGCGAGAAAGCCGGGCAGCGCGCAACTCGCGAGGATCGTTTCGACGAGTGGACCGGTGGTGCGCAGTTCCACGGTGTTGCGACCGAGATTCGCGACCGCGATGGTCAGCCGCGCTTTGGTGCAATCTTCAATGCGGCGGTCGCCGAGCAATTGAAAGAGCAGCTTTTCCAGCCCGCGACCGGTGAGCACCGCCGGGTAGCCGGGCCGAAACATGAAGGTCGCGAGGAAACGCCAGGGGAAGGTTTTCTCGCGGAAAAAGCGCTTCAGATCCGGCCGGGTGAAGCTGGCTTCGATTTCATCCAGGCTTAGGCCAGCCGCATAAAAGCTGGCCATGATCGATCCGGCCGAGGAACCCGCGACTGCTTTGGGCGTCCACCCACGGGAGAGCAATCCACGCAGAAAACCGAGGTGAGTCGGAAACCCGAGATACGACGCGCCAAAAGAAACTCCCAGTCCTTCAGGCATGGACCGCCTCCCTCCGCGGCGAAGTGCGATAGAGAATAAACGCCGGCGCACCAAGCAACGACCACACGGAATAGAGCGCGAAGCCCCCCAGGGAAATCAGCACGGCAGCACCGGCCGGCACCCCGCTCAACAAACCGAGCAACGTTTCAAATGTTTTCTCGCGCAGGCCAAGGCCATTCAATGCCACGGGGAGCTGGGTGATCACATCGATCAGCGGCATGACGGTGAGAATATCCGCGAGCGGTACCGCTGAACCAAAGGCCCGCGCGGCGCAGTAAAAGGTGAGGAAAAACGACCCCATGGCCACGAAGGAAAGAGCGATCGCGGCGAAGGCGCGGCGGCCATCCTGGAAAAACAAATCGAAGACTCCGGTGATCTTCAGCAGACGCTCGCGGAAAGGGAGCCAGCGCGGGTGCCGGTGACGGAAACGTTCCCGGCCGACGATGTACCACATGACCAACCCGGTCGCCGATACGGCGAAAAAGATCAGGACGCCGGAAACCATGCCGGCCGTCTGCGGGGTGCTGCGCAGCCAGTCGGCTCGCAACCAAACCGCCGTCAGCCCGGTGATGATCAACGCCGCAAACCCGCTCAACCGGTCCATGAGCACGGCCAGGACGCCCCCGAGTCGGCTGCGCGGAAACTCGACCGCCAGCCACGCAATCTTCACCGCATCGCCCCCGACGGCGCCGGGGAGGAAGAGGGTGGAAAAGCGCCCCATAAAGTAGAGTGCTACGGCCCGGCGCAGGCCCACGGGCAGCCCGGACAAACCGAGGCAAATCCACCAACGCAACACCCCAGCCAAATCGCTCAGCCCCGCGGCCAGCAAACCGAGGAAAACCCAGCTCCATTCCGCCTGCCGCCAGAGGAGCGCGCCATCCGCACGCACCTGGGGATCGGAAAAGATCCACGCCAGGAGCGCCACCGTGACGAGCGCTTGGAGGATGGGCAGAAGATACGACTTCATCGAAGCGGCCAATCTACGAACCGAAGCGCGAGGGGGAAGCAGTTCCGTGCGCCTCGAACGTAAAAATTGAGGTTTTCCCTGCAAAAAACCCGCGTGGGCATTGCCAGACGGGACCATCTTTCGCAGGGTTCTCGTTTCACATGCCCAGCGACGATCCATCCCTGGCCACCCTCCCTGGAGGCCAGTACCAGACGCCTGCCGCCACTACGGCGGTGGTGGGCGCGCTGCGCCGCATCGCTTGGGCGGGGATCGCCGGCTGGCCGCTGATCAGCGCCGGCCTGTGGCAGGCGTCGTCGCATTTCGCCGCGGGGTACATTTTCGGCATTCACGCCATTGCTTTCTACGGAGTGCTGCGGGCGAACTGCGGCCTGTATGGCCCGGTGGTCAAACGGTTTGCGACCGATCGCAAGGAAGTGTGGCTGACGATCGACGACGGTCCTTTTCCTGAGGATACGGCCGAGATGCTCGCCGTCCTTGCCCGGCATCAGACCCCGGCCACATTTTTCCTCGAAGGCGCCCGGGTCCAGCAGGCGCCGGAACTCGCCCGGGCCATCACCGCAGCCGGGCATTCCATTGGGAACCATTCGCAAAATCACCGGGTCGCCTGGTTTTGGTCCGTCGGCCCGGGGTGCGCCCGCCGGGAGGTGACCGAATGCGATGCCGCGCTCGAAGCAGTGGGCGCTGCACCGATCGGTTTTCGTGCCCCGGTGGGGATGGCGAACTATTTTGTCCATCGGGCAGCGCAAAATGCTGGACTGCCCGTGATCGGATGGAGTGCCCGCGGGTTCGATGGGCTGGATCGCGATCCGCAACGCGTGATCGCGCGTTTGCTGCCAAAGATTCGGCCTGGGGCAATCGTCCTGCTGCACCAACGCAGGGGCCGCCGGGCAGGTGAGCCGGGCAATGCGCCAATCCTAGCCGCACTGCTGGAAACGCTCGCCGCCCGCGGGTACCGCTGTGTCCTGCCTTCGCCGAAACAATTTTTGAGTCTATGAATTCGTCTGCTGCCCGTCCCACTCGTGTCGCCGTGATCGGAGCCGGCCCGTCCGGGGCCACCACGGCTGGATTGCTCGCCAAAAAGGGCGCCTCGGTGGTGCTGCTGGACGATGGCAAACGGCCCGCACTGGTGGTCGGAGAATCGCTCGTGCCGCTGCTCACCGTGGTCTTTCAGCGGCTCGGGATCGAAGACGCCGTCTGTGCGCTCGGCGTGCGCAAACCAGGTGTCACCTTTTCCATCTCCGACGACACGATCTTCCCGCTTTCCTTCGATGCCGTTCGCGGCGTGCTCCCGACCTACGCGTACAATGTGCCGCGCAAGGAGTTCGATCAGCTCGTACTCGACACCGCGCTGAAAGCCGGAGTGCGCCACATTTCCACCGTGGCGAAACTGGTGGCCGATCGCGACCTCGATACGGTGCAGCTCGCGCCGGAAACGCTGGAGCTGATCCCCGAGTGGAAGGGCCAGCAGCCGGATGTGGTGATCGATGCCAGCGGTCGCCGCCGGCTGCTTGCGCGGTTGCTCGACATTCAAGCTAGCGTCGGTCCGCGGCAGGATATCGCCCACTTTGCGCACTACGAAAACTGTCCGTGGCCGGAACCCGCCGGGCAGGTCGAAATCGGCCGGTTGGAAAAGGGCTGGAGCTGGCAGATTCCCTTGCCGGGACGGCTCTCGGTTGGGGTGGTGGTGAATCGCGATCACGCCAAAAAATTTGGCTCCACGGGTGAGGAACAGCTCGAAGCGCTGATCGAAAACGACCGTCGCCTAGCCGCGGCCACCCAGGGCCGCCGCCGGGTTTCCCCCGTGGCGACGTATGCGAACTACCAGCTCATTTCCCATCGCGGCTCCGGGCGAGGTTGGGCCATGGTGGGCGATGCTTTCGGCTTCGTCGACCCGATGCTTTCCCCGGGCCTCTGCATGGCCATGGTCTCCGCCGAAAAGCTGGCGGATACGATCCCCGCGGAGGGCGGTTGGAAACCCGCGCTGCACGAAGACCTCACGAGCTATTGGCAGTGGTTCCGCGACCAGCTTGCCGCGTGGCAAAATCTCGTGAACTACTTTTACGACGGCCGCATTTTTGCCCTGCACCGGACGGGGACTGATTTCTCGAAAAACCTGCCGCCGCTGGTCGGCAACGCCATCCAGCGGCACCTGGGCAAGAACTTCGCCGGCATGGCGTCCGGCGCGCTGACCTCGCATCCCTATTCGCGCGGCCTGCTGTCGTTTTTGGGCAAGTACGGCATCCGCGGGTATGAACCCGCGGACTTCGCCATTCAGTAGCTGGAAGACGAACCTTACTGCCGGAGATGCATGGCTTCCTCACCCGGCTCCACGCCAGGATCGGCGACCGACTGCGGGGCGGTTCCGTGGCGGGAGTGAACCTCGTGCTCCGCACGGATCCAGTGTTCTAGAGCGCGCCCTTGCGGGCACCCTTCCTCTTCGTAGTAGCGGTGGGCCAGGGCGGAAATCTCGAGTTCCTCCTCGAAGTGCACGGCTACTCCAGACTCGGGGGCATGATATTCTTCGTTCATGGCAAATAAGGGTAAGGGTCCCTGAATCGCCCGAACCCGCTGCGCCGGACGTGTACCCCTCAGGCTTGCGGCGGCGGCAGGATGATCCGCTGCGTCCGGCGGCGATCGTTCTGCTGCTGTTCTCGCAGCCACTGGGCGGCTTCCGTGGTATGTCCGAAAAGCCGCACCGACCCCGGCGGCGCCTTGTCCCGCACCACGGTGGCGGCCAGTTCCACAAATCGCGTGGTATAGACCCAGGCCAGCCAACCCACACCGGCCGTCCGCAGCCGCGGCACCCAATCGAGCGCGACCCAGTCGGCCAATTGCAGCCACGTTCCCTGCACGAGGGTCTGGTCGTTCAAAATGCTGACCGCACCCCGGCGGCGCGCCTGCTGGAGGATCTCTTCACACCCGGCACGCATCTCGTTTTCACTCTGCAAACCATTCCACGCCGCGTAGATCCAGCCTTCATCGTCGGCGTGGATTTGCAGGTGGCTTTGTTGATAGAGGAAAACTCCCACGGGTCTTTACATGCGTCCAACGGCAGCCGCTAACAAGCTATGTTTTTACCTAGCGAGGCTGATCTTTATCGTGCGCGGCGACGGCGCAAGGTTAAGGCGAACAAACCGAGGGAAAAAATGCCGCTCACAGCCGGCTCGGGCACCGCGATCATCTGAATATTATCCACATACAAATCCACCGTGCTTGTCGGATAAAAATCGGTCCAGATATCGAAATCCATCCAGACCGGTGTCGCGATCGGCCCGGAGGAATCGAAGTGGAAATCGAGCGTATAAGTCGTGAAGCCATTGATGGTCGACGCCGTCGCCACAAAGTCGCCCGGAGAGCGTAGATCGTAGTCAAACTGGCCACTGACGCTGTCGGCCGTGCTGCTGGTGTAGAGACGCAATTGCAGAATCGCGTAGTCCGGCACCCCCACGACGAGGGCATCAAAAGTCAGTCGATAGGTGGTGTCGCTTTCGAGCCGGATCCGATTGCTCGGAATCAGCGCTGAGGTCATGCGCAGCGACGACATGGCAGACTCATCGTGTAAATAAAAACTGCACACACCTTCGGTAGTAAAGGCGGCCACCGTATTGATCGTCGCTTGATTCGCCGGATCGTTAAATGGAGCGCTGCCAAAACTGGTGGATCCGACCGTCCACCCCGCGAAATCGCCGGTCTCCGCCCCGAAGTTAAGCGGGACCAAATTTTGGGACCAAGCCAGCGAGCCGACCGCAAAAAACAAAAGGGTGAAAAGGATTCGCACGAACGTCGCCGCCCATAGCACCGGGACCCTCTTTCCTCAAATCGGCGGACCGAAGAAAATCGAAGTTCACCGGCATTTTTCCTTTCCAGCCGGGTTCTAGGGTTCCTTTCGGACGGGGATTGTAGCCATGGTTCCATTACACCCCCGATGTCCCCCAAAACCTACCTTCTGCTCGCTGGCCTTGCGGCCATTTTCCCCGGGCGGCTGTGTGCCGCCGAGGCGAACCTGCCCGGCACCCGGCCGCTGGAAACCTCCGACGATCTCTCCGTCCAGATGGTGGCGGGCATTCACCGCTACCTCGACCGCGAAACGGCCCAAGTAGCGGCGGCCCGCCATGAGCGATGGAAGGCCTACGGACCGGCGGACCTGACCGGCGCTCGCGAACTCCTGCGGCGGCGGCTCGGCTTGAATGATCCGCGAGTGAAAGGAGCTTTCGACGTCATCCAGCCTCTCGGTGAAGGGGCGGAAACCGGCACCGGGCCGAAAGCGGTGCGTTGGCCGGTTTTCGAAGGGGTCTGGGGGGAAGGCCTGCTTTTCCAGCCGCCAAGGAAGGCCAGGGCCATCGTCATCGCGCTGCCGGATGCAGGACAAACCCCGGAAGAGTATGCCAACCAGATCGCCGCGCCTTTGGTGGCCCAAGGCTGCACGGTGCTGGTCCCGGTTTTGGTGAACCGCCAAGATACCTGGTCGGGCAACGACGTGGTGGGGCGCTACACGAATCAGCCGCATCGCGAATGGATCTATCGCCAGGCTTTCGAAGTCGGCCGCACGTTGATCGGGTACGAGGTGCAAAAGATTCTCGCCGCGCTCGATGCTTTTGGGGCGACCGACGCGAGAAGAGTCGGACTGATCGGTACCGGCGAAGGAGCCTTGCTCGCACTCCACGCTGCGGCGCTCGATTCCCGCTGCAAGACCACTCTGGTCAGCGGCTATTTCGGCCCCCGCGAAGGTCTCTGGAACGAACCCATCTACCGCAACGTCCCCAGCCTCCTCCGCGACTTCGGTGACGCCGAACTGGCCGCCCTCATCGCCCCTTGGCTACTTATCGTCGACCCTACCCCCGCCGCCGAAATCAACGGTCCACCCGCCCCACGCGAAAATCGCAAAGGCGCCGCCCCCGGTATCGCCGGAAGCCCCGCTCTCGCTGCCGTCGAAGCCGAAGTCAATCGCGCCCGAAAACTCCAGCCGCCCCTCTCGCCCAACGAAATCCCCCATTCCCACATCGTCCTCGCCGCTGATCGGGAGAAAGCCCTGGATACTTTCGCCCGATCCCTTGGTCTCGAGTGGCCCCCGTCCATCCAGTCCGCTCCGCCCATCCCGGCAGCTCCCACCCCCGACGAACGCCAGCACCGGGCCGTCCGCGAACTCGAAGCCCATACCCAACGCATCCTCGGTGCGAGCGAGTGGCAGCGCAATGAGACGGATTTCTGGAAGAAGCTCGCCCCTAGTCCGGATTGGACGGCCCTGCAAAAAGCCGCGCGACAAAAATTCCGCCAGGAAGTGATCGGCGAAATCTCGACCGCCTACCTGCCGCCCAATCCCCGGAGCCGGGTCGCTCTTTCCTCGGAAAAGTGGATCGCTCACGACGTGGTGCTCGATGTGCAGCCGGATGTCTTTGCCTGGGGTCTGCTGCTCGTGCCGAAGTCTCTCAAGCCAGGTGAGCGGCGCCCGGTGGTCGTCTGCCAGCACGGCCTGGAAGGGTTGCCGATGGATACCGTCACCGACGATCAAAAGAACAAGGCCTGGGCTTACTACCACGGTTTCGCCGCGCGGCTGGCCGATGAAGGGTTCATCGTCTTTGCCCCACACAATCCGTATCGCGGCGAGGACGCTTTCCGCACACTCCAGCGCAAAGCCAATCCGCTCGGGCTTTCGCTATTCTCCTTCATCATCGCCCAGCACGAAGTCATCACGCACTGGCTGGCCACGCTGCCTTTCGTCGATCCCCAACGCATCGGCTTCTACGGCCTCAGCTACGGCGGAAAAACAGCCATGCGGGTGCCTGCGGCGATCGAGAATTACGCGCTCTCGATCTGCTCCGGCGACTTCAACGAATGGGTGCGCAAGAACGCTTCGACCGAATACCCCTCCAGCTATCTCTTCTCGAAGGAGTACGAGATCTTCGAATGGGACCTCGCCCACACCTTCAACTACGCCGAGATGGCCCTGCTGATCGCGCCACGCCCTTTCATGGTCGAGCGCGGACACAAGGACGGCGTGGCGACCAGTGAATGGGTCGGCTATGAATTTGCCAAAGTCCTCCGCGGCTACACCCGGCTCGGCTTTCCCGAGCGCGCGCAGATCGAGTGGTTCGATGGCCCGCACACGATCAATGGGGTCGGCACTTTTCAATTTCTCCACCAGCACCTCAATTGGCCCACACCCGCTTCCGCTCCCCGATGAAACCCTTCCTCCTCCTCGCTGCCGCCTTGCTGACCGCGCCGCTCGCGCAAGCCGGCGACCTCTTCGAGCGCGATAATCTCGTCGCTTGGTGCATCGTGCCTTTCGACGCCAAAAAGCGCGGCCCGGAAGAGCGCGCGGCGATGCTGGAAAAGCTCGGGTTCAAACACTTCGCCTACGACTACCGCGCGGAGCATGTGCCGCAGTGGGACGCGGAGCTCGATGCGCTCAAGGCGCATCATGTGGAGCTCACGGCGTGGTGGTTTCCGGGGTCGCTGAATGCGGAGGCAAAACGCACGCTCGAGCTCTTCCAGCGCCACGGTGTGAAGCCGCAGCTGTGGATCACGGGTGGTGGTGCGCCGCCCAAGGACGAGGCCGAGCAACAGGCCCGGGTGGAGACGGAAGCGGCGCGGATTCGCCCCGTCGCAGAGGCCGCCGCCGCGCAGGGGCTGAAGGTGGCGCTGTACAATCACGGCAATTGGTTCGGCGAACCGGAGAACCAGATCGCGATCATCGAGCGGCTCAAACGCGACGGGGTCGCGAATGTGGGGATCGTCTACAACCTGCATCACGGCCACGAGCACCTCGACCGCTTCCCGGCGCTGCTCGAAAAGATGAAGCCGTACCTGCTCGCCTTTAACCTCAACGGCATGACCCGTAGCGGGGAAAAGATCATTCCACTCGGGCAGGGGGAGTTCGATCTGCAGCTGCTCAAGACCCTTCGCGCCAGCGGGTGGAACGGGCTGGTCGGGATTCTCAATCACACCGGCGAAGACGCAGAAGCACGGCTGCAGGACAATCTCGATGGGCTCAACTGGCTCGTGGCGCAGCTCGACGGAAAACCAGCGATCGCCAAGCCGGTGCCGCGCTCGTGGAAAAAGTCCGCAGCCGCAGCTCCGGCGCCGACGACTCCGAATACGCCCCGTGGAGTGGCTTCATTGGCCCCGACCTTTGGCCAGGCGCTGACCGGTGGCTTTGTCGGTGAAGGACGGGCGGAGTATCGCACGCGGCCGATCACGATCGAATGCCGGGCAAAGCTGAACACCGCGGCGCGTTTTAATATCCTCGTGGCGAGTGATCCGAAAAAATCGGTGGATCACTGGGAGCTCTACACCTACGCGGGCAGCGGATTTCTCAGCGTCTACCAACCCGGCCGCGGCGGCGAGGTGCGCAGCAGCATGAATGTCTGCGACGGCCAGTGGCATGCGCTCGCAGCGGTGCTGGAGCCGGAGCGCGTGCGACTTTATGTGGATGGCAAGCTGGTGCACGAAGCGGCGGCCAAGCTCGGGAGCAAAGGTGAGCCGGTGCCCGGAGGATTGGGCATCGGCCGTCTGGCTGAAGGCGGGATCGGCTGCGATGGACTCATCGACGATGTGCGCATTTCCAAAGGCGTGCGCGAGATTGGGGCACCGTCCGTCCAGCCACTCGCACGCGATGCGCAGACACTGGAGCTGCTCGATTTCGATAAACTCACCGTGGGCGAACCACTCACGGCCAAACCGAAAAACCTCGCCGACCTGCCGAAGACCTGGACGATTCCCGCAGCGAATCCCGATTCGCTGACCCGCGCGAACGGCTGGCCGGCGCTGGAGGATTTCCGCAAATGGGAGCGCTCGCTCGGCGGACCAACCTCGAACCGTTTCTCCGCCCTCACCCAGATCACCAAGGCGAATGTCGGCCAACTCCAAGTCGCGTGGACTTATCAATCCGGCGACGGCAAGGCGAACATCCAGTGCAATCCCATCATCGTCGATGGTGTGATGTACGCGCCCACCGCGGGCTGGAATATCGCCGCCATCGACGCCGCTACCGGCCAGGAGCGCTGGCGCTACAATCTCGAACGCCAGGGCAAACGCCTCGAAGACCAGCCCGCCCGCCGCGGGTTACTCTACTGGCCCGGCGACGCACAGAATCCCGCGCGTCTGATCGTCGGCGCGGGCAACTGGCTTTTTGCCCTCGATCCGAAAACCGGGCAGCCACTCACGGCCTTCGGGGAAAACGGGCGCACGCCCATCGCAGCCGGGACCAGCACCGTCGGCGCCACTTATCGCCATGTTTTCATCGCGGCCGGCTATACCGGCGATGTCTTCGGCTACGACATCCGGACCGGCCAGCCGCTGTGGGTTTTCAAAACCAAGCCCGGCCCGGGTGAACCCGGCGCCGAGACGTGGGCTCAGATCGAGAAAGGTGCGAACTGCTGGGGCGGCATGGCCCTCGACGAATCACGCGGCATCGCCTTTGTCTCCACCGGGTCGCCCAAGCCGAACTACCTCGGCATGGGCCACACGGGCGACAATCTCTTCTCCGATTGTGTCATCGCCCTCGACGCGCTCACCGGCAAGCGGCTCTGGCACTTCCAGGAACTCCGCCACGATGTGTGGGATCTCGACATTCCCGCTCCGCCTAATCTCGTCACGGTGGAACGCTATGGCGTGAAGGTGGATGCCGTCGCGCAAGTCACCAAGCTGGGCAACACGCTCCTGCTCGATCGAGTCACGGGCCAACCGCTCTACGACTTCCGCCTTGTGCGGACGGAAAACCGCGTGCTCCCCGGCGACGAAGCCTCGCCCTACCAGCCCAAGCCGGAGCTGCCCGAGCCCTTCGCCCGGCAGGCCTACACCCTCGACGAGATGCCCGAATCTCCCGCCGCTCAGGCGACGATCCTGCCCGTCGTGAACCGCTCCAACTACGGCCTTTTCCCGTCCATTGACGAAGCCAAACCCACGCTCCTTTTCAACGTTCACGGCGGGGCAGAATGGACCGGCGCGGCCTCCGATCCGCGCAATGGCCGACTCTATGTCACGGCCAATGAAATCCCCTGGTACGTGACCTGTTTCCGCGACGACGATCCGGAGCCGCTCCAGCCACCGAGCGAAGGCGAAAAAGTGTACCAGACCATCTGCTTTGCCTGCCATGGCCCGGACCGCAAAGGCATCGGCCACGCGCCGCCGCTCCGGGGCATCCGCCATCGCCTCACCGAGGAGCAAATCCGCACCCAGCTCAAAAACGGCAGCGGCTCCATGCCCCCGATGGCTTTCCTCACCGAAGAACAGCTCAAGCCGCTGCTCGACTTCATCCTCTGCCGTGATCGTCCCATTGCGCCGCTCGATCCGAAGGCTCCGCCGAAATGGACCTTCGGCGGCTGGAACCGGCTGCAGGATCCGGAAGGTTATCCCGGCTGCAAACCGCCGTGGGGCACGCTCACCTGTCTCGACCTGAACACCGGCAAAATCGCGTGGAAAGTCCCCTTCGGCGAATACCCGGAACTCGCCGCGAAAGGGGTGCCGAAAACGGGTCAGGAAAATTTCGGTGGCTGCATGGTCACCGCCAGCGGCCTCGTCATCGCTGGAGGCACCCGCGACAAAAAACTGCGCGCCTTTGACGCTGATACCGGCGCCGAACTCTGGAGCCATCAACTCCCCCTTCACTCCACCGCCCCGCCCGCGAGCTACGAAGCCGATGGCCGCCAATTCATCGTCGTCCCCGCCACCGGCGGCGGCAAACTCGGAGGCGAAACCAGCGACGCGTGGATGGCTTTTGCGCTGCCGGTAAAATAACCCGCGCACTCGGTCTCCACCGATTTCTTCGGTGGATCGCATTCACGGATTGGTCCATCATAGGCCAGCATTCGGCATCCCCGAATCCAACCAGGTGCTCGCTGGCCCATGAAAACGATCGCGACATTCAGCAAACCCGAGGAAGCACACCTCTTTCGTACCCGACTGGAGGCTGCGGGGATCCCGGCCTACGTGCAAGACGAGCACTTCGTCCAGCTGGACTGGCTTTACTCCAATGCCATTGGCGGCGTGCGGGTCCAGATTTCAGACGAGGATATCGACGCGGCCCGGGACTTTCTCGTGAACGATGCGCCCCAAGCTGCTCCGGACGCCGTCGACGTCCTCTGCCCCAAATGTGGCTCAGGGAAAACCGCCCCCGATGAGCTGCCCAGACGCATATCGTTTCTCAGCCTGCTCCTTTTTCACGTCCCGCTTTTGTTTGGGCGCCACCGCTGGAAATGCGCGGCGTGCCAGCATGTCTTTTCCTCCCCACCCGCCACTCCACTGCCACGTGAAGAGATAAGAAGTGCCGAAGGATAGGCCGCGCTGCCGATTGGTTGGCGAGAGGGAAAACGCCGGACCTTTGCTCGTCCCGATATCTCCCGTCCTCCGTTGGACCGCTCTTCATCAAAGTAGTGGTATGCCTTTTCCACCCCCACCTTCTTCGCTGGCAAGTAAGCGGCCGCCTTCCGTCACACAATTGTAACATTCGCTCTTTTCACCGGAGCGATCCGGTTTAGAGTGGGGTCCGTGATGGATTTCGCTGGGGTTTCCACGTTGTCCGGCCCGGTTTTTTCCACCCGCGGCCGATCCTTATGACCGCCATGCACCTCCTTGGAGGGGTTGCGCTGGTCCTGTTTGGCGTCCGCTTCTTGCGCAAAGGGCTGGACCGGCTGTTTGGCCGCGGACTGATCGAGTGGCTGCAACGGATGACCGTGAGCCGCGGGAAAGCCTTTTTCGCCGGGATCGCCACGGGCACTTGTTCGCCCTCGTCGACCGCGCTTTCGCTCGTGACGGTGCACATGATGACCTCGGGCAGCCTGACCGCGGAGCGGATGCTCTCGGTGCTGCTGGGCAGTTGTGTGGGGCTGACCGTGACGGTGCAGCTGCTCGCGCTGCACGTGGAAAGCTACGCGGGCTGGCTGATCTTTTTCGGGGTGCTCGGCTTCCAATTCATGCGGCGGGAAAGCTTCCGCGGAATCGGGCAGTGCCTCATCGCGCTCGGGCTGATCTTTTTCGCCATGCAGACCATCGGCGAAGCGTCGCGGGCCCTCGCGGCTTCGGCCGATGCGCGGACGATTCTCCATATCCTGGAGGATCACCCGACTGCCCTGCTCCTGCTCGCGACGATGCTGACGGTGGTCCTACAAAGTTCGACCGCCTCGGTCGGTCTGGCGCTGGGTTTGGCAGGCGGAAACCTGCTCACGCCGGCTTCACTTTTTGTCTGGGTGCTGGGTGCGAATCTCGGCGTGGCGACCACCTTGCTGATCACGGGTTACCCGCATCTGGAAGCCCGGCGGCTGGCGCTGGCGCACTTGATCGTGAAGCTGCTCGCTGTGGGCGCGACGATGCTGGCGTTGCCGGCCTTTGTATCCTGGACCGCGGGGTTGCCGCTTTCGGTCGCCCGGCTCACCGCGGATTTTCACACCGGCTTCAATCTCGTCATCGGCCTTGCCGCGCTGCCCTTCATTCCATGGCTGGCCCGGCTCGCACGATTTCTCGTCACCGAACCGGAGCCTACGCACCCGCAGACTTCGGCCGAGCCGGAGACTTTTCTCAGCGAAGACGCGCTGGATACGCCTTCGCTCGCCCTCGCCCACGCCACGCGGGAGATCCTGCGCATGGCCGATGAAAGCCAGCGGATGCTCGCCGGTTTTTGGCAGGCGCATGAAAAGCGCGATCCCGCGCTCGCCCGCCAAATCCAGACGCACGACGACCGGGTGGATCAGCTCTACCACGTGCTGAAACGCTATCTCAGCCGGATCAGTGAGGATCAACTCGGCGAACGGCTCGGCCAGTGGCAGGTGGCATTGCTTGCCTTTGCCGATGAATTCGAAGCGATCGCCGACATCATCGAGCGGCATCTCTGCGCCGAGGTGATCAAGCAGGTGCAGGAAGAAGTCGTCTTCTCGCCCGAAGACGCCGCCGCGCTGGCCAGTTCGTACGAGCGGCTGCGCGAACGATTCGCGCTCGCCGCGGGGTTGCTCTCGGTACACGACGCGCCCAGCGCGCGCACTTTTGTCGCCGGGCAGGATCGGCTGAACGAATACTACCGGCAGGTGCAAAACGAGCATCACGCCCGACTGCGCCGGGGCGACCGCGCGGCACTGGCCGCCAGCGCTTCTTTTCTTGAGCTGCTCGGCGGTTTTCGCCGGATCAACAGCCACCTCGGCACACTCGGCTATGCGCTGGGCGCTGGATCCCGCAGTCGAAAAGCGCGGCCTGCCCTCCCCGCGGAACCAGCGGCGGCCCCGGAATCTCCGGCTGAGGGACAGCTTCGGCATCAGGCGCACTAAGGTCCTCCCGCGGCAGGGGTTTCCCATCCGATGAGCCATTTTTCGTGGCCGTCCTTCGCCCCCCAAAAAACCCGCCAGAACCAAACGCGCCGTCGCGATGAAAACACCCCGCCTACTCGTCCCCCTTTGGACCGCGGCGTTGCTTCAGGCAGTAGCTGGAGCAGCTGACGATGGGAAACCACTCCCGGCGTTTCCAGGAGCCGAAGGCGCCGGCCAGTGGGCGAAGGGTGGCCGGGGTGGAAAGGTGATCGCGGTCACCAATCTGAACGATGCGGGCCCCGGCAGTTTGCGCGCGGCCCTCGATACCTCCGGGCCGCGCACCGTGATCTTCCGCGTCTCCGGCACGATCGAATTGACGCGGCCGCTGCGGGTCGCGCACCCGTTTCTCACCATCGCCGGGCAAACCGCCCCGGGCGACGGCATCTGCCTCAAGGGTTACGAGCTGCAGATTTTCAACACGCATGACGTTGTCGTCCGCTACCTGCGCTGCCGGACCGGCGATCAGACTTCGAAAGCAAGCGAACTGGACGCGATCAGTCTTTCCGATGCGACGGATGTGATCATCGACCACTGCTCGGCGACATGGAGTACCGATGAGTGCCTGTCGGTCACGAACGGCTCCGACCGGGTGACCGTCCAGCATTGCTTGATCGCCGAGGCGCTCACCAAGCATTCCTACGGCTCGATCATTGGCTCGTATCGCGGCGCGATTTCGTACCTGCACAATCTTTACGCCAACAACATAGCCCGCAATCCACGGCCCGGTGGGTATCAGTACACTCCAGGCCACGAGAATGATCCCGGGCCACGGATCGAATTCCGCAACAACGTCCTCTATAACTGGAGCTACGGCCCCGGCTATACCGGCTCCGGCAAACCGGAGGAAGCGGAGCGAATCGCGATGAATTACATCGGCAACACCCTGAAAGCCGGCCCGGACACCACGGCGGCAGATCGGGCCAAAGCCTTTACGATTTTCCAAGGCGCAACGGCGGAACTTTTTCTGGAGGGCAACCAACTCGACCCGCAGCAGCCGATCCGTTTTCAATCGGAGCTGCTCACCATTCGTCCGGGCAGCACGCTCATCTTGCGGGATACCCCGCTCCCCTTCGAGCCCCCGGCGGAAAACCTGACCGCCAAAGCTGCCTACACCCGGGTGCTGGAAAAGGTCGGTGCCGTAAAACCCACGCGGGATGCGGTGGACGCGGGCATCGTCGCCGGCGTTCGCGACGGCTCGGGGCGCCAGAAACTCACGATCCCCGCCAACGCCTGGCCGGCGCTCACCAGCAGGGACGCAGAACCCGACAGCGATGGCGACGGTCTCCCCAACACTTGGGAGGGCGCGCATGGGCTGAACGAAAACGACGCGACCGATGCGGCCCGGGTCGCTGGGCCCGAAGGCTGGACTCAGCTGGAACTCTGGTTGAACAGCCTCTGAGGATCAGACTGGGGTTCGGGATTGATTAAGGCTTGAGCGCACCGCAAAGCCTGTGAAAGCGTGCCTTTCTTTCCCCAATATGCCGATCATCACCAGTTCCAAGACCCAGCAGGAATACGACGTCGCGATTGTCGGTTCCGGTGCGGGCGGCGGGCAGATGGCGTACACGCTCACCCTTGCCGGGCTGAAGTGCGTCATGCTCGAAGCCGGCCGCAACTACAGCCCCGAGACGGAGACCGCCATGTTTCAGCGGGCGGATCAATCGCCGCTCATGGGCACCGCGACCGCGGACAAAGCGTTTGGGTTCACCGATGCGACGATCGATGGCGGCTGGGAAGTGCCGGGTGAGCCGTACACGCAGGCGAGCGACAAGGCGGAGGAGAAATTCTGGTGGTGGCGCCCGCGTATGCTCGGGGGCCGCACGAACCACTGGGGCCGGATGTCGCTGCGCAATGGCCCGTACGATTTCAAGCCGCACAGCCGCGATGGGCTCGGCTTTGACTGGGCGATCGGCTACGAAGACGTCGACCCGTATTACACCAAGGTCGAAATGCTCGTGGGCATCTACGGCACGAATGAAGGCCTGGAAAACACGCCAAATTCGCCCGAAGGCGTGCTGCTCCCGGCGCCGAAAGCCCGCGCCTCTGAACTCTATTTGCAAAAGCACGCGAAGAAGCTGCGCGTGCCGGTGATCCCGATTCACCGCGCGGTGCTCACCCGTCCGCTCGATGCCGACAGCATCCCGGCGAAACTGCACCCCGGCAACGCGTGGGCGCAGAAGTTGGTCGCCGACGGCATGCGCGCGCGGGCGGCGTGTTTCTGGGCCACGGATTGCGGTCGCGGCTGCAGCCTCCGGGCGAACTACCAGAGCACCACGGTGCACCTGCCCATCGCCATGGCGACGGGGAATCTCGATATCATCCCGAACGCGCATGCGCGCGAGGTGCTCGTCGATGCGAACGGCAAAGCCACCGGCGTGCTCTATATCGACAAGACCACGGGGCAGGAAGCCCGGGTGAAAGCCAAGGCCGTCGTCCTCGCGGCGAGCAGCGGCGAAACCGTGCGCATTTTGCTGAATTCCAAGAGCGCGGCTTTCCCCCAAGGCCTCGCCAATCGCAGCGGCAAGGTAGGCAAGTACATCATGGATACGGTGGGCTGCAGAGTCTCCGGTCAGGTGCCCGCGCTGGAAAATCTGCCGCCGCACAATGAAGATGGTGCCGGCGGTGTCCACACTTACGTCCCGTGGTGGCTGTACCAGGAGCAGAAGGCCGGGAAGATGGATTTCGCCCGCGGGTACCACGTCGAATTCGGCGGCACGCGCCGCATGCCCGGCGGGAACAATCCGTTGCCCGACGATCTCGGCAAGGGCGCGTACGGCACGAAATTCAAGGAAGAGGCGCGCCGCTATTACGGATCGTTTGTCGGCTACACCTGCCGTGGCGAAATGGTCCCGAACGAGGACTGCTTCGCGGAAATCGATCCCACGGTGAAAGACAAGTGGGGCATCCCGGTGCTCCGCTGGCACTGGAAGTGGAGCAACCAGGAGCTGAACATGGTAAAGCACGCGCAGGAAACTTTCACCGCGCTGATCGAAGCGATGGGCGGCACGGTGCGCGGCAAAAAGGAAGCCCCCCTCAAAGCCATCGATCCCGGCGGCAAGATCATCCACGAAGTCGGCGGCGCACTCATGGGCGCGGATGCCGGCAAGTCCGTCTGCAACGGCTGGAACCAGACGTGGGATGTGAAGAATCTCTTCCTCTCCGACGCCTCGCCCTTCCCGTCGAACGCCGACAAAAATCCCACCCTCACCATCATGGCCCTCGCCTGGCGCACGGGCGATTACATCGTCGAACAAGCTCGCAAAGGCGCTCTATGATTCCCTCGAACGAACCCACTCCCATGACGCCTGATTCGTCTTCATCCCCGGCCCGTCTTCCGCGCCGCACGGTGCTCAAATGGTTCGCCGCCGCCGCTGCGGCAACGCAACTGCCCGCACTTCGCTCATCCGCGCAGACCACCCCCGCAGCGAAAGGCTACGGCACCGATCCAGAGGTCGCGAAATTCTACGAGCCCGGCGCTTTCTGGCCGCTCACCCTCACGCCCGTGCAGCGCAAAGCCGCGGTCGCCCTGGCCGACACGCTCTTCCCAGCCGACCACCTCGGACCGGCCGCGAGCGAAGTCCGCGTAATCGATTACGTCGACGAGTGGATCAGCGCGCCGTATGCGCCGCAGCAGAAAGATCGCGAGGCCGTGCTGCCGGGTCTCGCGTGGATCGACGAGGAAGCGCAGAAGCGGTTTCAGAAAGACTTCGCCTCGATCACCGAAGAGCAACGCCGCGCGATTTGCGACGACATCTGCTACGCGCCGGAAGCGAAGCCGGCCTTCAAAAGAGGCGCGTCGTTTTTTGCGAAATTCCGTTCCCTCGCCGCGAGTGCCTACTACTCCACCGAGCCCGGCTGGAAAGCGCTCGGTTATGTCGGTAACGTACCGCTCGTGAGCTTCGACGGTCCGCCGCCCGAAGTGCTCGAGAAACTCGGGGTTGAGCAAACCGTCAAGTAACGCCATGCACCGTCGCTGGTCCTGGTTGGGCGGTCTGCTGGCTTTCGCCGTCACGGCAGCCGCCCAGGAGAATCCCCTACCCGCTCCGCCCACCCAGCCCGGTTTTCATCCGCCGGGGATGTGGACGTGGGACAATTGGTTCGTCCGCGACGGTGACCGTTGGCACGCGTTTTACCTCCAGCTTCCCCAAGCGGTCGGGCAGGCCCGGCGGTGGAAGGACAACGATTTCTACAAACACGTCGGCCACGCTATCTCGACCGACCTGCGCACCTGGCAGGATCAGGGGCCAGCGCTGTGCGCGCTCTCCGGCACCTGGAACGATCGCCACATCGCGACAGGCAGTGTGATCCGGCATCGGGGTCGTTGGTGGATGGCTTTCACCGGCCGGGGCACCAAGGGCGACGGCGTGGGGCTCGCCGTCAGCGACGACCTGAACCAATGGCAGCCCGCGCAGGATCAGCCGCTCTTTCCCCTCACCGGCACTTTCAGCGGCGGAATCGACTCGGGCACTTTCTCTTCCCCGTGGAGAGACGGCACGACCCGGCGCTGGATCGGGATCAGTGATCCGTACCTCTTTGAGGAACCCACTCACGGCTGGATCTATCTGATCCTTTGCTCCCGCATCCTCGATGTACCGATCGCGCAAAGCGGGTGCCTCACCATGCTGCGCTCGCGCGACCTGCGAAAATGGGAGGCCCCCACGATCATCGCGTGGCCGGGCTGTTTCGAGCGAATGGAGACCCCTCAACTCTGGCCCCACCAGGACCGCTGGTATCTCTCGTTCGGCGGCGTGCTGAACCCAGCTTGGATTCGCGACCACCAGGCTGAGCTGCCCCCGGTGGTGCAGGGCAAGGTGAGCCACCTCAACTACTGCTACCGCCTCTCACACCCGGCCGGTCCGGCAAGCGAAGAAGACCTCCAGCACATCGAAATCCCGCGCAGCCACTATATCATGAAAGTGCTGCCGCAGACGACCGAGCAGGACGTCGCGATTTTCACCGTGAAGGAGAAAAACGACTCTTCGATTTCGCAGCCTTACCCGGTGGAATACACGCCGGATGGGGCGCTGCGGTTGATCGGGCCCTGAAGCCTCAAGGCGTGGCCGGGGGTGCCTTCAGCGTGAAGCCACCGCACTGGCCGGTCCCATTTTGCACCGGGCTGCGGAAATAGCCGGACACTTCCGGCTCGTCCGAATCCTGGTAGATGGCTCCGACAATCTTTACCGTTTTGTTGTTCTGCGGATAATTGAACGAACCGCTGAACAGGCCCGTCTTCACATTCAAGCCCACCTTCAACCTCGTGAAGTTGGTTCCCAGGACCAGGACTTTGTTGGCCACGGTCAACACACCCGCCTCGGCGACGGCGCTGGACAAGCCGCCGCCGGAAAGTTCCAGCGCGACGCCGGCTCCCCCCGGGAAAGTAAGCACGGGACGGCCCGTGGTCGGAGGCTTGTAGCGGTAGCCGGCCAGCTCAAGCTCCGTGGAGAAACCGGTCCGGTAGTAGGTTCCCATTTTTTGCCACGGCTTGGCCCAGTTCAGGGTGCCACCAAAGCTGTCGGCGCCAAAACTCAGGGAGCCCGACAGCGTGCCTTTCCCCGCGTAGAGCGTGGTGAAAAGCGGGAACCGCAGGGAATAGGTCGGCAGTCTGGTCAGATAGCTGCCCACACTGATCACCGTGCCGTCGGCGGCCTTCCCCGCCAAAGTGATTTGCCCGCCTTTCTTGACCCGGGCCACGGCGTAGCCCGTCCCGGGCGGCAGAGTGGGATCGGTTTCCGTCGATTTCAGCAGCAGCGTATAGTAGCCCTCCTGGTAGAGCGAAGACGTCCGCGAAACGCGCGGATAGGCTACGACGGTCCGGCCGAAAGAAGTCAGGGTAAATTTTTCTCCCTCAATCCCGCGGACCACGCCGAAGCTGGCCTGCTGCTTTCCATAAGTCCCGGTATAGGAGCCCGATCCATCCAGCACCCCCCGGATCATCTCGTATTTACCATCGATAAACAGCCTCCCGGAAAAGCGCAGATTCGATCCGACGGTCACGTTCACATAGGCCCCGTCAGAGGAGAGTCCAATATAGTTCTCGAGCTGCACGAGCACAGTCGCCCGGCTAACGGCGCGAGAGTCCGGCGAAGCGGCGGGGGCCACGTTCAAACCAACGCTTAACAAGCCGGCAACACTCAACGCACCCATCACTTTCCAGCGAGGGCCAAAAACTGCCAAACAATTCGAAATCCAGCGTAACACCGGGGTGGCGCGCATCACGGCGCCCGCTATAAAATAGATCCCCCCGGATGGCAAGTCGGCATCAGTAAGTACCCCGACCCATAGCGTAACAAAAGAGTCGCAAACATGTCGTTCGAGAGGGAGCGACGATTTCCGGAGGGACGCTATGACGTGGGGGCGCAACCTCCTCCCCTTGCCATGAACGAAGCCCCCTTGCGTTCCTCTGCCCGTCTCTGGCGGGCCCGGCATCTCGCCGGTTTTCTCGTGACCCCTGCTTTGCACCGCCCTCAGGCTGCCCGGCGCCAATCCACCAACCGCTCGCCCGTATCCACTCTCTCGGTTGTCAATTTCCACACGTCGCTGGCGCCCAAAAAGTCGCCGACTACCTCACGGAAAAGCTTCATCAGCCGGTGAAATCCGTCGGCAAAGGCAAATCCTACGACCCGCCGAATACCAGCGAGGAAAACAAACAACTCAACCGCCGCGTGGTCGTGAAAGTCGCCCCCGAGATTCTACCTCAAGTTGCCGCTTGCGACAAGATGCCGGCCAAACGGAAGGTGCGCTGACCTCCTTGGTTTTAGGGGGCGGACAAAGCGAAGTTGCCCACTTCACCGACACCCGCCTGGACTGGACCACGGAAATAGCCGGCGGCACCGGGCTTCTGGCTGTTTTGAAAGACCGCGCCCACGAAGGTCACGGGTTTGTTCGTCACCGGGTGCACAAATGAACCGCTAAACAATCCGTTTTTCGCGCTGAGCGACACCTTGATCTTGGCGGGGTTGCTGCCGGTCACGAGGACCTTGTTTGCCGAAGTCACAGTCGCGGTTTCCATGATCGCCGCGCTCAATCCACCGCCTATGATTTTGAGCGCCGCGTTGTCCGCACCGGGGGCCAAAGGCAGCAGCGGCGTCCCAGCCGGCTTGGCTTTGTAAACCGCGCCGACGGTATTGAGATGCGTGGTAAATGCGTTGCGATAGTAGGCCCCGCTTTTTTGCTCCGGCTTTTTCCAAAGCAGCACCCCGCTGAAATCCGAATCGCTGACCGGCTCAAACGTGAGCGCTCCCGTCAGGACGCCCTTTCCGCCGTACAGTGTCGAATTGTAAAAGACGAACTGCGGATCGCCCGAACTCCCCA
>Ga0209050_1000223_pt1 | contig 125465 bp, 134 predicted proteins | sample Araplavi_mTSA_r2_FD_184276 | JGI IMG/M metagenome (GOLD analysis project Ga0209050, IMG submission 184276) | Arabidopsis root microbial communities from North Carolina, USA - plate scrape MF_Cvi_mTSA_r2 (SPAdes) (version 2) | ecosystem: Host-associated > Plants > Roots > Endosphere | place... | reverse complement strand
CAGCTTGAAGAACGACATGGTCTGCTGCAGCTGCTCGGCCTGGCTGCTCATCTCTTCGGACGTGGCCGCCAGCTCTTCCGAGCTCGACGCGTTCTGCTGCGTCGTCTGGCTCAGCTGGCTCACCGCCGCATTGATCTGGCTGACCCCCGACGACTGCTCTTCCGACGCCGCGGTGATCTCCTGCACCAGGTCCGAGGTCTTCTTGATGTTCGGCACCATCTGGTCCAGCAGCCGGCCCGCCTTCTCGGCCAGCTCCACGCTGGAGCCCGCCACCGTGCCGATCTCCTGCGCCGCCACCTGGCTGCGCTCGGCCAGCTTGCGCACCTCGGCCGCCACCACCGCGAAGCCCTTGCCGTGCTCGCCGGCGCGCGCCGCCTCGATCGCCGCGTTCAGCGCCAGCAGGTTGGTCTGGTACGCGATGTCGTCGATGATCCCGATCTTCTGCGCGATCTGCTTCATTGCCGCCACCGTCGCGCGCACTGCTTCGCCGCCTTCGGCCGCTTCGCTCGCCGCCTTCGTCGCCATCCCGTCGGTCACCTTCGCGTTCTCGGTGTTCTGCGAGATCGACGCCGTCATCTGCTCGATCGACGCGCTCGTCTCCTCGACCCCCGCGGCCTGCTCGCTCGACGCCTGCGACAGCGACTGCGCCGTCGCGCTCACCTCTTCCGATGCCCCCGCCAGCGCCTCGGCGCCGCTGTTCACCTCGGTCACCACCTGCGACAGCTTCGCCACCATGTGTTTCATCGCCTGCAGCAACTGGCCGGTCTCGTCGCGGCTGGTGGCGTCGATCTGCACCGTCAGGTCGCCTTCGGCCAGCCGGTTCGCGGCATCGACCGCGCGCACCAGCGGCCTGCCGACGCTGCGGCTGATGAAGAAGCCGAGCAGCAGGCCCAGCACGACGCCGCCGGCGATCGCGCCGATCATCACGGTGCGGCTGCTGCGGTACAGGCTCTCGGTGTGCTCGGCGGCCGCCTTGGCGCGGGTTTCCTTCTGCTGGGTCAGCTCGTCGAGCATCTCGTCGAGCTTGTTGGCCTTGTCGCGCACCAGGTCGAGCGACTGCGCCAGCGCCTCGTCGCGCTCGGCCAGCTTCTTCGCCGACGCCAGCGTCAGCGCGCGCTGCATCTCGCGCTGGTAGTCCTCCGACATCGCGCCGAACGCGGTGAAGACCTCCTTCGCGCGGTCGCTGACGAACAGCGGCCTGGCCTTCTCGATGTAGTCCTTCATCTGGGCCAGGCTCTTCGTGATCGACGCCTGGTGCTTCTCGCGCTCGGCCTGCGAGCTGGCCAGCAGGAAGTTCGAACGGGCCCGCCCGATGTAGATCAGGTTGATGTTGGCTTCCTTGATGTACGACAGGCCCATCAGCTCCTTCGTGTACATGTTGTCGGCCAGCTCGTTCATCTGGCTGGTGTTCGAGATGCCGATGACGCCGATCACGACGCTGATCGACGCGACGAGCATGAAGCCCGCGATCAGCCGCACGCCGATCTTGAAGTTGCTGAACATGGTGTGGTTCTCCCTGGAATCTGGTGAAGCAAACGGGTGGATTCAGGCGGACGGGACCGGCGTGACGGCCGACTCCATCAAGGCCGGCACGTCGAGGATCAGCGCGACGTCGCCGCTGCCGAGGATGCTGGAGCCGCTGATGCCGCGGACCTGGCCGAACATCTTCGACAGCGGCTTGATGACGGTCTGCGCCTCGCCGAGCAGCGTGTCGACGACGAGGCCGAATTTCTGGCCGGCATGCTTGACGACGACGATGTTCGGGCGCGCGCTCTGCGGCCCGTCGATGTCGAACAGCTCACGCAGCCGGATGAACGGCAGCACCTCGCCGCGCAGGTCGGTGTAGTCGTGCTCGGTCTCGGCGCTGAACTCGACGCATTCGTCGACCATGTCCAGCGGCACGACGAACACCGCCTTGCCGACGCCGATCTGGAAGCCATTGATGATCGCCAGCGTCAGCGGCAGCCGCACCGTGACGGTGGTGCCCTCGCCCGGCGTGCTGGCGATGGCGACGCTGCCGCGCAGCGCGACGATGTTGCGCTTGACGACGTCCATGCCGACGCCGCGGCCCGACAGGTTGGTCACCTTCTCGGCGGTCGAGAAGCCAGGCTCGAAGATCAGCGCGTAGATCTCGGCGTCGCTCAAGGTGCGGCCGGCCTCGACCAGGCCGCGTTCGACGGCCTTCGCGAGGATCTTCTCGCGGTTCAGGCCGCCACCGTCGTCACTGACCTCGATCACGATGCTGCCGGAGTCGTGGAAGGCGTTCAGCATCACGGTGCCGCGGGCCGGCTTGCCGCGCGCCGCGCGCTGCTCCGGCGAATCGATGCCGTGGTCGATCGCGTTGCGCACCAGGTGCGTCAGCGGATCGCCGATCTTCTCGACCACGGTCTTGTCGAGCTCGGTGTCTTCGCCGTTGACGACCAGGCCGATGTCCTTGCCGAGCTCGCGCGAGACGTCGTGCACCACGCGCTGGAAGCGGCTGAAGGTGCCGCCGATCTTGACCATGCGCAGCTGCAGCGCGCTGTCGCGCACCTCCTCGACCAGGCCGGACAGCACCGAGTGGCATTCCTGCAGCTCGCTGTTGCGCGTCTTGCGCGCGACCAGGTTGGCGCCGGCCGACGCGATGATCAGCTCGCCGACCAGGTTGATCAGGTGGTCGAGCTTGTCGGCATCGACGCGGATCGACTGGCTCTCCTGCGTCTTCGCGTCCTTCACGCGCTTCTGCTTCTCGAGCGCGGCCTCGACCACCGGCGGCGAGACGCGGCCCTGTTCGACCAGCACCGCGCCGATCAGCGGCATCGGCACGGCCCGCGCCTGCGTGTTCAGCGCCGCCTCGAGTTCGTGGGCGGTGACGGTGCCGCAGCGCACCAGCATCTCGCCGAGGCGCGACGATTCTTCCGGCATCGCCTTGATCAGCTCGATGTAGTCGCCGATGCGGCTGTGCGGCGGCACGATGCGCAGCGTGCAGTCGTCGAGCACGAAGTCGAACACGCCTTCGATCGCCGCCTTGTCGGCCTGGCTGCGGAACGCGATCTCGAAGCCGAGGTAGCAGGACTCCGGGTCCATCTCGTCGGCGGCCGGCAGCGCGTCGGCCAGCGTCACGATGCCGACCACCTGGCCGAGCGTGCCGAGGAAGCGGATGAAGGAGAGCGGGTCCATGCCGTTGCGCAGCACGTCGCGGCCAAAGCGCAGCGAGATGTGCCACAGGTCGGCGTCGTGGGGTGCGCCGCCGATGCGCTCGAACGACGGTTCCGGTGCCGCGGCGGCCACCACGGCCCCCGATGCCGGCGCCAGGTGCGCACGCAGCCGCGCCAGCAGCGGCTCGCCGCGCTGCAGCAGCGCCGGGTCGACCTGGTCGGCATCGGATTCGACCGCGTCGACGAGCGCTCCGATGTGGTCGCCGCAGGCCAGCAGCAGCGCGACCATCGGCTCGTCGACCGCGAGGCGGCCTTCGCGCACCTCGTCGAGCACGCTTTCGACGACGTGCGTGAACGCCACCACGTCGTCGAGGCCGAACAGCCCCGCCGAGCCCTTGATGGTGTGGGCGGCGCGGAAGATCGCGTTGATCGTCTCCGCCGGTTCGGCCTCTTCGCGCACGCGCAACAGCGAGGCTTCCATGTCTTCCAGCAGCTCGCGGCTTTCCGCGTAGAAGGTCTGCAGGGCCTGGTCCATGTTCATCGGGATGCTTTCCAGGGATGCCGTCGTGAGGCGGGTCAGGCGGCGCGCGGCGCGGAGCCGACGACCAGCGGGTCGCCGAAGTGCGCGGCCAGGTCGAACAGCTCCAGCACCTCGACCACCGCGGGGCTGTGGTCGACCAGCCGCAGCGAGCGGCCGGTGGCCCCGGCTTCGCGCTTGGCGAGCAGCAGCAATTGCAGCCCGGCGCTGTCGAACTCGCTGACCTGCGACAGGTCGACCTCGACCGCCTCGTTCGCGGCGACGGCGGCGAGCAGCACCTGCTTCAGTTCGACGGCGCGGTAGATCGTCAGCTCGCCTTCGATGCGCAACACGACTGCGTCAGCGGTGGTCATGGCGCGGCTTCTCAAGGCAGCACGAGCTTCTGCACGACGCCGTCAAGCAGCTGCTCTGGCTTGAAGGGCTTGACGACCCAGGCCTTGGCGCCGGCTTCCTGGCCTTCCTTCTTCTTCGCCTCCTGCGACTCGGTGGTCAGCATCACGATCGGCGTGAACTTGTAGGCCGGCATCTGCTTGACGGCCTTCACCAGGCTGATGCCGTCCATGTTGGGCATGTTGACGTCGCTGATGATCAGGTGGACCTTCTGGCCGGTGAGCTTCTTCAGCGCGTCCTTGCCGTCGACCCCTTCGATCACGTCGTAGCCGGCTTGCTTGAGCGAAATGCCGACGACCTGCCGCACCGAGGCGGAGTCGTCGACGATCAGGATGTTCTTGGCCATGGTGTTGTGTGCTCCCGGTCTGTCGTTGTCAAAGGATCTGGGTCAGAAGAAGGTGATCTCTTCGCTGGCGTCGGCGCCGGCTGCGGCCCCCGATGTGCCGGTCGCGCCGTGCGTGCTGTGCAGTTGGCGTTCGTCGGCCATCGCGTAGGTCTTCTCGAGCTCGGCCAGCAGGCCGGCGCTGTCGATGGGCTTCAGCACGCCGTCGCGCTCGAAGCCTTCGCGGCTGCGCGTCAACTCGGCCGGCAACTGCTCGATGTTCTGGCGCACATGCGACATCACCTGGCTGACGCGGTCCTGGAACTGCAGCTGCACCAGCGCTTCGCCGATCTCGCCCTGGATGCCGGCGCTCTCGCGCTTGAGCACGTCGGCCGACGCGACCAGCGCATCGGTGACGGTGTGGAAGCCGCCGAGCACGCTGTTGATCGTGGTCTCGCAGGCGACGATCGACGCCGCCTCGCGCTCGGCCGATGCGTCGGCGCTGCGGCGCGCGGTGGCGATCGCCTCGCCGATCAGCGCGACCTTGTCGGCCATGCGGCGCCCGGTTTCGCCGGATGCGGCGGACAGCTTGCGCACCTCCTGCGCCAGCACCGAGAAGCCGCGGCCGGTCTCGCCGGCGTGGGCGGCCTCGATCGCCGCATTGATGGCCAGCAGGTTGGTCTGCGATGCGATGTTGGCGACCTCAGCGGCCATCTGCTGCAGCTCGCCGACGAAGCGGTTCAGGCTTTGCACCTCGGCATGCATCGCGCCGTTGCTGGCCATCGCGGCACGCAACGAATCGAGCACGCCGTTCAGTTCCTTGCTGCTGTGCGCGAAGACGGCGACCAGGCCCTGGTCGCTGCTCTCGACCGAACCGGCGGCGAGGCTGGAGGCACGCATCGCCTGGTCGAGCTTGTCGACGATGCCGCCGAAGCGCAGCGCGAGCGCCGAGATCGCGGTCTCCATCTGCGTGCGCGAGCTTTCGATGTGGCCGCCCCAGACCGGCAGCAGTTCGCGGCCGAGCCGCTCGGTGCCGGCGACGAACGCGGCGGTGTTGTCATGGTGTTGCCGGCGCAGCGTGGCCTGGCGCCGATCGACCAGCGCGCCGGCCACGCCGAGCCCGGCGCCGACCAGCAGCGCCCAGCCGTTCCAGCCGCTCGCGGCCCAGGTGGCGAGGCCGCCGGCCAAGCCCATCGCGGTGCACGCGAAGGCACTGGGGGACAGGCGCAGGCGGGACGGCGACGCGCTCGCTGGCAGCGCCGCGTCATGCGCAGAGGTGAGACTGAAGGAGGACATGCGTACTTGTCGGCATGCCCGCCCCGGAAATAAAGCGCGACGCATCGCGCGCGGGCCAAAAAACTGTGCAGGCCTTGCGCGGACGGTGTAAGCGCTGGTAACTGAATGCCCGGGTTAACCCGAAGATGGGCGCGCCGGCAGCACCCAGCCGACGGACAGCACGTAGCGGCTGCCGCCGAGTACGCGCGTGACGCTGTGCTCGCAGGCGTCGGGGCGGAACAGCTTGATGCGGCGCGTCGCGAAGATCGGCGTCGCGCAGATGAACTCGCCGCCGGCCGGCGAGGCCTTCAGCACGATGTTCAGGCGGTAGTGGCGGCGCGCCTGCACCGGGTCGGTGTGCGGCGGGATCTCGGAGCCTTCCGGATAGCGCAGCAGGTAGCTGTCGAAGCCGAGCGGCCAGCGCGCGGTGAGCAGCAGCATCTTGTCGTAGCCGGTGCCCTGGCGGCCGCGCTGCCAGCGGAAGGCCTGGCGGGCGTAGGCGCGGAACGAAGCGGAGAAGGAAGCGATGAGGCCCATCGCCTGGAGCTTACGCGGCCGATCCCCTCTCGGCGAGGTATCGCGCCGCGTCAGCGGTCAGCCAACATCGCCAGGCCTCGGTGAGTGCATCAGTTCATCCGAGACAAGGCGGTCCAGTGCCGACATGATTTCGCAGCATGCTTCCCACTCCCCAGCGCCGATCTTCACTTCAAAGTCTTTGAGCTTCTCTTCGAACGCATGCGAAAGCGCCGGGGGCAGTAGGGCTCGTGCCTCGGCATGTGCGTTGCGCAGGATCTGTTCCACATCGTAGAGATCCGAAGGCCACTCTCGCTTCCACTCACGCGCCTTCGCGGCATTCGCGAATCGAGACTCGCTGCTGTCGACGGCTGCTTTCAGCGTGCTCAACGCCCCCTCGGCCTCTCGCTCGATGATCTTCAACCACTGTTCGGTCGCGCGGACGAGTTCACGAGGAAGCTGGTGCGTCTCCAGCAGGAGATCGCACATGACTTTGCTTGCACAACTGCGCGACAAAAGTCGAGCGGCCTGCACACGCTCCCTGGTCGAAGAACTGCCTAAATGAATCGGCGTCCACGTCCGGGAGGTGGCCACGGAGGCGTTTTGTTGAACGGACATTGAGGGAACCCACGGGGGTGAAGTGATGCAATCCTCCTGAGTGAACCAAACGCGCTCTTCGGTTCCGTCGTCCTACAAACGTCGACGATCAATGGCCGACGCCGCCATTCAGGCTGCCGCCACTTCCCCTCGCACGCCCGCCTTCGCATCGATCGCCTGCAGCACGCGTCGCAACGCATTCACCGCCTCGTCGACCTGCGCCCGCTCGATCACCAGCGGCGGCGCGAGCCGCACCACGGTGTGGTGCGTGTCCTTGGTCAGTACGCCTTCGTCCATCAGCCGCTCGCAGACCTCGCGCGCGCTGGCGAACGCCGGGTCGATCTGCACGCCGACCAGCAGGCCGCGGCCGCGGATGTCGACGATCGCCGGATGCTGCAGCTTGCCCAGTTGCGCCATCAAATAGTCGCCTTGCTCCTGCGCGCGGCGCGCCAGCTGCTCGCGCTCCAGCAGCTGCAGCGCGGCCAGCCCGACCGCCGCGGCCAGCGGGTTGCCGCCGAAGGTGCTGCCGTGGTCGCCGGGCGTGAACTGCGCCATCACGTCGTCGCGCGCGAGGAAGGCGCTGACCGGCAGCAGCCCGCCGCCCAAGGCCTTGCCGAGCACCAGCCCGTCGGGCCGCACGCCGTCGTGATCGCAGGCCAGCAGCCGGCCGGTGCGGCCGAGGCCGGTCTGCACCTCGTCGCAGACCATCAGCACGTTGTGGCGGGTGCAGATCTCGCGCACCGCCTTCAGGTAGCCGGCCGGCGGCACGATGATGCCGGCCTCGCCCTGGATCGGCTCGACGATGAAGGCCGCGGTGTGCGGCGTGATCGCGGCTTCCAGCGCCTTCGCGTCGCCGAACGGCACCGCGGCGAACCCCGGCGCGAACGGGCCGAAGCCGTCGCGGTACTGCGCCTCGGTCGAGAACCCGACGATGGTGGTGGTGCGGCCGGCGAAGTTGCCTTCGGCGACCAGGATCTGCGCCAGGCCGTCGGGCACGCGCTTGACCTTGTAGGCCCACTTGCGGGCCGCCTTGATCGCGGTCTCGACCGCCTCGGCGCCGCTGTTCATCGGCAGCGCGCGCGCCATGCCGGTCATGCGGCACAGCGTCTCGAGGAAGGGGCCGAGCCGGTCGGTGTGGAAGGCCCGGCTGGTGACCGCCAGCGTCCGCGCCTGCTCGGTCAGGGCCTGCACCAGCACCGGATGGCTGTGACCGAAGCTGACGGCCGAGTAGGCGGACATCATGTCGAGGTACCGCCGGCCCTGGTCGTCGAACAGGTGGACGCCTTCGCCGCGCGTCAGCACGACCGGCAGCGGGTGGTAGTTGTGGGCGCCGTAGCGCTGCTCCAGCGCGATCGGGGATGTCTTCGTCGAGGGGGTCGGGGCGGCGTGGCGGGCTTGCAGCGCGGCGGCGCGGGCGGCGGTGGTCATGTCGACTCCTGGTCTGGGGGCATAGCGAACGCTCACAGTCTAGAGACATGGCCGCGAAATTTGCTTTCCAATACTTGCATCCAACCCGTCGATAGCGCACGATTCGTGCATTCAATGAGGCTCAGCAATGAACGGTGGAGCGATTGACGGCCTGGACCGCAAGATTCTGGAAGCCTTGCAGGCCGATGGCCGCGCCAGCAACGTGGAGTTGGCGGCGCAGGTGCACCTGTCGGCCCCGCAGTGCTTCCGGCGCGTGCGCGCGCTGGAAGAGCGCGGCGTCATCCGCGGCTACCGCGCGCAGGTGGAGCCGCAGGCGCTCGGGCTCGGCGTGATGGCCTACGTCAGCCTGAACATCGACGGCGGCCAGTTCGGCCGCGTGCGCGAGGTCGAGGCCGACATCCGCGCGTTCCCGCAGATCCTCGAATGCCACACGGTGTCGGGCGACAGCGACTACCTGCTGAAGGTCGTCGCGCAGGACCTGAAGAGCCTGAGCCAGTTCCTGAACGACCGGCTGATGCAGGTGCCCGGGGTCGACGACGTGCGCTCGATGATCTGCATGGAAGAGGTGAAGGCGCCGTCGCCGTTGCCGGTGTCGACATGAGGCTGCTGGTGCTCGGCGGCGGGGTGTTCCTCGGCGCGGCCGTCGTCGACGCGGCGCGCGCGGCCGGGCATGCGGTGACGGTGTTCAACCGCGGCCGCTCGCGCAGCGCGTGGCCGGCCGAGGTCGAGCACATCACCGGCGACCGGCAGCACGACCTCGGCCGCTTGAAGGGCCGGCGCTTCGATGCGGTGGTCGACACCAGCGGCTACCTGCCGGGCGACGTGCGGCTCAGCGCCGAGGCTTTCAGCGATGCGGGGCAGTACCTGTTCGTCTCCAGCGTGTCGGCCTATGCCTCGCTCGCGCGGCCGGGCGAAGACGAGCGGGCGCCGCTGGCATCGTTCGACGGCATCGCGCCGGACGACCGCGGCACTGCGCACTACGGCGCGCAGAAGGCGGCCTGCGAGGCGGCCTTGCGCGCGGTGTGGGGCGATCGGGCGCTGGTGGTCCGGCCGGGCTTGATCGTCGGCCCGGGCGACCCGACCGGGCGCTTCAGCCACTGGCCGTGGCGCGCGGCGGCCGGCGGCACGATGCTGGTGCCGGATGCGCCGTCGCCGCTGCAGATGATCGACGTGCGCGACCTCGCCGCGTGGATGCTGCACCTGCTGGCGGACGGTGTGCGCGGCGACTTCAACGCGACCGGGCCGGTCGACGGCCCGACGACCTGGCCGCGGATGATCGACGCCTGCATCGCCGCGGCCGCGCAGACCGGCCATGCGCCGTCGACGCCGCATCCGGTCGGCGAGGCCTTCCTGCGGGCCGAAGGCGTGCGCGCGTGGAGCGACCTGCCGCTGTGGATCCCGGCAAGCGATGCCGATGCGCAGGGTTTCCTCGCGGTCAGCGTCGCGCGCGCCCGCGCGGCCGGGTTGCGGACGAGGCCGCTGCGCGACACGGCCGCCGACATCCTGGCCGACCCGGTGCCCGTCTGCGACGACCCACGTCGCCACGGCAAGCTGACGCCGCAGCGAGAACAGGAATTGCTGGCACGATGGGCGACGCTCGCCCCCTCATCACCATGACTTCACCACCCACCCTGCGCTGGGGCCTGATCGGCGCGGCCCGCATTGCCGCGTCGGCGCTGATCCCGGCCTTTCGCGGCACCGGCAGCCCGATCGTCGCGCTCGGCTGCCGCGACCCGGTGCGCGGCGCGGCCTTCGCGGCGACGCATGAGATCCCGCAGGTCGCCAGCTACGCCGGGCTGCTCGCGCGCGACGACATCGATGCGGTCTACATCGCGCTGCCCAACCATGCGCACCTGCCGCTGACGCTCGCGGCGCTGGCGGCCGGCAAGCACGTGCTGTGCGAGAAGCCGCTCGCGCTGAGCGCCGACGAGGCGCGGCAGATCCAGGCCGCCGCGGTCACAGCGAAGCGCACCGTGATGGAGGCCTTCATGCATCGCTTCCACCCGCAGCTCGCGCGGGCGCAGGCGCTGGTGCATGGCGAGGCCTGGGGCCCGCTGAAGTGGATGCGCAGCCACTTCACCTACACGCTGCACGACCCGGCCGACGTGCGCTGGAGCCGGCGCATGGGCGGCGGCGCGCTGTACGACCTGGGCTGCTACCCGCTCAGCGTGATGCGCTGGCTGGCCGGCGTCGAGCCGGTGGTGACCGGCGTCGCGGCCGGCCTGACGCCGCCCGATGCCGAGGGCGGCCGCGTCGACCATGCGGCGCACGCGATGCTGCGCTTCGACACGGTGCACGGCGACGTCACCGGCCATTTCGATTGCGCGTTCTCGCTGCCGCCGCACACGCAGTTCGAGGCCTTGCTGCGCGACGGCATCCTGCGGCTGGAGACGCCGTTCGGCTGGAAGGACGTCGAAGCGGTGCTGCGCATCGGCGACCACGTCGAGCGCTTCGCGCCCTGCGATCCGTATGCGCTGATGGTGCGGCACTTCGAGGCCGCGGCACTCGGCCACGAGGCGCTGCGCATCACGCTGGACGATTCGATCGCGCAGGCGGTCGCGATGGATGCGCTGCTGGCCGGCGCGCACGGCGCCGCGAATGTGTGACGGTCAGCTGAAGTCGAGGAACACCGTCTCGCGCTCGCCTTGCAGGTGGATGTCCCAGCGGTAGCTGCCATCGGGCTGGCGCTGCGCGATCAGCGTGTCGCGGCGCGCCGCGGGCACCTGGGCCAGCAGTTCCGAACTCGCGAGCCCAGGCGCATCGGCGAGGAACACCGCGCAGAACTGGTGCTTCAGCACGCCGCGCGCAAACAGCGTGATCCAGGCCACCGGTTCGCCGGGCCTCGGTGCAGCCGACAGCGCGAGCCGGAACTCGCCCTGCTCGCCGGTCGCGCAACGGCGGAAGCCCGGCATCGGGCGCTCGTGCTCGACCGGCACGGCCGCCGGCGTCCAGGCCTCGACCCAGCCGTCGCTGACCGGCAAATCCTGCCCGTCGTACAGCACGCCGCTGATCGTGACCGGGCCAGCGCCCACCGCCCCCTGCTGCGACAACTCGGCCGCCCAGCGCCAGCCCTCGTGCGGGAACGGTCCGATGGTCTGAGATGACGTGATGTCGTTCGTCATGGCGTCGGTGCTCACAGGCCCATCGGCGTGGCGTGGCGGCCGCGCAGCACGATGTCGAACCGGTAGCCGAGGGCGTTGCCGCCGTCGGTGTGCACCATGTCGAGGTGCGCAGCCAGCCGCGCCCGCGCGGCGTCGTCCGGGATGCTCTGGTAGATCGGGTCGAACGCGAACAGCGGGTCGTTCGCGAAATACATCTGCGTCACCAGCCGCTGCGCCATCACGTTGCCGAACAGCGAGAAGTGGATGTGCGCCGGCCGCCAGGCCTTCGCATGGTTGCCCCACGGGTACGGCCCAGGCTTGATCGTGACGAAGCGGTAGCGGCCGTCGTCGTCGGTGAACATCTTGCCGACGCCGTGGAAGTTCGGGTCGAGCGGCGCGTCGTGCTGGTCCTTCGGGTGCCAGTAGCGGCCGGCCGCGTTGCACTGCCACACCTCCAGCAGCGAGCGCCGCACCGGCCGGCCGTCTTCGTCGACCACGCGGCCGCTGACGATGATCTTCTCACCGAGCGGCGCGCTGCGGCCGTGGCTCGTCAGGTCGAGGTCCTGCGGGCCGACCAGCGCCGGCGAGAAACGCACGCCATCGCTCGCCGGCACCGGCGCCTTCACGCGCAGCGGCGGCTGCGTCGGGCCGCGGGTTCGGGTGGACTGGTAAGGGGGATGGATCAGGCTCGGGTACACCCCGGGCGCCACCTCGTCGAACTGCATCGCCTGTCTCCTTCGATCCGCCAATCGCCCACGCGCGTGCGCAGCGGGCGCAATCGGCGAAAGGTAGGCTACATTGAATCGCACCACAAGAGGCCGCGCACCGATCACGTCGACACAGCGCGCACCGTGGGCGATTGGCGCACATCGGAGTAGAGATGAACGCTCGCGAACCGGAACTTCCCGACGACTCGGGCCAGAGCGCTGGCCCCGACGCTCCCAACAAGCGCGACCTGATCGCCGGCCTCGAGAAGGGCCTCGCGGTGATCGAAGCCTTCGACCAGGACCGGCCGCGGCTGACGATCAGCGAGGTCGCCGCGCGCTGCCAGCTGACCCGCGCCGCGGCACGCCGCTACCTGATCACGCTGGAGCACCTCGGCTACGTCAACAGCGACCGCAAGATGTACGCGCTGACGCCGAAGGTGCTGCGCATGGGCCAGAGCTACATGCATTCGGCGCGGCTGCCGCGCATCGTGCAGCCCGAGCTGCACAAGCTGGCCTACGCGCTGAAGGAAGCCTCGTCGGCCGGCGTGCTCGACGGCAACGACGTGATCTGCATCGCCGCCACCAGCGCCGGCCGCGTCGTGTCGTCCACGCTGCAGCCGGGCACGCGGGTGCCGGCGTACTGCACCGCGAACGGCCGCGTGCTGCTGAGCGCGCTGCCGCAGGCCGAGGTCGACGCCTGGATCGCCCGCCAGGCGCTGGAGCCGCTGACGCCGAACACCGTGACGCTGCCGGAGCGGCTGCGCCTGGAGATCGCGCGCACCCGCTCGCAGGGCTATGCGATGGTCGACCAGGAGTTGGAGCTCGGGCTGCGCACGCTCTCGGTGCCGCTGAAGAACCACCGCGGCGAGGTGCTGGCGGCGATGAACGTCAGCGTGCATGCGGCGCGCGTCACGATGGACCAGCTGGTCGAAGGCTCGCTGCCGGCGCTGCTGCACGCCCAGGCCAGCCTGCGCACGGTGCTGTGAGGCCATGAGGGTGCAGGTTGCGATCATCGGCGGCGGGCCTTCGGGCCTGCTGCTCGGCCAGCGCCTGCACCAGGCCGGCATCGACGCGGTGATCCTCGAACAGCGCAGCGCCGCCTACGTGCTGGGCCGCATCCGCGCCGGCGTGCTGGAGCAGGGCACGGTCGACCTGATGGACCAGCTCGGCATCGGCCAGCGCCTGCATGCGCTGGGGCTGGTGCATGGCGGCTTCGACCTCGGTTTCCGCAACACGCGCCAGCGCATCGACCTGCACCGGCTGACGCACGGCCGGCAGGTGATGGTCTACGGCCAGACCGAGCTGACGCGCGACCTGATGGACGCCCGCAGCGCCTGCGGCGCGGTCACGGTGTACGACGCCGACGAGGTGCAGCTGCACGAGTTCGACGGCGCATCGCCGCGCGTCAGCTGGCGCCGGCACGGCGTCGCGCACGAATTGCAATGCGACTTCATCGCCGGCTGCGACGGCTTCCACGGCGTCAGCCGTGCCAGCGTGCCGCCCGGCGCGCTGAAGGTGTTCGAGCGCAGCTATCCCTTCGGCTGGCTGGGCGTGCTGTCGGAGACGCCGCCGGTCTCGCACGAGCTGATCTATTCGAACCACGAGCGCGGCTTCGCGCTGTGCAGCATGCGCTCGCTGACGCGCAGCCGCTACTACATCCAGTGCCCGGCCGACGACACGGCGGCTCGGTGGAGCGACCAGGCCTTCTGGGACGAACTGCGGCGCAGGCTCGACCCGGAATCGGCCGAGCGCATGGTCACCGGCCCGTCGATCGAGAAGAGCATCGCGCCGCTGCGCAGCGTCGTCGCCGAGCCGATGCGTTTCGGCCGGCTGTTCCTGGCCGGCGATGCGGCGCACATCGTGCCGCCGACCGGCGCGAAGGGGCTGAACCTCGCGGCCTCGGACGTGCAGTTCCTGTCGCAGGCGCTGATCGAGCACTACCAGCAGCACAGCGACGCCGGCATCGACCGGTATTCCGAGCGCTGCCTGCACCGGGTGTGGAATGCGGTGCGCTTCTCGTGGTGGTTCACGTCGCTGATGCACCGCTTTCCGGACGGCGGCGAGTTCGGTCAGAAGCTGCAGGAGGCGGAGATCGGCTACCTGCTGCAGTCGGAGGCGGCAGCCACCGCCCTGGCCGAGAACTACGTCGGCCTGCCGCTCGAGCGCTGACCGGCGCGTCAGCGCACCGGGATGTGGATGTCGGTGATCAGCGCTTCGGCCGGCACCTGGCTGGCGTCGTTCACGTAGTCCTCGAAGGGCGCGGCGTCGCGCAATTCGACCGCTGCCGACGGCACCCAGTCGCGGTAGATCGCGCGCCAGGTTTGCCACAACGTGTCGTACGGGCCGGTGTGGCGGAACACCGCCCAGCGGCCGGCGGGGATCGCCTGGCAGTCGATGCGGTCCACGCCCGACAGGTCGGGCACCGGGCCGCTGAATGCGATGGCGGCGATGAAGCGCGCGTCGGGGTCGTCGAAGCTCTTGACTTCGTCGGGGCAGATCGCGAGGCAGGCGGTCTGCCGGTCGCCCAGGCCGAGCGCCTGCACGGCCGGGACCAGGCGGCCGAAGGCGCGCTGCGCGGCGGCGCTCATGTCGTTGTCGATCGCGCCACGTTCGGTAGCGCACAGCAGCTGGCGTTCGGGCAGGTTGCGGAAGGTCGGTTCGAGCATCGTCTTTCTCCTCAAGGGTTGCGGGGATGCCACCACCGGCAGCGCCAGGCGCGGGTCCACCAAGGCCGCTCGCACGGCGCTCGGCGACAGGCCGAACTCGCGCCGCAGCGCGCGGGCGAAGCTCGTGCCGCCGTCGAAGCCGCAGTCGAGCGCGATCTGCCCGACCGGCTCGCTGCCACCGCGCAGCGCCTCGACCGCGGCCGCCAGGCGCATGCGCAGCACGTACTGCGCCGGCGTCATGCCGGTCATCGCCGAGAACACGCGGTGGAAGTGGAAGCGCGACATCGCCGCGATGTCGGCCAGCGTGCCGCCTTCGAGATCGCTGGCCAGGTGGGCGTGCACGTGCGCGACGACGCGGTTGATGCGGCGGCGGTAGGAGAGTTCGGACTGGTGGCGCATGGGTGACGGTGAGGGGCCGCGCCACTGTAGGGGCGCGGCCGCCGCCGCGCGCCACCGGGATTGCTCAGTTGCGCGAGACGGCCAGCCAGCGCTCCAGTTGCTGCGGATCGGCCAACAATGCCGCGCTGTCGCCGCGGTGCACCGCCGCGCCGCGGTCGAGCACGATCGCCTGCTGCGTGATCGGCAGGATCAGCCGCGGGTTCTGCTCGACGATGATGGCCGACATCCCTTCGTCGCGCACCACGCGCGCGATCGAGCGCAGCAGTTCCTCCACGATGATCGGCGCGAGGCCCTCCAGCGGTTCGTCGAGCAACAGCAGCTTCGGGTTCAGCACCAGCGCGCGCGCCACCGCGAGCATCTGCTGCTCGCCGCCCGACAGCTGGTGCCCCAGGTTGCCGCGCCGTTCCGCGAGGCGCGGGAACATCTCGTACGCCCTCGCGACGCTCCACGGCCCCGGCCGCGCGACCGCCGTCAGGTTCTCGTCGACCGTCAGCGACTTGAAGATGTTGCGCTCCTGCGGCACCCAGCCGATGCCGGCCGCCGCGCGCCGGTACGGCGCCGTCGTGCTGATGTCTTGCCCGGCGAGCACGATGCGGCCGGCGTGCCGCTGCGTCACACCAACCAGCGTGTTCAGCAGCGTCGTCTTGCCGGTGCCGTTGCGGCCCAGCAGCGCGAGCGACTGCCCTGCGGCCAGCGCCAGGTCGACGCCCTGCACCACCACGGCCTCGCCGTAGCCGGCGCGCAGCCCCTCCACCCGCAGCAACGGTTCAGCCATGGCCGGCCTCTCCCTGGCCGAGATACACCGCCTTCACGCGCGGATCGTTCGAGATCGACTGCACGCCGCCCTCGGCAAACAGCGCGCCGCTGACCAGCACCGAAACGTGGCGCGCGAAGTTGAAGACCAGGTCCATGTCGTGCTCGATCAGCAGGATGGAGACATCGGCCGGCAGCGCGTTGATGGTGTCGAAGATCTCCTGCCGCTCGCCGGCAGGCACGCCGGCCACCGGCTCGTCGAGCAGCAGCACGCGCGGCTTGCAGGCGAGCGCGATCGCGATCTCCAGCAGCCGGCGCTTGCCGTACGGCAGCACCGCGACCTGGCGGTCCATCACGTCGTCGAGCCGGACCTGCTTCAACAGCGTCTCGCACGCCTCGGCCACGCCGTCGGCCCGGCCGAGCGGCTGCCACCAGCGCGCGCTTGCGCCGCGCTCGGCCGACACCGCGAGCGCCAGCGACTGCAGCGGCGTCAGCGCGTTCCACAGCTGGTTGATCTGGAAGGTGCGGACCAGCCCGCGGCGCACGCGCTGGTGCGGCGCGAGGCGGGTGATGTCCTGCCCGTCGAGCAGGATGCGGCCGGCGCTCGGCGCGAGCACGCCGGTCAGCAGGTTGATCAGCGTCGTCTTGCCGGCGCCGTTCGGGCCGATCAACGCGTGGCGCGCGCCGCGCTCGATCGTCAGCGACACGTCCTGCGTTGCGGCGATGCCGCCGAAGCGCTTCACCAGCCCCTGGGTCTGCAGCACGGCCGTCATGTCCTGCGCCCGAACCAGGTCCACGGGCGGATGAAGCGGTCGCGGCCGACCAGCATCAGCGCGACGAGGAACAACCCGAGCCAGAACAGCCAGTACTGCGGCGTCCAGGCCGAGATGAGGTCGTGCAGCAGCTTGAACGCGATCGCGCCGAAGATGCCGCCATACAGGTAACCGGTGCCGCCGATCACCAGCACCAGCAGCACGTCGGCGCTGCGGTGGAAATCCAGCACGTCGAGCGACGCGAAGCCGCTGGTCTGCGCGAGCAGCGCACCGGCCGCCCCGGCCAGTGCGGCCGCGAAGGTGTAGACCGCGACGAGGCGTGCGTTCACCGACAGCCCGATGCTGGTGGCGCGCAGCCGGTTGTCGCGCAAGGCCTTCAGCGAGACGCCGAACGGCGAGTGCACGACGCGCCGCGCGAGCAGCAGCGCGATCACCAGCACGGCCAGGCTGTAGGCGTACGCGGTGCGGCCGTACAGGTCGAACTCGAAGCGGCCGAGCAGCGGCCCCATCACGACGCCCTGCAGCCCGTCGGTGCCGCCGGTCAGCCCGTCCAGCTTGTTCGCCAGCTCGTACAGCACCGACGCGACGCCGAGCGTCACCATCAGCCGCGTCAGGTCGGAGCCGCGCAGGATCAGCAGGCTGCCGAGCGCCCCGAGCAGCGCCGACGCGACGATCGCCACCGCAAGGCCGACCAGCGGGTCCGGCATCACATGCTTCGCGAACAGCGCCGCGGCGTAGGCTCCGAAGCCGAAGTACGCCGCATGGCCGAGCGACACGATGCCGGCATAGCCCAGCACCAGGTCGAGCGACATCGCGAACAGCCCGAGGATCGCGATCTCGTTCAGCAGCAGCGCGTGCTCGCCCGCGAACACGCAGGAGCCGAGCGCCACCGCGCCGAGCGCGAACTCCCACCAGCGCCACGCCGAGGCCGCCGCCAGCGAACCGCGCACCCCGTCGCGCACGCTCATCGGGTGGCGCCCCGCCCGAACAGGCCTTGCGGGCGCAGCGTCAGGATCACGATCATCAGCGTGTAGACGATGAAGGCGCCGAGCTTCGGAACGTAGTACTTGCCGAACACGTCGGCGATGCCGAGCAGCAGCGCGGCCAGCAGCGGGCCGGTGATCGTCGTCGTGCCGCCGACCGAGACGACGATCAGGAAATAGACCATGAACTTCAGCGGGAAGGCCGGGTCGAGCCCGACCACCTCGGCGCCGAGCGCCCCGCCGAGGCCGGCCAGCCCGGAACCGACCGCGAAGGTCAGCAGGAACACCCGGCCGGTGTCGATGCCCAGGCCCTGCGCGACGCGCGGGTCGTCGACCGCGGCGCGCAACCGGCTGCCGAAGCGGGTGCGTGTCAGCACCGCCTGCAGCGCGATCGCGAGCAGCCCGCACAGCACGATGACGAACAGCCGGTACTTGCCGATGCCGACCGCGGCGAGATCGAAGCGGCCGTGCAGCCAGGCCGGCACCTGGATCATCATCTGCTGCGAGCCGATCGCCCAATCGACCGCGGTCACCGCCATGAACACCAGCCCGATCGAGAAAAGCACCTGGTCGAGGTGCGGCTTCGCGTACATCGGCCGGTACAGCGTGCGTTCGAGCAGCGCGCCGGCCAGCGCGGTCAGGACGAAGGCGGCCGGCAGCGTCGCGAGGAAGGGCACGCCGAGCCGGTTCATCAGCAGCACGGTGACGTAGCCGCCGGCCATCGCGAACGCGCCATGCGCCAGGTTGACGAAGTTCATCAGCCCGAGCGTGACCGCCAGCCCGACGGCCAGCACGAAGAGCAGCATCCCGTAGGCGATGCCGTCGAACAGCAGCGTCAGCATGCCTACTTCGTCTTGTTCGGGTCCTTCACCGCCTTCTGCACCTCGAACTCCTCGTTGTACAGCTGGCCGTTCACGCGGGCGACGCGGCGGATGTAGACGTCCTGCACGATGTCGCGCGTCTGCGCGTCGATCAGCACCGGCCCGCGCGGGCTCTCGAACACCTGGCCCTTCATCGCGGCCAGCAGTGCATCGCCGCCACCGGCGCCCTTGGTGGCCTCGAGCGCCTTCGCGATCACGCGCATGCCGTCGTAGCCGGCCACCGCCATGAAGTTGGGGCGGAACTTGTTGGCCGCCTGGAAGGCCTCGACGAACTTCCTGTTGACCGCCGACGGGTGCGAGGCCGAGTAATGGTGCGAGCTGACGATGTTCAGCGCGACGTCGCCCATGTCGTTCAGCTGGTCGTCATCGGTCACGTCGCCGGTGCAGATCAGCCGGATGCCGGATTTGTCGAGCCCGCGTTCGGCGAACTGCTTCATGAAGGCCGCGCCCTGGCCGGACGGCAGGAACACGAACACCGCATCGGGATTCGCATCGCGCACCTTCTGCAGGAAGGGCGCGAAGTCGGGGTTGCGCAGCGGCGAGCGGATCTCGGTGACGACCTCGCCGCCGTTCAGCTTGAAGCGGTCCTTGAAGGTCTTCTCGGCGTCGATGCCGGGCGCGTAGTCGGCCACCATCGTGACCGCCCGCCTGATCTGGTTCTTGCTCGCCCATTCGGCGATGCCGAGCGTGACCTGCGGCAGCGTGAAGCTGGTGCGCACGATGTACGGCGACTGCTCGGTGACGATCGACGTGGCGGCCGCCGTCACGACCATCGGCGTCTTGCTCTGCGTCGCGATCGGCGCGGTGGCCAGCGCCAGCGGCGTCAGCCCGAAGCCGGCCAGCACGTCGACCTTGTCGCTGACGACCAGCTCCTGCGCGATGCGGCGGGTCGCGTCGGCCACGCCGCCATCGTCCTTGACGATCAGCTCGATCTTGCGGCCCGCGACCGTCGCGCCGTTCTGCGCCAGGTACAGCTTCGCGGCCGCTTCGATCTGCCGGCCGGTGGAGGCCGACTGCCCCGTCATCGGGAGGATGAAGCCGATCTTGAACGGCTTGGCCTGGGCCATGGCGGCCGGCGTGAAGGTCAGGGGCAGGCTCGTGGCCAGCCCCGCCGCGGCGAGGTGCCGCAGGACGGTGCGCTTGTGCATGCGTTTGTCTCCGGATGGGAAGGCGGTGGATGATGCAGCGGATCCGGGGGCGGATGCTAGCATTCCGGTTCGCATACAGCACCCACGTTCTATATAAGAACATTGCAGCAGAAACAGGGGCGTCGCGCATCGCGGTGAACCCTCACAGGAGACCCACATGACCCAACGATCCGGAGCGCCTTTTCGGGCCGACCACGTCGGCAGCTTCCTGCGGCCGAAGTACCTGCTCGAGGCGCGCGAGCGCTTCCGGCTGAAGGAGATCAACGCGACTGAACTGCGCGCGGTGGAAGACCGGGCGATCACCGAGATCGTCCGCTTCCAGGAGGACGTGGGCCTGCAGAGCATCACCGACGGCGAGTTCCGGCGCACCTACTTCCACATCGATTTCCTGGAGCAGCTCGGCGGCGTGAAGACCGACATCCCGATGCTGGTCAAGAAGCCCGACGGCAGCGAGGAGCTGGCGCCGCCGGTGATGCGCGTGATCGACACGGTGCGCCATGTGAAGGACATCCAGCGCGCCGACTTCGAGTACCTGAAATCGCAGACGCGGCGCACGCCGAAGGTGACGATCCCGTCGCCGACGATGCTGCACTTCCGCGGCGGTCGCGCCGGCATCAGCCGCGAGCACTACCCGGACCTGGAGCCGTTCTACCAGGACGTCGCGAACGCCTATGGCGACGAGCTGCGCTCGCTGGCCGCGGCCGGCGCGACCTACGTGCAGATGGACGACACCAACCTCGCCTACCTGTGCGACGACAAGATGCGCGAGGCGGCCCGCCAGCGCGGCGACGATCCCGACGAGCTGCCGCACCGCTACGCCGGCTTCATCAACCGCGTGGTGGCGCAGAAGCCCGCCGGCATGACGCTCGCGGTGCACCTGTGCCGCGGCAACTTCAAGAGCACCTGGGCGGCGCAGGGCGGCTACGAGCCGGTGGCGCAGGCGCTGCTGTCGGAGATGGATGTCGACGCGTACTTCCTCGAGTACGACGACGCCCGCAGCGGCGACTTCCGGCCGCTGCGCTTCCTGCCGAAGGGCAAGACGGTGGTGCTCGGGCTGGTGACGACCAAGCTCGGCGAGCTGGAGTCGAAGGACGACCTGAAGCGCCGCATCGACGAGGCCGCGAAGTACGTGCCGCAGGAGCAGCTGTGCCTGTCGCCGCAATGCGGCTTCAGCAGCACGGTGCACGGCAACGACATCGCGGTGGAGGCGCAGCGGGCGAAGCTGCGGTTGGTGGTGGAGACGGCGCAGGAGGTGTGGGGCTGAACCGCCTCCGTTCGCCCTGAGCCTGTCGAAGGGCCTGCTCGGACGGCACCAGGCTTCGACAGGCTCAGCCCGAACGGATTGGCGCTACCGCTTGCGCACCAGCGTCAGCCCATCGCCGATCGGCAGCATCGACACATCGACCCGCTCGTCGCGGTGCAGCTTCTCGTTGAGCGCCTGCAGCGCCGCGGTGTCTGTGCCTGCCGCGGCCGGGCGCGCCACGTCGCCGCCCCACAGCACGTTGTCGATCGCGATCAGCCCGCCCGGGCGCAGCAGCTGCAGGCAGCGCTCGACATAGCCGTCGTAGCTGCGCTTGTCGGCATCGATGAACGCGAAGTCGTACTGACCGGCCTCGCCCGCCGCGAGGCGCGCGTCCAGCGTTTGCAGCGCCGGTGCGATCTGCAGCTCGATCTTGTGCGTGACACCCGCCTGCTGCCAGAACGGCCGCCCGACGCGGGTGTAGTCGTCGCTGATGTCGCAGGCGAGCAAGCGGCCGTCGTCGGGCAGCGCGAGCGCCACCGTCAACGCGCTGTAGCCGGTGAACACGCCGACCTCGATCGCGCGGCGCGCGCCGATCAGCCGCACCAGCAGCGACATGAACTGCCCCTGCTCCGGCGAGATCTGCATGCCCGCGTGCGGGTGCTTGCGCGTCGCCTCACGCAGCGCGGCCTGCGCCGGATGCTCGCGCACCGAATGCGCGATCAGGTAGTCGAGCAGGCGCTCGTCGAGCGGCAAGGTCCGGTTTGACATGGCGTCTCCTTCAGTCGAGGTGTTCGTGGTGCGCGATCGCGCCGCGCTTCCAGTACGCGGCCGCGCGGATCGCGTGGCGGTCGTGGCCCTTCTCGTCGACCAGCACGCGGCGCAGCGCCGCCATCGTCGCGGCCTCGCCGGCGCACCAGGCGTAGCCCTCGCCCGGCGGCAACGTCAGCGCACGGGCTGCGGCGAGCAATGCGTCGTCGCTGTCGACATGCTGCACCTGCAGCGTGGCGGCACTCGCCAGCGGCCGGCGGTCTGCGGCATCGAGCTGCAGCAGCACGATCGCGCGCGTGCCGGCCGGCAGCTCCTCGAGCCGGCGCTCGATCGCCGGCAGCGCGCTCGCGTCGCCGACCAGCAGGTGCCAGTCGTAGTCAAGCGGGATGATGAACGAGCCGCGCGGGCCGGCCACCGTCAGCGCGTCGCCGGGCTTCGCACGGGCCGCCCAGTCGGAGGCCGGGCCGTCGTCGTGCAGCGCGAAGTCCAGCGTCAACTCTCCTGCCGCGGCATCGTGGCGGCGCGGCGTGTAGTCGCGGCGCACCGGCTCGCCGTCGCCGGTGTCGATGAAGAGCTTCACATGGTCGTCGAACGACGCGCTGACGAAGCCGGCCATCGGCGCGCCGGCCACCACGATGCGCCGGAAGCCGGGGCTGGTGGCCTCGACGCGCACCACGCGCAACTCGCGCCGCCGGATCTCGTGCTGGACGCGCTGCACGCGCCGGGCGGATGTTTCTGCCGTCATGGGAACCCGCTTCCGAAATGGTTGACAATATCCCCCATCATGGGCAAACAAGATGACAATGTCAACCATCAGGGCAAAGCCCGCGTGGAAGACGACGTGCTGGAGCTGATCCACACGGTGATGCACCAGTACCGCGGCCAGCAGTACCAGGTGCTGCGCGACGGGCCGCACGACATCACGCACATGGAGAGCAAGGTGCTCGGCTACTTCGGCCGCCACCCGGGCGCGACGCAGAGCGACCTGGCGCAGCACAGCGGGCGTGACAAGGCGCAGCTGGCGCGGCTGATCAAGGGCCTGCGCGAACGCGGCCTGCTCGATGCGCAGGCCGACGCGGCCGACCGGCGCAGCGTCGTGCTGTCGCTGACGGCCGACGGCCAGGCGGTGCTGCGCACGCTGCAGCAGCAGGCGCGCAAGCTGACGGCGCGCGCGGTGTCGGGCTTCAGCGCGGCCGAGCAACGGCAGCTGCAGGCGCTGCTGCAGCGGGTGACGGACAACCTGGCGTCGCCGGACTGACGCGCCGCGCGGTACCGGCCCGCGCGCCCGGCGGTAGCCGCAGCCGGCACTGCGGCCTGTGCGGCCCGCCGCACGGCACCGTGCATCGCTACCATCGCGCCCACCACCGGAGGAGCCATGGACCTGCACGATGAACCCCCCGCGCTGTCGGCGCGCCTGCCGCTGGGCATCGCGGTGCTGGCCGCGGCGCTCGGCGGCCTCGGGCTGATCTTCTGGATCGCCGCCAACTGGGACACGCTGGGCCGTACCGGCCGCTTCGCGCTGCTGCAGGGCTGCGTCGCGGTGATGTGCGCCGGCGCGCTGTGGCGGCCGGCATTGCGCGCACCGCTCGGGCTGCTGGCACTGCTGGCGATCGGCGGGCTGTTCGCGTTGTTCGGCCAGACGTACCAGACCGGCGCCGACCCCTGGCAGCTGTTCGCGCTGTGGGCCGCGCTCGCGCTGCCGCTGTGCCTGGGCGTGCGCAGCGACGTGCTGTGGGCCCCGTTCGCGCTGGTCGCGATGAGCGCGGTCTCGCTGTGGATCGTCGCGCACACCGGCCACCGCTGGCGCACCGATCCGCAGGACCTGCCCGCCCACCTGATCGGCTGGAGCACGGCGCTCGCGCTGGTGGTCGCGCTGCATCCCGCCTGGCACCGCGTCACCGGCGGCGGCCTGTGGGGCGAACGCACCGCGGTCACGCTGGCCGTCGTGATGATCTGCGTCAGCGGCTCCACCGCGGTGTTCTCCGACCGCAGCGGTGCGCACTACGCGCTCGCGCTGGCGGTGCTGGGCCTCGCGGCGGTGGTGCTGGCCAACGCCCGCAGCTTCGACATCTACGGGCTGAGCGCGGTCGCACTCGGCTTGAACACTCTGCTGCTCGTCGGGCTCGCGCACCTGCTGTTCGACCGCCATGGATCCGGCGACGAGATCGGCCGGATGCTCGTGCTGGGCCTGTCGGCCGCCGGCCTGCTGGCCGCCAGCGTGTCGGGCGTGATGCGCCTGGCGCGCCGCCATGCCCGCACCGGAGTCGCCGCATGAACGCCCCGTTGACGCCGCAGGACGTCCGCCCCTGGCCGGTGGTGCTGTTGACCGGCCTCGGCGCCTGGTTCGCCGCCGTGCCGCTGATCATCGTCGTCGGCCTGCTGCTGGGCGACACCCTCACGCGCGGCGCCGGGCCGTATGCCGTCGGGCTGCTGGTGCTGGCCGGCTCGGTGGTGGTGCTGCATGCGCGCCAGGTGCCGCTGTTCGTCGAGCAGCTCGCGGTGCCGGGGCTGATCGTCGGCGGCGGCGCGCTCGCGTTCGGGTTGTTCCGCGACCTGCCGGATGCACTGGCCTTCGGCACGCTCGGCGTGGTGGCGCTGGCCGTCGCGGTGCTGGTGCAGGCCGACTGGCTGCGCGCGCTGCTCGGCGCGCTGGCGGCGGCGATGCTGTCGCTCGCGCTGGCCATCGACCCGTGGCGCGATTCGCATGCGATGCGGCTCGGCGCTTTCTGGCTGGCGTGGCACGGCTGCGTCGCGGCCTGGCTGGTGGCCCACGGGCTGGTGCGGCGCATCGCGCCGGAGCATGCGGCCGTCGTCGAACCGGTCAGTGCCGGCTGGCTGCTCGCGACGCTGTGCGGCCTAGCGTGGTGGGCCGGCATGACCTTCCTGGTCGGCGCGAACTTCAACGGCGTCGCCGCCGACGTCGCCCGCGAGATCGACGGCCATGGGCTGCGCTGGACGAGCGTGCTGCAACAGGCGGCGTCGCTCGCGCTGGCCGTCACCGGCGCGCTGTGGGCCGCGCGGCGCTGGCCGGGGCTGCGGCAGCCGTGGCTGGCCGGCGTGGCCGCGGTGCTCGCGTTGCTGGCGGGGCTGATGCCGACGCTCGGCGCGGTGCTGCTGGCGCTCGCGCTGTGCGTGACGACGCGGCGCTGGCGGCTGGCCGCCGCTGCCGGCGTGGCCGCGGCCTGGATCATCGGCGCGTTCTACTACCAGCTGGCCTGGCCGCTTGCGCACAAGGCGTTGCTGCTGGTCGCCGCGGGCGCGGTGCTCGCGCTGCTGGCGCGCTGGGGCGCCCGCCGGCCGGCGCAGGCCGGTCACGCTGCAGCGGCGGCCGTGCCGATCACGCTGCGCCAGCGCGCGGCCATCGCGACCAGCGCGTCCGCGGTGCTGCTGGTCGCCAACCTCGGCATCTGGCAGAAGGAAGCGCTGATCGCGCACGGCCAGCCGGTGTTCGTCGAACTCGCGCCGGTCGACCCGCGCTCGCTGATGCAGGGCGATTTCATGAGGCTGAATTTCCGGCTGCCCGCCGACCTGCAGCGGCTCGATGGCGACCTGCTGCGCGCGCAGCGCCCGCACGCGGTCGCGCGGCGCGACGAGCGCCAGGTGCTGACGCTGCTGCGGCTGGACGACGGCACGCCGCTCGCGGCCGATGAACTGCGCATCGAGCTGACGCCGAAGGACGGCCGCTGGATCGTCGTGACCGACGCCTGGTTCTTCCGCGAAGGCGAGGCGCAGCGCTGGTCGGGCGCGCGCTTCGGGGAATTCCGCGTCGACGACAGCGGGCGGGCCTTGCTGGTCGGGCTGCGCGGGCCGGACCTGCAGCCGCTCTAGCCGGCCCCCGCCGCGACGCGCATCAGCAGCCTGATCAGCGTCGCGCGTTCGCGCGGCGACAACACGGCCAGCGCCTCGTTTTCCATCGTCGCGGCGATCTTCTCGGCGCGCTGCGTCAGCCGCCGGCCGGCCGGCGTCAGCGCGATGCGCTGCGAGCGCCGGTCGTCGCTGCAGCGCTCGCGCAGCACCCAGCCGCGCTCGACCATCCGGTCCAGCGTGACCGCCATGTTCGGCGGCGAGACGTCGAGCGCCTGGCCGAGCTGCTTCTGGTTCACCCGCTCGTTGGCCGCGACCAGCACCAGGATCGAGAACTCGACGGCCTTCAGCGACAGCGGCCCCAGGTGGCGCACGAACGATCGCTTCAGCTGCACCGATGCGCGCGTCGCCGCATAGCCGACCAGGTGCTCCAGGCGCAAGGTGTCGAGCGCGTCCACGGTCAGCGCGGCGCGGCGGAACGCGCCGCGCCGAGGTAGGTGTCGATCACGCGGGCGTCGCGCGCCAGCGCCGCCGCCGGGCCTTGCAGCACGATCTCGCCCATCTCCAGCACGTAGGCGTGGTCGGCCACCTCCAGCGCCGCCCGCGCATTCTGTTCGACCAGCAGGATCGTCACGCCGGTCGCGCGCAGCGCAGCAATGGTGCGGAAGATCTCGCGCACCACCAGCGGCGCGAGGCCGAGGCTCGGCTCGTCGAGCATCAGCAGCGACGGCTCGCCCATCAGCGCGCGGCCGACTGCCAGCATCTGCCGCTCGCCGCCCGACAGCGTGCCGGCGAGCTGCGCGCGCCGCTCGTGCAAACGCGGGAACAACGCATAGACCCGCTCCATCGCCTGCTGCGCGGCGCGGGGCCCGCGCTGCCGCAGCCGCCAGGCGCCGAGCCGCAGGTTGTCTTCGACCGGCATGCTGCCGAACAGCGCGCGGGTTTCGGGGACCAGCGCGATGCCGGCGTCGACGCGGGCTTCGAGCGGCAGCGCGTCGACCGCCCGGCCCTGCCAGCGGATCGCGCCGCGCGACGGCAGCACGCCCATCAGCGCGTTCAGCAGCGTCGACTTGCCGGCACCGTTCGGGCCGATCACGGTGACGACGCTTCCGGCGGCGGCCTGCAGGTGGAGGCCGCGCAGCACCTCGGCGCGGCCGTAGCCGGCGTGGAGCTCGCTGACCTCAAGCATCGGGGATGTCATCGCTCAGTGCTCCGTCCCCAGGTACGCCGCCCGCACCGCCGCGCTCGCCTGCACCTCGGCCGGCGTGCCTTGCATCAGCTGCGTGCCGAACTCCATCACGACGATGCGGTCGCTGACGTCCATCACCAGGTCCATGTCGTGCTCGACCAGCAGGATCGACAGCCCCTCGGCGCGCAGTTGCCGCAGCACCCCGGCCAGCGCGCGCTTCTCCTGGTGGCGCAGGCCAGCGGCCGGCTCGTCGAGCAGCAGCAGCGACGGGTCGGCGCTCAGCGCGCGGGCGATCTCCATCAGGCGCTGCGGGCCGAGCGCCAGGTTGCCGGCCAGCTCGTCGATGCGGTCGGCCATGCCGACGCGCTGCAACTGCCGCTCGGCCTCGCGCAGCAGGCGGCGCTCTTCGTCGCGCTCCAGCCTCAGCATCGCCGGCAGCACGCCGCGTCGCCCGCGCCGGTGCGCACCGAGCGCGACGTTCTCGAGCACCGTCATCTCCGGCACCATCTTCACTTGCTGGAAGGTGCGCGACACCCCGCGCCGCGCGATGCCGCGCGACGGCAGCCCGTCGATGCGCTCGCCGCGCAGCCGCACCTCGCCGCGCGTCAGCGGCAGCACGCCGCTCACCAGGTTGAAGGTGGTCGACTTGCCGGCGCCATTCGGCCCGATCAGCCCGACGATCTCGCCGGCCCGCACCTGGAAGCTGACGTCGTTCACCGCGACCAGCCCGCCGAATTCCTTGCGCACCGAGTGCACGTCGAGCACCAGCTCGCCGTGCGGCGGGCGCGCGGCCTCGGGCAGCGGCGCCGCTTCGGCCCAGTCGCGCCGTCGCGCGCGCCGCGGCAGGCGCGCGACGACCGCCGCCCACAGCCCGTCGCGCGCGTACTGCAGCACCCCCACCAGCAGCACGCCGAACACGATCACCTCGTAGCTGCCGCTGCCGCCGAGCAGCCGCGGCAGCAACACCTGCAGCTGGTCTTCCAGCAGCTTGACGACCGCCGCACCGGCGAGCGCCCCCCACACCTGGCCGACCCCGCCGATCACCGCCATGAACAGGTACTCGATGCCCATCTTCAGGCCGAAGGGCGATGGGTTGACGCTGCGCTGGAAATGCGCGAACAGCCAGCCCGACACGCCGGCCAGCAGCGCCGCCAGCACGAACACCGTGACCTTGGCGCGGAAGGTGTCGATGCCCATCGCCTCGGGCATCGTGCTGCCGCCCTTCAGCGCCCGCAGCGCGCGGCCGCTGCGCGAATCGAGCAGCTGCGTCGCGGCCAGCGCCGCCAGCAGCACCAGCGCCCACAGCAGGTAGAAGAAGCTGCGGCCGGTGTTCAGCGGCACGCCGAAGAAATTGAGCGGCGCGATGCCGAGCAGGCCGTCGTAGCGGCCCAGCGCCTCCAGGTTGCCGAACAGGTAGAACAGGCTCAGGCACCACGCGATGGTCGCGAGCGGCAGGTAGTGGCCCGACATGCGCAGCGTGATCCAGCCGAGCAGCAGCGCCGCGAGCGCCGTCAGCGCCAGCCCGCCCAGCACCGCGAGCCACGGCGACAGCCCGAGGTTCAGCGTCAGCCACGCGCTGCTGTACGCGCCGATGCCGACGAACGCGGCCTGGCCGAACGAGGTCAGCCCGGCGATGCCGGTCAGCAGCACCAGGCCGATCACGACCAGCGCATACAGCCCGATGTAGTTCAGCTGCGTGATCCAGAACTCCGGCACCGGCAACTGCGGCAGCAGCGCCAGCGCAGCGGCGAACGCGAACAGGAACCGGCGGCTACTCGTCATCGGTCTCGCCGTGCGTGACGCTGCGCCACAACAGCACCGGCAGGATCATCGTGAAGACGATCACCTCCTTGTAGGCGCTGGCCCAGAACGAGCCGAAGGATTCGAGCCAGCCGACGAACAGCGCGCCGGCCGCGGCGCCCGGGTAGCTCGCGAGCCCGCCGAAAATCGCCGCGACGAAGCCCTTCAGCCCGATCAGGAAGCCGGTGTCGTAGAACATCGTCGTGGTCGGGCCGATCAGCAAGCCCGACAGCGCGCCGATGAAGGCAGCGAGCCCCATGCTCCAGCGCCCGGCGCCGTCGGTCGAGATGCCCATCAACCGCGCGCCGAGCCGATTCACTGCGGTCGCGCGCAAGGCCTTGCCGCGCAGCGTGCGGCCGAAGAACAGCCACAGCCCGACGATCAGCGCGGCCGACACGAGGAAGATGATCAGCGCCTGTCCCGACAGCACCAGCGGCCCGGCGCGAAAGCGCTCGTCCCAGAAGCTCGGGTTGCGAAAGCCTTCGGCGCCGAAGAACAGCAGGCCGAGCCCGGTCAGCGCGAAGTGCACGCCGACCGACACGATCAGCAGCACCAGCACCGACGCATCGGCCAGCGGCCGGTACGCGAGCCGGTACACCAGCGGGCCGAGCGGCGTGACGATCGCGAGCGCCAGCAGGCTTTGCAACGCCAGCGGCCACTGGCGCGGTGCGGCCCACAGTGCGAGCAGCGTCACCGCCGCCGGGCCGGCGAGCGACAGCGCCGCGTCGCGCGCGATGCGGCTGGTGGCCTGGCCTTCGCGGACGGCGGCCAACGCATCGCGCAGCATCGCCAGCACGGCCAGCACCGCGAGCAGCCACACCGTGCCGGGCAGCTTGCCCATCTGCAGCATCGCGAGCGTCAGCGCGCCGTAGGCGACGAACTCGCCCTGCGGGATGAAGATCACCCGCGTGATCGCGAACACCAGCACCAGCGCGAGCGCCAGCAGCGCGTAGACCGCACCGCTGGTCGCGCCGTCGAGCAGCAGGATGCCCGCGATCGAGAGGTCCATGCGCGCCGTTGCTCAGCCGGTCACTTGACGACTTCCCAGTCGCCGTTGACCACCTTCAGCAGCACGCCGGTGTCGGGCGTGAAGCCGAAGTGATCCGTGGCGGTGTAGTTCAGCACGCCCTGCGACACCGGGATGCGGCCGGCCGTCTCGAGCGCCTCTTTCAGCGCGGCGCGGAATTCCCTGGTGCCGGGTTTCGCCTTCTTCAGCGCCATCGGGATGATCTTCTCGAGCACGATCGCCGCATCGAACGCATGCGCGCCGAACTGGTTCGCGCTCTTCGGCCCGAACGCCTTCTCGTACTGCTCGATGAAGCGCACGCCGAGCGCCTTGCTCGGGTTGCTGTCGGGCAGCTTCGGCGCGACCAGCGCCGGGCCGGACGAGACGAACGAGCCCTCGACGTCCTTGCCGCCGACGCGGATCAGGTCGAGCGTGGCCGCGCCGTGCGTCTGGTAGATCTTGCCCGTCGGGTAGCCGCGCTCGACCAAGCCCTTGTGCGGCATCGCCGCGCCGCTGCCCGAGGCCGCCACCAGGATCGCATCGGGGTTCGCGCCGACCAGCTTCAGCGCCTGGCCGGTGATGCTGGTGTCGGCCCGCGCGAAGCGCTCGACGCCGACATTCCTGATGCCGGCCGCGGTGGCCTGCGCGCTGATGTCCTTCAACCAGGCCTCGCCGTACGCATCGGCATAACCGACGAAGCCGAAGGTCTTCACGCCGGTCTTCTTCCAGTGCTCGACGATCGGGATCGACATCACCGCGGTCGACTGCGGCAGCCGGAAGGTCCACGCGCCCTTGCCTTCGGGCAGCGGGATCGGCGACAGCGCCAGCTGCACCGTCTGCGCCTCGGCCGCGACGTCCGACATCGCGATCGCGATCGGCGTGGCCGCCGAGCCGACGATCAGGTCGACCTTGTCTTCGGTGACGAAGCGGCGCGCGTTCTTGACGCCGACGGTCGGGTCGGTCGCGTCGTCGAGCACGATCACGTTCAGCTTCTCGCCGGCGATCGTGCTCGGCCACAGGCTGATGCCGTTCTTGCTCGGGATGCCGAGCGCCGAGGTCGGGCCGGTCAGCGGGACGCTGACGCCGATGGTCACGTCGGCGCGCGCGCCGGCGGCCAGCGCGGCCAGGGCCGCCGCGGCCAGCCAGGTCTTCAGGTGCTTCATGGGGTGGTCTCCGTTCGGGGTCGTGATTCCGTCCGGCACAGCGCGCGGATGTCGTCCGGCACCGCGATGGATTTCAGTGTTCCGGTGGCGTCGCGGGTCACGAAGATGCGCGTCTCGCGGCCTTCGCAGACCAGCTCGCCGTCGCGCAGCACGCGGTGATGCTGCACGAAGACCTTGCCGCGCCATTCGTCGACGCAGGTCTCGATGGTGATCGTCTCGCCGTAGGTGACCGACTGCAGGAAGCGGGTGTGGATCTCCAGCAGCGGCGTGCCGACGATGCCGCGCGTGCGCTCCAGCTCGCGCCATGGCGGCACGCCGCACTGCATGAAGAACGACAGCGAGGCCGCGTCCATCCAGCGCGAGAAGTTCGGGAAGAAGACGATGCCGGCGGGGTCGCAGTCGCCGAAGTTGACGGCGACGGTGTGCGTGGTGGTGCGGGAGTCGCTCATGACCTGGCAGGAAGGAAGAGGCCGGGTGCGCTGCCGTCGTGCAGCTGCTCGACCAGCGCGGCCCGGCAGCCCAGCACCGCGCGCTGGTTGATCGAGCCCTTGTCGGTGACTTCACCGCGGTCGATCGCCGGCGGCTCGGCCAGCAGCAGCGCGCGGGCGACGCGTGTCGCGCTGCCGGTGCCGCTGTCGTGCAGCGTGTCGATCCAGTGCTGGAAGAACGCGCGCACCGGCGCCGCGGCCAGCACCTCGGCCAGCGGCGCGTCGGCCGCAAGGCCGGCGACCGCGCGGCAGCGGTCGACGCGCGGGAATACCAGCAGGCCGATCTCGCTGCGGTTCAGCCCGGTGACGACCACGTCCTGCACGCAGGGGTCGCCGGCCGTGATGGCCCGCGCGCGCAGCGGCCCGACCGACACGAAGGTGCCGGTCGCGAGCTTGAAGTCCTCGGCGATGCGGCCATCGAAGGCCAGGCCGCGCTGCGGGTCGGCCGGGTCGACCAGCCGCACCGCGTCGCCGCTGGCATAGAAGCCGTCGGCGTCGAAGCTGCCGGCGGACGCCTGCCTCCAGTAGCCGGGCGTGACGTTCGGGCCGCGGTAGCGCAGCTCCAGCTTGTCGCCGCTCGGCACCAGCTTCAGCTGCAGCCCGGGGGCCGGCAGGCCGATGTGGCCGGAGCGCACGTCGTCGCCATTGGCACAGATCGCGAACGGCGCGGTCTCGGTCATGCCGAGCCCGGTCAGCATGCGGATGCGCTCGCCGCAGGTGGCTTCGGCCAGCCGGTCGAGCTGGTCCCACACCGGCTGCGACAGCCCCGCGCCGGCGAAGAAGAACATCTGCACGCGGCTGAACAGCCGGTCGCGCAGCGCGATGTCGTGCTCCAGCGCGTTGGCGATCTCCTCGAAGCCCTTCGGCACGTTGAAGTAGACGGTCGGCGCGATCTCGCGCAGGTTGCGCAGCGTGGTATCGATCAGCGCCGGCGTCGGCTTGCCGTCGTCGATGTACAGCGTGCCGCCGTTCCAGATCGTCAGCCCGACGTTGTGGTTGCCGCCGAAGGTGTGGTTCCACGGCAGCCAGTCGACCAGCACCGGCGGCGTCTCGCCGAGGCAGGGGAAGCACTGCAGGATCATCTGCTGGTTGCTGCACAGCATGCGCTGCGTGTTGATCACGCCTTTCGGCGCCTGCGTCGAGCCGGAGGTGAACAGGATCTTCGCGACGGTGTCGGGGCCGACCGTGGCGTGCGCCGCATCGACCGCGTCGGTCGGTGTCGTCGCGAGCAGGTCGGCGAAGCGAAGCGCGTGCCGGCCTTCGACCGCGCCGCTGGCCAGCGCAAGCGGCGTGCCGGGCGGCAGGGCCGCACCGATCGCCCGTGCGTAGGCCGGGCCGTTCGCGGCGAACACCAGCCCCGGCGCCAGCAGGTCGAGGATGTGGCGCAGCTTCGCGTGGTCCTGCGACAGCAGCGAGTACGCCGGGGAGACCGGCGCGCACGGCACGCCGGCCCACATCGCGCCGAGCGTCAGCAGCAGGTGCTCCAGGTCGTTGTCGGACAGGATCGCGAGCGGCCGCTCGGGGCCGAGGCCGAGCTCGAGCAGCGCCTGCGCGATGCTGCGCGCGCCGTGCACCGCATCGCGGTAGCTGAGGTGGCGCCAGCTGCCGGTGGCGTCGCGCCGGGCGGCCAGCGTGCGTTCGGGGGCGCGCGCCGCCCAGTGCTGCAGGCGATCGGTCAGCCGCAGCGGGTGCGGCTGCAGCGGCTCGGTCGATTCGATCCACAGGCTGCCGTCGGACTGCGGCGTGAAGCGTGCGTCGAGCGAGCCGCCCCGCCCCACCGGCCGATAGCGTGGCAGCGCCGCGCTCATGTCTTTCCGACCTTGGCGGCCTGGCCGTCGAGGAAGGCGCGCATGCGCTGCTTCGCGGCGTCGTCGGCCTGCGCGATCGCGGCCATCAGCGATTCGGTGAACAGCCCGGCCGCCTGGCCCTGCTCGGCGATGCGCGGCAGCGCATGCATCACCGCGAAGTTCGACAGCGGCGCGTTCGACGCGATCTTGCGCGCGAGCTCGAACGCGGTCGCGAGGCCCTGCCCGTCGTCGACCAGGTACTGCGACAGCCCGATGCGCTGGCCTTCCTCGGCATCGTGCACGCGGCCGGTCAGCATCATGTCGCTCATGCGGGCGACGCCGATCAGCCGCGGGATGCGGGCCGAGCCGCCACCGCCGACGAACAGCCCGCGCTGGCCTTCGGGCAGGCCGTAGAAGGCGCTGCGTTCGGCGACGCGGAGGTGGGCCGCGCTGGCGAGTTCGAGCCCGCCGCCGACCACCGCGCCGTGCAGCACCGCGACCACCGGCACGCGGCCGAACTGGACCTGCTCGAAGGCCGCATGCCAGGCGCGCGAATGCAGGATGCCGTCGGCGGCGCTGCGTTCATCGAGTTCGGACAGGTCCAGGCCGGCGCAGAAATGCGGGCCCTCGCCGCTCAGCACGACGGCGCGCACGCTCGCGTCGAAGGCGGCGAACGTGCGGTGCAGCTCGGCGATCAGCGCATCGTTCAGCGCGTTGCGCTTGGCCGGGCGGGTCAGGCGCACATGGGCGACCGGGCCGTCGCTCGTCAAGTTCAACAGGGAGGTGCTCACGACCGTCGGTGCTTGAAGCCTGGATGGTTATGAGTCTTAAGCAAACTGACCCGGCGCACAGCGGGGAATACCCCGTAGGGCGGCGTTGGTGCGGAAGCGTTGGTGCGGAAGGCGGGTGCGGGGAGGCCGTGGCGCGCCGCACCCGCCTTCTGCCACCGCCCTGCCTGCTGAGAGATGACAAGCGAACAAATGGGAATTGAATCCCGGGTTGCACCCGGGCTACGAACACGAACGCACAAGCGCAGCGACGTGCCCATCAAGCCACTCCCCAGGATCCGGCTCCGCCGGGCCGAGGGGAGGCGCCCCTTGGGGGCAGGAGCGCAGCGACTGGGGGGCCTATTCAATATGTCTCGACGTGGAAGCGGCCTTCGTCGACCAGGCGCCGGTGCAGCAGCGGCCAGTCCAGCCCCGCCGCCGCGCACACGTCGGCCAGCGCCTCCAGTACGCCGGTCTCCATTCCCTTCAGCCCGCACAGGTAGAGGCAGGTGTCGCCGCGCAGCAGCTCGACGACATCGGCCGCGCGCTCGCGCAGCAGGTCCTGCACGTAGCGCCGCGGCTGCCCCGGCACGCGCGAGAACGCGAGCGAGGTGTCGATGAACGACGCCGGCAGCTTGGTCAACGGCCCGAAGTACGGCAGCTCTTCCGGCCGCCGCGCGCCGAAGAACAGCATCAACCGCGCATTGACCGGCTTGCCCGCAACCATCAGGCGCCGCCGGTGCTCGGTCATCGCGCGCATCGGCGCCGCGCCGGTGCCGGTGCAGATCATCAGCAGGTTCGACCCGTCGTGGTTGGGCATCAGGAAGCGGTCGCCGAACGGGCCGCAGACCTGCACCGTGTCGCCCTTGCGCAGGTCGCACAGGTAGTTCGACGCGACGCCGCGCACCGGCTGCCCGTCGTGGTCGCTGGTCACGCGCTTGATCGTCAGCGCGACGTTGTTGTAGCCGTCGCGCTCGCCGCTGCGCGGGCTCGCGACCGAGTACATGCGCAAGTAGTGCGGCTTGCCGCCCGCATCAAGCCCCGGCGGCGCGATGCCGATGGCCTGGCCTTCGAGCAGCGGGAAGAACTGCGTGCCGAAATCGAGCACCAGGTGGTGGATGTCGCCTTCGGCATCGGCCGCGGTCAGCCGGAAGTTGCCGGCCACCGTCGCCTGCACCGGCTTCTTCAGCGTGTGCAGGTTCAGGTACGGGTGCGCGGCCGACCACGGCGGCCTCGCCGACGTCGGCGACAGCGCCGCGTTCGCCTGCGGCGGCGCGTCGTCGGCCGGCGCGGCGCCCGCGTCGGCCAGCGGCTGCGCGAGCGCCGGCAGCGCCTGCTTCGGCGGCAGCTCGTCCCAGCCGAACTGCGCCTCGATCGAATAGGCCGCTGCCTTCGGCACCGGGTGCCAGTGGTCGATGCTGCCGGTCGGACACGGCGACACGCAGGCCTGGCAGCCATTGCAGATCGCAGGATCGACGACGTAGTTGCGGTCGTCGTGCGTGATCGCATCGACCGGGCAGGTCTCCTCGCAGGTGTTGCAGCGGATGCAGACCTCGGGGTCGATCAGGTGCTGCTGGATGAAGACGACGGGGTCCATCTCAATTGAAGCGAACGTATTCGAAGTCGACGGGCTGCTTGTTGATGCCGATCGGCGGCGGCGCGATCCAGTTGGCGTACTTGCCGGGCTCGACGACGCGGCCCATCAGCGACGCGACATAGGCGCGGTCTTCCTCGCTCGCAAGCCACTGCGGCACGTTCGCCTGCCATTCGATCTCGCCGATCACCCGGCCGTCGGGGCTGATGCGCAGCCCGGCGAAGCTGCCGATGTGGCGGTTGAAGGCCTTGTGCGGCACGCTCAGCCGGAATGCGAGGCCCGCCTTCTCGATCACCTTGTTCCAGCGGTTCACGCCGGCCGACGAATCGCGGATGTAGTCGTCGCGCAGCACCTCGTTCAGCGCGTTCAGCATCGGCACCTCCTTCTCGACCAGCACGCCGTCGCGCACGTCGAGGATCTTGTAGTGCGCACCCTTCAGCACGTGGTCGTCGGCGCGCTTGCCTTCTTCATACCGGCCCTTCAGCCCCGAGCTGTAGAAAATCGCCGCATTGCTCGACTGGTCGGCACCGAACAGGTCGATGGTCACGCTGTAGTGGAAGTTCAGGTAGCGCTGGATCGTCGGCAGGTCGATCACGCCGTGGCGGCGCAGCTCGGCCGGATCTTCGAGGCCGGTCTGCTTCATCACCTCGCAGGTGCGCTGGATCACGCGCGACACACCGGATTCGCCGACGAACATGTGGTGCGCCTCTTCGGTCAGCATGAAGCGCGTCGTGCGCGACAGCGGATCGAACGCGCTCTCGGCCAGCGCACACAGCTGGAACTTGCCGTCGCGGTCGGTGAAGTAGGTGAACATGTAGAACGCCAGCCAGTCCGGCGTCTCTTCATTGAAGGCACCGAGGATGCGCGGGTTGTCCTGGTCGCCGGAGCGGCGTTCGAGCAGCGCCTCGGCCTCTTCCCGGCCGTCGCGGCCGAAGTGCTTGTGCAGCAGGTAGACCATCGCCCACAGGTGGCGGCCTTCCTCGACGTTGACCTGGAACAGGTTGCGCAGGTCGTACTGGCTGGGCGCCGTCTTGCCCAGGTGGCGCTGCTGCTCGACCGAGGCCGGCTCGGTGTCGCCCTGCGTGACGATGATGCGGCGCAGGTTGGCGCGGTGCTCGCCGGGCACGTCCTGCCAAGCGGCCTCGCCCCGGTGGTCGCCGAAGCCGATGCGGCGGTCGGCCTCGGGCTGCGCGAGGAAGATGCCCCAGCGGTAGTCGGGCATCTTCACATGGCCGAACTGCGCCCAGCCGTCGGGCGTGGTGCTGGTGGCGGTGCGCAGGTAGACGTCGAAGCCGTGCGAGCCGTCGGGGCCCATGTCCTGCCACCAGTTCAGGTAGTTCGGCTGCCAGTGCTCCAGCGCGCGCTGCAGCGTCCTGTCTTCCGACAGGTTGACGTTGTTCGGGATCTTGTCGGTGTAGTCGATGCTGGACATGGTGTGGTTCTATGCGCTGCACTTCGACAGGCTCAGTGCGAACGGCTTGTGTTCGAAGGCTCTAGATGCGTTTCCAGTCGAACTGCGGTTTGTGGCCGGTGCCGTACAGCTTCAGCGCGCCGGCCTCGCCGACGGCATTCGGGCGGTTGAAGATCCAGTTCTGCCAGGCGCTCAGGCGGCCGAAGATGCGGGTCTCCATGCTCTCGGTGCCGGCGAAGCGCAGGTTGGCTTCCAGGCCGGTCAGCGCGTCGGGCGACAGGCTGGCGCGCTCTTCGAGCGCGATGCGGATCTCGTCGGCCCAATCGATGTCGTCGGGCGCCGCGGTGACGAGGCCGAGCGCGAGCGCCTCGTCGGCATCGAGCGCGCGGCCCTGCGTGGCCTGCACCGCGGCGATCTCGCCGGCATCGCGGTGGAAGCGGCGTTGCAGCCGCGTCTCGCGGCTGACCATCGGCAGCGCGTCGAAGTTGAATGGCGACAGCGCGATCTTCGGTGCCGCGGCGGGCTCGTCGGGCAAGGCCAGCATGTAGAGGCGGTCGGCCGCCAGCGCGAACTCGAGCAGCGAGCCGGCGAAGCACGAGCCGCGGTCGACCAGCGCGAACAGCGAGCGCGACGACACGTCGAGCCGCGCCAGCGTGCGGCGCAGCAGGCCGATGGTCTCGCGGACCAGCCAGTGCGCCTGGTGTGCGTGCAGCGTCGCGTCCATCGCGAGCACCGCGTCGACACTGCCTCGCGTCTTCAGCAGCCAGGTGCCGATCTCGGGTTCATTGGTGCGCAGGTGCAGGATCGCGTCGTCGAGCTCGCGCGCCATCTGCAGTGGGTACCAGGCGGCGCCGGCGGCTTCGATGCCGGCGATGTCCGTCGGTTGTGCGCCAGCGGGGGCACGCACCGTCAGCGTCGCATGGCGCGCGGCGCGGTCGATCTGCACGTCGACATGGCCATACGCCAGCGCGTCGGCGGACCGCTGCTTCGCCAGCCGCGGCAACGGCACGCCGCGCGCACCGGCCGGCCGGTCGCTCAGTGCCGCCAGTTCACGCGCCCGCTCCTGCACGCGCTGCGCGAAGGCCTGCGTCTTCACCGCCTCGTCGACCAGCCGCCAGTCCACCGCCTTCCTGCCGCGCACGCCTTCGCTGGTGGTGCAGAAGATGTCGGCATGGTCGTGGCGCACGCGGCGCTTGTCGGTCAGCCGCGTCAGCCCGCCGGTGCCGGGCAGCACGCCGAGCAGTGGCACCTCGGGCAGGCTGACGGCCGACGAGCGGTCGTCGACCAGGATGATCTCGTCGCAGGCCGCCGCCAGTTCGTAGCCGCCGCCGGCACAGGCGCCGTTGACCGCTGCGAGGAACTTCAGGCCGCCGTGCCGGCTGCTGTCTTCCAGCCCGTTGCGCGTCTCGTTCGTGAACTTGCAGAAGTTGACCTTCCAGCCATGGCTTGAAAGGCCGAGCATGAAGATGTTGGCGCCCGAGCAGAACACCCGCTCGCGGCCGCTGGTGATGATCACCGTGCGCACCGCCGGGTGCTCGAAGCGGATGCGCTGCACCGCGTCATGCAGCTCGATGTCGACGCCGAGGTCGTAGCTGTTGAGCTTCAGCTTGTAGCCCGGCCGCAGCCCGCCGTCTTCGCTGACCGCCAGCACCAGCGTCGCGACCTCGCCTTCGACGCCGAGGCGCCAGTGGCGGTAGCGGTCGGGATGGGTCTCGTAGTCGACCGGGCCGACGGGGTCGACCGAGTCAATGGCAACGGCAGCAATCATGGGCATCTCCAGCCGGCGGCAGTATGCTGCACGCCTGGCAATAGAAATGCAATTTAGTGCATGTCGCGCCGGGCGTCAACCCGCCAGCCGGATCGTGCCTCGCAATTGGTCCTGCAGGGACACGAACGCGCCCTCCATGGTCTTGTCGCTGGTGTCGAACACCTCGTCGGCTTTCGAGTAGAAGGCCGCGCGGCTCTCGAGGATGCGCCGCAGGTCGTTCATCGCCTCGGCATTGCCCGACATCGGGCGGGTGTCGCCCTGGGCCAGCACGCGGTTCATGTGCTCTTCGGGCGAGGCGCGCACCCACACGGTGTAGCAGTGCGCCAGCAGCATGTTGAAGGTGGCCGGGTCGGAGACGATGCCGCCGGGCGTCGCGATCACCGCGCGCGGGTAGCGCTGGATGCACTCCTCGAGCGCGCGCCGCTCGTAGCGCCGGTAGGCCGCCGGCCCGTACAGCGAATGGATCTCGGAGACGCTGCAGCCGGCCACCGTCTCGATGTGGCGGTTCAGCTCGACGAAGGGCACCGCCCAGCTGTCGGCCAGCATGCGCCCGAGCGTGCTCTTGCCGGCGCCGCGCAGGCCGACCAGCGCGACCCGCTGGCGCCGTGTCGCCTGACTGGCCGGCGCGCCGAACACCGAGCCCAGCGCCGAGCGCGCCTGCGCCAGCTCGGATTCGCTGCGGCCGCGCAGGATCTCACGGATCATCAGCCACTCCGGCGAGCTGGCCGTCTCGTCGCCGACCAGTTCGGCCAGCGTGCAGTTCAACGCCTGCGCCAGCTGCCGCAGGAACTGGATCGACGCGTTGCCGACCCCCATCTCGACATTGGCCAGGTGCCGCTCCGACACGTCGGCCACCTTGGCCAGGCTCTTGCGTGTCAGGCCGCGCCGCGAACGCAATGCTCGCGTTCGCTCCCCCAGCGAGGTGAGGAACGGATCTTTGTCGGCGGTCGGATCAGGATCAGGGAATCGGTCCAAGGGTATGTCCGTAACGAGGTCCATCGGGACTGCTGGCTATACTTTCAGTGCAACATATTGCATTAATTGGTCGTCGCGCTGTCCGTGAATGCATTATGCGGAGATCGCCGTGAGACGTCAGTGCGAACCCACCCGAAGGTCCATTGGGACGAAGTTGCCACGCGGGCGGTTCGGCCGCGGCGCGCTTGAGGTACAAACGCGGCCGGCCGTCCCGGCGGCCCCAGCTGTCGCGACGCGGGTGGTCCTGAAGGTCCGCCCCGGCATCCGGGCCGATTGACCGTCAGGAGAACAGCATGGCCCCGAACCTCGCCGTGGAGGCGCCGCCCGAACGATTCAACGTCGCCGCCCACCTGCTGCAGCGCAACGCCGGCCGCGCCGCGAAGACCGCCTACATCGACGACGACAGCCGCCTCAGCTACGGCGAGCTGGACGACCGGGTGAAGCGCTGCGCCGCCGGCCTGCTGCGGCTGGGCCTGCGCCGCGAGGACCGCGTGCTGCTGCTGATGCTCGACACGGTGGACATGCCGGTCGCGTTCCTCGGCGCGCTGTATGCCGGCATCGTGCCGGTGCCGGTCAACACGCTGCTGCCGGCTGGCGACTACACCTACATGCTGGCGCACAGCCGGGCCCGCGCGCTGATCGTGTCGGGCGCGCTGTGGCCGGTGGCGCAGCAGGCGCTGGCCGCGCTGGGCGATCGACCGGGGGTCGTGATCGCCGGTGCGCCCGCGACCGAGGGCACGACGGCCTTCGCCGCGTTGCTCGACACCCCGCCGCTCGCCGCGCCCGCCGACACGCATGCCGACGACTTCGCGTTCTGGCTGTATTCGTCCGGCTCCACCGGCAAGCCCAAGGGCACGGTGCACAGCCATGCCAACCTGTACTGGACCGCCGCGCTGTACGGCCAGCCGGTGCTCGGCGTGCGCGAGGACGACACGGTGTTCTCGGCCGCCAAGCTGTTCTTCGCGTACGGGCTCGGCAATGCGCTGAGCTTTCCGTTGAGCGTCGGCGCGACCGTCGTGCTGATGGCCGAGCGGCCGACGCCGGCGGCCATCTTCAAGCGCCTGACGCAGCACCGCCCGACGGTGTTCTGCGGCGTGCCGACCTTGTACGTCGCGCTGCTCGCGAACGACGCGCTGCCGGCGCGCGATGCGGTCGCGCTGCGTGTGTGTGCGTCGGCCGGCGAGGCGCTGCCGCGCGAGGTCGGCGAACGCTTCAGCGCGCACTTCGGCTGCGACGTGCTCGACGGCATCGGCTCGACCGAGATGCTGCACATCTTCCTGTCCAACCGCGCAGGCGCGCTGCGCTACGGCAGCACCGGCAAGCCGGTGCCGGGCTACGAGCTCCAGCTGCGCAGCGACGACGGCGGCCCGGTGGCGCCCGGCGAGATCGGCGACCTGTTCATCCGCGGGCCGAGCGCCGCGCTGCTCTACTGGAACAACCGCGACAAGACGCGAGCCACCTTCCAGGGCGACTGGGTGCGCAGCGGCGACAAGTACGTGGTCGACGCCGACGGCTGGTACACCTACGCCGGCCGCAGCGACGACATGCTGAAGGTCAGCGGGCAGTACGTGTCGCCGATCGAGGTCGAATCGGCACTGATGGGCCACGCGGCGGTGATGGAGTGCGCGGTGATCGGCCTGGCCGATGCGACCGGGCTGACGAAGACGCGCGCCTACGTCGTGCCGAGCCCCGGCCACGATGCCGGCCCCGCGCTCGAGGCCGCGCTGAAGGCCTTCGTGAAGACCCGGCTCGCGCCGCACAAGACGCCGCGCGACATCGTCTTCACGACCGAGCTGCCGAAGACCGCGACCGGCAAGATCCAGCGCTTCCGGCTGCGCGCGCTGGGCGACACGCCCGCCTGACGCATGGTCGGACGCCGTTACGCCGAACCGATCCAGTTCGCCGAACTCGAGGGGCGCGGCCGGCCGCTGCGCCTCGAGTACCAGTGGGTCGGCGATGCCGCGTCGACGCTGCCGGTCGTCGTGTTCCTGCACGAAGGGCTGGGCTCGGTCGCGATGTGGAAGAACTTCCCGCGCCTGCTGTGCGAAGCCCACGGCCTGCGCGGGCTGGTGTATTCGCGCTACGGCTACGGCCAGTCGACGCCGAAGCCGCGCGACGAGCGCTGGCCGGTCGACTTCATGCACGTCCAGGCGCGCGAGGTGCTGCCGGCGCTGCTGCAGCAGCTCGGCGTCGAGCGGCCCTGGCTGTTCGGCCACAGCGACGGCGGCAGCATCGCGCTGCTGCATGCGGCGTCGCACCCGACCGCCGGCGTGGTCGCGATGGCGCCGCACATCCGGGTCGAGGACCTCAGCATCGCGAGCATCGAGCAGGCCCGCCGCACCTATGAAACCACCGATTTGCCGCAGCGCCTCGGGCGCTACCATGCGGACGCGGAGTCGGCCTTCCGCGGCTGGAACGACATCTGGCTGGCGCCGGAGTTCCGCGGCTGGACGATCGAGGACGAGCTGCCCGCGATCGCCTGCCCGGTGCTGGCGCTGCAGGGCGTCGACGACGAGTACGGCACGCTGGAACAGATCCGCGGCATCGCGCGGCGCGCGCCGCAGACCCGGCTGCTGGAGCTGGTGCAGTGCGGCCATTCGCCGCACCGCGACCAGGCCGACCTCGTGATCCGCGAGACCGGCCGCTTCATCACCGGATCGGCTGACACCCCCGAATCCTGAACCTCAACGGAGATTGGCATGCACCTGATCAAATTGTCGGCCCCGGCCGCCCTGGCGACGACGCTGGCCCTGTCGGTGGCGATGTCGATGGCGATGTCGGGCGAGGCCCGCGCGCAGGCCGCCGCCGGGCCGGTCAAGGTGGGCTTCATGCTGCCCTACACCGGCACCTATGCGAGCCTGGGCAACATGATCGAGGCCGGCTTCAAGCTCTACGTGCAGGAGCAGGGCGGCAGGCTCGGCGGCCGCGAGATCCAGTACTTCAAGGTCGACGACGAGTCCGAGCCGTCGAAGGCGACCGACAACGTCAACAAGCTGATCAAGCGCGACCAGGTCGACGTGCTGGTCGGCACGGTGCATTCCGGCGTCGCGCTCGGCATGGCGAAGGCGGCGAAGGAGAGCAACACGCTGCTGATCGTGCCGAACGCCGGCGCCGACGCGATCACCGGCCCGCTGTGCTCGCCGAACATCGTGCGCAGTTCGTTCTCGAACTGGCAGCCGGGCTATTCCACCGGCGTCGTGGTGGCGCAGAAGGGCCACAAGCGCGCGATGACGATCACCTGGAACTACGCGGCCGGCAGCGAGACGGTGAAGGGCTTCACCGAGGCCTTCGAGAAGGCCGGCGGCAAGGTCGTGAAGGACCTGAACCTGCCGTTCCCGAACGTCGAGTTCCAGGCGCTGCTGACCGAGATCGCGGCGCAGAAGCCCGACGCGGTGTTCGCATTCTTCGCCGGCGGCGGCGCGGTGAAGTTCGTCAAGGACTATGCGGCGGCCGGGCTCGACAAGACGATCCCGCTGTACGGCTCGGGCTTCCTGACCGACGGCACGCTCGAGGCGCAGGGTGCCGCCGCGCAGGGCCTGCAGACCACGCTGCACTACGCCGACAACCTCGACACGCCGCGCAACAACGCGTTCCGCAAGAGCTTCGCGCTGGCCTACAAGGCGAACGCCGACGTCTATGCGGTGCAGGGCTACGACGCGGCGCAGATCCTCGCGGCCGGCCTCGCCGCAGTGAAGGGCGACCTGTCGAAGCGCGAGGCGCTGACCGCCGCGATGCGCAAGACGACGGTCGACAGCCCGCGCGGCAGGTTCACGCTGTCGGCGGCCGGCAACCCGGTGCAGGACATGTACCTGCGCGAGGCGAAGGGCCCGAACAACGAGTTCAAGGCGGTCGCGGTGAAGGCACTCGCCGACCCGGCCCGCGGCTGCAAACTCTGAGGTGGATGCCACCACCTTCCTCGTCCAGTGCCTGAACGCCGTCCAGTACGGCCTGTTGCTGTTCCTGGTGGCCAGCGGGCTGACGCTGATCTTCGGGATCATGGGCGTGATCAACCTGGCGCACGGCAGCTTCTACATGATCGGCGCCTACCTGGCGTTCGCGCTGGCGCCGTTCTTCGTCGGCCAGTTCCTGGCGATGCTGCTGGTGGGCACGCTGCTGGCCGCGCTGTTCGGCTTCGTGCTCGAGTGGGTGTTCTTCAGCTTCCTGTACCGGCGCGAGCACCTGCAGCAGGTGCTGATGACGTACGCGCTGATCCTGGTGTTCGAGGAGTCGCGCAGCCTGCTGCTCGGCAACGACGTGCACGGCGTGCAGCCGCCCGCGTGGCTCGCCGGCAGCATCGCGCTCGGCAAGCTGATGTCGTACCCGGTGTACCGGCTGTTCGCGTCGGCCGCCTGCCTCGTGGTCGCAGCGCTGCTGTACCTGGTGGTCCACCGCACCCGGCTCGGCATGATGGTGCGTGCCGGCGCCAGCAACCGCGACATGGTGCGCGGGCTCGGCATCGACATCCGGCTGCTGTACCGCGGCGTGTTCGCCGCCGGCGTCGCGCTCGCCGCGCTGGCCGGCATGATCGCCGCGCCGATGTCGTCGGTGTACCCGGGCATGGGCGGCAGCGTGCTGATCGTCAGCTTCGTCATCGTCGTGATCGGCGGCATCGGTTCCATCACCGGCGCGTTGATCGCGTCGCTGCTGGTCGGCGTCGTCGACACCTTCGGCAAGGTGTTCTTCCCGGCGTTGAGCGGCATCGGCATCTACCTGCTGATGGCCGTCGTGCTGGTGTGGCGCCCCGAAGGCCTGATGCGGCGGGGGCATTGATGCGCGCGCTGCGCTCGCTCTGGCTGCCGCTGGCGGTGCTCATCGCACTGGCGCTGCTGCCGGCGGTGCTGTCGCCGTACCTGGTGGACCTGACGGTGAAGATCCTGATCTCGGCGATCTTCGCGCTGAGCCTGCAGCTGCTGGTCGGCGCGACCGGGCTGGTGAGCCTCGGCCATGCGGCCTTCCTCGGCATCGGCGCCTACGTGGCGGTGCTGGCGTCGCCGCAGGGCGAAGGCGCGTCGCTGTGGTGGCTGCTGCCGGCGGCGATGGCCGGCGCGGCCGGCTATGCGCTGTTCGTCGGCGCGCTCAGCCTGCGCACCCGCGGCGTCTACTTCATCATGGTCACGCTCGCGTTCGCGCAGATGGCCTACTTCGTGTTCCACGACACGAAGCTCGGCGGCGGCAGCGACGGCATCTACCTGTACGTGCGCCCGGTGCTGCGGCTCGGCGACACGCTGCTGCTCGACCTGGAGGACAAGCGCCAGGTCTACGGCCTGGTGCTGGCCTCGCTGGCGTTCACCTGGGGGCTGCTGGCGCTGCTGCTGCGCTCGCGCTTCGGCCATGCACTGCAAGGCATCCGCGTCAACGAGGCGCGCATGCGGGCGGTCGGCTTCCGCACCTACGGCTACAAGCTGGCCGCCTTCGTGATCGCCGGCGCGCTGGCCGGGCTGGCCGGCGCGCTGCTCGCGATCCAGGACGGCGTCGTCAACCCGGAGCTGCTGTCGTGGCACGAGTCGGGCGCGGTGCTGCTGATGATCATCCTCGGCGGCCTCGGCCCGCTGCGCGGTGCGATCGTCGGCGCGGTCGCGTTCACGCTGCTGAAGGAGCTGTTCGCGAGCGAGGGGCTGGTCGGCCCGCTGGCGGCGCACTGGCAGATGACGCTCGGCTTGACGATCATCGCGTTCGTCGCGCTGCTGCCGCGCGGCATCGTCGGGCTGCGGCTGCCGCTGCGCAAGGCGGCGGCATGAGCACCTTGCTCCAGGCCACGCAGTTGTCGCGCACTTTTGGCGGGCTGACGGCCGTCGACGCGGTGTCGCTCGAGCTGCAGCTCGGCGAGGTGCATGCGGTGATCGGCACCAACGGCGCCGGCAAGTCGACGCTGGTCAACCTGCTGTCGGGCGAGCTGCCGGCCACGTCGGGCCACATCCGCTTCGGCGACGACGACATCACCAGCTGGTCGCAGCCGCGCCGCGCCCGCGCCGGCATCGGCCGCAGCTACCAGCGCACGACGATCTTCGACAGCTTCAGCGTGCACGAGAACTGCCGGCTCAGCGCGCAGGCCGCGCTGCAGCGGCCGTGGCAGGTGTGGCAGTCGGCACAGCGCTGCGCCGCCAGCCGCGCGGTGGCAATGCAGGCGCTGCAGGCGGCCGGGCTCGGCGACAGCGCCGGCCGCATCGCCGGCACGCTGAGCCATGGCGAGAAACGCCAGCTCGAGATCGCGATGTGCCTGGCCACCCGGCCGCGCGTGCTGCTGCTCGACGAGCCGCTGGCCGGCATGGGCGCCGAAGAGACCGAGCGCATGCTGGCGCTGCTGCAATCGCTGAAGGCGGGCCGCGCGATCCTGCTGGTCGAGCACGACATGGACGCGGTGTTTCGCATCGCCGACCGCATCACGGTGATGGTCAACGGCGCGGTGATCGCCTGCGACGTGCCGCAGCGCATCCGCGAGCATCCGCAGGTGGTGACGGCCTACCTCGGCGAGGCGCACGCATGAGCACAAGCTTGGTGGAGATCGACGCGCTGCACGCCGGCTACGGCGACAGCCGCGTGCTGCACGGCGTGTCGTTCGCGCTGCCGGCCGGCCGTGCGCTCGGGCTGCTCGGCCGCAACGGCATGGGCAAGACGACGCTGATCCGCACGCTGATGGGCTACCTGCGCCCGACGGCCGGCCGCGTGCACTGGCAGGGCCGCGACGTGACCGGCTGGCCGCCCGAGCGCATCGCACGGCTCGGCGCCGGCTACGTGCCCGAAGGCCGCGGCATCTTCCCGAACCTGTCGGTGCGCGAGAACCTGGTGATGGCCGCGCGGTCCGCACCCGACGGACAGCGGTCGTGGCCGCTGGAGCGCGTGCTGGAAACGTTTCCACGACTCGGCGAGCGGCTGGCCCATGGCGGCCACCAGCTGTCGGGCGGCGAGCAGCAGATGCTGGCGATCGGCCGCGCGCTGATGACCAGCCCGCGGCTGCTGATCCTCGACGAAGCGACCGAGGGCCTCGCGCCGCTGGTGGTGGCCGAGATCTGGCGCGTGATCGCGCAGATCCGCGCCAGCGGCATCGGCACGCTGATCGTCGACCGCAACGTGCGGCGCGTGCTGGCTCACACCGACCAGGCGGTGGTGCTGGAGAAGGGGCGGATCGTCTGCGCGGCGGCATCGGCGACGCTCGCCGCCGACGATGCGGCGCTGACGAGGTGGCTCGGCGTCTGACATTTCGTCAGGCTTCGAACGCGTCGACACGCGGCGTTACCGGCTGTCGCCAGCCTGCCGTTTTTTGCCCGGCTTGACCCCGGCGCCGGCGCGGGCTTCCCATTTGTGTCAGCTGCGTCAGCATCCGTTTCACCGGCGGCGGCCGGGCGAGTGCTTCCCAACATCGCGCGCAACCCGCGCCGATTCAGGCTTCGTGCCGCCATGCACCGCTTCGCGATCCGCGCGCGCGCCACCCTGGACGCGCGATCCGGCGGTGGCGTGTTTTTTGCGCGGGACAGGGCATTCCGGCCACGAGCCGGGCGGCTGTGCGTTGGGAGCGCCACCTCATGAACTTTCTGCCACGCCTGGTGCTGCTCGGTGCCACGATTTCAGGCTTGCTGCTGACCGGCGGCTGCACCACGACCGCGAGCGCGATCATGAGCGTCACTGGCGTCGCCACCGACACCAGCCCGACCTGGGAAATCATCAAGCACATCCACGCCAAGCTGACCGAAGGCGATCCGCAGTCCTGCGCCTCGCTGAATTCCGCACAGCGCGCACTGACCGCACGCTGCCTGCCGTTCCAGCCGGGCAGCCTGCAGGTGGCCGACATCCGCGCCAGCGGCTTCCAGGAATGCGTGCTGACGCTCGCGGCCCGCGACCCGCAGTTCTGGCCGGTGCTGCCGGAACTGCTCGACAAGGGCGCGCAGCCCGAGACCTGCTACATGCCGCCGATGGTCGCGCTGGCGCGGTCGCCGAACGCGGTCGATTTCTCGAAGGCGACGCCGCAGGCGCTGCGCTCGCTGCGCTTCCTGGCCGAGGCCGATTCGCGCGCGGTCAACCACGACGTCATCCGGCTGCTGAGCTCGCCGAGCGCCCGCGCCGCCGGGCTCGACGAGGTGATCGCCCAATGGTCCGACCAGGGCGGCCTGGCGGTCGGCCAGCTGGCCTTCAGCCCGCTGAGCGCGCTGCACCCGAGCGCGCTGCAGACGCCGCTGGCCGGCAAGCTCGAAGCGGCCGGCCACACCGCGAAGGCGGGCCTCGGCCCGTTCCAGGGCAAGCTGACCGCCGGCTTCGAAGAGGCGCTGCGCACCTCCGACTACGCGGCGCTCGAATGGTGGTTCAAGCGCGAGCCGAAGCTGGTCGACAAGGTGCCGTCGACGCAAGGGCAGCAGCTGCCGTGGATTCCGCTGGCCCGGGTCGTCGTGCCGTCGTTCATGAACGACGAGCGCGCGCAGGCCCAGATGGTGACCTTCCTGATGAGCCACGGCGCGAACCCGTGGCAGCCGATGCCGTACCAGCCGAACCAGACGGTGATCGGCTTCGCGAAGACCTTGAAGAGCCCGACGCTCGCGCTGCTGGAGGCGCCGAAGGTGGCGCCCGCATCGACGACGGTGGTGGCCAACAGCGCGCTCGCCGGCGGCCAGGCGGAATAGTCCGCTCGCGAAGGAGGCGGCTCAGTCGCCGCCGCTCGCCTGGCCGTCGTCAGGCTCGAGGAACGGCCAGCCGAGCAACTCGGCGAGGCGGTGCACGACCCACACCGCTTCGGCCGGCGTGACCACCGGGCCCGCCTGCAGGCCGCGCAGGCAATCGGCGAGCACCGATGCGGGCGAGTCCCCGGTGCCGAAATGCTGCGCACTCGCGCGCTCGCTCAGGTGCTGGGCCAGGTCTTCGCACAGCTCGGAGCGCTGGCGCAACTCGGCGAGCGGCACCGTCAGGCGCTGGCGCGCGTCGGTGTACAGCGCGTAGAAAGACGGCGGAACGTGGATCTGGTACTCGTCGGACATCGCGTGGATGATGCCAGCGTTCGACGCGGCCGCTGCCGCTACAGGTCGTCGAACAGGCCCGGCTCGTTGCCGATGCGGGCGCGTTCGATGCCGAGCAGGCGGCGCTTCATGTCGAGCCCGCCCGGCGACGAGAAACCACCCGAACGCCCGCCGGCCGCCAGCACCCGATGGCACGGCACGATCGGTGGGAACGGGTTGCTGCCCATCGCCTGGCCGACCGCGCGGGCGCTGCCGGGCTCGCCGAGCTGCTGCGCGATCTCGCCGTAGCTGCGCGTCTCGCCCGGCGGGATCGCGAGCGCGATCGCGTACGCGCGGCGGTGGAAATCGGGCAGTCCGCTCAGGTCGAGCGGGGACTGCGACAGGTCGACGCGCTCGCCGGTCATCAAGGCCTGCAGGCGGATGATGACGGCCTGGATCGCCGCGGGTGCGGTGCCTTCGACCGAGGCGGCCCACCGCCGCCGGATGCGCCGGCGCAGGGCCGCCTCGTCGGCATCGGGCAGCCACGCGCCGACGATGCCCTGCTCGCCCCACGCGATCGCGCACGGGCCGATGGCGGTGGCGAAGACGGCGTGGCGCGGGGTCATCGCATCGGCTCAGGTCACGCGATGCCGATGTACTTGTGCGTCTGAACGCTCAGGTGCCACAGCGGATGCGCCAGGCAGTACGCGACCGCCTGCTCGGTGTGGCGCTTGCGCTCCAGGCCATCCATCGGCTGCAGGAAGAAGTGGTCGAACCGGAGCGCGGTGAAGCGCTCGGGCATCGCCTTCGCCTGCGGGAAGACGAGTTTCAACTCGTGGCCCTGCGTCAGCACCAGCTCGGCGTCGGCCTTCGGGCTGACGCAGATCCAGTCGAGGCCCTTCGGCGCCGGCTGCGTGCCGTTGGTCTCGACGGCGACCTCGAAGCCTTGCGCATGGAAGGCGTCGATCAATGCCTCGTCGAGCTGCAGCAGCGGTTCGCCGCCGGTGCAGACGACGAACGGGCGGCCGGTGCGAGGCAGCGGCCAGTGCGATGCGACCGCCTGCGCCAGCGCGAGCGCGCTGTCGAACTTGCCCCCGCCGACGCCGTTGGTGCCGACGAAGTCGGTGTCGCAGAACTGGCAGACGGCGGCGGCGCGGTCCTGCTCGCGGCCGGACCACAGGTTGCAACCGGCGAAGCGGCAGAACACCGCGGGGCGACCCGCTTGTGCGCCCTCGCCTTGCAGCGTGTAGAACATTTCCTTGACCGCGTAGGTCATGCCGCTTCCTTCCGTGGGGTCAGATCGGGATCGCGAGCCCGGCTTGCGCCTCGGCCCGGTCGGCGATCACGATCGCGCCGCAGCCGCGCGTTTCGTAGAGGTCGACACGGTCGACCATCGGCAGCACCGCGCGGGCCTGCGCCAGGATCCACGCGGCGAGCGTCGCGGTGTCGCAGTCGGCCAGGCCGTCGATCTCGTGCAGCGGACGGTGGTCGAGCGCCTTGAAGATCGGATCGAAGAGCGTCTTCACGTCGCCGAAGTCGACGGTCCAGCCCATCAGCGTGTCGAGCGGCGCCGCGAGGTGCAAGCGCAGCGTGTAGGTGTGGCCGTGGATGCGGCGCAGCGGGCTGCCGTCGGGCGCGTGCCTGAGCTGCAGCGCGCTGTCGAGCGTGAACTCTTTCCAGATGCGGTGGTGGCGGCCGTCGAAATTGGCGCCGCACGACGCGGTCTCGTAGACGGTGATCCACGAGAGCTCGGGCAACGTGGGCTTCAGGCGCTCCCAGATCCAGCTCGACATCAGCTCGCTGGTCGGGTTCTTCAGGCCGGGCAGGTCGTTCAGGCAGCCGTAGTTCAGTTCATGGTGCAGCGGTGCCCAGCAGTCGTCGAGGTGGTCGTAGTCGATGCTGAGGTCGCGCGCGCCGAGGTCCTGGTTGGCGTGCACGATGACCTCGAAGCCGTGGCCGTGCATGCGACCGCACTTGTGGCCGAGCGGCACGTTCGGCAGCTGGTGCGCGGCCTGGAAGAGGTAGCGCCGCCACACGTGCGCCTGGCCGGCGGCATCGAGGTCGACCCCGCCGTGCGCGGTGCTCTGGATGCCGAGCTGCGTGATGCCGGGAGCATCGAGCTGCGAGCGGATCCAGCGCGCGAGGTTCTCGTCGGTCGGCTGCGCGACGATGTCGTTCAGCAGGCGGTAGTCGAGCTGCGCGGTGCGCGATTCGAGATCGGCGCGCAGGCGTTCGACCTCGCCGCCGGGGAACGCGGCCCAGCCGGTGGGCAGCTCGGCACGCAGCGTCGCGAGGAAGCTGTGGCCATGCAGCCGCCGGGAGCGATGGCCGGCCGGCAGCAGGCTCACTTCGCATGCGGACTCGAAACCGCTGGCGGCGCAGTGGAGGGTCTTGATCGGCACGGGCAGTCCTGTCGCGCAAGCTTCAGCGGAAGCTTGCGCCCAATGCAAAACGCCCACATGGCGTGGGCGTTTTGCACGTTGTTTTTGGTTGCGGGGGCTGGATTTGAACCAACGACCTTTGGGTTATGAGCCCAACGAGCTACCAGACTGCTCCACCCCGCGACTGAGCCTGTGACTATAGCACAAGTGATGTTCGCATTGCGAGGTTTACAGGCCGGCCCGCTGCAATGTCACGAGAAACTCTTCAGCCTTCTGGAAGCCGATCACGCGGGTGCCTTGCAGTTCGCGCCCGTCGGCACCGAAGAAGATCGTGCCAGGCGGGCCGAACAGGCTGAAGCGCTTCAGCAGCGCGCGATCGTCGTCGTTGTTCTTCGTCACGTCGGCCTTCAGCAGCAGCGCGTTCGACAGCTTCGCCTGCACCGCCGGATCGGTGAACGTGAACCGCTCCATCTCCTTGCACGACACGCACCAGTCGGCATAGAAATCGAGCATCACCGGCCGACCGGCGCTGCGCAGCGCCGCATCGAGTTCGGCCACGCTGCGCACCGAGCCGAACACCGGTCCGTGCGATGCGGCGACCGTGCCGCCGCCACGCAGGTGCCCGAGCGGCTGCAGCGGATCCGTGCCACCCGACGCCGCGCCGACCAGCTGCAAGGTGCCCAGCAAGGCCAGCACCGCCGCACCCGACTTGCGCAGCAGCGTGCCCGGCGCCGTCGCGGCCGCATGCGCACCGCCGGCCAGTGCCACCACCGCGGCACCGATCAGCAGCGCGCCCCACGACGCGAGTGCCAGCGTCGACGGCAGCACCGGCTGCACGGTGTACAGCGCCACCGCCAGCAGCATCAGCCCGAACAGGCGCTTCACGCCGTCCATCCACGCGCCGGCCCGCGGCAGCAGCGTGTGCTCAGCGTGTCGGCCGACGCGCCCACCAGCAGCAGAGGAATGCTCATGCCGGCGGCCAGCGAGAACAGCGCGGTGCCGCCCAGCAGCACGTCGCGCGTCTGGCTCAGGTACACCAGCGCGCCGGCCAGCGGCGCCGCGACGCAGGGGCTGACAATCAAGGCCGACACGCCGCCCATCGCGAACACGCTGAGCAGGCGCCCGGCGGGCAACTGCTGCGAGGCCTCGGTGAGCCGGCCGGTCAACGCCGCCGGCAATTGCAGTTCGTAGACGCCGAACATCGACACCGCGAGCGCCACCAGCCCGAGCGCGAACACGCCGAGCACCCACGGGTTCTGCAGCGCCGCGGCCAGCCCGACACCCGCGAGCCCCGCCGCCACGCCGAACGCGGTGTAGACCAGCGCCATGCCGAGCGAGTAGCTCGCGGCCAGCGCCAGGCCTCTCGAGCGCGTCACGCTGTGCCCCTGCCCGACGATGATCGACGACAGGATCGGCAGCATCGGCAGCACGCATGGCGTCAGCGACAGCAGCACGCCCGCCACGAAGAACACGCCGACGATGGTCCAGAACCGACCGCCGCGCAAGGCGGCGTCGATGCCGGCGCTGTCGGTGGCGGTCGCTGCAGTCGATGCCGTCGGCGCAGTGTCCGCCGACGCGCTGCCCGTCGATGCCACAGCGGCTGTCGCCGCGCTGGTGGACGACAACGCGCCGCCACCGCTGGCCGCCACCAGGCGGACCGAGCCATCGCCGCCGAAGCCGCTCAACCCGACCTCCGCACGCGACTCGCGCGGCGGATAGCACAGCCCCTTGTCGGCGCAGCCCTGGCTGGTCACCACCAGCGTGAAGCGCGGCGTGGCCTGCTGCACCGGCACGACGATGCGGATCACATCGCGGTAGGTCTCGACGTTCTTCTGGAAGGTCTCGTCGAACTTCACCTTCCCGGCCGGGATCACCGGCTCGCCGAGCGTCGCGCCCTCGGCCGCGAACCTGAACTGCTCGCGGTAGAGGTAGTACCCCGGCGCGATCGCAAAGCTGACCTCGACGCGCTTCGCATCGAGCGCCTTCGCATCGAAGCGGAACGCCACCTCCGGATCGAGAAAGTCGTCCGCGGCGCGCGCCGGGCCGGACACCGTCCAGAGTGCTGCGGCCACCATCAGCGCGGCCGCAAGTCGTTGCCAGGGGGTGAAGGGGTTCAGTGCACGCATGGGGTGGGGAGTCGAAGGCAGGCGACAGGTTCCGTGCCGCTACTTGAAGAATCGGCGGCGGGTGAGCACCAATGCCAGGTAATAGCCGCCGAGTGCATAGGCGGCCAGCACAAGCACCGGCAGCCACACCTGCTGCGGCCATTGCCCGAGGATCAGCGGGCGCACCAGGTCGACCGCCGCGGTCAACGGCAGCACGTGCGCGATCACCTGCAGCCAGCCGGGCATCTGCTCGATCGGGAAGTACACGCCCGACAGGAAGGTCATCGGCGTCATCACCAGCGTGAAGTAGTAGGTGAAGAAGTCGTAGCCCTGGGCCAGCGCGTTGAACACCAGCGCGATCGACGCGAAGGTCACGCCGACGAAGCACAGCAGCGGCAGCGCCAGCAGCATCGTCGGCGCCCGGCTGATGCCCAGCACGAAGATCACCGCCATGATCGCCGCCACCGTGAACACCGACTTCATCGCAGCCCACAGCATCTCGGCGAACACGATGTCGTCGAGCGCGATCGGCGCGTTCATGATGCTGTCCCAGGTGCGCTGCACCTGCATGCGCGAGTACGCCGAATACAGCGCCTCGAAGGTCGCGGCCAGCGCGCCGCTGACGGCAATGCTGCCCGATGCGAGGTACTGGATGTACGGCAGCCCCTGCACCTGGCCGATCATCGAACCGAGCCCGTAGCCGAAGGCGACCAGCGTGATCAACGGCTCGGCGATGTTGCCCAGCACGCTCGGCACCGCCAGCTTGCGCCACACCAGCAGGTTGCGCAGCACCACCGGCCAGAAGCGGGCGGTGATGCGCGGCGCGGCATAGAACGAAATCAACATGCGGACTCCATCAAGCCCCCCGCCGGGGAACCGGCTTTGCCGGGCCACTGGCGGGCGCCCCTTGGGGGCAGGAGCAAAGCGACTGGGGGGCTGTCATCACTCATCGCGGATCTGGCGGCCTGTGAGTTTCAGGAACAAGTCCTCGAGGTTGGCTGGCCGGTGCAGCGTGCGGATGTCGTGGTGCTGCGCCAGCGCCTGCAGCAGCGGCTGCGGCTGGCTCAGGTAGAAGAACACCGTCTCGCCGCTCGTCTCGACCCGTTCGGCCAGCGCACCATGCCGTTGCGCCGTCGCGAGCGCTCCGTCGCCGAACACCTCGACGACGTCGCTCTCCAGGTGCTCGCGGATCAACCCGCGCGGCGTGCCTTCGGCGATCTTCCGGCCGTGGTCGAGCACCAGCAGGCGGTCGCACAGGCGCTCGGCCTCGTCCATGAAGTGCGTGGTCAGCAGGATGGCCTTGCCCTGCTGCAGCAGGTTCTGCAGCCGCTCCCACATCAGGTGCCGCGCCTGCGGATCGAGCCCGGTGGTCGGCTCGTCGAGCAGCAGCAGGTCGGGGTCGTTGATCAGCGCGCGGCCCAGGCTCAGGCGCCGCCGCATGCCGCCGGACAGCTCGCCGGGCTTCGCATCGGCCTTGGCCTGCAAGGCCGAGAATTCCAGCAGCTTCGGGATGCGCGCCTCGATGGTCGCCTTCGGCAACCCGAAGTAGCGGCCGTACACCCGCAGGTTCTCGGCACAGCTGAAGTCGGGGTCGAGGCTGTCGAACTGCGTGACGACGCCGATGCGCTTCTTCGCTTCGCGCACCGCCTGCGGGATCGGCAGGCCGAAGGCCTCCACCTCGCCCGCATCGGGTCCCACCAGGCCCAGGCACATGCGGATCGTCGTGGTCTTGCCGGCGCCGTTGGGACCGATCACGCCGAGGCATTCGCCCGGGCGGATCTCCAGCGACAGGTCGTCGACGACCTGGTTGTCGCCGAACTTCTTGAACAGGTGGGAGATGCGGAAGATCGGCTCGGGCATGGCCTGCAGTGTGCCAAAGCCCCGCCGTTCGCGGGCGAGCGCCGGCCGGTGGCCCCAATGAAAAAGGGCCGGCGATTCGCATCGCCGGCCCTTGTCGATTCAACGCGCGGAAGCTCAGGCTTCGGCGGTCGTCTCTTCGGCCACGTCCGGGCGGTCGACCAGTTCGACGAAGGCCATCGGTGCGTTGTCGCCGACGCGGAAGCCCATCTTCAGGATGCGGGTGTAGCCGCCCGGGCGCGCCTTGTAGCGCGGGCCCAGTTCGTTGAAGAGCTTCGTGACGATGTCGCGGTCGCGCGTGCGGTCGAAGGCGAGGCGGCGGTTGGCCAGCGTCGGCTCCTTGGCCAGCGTGATCAGCGGCTCGACGACGCGGCGCAGTTCCTTGGCCTTGGGGACCGTGGTCTTGATCGCTTCGTGTTGCAGCAGCGAGTTGCACATGTTGCGCAGCATCGCGGCGCGGTGCTCCGACGTGCGGTTGAGTTTTCGAAGTCCGTTGCGGTGACGCATGGTGCTGTTCCTTGTTGACTAACTTATGAACCCCAGCCGTATCAGGTACTGGGGGTTGCACGATCAAACGCGTTAGCGCTTGTCCAGGCCCTGGGGCGGCCAGTTCTCGAGGCGCGCACCCAGCGTGAGACCACGCGAGGCGAGCACTTCCTTGATTTCGTTCAGCGACTTGCGACCCAGGTTCGGGGTCTTCAGCAGCTCGGTCTCGGTGCGCTGGATCAGGTCGCCGATGTAGTAGATGTTTTCGGCCTTCAGGCAGTTGGCCGAACGCACCGTCAGCTCGAGCTCGTCGACCGGGCGCAGCAGGATCGGGTCGAACTGCGTGCTGCGCTGGGCCGGCTGGTCGAACGCGGCGATCTCGCTGCCTTCCAGCTGCGCGAACACCGCCAGCTGTTCCACCAGGATCTTCGCCGACGCGCGGATCGCTTCTTCGGGCGTGATCGCGCCGTTCGTGATGATCTCCATCACCAGCTTGTCCAGGTCGGTGCGCTGCTCGACGCGGGCGCTCTCGACCGTGTAGCTGACGCGGGCGACCGGCGAGAACGAAGCGTCCAGCACGATGCGGCCGATCGACTTGGTCGGCTCGTCGCCGTAGCGGCGCAGCGTGCCCGGCACGTAGCCGCGGCCCTTCTCGACCTTGATCTGCATGTCCAGCTTGCCGCCTTGCGACAGGTGGGCGATGACGTGATCCGGGTTGATGATTTCCACGTCGTGCGGCGTCTGGATGTCGCCGGCGGTGACGGGGCCTTCACCTTCCTTGCGCAGCACCAGCGTCACTTCGTCGCGGTTGTGCAGGCGGAACACGACGCCCTTCAGGTTCAGCATGATGTGAACCACGTCTTCCTGGACGCCGTCGACGGTCGAGTACTCGTGGAGCACGCCGGCGATCGTCACTTCGGTCGGCGCATACCCCACCATCGACGACAGCAGCACGCGACGCAGCGCATTGCCCAGCGTGTGGCCATAGCCGCGCTCGAACGGTTCCAGCGTGACCTTGGCGCGGTTGCCGCCCAGCGGCTCCACATTGATGGCTTTGGGTTTGAGCAGATTTGTTTGCATGAGGTCTTTCTTTCAATACCCTCGGTTCGTTACACCGATAAGGCTGAGGGACCAACGGCCACGGCGGGTGCCACGGCCGCACCAGGGAAATCGAGAGACTCGCGAAACGCGGACGGGCCACCCCGCGCCACCCATGGGGGCGGCGTCGGCGTGGCCGGTGCGGGCATCAACGCGAATACAGTTCAACGATCAGCGCTTCCTTGATGTCCGCGCCGAATTCGTCGCGGTCCGGCGCCTTCTTGAACACGCCTTCGAGCTTGCTCGCATCGACCTGCACCCAGTTCGGCATGCCTTGCGATTCGGCCAGCTTGACCGAGTCGGTGATGCGCAGCTGCTTCTTCGACTTCTCGCGCACGGCCACCGTGTCGCCGGCCTTGACCAGGTACGACGCGATGTTGACCGTGGCGCCGTTCACCGTGATCGCCTTGTGCGACACCAGCTGGCGCGCTTCGGCGCGGGTCGAGCCGAAGCCCATGCGGTAGACGACGTTGTCCAGGCGCGATTCCAGCAGCAGCAGCAGGTTGGCACCGGTGTTGCCTTTGCGGCGCTCGGCTTCGGCGAAGTAGCGGCGGAACTGGCGCTCCAGCACGCCGTACATGCGCTTGACCTTCTGCTTCTCGCGCAGTTGCAGGCCGAAGTCGGAGGTGCGCGAGCCGGAGGTGCGGCCGTGCTGGCCGGGCTTGCTGTCGAACTTGACCTTGTCACCGATGGCGCGACGGGCGCTCTTCAGGAACAGGTCGGTGCCTTCACGGCGGGAAAGTTTGCCCTTCGGGCCAAGATAACGTGCCACGTTGCTTCCTTTGGTCAATCTGACATGGGCTTCTCTGGAAGCTCATGCGAGTCCGGCGAGTGTTGTTCTGGGCGCTCGGACGGTGGGCTTCAGGCCTGGCGGCCTAACGAATGCGCCGGCGCGGTGCTGGGCACCCGCCGGCGACGAGAAAAACTTCAGCGATCAGATGCGACGGCGCTTCTGCGGACGGCAACCGTTGTGCGGCACCGGCGTCACGTCGGAAATCGAGTTGATGCGGATGCCCAGCGAAGCCAGGGCGCGCACCGACGATTCACGACCGGGGCCGGGGCCCTTGATCCGCACGTCAAGGTTCTTGATGCCCTGTTCCTGGGCAGCACGACCTGCGACTTCAGCTGCCACCTGGGCTGCGAAGGGGGTCGACTTGCGCGAGCCCTTGAAGCCTTGGCCGCCGCTCGAAGCCCAGGACAGCGCACCGCCCTGACGATCGGTGATCGTGATGATCGTGTTGTTGAACGATGCGTGAACGTGGGCAATGCCGTCCGCAACATTCTTGCGGACCTTCTTGCGCACGCGCTGGGCAGCGGTATTCGGTGCTTTAGCCATATCGACCTTCTCTCAAATCACTTCTTGACCAGGGCGCCGGACTTGCGCGGGCCCTTGCGAGTGCGCGCATTCGTCTTCGTGCGCTGGCCGCGAACCGGCAGGCCACGGCGGTGACGGAAGCCACGGTAGCAGCCGAGGTCCATCAGTCGCTTGATGTTGATGGACATCTCGCGGCGCAGGTCGCCTTCGATCGTCATGCGGCCGATTTCTTCCCGGATCTTCTCCAGGTCGGTGTCGGTCAGGTCCTTGATCTTGCGATCGAACGGAACATTGCAGACGGCGCAAATCTTCTGCGCGGTGCTGCGACCGATGCCGTAAATCGCCGTCAGGCCGATCTCCGCGTGTTTTTGCGGCGGAATGTTGATACCAGCAATACGTGCCATGTGCTTCCTCTATTCGCTTGTCGTCGAAGGCCAGGTTCAGCCTTGGCGCTGCTTGTGGCGCGGATCAGTGCAGATCACGCGCACAACGCCCTTGCGACGGATGACCTTGCAATTCCGGCACATCTTCTTGACCGATGCTGCAACTTTCATACTCTTCTCCTAGGCCCTTTCAGAGCGCTTCCTGATTCAAACTCGTCGTGTTCCGAACAATCACTTGGCCCGGAACACGATGCGGGCCCGCGTCAAATCGTAGGGCGTCAACTCGACTGTCACCTTGTCGCCGGGCAGGATGCGGATGTAGTGCATCCGCATTTTTCCGGAGATGTGGCCCAGCACGATGTGCCCGTTTTCCAACTTCACACGAAACGTGGCATTCGGCAGATTCTCCAGAATCTCGCCTTGCATCTGAATGACGTCGTCTTTCGCCATGCGTGCCTGTTTCGTGTCTGTCTTCGTCGATCACCAGCTTCGTCAGCTGGCCTTGAAATTCGCCTTCTTCAGCAGCGACTCGTACTGCTGGCTCATCACATAAGACTGCACCTGCGCCCAGAAGTCCATCGTGACAACCACGATGATCAGCAGCGAGGTTCCACCGAAGTAGAACGGAACGTTGTACTTCAGCACCAGGAATTCAGGCAGCAGGCAGACCAGCGTGATGTAGATCGCACCGGCCAGCGTCAGGCGGGACAGGATGCGGTCAATGTGCTTGGCCGTCTGGTCGCCCGGACGGATGCCCGGGATGAACGCGCCGCTCTTCTTCAGGTTGTCCGCCGTCTCGCGGCTGTTGAACACCAGCGCCGTGTAGAAGAAGCAGAAGAACACGATCGCCGCGGCATACAGCATCACGTAGATCGGCTGGCCCGGGGACAGCAGGCCGGCCAGGTCCTTCAGCCAGCGCAGGCTTTCGCCGGTCGCGAACCAGCTCACCACGGTGGCCGGCAGCAGGATGATCGACGACGCGAAGATCGGCGGGATCACGCCCGACATGTTCAACTTCAGCGGCAGGTGCGACGACTGGCCGCCGTAGACCTTGTTGCCGACCTGGCGCTTCGCGTAGTTCACGAGAATCTTGCGCTGGCCCCGCTCGACGAACACGACGGCGTAGGTCACCGCGGCGATCACGACCAGGATGAACAGCATCACCGGAACACCCATCGCACCGGTGCGCACCAGCTCGAGCAGGCCACCGATCGCATTCGGCAGACCCGCCGCGATGCCACCGAAGATCAGGATCGAGATGCCGTTGCCCAGGCCGCGCTCGGTGATCTGCTCACCCAGCCACATCAGGAACATCGTGCCGGCCACCAGGCTGACGACAGCCGTCATGCGGAAGCCGAAACCGGGCGACACCACAAGACCTGGCGAGCCTTCCAGGGCGAGCGCGATGCTCAGCGACTGGAACACCGCGAGGCCCAGCGTGCCGTAGCGGGTGTACTGCGTGATCTTGCGGCGGCCCGACTCGCCTTCCTTCTTCAGCGCTTCCAGGCTCGGCACCACGTAGGTCATCAGTTGCATGATGATCGACGCCGAGATGTACGGCATGATGCCGAGCGCGAAGACGGTGAAGCGCGACAGCGCACCGCCCGAGAACATGTTGAACAGGCTCAGGATCCCGCCCTGCTGGCCCTTGAAGAGCTGCTGCAGTTGATTGGGATCGATGCCCGGCACCGGGATGTGCGCGCCGATGCGGTACACGACGAGCGCCAACACCAGGAAGACGAGCCGACGACGGAGGTCGCCGAACTTGCCGCTCTTGGCCAGCTGATTCGCGTTGGTTGCCACTGAAGCGCGTCCCGAGTGAGTGGGTGGAGTCTGTTCGAAAAGGCTTACGCCACCGAGCCGCCAGCGGCTTCGATCGCAGCCTTCGCACCGGCGGTCGCGCCAATCCCCTTGAGCACGACCTTCTTGGTCAGCTCGCCGGTCTTGACGACCTTGACCACCTTGGCCAGCTGGCCGACGAGGCCAGCCTGCTTCAGCGTCAGCATGTCGACTTCATTGGTGGCCAGCACCTCGAGGTCGGACAGCGTGATCTCGGCGTTGTACTTCAGCTGCGCCGACTTGAAGCCGCGCTTCGGCAGGCGACGCTGCAGCGGCATCTGGCCGCCTTCGAAGCCGACCTTGTGGTAGCCGCCCGAACGCGACTTCTGGCCCTTGTGGCCGCGACCGGCCGTCTTGCCCAGGCCGGAGCCGATGCCGCGGCCGACACGGCGCTTGGCATGCTTGGCACCCGTGGCGGGCTTGATGTTGTTCAGTTCCATGATGCTTCCTCGGCTCAGAGCACTTTGACCAGGTACTGGACCTTGGTGATCATGCCGCGCACTGCCGGCGTGTCTTCCAGCGTCGATTCGCTGTTCAGCTTGCGCAGGCCCAGGCCGCGCACGGTCGCGCGGTGCGACTCGCGCGTGCCGGCGATGCTGCGGACCAGCTTGATCTTGACGGTTTTCTTGTCAGCCATGATGTTTCTCCGCGTGCCGTTCAGCCGAGGATCTGCTCGACGGACAGGCCACGCTTGGCGGCGATCTCAGCCGGCGTGCTGACATGCTTGAGGGCATTCAGCGTGGCGCGAACGAGGTTGTACGGGTTGGTCGAACCGAGGCTCTTGCAGACGATGTCGGTCACGCCCATCACCTCGAACACCGCGCGCATCGGGCCGCCGGCGATGATGCCGTCACCCGGCTTCGCCGGTGCCATCAGGACGCGCGAAGCACCGTGCTCGCCGATCACCTTGTGGTGGATCGAGCCGTTCTTCAGCGAGACCTTGACCATGTTGCGGCGGGCGGATTCCATCGCCTTCTGCACGGCGACCGGAACTTCCTTCGCCTTGCCCTTGCCCATGCCGATGCGGCCATCGCCGTCGCCGACCACGGTCAGTGCCGCGAAGCTCAGCGTGCGACCACCCTTGACGACCTTGGTGACGCGGTTGACCGCGATCATCTTTTCCTTCAGGCCGTCGTCGTTGCCTTCAGCTTGCGCGCGGGGTTGAAACTTTGCCATTTTCGAATTCCTCGTCAGAACTGCAGGCCGGCTTCACGAGCCGCGTCTGCCAGCGCCTTGATGCGGCCGTGGTATGCAAAACCGGCGCGGTCGAATGCGACCTTCTCGACACCGGCGGCCTTCGCCTTCTCGGCGATGCGCTTGCCGATGACGGTGGCCGCGGCCACGTTGCCGCCCTTGCCGGCAGCGCCCAGTTCCTTGCGGACGTCGGCTTCGGCGGTCGAGGCGCTGGCGAGCACCTTCTGGCCGTCGTCGGAGATGACGCTGGCGTAGATGTGCAGGTTGGTGCGGAAGACCGTCAGGCGCGCGACGCGTTGCACCGCAATGCGTGCACGGGTCTGGCGGGAGCGACGAATGCGCTGATCTTTTTTGTTCAACATGTCATTCGCTCCTTACTTCTTCTTGGTCTCTTTGAGGGTGACCTTTTCGTCGGCATACCGGATGCCCTTGCCCTTGTAGGGCTCGGGCGGCCGGATCGCGCGCACTTCGGCGGCGATCTGTCCGACGACCTGGCGGTCGGATCCCTTGATCAAGATCTCGGTCTGCGTCGGGCAGGTGACCGTGATGCCGGCCGGCATGTCCTTCGCCACCGGGTGCGAGAAACCGATCTGCAGGTTCAGCTTGCTGCCGGCAGCCTGGGCACGGAAGCCCACGCCCACCAGCGTCAGCTTCTTCTCGAAGCCCTTGCTGACGCCGTTGACCATGTTGGCCACCAGCGCGCGCATCGTGCCCGACATCGCATCGGCTTCGACGCTGTCGTTGGCCGGCGCGAACAGCAGCTTGCCGCCGTCGTTCTTGACGGCCACCAGCTCGTTCACCGGACGCACCAGCGTGCCGAGCGAACCCTTGACGCTGATCTTCTCAGCGGTGATCGACACATCCACGCCTTGCGGGACGGCGATCGGCATTTTTCCTACGCGGGACATTCGCTTCTCCGTTCCTTAGGCGACGTAGCAAAGCACTTCGCCGCCGATACCGGCCTGGCGAGCCTTGCGATCCGTCATCACGCCCTTCGGCGTGGTCACGATGGCGACACCGAGGCCGTTCATCACGCTCGGAATGTCGTGGCGGCCCTTGTAGATCCGAAGACCCGGGCGGCTGACGCGCTCGATGTGCTCGATCACCGGGCGGCCGGCGTAGTACTTCAGCGTGATCTCGAGCTGCAGCTTGGACTTGTCGCCCACCACTGCAAAGCTCTCGATGTAGCCCTCGTCCTTCAGGACTTGCGTGATCGCCACTTTCAGCTTCGACGCCGGCATCGTCACGGAGGTCTTCTGGACCATCTGTGCGTTGCGGATGCGCGTCAGCAGATCGGCGATAGGATCACTCATGCTCATTCGAATATCTCCTGATCGTCCTGCCGATTACCAGCTGGCCTTGACGACACCGGGGATGTCGCCCTTGAACGCGAGTTCGCGGATCTTGTTGCGGCCCAGGCCGAACTTGCGGAAGGTGCCACGCGGGCGACCGGTCAGCTCGCAACGGTTGCGCTGACGGGTCGGGTACGCGTTGCGCGGCAGCTTCTGCAGCTCCAGGCGCGCGGCGTAACGCTCTTCGTCGGTCTTCTTCGCATCGTTCGCCGTGGCCTTCAGCTCGGCGTACTTCTTGGCGAACTTGGCAACCAGTTGCTCGCGCTTCAGTTCGCGCTGGATGAGGGATGTCTTAGCCACAGGCCACCTCAGTTCTTGAACGGGAATTTGAACGAAGCGAGGAGCGCCTTGGCTTCATCGTCGCTCTTGGCAGTCGTCGTGATGCTGATGTTCAGACCACGCAGCGCATCGACCTTGTCGTACTCGATCTCGGGGAAGATGATCTGTTCCTTGACGCCGATGTTGTAGTTGCCACGGCCATCGAACGAACGACCCGAGATGCCGCGGAAGTCGCGGACGCGCGGCAGCGCGATCGTCACGAAGCGGTCCAGGAATTCATACATCTGGACGCCGCGCAGCGTGACCATGCAGCCGATGGGCACGCCGTCACGGATCTTGAAGCCGGCAATCGCCTTCTTCGACTTGGTGACCACCGGCTTCTGGCCGGCGATCTTGGTCAGGTCGCCGACGGCGTGCTCCATGACCTTCTTGTCGGAGACGGCCTCGCTCACACCCATGTTGAGCGTGATCTTCGTGATGCGGGGAACCTGCATCGTCGAGGTGTAGCCGAACTTCTTCACGAGGTCGGGAACGACCTTTTCGCGGTAAAACGCTTGCAAACGAGCCATGGCTAACCTCTTATGCCTTGATTTCTTCGCCGCTGGACTTGAACACGCGGACCTTCTTGCCGTCAGACAGCAACTTGATGCCCACGCGATCACCCTTGCCGGTCGCCGCATTGAAGATGGCGATGTTCGACTGATGGATCGGCATGACCTTGTCGACGATGCCGCCGGTGGCGCCCTTCATCGGGTTCGGCTTGACGTGCTTCTTGACGACGTTCACGCCGTCGACCGTCAGGTGGTCAGCATCGATGCGCGCGACAACCTTGCCGCGCTTGCCCTTGTCGCGACCGGTCAACACGATGACCTCGTCGCCTGTACGAATCTTGTTCATGGCTCGTCCTTTGACTTGTCTCAGCTCAGAGCACTTCAGGTGCGAGCGAAACGATCTTCATGAAGCGCTCGGTACGCAGTTCACGCGTGACCGGGCCGAAGATGCGGGTGCCGATGGGCTCGAGCTTGGCATTCAGCAGCACGGCGGCATTGCCGTCGAACTTGACCAGCGAGCCGTCCTGGCGGCGAACGCCCTTGGCGGTGCGAACGACGACGGCGCTGTAGACCTCGCCCTTCTTCACGCGACCACGCGGGGCAGCTTCCTTGATGCTGACCTTGATCACGTCACCGATACCGGCGTAACGACGCTTCGAGCCGCCGAGCACCTTGATGCACATGACGGATTTCGCGCCAGTGTTGTCCGCGACATCAAGCCGCGATTGCATTTGAATCATGTTCAGTCCCCAACTTGTACTGCGCAAGCGCAGTCAGTCTTGGGCCCGTGGTTTGGGCGGAGCCGCTGCCCTGTTGGTTCGTGGCGCCAGTTTTGGCACTGAACCGAACGGGCGTTTCGGCGAAGCTGCGGATTATGGAGGAGTTCCTGAGGCCCTGTCAACACGGGCCGCCAAAAGAAACCGGGTGCAGCCCCAGAACTTTGCCTGCGCGGCAGAACCTACAATCGCGGACTTTTCATTTTTTCTGCCCCGCGCCGTCTGGCGCGCCGGGGCGCCCACTGAGGATTCTCACGTGTTCATTTCCGAAGCTTTTGCCCAGGCCGCTCCCGCTGCAGGCGCCCAGTCGCCGTTTGGCGGCGGCATCACCGGCATGCTGCCGTTCGTGCTGCTGTTCGTGGTGATGTACTTCGTGATGATCCGCCCGCAGATGAAGCGGCAGAAAGAACACAAGGCGATGATCGAGGCCGTCGTCAAGGGCGACGAGGTCGTGATCGCCGGCGGGCTGCTCGGCAAGGTCGCCAAGCTGGGCGAGACCTTCATCCACGTCGAGATCGCCAACGGCGTCGAGGTGCAAGTGCAGCGCAGCTCCATCGTGCAGGTGCTGCCCAAGGGCACCGTCAAGTAAGCCGCGCGTGCCATGAATCGCTATCCGTGGTGGAAATACGCGATCCTCGCGATCGCCCTGGTGGTCGGCCTGCTGTACACGCTGCCCAATGTGTTCGGTGAAGCACCGGCGGTGCAGATCAGCAGCGGCAAGCCGACGCTGAAGCTCGATTCCTCGATGACGCAGCGCGTCTCGCAGGTGCTGGCCACCGCCGGCATCCAGCCCGACTTCGTCGAATTCGACGGCAGCTCGGTGCGTGCGCGCTTCAGCGACCTCGACACCCAGGCCAAGGCCAAGGATGCGATCAGCCGCGCGCTGAACCCGAACGAGAACGACCCGAGCTACATCGTCGCGCTGAACCTGCTGTCGCGCTCGCCGCACTGGCTGAGCGCGATCCATGCGCTGCCGATGTACCTCGGCCTGGACCTGCGCGGCGGCGTGCACTTCCTGATGCAGGTCGACATGAAGTCGGCGCTGACCAAGAAGGCCGAGGCGCTGACCGGCGACATCCGCACGCTGCTGCGCGACAAGAACCTGCGCCACGCCGGCATCTCGCGCGACGGCAACACCGTCGACGTGCGCTTTCGCGACCGCGAGACGGTGACCGCGGCGCGCGCGCTGCTGACCGACCAGCTGCCCGACCTGCAATGGACCGAGACGCCCGACGGCACCGAGATCCGCCTGTCCGGCGCGCTGAAGCCCGAGGCCGCCCGCCGCGTTCAGGACGCCGCGATCAAGCAGAACATCACGACGCTGCACAACCGCGTCAACGAACTGGGCGTCGCCGAGCCGGTGATCCAGCAGCAGGGCATCGACCGCGTCGTCGTCGAGCTGCCCGGCGTGCAGGACACGGCGCGCGCGAAGCAGACGCTCGGCCGCACCGCGACGCTCGAACTGCGCATGGTCGACGACAGCGCCGAAGCGAACGCCGCGGCCAACGGCAGCGGGCCGGTGCCGTTCGGCACCGAGCGCTTCGTCGAACGCGGCGGCCGCTCGATCATCGTCAAGCGCAATGTCGTGCTGACCGGCGACAGCCTGACCGATGCGCAACCCGGCTTCGACAGCCAGACCCAGCAGCCGAAGGTCGACCTGACCGTCGATGCGAAGGGAGCGCGCATCATGCGCGACACCTCGCGCGACAACATCGGCAAGCGCATGGCGATCATCCTGTTCGAGAAGGGCAAGGGCGAGGTCGTGACCGCACCGGTGATCCAGGGCGAACTGGGCAACCGCTTCCAGATCTCCGGCTCGATGACGCCGTCCGAGGCCACCGACACCGCGCTGCTGCTGCGAGCCGGCTCGCTGGCCGCGCCGATGGACATCATCGAGGAGAGCACGATCGGCCCGACGCTCGGCGCCGACAACATCGCCAAGGGCTTCCACAGCGTGATGGGCGGCTTCGCGGCGATCGCGCTGTTCATGTGCTGTTACTACATGCTGTTCGGCGTGTTCTCGACGCTGGCGCTCGCCTTCAACCTGCTGCTGCTGGTGGCGGTGCTGTCGATGCTGCAGGCCACGCTGACGCTGCCGGGCGTCGCCGCCATCGCGCTGACGCTGGGCATGGCGATCGACGCCAACGTGCTGATCAACGAGCGGGTGCGCGAAGAGCTGCGCAACGGCGCGGCACCGCAGACGGCGATCAACGCCGGCTACGAGCGGGCGTTCGCGACCATCCTCGACTCGAACGTCACGACGCTGATCGCCGGCGTCGCGCTGCTGGCCTTCGGCTCCGGGCCGATCAAGGGCTTCGCGGTCGTGCACTGCCTGGGCATCCTGACCTCGATGTTCTCCGCGGTGATGTTCTCGCGCGGTCTCGTGAACCTCTGGTACGGCGGCAAGAAGAAGCTCAAGGGCGTGTCGATCGGCCAGGTCTGGCGTCCGCAGGGGGCGCAGGGCGCACCGGCTGCGCCGGGCGACCAGGCGTCGCAAGGCTGATCACGCAACACCAGAACAAGCAGGCATCTCCATGGAATTCTTCCGGATCAAGCGCGACATCCCGTTCATGCGGCACGCGCTGGTGTTCAACGTCGTGTCGCTGCTGACCTTCCTGGCCGCGGTGTTCTTCCTCGTGACCCGCGGCCTGCACCTGTCGGTCGAGTTCACCGGCGGCACGCTGATCGAGACGGCCTACTCGCAGTCGGCCGACATCAACCGCGTGCGCGGCATCGTCGAGACGCTGCAGCTCGGCGAGGCCCAGGTGCAGAACTTCGGCAGTGCGCGCGACGTGCTGATCCGCCTGCCGGTGCGCCCGGACGTCAAGCAGGACGTGGTCGTCGAGCGGGTGTTCGGCGCGCTGTGCCAGGCCGAGAAGGGCACCGTGTCGGTCAAGCAGTTCGTCAGCGACAAGGGCGAGGCCGTCTCGCGGCCGGTCTGCACCGCCGGCGACGCCGAACCGCTGGCGCTGCGCCGCAATGAATTCGTCGGCCCGCAGGTCGGCCGCGAACTGGCCGAGGACGGCGCCAAGGCGCTGGTCTTCGTGATCGCCGGGATCATGCTGTACCTCGCCTTCCGCTTCGAATGGAAGTTCTCGGTCGCCGCGATCGTCGCCAACCTGCACGACGTGATCATCATCCTGGGCTTCTTCGCGTTCTTCCAGTGGGAGTTCAGCCTGTCGGTGCTGGCCGCCGTGCTGGCGGTGCTCGGCTATTCGGTCAACGAATCGGTCGTGATCTTCGACCGGATCCGCGAGGCCTTCCGCAAGTACCGCAAGATGTCGACGCATGAAGTCATCGACCACGCGATCACCAGCACGATGAGCCGCACCATCATCACGCACGGCAGCACGCAGATGATGGTGCTGTCGATGCTGATCTTCGGCGGCCAGACGCTGCACTACTTCGCGGTGGCGCTGACGATCGGCATCCTGTTCGGCATCTACTCGTCGGTTTTCGTCGCCGCCGCGATCGCGATGTGGCTGGGCGTGAAGCGTGAAGACCTGATGAAGGCGACGGCCAAAGAGACCGATCCGGACGATCCGAACGCCGGGGCGGTGGTGTAGAGTAAAGACTTCCCCCACCAGAGCGCTATCCGACACCTTCATGGCGACCGCCGCCGATTCGTTGGCCCTGGCCGCCCAGGCGCGCCGCTCCTACGTCGAGCGACTGCTCTACGGCGTGCCCGGCATCGTCCAGGCCGTCGAGGAAGGCGCGCGCCTGCTGGCCGCCCAGACGGCCGAGCACGGCATCCAGTACAAGCGCCGCGACGCCGCGGCCGACCTGCGCCGCGCCGCGCCGTTGTGGGTCAGTGGCATGACGACGGCGCTGCGCGCATCGCTCGGCAATGGCATGGTGTCGGCGTCCCGGCCGGGCGACCTGCCGCCGCCGGGACGTGCCGCCAGCATGACGCTGGTCGACGACGACACCATCGAGGTCGAGATCCTCAGCTCGCGGCTGGCGCTGGCGATGATGGACAAGTCGTCGTGGGAGTTCACCGACCTGCGCTCGCGCATGTCGGCGATGGAGCGCCGCGACGAGCTCGACACCAACGACGTGCTGCGCCCGCATGTACTCGCGCGCATCGTCACCGCCGCATGGCGCGGCGCCTCGCTGAACCATGACCTGTGGCGCACGCTGCAAGGCGTGATCCACGAAGAATTCGCCCATTTCGCCGAAGAGGCCTACCACGAGACCAACCGCTGGCTCGTGCAGAAGGGCGTGCTGCCCGACGTCGACCTGCGCCCGTTCATCCGCCGTTCGCGCAATGCGCAGGGCGTCGCGGGTGGCGGATCGGGCGGCGCACCGGCGACTGCCGCGCAGCCGGCCACCGGCTTCGGCCGCACCGGGGTCGGCGAAGAAACCCGCATGATGACCCGGGCCGGCGGCTTCGCCCGCGGGTCCGACCACGCCGAGGCGGTGCTCGGGCGGCTGAACCGGCTGATCGGCCGGCAACTGCCGGATTTCAGCCGCACGGCGCCGATGAATTCGACCTCGCCCGAGCTGAAGGCCGCGATCTCGGATGCGCAGCAGGGCATCCAGCGCCGGCTGGGCGCGCAGGATTCCCCGCGCACCGCGCCCGGCCAGGTCAGCACGCCGGCGCTGCTCGAAGAACTGCACCAGCGCAAGCAGGCGCTGAAGAAGGCCGCATCGACGCCGGTCGAGCGCGCGACGATCGAGATCGTCGCATTGCTGTTCCAGAGCATCCTGACCGAAGAGCGCATCCCGGCCGTCGTGCGCGTCTGGTTCGCCCGGCTGCAGATGCCGGTGCTGCGCGTGGCCGTCAGCGAGCCCGATTTCTTCGCGACCGTCGACCACCCGGCGCGCCGGCTGATCGACCGCATGGGCGCCTGCGTGATGGGCTTCGACTCGACCAGCCGCGCCGTCGGCGATGCGCTCGAACGCGAGATCAAGCGCGTCGTGCAGGTCGTCGAGGCTTACCCCGACACCGGGCGCCGCGTCTTCCAGACGGTGCTGACCGAGTTCGAGAAGTTCCTCGAGAACTACTTCCAGAACGAGAACGAGGCGACGCGCAAGGGCGTCTCCTTGGCCCAGCAGGTCGAGCAGCGCGAGACGCTCGCGATCCAGTACACGATCGAGCTGCGCAAGATGCTCAACGAGGTGCCGGTGCAGGAAGGCGTGCGCGATTTCCTGTTCCAGGTCTGGGCCGACGTGATGGCGATGACGGCTGTCAAGAGCGGTGCGCAGGGCCCGGAGACGAAGACGATGAAGCGCGCCGCGGCCGACCTGATCTGGTCGGCGAGCGCGAAAGTGTCGCGCGAAGAACGCGCCGAGGTGATCCGCCGCCTGCCGCCGCTGCTGAAGACGCTGCGCGAAGGCATGGACCATGCCGGCGTCTCGCCGGAGCGCCAGGACGAACACATCCAGCGGCTGAACAACTCGCTCGCCGCGGCGTTCACCGCCAAGACCGCCGCGATCCCGCAGGAGCGGCTCGAGGAATTGATGGTCCGGCTCGAGACGCTCGAGGAGATGCTGCCCGAATCGGCCGATGTCGACATCGACGAAGCGATGGTGCTCGACCTGTCCGGTCACGAGAGCGCCGAACTCGAGGTGGTCGGCGAAGGCGGCTCGATGCCGACGCCGGCGATGCTGACCTGGGCGCGCGAACTGCAGGTCGGCGGCTGGTACATGCTCGACTACCGCAACCGCAATGAAGCGGTGCAGCTCGCGTGGCAGGGGCTGCGGCGCCAGCTGGCGCTGTTCGTGTCGCCGCACGGGCGGGGCATCCTGTTCCAGCAGCACCGCCTGGCCGCCTTCCTGCAGGCCGGGTTGCTGGTGCCGGCGCAGGACGAATCGCTGACCGTGCGGGCCACGCGCAGCGCTCTGGCGAAGCTCGACGTCGATCCGACCCGCCTGCTGAACTGAGCCGGCGGCGCCTGGCGCCCAGCAAAAAGGCCACCGCATGCGGTGGCCTCTTGCTGGGTGTGAAGGCGGTGTTCAGTGGATCAAGCGGTCCGCTTCGTCGACGAACAGTTCATCGAGGATCAGCGCGTCGGGTTCCTCGCCCAGGCTCCAGAACACCATCAGCACGATGATCTTCAGGTCTTCGAGGTCGACCGGCCCGCCGGAAATGGCCGTCGCGCGGTCGATGACCATCTCACGCATCGGTGGCGGCAGCACGCCGGCGGATTCGAGGAAGCTGACGAAACCGATCGAGGCCTCGCCCAGGTGCTCTTGTTCGGCCGGGGAGTAGACGCGCAGGCTGTCGGCGCTTTGCTCGCCGGCATACGACTGCGCCGCGGTGGCCAGGCCGTCGAGCCAGGACAAGGCTTCTTCGATCTCGTCCGACTCGAAACCCATCGCCGACAGCTTGCGCGTCAACTGGGCGTGGTCGGGACACGCGTCCGGCCGCCAGTAGTTTTCGTACAGGTAGACAAGCACGTCGAACATGAACCGACTATACCGCAGGGTCACTGCCGGATGAGCGGCAAAAAGCCCTGTGTTCGGGGTGGCTCAGCTGGCCGAAACCCTCTGGAACAGCTGGCCCGGGAGGCGGCTGACGCGCCCTTCCAGTTCCAGCTCCAGCAGGTGGATGTTGAGTTGCTGCGCCGACCATCCGGTGCGTGCGACCAGCGCATCCAGGTTGGCTGGTTCGAAGCCGAGGGCGGCCAGCACCGCGTCTTCGACGGCATCGTCCGCGTGAGCACCCACCTCGGCGTCCGCGACGGCGGCCGCCCGCTGTGGGAACTGGATTTCTTCCAGCACGTCGGCCGCGCTCTCGACCAGCTTCGCGCCCTGCTTGATGAGCCCATGGCAGCCGCGCGACTGCGGCGAGTGGATCGATCCGGGGATCGCGAACACCTCGCGCCCGGCCTCGCTGGCCAGCCGGGCGCTGATCAGCGAGCCCGATTGCAGTGCTGCCTCGACGACCAGCGTGCCGCGCGACAGCCCGGCGATGATGCGGTTGCGCTGCGGGAAGTTCTGCGGCAGCGGCGGCATGCCGAGCGCGTACTCGCTGAGTATCAACCCCTCGACAGCGATCCGTGCCGCCAGTGCGGCATGGCGCTTCGGGAACACCTGGTCGAGCCCGGTGCCGACCACCGCGATGGTGCTGGCCGGCCCTTGCAGCGCGCCTTCGTGCGCCGCGCCGTCGATGCCCTGGGCAAGCCCGGACACCACCGTCATGCCGGCCTCGCTCAACGCGCGGGCAAAGGCCTTCGCGTTCGCCAGCCCCGGCGGTGTCGCCTGCCGGCTGCCGACGATGGCCACGCACGGTGCGGCCAGCAGCTCGATGCGCCCTTCGGCGTAGAACATCAGCGGCGGGTCGGCGGTCTGCAGCAAGGCGGCCGGGTAGTGCGGATCGCCCAGCGTGACGATGCGGCGCGGCGCCTCGGCCGAGGCCGCCGCCAGCCAGCGGCGCGTGGTGTGCAGCAGATCGGCCAGCTCGTCCGGCAATGCCTCCAGCGCCTCCGCGATGGACGGGGCGACGACCTGCCGGCGCGCGGCGGATCCCGCCTGCAGCACCGCGCGGGGCGAGCCGAACGCGGCCAGCAGCCTGCGTGCTGCCTCGCGCCCGACGCCAGGCGACTCGGTCAGGCGAAGCCAGTCCGCCCAATCATCGATCGGGCCGGACCCATGGAACGCGGAAGAGGCACCCATGCCGGTCAACCGACCGGCGACCGCCTGACAACGAACAACGGGGCAGTCGCAGTCGGCGCTGGGCGTTTACGGCTGCGTGAAGCGGTCGCCGCGGCGAACCGGTTCCTGCACCGACAGGATCAGCGCATACGACATGCGGTCGAACACGCGGAAGACGAACAGGAAGCCATGGCGCTCGTCCGGCAGCTTGATCGCCGGCGAACCCGCCACGGTCTTGTCGGTGATGCGAGCGCCGTCTTTCCACAGCGCCAGCACGTTGCCCTTCTCGAGGCCGTCACGCGCGCCCTTGTTCAGCGACACGATCTGGTTCTGGCCGGCGGCCACCGCCTCGCCGTACACCGACACGATCTGCCCGGCGATCGGCGACTGCGGCGCGCGGGGCACGTAGTTCTGGAACTCGCGCGGAGGCACCGGCGACAGCTTGTCGCCGACGCGCACTTCCTGGCGGATGTTGTTCAGCATGAACGTGTCGGGGACGATGTCGTCGGCCCGGGCGGTGCCGCTGGTGTCGCCCTGGCGGATCAGCTCGCCGGTGCCGAGGTAGAACGCTTCGTAGCCCAGCACCTCGTTGGTGGTCGGGTCGCGCAGCGCCTGCGGTTCGCGGAAGAAACGGAAGTTGCGCAGGCCGCCCAGGTCGCCCCGCACGTAGGCCTTGTCGCCACGGGCCAGCAGCACGCGGCCTTCGGGCGTCGCGACGACGCGCGGCGCCTTCGCGAGTTCGTTTTCGTCGAGGATCAGCGCCTCGTTCAGGAACGGCTCGATCAGGTTCAGCGCGATCGCCGGGATGCCGTCGCGCGACAGGTCGCCTTCACGCACGCGCGGCGACAGCCTGACGACGCCGCCCTGCTCGCCGCTGCCGACACGCAGCCGGGCACGGCCGTTGGCCTTGTCGAGGAACAGCACCTGGCCCGGGTAGATCAGGTGGGGATTGCGGATCTGGTCGAGGTTCATGCCCCACAGCTCGGGCCAGCGCCACGGGCTGACGAGGAACATGCTGGAGATGGCCCAGAGCGTGTCGCCGCTCTTCACGGTGTAGGAATCGGGGGCGTTGGGTGACAGCTCCGACAGCGCGACGCCGGCCTCGGCCACCTGCTTGGCAGTGCTGCGCTGCTTGGGGGTGATCGGGTAGTTGCCGGGTTCGGCGTTCGCGGTCGCGGAACCGAAGCAAACGCCCAGCGCAACGGTGATGGCGGCAGCCCGAGGGAACGACAGGGCGATACGGTGGCTTCGGGTCATGAAGGTAAGTCTCCGGGCGCTCAGGCAGCACAATGCTGCGTTGTGCGGTTAACTGAACCGGGCCGCGGCACGACGCCTGCGACTCGGCGAAAATCTTCATTCAGTTTCACAGATTCTGCCCCTAAACCCTTGATATCGCAACGAAATTGACTTCCGGACACACCTCGCGTGAGTCCTGTCACGCCCTCCGGCGTTGCGCGTTTCCCACATGGCCAAGCTCTCGATCCTTCGTTACCCCGATCCGCGCCTGCACACCGTTGCCAAGCCTGTCACGCAAGTGGACGCACGCATCCGACAGCTCGTCGACGACATGCTGGAGACCATGTACCAGGCCGATGGCGTCGGCCTGGCCGCGACGCAGGTCGACGTCCACGAACGGGTGATCGTGATCGACACGTCGGAACGCCGCGACGAACCGCACGTGCTGATCAACCCCGAACTGACGGCGCGCAGCGACGAGATGCTGACCGGCGACGAAGGCTGCCTGTCGGTGCCGCAGGTCTACGACAAGGTGCCGCGGCACGCGCGCGTCAGCGTGCGCGCGTTGAACCGCGCCGGCGAGAGCTACGAGTTCGACGCCGAAGGGCTGCTGGCGGTGTGCGTGCAGCACGAGATGGACCACCTGCTCGGCAAGGTGTTCGTCGAATACCTGAGCCCGATGAAGCGCGACCGCATCAAGACCAAGATGCTGAAGCGCACGCGCGACGAGCAGCGGACCTGATGTCGTCGATGCGCGTCGTCTTCGCCGGCACCCCCGAGTTCGCGCAGGTCGCGCTGGCCCGGCTGCATGCCGCCGGCTTCGTGATCCCGCTGGTGCTGACGCAACCGGATCGCCCTGCAGGCCGCGGCCTGAAGCTGCAGCCGTCGCCGGTGAAGGCCTTCGCCGAAAGCCACGGCATCGCGGTCGCCCAGCCGCGCAGCCTGCGCCTCGACGGCAAGTACCCGGACGATGCGGCCGCTGCCCGCGCCGCGCTGCAGGCGGCTCGCCCGGACGTGATGGTCGTGGCCGCCTACGGGCTGATCCTGCCGCAGTGGGTGCTCGACCTGCCGGCACGCGGCTGCCTGAACATCCACGCGTCGCTGCTGCCGCGCTGGCGCGGCGCGGCGCCGATCCATCGCGCGATCGAGGCCGGCGACGCGCAGACCGGCATCACGATCATGCAGATGGACGCCGGGCTCGACACCGGCGACATGCTGCTGGTCGAGGCGCTGACCATCCTGCCGACCGACACCACCGCCAGCCTGCACGACCGGCTGGCGCCGCTCGGCGGGCGCCTGATCGTCGAGGCGCTCGAACTGGCGGCCTGCGGCGGCATGCCCCGCACGCCGCAGCCGGCCGAGGGCATCACCTATGCGCACAAGATCGACAAGGCAGAGGCGGCGATCGACTGGACGCTGCCGGCCGAGCAGGTCGAGCGCCGGCTGCGCGCCTTCGATCCGTTCCCTGGCGCGACCGGCCTGCTCGACGGCGAGACCGTGAAGCTCTGGCGCGGCACCGTGCGCACCGGCAGCGGGCGGCCCGGCGCCGTGCTGGCCAGCGGCCCCGACGGGCTGGAGGTCGCCTGCGGCCGCGGCTCGCTGCTGCTGACCGAGCTGCAGCGCCCCGGCGGCAAGCGGCTGGCGGCCGCGGCCTGGCTGCAGTCGCGGCCGGTCGCCCCGGGCAGCGCCTTCAGCCACGCCGATTGAACTTGAGCGGCAGGACCTCATCTGAGGCCCAGTAGCCAAGAGAAAGGGTTCCCCCATGTTCAACCTGTTGAAGACCGCGGTGCTGATGGCTGCCATCACGGCGCTGTTCATGGCCATCGGCGCGCTGATCGGCGGCCGCGCCGGCATGATGGTCGCGCTGGTCGTGGCCGTCGGCATGAACTTCTTCAGCTACTGGTTTTCCGACAAGATGGTGCTGCGCATGTACAACGCGCAGCAAGTCGACGAGAACTCGGCGCCGCAGTTCTACCGGATGGTGCGCGATCTCGCGCAACGGGCCCAGCTGCCGATGCCGCGCGTCTACCTGATCAACGAAGACGCCCCGAACGCCTTCGCGACCGGCCGCAACCCGGAGCATGCGGCGGTAGCCGCCACCACCGGCATCCTGCGCGTGCTGAGCGAGCGCGAGCTGCGCGGCGTGATGGCCCACGAACTGGCCCACGTGCGCCACCGCGACATCCTGATCAGCACGATCAGCGCGACGATGGCCGGCGCGATCTCGATGCTCGCGAACTTCGCGATGTTCTTCGGCGGCCGCGACAGCGAAGGCCGCCCGCACAACCCGATCGTCGGGCTGCTGGTGATGCTGCTCGCGCCGCTGGCGGCCAGCCTGATCCAGATGGCGATCAGCCGGGCCCGCGAGTTCGAGGCCGACCGCGGCGGCGCCGAGATCTCCGGCGACCCGCAGGCGTTGGCCAGCGCGCTGCAGAAGATCCACCGCTACGCGCAGGGCATGCCGCTCGAGGCCGCCGAACGCCACCCGGAGACGGCGCAGATGATGATCATGAACCCTCTGTCCGGCGGGGGCTTGCGCGGGCTGTTCTCGACCCACCCGTCGACCGAGGAGCGCGTCGCGCGGCTGATGGCCATGCAGCCCGCCTGACCCGCATCGGCAAAGCCTTGAACTGGCCCCTCTTCGAGGGGCTTTTTCACATCTGGCCAGGCAGCGAACCAGCGGACACTGCGACAACCGACCCGTCCCCCCCGACCACCGCCCGCCATGCCACGCCACCTGATCCCCGCGCTCCTGCTCTGCACCGCCGCCGTCGCCGGCTGCGACATGCTGGGCGTCGATTCGGCCGAGAAGCTGGCCGCGGCGCGCGAGGCCGATGGCCGCGCGATCGGCGGCGCGTGCCGCCACGCCAACCGGGCCATCGAGGATTGCTACGCGCTGAACAAGAAAGCCGACAAGGCCTCGGTGTTCGCCGGCTGGCGCGACATGAACGACTACATGCGCGAGAACAAGATCGAGCCGGTGGCGCCGCAGATCGGCGGCGGTGTCAAATCCGCCGAAGCGCGCGGTGAGGCCAGGTCCGACGTGAAATCGGAGGGCAAGACCGAGATGCGCGCCGACGTGAAGCCCGAGAAGGCTGCCGACAGCGAGGCCCCGGCCGAAGCCGCCGCCCCGGCGCCCGAGAAGCGCCCGGCCAAGGCACCAGGCTCGAAGCCCGCCAGGCACAGCGACACCTGACAGCGGGAATACCCGCATGCGGTGACAATGCCCGCATGAGTTCATCGCTGCGCGCCCTCGTCCGCCACCCCCAGTTCGCCGCCGGTGTGCGCGAGATGTCCGGCGTCAGCCTGGGCATCGCAGCCTGGGGGCTCGTCACCGGCGTCGCAATGGTGAAGGCCGGGCTGTCGATCCCGCTGTCGCTGCTGATGACCTTCACGGTATTCGCCGGCAGTGCGCAGCTGGCCGCGATCCCGTTGATGGGCGCCGGCTCGCCGGCCTGGGTGGTCTGGGCCACCGCGCTGTGCATCAACCTGCGCTTCGTGATCTTCAGCGCCCACTGGCGGCCCTTCTTCATGCGCTTTCCGCGCGGCCAGCGGATGCTGCTCGGCTACCTGACCGCCGACCTGAACTACGTGCTGTTCATGAAGAAGTTCAAGGAACCGCGCGACGACGAAGGCCAGATCGAGTACTTCCTCGGCAGCAGCTTCATGAGCTGGCTGGCCTGGCAGCTGCCGTCGGTGCTCGGCATCGTGCTGGCCGATGTGGTGCCGACCCATTGGGGACTCGGTTTCGCCGGCGTGCTGGCGCTGCTCGGGCTGGGCTATGCGCTGATGTCAGACAAGGCGACCAGCTTTGCGGCGGTGGTGGCCGGCGCAGCCGCGGTGGCCGCGTTCGCGCTGCCGTACCGGCTGAACATGGTGGTCGCGATCGCCGCGGCGGTGTGCATCGGGCTGATGATCGACGGCGGCGGCGATGCCGGGCGGCGCGTGCTGGCGTCGCTGATGCGCAGCAAGCCGCGCGGTGGGGTCGCGTCATGAGCGAACTCGAATCCTTCATCACGATCATCGGCCTGACCGCGATCACCGTGGTCACCCGCTGCTTCTTCCTGGTCTCCGACCGCGAACTGCGCCTGCCCGGCTGGGTGCAGCGCGGCCTGCGCTATGCGCCGCTGGCCGCGTTGGCCGCCGTCGTCGTGCCCGAAGTCATCATGAGCCAGGGCCAGCTGATCGCCACCTGGCAGGACGCGCGGCTGTGGTCCGTGCTGGCCGCGACGCTGTATTTCTTCTGGCGCCGCGGCATCCTCGGCACCATCCTCGTCGGCATGGCCGTGCTGGTGCCGCTGAAACTGCTGGCGGGCTGGTAGATGCGCTGGCGCGGGATGGCCCGGCTGGTGTCCAATGCCCGCTGGATCTCGAAACCGCTTCGTAACTTTTACGGTCGCGGCATCCCTAGAATTCCCCCTCTAAACTTTGCCCGCCCATGAACGTTCTCCGTTTTGAAGACCTTGCAGCCCAAGGCAAAGCTGCAGGCCAGCGCGTGTTCATCCGCGCCGACCTGAATGTGCCGCTGGACGACACCGGCCGCATCACCGAAGACACCCGCATCCGCGCCTCGGTGCCCTGCATCGAGCTGGCACTGAAGGCCGGCGCGGCGGTGATGGTGACCTCGCACCTGGGCCGCCCGACCGAGGGCGAGTTCAAGCCGGCGGACTCGCTGGCGCCGGTCGCGAAGCGCCTGGGCGAACTGCTCGGCCGCGAGGTGCCGGTGATCGCGAACTGGACCGACGGCGTGCAGGTCGCGCCCGGCCAGGTGGTGCTGCTCGAGAACTGCCGCGTCAACAAGGGCGAGAAGAAGAACAGCGAAGAGCTTTCGCGCAAGATGGCCGCGCTGTGCGACATCTTCGTGCACGACGCGTTCGGCACCGCGCACCGCGCCGAGGCCTCGACCTACGGCATCGCGCAGTTCGCGAAGATCGCCTGCGCCGGCCCACTGCTGGCCGCCGAGATCGATGCGATCACGAAGGCGCTGGCCAACCCGAAGCGGCCGCTGGTGGCGATCGTCGCCGGCAGCAAGGTCAGCACCAAGCTGACGATCCTGCAGTCGCTCGCGAAGAACGTCGACCAGCTGATCGTCGGTGGCGGCATCGCCAACACCTTCCTGCTGGCTGCCGGCCTGCCGATCGGCAAGTCGCTGGTCGAGGCCGACCTGGTCGGCGAAGCCAAGGCCGTGATCGACGCGATGCAAGCGCGCGGCGCCGCGGTGCCGATCCCGACCGACGTCGTCACCGCGAAGGCCTTCGCGGCCGACGCGCCGGCCACCGTGAAGGCGGCGGCGGCCGTCGAACCGGACGACCTGATCCTCGACATCGGCCCGGAGACGGCGGCGAAGCTCGCCGCCCAGCTGAAGGCCGCCGGCACCATCGTCTGGAACGGCCCGGTCGGCGTGTTCGAGTTCGACGCGTTCGCGCATGGCACCGAAACGCTGGCGCGTGCGATCGCCGCATCGGACGCGTTCAGCATCGCCGGCGGTGGCGACACGCTGGCCGCGATCGCGAAGTACGGCATCGAGAAGGACATCGGCTACATCTCGACCGGCGGCGGTGCGTTCCTGGAAGTGCTGGAAGGCAAGACCCTCCCCGCCTTCGACATCCTGCAGCGCCGTGCCCAAGGTTGACCGCACCGGCCGCGTGCCGGCACCGCTCATTGCGCCGCTGATTGCAGCACCCACAACGACAAGAACGGAGACCCCCACCATGCCACGCGCCACCAAGATCGTCGCCACCCTCGGCCCCGCCTCGAGTTCCCCGGAGGTGCTGGCGCAGATGATCCGCGCCGGCGTCGACGTGGTGCGGCTGAACTTCTCGCACGGCAAGGCGCAGGACCACATCGACCGTGCCAACCTGGTGCGCGAGGTCGCCCGCGCTGCCGGCAAGGAAGTGGCCATCATGGCCGACCTGCAGGGCCCGAAGATCCGCGTCGGCAAGTTCGAAGGCGGCAAGACGATGCTCGAGCCGGGCCAGAAGTTCGTGCTCGACGCCAGCAGCACCGCGCTCGGCACCAACGAACTGGTGAGCCTCGACTACAAGGAGCTGCCGCGCGACGTGAAGCCCGGCGACACGCTGCTGCTGAACGACGGGCTGCTGAAGCTGACGGTCGACGCGGTGCGCGGCGACCAGGTGCACACCACCGTGGTGATGGGCGGCGAGCTGTCGAACAACAAGGGCATCAACAAGGCCGGCGGCGGGCTGACCGCCCCGGCGCTGACCGCCAAGGACATGGAGGACATCAAGACCGCGATGAGCTTCCAGTGCGAGTACCTGGCGGTGAGCTTCCCGAAGAACGCGACCGACATGGAGATGGCGCGCCAGCTGGCCAACGTGGCCGGCGAGCCGTGGCGCCACAAGCCGGCGCTGATCGCGAAGATCGAGCGCACCGAGGCGATCCCCGCGCTCGAGAGCATCCTGCGTGCGAGCGACGGCATCATGGTCGCGCGCGGCGACCTGGCGGTCGAGGTCGGCAATGCCGCGGTGCCGGCACTGCAGAAACGCATGATCAGGATGGCGCGCGAGATGGACCGCGTGGTCATCACCGCGACGCAGATGATGGAATCGATGATCGTCAACCCGGTGCCCACGCGCGCCGAGGTGAGCGACGTCGCGAATGCGGTGCTCGACGGCACCGACGCGGTGATGCTCAGCGCCGAGACGGCCGCCGGCAGGTACCCGGTCGAGACGGTGGAGATGATGTCGACCATCTGCATCGAGGCCGAGCGCGCCGAGGAGATCTCGCTGGACGCCGGCTTCACCAACAAGAAGTTCGGCCGCATCGACCAGTCGATCGCAATGGGTGCGCTGTTCACCGCGTACCACCTGGGCTGCAAGGCGATCCTCGCGCTGACCGAATCGGGCTCGACCTCGCTGTGGATGAGCCGCCACAAGATCCACGTGCCGATCTACGGCCTGACCTCGCAGGTGGTCACGCAGCGCAAGATGATGCTGTACCGCAACGTGCGCCCGCTGCTGATGCCGAACTTCAGCGACCGCGACGAGGCGCTGAAGCGTGCCGAGATGCTGCTGATCGAGAAGGGCGTGCTGAAGCCGGGCGACACCTACGCGATCACCTGCGGCGAGCCGATGGGATATCCCGGCGGGACGAACATGCTGAAAGTCTGCAGAGTGGGTTAGCCCCCCAGTCGCTTCGCTCCAAGGGGCGCCACCCGGCGGCCCGGCAAAGCGCTTGCGCTTCAGCGTAGGCTCGTATCGCGTCAGCGATGTGATGCCGGAGCTAAAGCCGGTTCCGCGGGCGTTGCTTGATCGGTGCCGCGCTTCGGCGGGCACAATCGGCGCATGACGCTCGCTCTTGCTGATATCCGCGCAGCCGCCGAACGGCTGCATGGCCAAGTCCTCGACACCCCTTGTGTCCCCTCTAGAACCCTCTCGGCCATCGCCGGCTGCGAGGTGTTCCTGAAGTTCGAGAACCTGCAGTTCACCGCCTCGTTCAAGGAGCGCGGCGCCCTCAACAAGATCGCCCAGCTGAGCGACATCGAGCGTGCGCGCGGCGTGCTCGCCGTATCGGCCGGCAACCATGCCCAGGGCGTCGCGTACCACGCGCAGCGCCTCGGCATCCCCGCCACCATCGTGATGCCGCGCTTCGCGCCGGCGGTGAAGGTCGAACGCACGCGCGGCTTCGGCGCCACCGTGGTGCTCGAAGGCGACACCTTCGACGATGCGCGTGCGCACGGGCTGCGGCTGGCGCAGGAGCGCGGCCTGACGCTGGTACACCCCTACGACGACCTGCAGGTGGCGGCCGGCCAGGGCACGCTCGGGCTGGAGATGCTCGCGCAACAGCCGTCGCTCGACACGCTGGTGGTCGCGATCGGCGGCGGCGGCTTGATCGGCGGCGTGGCCACCGCGGCCAAGGCGCTGAAGCCCGGCATCCAGGTGATCGGCGTGCAGACCGAGCGCTTCCCGGCCGTCTGGAATGCGGTCCATGGCCAGCAGCGCGAGAGCGCGCAGGCCACCATCGCCGACGGCATCGGCGTCAAGGTGCCCGGTGCCGCCACCGTGCCGCTGATCAAGCAGCATGTCGACGACGTGTTGCTGGTCGGCGAGGACGACATCGAGCAGGCGATCCTGATGCTGCTGGAGATCGAGAAGACGGTGGTCGAAGGCGCCGGCGCCGTCGGCCTCGCGGCCTTGATGAAGCACCGCGCGCGCTTCGCCGGCCGCAAGGTCGGGCTGATCCTGTGCGGCGGCAACATCGAGCCGCTGGTGCTGGGCGAGATCATCCAGCGCGGCATGGTGAAGTCGGGCCGGCTCGCACGCCTGCGCATGGACGTGCGCGACGTGCCGGGCGCGCTGGCCGACGTCGCGACGCTGCTCGGCAAGCTGGGCGCCAACATCGACGAGGTGCAGCACCAGCGGGCGTTCAGCTCGCTGTCGGTCGAACGCGCGGAGATCGAGGTGGTGGTGCACACGCGCGGCGTGGCCCACATCGAGGAGATCCTGGCGGCGATGCGCAGCCAGGGCTACCGCGCCGAAAGAATCGGCTAGCGGCGGATGCTGCCCACCATGGCGGCCACGGCCGGTGTCATGTTGATCGGCACCAGGTCCAGCCCTTGCTGCTCGCTCGCCAGCACGCGGAACAATTCGTCCGCAAAGCTGTGGCCGATGCTCGTCACACCGCTGAAGTCGACCTCGGCGCGCCGGAACTGGTTCAGCCGCGCACCAACACGGCGCGCCTGCGAGCGCGATTCCAGCCCCGACTGCGTCGTCGTCAGCAGGCGCAGCGGCACCACGGTGCGCTCGAAGTCGTAGCCCGCGCCGTCGGCGCTGTGTGCCTGCAGCACCGCCTCCAGCGAGCGCGTGCTGTCGAGCGCGAACGCGGCATAGACCGAGGTGCCGTGGCACTTCAGCGGTTTGCCCTCGCGCCAGCGTCCGGCTTCCCAGCCGCGGTGCTGGAAGGCCGATTCGTTCGCATGCAGGTCGAACACGTCGGCCAGCTTCGACGTGAAGAACAGCCCGCGGCCGCAATGGCGGTCGGGCGCGCTGGTCAGCTTGCCCTTGCTGAGCTCGAGCATCGCGAGGTGCGGCTCGTCGAGCGCAAAGGCCTCGTTGATCTTGTCGAACACGCCGCGGCCATCGTCCGACACCAGCAGCTGCGCATGGCTGGCGGTCTGGCGCAGCGACACCGTCACCTGGCGGCCGGCGCTGTGGTCGATCGCGTTGTTCAGCAGTTCGGTGAACGCGTGGTGCACCATGCGGCGCACCGCATCGGGGAACGCGAAGAACGGCGCGAAGTCGCGCGACCACGGCAGGTCTTCCGACAGGCCGTCCAGCGGGTAGCGCTGCACCACCTGGCGCATCACGCCCGGCCGGTAGCTCGGGCGCGAGACGGCGCCTTCGCGCACCAGCCAGCCCATCTCGGTCAGCCGGCGCAAGGCCTTGTTGGCGGTGGCGCGCGACACCCCGGCGCGCTGCATCAGCTGCGACGCGAGCTCGGTCGGCTGCTGCTGCGCGGCAGCGGTGATCCACAGGGTGAGTGCATTCAGGTCGAGTCGGGCCATGGCGGATTCCCTCCAGCGGGACGAGCGGTCGGATGTCGGCATCCAGTGTCCGTCGCGTCCGCGCCGACTTGAGCTGGAAAAGCGGGGCAAAGCCGGCCCAGTTCCGCAGCGGGCGGGCCCGTTTCCTGCAAAAGCCCACGGCACCCCGCGGTCATGGGAGGTCGTCATGCCGGCGGGGTTTTCCCGCGGGTCCCGTCAGTACAATCGCCCGGAGTTACAGCGCGGTTTCATGCCGGCTGAAGGGTTTCTTCACTTCCTGGGTCATCGCCATGCCACTCGTTTCAATGCGCCAGCTGCTGGACCATGCCGCCGAGAACGGCTACGGAATTCCGGCCTTCAACGTCAACAACCTCGAGCAGGTGCAGGCCGTGATGGGCGCCGCCGACGAGGTCGGCGCCCCGGTCATCCTGCAGGCCAGCGCCGGTGCCCGCAAGTACGCCGGCGAGCCGTTCATCAAGCACCTGATCCTCGCGGCGGTCGAAAGTTACCCCCGGGTTCCATTGGTGATGCACCAGGACCACGGCCAGAACCCGGACGTCTGCCAGGGCGCGATCGACCTGGGCTTCAGCTCGGTGATGATGGACGGCTCGCTGCAGGCCGACGGCAAGACCATCGCCAGCTACGACTACAACGTCGACGTGACGCGCAAGGTGGTCGACATGGCGCACCGGGTCGGCGTCACCGTCGAAGGCGAACTGGGCGTGCTCGGTTCGCTCGAGACGATGAAGGGCGACAAGGAAGACGGCCACGGCACCGACGCGACGATGACGCTGGACCAGCTGCTGACCGACCCGGAGCAGGCCGCCGACTTCGTCAAGCGCACCCAGCTCGACGCGCTGGCCATCGCGATCGGCACCAGCCACGGCGCGTACAAGTTCACCCGCAAGCCGACCGGCGACATCCTCGCGATCGGTCGCATCAAGGAAATCCACGCCCGCATCCCGAACACCCACCTGGTGATGCACGGCAGCTCGAGCGTGCCGCAGGAGCTGCTGGCCGCGATCCGCGAGTTCGGCGGCGACATGAAGGAAACCTACGGCGTGCCGGTCAGCGAGATCCAGGAAGCCATCAAGCACGGCGTGCGCAAGATCAACATCGACACCGACATCCGCCTCGCGATGACGGCGGCGATCCGCAAGTTCTTCGTGCAGCACCCCGAGAAGTTCGACCCGCGCGAGTACCTGAAGCCGGCGCGCGAGGCCGCCAAGGCGATCTGCAGGCAACGCTACCTGGAGTTCGGCTGCGAAGGGCAGGCGGGCAAGATCAAGGCGCAGAGCCTGCAGCAGGTGGCGCAGCGCTACGCGAAGGGCGAGCTGGCGCAGATGGTGGTGTAGGGCCCACCCCCGGAGGCGCTGCGCGCCTCCCCCTCAAGGGGGCGCCCCCAGTGGCCCGGCAGAGCCGGTTCCACGGGGGCCGCTTGATCGACGGGGCTCACTACAATCCGGCGCTGTCCCGCTCTCGCGCCGAAGGCCCCCATGAACGCCGTGCTGAACTCCACCCTCACCTCCCTGCCCCTGCTCGCGCGCGGCAAGGTCCGCGACAACTACGCGGTGGGCGACGACCGCATCCTGATGCTCGCGAGCGACCGCCTCAGCGCGTTCGACGTGATCATGGGCGAGCCGATCCCCGGCAAGGGCGAGTTGCTGACGCAGATGGCGCTGTTCTGGTTCGCGCACCTCGAAGGGATCGTTCCGAACCACCTGACCGGCGACGACCCCGAAAGCGTCGTGACGGCCGCCGAACGCCCGCAGGTGCGCGGCCGCTCGATGCTCGTCAAGCGCCTGAAGCCGCTGCCGGTCGAGGCCGTCGTGCGCGGCTACCTGGCCGGCAGCGGCTGGAGCGAGTACCAGCAGAGCCAGTCGGTGTGCGGCGTCGCGCTGCCGCCGGGGCTGAAGAACGCGAGCCCGCTGCCCGCGCCGATCTTCACGCCGGCCACCAAGGCCGAGATGGGTGACCACGACGAGAACATCTCGTTCGAGCGCATGGCGCAGATCATCGGCGCCGACCTCGCCGCCCGCGTGCGCGACACCGCGATCCAGCTCTACACCCGCGCCGCCGGCATCGCGCTGAAGAAGGGCATCATCATCGCCGACACCAAGTTCGAGTTCGGCCTCGACCGCGACGGCACGCTGACGCTGATGGACGAGGTGCTGACGCCCGATTCGTCGCGCTTCTGGCCGGTCGAAGGCTACGACGCCGCGTTCCGCGAAGGCCGCAACCCGCCGAGCTACGACAAGCAGTTCGTGCGCGACTGGCTGGAGCAGGCCCGCGTCGACGGCCAGCCCTGGGGCAAGCGCGCGCCGGCCCCGGCGCTGCCCGCCGAGGTGGTCGAGAAGACCGCCGCCAAGTACCGCGAAGCCCTGCAACGCCTGACCTCCTGAGCGTCATGCAGTCCCGCCTGCTGAAGCAGCTCGACGCCGCCATCGATGCCGCAAGCAACCCGGTCAGGGCCGATTGCCTGCGCGCCGAGCGCGCCTGCCTGGTGGCGCGCCATGGCCACTTCGACGACGCGCGCAAGACGCTGAGCGGCCTGCAGCAGCAGTACGCGCGGCAACCGAACATGGTGCTGAGCGCATGGATCAGCCTGGCCGAAGGGCTGATCGCGCACTACGGCAAGCTCGGCGCGTCCGAGGCGATCGACAAGATCCACCGCGCCTACGCGATGAGCGGTGCCGCGCGCGAGCCGGCGCTGCATGCGCTGTGCTGCGCCTGGCTGGCCCACCTCGACTACGTGAAGCACGATTTCGTGTCGATGGCGCGCCGCGTCGCCGAGACGCTGGAGCTGGCGGACGCGAAGCACCACGCGGCCCGTTCGCGCATCGGCCTGGTGGTCGCGCAGACCTACCACTTCGCCGGCCGCTACGACCTCGCCCAGCCCTGGTATGCATTGGTCCGCCAGCACGGCACGGCCGAGGGCGACGAGGCGACGCTCGCGGCGCTGCTGGCCAACATGGCCTGGCTGAACACCAGCCAGGCGCGCCAGAACGTGCTGAGCGGCCCCGGCCAGGCGCAGGCCACGCGGCAGGCGATGCTCGGCGCCGAGTCGTCGCAGAACTTCGATGCGCTGGTCGGCACCGCGGCGCTCGAGGCGCTGGCGCCGATCCTGCGGGCGCAGCTGCTGTCGCTGCAGGGCCGGCATGCCGATGCGCTGCCGCTGTACGAGCAGCACCTCGACCCGGCCTTGACGCAGGGCGCGGCCCACATGGCGAACTGGCTGCGGGCCGACCTGGCATGGTGCCGGGTCCAGCTGAAGCAGCACGAGCTGGCGCGCGCCGACGCGCAGGCCGCCGAGGCCGCGAACCGCGACGACTGCGACCTCGACGACCGGGCCGCGACGCACAGCCGGCTCGCGCAGGTTTACGCGGCGCTCGGGCAGCCGGAAGCCGCCAGGAAGCACTCGCAGCAGGCCGAGGCCGCCTGGCGCGCCTTTGCCGACGAGCAGGCCGAAGTGCTGCGCCTGATCGACGCCGCACTCCGCGAACACCGTTCGCCCTGAGCCTGTCGAAGGGTCTGCGCGCGCGGCAGCGGTCTGCCCAGAACGGCGGCTTGCTCAGAACAGCGCCATGCTCAGCTTGCGCCGGTACTGGTCGACCACCGGATCGGCCGGCGCGGTGTTGACCTTGCCGGCCACCTCGACCGCACCCTTCGGGGCCGCCGCTTCCGCCTTGGCCGGTGCCGGTTTGCTCATCAGCTCGAGGATCGCGACGTAGGTCTTGCGCGCGAGCTCACCGTTCCAGGCCTTGTCGCGCATCACGATCTCGAGCAGCTCGTCCATCGCCTGCGTGAAGCGCTGCGCGGCGAAGTGGATCTGCGCCAGCTCGAAGCGCGCGTCGAAATCGCGCTTGCTGGCCGCGATCGCCGCCGCCAGCTGGTCGGGGCTGCGTGCCGCCGCGGCCTTCTCGCAGGCCACCAGCCAGTGGCCGGCCGCAGCCAGCCGCGCATCCAGCATCACCTTGCTCGCCACCGGGTCGAACGCGCGGCGCGCATCGTCGACCCGCCCCACGGTCAGCAGCGCGCGCAGGTAGTCGTAGCGCGCGACGTCGTTGCCCGGGTCGATCGCCACCGCCTCCTGCAGCCGCTCCAGCGCGCTGTCGGCGTCGCCCTCGGCGAGCAGTTCCTCGGCCGCGGCCAGGTCTTCCTCGGCCGCCGCCTCTTCGGCGCTCGGCACGTGCCGGTCGAGGAATTCGCGCACCTGCGCCTCGGGCAGCGCGCCGACGAAGCCGTCGACCGGCTGGCCGCCCTTGAACAGCACGCAGAACGGGATGCTGCGCACGCCGAACATCTGCGACAGCTGGCTGGAGATCTCCGGCTGCTCGTCGGCATTCAGCTTGGCCAGCTTGAAGCGCCCGGCATAGGCGACCTCGATCTTCTCGAGCACCGGCGTCAGCGCCTTGCAGGGACCGCACCACGGCGCCCAGATGTCCAGCAGCACCGGCTGCTCGACCGAGGCGTTGATCAGGTCGGCTTCGAAGTTCTGAATCGTGATGTCCATCGTGTTCCGGCAGTGGCAGGCGGTGCTGCAGTGAGGTCGTTCAGTCAGATGGGCCGCGCCGCCTACAATTCAAGGTTGTTCAGCCCTTGGAGCGAGCCGTGAGCAGCGCCCCCGTGGTTGGCGTGGTGATGGGTTCCAGCAGCGATTGGGAAACCCTGCGCCTCGCGACCGAGATTCTCGCCGAGTTCGGCGTGCCCTACGAGGCGCGCGTGGTCTCTGCCCACCGCATGCCCGACGACATGTTCGCCTACGCCGAATCGGCCGCCCCGCGCGGGCTGCGGGCCATCATCGCCGGGGCCGGCGGCGCCGCCCACCTGCCCGGCATGCTGGCCGCGAAGACCACGGTGCCGGTGCTCGGCGTGCCGGTCGCGAGCCGCCACCTGCAGGGCGTCGATTCATTGCATTCCATCGTGCAGATGCCCAAGGGCATCCCGGTCGCGACGTTTGCGATCGGCAGCGCCGGCGCGGCCAATGCCGCGTTGTTCGCGGTCGCGATGCTGGCCTGCGACCAGCCCGCGCTGCGCAGCCAGCTCGAGGCGTACCGGGCCCGCCAGACCGAGGTCGCGCGCGGCATGAGTGCCGACCTGACATGACGCTGCGCTTCATCCCCCCCGGCCAGACGCTCGGCGTGATGGGCGGCGGCCAGCTCGGCCGCATGTTCGTGCATGCCGCGCAGCAGATGGGCTACGCCACCGCAGTGCTGGACCCCGATGCGGCGAGCCCGGCCGGCCTGGTCGCGCACCACCATGTGCAGGCCGACTACCTCGACGCGACCGGCCTCGCGCACCTGGGCGCCGTCAGCGCGGCCGTCACCACCGAATTCGAGAACGTGCCGGCCGCCGCGCTGCGCACGCTGGCCGCGATGCGGCCGGTGGCGCCGTCGGGCGATGCGGTCGCGGTCTGCCAGGACCGGGCCGCCGAGAAGGCGCACTTCGGTCGCTGCCACGTGCCCTGCGCGCCGTTCGTGCTGATCGAAACCCCCGCCCAGCTCGACGCCGTCGACGCCGCGCTGCTGCCCGGCATCCTGAAGACCGCGCGCCTCGGCTACGACGGCAAGGGCCAGGTGCGGGTGGCCGACCGCGCGGCGCTGGCCGCCGCATGGGACGCGCTGAAGCAGGTGCCTTGCGTGCTCGAGCAGATGCTGCCGCTGGCCTACGAGGTCAGCGTCATCGTCGCGCGCGGCGCCGACGGCGCGAGCGTGCACTTCCCGCTGCAGCAGAACCTGCACCGCGACGGCATCCTCGCGGTGACGCGCGTGCCCTCGCCCGACGTCACGCCCGACGTGCAGCAGCAGGCCATCGCGCATGCCGGGCGCATCGCCGCGACGCTCGGCTACGTCGGCGTGCTGTGCGTCGAGTTCTTCGTGCTGAAGGACGGCCGGCTGGTCGCCAACGAAATGGCGCCGCGCCCGCACAACTCCGGCCACTACACGCTGGACGCCTGCGACCAGTCGCAGTTCGACCTGCAGGTGCGCACGCTGACCGGCGCCCCGCTGGCCGCGCCGCGGCTGCATTCGCCAGCGGTGATGCTGAACCTGCTGGGCGACCTGTGGTTCCGCGACGGCGGCGCAGAGACGGAGCCCGACTGGGCCGCCGTGCTCGCGCTGCCAGGCGTGCACCTGCACCTGTACGGCAAGGCCAGCGCCCGCCCCGGCCGCAAGATGGGCCACCTGACCGTCACCGCCGCGACGGCCGAGTTCGCCAACGCGGTGGCGCTGCAGGCCGCCGAGCACCTGGGCCTCGCGGCCTGGTGAGCGCCGCGACCGACTGAACCGAGGACCCGCCGTGCTGCTCGATGCCCGCGATCCTTCCGACGCCCGCACCGCGGCCGCGGTGCTGCAGGCCGCCCGCGCGCTGGCCGGCGGCGAGCTGGTCGGCATGCCGACCGAGACGGTCTACGGCCTGGCCGCGCGTGCCGACGACGATGCCGCGGTCGCCAAGATCTTTGCCGCCAAGGGCCGGCCGGCCGACCACCCGCTGATCGTGCACGTCGGCGACGTGGGGTCGGCGCAGGTGTTCGCCGCCGACTGGCCGGCCGTCGCGCAGCAGCTGGCGGCCCGCTTCTGGCCGGGGCCGCTGACGCTGATCGTGCCGCGCGCGCCCGGCATCGCCAGCGCGTCGGCCGGGGGGCAAGACAGCATCGGCCTGCGCTGCCCGTCGCACCCGGTGGCACAGGCGTTGCTGCGCGAGGCCAAGGCGCTGGGCGTGCCGGGACTCGCGGCACCGAGCGCGAACCGCTTCGGGCGCATCAGCCCGACGCGCGCGGCGCACGTCGTCGAGGAATTCGGCGACGCGCTGACGGTGCTCGACGGCGGCGATTGCGAGGTCGGCATCGAATCGAGCATCGTCGACTGCTCGCGCGGCCGGCCGGTGCTGCTGCGCCCCGGCGTGCTGACGCGCCAGCAGCTCGAAGCCGCTGCCGGCCAGCCGCTGGCCGACCGCGACGACGCGGCGCCGCGCGCGTCGGGCACGCTCGAGGCGCACTACGCACCGCGCGCCAAGCTGCGGCTGATGCCCGGCCCGATGCTGAATACGGCGTTGCAGATGCTCGAAGGCTCGACATTGAAGCTGGCGGTATATTCGCGCACCGTCCCCGCCAAGGCGGTTCGCGGGCTGCGCCACCGTGCGATGCCGTCGCAGGCCTCGCAGGCAGCCCACGAACTTTTTTCCGCGCTGCGCGAACTCGATGCCGAGGGCGTGCATCTGATCTGGGTGGAAGAGCCGCCCGCCGACCCCGAATGGGACGGCGTGCGCGACCGCCTGCAACGGGCTGCCGCCGCCTGAGGCGACGCCCCATCCCAACCCACCCTCACCGTTTCCCGTCTGGAGTGTTCATGATTTTCAAGGCTGATCCGAAGCAAAACGGCTGGGTGCGCCTCGGCGCGGCACTGCTGGCGGCCGCGCTGCTCGCCTCGTGCGGCGGCGGCACGCAGGTCGAGCGCTTCGTGCCGCGGCGGCTGCTCTCGTTCGGCGACGAGGCCAGCGTGATGACGAGCACCAGCAACAAGTACAGCATCAATGCGGTGGTCTACGACACCACCACCAACCCGGCCACGCCCACCACGCAGCTGGACTGCAGCACCAACCCGATCTGGATCCAGATGGTGGCCGGCACCTTCGGCCTGGTCTTCGGCGAATGCAGCGCGAGCGGCGCCGCGGTCACCGCGCGCACCTTCGCGACGGTCGGCGCCGGCGTCAACGACGTCGCGTCGCAGATCACGCAGTTCACCTCCGGCGATTCGCTGTCGTCCACCGACCTCGTCACGGTGATGGCCGGCGCCAACGACATCATCGCGCTGTACCAGCAGTACCCCGGCCAGGGCACGAACGAGCTGCAGGCGGCCGCCGCCGCGGCCGGCAATGCGCTGGGCGCACAGATCATCCGGCTGTCCGATCTCGGCGCGAAGGTCATCATCTCGACGGCACCCGACATGGGCCTGACCCCCTTTGCGGCGAAGGAAGACCTGACGAACCCCGGCCGCGCGGCCTTCCTGTCGGCGCTCAGCTTCCAGTTCAATGCGGCGCTGCGGCTGAAGCTCGAAGAGGTGAAGGACGGCGGCAAGTCGGTCGGCCTGGTGGTGTTCGACGAACGCCTGCAGGACATGGTGCGCAACTACCCGAACTACTCGCTGGTGAACACCAACACCGCCGCCTGCCTGACGACGGCCGCGCTGCCGAACTGCACCGTGACGACGCTGAAGAAGGTGCCGGAATCGGGCACCCTCGACGCGGCCGCCTACACCTGGCTGTGGGCCGACGACCTGCACTTCAGCCCGGCCGCGCACAGCCAGCTCGGCTCGATGGCCGCCAGCCGCGCCGTCAACAACCCGTTCTGAGGCCGCCACGCTTCTTTACACGGCGGCCGGGGTTTCTCCGACGGGTCATCGCCGACGGGCCTCTCTATAGTCGGCCGCAGCTTTCCATCGCGACGGGCCGGGGCTTCGGCGCGCGCCCGCCGCTCAACCAAGGGGTCTGCATGAAGAACGTCCGTTCCTGGGGTGCGGTGACGCTGGCGTCGCTGCTGCTCGCCGCGTGTGGCGGCGGTGGCGATGGCGACCAGTCGCCGCGCGTGAAGTACAGCGCGATGGTGTCGTTCGGCGACAGCCTGAGCGACGTCGGGACGTATGCGACGACTGCGCTCGTGGCGGCATCGGGCGGCGGCAAGTACACGGTCAATGGCCCGACCGGCAAGAACTGGACCGAACTGCTGTCCGTGCAGGCCGGCACCGGCGCGCCGTGCGCCGCGCAGACCGGGCTCGAATCGTCGGGTCCGCTGGCCGCGTTCGCGCAGGCCGCCGCGCCCCATGCCGGCTGCTATGGCTACGCCCAGGGCGGCGCGCGGGTGACCAACCCGGTCGGCCCCGGCAACAAGGCCCTCATCGCCGCCGGCGACACCAGCGGCTACGTCGGCCAGCTCACCGTGCCGGTCGTCACGCAGATCGGCAACCACCTGGCGGCCGTCGGCGGCAGCTTCAGCGGCACCGAGCTGGTCACCGTGATGGCCGGCGGCAACGACGTGTTCATCAACCTCGCGGCGGTGAGCGCGGCGCAGGCCACGCCGACGCAGGCCGTCACCGCGATGGCGACGGCCGGTGGCGAACTGGCCGCCTACATCAAGACGCTGATCCTCGCGAAAGGCGCGACGCATGTCGTCGTCGTGAACCTGCCCGACGTCAGCCAGACGCCGCTCGGCTATTCGCAGAGCGCAGACGTGCAGACGCTGATCAACACGATGGTGGTGCAGTTCAACGCCCAGTTGCACGCCGGCCTGGCCGGCACCGCCGGCGTGCTGGAGGTCGACGCCTACACGCAAGGCCGCGACCAGGTCGCCCAACCGCAGCTCTATGGCCTGACCAACGTGACGACGCCGGCCTGCGACCTCGCGAAGCTGACCGCGACGCTGTTCGCCAGCTCGCTGGTCTGCTCGGCCAACACGGTGATCGCCGGCGACATCTCGCACTACGAGTTCGCCGACACGGTGCACCCGACGCCGTTCGCCTACCAGTTGCTCGCGCGCTTCGTCGCCAAGCGCATGGTCGAAAGTGGCTGGCTCTGAGCCCGCCCGACGATCTGCCCACCCAAAGGACATTCCCATGACCCATGGCATCAAGACCCTTGCGATCGCGGCGCTGGCCCTGTGCGGCAGCACCGCGGCGCTCGCGCAATCGGCCGGCACCTGGATGGTGAAGGCCGGTGTCAACCAGATCGCGCCGCAGGTGAAGAGCGACGACCTGAGCGCCTCCAGCCTGCCCAACAGCAAGATCGACGTGAAGAGCGACACGCAGGCGATCTTCACGCTCGGCTACATGCTGACCGACAACGTTTCGCTGGAATTCTTCGCCGGCCTGCCCTACAAGCATGAGGTGGTTGGCGACGGCGCGCTGTCGGGCGTCGGCAAGCTGGGCACGATCAAGCAGGTGTCGCCGACGCTGTTCGCGCAGTACCGCTTCCTGGAGGCGAACTCGGCCTTTCGCCCCTTCGTCGGCGCCGGCCTGACCTATGCGCACTTCTACGGCGAGGAAGGCTCGGGCGCGCTGACCGCGCTGACCAACCCGGGCGGCCCGCCGACCTCGATGTCGGCGGATTCGGCCTTCGGACCGTCGTTCCAGCTCGGCGCAAGCTACCGGTTCGACGAGCACTGGTTCATCGACGGCTCGGTCATCAAGACCTACCTGAAGACGACGACCAAGCTGTCGACCGGTCAGACGATCGACACGAAGCTGGACCCGGTTTCCACAAACCTGTCGGTCGGCTACCGGTTCTGATCGCCGTCAGTTCACGGTGTCGTTGATGACCCACTGGGTCATCGCGTCGAGGGCGGGCCGGGCGGCGTTGGCGTTGGGGTGGTTGATGATCGCCACCACCACGTAGCGCCGGCCGCTGGCGCCCAGCACATAGCCGGCGATCCCGGCGACGTCCTTCAAAGACCCGGTCTTCAGGTGCGCCCGGCCGAGCGTCGCGCGCGAGCGCTTCATCGTGCCGTCGAGGCCGCTGACCGGCAGCGAGCTCATCAGCTCCGGCATCGCCGGCCCGGCCCAGTCGGCCTGCAGCACGCGGCCGAGCAGTTGCGCGGTGACGCGCGAATCGCGCGACAGCCCTGAGCCGTTGTCGACGGCGACCGACGGCGCCGCATCGGGCCAGCGCTCGGCCACCCACTGGCGCAGCACCTCGCGCGCGAGCTCCGGCGAACCGAGGCCGCGTTGCGTCAGCCCGAGCGTCAGGAACAGCTGCTGCGCCATCACGTTGTTGCTGTACTTGTTGATGTCGCGGATCACCTCGGCCAGCGGCGGCGACACCAGCTCGAAACTCGGTGGCGTGCTTGGCGCCGTGCCGTCGCGCACCTTGCCGCCCAGCTTGCCGCCCATCTCGCTCCACAGCCCGCGCAGCAACCGCTCGCTGTAGCGCTGCGGCTCGGGCCACGCGATCGACCACGTCTTCTCGCCGCACAGCGTGCGGAAACCGCCGGCCACCTTCAGCCGGGCCGGGTCGGCGACGTCCAGCATCAACGGCGCGCGCCAGTCGTCGCAGGGGCCGGCGATCAGCGGCACGCTGTCGTCGAGCTGCAGCCCGGACAGCGGCACGTCGGCGGTGATGCGGGCGACGCCGGCCGGCGCGTCGGGCACGAAGCTGAGCGTCAGCGACTTGAAGTTCAGCATCAGCGCATCAGGCTGCACGTTGTACGGCCGCAGCGGATCGCCGTCGAAATCGGCCGGGTTCTGCAGCGACGGGCGGAACGCGCTGCGGTCGAGCACGATGTCGCCGCGGATTTCGCGCACGCCGAGCTGCTGCACGCGGCGCAGCATCATCCACAGCCGCTCGGGCACGAGCTTGGGGTCGCCGGTGCCGCGGATCACCAGGTCGCCGTCGAGCACGCCATGGGGCCCCGGCCGGCGCACCGTGCCCTGCAGCCAGACCGGCGTCGACCAGCTCCAGGCCGGGCCCAGCAGATCGAGCGCCGCCGAGGTGGTCAGCAGCTTCATCAGCGAGGCCGGATTGACCGGCTGGCGTGCCTGCCAGTCGAGCCGCGGCGCGCTGGCGCCGACCTCCTGCACCCAGGCGACCATCGCCTCGCGCGGCACCCTGGCGGCGTCGAGCGCGACCTCGGCCTCGATCGGCAGCGGCGCCGCCGCCGCCGGCAGCACGAGTGCGGCGACCGCCAGGCCGGCCATGCGCGACAGGAGTCGCCTCCCTACATTCCCCATCCGTCGATGATCGCACGCAGCCCGGGCTTTAGACTGTCGCCCATGGGCACGCTGCTGGCTTTCGACACCTCCACCGACGCGATGAGTCTCGCGCTGGTCGCGCCCGGGCGGCAGGTGGCGCACGATCGCGCCGGCGGCGCGCAGGCCTCGGCCGCATTGATCCCCGAGCTGATGGCCGTGCTGGTCGCGCACGGCCTGGCGCTGGCCGACGTCGACGCGATCGCGTTCGGCTGCGGCCCCGGCGCCTTCACCGGGCTGCGCACCGCCTGCTCGGTGGCGCAGGGCCTGGCATTCGGCGCGAACAAGCCGGTGATCCCGGTCGACAGCCTGCTGCTGGTGGCCGACGACGCCCGCGCGCAGACCGGTGCGGCCGAGGTCTGCGTCGCGATGGATGCCCGCATGAACGAGATCTACGCCGGCGGCTACCGCTGGAGCGACGGTCATTGGGCCGTGACGTCGGCGCCGGCCTTGCTGCGCATCGACGATTTCAATGCGCAATGGCAAGCCCGTCCCTCCGCAGTGGTTGCCGGCTCGGCGCTCGATGCGTTCGGCGACCGGCTGGCGATCGCGCCGTCGGTGCGCCGCGTGGCGCAGCCGCGCTCGCGGGCCGAGGCGCTGGCGCGCGTCGCCGCCCAGCTGTGGTCCCGGGGCGTGCAGGTCGACGCCGCGCACGCGCTGCCCGTCTACCTGCGCGACAAGGTGGCGCAGACCACGGCCGAGCGCGAACACGACAAGGCGATGAAAGCGAAGGCGTTGGCATGAGCGCGGTGTTGAGGGACAAGCGCCTGCTGCTGCCGCTCGGCGTCACGCAGCTCGACGCGGTGCTCGAGATCGAGCGCCAGGCCTACGAATTCCCGTGGACCCATGGCAATTTCATCGACTCGCTGGCCGCCGGCTACGTGGCCCGCGTGATCTACGGCGAGCGCGGCGAGATGCTGGGCTACTTCATCGCGATGCCCGGCGTCGACGAGATGCACCTGCTGAACCTGACCGTCGCGCCGGCCTTCCAGCGCCAGGGTCACGCGCGCTTCCTGCTCGACGAACTGGTCGCGGTGTGCCGCGAGCGCCGCGCCGCGCAGCTGTGGCTGGAGGTGCGGCAGAGCAACGAGCGCGCGCGGGCGCTGTACCTGCGCTACGGCTTCAAGGCGATCGGCACGCGCCGCGGCTACTACCCGGCGTCCCGCACCACGCACCCGAGCGGGCGCGAGGACGCGGCGGTGATGAGCCTGCAGGTGGACCTGGCGGAGGGTGGCGATGCGCTGGAGTGAACGCCAGGTCGCGATGCTGCAGGAAATGGGCATCCGCGTGTGGAACACGCCGTCGCCGGGCGATGCGGTGGCGCTCGCCGAGCCGCAGCCCGAGATCGAACCCGGCACGCCGCGGCACGCGCCGGCGCCGGCCGCGCCCTCGCCCGCCTCCGTGGCCGAACCCGCTGGCGTCGCCCTGCGCGGCCCGCGCGCGACCGGCGTCGACGCGATGGACTGGCCTGCGCTGCGCGATGCCGTCGCGGGCTGCACCGCCTGCAAGCTGTGCAGCGGTCGCACGCAGACGGTGTTCGGCGTCGGCAACCCGCAGGCCCACTGGATGGTCGTCGGCGAAGCGCCCGGCGAGCAGGAAGACCGGCAGGGCGAGCCCTTCGTCGGCAAATCGGGCCAGCTGCTCGACAGCATGCTGCGCGCGCTCGGGCTGACGCGCGGCGAGGCCGAGCCGGCGCGCCAGGTCTTCATCGCCAACACGCTGAAGTGCCGCCCGCCCGGCAACCGCAACCCCGAGCCCGACGAGCTGGCGCAGTGCGAGCCTTTCCTGATCCGCCAGATCGAGCTGGTGAAGCCGCGCATGATCCTCGCGATGGGCCGTTTCGCGGTGCAGAGTCTGCTGCGCAGCAACGAGCCGGTCGGCCGGCTGCGCGGCCGCGTGCACCAGTACCAGGGCGTGCCGCTGGTCGTCACCTACCACCCGGCCTACCTGCTGCGCAATCCGGAGGACAAGGCCCGGGCCTGGGACGACCTGTGCCTGGCGGTCGAACAGATGAAACTCGCGCCGACGAAGCCCACGGCCGCCTGACGATGGACACCGCAGCGCACGCCTGGCCCGATCTCGAGGAGCTGCCGTGCATGGTGCTGCGGCTGACGCCCGAATGCGTCGTGCTGCAGGGCAACCGCGCCTTCGTCGACTTCAGCGGCGCCGGCTCGGCGCGCGACGCCGGGCTGCTGTGGCAGGCGCTGCTCGGCCCGGCCCCGAATCGCGCGCCACGCTGGCGACGCGGCTGATCGGCCGCGAGGACTTCGCGCTGAACCTGCGCATGCAGTGCGCGCCGCAGTCGACCGGCGGCCCCTGCTGGCTCGACCTGGAAGCGCGCTGGCTGCCGGAGCCCGGCCACTACCTGTGCGTGCTGCACGACGTCACCGACAGCCGGCGTGCCGAGCTGTCGGCTCGCGCCCGCGCCGACCAGTTCCAGCTGCTGGCCGACAATGTGCCGGTGCTGATCGCCTACTACCAGGCCAGCACGCTGCGCTGCCTGTTCGCGAACAAGCGCTACGCGCAGACCTTCGGCTGGGACGAGCAGTCGATCGTCGGCCACACCGTGTCCGAGATCATCGGCGAGCCGGCCGCGCGGCTGATCCAGCCGCAGGTCGACCGGGTGCTGCGCGAACGGCGCGGCGCGTCGTACGAGCGCGAGCTGATCGGCCCCGACGGCGAGCGCCGCTGGATCGAGGTGAACCTGCTGCCGCACGTCGTCAACGAGGGCGATGCGACCGCCGCGTTCGTGCTGATCTCCGACATCACGAAGCACCGGCTGGCCGAGCAGTCGGTGCGCGAATCCGAGGAGCGGCTCGCGAAGTTCATGCAGGCCAGCGCCGAGGGCATCGTGTTCCACAAGGACGGCGTGATCACCGACGCCAACCCGCCGGCGCTCGCGCTGATCGGCTACACGCTCGACGAGCTGAAGGGCCGCAAGACGCTCGACTTCATCGCGTCCGACCAGCTCGCCCGCGCCGCCGCGACGCAGTCGGCCGGCGCCGAGATCACCTACGAGAGCGTCGCGCTGCACAAGGACGGCGGGCGCATCCCGGTCGAATTCACCGTGCGCACGATGCTGCGCAACGGCGAGCGCATGCGCATGACGCTGGTGCGCGACCTGCGCGACCGGCTGGCGGCGCAGGACCGCATCCACCACCTGGCCCACCACGACGCGCTGACGCAGCTGCCGAACCGGATGAGCTTCATGGAGACGCTGGAGCACCGCATCACCGGCGCGCGCAGCAGCGATTCGCAGCTCGCGCTGCTGTTCATCGACCTCGACCACTTCAAGCGTGTCAACGACTCGCTCGGCCACCTGATCGGCGACACGCTGCTGCAGACGGTCGCGCAGCGCATCATCCAGAGCCTGCGCTCGACCGACCTGGTGGCACGCTTCGGCGGCGACGAGTTCATCGTGCTGCTGCCCGGCGTGCTGCAGCGCGCCGACGTCGAGGAGGCCACGCAGAAGCTGCTGGCGGCGATCGAGGTGCCGGTGAACGCCGACGGGCGGCTGATCTCGGTGACGCCGTCGGTCGGCATCTCGATGTTCCCGCACGACGGCCAGACCGCCGACGAGCTGATCAAGAACGCCGACACCGCGATGTACCTCGCGAAGGCGCGCGGCCGCGCCAACTACCAGTTCTTCACGCCGGCGATGGCGCGCTCGGCCTATGCCGGCGATGGCGCGCTCGGCCTATGCCGCGCTGGTGATGGAAAGCCAGATGACGCAGGCGCTGGAGCGCAGCGAGTTCGTGCTGCATTTCCAGCCGCAGGTGCGCTCGCACGACGGCGTGCTGGTCGGCGTCGAGGCGCTGATCCGCTGGAACCACCCGGAGCGCGGCCTGCTGATGCCCGACCACTTCATCCCGCTCGCCGAGCAGCAGCGGCTGATGCTGCCGATCGGCCAGTGGGTGCTGCGCGACGCGCTGCGCTGCGCGCGCCGCTGGCACGAATCCGGCATCAGCAGCGTGCCGGTGGCGGTGAACCTGTCGAGCGTGCAGTTCCAGACCGCGGGCTTCATCCAGCTGATCGCCGACATGCTGCAGGAAGAAGGCGTGCCGGGCGACTGCCTGGAGCTGGAGCTGACCGAGCGCATGCTGATGGACGACCTCGGCGAGGTGAAGGCCCGGCTCGGCGAATTGAAGGCGATGGGCATCCGGATCTCGGTCGACGACTTCGGCACCGGCTACTCGTCGCTCGGCCACCTGAAGGAGCTGCCGATCGACAAGATGAAGATCGACCGCTCGTTCGTGAAGGACCTGCCGGACGAGCACGACTCGGCGGCGATCGCGCGCGCGATCGTGCAGCTGGCGGCCAGCCTCGACATCACGGTGATCGCCGAAGGCGTCGAGACGATCGCGCAGCAGGAGTTCCTGACCCGGCTCGGCTGCGACGAACTGCAGGGCGAGCTGGTCAGCGCGCCGCTGCCGGCGGCGGCCTTCGAGGCCTGGGCGATCGCGCTGGCGGGGCCGGCGCTGGTGTGACGGACCCGGCCGCGCCGGGGCTACTTCTTCTTGACCGGCCGCGTCCACCCCTCGAGCGACACCTGCTTCGCGCGCGACACCGTCAGCTGGCCGGCCGGCGCGTCCTTCGAGATCGTCGAGCCGCCGCCGATGGTGGCGCCGGCGCCGATCACGACCGGCGCAATCAGCACGCAGTTGCTGCCGACGTGCACGTCGTCGCCGATCACGGTGCGGTGCTTGTTCGCGCCGTCGTAGTTGGCGGTGATGCTGCCGGCGCCGTAGTTGACCCGCTCGCCGACCGTCGCATCGCCCAGGTAGGCCAGGTGGTTGGCCTTCGCACCCTTCGCGAGCGTCGAGTTCTTCACCTCGACGAAGTTGCCGATGTGCACCTCGTCGCCCAGCTGCGCGCCGGGGCGCAGACGCGCGAACGGGCCGATCAGCGAACCGCGTCCGACCGTCACGCCCTGCGCCTCGCCGTCGATGTGGGTGAACGGGTGGATCACCGCGCCGGCCGCGATGCGGGCATTGCGGATCACGCAGTTCGCGCCGATCCGCACGCCGTCGCCGAGCTCGACCGCGCCGTCGAACACGCAGTTGACGTCGATCTCGACGTCGCTGCCGCACTGCAGCGTGCCGCGCACGTCGAAGCGCGCCGGGTCGGCCAGCCGCACGCCGGCCTCCATCAGCGCCTCGGCGCGGCCGCGCTGGTAGCGGCGCTCCAGGTCGGCCAGCTGCATCGGGCTGTTGACGCCCAGCACCTCGGTCTCGCTCTTCGGCTGCGCGGTGACGACCGGCACGCCGTCGGCCACCGCCATCGCGATGATGTCGGTCAGGTAGTACTCGCCCTGGGCGTTCTGGTTGTCCAGCTTCGCCAGCCAGCCTTTCAGCCGCTTCGTCGGCACCGCCATCACGCCGGTGTTGACCTCGCGGATCTCGCGCTGCGCCGCGCTCGCGTCCTTGTGCTCGACGATCGCGCGCACCTGCTCGCCGTCACGCACGATGCGGCCGTAGCCGGTGGCATCGGGCAGCGTGATGGTCAGCAATGCGAAGCGCTCGCCGCCGCAGGCGTCGACCAGCGCGCGCACGGTGGACGCGTCGATCAGCGGCGTGTCGCCGTTCAGGATCAGCGTGGTGCCCTCGTCATGCAGCTGCGGCACCGCCTGCTGCACCGCATGGCCGGTGCCCAGCTGCGGCATCTGTCGCACGAAGAGCAATCCGGGTGCCTGCACCGCCGCCTCGACCTGCTCGGCGCCGTGGCCGGTGATCGTGATGATGCGGGTCGCCCCCAAGGATGCTGCGGTACCCAGAACATGCTGCAATAGGCTTCGCCCGGCCAGCTTGTGCAAGACCTTGGGCAGGCCGGATTTCATGCGGGTGCCTTTGCCCGCGGCCATGATCACGATGTCGAGAGCCATGCAACGTCCTTTTTTCAGGTCGGTGATTATCGGCGTCGCGCTGGCGTTGACCACCCTGCTTTCAGGGTGTGGCGCGATGCGGCTGGCCTACAACCAGGCCCCCGACCTGGGGTATTGGTGGCTGGACAAGTACATCGACTTCAACGACGAGCAGACGCCGCGGGTGCGCGATGCGATCGCGTCATGGTTCCGCTGGAACCGCCGCACCCAGCTGCCCGACTACGCGCAGTGGCTGGACAAGCTGGCCGGCGACCTGCAGCAGCCGGTCACCGCGGCCCAGGTGTGCCGCTGGACCGACGAGGTCGAGACGCGCATGTTCACCGGCCTCGACCAGGCGCTGCCGGCACTGGCCGAGACGGCGCTGTCGCTGAAGCCGGAACAGCTGAAGCACATCGAGAAGCGCTATGCGAAGGTCAACGACGACTATGCCGACGACTACCTGCAGCCGGACCCGCAGGACCGCCTGAAGGCCACGCTGAAGCGCACGATGGAGCGCGCCGAGATGCTGTACGGCGACCTGGACGACGCGCAGACCGAGCGGGTGAAGCGGGCGATGGCGGCGTCGCCGTTCGACCCCGAGCTGTGGCTGGCCGAGCGCAAGGCGCGCCAGCAGGACGTGCTGCAGACCTTGCGCAAACTGCTGGCCGAGCGGCCGCCGCAGGCCCAGGCGCAGGCCGCGCTGCGCGCGATCGCCGAGCGGGTGCAGCATTCGCCGCGCGAGAACTTCCGCAGCTACCAGGAGAAGCTGACGCGCTACAACTGCGAGTTCGGCGCGCAGCTGCACAACTCGACGACCGCGGCGCAGCGAACGTTCGCTGCGAAGAAGCTCACCGGCTGGGCCGGTGATTTCCGCGCGCTGGCGGCAGACGCGCGCTGACCGCGGTCAGCTCGGCGGCAACTGGATCGTCACGCGCCGCGGGTTGATCCCGGTCTGCGGGAAGTCCTTCAGCGCCGCTTCGAACATCGCGGCGATCAACGCGTCGCTGCCGGCCGTCGTGCCGTCGTTGGTCGCGCGCGCTTCGTACAGCGCCTGGCCGGACTGGCGATCGCGGATCAGCACCGCGATCTCGCGGTCGTAGTAGCTGGTGTCATAGTAGCGCGGGCCGAAATACCCCGGCGGCCCCCAGAACGGCCCGCGGCCGAAGCGCGGGTAGCCCAGGCCGCCATGCCACCACAGCGGATCGTCGTACGGCGAGCGGTCATAGCGGTTGATGCGCGCACCCAGTTGCACGGTGACGTCGGCCGCCTTCGCATCCGGCGCTTCCTTGAAACCGGCCGATTCGAGCGAATGGCGGGCCATCGCCTCGAGCTTCTCCTGCTCCATCGCCCGCGCCTGCTGCGACGGCAGTCGCTCGAACGCATAGGTGGCCGGCGCGCGGCCGGCCGGCCACTGGCTGAAGGTGGAGACATCGCTGTCCACCGCATTCATCGCGGCGCAGCCGGACAGCCCCAGCAACGCGGCAGCCGCCAGCGCCACGGTCAGATGCAAGCTCAGCGACGGTTTCCACATGCTCGGCCTCCAGCCATCAAAGGTGCAACTTGATCGGCGCCGCCTTCAGCGGGGCCTCGTGGTCGGCGCCATCCGCGGCGGGCGCGGTCGGCGCACAGCCCTCGTCGTCATCGAAGGCCCGGTCGCCGCCGGCATCGGGCACGCCGGTGGTTTTGAGCGTCGTGAACGGGTAGAGGTTCCGGTCCATCAAATGCGACGGCACGATGTTGCCCATCGCGGTGAACATGTTCTCGATGCGGCCGGGAAAGCGCTTGTCCCAGTCGCGCAGCATCTGCTTCGTCTGCACCCGCTGCAGGTTCTCCTGGCTGCCGCACAGCGTGCACGGGATGATCGGGAACTGACGGTGCTCGGCCCAGCGCTCCAGGTCGGTCTCGGCCACGTAGGCGAGCGGGCGGATCACGATGTTCCTGCCGTCGTCGCTGACCAGCTTGGGCGGCATGCCCTTCAGCCGGCTGCCGAAGAACATGTTCATGAACAGCGTCTGCAGCATGTCGTCGCGGTGGTGGCCGAGCGCCACCTTGGTCGCGCCGAGCTCGCCGGCCACGCGGTACAGGATGCCGCGGCGCAGCCGCGAGCACAGGCTGCACATCGTCTTGCCCTCGGGGATCAGCCGCTTGACGATCGAGTAGGTGTCCTGGTTCTCGATGTGGAACGGCACGCCGCGCGACTTCAGGTACTCCGGCAGCACGTGGTCGGGGAAGCCCGGCTGCTTCTGGTCCAGGTTCACCGCCACCAAGGTGAACTTGATCGGCGCACGCTGCTGCAGGTTCAGCAGGATGTCGAGCAGTGCGTAGCTGTCCTTGCCGCCGGACACGCAGACCATCACCTTGTCGCCGTCCTCGATCATGTTGAAGTCGGCGATCGCCTGGCCGACCTGCCGGTGCAGGCGCTTGCTCAGCTTGTTGACCTCGAAGGCCTGCTTCGCGTCGTCCTTGGTGTCTTGTTGCTTGTCCAGTACCGCACTCATCACAGGTCCTTCTTCATGCCGAACACTTCGCAGCCGACGGCTTCGCAGTCCGGGTACACATCGGGTTTCTCGGTCGACACGCGCGCCGCCCGCACGCGCGGGTGGGCGAGCATCATCGCCAGCACGTCGTCGCACAGCGTTTCCTGCAGGTGGATGTGGCCCTGCTTCACGCGCTGCGCAATGGTGCGGCGGATGAAGTCGTAATCGACCACCTCGTCGAGCTCGTCGGCCTTCGGCGTCGACATCGCCAGCGGGATGTAGAGGTCGACGTTGATCAGCACCCGTTGCTCGCCCTTCTTCTCGAAGTCGTGCACGCCGATGTTGATCCACACCTCGTAGTCGCGCAGGAACAGCCGGCGGCAGTCCATCAGGCTGGGGTGGATGAGCAGGGAGTGCATGTCAGGTCTTCTTCTCGGGATTGGCGATGAACATCACGTCGCGCGGCTGGGCCGCCAGGTGCTGGCCGCCATCGACCAGCAGCGTGCTGCCGGTGACGGCCGGCGACTCGATCAGGAAACGCACCGCGTGCGCGATGTCGGCGGGGGTCGACGAGCGCTGCAGCGGCGTCAGGCCGTGCGCCTGCGCGAATTCTGCCTCGGTCATCGCCCCGGACAGCAGCGTGACGCCCGGCGCGACGCCGCACACCCGCAGCCGCGGCGCCAGCGCCTGCGCCAGCAGCACGGTGGCCGACTGCAGCGCCGCCTTCGACAAGGTGTAGGACAGGTAATCGGGATTCGGATTCCACAGCTTCTGGTCGAGCAGGTTGACGACGCAGCCGCGGCCGTCGCGCGCTGCCAGGTGCGCGTGCAGCGCCTGCGCCAGCAGCACCGCCGGGCCGGTGTTGGCGCGCCAGTGCGCCTCCATCGACGCGTAGCTGAAGCTTTCGGCGTTGTCGTAGGCGAAGGTCGACGCGTTGTTGACGACCGCGTCGAGGCGGCCCAGCCGCTCGCAGACGGCCGGTACCAGCGCCCGGCAGGCCGCCTCGTCGGCGAGGTCGGCCGCGAACACCGCGGCGCGGGCGCCGAGCCGCACGGCCTCGTCGGCGGTGGCCTGCGCGTCGTCGCGCGAGCCGCGGCAGTGGACCGCGAGGTCGTGGCCGTGCGCGGCGAGTTCGAGCGCGATCGCCCGGCCCAGGCGGCGGGCCGCGCCGGTGACCAGGGTGACGGGGCGTGCGGACATGGCTTTCTACAATCGGGGCATGCAAACCCCACCAGCCGGCAGTGTATCGGCGCCGCTTTCGTCACTGATCCGCCAGGCCATCGCCCGCCACGGCGACTGGCTGCCTTTCGATCGCTTCATGGCGCTCGCGTTGTACGCCCCCGGGCTCGGCTACTACGCGGCCGGCGACCGGCAGTTCGGCCTGCTGCCGTCGTCCGGCAGCGATTTCGTCACCGCGCCCGAACTGACGCCGCTGTTCGGCGCCGCGCTCGCCCGCCAGGTCGCGCAGGCGCTGCGGGCCTGCGACAGCCGCGAGCTGTGGGAGTTCGGCGCCGGCTCCGGCGCGCTGGCCGAGCAGTTGCTCGACGCGCTGGCCGCCGACGGCCTCGCACCCGAGCGCTACACCATCGTCGACCTGTCCGGCGCGCTGCGGCAGCGCCAGCAGGCGCGTCTCGCGCGCTTCGGCGCGCAGGTGCGCTGGGTGTCGGAGCTGCCCGACACGATGCACGGCGTGATCGTCGGCAACGAGGTGCTCGATGCGATGCCGGTGCAATTGCTGCACTTCGACGGCACGCAGTGGCTGGAACGCGGCGTCGTCGTGAACGATGAAGGCTTCGCGTGGAGCGACCGGCCGACTGCGCTGCGGCCGCCGCTGGACGCGCCCTTCGTGCCAGGCACCGTCACCGAGATCCACCCGCAGGCACGCGCCTTCATCGCGACGCTGGCCGACCGGCTGCAGCGCGGCGCGGCCTTCTTCATCGACTACGGCTTCCCCGAGGCCGAGTACTACCTGCCGCAGCGCCACGGCGGCACGCTGATGTGCCACCAGGGGCACCAGGCCGACGGCGATCCGCTGGTCGAGGTCGGCCGCAAGGACATCACCGCCCATGTCGACTTCACCGGCATCGCGCTGGCCGCGCAGGACGCCGGGCTGGAGGTCGTCGGTTACACCACGCAGGCCCATTTCCTGATCAACTGCGGGCTCGTCGAGCGGCTGGCCGACGCCGACCTGAAGACCCGCGCGAATGCGCAGAAGCTGTTGCTGGAGCACGAGATGGGCGAGTTGTTCAAGGTGATCGCGCTGGCACGCGGTTGCGATGCGTCGTTCACCGACGCGCCGCTCGGCTTCGTGCACGGCGACCGCACCCACACGCTCTGATCCGGGCCGACCATGGGCTTGCGCTGGCTGTTGGTGATCCTGATCGCGCTGCTGCTGTTCAGCGGGCTGCAACGCTGGCTGCTGAAACTCGGCCTCGGGCGGCTGCCCGGCGACTTCCGCTTCCGGCTGTTCGGGCGCGAGTTCTTCATCCCGATCACCAGCAGCGTGCTGCTGAGCCTGGTGGCGCTGGCCATCACGAAGCTGATCTGAAGACAGCGCCGTCGGCAGGGGCTCGGACAAACCAGACTTGCGCCGCCTCCTACAACTGGTTACAACGGGCGCGCCCCCCTGCTCAGGGGGGTCCAAGGAGGCCCGCATGACTGAAGCTCTGAAATCGCCGACGACGCAGCAGGACTATCAGGAATCCCGCATCGAGGAAGAGCCGATCCTCGGACCCGTGCTCGCGATGCCCGATGGCCGCGTGCACCCGCTCAGCTGGCTCGACCGGCTGAAGCTGCGGCTGCACCTGACCGACGCCCGGGCGCTCGAATCGCGCTACTTCGCCACCTGAGGCGATGCGCCGCACCAGCTGCCCGGCCAGCCTGCACAACCTGCCCGGCGTGCTGCGCCTGGCGGTCCCGGTGTTCGTCGCGCACGAACTGCGCGCGGTGCGCTGGCTGCTGACGCTCGACGACCGGGCGCGCCGGCGGATCGCGCTGCACGCCCGCAACCGTCAACTGCCCATCGAAGGCTGAACGCCGGCCGGCTGCGCCGCGAGGAACTCCGACACCGCCACGTAGCGCGCATGCCGGATCGCCGCGCCGATCGCGGTGCCTTTCCAGCCGCGGCCCAGCGCATCGGACGACACCTTCGCGGTGTCGACCGCCAGCGCCGCATCCAGCGCCCCCTGCAGCCGCGGCCGCTGCGGATAGGGCCGCGCCTCGAAGCCGGTGCGCCCGCGTGCATCGCACTCGCAGGCCAGCAGCAGTTCCGAAAACCGCGCCGGCCGCCGCCACACGTCACAGCGGTCGAACAGCCGCATCACCGCCGAACCGTCGAGCTGCAGGCTGCGGTGGATGTTGCCGTGCTCGCGCGCGACCGCTTCGGCCAGCTCGCGGCAGTCGGTCGGCACCTTCAGGCGCTGAGACAGTTCTTGCACCAGCTGCACGCTGCGCGCCTCGTGCGCGATGTGGCGCGGCAGCTCATCGACCGGCGTCGTGCCCTTGCCGAGGTCGTGCCCCAGGCAGGCAAAACGCACCTCGAGCGAGGTGTCGAGCCGTGCCGCCATGTCGAGCACCAGCATCAGGTGCAGCCCGGTGTCGACCTCGGGGTGGTGGGCCGGCGGCTGCGGCACGCCCCACAGCCGGTCGACCTCGGGCAGCAGCCGCGCCAGTGCGCCGCAGCGGCGCAGCACCTCGAACATGCGCGACGGCCGCGCCTCCATCAGCCCGCGCGACAACTCCTGCCAAACCCGCTCGGGCACCAGCGCATCGACTTCGCCGATCTCGACCATGTGGCGCATCAGCGCCTCGGTCTCCGGCGCGACGTTGAAATCGTCGAAGCGCGCCGCGAAGCGCGCGAGCCGCAGGATGCGCACCGGGTCCTCGGCGAATGCCGGCGACACGTGGCGCAGCAGCTTGTCCTGCAGGTCGCGCCGGCCACCCCACGGGTCGACGATGCGGCCGTCTTCGTCCTGCGCCATCGCGTTGATCGTCAGGTCGCGGCGCTGCAGGTCTTCTTCGAGCGTGACGCTCGGGTCGGCATGGAACGCGAAGCCGTGGTAGCCCGGCGCGGTCTTGCGCTCGGTGCGCGCGAGCGCCACCTCGTCGTGGGTTTCCGGGTGCAGGAACACCGGGAAGTCCTTGCCGACCGGCAGGTAGCCGGCCTCGAGCAGCTGCAGCGGCGAGGCACCGACGACCACCCAGTCGCGGTCGTTGACCGGCCGTCCCAACAACGCATCGCGGACTGCGCCGCCTACCATCCACTTCTTCATCGCGCCAGTGTAGGGGCGCGAACACGAACGAACGGCTCAGCGCGCAGTGCGGTACGGCTCCTCGAATGGAAGGAAGTCCTGCTCGGCCAGCGCGTCGCGGCACCAGGCATCGACCCCGGGCAGCGCACGCACCCGCTGCACATAGGCGGCGACCTGCGGTGGCAGCGGCGGCCGGTAGGTCAGCAGGCGCATCACCACCGGCGCGAAGTACGCATCGGCGATCGTGAAGCCGCCGAACAGCAGCGGGCCGCCATGCTGCTGCAGCAGCTCGCTCCACATCTGCACCAGGCGGTCGAGGTCGGCGCGCACCGCCGGCTGCTCGCGCAGCACGCGTTCGCCGACCTCGGGCAACGCGGCCTCGATGTTCATCGGGAAGTGGCTGCGCAGCGCGCCGAAGCCGGCATGCATCTCGGCGCAGATGCTGCGGGCGCGCGCCCGCGCCTTCGGGTCGGCCGGCCACAGCGGCCTGGCGGGAAAGCGCTCGGCCAGGTACTCGGCGATCGCCAGCGTGTCCCAGACCGCGAAGCCGTCGTCGACCAGCAGCGGCACGCGGCCGGTCGGCGAGTGGCGCGCCAGCTCGGTCTTGAACTTCGAATCGGGCTCGAACGAATCGAAGCGCACCATCACCTCGTCGAACGGGATGCCGGCCTGCTTCAGCAGCACCCACGGGCGCATGGACCAGGAGGAGTAGTTCTTGTTGCCGATGTAGAGCTGCATGGAAGGCCTCGGGGTGGCGAGCCGGTCGTGGAGGAGTCGCTCATCCTAGGCGAGCACGCCGGCGCAGCCGATGAGAGTTGCGAATGACATCGATGACCGGCGCGCATCCGGCCGCAGCACGCTCAGCCGCGCCCGGCCTGGCGCCGCCAGCCTTCGAGCCGCGCCGGCCCGGCGACCCCGCCGAGGTAGTCCGGCACCACCGCCTCCAGCCCGGTGCGGCGCACGCCGAGCGCATCGAGCCCCGGCAGGGCCTCGTTCGCGACGTTCGGCACCTTCATCGAATCGAGGTTGTCGCGCGACATCAGCGGCGTGCCCGGCAGCCATTCCATCAGCCCGGCCTGCAGCCGCGCCAGGCCATCGGGCAGCGCGACCACCGGCCGCGGGTGGCCCGACCAGCGCCCGGCCAGCCGCACCAGCTGCTCCAGCGTGAAGACCTTCGGCCCGGCACACTCGTACGAACGCGCCGCGGCGGCGCCACGCGCCAGCGACTGGGCCACCGCCGCCGCGACGTCCTGCACCCAGACCGGCTGGAAGCGCGCGTCGCCGCTGCCGAGCGGCAGCACCGGCAGCACCCGTTGCAAGCCGGCGAACAGGTTCATGAAGCGGTCTTCGGCACCGAACATCACCGACGGCCGCAGCACCGTCACGTCGAGCCCCGAGGTCTGCAGCACCGCCTCGCCGGCCGCCTTCGAACGCAGGTACATGCTCGGCGCACCGGCCTGAGCGCCCAGCGCGCTGACGTGCACCAGCCGGCGCACGCCGGCCTGCCGGCAGGCGTGCGCGATGCGGTTCGGCAGCTCGACATGGGCGCGCTGGAAATCCGCCTCGCGGCCATGCAGGATGCCGACCAGGTTGACCACCGCATCGCGCCCGGCGACCAGGCGCGCGAGCTGCACGTCGTCGTGCACGTCGGCACCGAGCAGCTCGACGGTCGGCAGCATCTGCAGCGCCTTCGCACGCTGCGGCTGCCGGCTCGGCACCGTCAACCGGCCGCCACCGCCACCGCTGCGCTCGATCAGCTCGGCACACACGGCGCGGCCGACAAAACCGGTGCCACCGATGATCAGCAGGTCCATGGCGTCAAGGCAGGTTGGTGTCCGGCGGCGGTGCGGTGGCCTCGCGCGGGCCGACCGGCTTGCCGAGCCGGGCCTTCAGCGACGCGGTCTGCAGCGCCGTCGGGTCGTTCAGCAGCGTCGCATAGAGCAAGGTGTTCGACATCACCTTCTTCACGTAATCGCGCGTCTCGTTGAACGGGATGTTCTCGATCCAGATCGCCGGCTCCAGCTTCGGGCCCTCGCGCCAGCGCCGCGGCCGCCCGGGGCCGGCGTTGTACGCGGTGGCGCTCAGCACCTGCGAGCCGCCGAAGTCGTCGAGCAGCAGCCGCAGGTAGCTCGAGCCGAGCTGCACGTTGGTCGGCACATCCATGATCTGTGCCGGGTCGTAAGCCATGCCGATGCGCCTGGCGACGTTCTTCGCGGTCGGCTGGATCACCTGCATCAGCCCGTAGGCGTTCGCGCTGGAGCGGATGTCGGGCTGGAAGCGCGACTCCTGGCGCATCACGCCGTAGATCAGCGCCGGGTCGACCGCCGTCGTCTTCGATGCGGCCAGCACCTCGGCGCGGAACGGCGTCGGGTAGCGCTGCGCGATGTCGATCTCGCTGCGCGTACGGTCGCTGGTGTTGACGCAGCGGTCCCAGACATGCCGGTCGCAGGCCAGCTGCGCCGACGCGAGCAGTTCGCGCTCGTCCATGCCGCGCAGCGTGAAGTTCCATTCGCGCACGCCTTCGCTGCGCAGCCCGATCGACACCAGCGTCAGCGCCCGCGCGAGGCCGGGCTGGCGCGCGGCGGCGTCGCGCTCGTCCTGCGTCAGCGGCTGCGGCGCGACCGGCAGCGTGATCGGCCGGCCGAGCTCTTCGGCGGCGAGCATGCCGTAGAAGCTGAACTGCGACGCGATGCCCTCGAACATCTCGGTCGCCTGCGCGCGCAGCCCGTCGCCCTCGCTCGACTCCTTGGCCAGCGCCCGCAGCGCGCGCGCCTTCCAGTAGACCCAGGTCGCATCGCGCTGCTCGACCGGGTTCATCGCATCGATCGCCTGCACCACCTGCTGCCAGCGCGGCGCGTTCTCGCCGGCGCGCAGCGCGGCACGCGCCTTCCAGGCGAGCGTCTCGTCGGCCCAGTCGATCGTCATCCCCGACTTCGCCGACAGCAGCGCGGCCCGCGTGAAGTAGCCGGAGGCCTCCGGCAGCAGCTTCAGCGCCGCCTGCTTGCCGACCGCCGCCCAGGCCCAGGCCGCCAGCTCGGGCGGCAGCGCGGCCTCCCACTTGCCGTTCAGCAGGTTGGCGGCGAGTTCGGGGTCGGTCGACGCGAGCCGCATCAGCGCCAGCGTGTTCAGCTGGTTGGCCTGGCGGCCGCCGAGCGCGCGGGTCAGGTAGCGCGCCGGGTTGTCGGCCAGCTCGTCGACATCGCTGGCGGAGCGGGTGTTGACCATCAGCGCCGCCTGGCGCGCCGCGCGCGGCTTGTTGCCGTCGATCGCGAGGCGCGCCTTGCGCCAGGCGTCGGCCTCGGTGAGCTGCTTCGCGTCGTACAGCGTCGCGGCCAGCAGCGCGCAGCCGTCGTCGGGCTCGCGCTGCGCGAACCAGGCGCTGCGGGCCGCATTGCGCACGTCCTTGCCGGCGAGGTGGTCGGCCAGCAGCGCGTAGCACGAGACCTCGCGGTCGTCGTTCATCCGGAAGCTCGGGAAATCGGCGGCCAGCGTCTTGAAATCGCGCCGCCGGCCGAGCTCGAGCAGCCAGTCGTTGCGCAGCCGGTCTTCGACGTAGGTGCCGCGCCAGCGCTGGTAGAAGGCCGCGATCTCGTCGGCCTGCACGAACTGCAGGCGCTGCCCGATCTCCCAGTAGTCGATCCACATCGCGAGCGGGTTGCGCTCGGCGATCGCGCTGTCGCGCAGCGCGGCGAGCCGGGCCCGGTCTTTCTTGCGCAGCGCCTCGCGGGCTTCGAGCACCGCGTCGTTGCCGGTCTGCGCGCAGGCGGGCATCGCGTTCAGCAGCACGGCGGCCGCGAGGCCCTTCAGCACCCACCTCGCCATCATCGAGCCATATGATTTGTCTTTGTTCACGCTGTCCTTCATGGTGCCGACCTTGCCATCAGATCCCGACGTCCGCCACCCCCTGCGTCAGCGCCTGCTGGCCGCGCGCACCGCGTTTGTCTCTTCGCCCACCGGAAAAGTTGCAGCCGCATCGCTGGCGCGTCACCTTGGCCTTGTCCTCGATCAACTCGAACCCGAGTGCCTCGGGGTCTATTGGCCGATGCGGTCCGAATTTAACGCAGCAGGCCTGTGGGATGGCGACGGATCGCGTGCTTCCTTGCCGCGCGCATTGCCATTCACGCAGCGCGTGCCGCCGCAGATGCACTACCGGCTGTGGGATGGCAGCGCGCCGACGCAGCAGGACGAATGCGGCATTCCGGTCGCGAACGGCGCCGCGGTGGTGCCCGACGTGGTGCTGGTGCCCTGCGTCGGCTTCACCGGCAGCGGCTGGCGGCTCGGCTATGGCGGCGGCTTCTTCGACCGCTGGCTGGCGCTGCATCCGCACGTCACCGCCGTCGGCGTCGCATGGGAGATCGGACGCTTGAGCGAGGCGGAGCTCGCGCCGCAGGCCCATGACCTGCCGCTGGCGCTCATCGTGACCGAGAACGGGGTGGCGCAGGGCTGACGAGTTCCGGCACCGCCTGCGCCAGCCGCTGCACGCTGCTCGCCGACTGGGCGGTGAGCGTTGCATTGGTCCGCTCGCCCTGCTCGATCAGCCAGTCGCGAAAGCGCTGCACTTCCGGCCGCGCGACCGACTGCGGCGAAACCACCATCCAGTAGGCATGCGGCGCATCGATGCGCCCGGCCGGGCCGAACGGCTCGACCAGGTCGCCGCGCTCGAGCGAATCGGCCACCAACGCCATGCGGGCCAGAGCGATCGCCTGCCCGGCCAGCGCGGTCTGCACCTGCTGGTAGGTGAAGTTCAGGTACATCCACCGGCGCGGCTGCAGCCCGGCCTGGCCGTGCTGCGTCAGCCAGCGCCGCCAGCTGAGGAACTCGGCGGTCGGGCGGTTGTCGTCTTCCTCGGCCAGCGTGTGGCCGGCCAGGTCGGCCGGCGTCGACAGCGGCGGCGCCTGGCCGCGCGCGATCTGCTCGGCCAGCCACGGGCTGATGGCCGGCGTCAGCGTCTCGCCGAACAGCCGCGGCGTGCCGGCCGGCACCAGGTGGTCGCCGCCGTAGCGCAGCACGATGTCGATCTCCGGGTCATCGAGGTCGACCACCATGTCGGTGGCGGAGACGCGGATGTCGATGTCGGGGTTCGCGCGCTGGAAGGCCTCGAGCCGCGGCAGCAGCCACAGCGACACGAACGACGCGAAGGTGTTGACGGTGACGCGGCGCCGCCCGCGCGAGGTGCGGATCTGGCGCACCGCGGTGTCGAGCCGGTCGAGCGACGGCGCGACCGCCCGCAGCAGCACCTGGCCGTCGCCGGTGAGTTCGACCGAGCGGGTGCCGCGGTTGAACAGCGGTGCACCCAGCTCGTCTTCCAACCCCTTGATCTGCCGGCTGACAGCCGACTGGGTCAGGTGCAGCTCCTCGGCGGCGGCGCTGAAGCTGAGGTGGCGGGCCACCGCCTCGAAGGCCCGGAGCGGCCCGATCGAGAGTGGTCGATGACGCGGTTGATTCATGCGCGAATGGTATCAATCTACGCCGCGTAAGTCATTGGACCACCGGCCTGCAGGCCTCTAAAGTTCACTCCATGCCCTGCAAGGAGAACGACATGGCAAACCCGATGGTGATGAGCAATTTTCAACAATCCCAGGCCGCGAGCTGGACCGTGGCACCCGGTGAGGCCCGCCCGCTCGAGATCGGCCCGGGGTCGCGCTGGCTGCGCGTCACCGAAGGCCGGCTGTGGTTGACGGTACCGGGCACGGCCGACGAGCCGGCGCAGGATGTGTGGCTGGAAAGCGGCGACAGCGTCGCGCTGCCGGCCGGTGCGCAGGCGGTGCTCGAAGCCTGGCCGAGCGCGCAGTTCCAGCTGCTGGTGCCGCCCGAGGCCTGCCGGCGCGGCAAGTCGCTGGCGCAGCGGCTCAGCGAGCAGCTCGCTTCGCGGCTGGGCGCTTCTTCGCCGGCGCTGCACGCGGCTTGACCGCTTTGGCCGGCGCCTTCGCTTTCGCAGGCTTGCGCGCCTTGGCCGCCGCGGCGCGCAGGCCGGCCTCCATCGCGAGCCGTGCCCACGGGTGCATCAGCGCCGGCGACTCCATCGCGTCGTCGGGCGCGGTGTAGTAGCTGAGCGACACCGACTTGCCATCGCCGCCTTCGTAGACGAAGGGCTGGCAGCCGGCCTGCTCGAAGCGCGCGCGGGTCGCGTCATCGGCCTTCAGGTACAGGCGCTCCTCGAAGATCAGCGCGATGAACACGTCGTCGACGTAGAAGCCGTGCCCGCCGAACATGCGCCGCGAGCGCGTCGGCCCGAGCGCGCCGAGCAGCTCGACGCAGTAGCGAGCGAATTCATCCTTCGGTGAGTTGATCGTGGCCATGGGCCGATGGTAGGCGCGCTGGCCACCTGTGCCATGACTCGGTCACAATCGCCCGCATGGCCACCCCCGACACGTCCTCCACGATTGCGGTGCTGCGCAAGAAGCTGATCGCCGACCGCCAGGCCCTGCCCGACCGGCTCGAGCTCGCGGTGCAGCTGCAGAGCATGCTGCGCATCTGGCTGGTCAGCCGGCGCGAATCGCTGATCGGCGGCTACTGGCCGATCAAAGGCGAGTTCGATCCGCTGCCGGCGCTGTTCCGCTGGAGCGAAGGCGGTCCGGGCCGGCGCATCGGCCTGCCGGTGATGGACCGCACCGACGGCACCTTGCGCTTCCACGTCTGGTACCCCGGCTGCCCGACCGAGCTCGATGCGCATGACATCCCGAAGCCCAAGGGCACCGAGCAGTTCCAGCCGGAGCTGCTGCTGCTGCCGTGCGTGGGCTATGGCACCGAGGGCGCGCGGCTGGGCTACGGCGGCGGGTTCTACGACCGATCCGTGGCCGCGCTGACGCCGCGACCGGTCACGGTGGGCCTTTGCTATGCCCACGGCTTCCTGCCGATGCTGCGGCCAAAGGAAGGCGACAACCCGCTCGATGCGGTAATCACCGAAGAAGGCGTCATGTGGAGTAAGTGAGCCCCCCAGTCGCTCACGCTCCTGCCTTGCAGGCCGCGCTGGGCCAGAGGCCCAGCTCCTCGCCAGGCACGAACAGTCCTCAGGACTGTTCATGTCCGGGCTCGGCCCCCAAGGGGCGCCTCTCCTCGGCCCGGCGAAGCCGGATCCTGGGGAGTGGCTTGGAAATACAGGTCAGCCCAGATTCAATCGGTGGCAAATTTCCAATGGCGCCGTCGCCGCATTCATCGTGTAGATGTGCAGACCCGGCGCGCCGGCGCGCAGCAGCCGCTCGCACAGCTCGGTCACGACGTCCAGCCCGAAGGCCTTGATCGACGCGGTGTCGTCGCCGAAGCTCTGCAGCCGCAGCCGGATCCAGCGCGGGATCTCGGCGCCCGACGAATCGGCGAAGCGGATGATGCCGCTCGCATTGGTGATCGGCATGATGCCGGGCACCACCGGGATGTCGGCACCCAGCTTGCGCGTGTCGTTCACGAAGCGCTCGTACGCATCGGCGTTGAAGAAGAACTGCGTGATCGCCGAATCGGCACCCGCCCTCACCTTCTCGACATACGCCTGCAGGTCGGCCTGCGGCGACTTCGCCTGCGGATGCATCTCGGGGTACGCCGCGACCTCGATGTGGAACTGCCGGCCGGTCGCCTCGCGGATGAACGCGATCAGCTCGCTCGCATAGCGGAACTCGCCGAAGCCGCCGTAGCCGCTCGGCAGGTCGCCGCGCAGCGCCACCAGCCGGCGGATGCCGGCGGCCTTGAACTGCGCCAGCTTGGCGAGCACCGACACGCGGTCAGCGCCGACGCAGGTGAAGTGCGAGGCCGCCTCGACCCCCTCGGCCAGGATCGCCTGCACCGCGGCCAGCGTGCCGTCCTGCGTCGAGCCGCCGGCGCCATAGGTGACGGAGCAGAAGCTCGGCTTCAGCGCATACAGCTGCTGGCGCACCGCCGCGAGCTTGGTGACGCCTTCGGGCGTCTTCGGCGGGAAGAACTCCAGACTGACGGGAACTCGGTTCATTCGACATCCTTGGACGGCTGGGCCCACACGAAGAACTCGGTGTTGCCGTTGCCGCCCTTGATCGGGCTCTGGAAATAGGCGCGTACCTGCAGAAACTGCTCCCTGCAGGCCTTGCGGATGCGCGTCTCGACCTCGGCGAAGTGCCGTGTGTCCTTGACGATGCCACCCTTGCCGATCTGCGCCGGCTGCAGCTCGAACTGCGGCTTGATCAGCAGCAGCAGGTCGCCGCCCGGCGCGAGGTAGCGCGCCAGCGTCGGCAGCACGTGCGTCGACGTGATGAACGACAGGTCGCCGGTGACGAAGTCGAAGCTGTGCGGCGTGGCCGCCGCCTCGAAGGCCGAGCCGGTCACGTCGCGGGCGTTGACGCCCTCGAAGCACTGCACCCGCGCATCCGCCTGCAGCTTCGGGTGCAGTTGGCCATGGCCGACGTCGATGCCCACCACGCGCGACGCGCCGCCTTGCAGCAGCGCATCGGTGAAGCCGCCGGTGCTCTGGCCGGCATCGAGGCAGGCGAGGCCGGTGACGTCGATCGCACAGTGCTTCAACGCGCCTTCGAGCTTCAGCCCGCCGCGCGAGACGAAGCGCAGCTCGGCGTCGTCGGTGATCTCCAGCTCGCAGCCTTCGGGCACGTCTTCGCCGGCCTTCTTCGGCACGGCCCAGCCCTTCGGGCCGAGCCAGCGGACGGCACCGCGCTCGATCAGCCGCTGCGCGGCCGATCGGGTGGGCGCGAGGCCTTCGGAAACAAGAAGCTGGTCGATGCGCATGAATTGATCAAGCAACGCCCGCGGAACCGGCTTTGCCGGGCCGCAGGGGGGCGCCCCTTGGGGGCAGGAGCGAAGCGACTGGGGGGCTCAATACCTGTAGGTGTCGGGCTTGTACGGGCCTTGCTTCGGCACGCCGATGTAGGCAGCCTGCTCGTCCGTCAGCTCTGTCAGCATCGCACCGACCTTCTTCAGGTGCAGGCGGGCGACCTTCTCGTCGAGGTGCTTCGGCAGCACGTAGACCTGGCCGACCTCGTACTTCTCGGGCCGCGTGAACAGCTCGATCTGCGCGATCGTCTGGTTGGCGAAGCTCGAGCTCATCACGAAGCTCGGGTGGCCGGTGCCGCAACCCAGGTTCACCAGGCGGCCCTTGGCCAGCAGGATGATGCGCTTGCCGTCCGGGAAGATCACGTGATCGACCTGCGGCTTGATCTCTTCCCATTCGTACTTCTCGATCGCCGCGATGTCGATCTCGTTGTCGAAGTGGCCGATGTTGCAGACGATCGCCTGGTCCTTCATCGCGAGCATGTGCTCGTGACGGATCACGCCCTTGTTGCCGGTGGTCGTCACGAAGATGTCGGCCTTGTCGGCGGCGTACTCCATCGTCACGACCTTGTAGCCTTCCATCGCGGCCTGCAGCGCATTGATCGGGTCGATCTCGGTCACCCACACCTGGGCGCTCAGCGCGCGCAGCGCCTGGGCCGAGCCCTTGCCCACGTCGCCGTAGCCGGCCACCAGGGCCACCTTGCCGGCGATCATCACGTCGGTCGCGCGCTTGATGCCGTCGACCAGCGATTCGCGGCAGCCGTACAGGTTGTCGAACTTGCTCTTCGTGACCGAGTCGTTCACGTTGATCGCGCGGAACAGCAGCGTGCCCTTCGCGCTCATTTCCTTCAGGCGGTGCACGCCGGTGGTGGTTTCTTCGGTCACGCCCTGGATCTGCGCGCTCTTGCGGGTGTACCAGGTCGGGTCCTGCGCCAGCTTGGCCTTGATGCTCGCGAACAGGCAGGTCTCTTCCTCGCTGCCGGGCTTGTCGAGCACGCTGATGTCCTTCTCGGCGCGCTGGCCCAGGTGCATCAGCAGCGTCGCGTCGCCGCCGTCGTCGAGAATCATGTTCGGGCCTTCGCCTTCGCTGCCCTTGGCGCCGAAGTCGAAGATGCGGTGGGTGTAGTCCCAGTAGTCGGTCAGGTTCTCGCCCTTGTAGGCGAACACCGGCGTGCCGCGCTCGACCAGCGCCGCGGCGGCATGGTCCTGCGTCGAGAAGATGTTGCACGAGGCCCAGCGCACCTGGGCGCCGAGGGCCTGCAGCGTCTCGACCAGCACGGCGGTCTGGATCGTCATGTGCAGCGAGCCGGTGACGCGCGCGCCCTTCAGCGGCTGCGACTTCGCGAACTCTTCGCGGATGGCCATCAGGCCGGGCATCTCGGTCTCGGCGATCTTGATCTCCTTGCGGCCCCAGGCGGCAAGCGAGATGTCGGCGATGGCGTGGTCTTGGGAAGGCTTGAGAACAGCGTTCATGTCGGGCTCCTTTGAATGGGGACCCCGCACGGGCAACGACGTTGGAAGCTCAGCGGCTCACCCACGAGGGACGATCGTGCGGGTGAGCGCGGTTGCAGTTGAAATCCCGAGCCTGGGGCGGCTGTCGTGGCGACAGTCGGCCTTGCAACGCTCCTCGGAAAGTGCAGGGATTGTAGACGCCGGAACCGGCGGATTCCAGTGCGTTGCCGTGCAAGACTGCGCGGCATGCCTGACATCGCCCGCCGTCCCCGCCCCCTTTCCGACCTGAGCCCCGCACTGGCCCGCAGCGTGCGCGGCGTGCTGACCGACATCGACGACACGCTGACGCGCGATGGCGCGATCGAGCCCGAGGCGCTGGCCGCGCTGCAGGCGCTGCGCGACGCCGCCATCCCGGTGATCGCGATCACCGGCCGGCCGATGGGCTGGAGCGAGCCGTTCGCGCGCGATTGGCCGATCGATGCGATCGTCGCCGAGAACGGCGCGGTCGCGCTGTTCCGCGATGCGCAGGGCCTGCGCATCGAGTACGCGCAGGACGAGGCGACCCGCGCACGCAACACGCTGCGGCTGCGCCGCACCGCCGAGCGCGTGCTGGCCGAGGTGCCCGGCGCGACGCTCGCGCAGGACAGCGCCGGCCGCATCACCGACATCGCGATCGACCACGCCGAGTTCGCCCACCTGGCGCAGCCGCAGATCGACGCGGTGCTGGCGGTGATGCGCAGCGAAGGCATGACGGCCACCGTCAGCTCGATCCACATCAACGGCTGGTACGGCGAGCACGACAAGCTGAGCGGCGCGCGCTGGATCGTGCAGCGGCTGCTCGGCCGCCCGCTCGATGCCGAGACCGCCGCCTGGGCCTACGTCGGCGATTCGACGAACGACCAGGCGATGTTCGGGCACTTTCCGGTCAGCGTGGGGGTCGCCAACCTGATGCAGTTCGCGGATCGGCTGCACACCTGGCCGGCGTACCTGACACCCAGCGCCCGGGGCGAGGGCTTCGCCGAGCTGGTTCGGGCGCTGTTGCCGATCAACCGAGCCGTGCCGCCCGCTGCCCCGCCTGCCGCGCCAGCATCCACCCCGGGTACTCCGCCGGCAGCGCACTGACCTGGTCGAGCGCCGCCAGCTCGTCGGCAGTGAGCTTCAGCGATGTCGCCGCGATGTTGTCGTCCAGCTGTTCGACCCGCTTCGCGCCGATGATCACCGTGCTGACCGCCGGCTGGTGCAGCACCCAGGCCAGCGCCACGCGCGCGATCGACACGCCATGCGCCTCGGCGATGCCGCGCATCGCGTCGATGCAGTCGTCGGCCCGCGCGCGGTTCACCGGCGGGAAGTCGAAGCCGGTGCGCCGCGCGCCCTGCTCGGCGCCCTGCCCGTCGCGCCCGTACTTGCCGCTCAGCAGGCCCCCAGCCAGCGGGCTCCACACCATCAGGCCGACCTGCTCGCTGCGCAGCATCGGCACGATCTCGCGCTCCAGGTCGCGGCCGGCGATCGTGTAGTAGGCCTGCAGCGATTCGAAACGCGCCTTGCCGTCGCGCTCGGCAATCCCCAGCGCCTTCGCGATCTGCCAGGCCGCCCAGTTCGACACGCCGACATAGCGCACATGCCCCTGCTGCACCAGCGTGTCCATCGCATGCACCGCCTCGTCGATCGGCGTCGACGGGTCGAAGCCGTGGATCTGGTACAGGTCGATGTGCTCCAGCTGCAGCCGCTTCAGGCTCGCCTTCACGCCGTCCATGATGTGGAAGCGCGACATGCCGGAGGAGTTGACGCCCTTCGCGCCGGTCTCGCCGAACACCTTGGTCGCGACGACCACCTTGTCGCGCGGCACCTTCAGGTTGCGCAGCGCCTGGCCGGTGATCTGCTCCGACAGGCCTTCCGAATAGACATCGGCGGTGTCGATGAAGTTGATGCCGGCATCGAGCGCACGGCCCACCAGCGCATCGGCCTCGTCCTGCTGCAGCTTGCCGATCTGGGCCCAGATGCCGCCCGAGCCGCCGAAGGTCATCGTGCCCAGGCACAGTTCCGAGACGAACAGGCCGGTGCGGCCCAGTTTGCGGTATTGCATGTCCAGCTCCTTGTGACGATGCCCCGGGAAGCGGGGCCAGGCCGGCAGTGTCCGGCCGCAACCGGCCGCCGCGCCAGCGCGTTCCTGCAGAGTTCTTGCCCATTTCTCCAGACCGCTGCGACCGGCGATGCACGGGCGCACGGACAGCGCTAAGCTGCGACGCGCCCGATCCTCCACGCACCGACCCACGCCACGCCCCCATGGACGACCTCCTCGAACTCGACGACGCCCGCCGCTCGCTGGTCGGCATGCTGAACCGCGCGACCGACGGCGTCGAAGGCGCCGTGCAGACGCCGGTGGCCGGGCTCAGCGTCTACCGCATCGCGAACCCCGGCGGGCCCAAGCACCACGTCTACGAGCCGGCGCTGGCGCTGATCGCGCAGGGCGCCAAGCAGGTGATGGTCGGCGACGACATCCACACCTACGACGCGCTGCACTACCTGGTGACCTCGGTCGACCTGCCGGTGGTCGGGCAGGTGCGGGTCGCGAGCGACACGCTGCCCTACCTCGGGCTGCGGCTGTCGCTGGACATCGCCGAGATCGGCGAGCTGATCCGCGACGAGCGCCTGCCGCCGGCCGCGCACACCGGCCCGGCGCGCGGCATCTACGTGAACCGCATCGCGCTGCCGGTGCTCGAGCCGGTGTTGCGGCTGCTTCGGCTGCTCGATGCGCCGGCCGACATCGCGATCGTCGCGCCGCTGGTCAGGCGCGAGATCCTGTACCGGCTGCTGATGAACGGCGAAGGCGCGCGGCTGCGCCAGCTCGCGCTGCAGGACAGCCAGACGCAGCGCATCGCGAAGGCCGTCGCGCTGCTGCGCACGCACTACGCGCAGGCGCTGCGCATCGACGAGATCGCCAGCGGCGTGCACATGAGCGTGTCGTCGTTCCACCACCACTTCAAGGCCGTCACCGCGATGAGCCCGCTGCAGTTCCAGAAGCAGCTGCGCCTGCAGGAGGCGCGGCGCCTGCTGCTGACCGGCGGCACCGATGCGTCGACCGCGGCGCACAGCGTGGGCTACGAGAGCGCGTCGCAGTTCGCACGCGAGTACGCGCGGATGTTCGGCACGCCGCCGGCACGCGACCGGCGGCGCTGGCGGGCGGAGAACGAAGTCGGCGAGACGGCCTGATCAGCCCTGCGCCGGCACCGGCGACACGTCCGGCCGCATCGCCGTCATCGTCGCCGGGCCGAAGATGGTCGCGAAGGCCACGTCCTTCGCATCGCGGCCCATCGCGATGCGCACCAGGTCGTCGACCGGCGACATCCGGGTCGGGTCGAACATCATCCAGCGCCCGCCGAGGTAGGCCTCGAACACCGCATGGAAGTCCGGCGGCGGCTCGTCGAACACCGCATAGCCGACCACCAGCCGCGCCGGGATGTTGAGCGCGCGGCAGAAGGTCACCGCCAGGTGCGCGAAGTCGCGGCACACGCCGGCCCGGTTGCGGAACACGTCGCAGGCGGTCGTCGTCGCGGTGCTCGACCCGAGCTGGTAGTCGACGTTGTCGTGCAGCCAGTCGCAGATCGCCTGCACCCGCACCGCGCCGCGCGGCAGCTCGCCGAACAGCTTGATCGCCGCATGCGACAGCAGGTCGGATTCGCAGTAGCGCGTCGGCATCAGGTTGTGCAGCACCTCGTCGGGCAACTCGGTGATCGCCATCTCGGCCGCGCCCAGGTCCAGCGGCACCGGGCGGCGTTCGACGCGCGCCCGGTACTGCAGCCGCAACGTGCCCTCGCCGGCCGACAGCCGCGCGAAGCGGTGGCCCACCGCCGGGTCCTCGTAGACGTGCACCCGCATCGCCGGCTCGACCTCCAGCGATTCGCTCAGCACGCGCTGGTCCATGCCGTCCAGCGCATGCAGCTGGAACAGGAAGTCCGCCGGGCCCGCCAGTTGATAGCTCAGCTCGCAATCGACGTCGAAGTGCTTTGACATGCGGCCATTGCACCGCGACGCGCGCGCGGCCCCCATCGGCCGGGCACTCGCGATGCTGTAGGACAAGCGCGACCGATCGCGTGGATGGGCACAATGCGCCGCGATGAGCACCTCCACCCCGTCGACGCTGCGCACCGCGGCCGCGCTCGCGCTCGCGGCCGCGGTGTCGCTCGGGCTGGCGCGCTTCTCGTATGCGCTGCTGCTGCCGGCGATGCGCACCGACCTCGGCTGGAGCTACCTGACGGCCGGCGCGATGAACACCGTCAACGCGGCCGGCTACCTGCTGGGTGCGTTGGCCACGCCGCTGGCGCTGGCGCGCGTCGGCGTGCGCCGCGTGCTGCTGGCGGGCAGCGTGTCGGCCGCGCTGATGCTGGCGGCGCACGGCCTCGTCGGCTCGGATGCGGCGCTGTACGCGCTGCGGCTCGCGACCGGCATCGCCAGCGCCGCCGTCTTCATCTCCGGCGGGCTGATGGCGGCGCGCCTGGTCGGCAGCGACGGCGCCGCGCGCGCCGGCCTGATCCTCGGGCTGTACTACGGCGGCACCGGGGTCGGCATCGTCGCGTCGGCGCTGCTGGTGCCCCCACTGGTGGCGCTGGCGCGGCCGCATGCCTGGCAGTGGGCGTGGATCGCGCTCGGCGCCGCGGCGCTGCTGGCCACCGCCATCACCGCGCGCGGCACGCGCAGCCTGGACGCCGCGCCGGCCCCCGCGTCGGCGCGCACCGGCTTCCGGCCGCGCGATTTCGCGTTCGGCCTCGCGTCGTACACGCTGTTCGGCCTCGGCTACATCGGCTACATGACGTTCTCGGTGACGCTGCTGCGCGAGCAGCAGCTCGGCAGCGGGCTGATCACGGTGTTCTATGCGCTGCTCGGCCTCGGCGTGATCGCGTCGTCGTGGCTGTGGGCCGGGCTGCTGCAGCGCTGGCGCGGCGGGCAGCCCATGGCGCTGCTGAACGCGCTGCTCGCGGTGGCGACGCTGCTGCCGGTCGTCAGCGCGCACCCGCTGGCCGGTTTCGCGTCGGGCGCGCTGTTCGGCGGCGTGTTCCTGTCGGTCGTCGCATCGACCACCGCGCTGGTGCGGCACAACCTGCCGGCCGCCGCGTGGCCGGCCGGCATCGCGGCCTTCACGACGGTGTTCGCGGCCGGGCAGATCGTCGGCCCGAGCCTGGTCGGCTGGCTGGCCGACGGGCCGGGCGGGCTGCGCGCCGGCCTGGCCGCATCGGCCGGCGTGCTGGCGCTGGCGGCGTCGCTCGCGGCCCGGCAGCGGCCGCTACCGGCTGCTTGAATCCACTCCGAGAAAGCTGCGCATCCGCGCAATCTCGTCGGCCAGCCCCGCCTTGAACGCCGCATCGCGCGGCGCCCGGCCGTCGACATAGCCGAACTGCTGCTTCAGTTGCCCGCCCACCATCGACAGGTTGCCCCAGCCGATCACGCGGTCGTGCCACAGCAGCGGCAGCGCGTAGTAGCCGAACTTGCGCTTCGGTGCCGGCGTGTAGGCCTCGAATCGATACGCCCAGCCCCACAGCAGCTCGAAGCGGATGCGGTCCCAGACGACCGGATCGAACGGCGCGAGCAGGCGCACCGCGTCGTCGGGCGCATGGCGGCGCGAGGCCGGGTTCTCGTCGGCCGGCCAGTACCAGGTGACGCCACCCTGCTGCAAGCTCGCGAGCTGCTCGCGCGCCAGCTTCATCGCCGCCTGCGTCTGCGCCTTCAGGTGCGGCGCGCCGTAGTTCAGCAGCCCGGTCAGGTGCGTCAGGCTGCGCGCCGGCAGCGGCGCGTACTTGCGCACGATCAACGCCAGCAGCGCGGCGGCACGGCGCGCGCGCTCGGCCGGGCTCTCGTCGGCCGGCGCATGCTCGACCGCCTCGTAGACGCGGATGCCGGCGTCGCGCCGCACGACGCGCAGCATGCCGCGGTAGTGCATGCCGTCCAGCAGGTGCGTGCTGGCGTTCGACGAGCCGCCCCAGTAGTTGGTGACGCGGCCGTGCGCGAAATGCTCGTCGACCTCGCGCGGGTGCACGCGCCCGCGCTCGCGCACGAAGGCCAGCACGTCGGCGGCGCGGCGCCGGGTCGCGCGGTCCCATTCGGTCTTCGCGATGCGCGGGTGCATCAGCGCCAGGTGCTCGCGCGGCAGGAAGCCGTAGTTGACGAGGCAGTCCTCCTCGACCGGCAGCGTCGCGTAGCGGCGCTCCAGGTCGCCGGCGCGGTAGTCCTTCACGCGGTGGCGCAGCGTCAGGTCCTGCGCCCGCGCCGGCGAGCGGATCGGGTCGGCCTGCACGAAGCCCAGCCGTTGAATTGCGCGCAGCAGCGTGGTCGGTTTGAAAAGCGTGCGGGCGACGGCGTAGCGCCGCAGGTGGTCGAGGGTGATCGGCATGGAACCAATGATGCGGCATCCGTGTGCCTGTTCATGTCACCAGATCAAGCCACGCCCGCGGAATCCGGCAGGAGCAAAGCGACTGGGGGGCTCTACCTTTCCAGTTGCTCCACAGTGTCGAGCTGCATCTCGAAGCTGAAGAAGCGGTCGCGCCCCTGCGCCTTCGCGGCGTACAAGGCCTGGTCGGCGCGCACCACCATGCCTTCGGCGGTGGTCTCGGCGTCGGGGATGCAGGTGGTGATGCCGCCGGTCAGCGTGACCAGCGCACCGACCGGCGAAGCCGGGTGCGGCAGCGCCACGCCGGCCAGCATGCGGCGGATCGCGCGCGCGAAGGTCATCGCGCCGGACTTCGGGGTGTTGGGCAGGATCAGCGCGAATTCCTCGCCGCCGTAGCGCGTCGCGCGGTCGCGCGGCCGGTGGCAGGCATCGCGCAGCAGCGCGCCGATGCGACGCAGGCAGTCGTCGCCCTGCACATGGCCCAGCGTGTCGTTGTAGGGCTTGAACGCATCGAGGTCGCAGAACACCAGCGTCAGCGGCTGCTGCTCGCGCCGCGCCGCGCCGATCTCGGCATGCAGCAGGCGGTCGAAGCCGCGGCGGTTGATCAGGCCGGTCAGTTCGTCGAGTTCGCTCAGGTGCTGCAACCGCTGGTTCGCGGTGCGCAATTCGGCCGACACCTGCATCAGCTGCGCCTGCATCTGCTGCAGGCGGCTCATCGCGCGCAGCTTGGCCGCGAGCACCACGGTCGACACCGGCTTCACCAGGTAGTCGTCGCCGCCGCTCTCGATGCCCTTCCACAGGTCCTGCTCCTGGTCGCGGGCGGACAGGAAGATGATCGGCGTCCAGCGGCCGGACTCCGCCTCGCGCATCTGGCGCGCCAGCCAGTAGCCGTCGTGGCCGGGCATCACCACGTCGAGCAGCACCAGGTCGGGCTTGTGGCGCTGGAACTGCTCCAGCGCCCAGGTCGCGTCGCCGGCCTCGAGCACGCGGTGGCCCAGCGCATCGAGCTGGGCGACGAGCGCCACGCGCACGCCGGGCTGGTCGTCGACGACGAGGATGGTGAGGGACGAGGGGGGTGCTGCGGGCAGGCTGGGCATGACGGGGCCATCGGCACCCATCGGGATGCCTTCGCCCGGTTTATCGACGGCCGGCACCCGCTTTGTAGCGCCGGCCCGCCGCCCACCGGCTGCCGTGGCAGCCTCGGTGACTTACTGCACGCAAGCGGCGCGCTGCCGCGCCGGTCTTACAGCCCGGCTGCTGCGCGCAGCGCCGCTGCCTTGTGACTGCGTCGCAACGCCAGGAGTCGCTGCGCGACTGCGGGTCTTACAGCCCCGCCGCTGCACGCAGCGCCTGGGCCTTGTCGGTCTTTTCCCAGCTGAACTCCGGCTCTTCACGGCCGAAGTGGCCATACGCCGCCGTCTTCTCGTAGATCGGACGCAGCAGGTCGAGCATCTGGATGATGCCCTTCGGGCGCAGGTCGAAGTGCTCGTTGACCAGCGCGGCGATCTTGTCGTCGGAGATCACGCCGGTGCCTTCGGTGTAGACCGTCACGTTCATCGGACGGGCCACGCCGATCGCGTACGCCACCTGGATCTGGCACTGCCGCGCCAGGCCGGCCGCGACCACGTTCTTCGCGACGTAGCGCGCCGCATACGCGGCCGAGCGGTCGACCTTGCTCGGGTCCTTGCCCGAGAACGCGCCGCCGCCGTGCGGGCAGGCGCCGCCGTAGGTGTCGACGATGATCTTGCGGCCGGTCAGGCCGCAATCGCCCTGCGGGCCGCCGATGACGAAGCGGCCGGTCGGGTTGATCAGGTACTTGGTGTCCTTCAGCCATTCCTTCGGGAGCACCGGCTTGATGATCTCCTCGATGATGGCTTCGTTGAACGAGGCCTTCATCTTCTTCGGCGTCTCGCTCTGGTCGGGGCTGTGCTGCGTCGACAGCACGACGGTGTCGATGCTGTGCGGCTTGCCGTCGACGTAGCGCATCGTCACCTGGCTCTTCGCGTCGGGGCGCAGGAACGGCAGGCGGCCGTCCTTGCGCAGCTGGGCCTGGCGCTCAACCAGCCGGTGCGCGTAATAGATGGGCGCCGGCATCAGTTCCGGCGTCTCGTCGCAGGCGTAGCCGAACATCAGGCCCTGGTCGCCGGCACCGGTGTTCAGGTGGTCGTCGCTCGCCTGGTCGACGCCCTGCGCGATGTCGTTGGACTGCTTGTCGTAGCAGACCATCACCGCGCAGCCCTTGTAGTCGATGCCGTACTCGGTGTTGTCGTAGCCGATGCGCTTGATGGTGTCGCGCGCGACCTGGATGTAGTCGACGTGCGCGTTGGT